>Ga0209579_10000069_pt1 | contig 205179 bp, 183 predicted proteins | sample Coa_R1_2_FD_187152 | JGI IMG/M metagenome (GOLD analysis project Ga0209579, IMG submission 187152) | Surface soil microbial communities from Centralia Pennsylvania, which are recovering from an underground coalmine fire - Coalmine... | ecosystem: Environmental > Terrestrial > Soil >... | reverse complement strand
GGCACCATCAATGTCAGCGGCACCGGCAACGAGATCGAGAACGAGACCGGCGGTACGACGATCGGCAGCGGCACCAACAGCCTGACCAATGCCGGGTTGATCGACGTGACCGGCACGCTGACGCTGCTCGATGATCTCGTCACCAATACCGGCGGCGTGCTCACGGTGGAGGGCACCGGGACGCTGGACCTGACCGGCGGCGACACCGTCAACAACGGCCAGTTCAACAACAAGGCCGGCGGCACCATCAACGTCAGCGGCACCGGCAACGAGATCGAGAACGAGACCGGCGGCACGACGATCGGCAGCGGCACCAACAGCCTGACCAATGCCGGGTTGATCGACGTGACCGGCACGCTGACGCTGAGCGACGACCTGGTGACCAATACCGGCGGCGTGCTCACGGTGGAGGGCACCGGGACGCTGGACCTGACCGGCGGCGACACGATCAACAACGGCCAGTTCAACAACAAGGCCGGCGGCACCATCAACGTCAGCGGCCTGGGCAACGCCATCAACAGCGAGACGAGCTTCACCAACAGCAGCATGCTGGAGGTTCTGGCCGGCGGCGTGCTTACGCTGTCGGGCGACACCGTCACCAATACCGGGGGCACGATCAAGGTCGATGCCGCGGCATCGCCGGCGGCGGCGGGTCAACTGACGCTGCTCAACACCACGGTGAACAACGGCACGGTGGCCAATGCCGGGACGCTGGACCTGACCGGCGGCGACACCATTGCGACCGGGTCGTTCGGCAACAGCGGCACGACCGATGTCAGCGGCCTGGGCAACGCCATCAACAGCGAGACGAGCTTCACCAACAGCAGCATGCTGGAGGTTCTGGCCGGCGGCGTGCTGACGCTGTCGGGCGACATCGTCACCAATACCAACGGCGTAATCACGGTTGACGGCACCGGGACGCTGACACTGTCCGGGGTGACCATCACCGGCGGGACCATCACCAATAACAGCACCATCGACGTTACAGGGAATACCACAATCAGTGTCACCGCCATTACCGGCAGTGGATCCGAAGTTATAGACGCTGCCGGCACCGTCCTGACGCTCGATGCAACGACCGACGCCCAGACGGTCACCTATTCGGGCAATGTCGCCACGCTAACGCTCATGCAGCCGACAAATTTCAAAGGAGCAATCGACGGTCTTGTGCTTGGCGACGTAATTGACCTACCAACATTAACGATCACGAGTGCAGTAATCACCGGCTCCACTCTGGTTTTGAACAGCAATCCCGCGCTGACCTACACCATCGCCGGCGTCGGCTCGCTCGCCAATGACTACTTCGCCATCATGAGCGACGGTGCGGGTGGTGATGAGTTGGTGCTCAGTCCAGTGGCGGGGCCGGTGGTCGATCTGAACGGCGCCGCTAGCGGTAACAACAACACCACGAGCGATAGCGGCACCACGCCGATCCTAATCGCGCCACAGGCGACAATTACCGACTCTGCCTCGTCGACCCTGGCGTCGATGACGATCACGTTGACCAATCCCCAGGATGACAGCCAGGGCAATGGTGGTATCAATGTTAAGGAGACGCTCTCGCTTTCCGCCGCAGCGACTTCGCTTGCCGCTGCCGATGGACTGACGGTGACAATCACCACCAGCACGACCAGTTCTAATATTTTGATCCAAGGCACTGCCAGCCTGGCGGACTACCAGACAATCCTCGAGGGAGTCCAATATACGGATATAAAAAGTGGCTCCCGTAGCGCCACTCCACGGATCGTGGATGTTCAGGTCAACGACGGTACGTATAGCAGTAACGTGCCAACCATTACGATCGATGTGACGCACGCCCCAGCCGGCGTTGCGGGCGCTCCCATCAATTTGGCCTTGACGGATCCGTCAGAAGGTCAGGCTACAGGTTCAATCACGCTAACGATCACAGGAGTTCCGTCGGATTGGAGCCTCAACGAAGGTACCAATCTCGGCAACGGCACGTGGACGGTAGAGACCAACGACCTCAGCGCGCTGTCGATAACGACAGCCGCGACCTACGCTGGAGCAATGGTGCTCGGCGTGACCGAGAGCTGGACCAACGCGGACGGTAGCACCGGAACCGCATCAGTCTCAGACAATGTTGAGGCCTATGCACCGGGTTCACCCGTCTTTGCTCTCGCCAGCAACGACACATTGACCGGCGCGGGCTCGAGCAATGAGTTCGTCTTCGCGCAGCCGATTGGCAACGATACGATCTACAATTTCAGTGTTTCGACGGACAAGATCGATCTGATGGGCTTTGCCAATGTTGCAAGCTTCTCCGATGTCCAGGCCAACACGACGACCGACGCCAATGGAAACGCGGTAATTACCCTCGGTAACGGAGAGACGATTACACTGCAGGGTGTCGATGTAGCGTCGCTCACCACAGCCGACTTTGTATTCAATCAAACGCCCGTCGTGGACAACGCAGGCACTATGGCAGTGAGCGACGGCGCCATCTTGCCGCTAAGTGGCACGATAAATAACACCGGCACCATCGCGTTGAATTCCAGCGGCGACCAAACCGAGCTTCAGATTATTGGCAATGGCCTCACACTTCAGGGCGGCGGCCAGCTTACAACGTCGGACAGCAGTGCCAACCTTATCGACGGAACGACCGCATCTACTACGCTGACCAACGTCGATAATGCTATCTCCGGCGCCGGCCAGATCGGCACCGGCGACGGCAACTTGACGCTGGTCAATGAGACTGCCGGTACCATCGACGCCAACGTCAGCTATCAGACTCTCGCCATCAATACCGGCAACGGCGTCACCAATGCGGGCACGCTCGAAGCGGCAAACGGGGGCACGCTGGTTGTCAGGGATGCGGTCAACGCGCCCACCGCCGCGGGCGGCAGCGCGCTGATCGCTGGCGGTACGCTGGAATTTGACGCGGGCGCGCAGCTAAACACGATAACATTCAATAACGGCTCGAGCGGCACTGATTACGGCGAGCTTATTCTCAGCGGCTCGTTCCAGCTTGCCGGCCTCATCTATGGATTTATGGGAACCACGGCGAACGCGGCCCAGTCGGACGAGATTGTACTGTCGAATTTCGGTACGGCGAGTCTTTCAGAGTCGATCACATATAATTCCGGCAGCAATGTCACTTCAGTGATCATCACGAGTTCCACGTCATCTACGACACTTTACTTCAGCGGTGATTATTCGGAGGGCCAGCTCGTCTTTAAAACAAGTAGTGGCAGCGTCGATATCTTTGATCCGCCGGTGACGAGCGATCAATCGAACGGCCAGACCGCAACGAGCACGGTCCAGGCCCCATCGAGCGTCACGACGGTCGACAATGCGGTGGCCGGCGAGACATCGAACGGCCAGACCGCAACGAGCACGACGGCTTATGGTCCGTCGAGTTTCACGGGCGGCACGACGAGCGACAACACGGCGGCTGGCGAAACATCAAACAGCCACACCGCGACGAGCACGGCGGCTCTTGGTCCGTCGAGTTTCACGGGCGGCACGACGACCGACAACACAGCGGCCGCCGAAACATCGAACGGTCACACCGCGACGAGCACCTCCAGCCATGCTCAATCCGGCTTCACGGGTGGCGCGACGAGCGACAGCGCAGCGGCTGGCGAAACATCGAACGGCCAGACCGCGACGAGCACGGCGGGCCATGTCCCATCGGACATCACGAGCGCTTCAAGTACGTCGCAAAACTTCGGAATGACTCTTGGCAACGATCAGATCAAATTTGCCGGTACCGCATCCGGTTCCAATAGCACCACGGCACCATCGTCTGCCGCGGTGCCGGTCGCAGTGACCGGCCAGGACAGTTTCGCATTCCACTCCGGCATCGGCGACGAGGCCGCACACAATCCTGCGGGAAATCAGGTCGACGTCTCGCACGACGGCAATCATTCCGGCCAGCCTGTCGCGTCCCTCTTCACGCCCACGTCAACCGAGGCAGGCTTCGATCCCATCCATGATGCAGCCGACGCACTCGCAAACCAATTCCATCAGACTGTGGCCACCGTCTCTCACCTGCATTGAGCGTTTGATTTTGGAGCCGCGCCGCTGAGGCGTTCGGTTCAACCAGCTTCGTCACGTTTTTCCAAGGTGCCGCGATGACCGGACCGGCCGTGATGCCGATCAACGGGGTGGATCGCTGCAGGAATGCCAAGGGCTGTGCCGTGGAAGTATCCATCGGATGAAGGCCCTATTCGCCGCGAATGGCCTGCTGTCGTCGCGGCCCGGATTTTGCGGATCGCGATTCGGAATCTTGTATATAAACCAACGCTTCAAATGGGCTTTACTTATTCGCTGGAGTCTTCTTTTTTCAGCGAGAAACTGACGATTTGCTGGATCGGTTTGTGTCTAGACGATATGTTTGAGCCGGAGGTGACGGCCGTCCATCGGCTGGAAGTAATTAGCGGGACTGGGCGGCGTCGTCAGTTCGCCTCGGACTTTAACAGGTTGCTTCAGCTCCGACTGAAGCAGAGTGGACAGATCAGGGTCGCTCAGGAAGTTCGCTAACCACCGTTCCGAGAGGCTTTACTACAATCTCTATCGTGGACTTTCCGGCATCACGCCGGTTTTTTCCCACTACCGTTAGAGTGAAGCTATCGGCTTCGTAGTTTCCGGGATCTGCAAAGTATCGAAAGCCATATCCGACGACGCCGATCTTGCCCTTTGTGGGAGCCTTCGAAACCGTAACGCTGTCGATCTGCATGTAGGACCAACGAAGCCCCTGGATGCATTCCGATCCTGGAGCGGCATACATAGTCCAAATAATGGTATCCTCTGCGAGCGCGAAGGGCTTCTGGTTCTTTAAGCAATTCGGACTGGCGTGAGCCGAGACGGTTAACGTGGCGATGAAACCGATCGCGAGGAGCAGGCAGTTGAGTTTTCGAAACATTCGTCTGAATCCTTATTTCGAATGGGGAGAATGCCTTCTCGACCTAAACATGTTGTAAGACGTGAGACTTTTCACCTAAATTTGGTGAACCATTCCTCAATCGCGTCAGTCTTGACTTGCTTCCGCGTCAGCGGATTTCGGTAATTACGGTACATATTCATGTGGTGGACGGCGCCCGCTCTGCGGCATCGAAGTGCCATAGGTGGATGCGCCGGACATCCGTTGCGATGTGAAGGTTGGGAGGAGGCACAGCACGTAATGCGGAGCCGGTCGATCCGGCGATGATCAGGACTACCCCCAAGCATCATCTAATGCGGGTTATTGGTCGGGCCCTGGTCCGAGGAGGGCATGCGGTTAGACAGCGCGTCTCGACAAATAGCGAGTGAACATTCGCAAGTGCCCACACTGTGTGCGGAAGGGAGGGCTGTAAGATGCAAAATCAAGTCGCGATAAAAGCCCCTGTCACTACACCGGTCCGTTCGATACGACAAAGCTTACTGCCGTTTGTGGGTTGAGGTCTGAAACCGCCAGTTGCAGCAGGTGAAGTCAATAAGCGCTGGGTTCGGCTTTGGCGCTAACCCCGATGGACAGCGCGGCATTCGCATACCAGCTAGAGGATTTTAAATTTATTGATCGTCGCGCGGTACGCGCTTTCACCTTGGCGCTTTTCGCCTTTTGCTTGAGACCCTTTGACCTAATGATGCCTTCCCGAACTCTCGAACGCACGAAACACCTCCCCAATAGTCTCAGCAACCCGGCGCACTATTACGTGGCACCCTATTGCGAATAAGAACAATCGCCTGTGGAAGCGTCAACCTTCAAAATCGTCCTGTGATGAGATTGGTGCATAACTTGACGTGGGTGGGGCGCGGATAAGCCCCACAAGCAATCTCACGCACTGCAGCAAAACGGTCGAGGGCTATTTGCTGAGGAAGCCTCCTCGCGCCAGAAGCGAAATTCCGCACCGGAGAAACGGAGCCGGAATATGGCGACCTGTTGAGTTAGCTGCGCCGCCTGTCTGAGGCTCACCTTTTGATCTAGGTCAAGAATAACGGCCAGCACCCATGCCACTCTCCGCGAAAGAGGGCCGTTATGCTTAAGGACATCGTTGTAAATCTCAACGTACGCGACGGCGGAAATGCTACTGGAGCCTACGCGGTCTCCGTGGCCAACGCGCTTGAAGCACACATAACGGGAGTCGCGTTTGTTTGCGGGCTGGACACTCCGATGTCGGAGCTGGGCTACCGTCCCAGAGAAAGAACGGATGTAACGTCGCAGGGCGACAACGAAACCCTGGCTATCGCCGCGATTGGCCGGTTTGAGGAAGCAGCCGCGCGCGCCGGCGTCTCGGCCGAGCCACGGATTATTCGCTCGCATTCGGTCAACATCGGCGACAAGTTTAGCCGATTTGCTCGGCGTTACGATCTATCCATTGTCGGCCAGACCGAACCTAAAGGGAGCGCGGCCGAGGCAGGAATTGCAGAAAATACTTTGTTCGAATCGGGGCGGCCCGTGATTATTGTGCCTTACATTCATAAGGCGTCATTCAAGCTTGACCGCGTTATGGTTTGTTGGGATGCAAGCCGACCGGCCGCGCGCGCCATCGCCGACGCTATGCCGCTTCTTAAACGTGCGGGAAAAATCGAGGTGGTCATTATCGCCAATGAGCGCGGCAAGCAAGACGAGATCGAGGGTGTAGACATCGGCCAACACCTAGCCCGCCACGATCTCAGGGTAGAAGTCAATCGCATCATGCGCGACAACCTCGATGTCGCGAACGTTCTTCTTTCGCATTCAGCCGACTCCGACGCAAATTTTATCGTTATGGGTGGCTACGGCCATTCTCGACTGCGTGAGTTTGTGCTTGGCGGCGTCACGCGCACGATACTGCAATCAATGACAGCGCCAGTGCTTATGTCGCACTGACCCTCGCAAAATAAACGCGATTAAATAATCGTTCATTATCATTAGCTATTTTAGAGACCCACCATTCTTTCCGAGGAGGGCTTCGATGATTCGCGCCCTTGCTGCGATTGCCATGGTTTCATTGCTGACGCTCACGTGCGTGGCGTCAGCCACAGAGTATGGCACTAAAGATGAAGCCGTCGCGATGGTCAAACGCGTCGAAGAAATGTTTGTCAAGGATGGACCCGACGCAACGTTTAAGGCTGTCTCTGACAAGTCCGTGCCCGAGTTTCACGATCGCGACTTGTATCCGTTCGTCTACGATATGAGCGGGACTTGCGTTGCGCATGGCGCTCGCCCGGCGCTGATCGGCAAGAACTTGATCGAACTCAAAGATCAGGACGGAAAATATCTCATCCGCGAAATGGTTGAAATAGCGAAAGGTTCGGGTTCCGGGTGGATCGATTACAAATGGCCAAACCCATTGAACAATAAAATTGAAGATAAAGCCAGCTACGTCGAAAAGATGGGTGACTATTTCGTCGGCGTAGGGGTGTACAGGGAGTGATCTCCGAGCGCGGCCCAAGCGGCGAGTTCATTACAAAAGGGCCGTACCAATGTTGATCCTCGGCAAAGGCTCCCGATTTGGGTCTTCGGCCCTGACGATTCGGACCAAGACTTTCGCTGCATCCGCCATCGTATTGATCTGCTTGATCGGCATGGGCGTCACTGTGGGGCTGACCGCCAGCCAAGTCGAGCGTGACTTAAGCGAACTTTCACAGTCAAATCTCCCAACGCGCGCCGCCGCCGTTGCAGTCAATAGCGCCGTAACAGCCTCGCATATGAAGATCTTTCGTTATGTCTCATGGGCAAGCAACGGTGTAACCGCCAGGCTCTTGCAAAATCTCCGCAAGGAGACGGAGGCCGATTTCAAGGTTGTTGACGAAAAATTCGACGAACTCGCGGCGCGTTCCGATTTATCGGCGGTGGAGAAGGCGGATCTGGATGCGCTTCGGCCGGAACTGGCGAAATACGAACGCACAGCGAGAGATGTCTTGGATGTTGGCAGCACCGACGCCGCTATGGCGACGATGATGTTGGGGCAAACCGATGACAGATTTACCGGTATCGAAGTCGATATCCGCAAAATTCTCACGGCGATTACCACTCAATCGGACCTAATCGTAAAACGCTTATCCTCCGCCAGTAGGACAGAAACGCTGTCGCTCACCTTTGGATTGATCGCGTGTCTCGCATTTAGTATCGGCGCCATTGCTTTTATTGCGGGTTCGATTGTTAAGCCAATAACGGCGATCACGCATGTCATGCAGAAATTGTCCAAGGGCGATACCGAAATTAAGTTGGGTTATCGCAATCGAAGCGATGAAATCGGACGTATGGTCGACGCGATCGAGATTTTTCGCAGTAACGCACTCGAGATCCAAACAATGCAGGTGTCCGGTCGCGAAGCGGAAGAACGTCGGGCGCTAAAGCGCCGAGAAGAGATGACCGCACTTGCCGAGGAATTCGAAGGTTCGGTCAAGCATATTGCCATCCAACTTTTCGCAGCCGTCACGACGGTCCGGAAGAATGCAGAAGTGATGGTAAAGGCTGCCCAAGACACCCGGACGAAATCGGGGTCGACGGTGGAAGCTGTCGTGAGCACACAGGAAAACGTAGAGACCGTTGCGCGGGCGGCAAGCGAGCTTTCGAGTACCATCGACGAGCTGGCGCGGCGCACGAACGATGTATTCAAGCTGACTAATGACACGGCGCAGCAGTCCCAAGGCGCCAGCAAGGAGTTGGCGAAGCTCGTTGCCTCGGTCGAGCAGATTTTGCCGATTACCGATCTCATTCAGGGCATAGCGCAGCAGACTAATCTCCTGGCACTGAATGCAACAATCGAGGCAGCGCGAGCCGGCGTCGCGGGTAAGGGCTTTGCCGTCGTTGCCGCGGAGGTCAAGACGCTGGCTCAGCAAAGCGGAAAGGCAACCGACGAGATCGCCCAGAAAATCTCGACAGTCCGCGAAACTTGTTCCACCATGGTTTCGACCGTCAGCCAAATTATCCAGTCGATCAGGAATCTCAATATCTTTGCGACCGAGATATCAACCGGAATCAGGCAGCAATCCGCGGAGACCGCTGGAATATTAGCGAGCGCGCAATCAGCCGCCGACAATTCGCGTGCGGTCGCGGAAAATATCGTTGACTTGAATAGCCACGCCGATGCGACTTACGTCGCATCAAACGAAGTGCTGGATACGACCCAAAACTTGTTCGACCATACGCGTAGCGTGCAGATGAATGTCGACGGATTTCTTCGCCACGTTAGACAGGCATGACGATTCGGGAGTTTGCTGGCCACCATTCCACCGGTGACGCCCAAAGATCCGCTAAGCGGTATGTTAGCAGCTTTGCATGCCAGTATCGGAGCTACTGCGCGCCCAACATTCCGTCAGCGCCCTCGTCGGGTGCAGTCTACAGCGCGCCTCTCATATCGCGGTTTCCGATTGGCCCGGATGTTGACCTGCCCTTTGCGGGAGAACGAGGAGGCACGCGATGATGGTCCGCCGTATCTGACCGATGACCCCGAGCCGACGGATTACCAGCACTTTGAAATTTACACGTTCACGAATGGGACGGCGACGCGAGACGGTACCAGCGAAGAGGGCTGTATCGACTTTAACTACGGCGGCGCGTCCAACCTTCAGCTTACTGCGACAGTGCCGGCCGGCTACATCAACCCATCCACAGGGCCATTGGCATGGAATTTGGGCAACGCTGAACTTGCGGTGGCAGCTTTGCTGCAACAGCGGGCGCGAATTTTACCGGCGAGCGCCAGAGAGACGGATCGATTCAGGACTGGTGCTTCGATTCCTAGTTAAGGAATAAATTCTTGCAAAACGTGAGGGTACGATTGAGGGTAGCGACAAAGGCGCACAACAACTCCACATCATTGATAACGGCTTCAACTCGGACAACCCGATACTTTGCCCCGCAATGCGGGCAGTACATCGGTGCGGGAGAGAGCTTGTCCATAACCGCACTGACCGCGGCCAACATTACCTCCGGCGCGGCCGTCGAAAAGGGAGACTACCGTGCTGAGGGGCGTCTATTAAGTGGCCGAAACCCAAACCGCCCTGATCAGCGCCAGCAGCAGTAAATGGCCGGGATAGAAGACGTAGAATGCGTAGCGCGGCAGGAAGCGCTCGCGACCGCGGCATAACAGAGAGAGCAGGACGATCGCCCCGCCGCCGGCAGTGATGACGAAGAAGGCGATCGCGTCATCCTCAAAATGCGCATCGTAAAAGTAATTGAGTGCAAAAGCGTAGGGCAGCAGCCAGATGAGATGCGACCGTGGTGCCGTCGTCGCCAGCAACAGGACGGCGGGGAAGAGCGTCCCGGCGATGCCGTAATCAAGCCCGGCATGGGGATGCAGCGCGGGCACGAATACAACAATCATCCCGGCGACGAAAACACAGTGCTGGAGCCAGAGCGTCCGCGGCGCCAAAGCCACTGCGACGGCCGAGCCGGCCGCAAGCGTGAAGACGGCATTGGGCTCACTGCCGGGGATGGCGGTGGTATAGAAGAGTTGGCTGGCCACGGCGAGGACGATCAGCCGCTCGATATAGGGATACGGCCGGATGCCGCGCGTGATGTGTATCGCGATCGCCAGCATGAACAATGGCAGGGCGGCACGGCCAATATACCAGCCGTACGCCAATTTGCCGTCGAACAGGCTCTTGTTTGTGTGGTCGACCACCATCGCGACCGCCGCAACGAGCTTGATGAGGTCGAGTGGGGCGCCGGCAAGGGCCGCGCCAACCCATTGCGCGAACGCAAGCTCGGCTGGTGACGTTTTCACGGCGCCGTATCGCGGATATGGATGATGGCGAGATCATCTGCATAGACCCGTTTCCAGCCCGTAAGCTCGTCGAGCATGGCCGCTCTAGGATCCTTCGGCTCGAGGAGGGTCCAGGCGACATGGTATTGCGTCAGAATGCCGGGCAGAGCGGCAATGTCCTTGGCACGCTTGGTGAAGGCATCGCCATAGAGCTCGGCGCGGCTGTCGATAAACGGCGCGATGCCGCAAAACATCAGATAACCGCCGAAATTGGAGGCATTGAAGATCGGTCCCGAAATCCCGTGCTGACCCGCATAAGCGACCGCCGCCGCAGGCGCGAAGCGGCCGGAATCGTGGCGGACACCGACGCAGACCAGCACCACGGCCAGTCCGAAGGCGACGGCGGCCGTTAGAGCCGTGCCGCCGCGGCTTGGCCGTGCCAGCCGAGCGAAGCGAACGCCCCACACCGTCGCGGTCAGCGACGGCAGCTGCGGCGCCAGCGGCGAAGCGACGATTAGTGGCGTGGCGAGGCCGAGCGCCTCGGCAAAGCGCTGGTGCAGTAGCGTCTCGTGCAGCAGCGCGAGCAACATCGCGACGCGCGTGACCGGCAGCTTGACGCCGAAGGTCAGAACGCCAAGTAAGGCCAGCAACAGCCACGGTTCGAGCGGTTGTGCCGTCTGAAAATTAGGTGACTGCCATTCGGTTATGCTGGCCATCACAGTGTCCATCGTCATCAGCCGGAACGGCAGCAACAGGAGGCCGACGCCGTTCGGGGTTAGGCATCCGGCGAGAACGGAAAGGACGAGGAACAGCGTCCAGGCGAAAGCCTGGCGACGTAGGCCCGCCCAGTCGGGCTGGTCGAGCACCATCTCGCCGGCAAACATGAGGATGAGCACGTCGCCGAGCACAAATCCGCCATGCAGATTGGCCCACGGCACCATCAACAGCGTCCACCAAGGCGACGGCGCGCGCTCGGCGGCGCGAGCGGCGACCAGCATCGCGATCCACGCCGCTAGGATCGGCATCGCGAAGAGATGCGGTCGCGCCAGTGAATGCGGCAGAATCAAGCCCCAGGCCGAGAACGCCCCAATCAGCGCGTAGCTCGGCTCGAGGTAGCGCAGCAAGGCACGCAACAGCAGCATGATCGTAGCGGCAAAGGCGAGCGCCGCCGCGACGACGACCCCGGCCCAGCCAAATTGGTCGTACACGACTGCAATGCCGGCATCGGCGAGCCATTCGTGCACGATCCACGGCGCACCTTCCATCGTGTAGGAAAAGACTTCGTGGTGGGGCACCGCATGGTGGGCGAGGATCCACCGACCGATGGCGATCTCCGAGTACGTGTCGGGATCGTTGAGCGACCAGGCGCCGAGCGATAACGTCAGCGCAAATACGGCGAGGCCTGTCAATGACTCCAAGGGTGACGCTAAACGAGGCGCTGCCGAGCCGCTTCGGGTCATGGTCTCACTGGCCAGCATTCCGCGGGAAACTAGCACGAAACTTCCGCCCCGTGTCCTTCTGCGGCGAGCGGCCACCGGGCCAGGCGCTGCGCTCGTCGCGACGTTGCGGTCGAGGCCTGGCGCCGGCTGCGAGCGAGCAGGAAACGAGCGATGCCTCAGTACCCCTATCCTGCCGCACACATTAATTGACAGTGGAACCTAGCACGACGTAACGTGCAGGTTTCGTGCAGGCATTGAGGACGCGGAGGAGGGGAAAATGAAACGTTCATTCACCGCTTTGCTATTGGCTTTGGTCTTGGGTCTGGTAACCGCATTCGTCGTGACGGCGGGGCTCAGCAAGTTCGCCAGTGCGGGCGACTCAAACTCAAACGGAAGTTACAACGATCCCCCTAATAGCCCTAATCGACCTTGAGCCTTGAATAACTTTGAAACTGGAGTGGGCCGTCGGCGGCTACCCGCCGAGCTGGTTTAACTGGTCCCTGCAATAACTGTCGATGTCCCTTGGCCATCGCAGGCGTGGAGACCAGATTGTCGGCCGGACTGGCACTGCGCCGCAGGCGCGGAATTGGGCGATGGCGTCCTCACGGTTGCCCTGGGCTTCGAGGATTAGCCCAAGCCGCTGATGAGCTGCGGCCAGTAGCTTCTGCCAAGCTGGGTTGGTAGATAGCCGCTTGGTTAGCTCTTCGACAAGCGCGAGCGACTGATGATAGCGATAGAAGGCCTGCTCGAGTTTTCCTTCCTCGCGTAACGCATCGCCGACCTCGAGCTGCGCCTCGGCCACATCGAACAGCGGCCAATTGTTAGCGCGATCCTTTCGTAGCGTCTCCTCCGCCATCTTCAGATAGGTCGCGAGTTCAATATCGGCCGTAGCGAAGTCAGAACGCCGCAAGGCCGTCTGCCCGATCATCAGGTGTGCCACCTCGACGACAGTTCGCCAGCGATAATTGGTTGGGTCGATCTCCAGCAACGCGGAGCTCTCGGCGAGAGACTGGCGGAACCCAACCTCAGCTTCCTCGAGCTGCCCCTGCATCAAATGGGTGTCGGCGAGCCGCAGCTGCCCGAGCGAGGCCGCTTCGATATAAAGGCCGTTGCCGGGGTCGCGCGCCGCCAGCTTGCTGCCTATCCCGGCCATGACGGCATATTGCTCGGCCGCCTCTGCCGGTTTGTCCATGATGATCAGATCGTCGGCGAGCCGCTGGTGGGCGAAGGCGAGAAAGCGCTGCCACCTGGGATCGTCCGGTTCGCGCGCGCTCTCGGCTTCGGCAGCCGCGAGCCAGGCGTGGTAAGCCTTGTCGGCCTCTTCGACATCGCCGTTCTGGCGCAAGTTGTCGCCGAGATTCTGATAGAGCCGGATTAGATCGGCCTGCAGGCCGTCGTTGGCGGGATCCGCCGCGGCCAGCCTGACGGCGGCGTCGATCGCGGCACGCGTCAACTCGACCGCGTTGAGGAGGTCGCCCTGCCAGAACATCACCTCGGCAGAATGCGCGCGAGCGCTCGCCCACAGGTGGCGCCATTCGAGATTGGTGGGGTCCTTGGCGACAAGGCCGTCGGCAAGGATGCGTTCCTGGTCGGCATATTGACGGGCCGCCGGGATATTGCCGAGCGTCATATTGCCGATGGTCAGGACACCGGTCAGTTTGGCCTGGGCAACAACTACATCGTCACCCCCTTTCGGCAGGTTGGCGACGGTCGCCTGCGCCTTGTCGATCAGCTCGCGCATCAAGACGGTCGATACACCGCCTGCCTCGTAGCTGTCAGCGAGCGAGCGGACGCTGCCGGCTGCCTGGGTTATCGCGAGCTGATAGTTCTTTTGCGATTCGTCCAGCGCTACGGTCGCCACCCCGCGCTCATGCCAGGCGAAGATGCCGCCAGCGATCGCAAGTACAGCGAGCCCGGCGAAGGCGGCTGCCGCGGTCGTTAGGATGCGCTGGCGGCGGGTGCGCTGCCGCCGATCGAATTCAACTGAGGCGGCGATGAAGGCAGCAAGGTCGTCGCCAATCTCCTCGACTGAGTAGCGCTTGGCTGCCGCGTCGGCCGCACCGAGTTGAGCACCGGCCGGCAACATCCGCGCCGCGTCGTTCGTGTTGCGGCCGGCATCGACCCAATCCCTGACTAGCGGTTCAAGTCGCGACTTCAGCCGGGCGAGGTCGAGATCGGCGGCGAGCAGGTCGCGAGCGCGATCCCAGTTGCGCAATACCGCCTCGTGAACGATGCGCAATTTGCCTTGATCGGCAACGACCACACGGCCGAATACGAGTGCGCTGGCGAGCTCGGCGCGGCGTCCTGACAGGTGGGATTCGTAAAGCTCGGCCGGGCGCAATTCGATTTCACCGTCGAGCGACAGCCACAGCCGGGTCAATTGCCGGAGCAGCGGTCCTAATTCATCGACGACGGGGCCCGGTAGATTGCGCAACACCGCTTCAGCTTGGTTAGCGATCGCGCCGTCGAGCCCGCCCATCTCGGTGTAGTCAGACCAACGCAGTTCCTTATTAGTGGGGTTGCGGCGGTCGAACAGGAGAGCCAGAGTCATCTGCAACAGCGGCAAGGCGTCGGCGGCGGTGCCGACCGCCGCGGCAAGCTCCTCGGCGAGGCTTTTGCCGTCGCTGTCGCGTACTTCGAAGGTGAGGCCGGCGCGGGCGGCCGGCTTCTCGATGACTTCGCGCATGTCGGCGGGACCGGGCGCGGCGAGCTTCAACTCACGGCCGCCCCGGTCGAGCGTCAGCAGCGGCTGGAACGAAGGAATTTTGAGGAACGGCTCTTGCAGATCGCTGCGCAAGCTAGCGGCGACCCAGATCCGGCCGTCGCCGCCGGCGAGCAGCGCACTGAGCACATCGCCGAATTCCGCCTGGCGCTCGGTCGACGCCAGCAGGACTTCCTCGAGTTGGTCGATGACCAGCAGGAGGCGCGAGAACGGGGCGCTGTTTCGCGCTCTTCGTGCACGTACCGTCTCGGCGCGGCGGTCGAGCGCGCGTAGTAGCGGGCGCACCAGCTCGCCCGACGCCAGTTGCGCGATGCGGATGAGATCAGCCGCGGTCGGATAGTCACCGTCGGCCAGGTCGGGGCCGAGCACCTCGACGCCGGCTACGGCACCGAGCAAGGCCGCGAGAGGATCCTCCGCACCCGGCCGCACTACCGCGACCCGCCACGTCTCGAGCACTGTCTCCTCCGTCAAAGCCGGCACGACCCCGGCGCGCAACAGCGACGATTTTCCGCCGCCACTCGGCCCGGTCACCAGAAGCCAGGGAAAACTCGCCTCTGCGGCGCCGCGGAACAGCGCCAGGGCGCGTTCGGTCACCCGTTCGCGGCCGAAGAACACCGCGGCGTGGGCTTCGTCGAACGGGACCAGCCCTGGATAGGGCGAGCCGAGATGCCCGATGTCCCAATCCGGCTGGCGCGAAACCACCCCTTTGCCGATCAGCCAGTCTTCAATCGCCTGGTGGGCGAGCTCGTTGAAATGGTCGGCGGTGGCGAAGGTGTTGAAGGCGGCGATAAAGCCCTTATCGGGGGAATAAAACCAGCGTGCCCAGAAGTTTTCGAGCAGTTCGATCCCGGCGCGGCTATCAGCGCTGCCGCGGCGAATTAGATAGTCGAGGATGCGCAATTTCTCGGCCGGATGACGGTCCATCAACTGGTTGAGCGCGGTGCGGTCCTCGGGAAGGAGTTTGCGAAATAAATAGATGTCGGGCACTTCGCCAACTCGGCGCGCGGCTAGCGCCGTCTCGAACTCGTAGACGGTGCCACTCTCATAGGGTGCGCCATCGGGACCCGGCCGCGCCGGCCAGCTCGCCGGCAAGGGCGAACCGAGCCGCGACCACAGGATGCAGACCACCAGATCGCACGAGGAGGGCTCGTCGATCTGTGCCTGGAACGTCGCATGCGCCGGATAGACAGTCTGTTCCCAGAACACGCCTTCCAATTCAACGACGTCAGCGTAGCGTCGGTTCAAGACGGCGATGACTTCCATCATGCGCCGCCGCTCCTCGTCGACATCGGTCGGCGATGAGACGAAGATACGGATCTTGCGAGGCGTTGCGGTCAGCATTGGAACTGATTGTTTCCTGCCGCTGGTCCCGAGTCCAGTACAGGGACAGCCCGGGCAGCGGGCGATACAAAGCCTGTGGTCGGACAGCGATGTTGAAGGCCTCATCGCGCTCATTGCGCGGAAGCCGGACGGCCGTCGGGACCCCTGAACTTTGCGGCTGACGCGGCCGACGCTTGGACGCGTGCTCGCTAGACTTCCAACTTTGTGCCGATGATCTTGCGCGTGGGAGCGGCCGGTTTAGGAGTCCGATATAGATCTTTCTCGGTCGGCGGTCGGGAAGCTAGTGCGCTTAACGGGTGCGATCGCGTAGACCACCGTAGCAGTCGCTTGCTTCCAATCGAGATTTCTTGGAGAAGACGCGACGGTAGGGCATTCCCCGCTCGGAAAGGGCTGGAGCTTTGGGTAAGTGGCTGAACCCCGCGCTCGATTACATCCCGCAATGGATCGGGTATCAGATGCGCCAGTCCGGCCAACCGGGCTGCGTTGTCGCGATTGCTGAAAAAGGCAAGCTGGTCCTCGAATGGGCAATCGGCCATGCCGATCTCGGTAGCGGCGCGACTCTGACACCGCGTCACAGATTTCGGGTTGCGTCTCACTCAAAGAGCTTTACCGCGGCCGGCATCCTGAAGTTGCGCGAGCAGGGTAAGGTCACGCTAGACGACCGGATTGGACGCTACGTTGACGGATTGCACGCGGGGGTAGCCTCGGCGACGATCGCACAATTACTCTCGCATAGCGCGGGGATTACCCGGGACGGAGTAGATAGTGGTCAATGGCAGGACCGGCGATCCTTTCCCAACACTGCTGAATTGCGGGTGGCGCTCGCCGAAGCGCCGGTCATTGCAAGGAATAGCCGCTTCAAATACTCGAACCACGGCTTCGGACTACTTGGTTTGGTGATCGAGGTGATAGCGGGAGAGCCTTATTGCACGTGGATAAAGCGCGAGATCATTGAAGCCGCCGGGCTTGGCGAGACCGCTCCAGATATGTGGGTTGGCGAAAACGTGCCGATGGCCCGCGGTCATAGTGGCAAACTGCCACTAGGACGCCGCCTGGTTATTCGGGGGGACAATCCAACCAACGCCGTTGCTGCGGCGACTGGGTTCGTCAGTACCGCTGGCGACCTTGCTCGCTTCTTCGCTCAACTCGATCCGAACGCGCGCAGGAGCGTGCTGTCGGTGGACAGCCGGCGCGAGATGACTCGTTGGCAGTGGCGCGAACCGCATCTCAGCGTAGAACGACATTACGGCCTTGGCATTAGAACTGGGATGACTGCGGGGTGGGACTGGTTCGGTCATAACGGAGGTTTTCAGGGCTTCATCACCCGGACCGCAGTATTTCCCGGGCACGGCCTTAGTGTATCGATTTTAACCAATGCAATTGATGGCCTTGCCGAGCAGTGGCTCGATGGCGTGACCCAAATCCTCGCGACCTTTGCTAAGAACGGCGCGCCGTCGCCGCGTGTACGCGACTGGACAGGACGATGGTGGACGTTGTGGCGCGCGGTAGATTTCGTACCGATGGGCCATAAGGTGATTGTTGCTAAGCCCGATCTTCTCGCCCCTTTCACCGACGCAAGCGAGCTTTTAGTTACAGGGGAGGACTGCGCTCGGATCGCGCTGGCAAGCGGTACGGGCAGCCATGGGGAAAACGTTCGTCGCGTGCGGAGTCCAGAAGGGAAGGCCGCAGCGATCTGGTTCGGCGGCGATCAACTTCTGCCGGAAGCCGAGCTAGTCGACGAAATTACTGATCGCTACGGACGAGGATGAACGCGCGGGCTCATTCTTTTGGGCGGCACTCTCAGGCAAACGTCCGCCTAGTCGCTTTTTCTGACGCGTCATAAACGAATTGAACGCCAATCTCCGCTTCCGAGCGTCGTACGACTTGACATTGCCGACGCACCTTGGCGTCCTTCGACAGAAGCAAAGTAAATCTCTCGGAAACTTCTCTCGAAGTCAGCATCGTGATCCTGGCTCCCGAGGCTGAAACATCCATCACAATGCACTCACCCAATATTGCGCCGTCGCTAAGGATCGCTCCCGGCTGGCGGACAACCCTGCGAATGTTTTTTCTGGCTTCCTTGCTCATCGAGTTTTGTTGACCCAATGGTCAATCCGTTTTGACGCGACTCATTTGAGAGCTTTTGCCGTAGCGGAGCCAACTTGGTTGGGTGGGTTCGGGATTGGCCTGCTAGGGGGTGTACGCTGGGCGACTACCGCTCGATAGAGTTCATTGGACTGCGCCCGACGTCTGTCCGGACTTCGAGATAAATCCGAACCAGTTCCGCGGTGAGAACGACCTCCGGATTGTATTCCGGCGCGTCCTCGATCTGTACGAGGTCATTGAGGCCAGAATTTTTATAGATGCGGTTGGTGCAGGAGATGAGCCGCGCCGGTCGCGCGGGATCACCGTTGAAATGCTGATGGATGGTGCAAGGCGGCACGTAGATGACGTCGCCGGCCTCCCATTCGTAGCGCTTGGTTTCATCTTGCGGCTTCCACTCGTAGGAGTCGGTAATTTCGACGTCGCAGTCTTGATGCAGGTCGTAGCCGTGGCCTTCGACCACGTAGAGGCATTCCTCGGCGAGATGGCGATGTTTGCCGGAACGACTGCCGGGCGGGATCACCTGCATATAGGCATCGACAGTTTCCATGCGGGTGTTCATCTGCTCGTTGAGCAGATGCTTGAGCAGGCCCTGCCGCGACATTTCCCAAGGCATCTCGTCCGGATGCACGATTTTCTTGCGATACACCATACGGGCCGGTCGCGTTGTCGCGTCGTCGAGCAGGTCTTGATAAAGCTTCTTGTTAGCGGCGCCGGCGAGCCACGCCGTCGATTCCTCCCAAGCCATTTAGACCCCCTCCTCCTCGATCTTGCCAGGGGGGTGGTTGAAATCCTCCTCGTCATCGCGCGGCACGAAATTACCCTGCGTTGGCGAGGGTGTTTTGGGCCGCTTAATCACTGTATGCTGAAACAGCATGTTCATGAACAGGTACATCGGCTTCGTTTTAATGACCAAGGCTCGCGCGGGCTCGCGCGCACTGGCGTTGGTATGCTGGTGAACGCAGTTGTTGTGCACGATGGCAACGTCGCCGGCTTTCCAGTCGTAGCGAACGCCGTCGTGAATCTCGTATCCAGCACCGTCGAGAATATAAAAGGCGGCCTCGTTGACATGTCCGTGCTTTTGGGTGGTGCCGCCTGGAGCATATTCCTCGAGGTGGATGTGTAGCGTTTGGCACAAACCATCTTCCGGCTCGACGTAATGGCGGCTGAAGTGCTGCGGGCCGCCGTCGAGCTTGGTTTCCTTGCCCTTGATGACACGCGGCATCGAACGCAATCGCTTGAGCTCGTCGGTGAGGCTATAGGCGCCTGTAATGGGACGTACGAATATCCGTTCTTTGTCAGGATCATGTTGGCGCTTGCCCATTGGCCACCTATTGGTTTTTCTGTCGGGCCCCTGAACGCGCGGCTCAGAGCACCGTGATGGGTGATAATGCCCCCGAAGTATTTACTCCAAATCTAATTTTGATCCAATGCCCGCTTCGGATCGAAACGACGTATTATTTGTGAGGATTGAGGATATCGATAAGGCGGGCTTTTACCTCCGGAGACGCCGCAGCAGCGCGTTTAATGAAGCTATCGATCTCGTCCGCAGGCGTCGGATCGGAGAGTCCGATCTTCTTCGCATCGACTATGAATTCCGCATCGTCTTTAAGCGCCAGGAATGCCTTGCGCAGAGTTTCGAGCCGGTCGGTGGGTACACTGGGTCCCGCCAGAATTGGCCGAGCCACCTGTTTTAGTCCGAAGTAGAGCGTGGCACTTTCGCGGTCCGTCTTGTCCGCGATGAAGTCCATTGCTAGCGGCAAGTCTGGCAAATCGGGCGCTTTTTTCAGCGCATTCTGCAGAATAAGATTGATCTTTTTGTCTTTGAGGTAGCTCGAATTCCGTATTTTGATATCTGACCATGACCAGTCGGCGGTTCCTTGGATCTCGCCGCGCTCCATGGCGAGCAATACATCGGCTTGGCCAGGATATCCGCTCACGATCTTAAACTTTGAGCCGATGGTTGCGTTCAGGAGCCGGGCCGATGCCTCCAGGTCCGAGGTCGCGCCGGTTCCGCCAACGATTAATTGCTTGACGAGTAAATCCTGCACCGTCTTGACGGGAGCCGTATTCCAGGCAACCACTAGGGACGTGTCAGGCGACGCGCTGCCAATCCAATTGAACTTTGTGATGTCAAATTGCACATTTGGTTGTTTGATCAATTGTGCAAGCAACACTCCGCGCTGGACCAGACCTAAGACCGTGCCGTCCTGTGGCTCTACGCGGTAGATGCGGTTGCTCATCGTAATGCTTCCACCGCCCGGCGTATTTTGGACAATAATATTGGGATTGCCCGGAACAAACTTTCCCAGATGGCGAGCGAGCAAACGCGCGACGGCATCGTAGCCACCTCCGGGACTCGAGCCGACCATCAATGTGATTTGCTTACCTCGATAGAAGTCCGTGGAATTTTGTCCAATTGCCGAAGCCGTCATCAACCCCCCAACAAAGATAATGTATAATGTCGTTTTCAGTGGGTGGCTCGCAAGAACGGATTGGAAGTACGCGTGCATTGCTTCTCCCTCGCGCTGCGCGGCGCATATATCGATCCGATGTCACCGTCCGAGGTCAGCACCTTCATCAATGCACAGCAAGCCCAATGGCGTCCGGTGCTGCAGGCATTCGTGGCAAGTGTCAAATAGACGGATGGTCCCCACTTGGGGGCAGATCAACGGCGGAAGACGGCAATTTGCATTCGCGCTTGGCGGCACCTCGGTCGCGTGCCGCGCGACCACACACGACGAGTTTTTGGCGAGTTGACGGAGCAGCCCGGCACCAAGGCCCTGGCGCATGGACGCAAGCAACGTTCTTTACGATGCTGCGGAAAATGGCGCGGCCGTTATGGCTGAACAAGCGTCGTCCACAGGATCTTCAGAGCATTCAGACGCTACCATGTCAGCGAACACCGACCGACCGCCGACTCGCCCAATCAACTGGGCACTAACCGCCACAGTATTCTCCGCCGGCAGCGTACTGTTATGTGCGAACCATTTGCGGATCGCAGCCAAAGCACAGGCGTCCTAAATCACAGGTTTAGAAGTCGTAAACCTCATTGCGGCAATTTTATACCATGGCCCAGGAGTTGTCGGCGCCTTGTCCAAAATGCCACACCGAAATGATCTTTGTGGCGGCTTTGCCCCATCCTAATGCGCCGGAAATGCAGAAGACGACGTTCGTCTGTTACGTTTGCAATCAGACGAGAAGCTATGCGTTGTCGGCTGATATGGCTCAAGCTTATGCCGCAACTCATGCACAAGCACCGTCAATCTGAAATCGGATCGAGGGAGTGACATGTAGGCCCTACAAGTGGGATTTGGTACTTGTCCCCTTTGATGTTGGCATTCTTGCCTGCCGATAAACTGGTCTACGATGGCAATACATTGCAAAAGCTGGAAGCAAACGGACACGAGCAAAACTCGGCTGCAGATCGGCAGGATAGCCATTGCCGGTACAGCTCCATCAGCCCTTGAAGGTCGGTTGGCGCGGGTGCACGTAGCTCTTGAAATCCGCGAAATCTTTCCATCCTGGCTCGGGCGCCTCGCAGCCGGGTTGTGGTGCGTACTTCGACGGCTCGACCAGCTCCATAGTCGGGATGTAACGCGGACAGTTTGGGAAAATTGCCCGCGCGGTGACACGGACGATGAGTTGCGCGCCAACAGTCTGCTCGAGGAGGGGATCCCGGTCACTCACGGTCGCCTCGCCGTTCACGCGCAGGCGTTGCGGTTTACCGTGCATGGCGATGAACAGTATTCCGACGCTGCGATTGATGAGAATGTTGCCTAAACTCTTGAACATGCCGTTCCCGTCGTAATCGGGAAATGCGAGTTCGGATGGCCCGGTAACGCGCACGAAGCCCGGCATACCGCCCTTGTAAGAGCAATCCGGCCGTCCCCCGGCGTCCGCCGTTGCGAGGAAGAAATACGGTACGCTTTCGATGAAGGCCGTGTCGTCGGACGTAAACCGCACGCGCGTGAGTTTCTCTTCCAATCGATCGGAAATCCGGCGACTGTCGAATCGGTCTTGCAGTTGCCGATTCCCGTCGTGATACATGATGCTATCGGTCATGGTTGCGTTCCTGTGCAGATCGGAGGGCCAGCAAACCATTGGCCCGTCGAGATCACATCATATACCGCAATGGGCAGTCGAGATTGCGGCATCAACCCGGGGTCGAACTCAAAGAGCAACGAAGACGTAAATTAGCAAAAAAAAGCACCGGCCGTGTGATTTTGCGGGACCTATTCGCAGTTCGCCTCGGGGCACCCGATCGCTCACTTGTAGTCAGAACATGTCAGCCGTTACTAAAATAGGCTGTGTTAAGGGGTACCAGTCCTAGCTTGTAGAGCGGACATGATATGGACATGGATGCTGAACGGTCGCTACGTTGCGGAGAGGTGTAGGAAACCGATGAGCCCAAAATTACAAAAGGTTGCACTAGTGACTGGAGCGGCCCGTGGGATTGGCCTCGCGACAGCTAAGCGATTTCTAACTGACGGAAGCTGGCAAGTCGCGTTGCTCGACATCGATGATGAAACGCTCAATCGCGCTCACTCCGCGCTATCCAATTCCGACTCGAGCATCGCCATTTGCTGCGACGTCGCCGACGTTAAGGGCGTCGTTCGCGCGATCGCTATCGTCGCAGATAAATTCGGCCGCCTCGATGCTCTGATCAACAATGCAGGTATTGCGATCTTTAAACCGATTCTCGACATCACTTATGAGGACTGGTCGCGGGTACTAGCGGTTAATCTCACTGGGCCATTTATCTGCGCACAGGCGGCAATACCGCTAATGCGGGACAGTGGTGGCGGAGCTATCGTCAACATTACTTCCATATCCGGCCTGCGTGCCTCAACGTTACGTACGGCATATGGCACGAGCAAAGCGGCTCTAGCGCACCTGACCCAGCAGCAGGCAGTGGAACTTGCATCACTCGGTATCCGGGCCAACGCCGTTGCGCCGGGACCGGTTGATACCGCCATGGCAAAGGCGGTCCATACGCCAGAAATCCGCGCCGCCTATCACGATGCTATTCCTCTCAATCGCTACGGCTTCGAGCAAGAACTAGCCGAAGCGATCTTCTTCTTGTGTAGTGATCGCGCCAGCTACATCACCGGACAAACGATTGCCGTCGATGGTGGATTTGCGGCCACCGGCATTGGCCTGCCGGCACTGCGCGAGAACGGGCGCGACCGCAGCGGATGAATAGATCCAACGCTCCAGGCACCGGCCCGTGACCGATCGCCAAACCTTGCCATGACTGCTCTCGTCGTAGCTGGTGGTTTGCGCTACGGAGGATTGAGCCTCGCGCGGCGTCGCTAAGGGTCAACCGCGTGGGCTAGAGTGTGTGTTGGGAATGCGGGAATGTCCGCTTTCCTTCCGTTAACGACCGGATCGCTGAATCGTGGCAAGTGCTGCGTGGGGGAACATCATCATTCGGGTTTCATCATCGCCAAGGCCGCGCGACCGTTGGCGCCATACGGGTTGCCAAGAGATTCGCACATTTCCACGTGCGCGTAGTTCGGTGCCTCAATGAGCCGTACCGGCTTGCCTGCCGCCTTCACCGCCGCCGCAAACTCGCGCGACTGGCGCTGAAAGTCGGGCGTCTCGAACGTCCCATAGGTGACGGTGATAGGCGCATGTAGCTGATCGATGTGGCGTATGGCGCTCATCGAATCCTCCATCGCGTCGGTAAACTTCACGTAGTTGCGACGCGCAGAGAGGGCCACGGGCTTCATTTCATACATTCCGCTCATGCAGAGCCCCCCCTTAATGATGTTTGGCGGCAGCCCAAATTCCTTCTGCCAATCCGTAACCAGCACCACGCCGCAAAGATGCCCGCCTGAGGAATGACCGCCGACATAGAGCCGCTCTGGGTTGCCCCCAAACTTCTTTGCATTCTTATGGACCCACGCGACGGCGCTACGCACTTGCTTTGCCATCGCGCTAAGATCGCCTCCGGCCTCCTTGATCGCAATGAAATCGACCGCGACGTAATGCGCACCTGCGTTGACGAACATCTCGGCTGGATAGCCGTAATCCTTCGCTGCCCCGCCGAGCCACGCGCCACCGTGGATGAAAACGAAAATCGGTGCGTTCTTTCGCTTGGTGCGATAGATGTCGAGTGCCTCAACTGCAGATGATCCGTAGGATTCACGCTGTGGCGCGCCAATCCTGCCGCGCATCGCTTCGCTGTTCGAGGCAAGCCGCTTGGTGATCTGAGAAAGAAATGGCTCATAGGTCAACTGATTGTAGGACGCGTCGAGTTCCTGTTGATCCATGTCCATGAAGACGCGCGCGCCCTTCTCATGTGGTGCAGGGCCGAGCCGGCATTCCTCCGCAAGGGCGGGACCCGTCGCGAGCACTGCGGTTGCTCCCAGCACGGCGCGCCGCGAAAGACGCGATGTGGACAGCCATTCCATTGCACTCCTCCCTTTAACTTTGAACTTACATCCCCGGATGATGAGTTTTCCAAATGCCAATTTGCGCTCTCTCGAACCTTCCAACAAGGCTATCGTGGATGAACTCCTGTGTTGTTACTCTCGCAATGCAACAATTGGTGGGTCCTAAGTGTCGCTGTAAGTCATCAACTGCTGCGCCAACTCACAAGACGCGCAGCTGCTATACCTCCGAAAGCAGGTGCGAAAGTGGTTGAGCGGCGCGGCTAAAGTGGGTCATTACCGGACAAGCAATCGCAGCAAAGCCGCCCGCTATTCGATCACCTCGTCGGCAGTTGCGAGCAGGCCTGAGGAGACTGCGAGGCCGAGCGCTTTGGCGGTCTTCAGGTTGATGACCAAGTCAAATTTTTGTCGACCGCAGCACTGGCAGGTCCTCAGGTTTGGCACCTTTGAGGATGCAGGTTGCGTAGTCGCCAACTTGGCGGTGCGTTTCAGCGAGGTCGGTTTCGTAGCTGATCAGGTCACCTTCAAGCGCGTACCTATCGTGGCGCAGGTCCCGCGCTCGTCGACCTGTTGCGGGTCAGGTGAATCTTAGCCCGATATCGGCCGTGGTCGCTGCGCTGCTGTGCGGTGAGCGCCTCTGGGCGTGGGAAGCTTCACGTTGATGCTGGTGATCAATCCTAAGATCCCTGTTCATTCGGTGAAGGAGCTCGTTGACTATGCGCAGGCCAACCCTGGCCAGCGTCGTTCGCCAGCGGTAACACTGATGGGATTGTCGGCGGATAGGCCAAAGTAGCCGCACCGACTACCGATCCAGCGCGACAGTTTAGCAGCCGCTCAAACCGGTGCGTACTGCCACTCCGATTTGTCCCGCCGCTCCGGTGATGAGTACGTTTTTTATGTCGAGCCTTGAGTTGCAGCGCTGGTGCCACCGAATCGACGTTCGTAGGCACGAATATAGGCCTCGGGTGACGGCCGTAAGTGCTGCCGCGTCAGTTTGATCAATTCATCGCGGCGCGAGCCGCGCAACGCCTCAATCATAGCAATGTGGTCGCGTCGTACCCGTTCGAGGGCCTCTGGAAACGCATTGGCGTAGAAGCGAATTCCATAGATCTTCTGCTCCAAGGTTTTGATAATTTCGATCAGGCACGCATTGCCGCAAAGCTCGAACACCTTCTGGTGGAAGTCGAGGTTGGCATAGAACACGGTAAGCATGTCGTCGTTGCGGATTGCGGCCGTGTGACGCTCTTGAATTTTTACTAACTCCGCAAGCCTTGTTGGTGGAACGGGAAAAGGCAGAATCCGAACTGCCATGACTTCCAATTCCTCGCGTACCGCGTAGATCTCCATCACTTCCTTGGGTGTGAGATCGCGCACGATCGCGCCACGATTGGGAATACGCTGGACAACGCCCTTTTTCTCAAGCTCGAACAAGGCAAGCCGAACGTCGCCACGGTGCGTGTGGAAGCGGTCGCAGAGATCTTGCTCGATCAGGCGTTCGCGTGGATGGCGTCGACCTAAAACGATGTCTTCTTCCAGGCTGGTAGCGATGACGTCGGCCCTGGATTTTTCGCGCGCTGCGAGCTCGCGCACGCGAGAAGGCCGCGGCATTTGTGACACTGCACGCTGTCGTGATGTGGTCTTATGAATGGCCATAGTGACTCTCAGCTTTCCTCCGACTTCCGATCATCGTCGCGTGCAAACGGAGCATCGCTGCGCCGGGCCGATGAAATCGCGCTTGACATAAGGCCAAAATGAATTGTTTACAATCTTATAAATAATGATGTATTCATTCAAGCGCTCGCTGTTGGGCATTCCTTGCCATTGCGGGCTGCACTGGGCGGGCGCGAACCGACTGGCCCGACTGCGCAACAAGATCAGGCGACGAGCAAGACATAGGGAGGTACCCGATGGCGGCGAACCGGAGTTCGACTCTCGCAAAGCGGCGCGGCCGCAGGGAATTCCTCAAAAAAGCCGCTGGCGCTGTTGCGCTGGTCACGTTCGGAATCGCCCGCAAAGCATTCGCGGCGGAGCCCGTGAATATCGGCGGCCTGTATCCGGTCACTGGAAGTTTCGCCCAGATCGGCCAAGGCTGCGTCAATGCGGCCAAACTTGCTGTTCAGATGATCAACGATGGGGGCGGCATCAAGTCGCTCGGCGGTGCCAAGCTCAATCTAATCGTGTCCGACGTACAAAGTGATACGACCGTGACGCGCACCGAAACCGATCGCCTCATTACCGGCTACAAACTTTCGGCTATCCATGGCTGCTTTGCTAGCGCGCTGACACTTATCGCCAGCGAAGTCGCCGAGCGTGCAAAAATGCCGCTCCTGACCGGATCGAGTTCGGACCAGCTCAATAAAGATCGTCACTATACATTCACACCGTTCTGCCGCGCGTCGCAGTTCGCGCTGGCACAACTGCAAATGTCGAAATTGGTGAGCGATACTCCGAAGGTCGCTGTGGTCTTCGAGAATACTGCATTCGGCACATCAACCTCCAACGGCCTACGGGAACAAGCGCCTGGACAAGGCGTCGAGATTGTTATGTTTGAGCCGTATTCGGCGGGCCTGACAGACGCCAGTCCGCTAATCAACAAGGTCAAGGCTTCCGGTGCGAATATGCTGTTCCCGGTGTCCTATCTGAACGACCTCATCCTGATTATCCGCGCAATCAAGCAGAATGGGCTCGAGATCGCCATAAATGGCGGATCCGGCGGGTTTGTCATACCCGACTTCTACAAGAACGTCGGTAACGTCGCGGAAGGCCTACTCGGCGTCGCGCACTGGAACCATGATGTCAACGCCGACGCTCAGAAGGTCAACGAAGTCTACAAACAGAAGTACGGCGAGTTTCTATTCGAGTATGCTGGCGGCCTCGTGGCACAGACTTTTATGATCGCCGATGCGCTCGAGCGGGCAGCATCGACCGATCCGCAAAAAGTCCGCGATGCCCTATCAGCGCTTGACGTTTCGTCGGGGTACGCCGCAATGGGTCCCGGCGGCAAAGTGAAATTCGGCCCAGACGGCAAAAACATCTACGCACACCCGGTTGGCGTGCAGTGGCAGCACGCCGATCTCGCTGCGGTTTTTCCAAAAGATGACGCACGCGCCTCGCTGATGAAAACCTAAGAGGCGTCCCCGGCGCCCATGGTGACGACAATCGCACAGGCGGTGGTGAACGGCCTGCTCATCGGCGGCATCTATGCGTTGGTGAGCATCGGCGTCACGTTGATCTTCGGCGTGGTCAAAATTGTGAACTTCGCCCAAGGCGAGTTCGTGATGATTGGCATGTATATCAGCTTTTTTCTGGCGACGAATTTTGGAATCGATCCGCTCGTCTCGCTGGTTATCTCGATGCCAGTTCTGTTCCTCGTCGGCGTACTATTACAACATTTCTTGCTCCGCCGAGTGCTGTCGCTTGGCGATATGCCGCAGATCTTTCTCACGTTTGCATTGTCGTTGTTGCTGGTGAATGTTGCGCTCTTGCTGTTTACGGCCAATTACCGCACGGTGCAAACGTCATATAGTGAAATGGCAGTCCATCTCGGCCCGCTCTACGTCCCGATGGCTAAACTCATCGCTTTTGTGGTCGCAATGGTGCTGAGCGGGCTGTTATGGGTGTTCTTGCACTCTACGGATCTCGGCAAAGCAATGCGCGCCGCGGCGCAAAATCGCGATGTGGCGATGTTGATGGGGATTAATCCCGACCGTGTGTTTTGCATGGCGGTCGGTGTGGCGCTGGCTCTCGCAGGTGCCGCTGGTTCGTTGCTGATGCCGTTCTACCCCGCCTACCCCTTGGTCGGCCAGGTATTCGTGTTGATGGCGTTCGTCGCCGTTGTGCTCGGGACGCTCGGTAATGTCACCGGTGCCCTGATCGCGAGCCTTATGATGGGCGTAGCGGAGTCGCTCGGAATTCAGTTCGTGGGCGCCGATTCCGGCCTGATCGTGGTGTTTGCAATGCTCTTGCTCACGCTTGCGGTTCGACCGAGCGGACTCTTCGGCGGATGGAGCCGGTGATGTGGACCTTCATGGGCCGAATCGGGTTTTCGGTAGGCATGCTGATGGTAATCGCGATCGCGCTGCCGCTTTTGGTGACGAGTGCGTTTGCGATCGACATCTTCATCAGAATTTTGCTGTTCGCATTTGTCGGCGTCGCCTGGAACCTCATGGGTGGCTACGCCAAGCAGCTGTCGCTCGGCCATGCTGCCTATTTTGGATTGGGCGCATATACCTCGACGATCTTGCTCATTCGCTACGGTGTTTCCCCCTGGATCGGGATGCTGGCGGGCGGCGTCGTGGCAATGCTGGCAAGCCTGCCGATTGGCGCGCTGTGCTTTCGGCTGCGCGGACCTTATTTCGCGATCGCCACTATCGCGACAGCACAGGTCCTGATGCTGCTGTTCCTTAAATTTCGCGATTTTGCATGGGGCGCCGAAGGCACAACGATGCCCAATCTTGGCAACGCGCCGCTAATGATGCAATTCGATGCGAAGGCGTCGTATTATTACATCGTGCTTGCACTGTTGGCGATCGGCCTTGCAATCACCTACAAGATCGAGCGGTCGTGGATGGGCTACTATCTCGTCGCAGTCGGCGAGGACGAGGATGCAGCCGAAGCCATCGGCGTGGATACCCTCCGGATCAAACGCAACATCTATTTAATCAGTGCGTTTCTGACTGCTCTCGCCGGAACCTTTTATGTCCAGTACATCTACTTCATCGATCCGAACACCGCCTTTAGCTTCAATGTTTCCGTCGAGGCGGCGTTGGTATCTATCGTGGGAGGTATCGGGACATTGTGGGGGCCACTCGTCGGTACCGTTTTACTGGAAGCGACCTCAGCACTGCTGCAAAGTTGGCTCGGCGGTGGCCACGGTGGTGTCCAATTAACGGTCTACAGCCTGATCCTTATCGCGGTGATCCTGTACCGGCCCTCCGGGCTGGTCGGCATCCTTACCGATGCGTATGACCGGTTTGTTCACGCCGGCAGCACAAAAGAAGCGCTGCTCGATGGCTGAGGCGCTCGTCATCCGTAACCTTAGCCGGAGATTCGGCGGTCTTCGAGCAGTGCAAGACGTCAACTTTGCGGTGAACGAGCGCGAGACGGTGGCACTCATTGGACCAAACGGTGCCGGCAAGACAACGAGCTTCAATCTCATCACCGGGTATCACCGACCCGACACCGGTTCGGTACTTGCCTTCGGCCGCGAACTCGTCGGGATGCGGCCGCACGACATCTGCGCGCACGGTCTGGCGCGCACGTTCCAAGTCGCTCGGCCCTTCGGCAAAATGACGGTCTTGGCAAATGTAATGACCGGTGCGTTTCTGCGCGAGCGCAGGCTTGAAGTTGCTCGCGAGCAAGCCAAAGAAGCAATCGATTTTGTCGGGCTCTCGGCCAAAGAGCATACGCCGGCGCGCGACTTGACCACCATCGATCAACGCCGGCTTGAGCTGGCGCGGGCATTGGCGACCCGGCCACGGCTGCTTCTTCTCGACGAGGTCATGGCCGGCCTTAATCCGGCGGAAATCGATCTGGCTGTCGAACTGGTCGGAAAGCTCTCAAAGCGTGGACTGACCATTGTTATCGTAGAGCATGTGATGCGCGCTATTATGGCCGTGGCGCGTCATATAATCGTGCTCGATCATGGTCAGAAGATCGCCGAAGGCAGTCCCAAGGAGGTGGTTGCGAATCCGGAGGTGATCCGCGCCTATCTGGGGACCGGCTACGCACAGCCGGCGGGTGCTGGAGGCAGCCAGTGCTAGCACTGTCGGCAGTTAGCGCGAGTTACGGGTCCGTTCCGGCGATCAGCGATATCAGCATCGTGGTCGGCGAGGGTGAAGCCGTTGGCCTTCTGGGAGCAAACGGCGCGGGCAAGAGCACCACGCTCCGCGCGATTTCCGGTCTGGCACGGCCGACATCCGGTACGATTACATTTTTGGGAACGGATATCGCCTCGTTACCGGCGTACAAGATTACCGCGCTCGGCATCGCCCATGTGCCGGAGGGCCGTCAGGTGTTTCCTGAACTCACGGTAAAGGAGAATCTCGAGATCGGCGCCTATATTCCAAGTGCCAAAGCGGTGCGGGCTCGCACGCTCGACTTTGTCTTCACTATTTTCCCTGCATTGGCCGAGCGCCGTAAGCAACTTGCCGGTACGATGAGCGGCGGTGAGCAACAGATGCTAGCCGTTGGTCGCGGCCTGATGCTTCAGCCACGTCTTCTGATGCTCGACGAGCCATCGTTAGGGCTGGCACCGGTCGTCACTGACGCAACCTTCCAGAAAATTCAAGAGATCCACGCCATGGGAACGGCGATCCTGCTGGTGGAACAGAATGTCAGCCGTGCATTGGCCCTCGTACAACGAGCTTACGTGCTCGAGAGCGGCAAGATAATAATGGATGGAACGAGCGCCGAGCTCGCGAACAACAAACAGGTGCAGACGGCTTATCTTGGCATCTAGGAATGAGAATTTGGGTTGCGTGCTTCGGGATCGTGGTCGGCCAGGAAATTGAATCAGCGCGATCCCTAACCGTGTGGGTTGGGACCACGGTACGCCTGAGTCGTGACGCCAATGAACCCGGAAGGCGTCCGCGTTCGCCCGAAAGCTGCCACAACATTCGCTCGCCGTCGCGGCCGCCTGCGCCGGGAGTGACCGTTTTGCCCTGTGGGAGAACTCCGGCATTCCATTGGTTAACAAGGGCCTGCCTGGATCGAGCCAGACTGCATAAACGCAAGAACGTAATCCTACAACTTTGCTGATATTATCTCAATTGTGCGAGCTGAGGACGCTCGGGCAAATCCAAGCTGCAGACCAACCCGCCATGTCGGCTGAACACGACAGCAATAAACAATCCTACTTTCAGCGGGGTCTGCGGGCAATCGGGCGAATCAAGCCTAGCCAAATTGCCACGGTCGCCGCAGCGGTCACCATGACCGCGGTGATGCTCACCGGGATGCTCGATGGAGCCGAAAAACGGCTTTCGGATGCTTGGTTTGCGGCGAGTCATAGAACGCCAAGCGGACGAACCGTTCTGGTGACCTTCGATCACCACGCCGCACGATATGCCTATATCAACCGAGTTCCGCACCGCGACCTTGCTGAGCTCTTGTTGAAACTCGATGCCGCAGGAGCCTCTCGTATTCTGATCGAGTTCGGCTTTGCGGAGCAAACCAACGAAGCCGACGACAAGTTGCTCGAGCGCGTCCTCACTCAGCTCGGACCGAAAGTCGCCCTCCCGGCAATCGCCGTTCCGTCGGTCAACCAGATGAGCTGGCGGCGGACCGCCCCGCTTGATCGATTTGGCCGCCATGTAACGCTCACGGCTTCCGACCTCGCGCCCGACAGTGATGGAAGTATACGCAAATTCGGCATCCAGGATTCAGGACTTCGGTATCTAATATCCGCACCGGCTTGGCTTACCGCCGCGACGAGGTTGGAGCGCAGTTTCCGGATCGATTTTGGCATTGATTTGCAAGAAATTCCGCACGTCGATGCCCTGTCTTTCCTGCAAGGAGATCAGTCCGGAAGGAGTTTGCAGGGAGCCAATGTTATAGTTGCCGGCTTTATCTCTCCGACCGGCGGCGAATTTCGGGTGCCGCGCTACGGTGAACTGACTTCTGCGCAAATCACGGCCCTTGCCGCTGAGACGCTTTCGCTTGGACGAGAACTGCGATCGATCCCGCGCTCGACCTATATTGTCGGGCTCATCGTCCTAGCCGCCCTGATGGCGTTTTGGTGCACCAATTTCAGCGCGCCAATCGGTGGCGGACTCTGCGCAGGCGTAGCGCTGGCTGCATTGGGTTTGGGCGTCTGGCTACAAACGTTCGTTGGCCTGACCACGCCCTCGGCTGGCGTCGTATTGGCGTCGCTTATCGGGTACGGCGCAGCGCAGGTCATCGTCCATCCCGCGTTGCAGCGCGTGAGACATGCCGTGATGACGATATTAGCGAACATCGACATTCGTCTCGCACGCGCAGTCGAAAACACCTCCGACGGCTTGTTGACCTTCGATCGCGACGGCACGCTGCTTTCGATCAATGCAGCGGCACGGCAACTCTTCGGCATCGAGGGCAGCAATCTGTATGAGTGTTCGCTCACGTCGATGCTCGGGCTGCAAGCTCGCGCCGTGATGTCTGCTGTTAGCGACCCGCAGCAAAGGCGGGTACGAACGGTCATTCGCCAACACGGGATCGAGCGTCACCTCGAACTTGCGGTGAGCGGTGTCCCAGGTGACGGGACTTCGATCGGGGTCGCTACGGTTCGCGACGTAACCGAGCAGCACGCTCAATTTGAGACAATGAGGTTGATCGCGACCCGGGATCCCTTGACCGGGCTGGCGAACCGCCGCGCGTTCGAACAGGCGCTCAAGAGTGCACGGGGCGACAGCGAAGCGCTACTCGCACTATTCATATGCGATCTCGACGGCTTCAAGCCGGTCAATGACACATGGGGCCATCAGACCGGCGATGCGCTATTGCGGGAAATCGCTAGCCGTCTTGTCGCGCATGCGGGCGCTCAGGCACTGGTCGCGCGGCTCGGCGGCGATGAATTCGGTATCTTGATGCCGCGTAGTACCGAGGCGCTTGCGACCGAGGCGGCGAAACGCATTATCGGCGCGGTAGGACGGCCCTTCGAAATCGACGGCAAATGGGTTCATGTGGGCGTGAGCATCGGCGTCGCATTGGGCGAAAGCAATCAAGATGGGCAGGCGCTGATCGAGTGCGCGGATGCCGCAATGTACGATGCCAAGCGCGCTCACTCAGGCTGCGCATTCTGGCGCGGCAAGCCCGTGCCTCATGCCACTGCGCAACCGATTTCGAGGTCATCTGAGGTTAGTCGTTTGTATTCACCAGTCGGATGATCGAAATTCTTGGGCTGCACGACGCCAGCATGGGTGCGATTCACGAAATCATTCCGCTGATCGACCCATAATCCGTCATACGAGCGCCTTAGGGATGTTCGCCAGGCGAGGCCACAAATCGGCGAACGCGACGAATATCAAGCATTGGAAGCGATCTCGTTCGGCTCAACCGCTATGAACGCCGTTGCTGGTTCCGGCTCAAGCGGGCAATGCGCGACTTTCTGAAGATCAAATTGCTGCAAAAGACGGCCAACCAGAATACGGCGCCGTAACGGAAGGGCCACCTGGGCAAGAGGTGGTGAGTGAGACGGCAAAGATGACGAAAGAGAAAAAGACCAGGCGTGTGCTGGCCGACATGATCGCCGCCGAGCTCGACATCGGCGGCGTATTCGTCAGTGTGATGAAGGACCCGCTGCGCGGCTGGGAGGCGAAGGTCATGGTAGCGCCGGGACCGGCCATTTCGGTGCAAACGAAGGTCAACCAGATTGCGAAAGCGCTCCGGGAAAAATACGATTTGCTCGATTAGGCGACAGTCACAACGTGCGCGAATTTGCACACCATTGAGGCGCCTAAGACGAGCTTGCGGTCGCTAAAGTGGGCGTCTTAGCGGCCCTGAGGTCGATGCCATTTGGCGAGTGCTCCTCGATACCGCCAAAGATAGCGCTTGCATCACGCGCTCCTGGTGGCTTTGCTGGAAGTCGGACTTTAGCCTGGCGAAGGTGGGGACCGGGAATGGACGACCGGAGTCCAGGTGCGAAGGGTCGCGTCGCCTTCAAAGACCGCGGGTCGATGCGCCATCTGCTTTGGTTCTTTGCTTTGGTCTATGTCGTTGAAGGCCTGGGCCAAATCGGTGGGCTCGTCTCGCAGCCCCTTAGCTATTACCTGAAGCAAGTGTCCGGCTGGACGCCGCTGCAAATTACCGCCTATCTCACGCTTTTTAATATCCCTTGGATCATTAAGCCGCTCTATGGCTTGGTCTCTGATTTCATCCCGCTGTTCGGCTACCGACGCAAAAGTTATCTGGTGCTGGCCAATGGGGCCGCCATCGGCGGCTACTTTTTGGTCAGCCAGCTCACAGTGCCCGATCGACTTGTCTTCGCACTGATGCTGACCGCCTATGCGATGGCAATATCAAGCACATTGTGCGGCGCCGTATTGGTGGAGAACGGACAACGGCTCAAAGAGAGTGGGACCTTCGTCAACCAACAATGGCTTTGGTATAACATTGCCGCGATGACGGCCGCCGTCTTAGGCGGTCAGCTGGTTCAGCGTCTTGCGCCGGCCGCCGCCTTGCATACCGCGGCGGCAATCGTCACATGGGTTCCGCTGCTGGTCATCTTCGGTACTTTGTTTCTTATTCCGGAGACAAGGACCAAGGCGAATCTTCAAGGCATGCGTCATACGCTTGAAGGTCTGACCAGCGCCTTCCGTCGCCGGCATCTGTGGATTATCGCCGCTTTCATATTCCTTTATTATTTCAGTCCGGGCTTGAGTACCCCGTTGTACTTCATCATGACTGACAATCTGAAATTCTCCCAAGCCTATATTGGAATTGTAGGGTCGCTGGCAGGAGGCGGTTGGGTCGTCGGCGCTTTTTTATACAACCGCTATATGAAGCGCTTGACGCTGAAAAGACTTCTGAACTTGAGCATTGCCATTGGCACAGTCACGAGCTTGGCGTTCTTGTTTTTCTGGAACGAGGCAGCTGCGGCGATCATCAGTTTCAGCTCCGGATTTGCCGGTATGCTCGCCACAGTCGCGACGCTCACTCTCGCCGCTGATTATTGCCCGCGCCGCGCGGAAGGCTTTGCGTTCGCAGTCTTGATGTCGATCATCAATCTTTCGACGGCACTCGCCGACAATCTAGGTTCGTACCTGTTCACCCACGTGTTTCATGGCCAGCTCGCCCCGCTCGTTCTCTTGTCAGCGGCGTTCACCGCATTTGCCTTCGCGCTGGTACCGCTTCTGCACCTTGGAGAAAAGCGTCAAGGCGATCCTGCGACAGTCGGCGTAATGGCACCCCCGCCGCCGGATACACGGTGACCATAATGGCGGACGCGGTCGAACAATCTCAAGATAGCCAATTTTAGCGGGGATTCTGCTTATAGGCTCTGATGCCGGTCGCTTGAACTTTTCATTTGGGGGGCGGAGTCGCAAAAATGTTCAGAAGCGTTCGAGCCCGACTGACTGTTGCCGCGCTGGTTTTTGCGCTGGCCTGGGCATTGGGTATCGAAAGCCGCGCCATCGCCCCTATTGCTGTGACATTTTTTTGTTTAGTAGTCGGCTCATTTGCGTTTGCTTATCTCGTTGGGCTTTATCATAGGGCCTGGCGTACCCCACTAATGGGTCCTGACCGCAGATATCTGCCACATCTTAGAAAATGGTCTGGAATAAGCGTGGTCGGCCTGTCGCTGAGAGCTGAGTACATTACGGCCGCGTGCGCCTTGATCATCTGCGCGATTGGTATGTATGAGTTTTTTCGGGCCACTTCGCAATCGACGGTCCTGACAACTGCCAACTCGCCTCCGGCGGCTGTGGGACCAGAAATTAAGCCGTTGCAGTGATGCCGGAATAGTCGGTCAGATCAAAGCCTATGGGCCTAATTCCGAAACAACCAGCGAATATTGTTTCTCATAAGCTACACGTTTGCTACTTGACCGCTACCTGATTGCTAGTTGTTTTGCCCGATGTCGCATCCGTCGGCCCTGACGCGCTGGATTTGAATACATTGTAGTGTTCGCCTCGCACGCCGTCAGGTCTCGCTCCGCGGCGACCACTTCCGATTGCACAATCTCATTTCGTCTACTTGGGTTTGCGCCGGCGCAGAACGAAGCCAATTTTTCACTTCGCTCACATTGGTGGTCGCCGCGGATGTCCTTGTCCTCACGCTCCTTCGTTCGGGTCGTGATAGAGCTCGCCGACGATGCCGGTCACGCCGGGCTTGGCTGTTTGCAGATGATAGCGGCCGTCGCGATCGCGGCCGAGGCGGCCGGCCTGGCGCAGCTCGTCGAGTGCGCACGCTACCTCGCGGCCATCCTGGGAGCCGAGCGACTCGACGATATCGGCATAGAACATCGGCGATGAGGTCAGCGCCTGTTCGACATTCTGGTAGCGCGCCGGCCCGCTGAACACCTTGGCGGCGCAACGCATCAGCGGAACTTGGCCGTCACGGCCGAACGGCTTGGTGCAATCGAAACCGGATTTCGCTCCGGTACGCCGGCCGTTCAGTGACGGATCCATGGTCATGCCGAGGATGCCCTGCAGGATGACCATGTCCTGATCGGCCTGGAACCGGGTGCCCATCGCCCAATCGACCTGACGGTCGTCGTGGATGTCGATGTCCTCGTCGAACACATAAGCGTGCTTGAGCCGCATGATGCCGCCGAACAGCGCAGCAATCGCCTGCTTCGCCTCGCCGTAGCTGCGCTGCCTGATCGAGACGCGCAGCGTGTTGGCGCCGCCGGATACCGAACGCAGGTAAACCGCTATGGGCTCGCGCACAGTCGATTTGAGGATCTTCATCGCGTCGGCCTCGACCCGCATCGATGAGATGTTGGCGCTGTCGGTCTGGTCAAGCACGAAAGCCGATCCGTGCAGCAGCGTGTGGTGCAGCACGTCGCGGCGCATGGTGATCGCGGTGCAATGAAACACCGGATCCATGTGGATCGCGCCGTAATAGCCCATGTATTCGCCGTACGGCCCTTCCGGTTCGACGTAGCCGCGCTCGTCCAGATAGCCCTCGAGCGTCATTTCGGCGTCGGCCGGAACCAGGATGTCGTTGGTGAGGCTCTTGACGACCGGCGCCGGCTCGCCGCGGAAACTTGCCACCAGCGCCAGTTCGTCGCCGGGCTGGCGCGTGGTCGCCGCAAAGAAATCGAGCGGATGCGTGCCGACCGTGAACGTAATCGGCAATTTCTGGCCGCGCGCCACGCACGCGGTGTAGATGCGCTTGAGGTCGGACGGCGCCGTGACATTGGTGCCGGTTTCGTAGCGGTTGCGCAGGCTCAGGCGCCGGCAACCGACGTTGCGCCGGCCAGTTGCCGGGTCGGTCACGTAGTCGATCGCCGAGCTCATGTAGCACGACCCATCCATTGCGTGCTGCGGATGGAATGGCAGCTTGGTGAGATCGACGTCTTTTCCGGTGATCTTGATCTCGTGGACCGGGGCATCGTCCGACGGCACTTCGACCAGCGGCTGCGGGTTGGCGAGCCGTTTGAAATATTCGTCGTAGAGCCTGTCTTCGGTGGTTTCGAAGGCGGCGGCGAGACGTTTGCGGTTGCCGGCCGTCTTGGCGACGAGCTCAACCTGTTCCGGCCCCGCCTTCCTGAAGAGCACCGCTTTCTCGGTACGTTCGATGATCGGGCTCAAGTCCGTCAGCGCCACTGGCTTGTCGTGAATTTCGATCTCGCCCAGCTGAATCAGGCGGTCGACGAAGTTGCGCAAACGGTATTTGTCGAAATCGAGCTTCGATGCAGCCTGGGTCATCGGGGGTGTCTCTGCCTGGGCCGCAATGACACCAAGTGCGGGCGCTTTAGTCAATCAGCGCGCGCTCGCAAAGTAGCGATGACCCTGGGAGGTTATTGACCCCAGCCGAAGCGGTAGTTCACGCCGGCGCGAACGACATCGTCGTGCATCGACACATTGTCGGTTGGCGTGCCGTTGCAGTTGACGCCGCAATTGAATCGGCCGAGGTCGACGTGCAGGTACTCGGCCTTGGCGGTCCAGTTGCCGGGCAGGGCGAACTCGATGCCGCCGCCCACGGTCCAGCCGGCGTTGGTTTCGCTAGCGCCGGCAAAGCCGGGTGTCGAGGCGCGGATGTCGCCGACGGCAAGGCCGCCGGTCACGTAGGGCATGATGCCGCCAAAGGCGTAGCCGGCGCGGCCGCGGACTGTGGAGAGCCAGGTATCGCTGGTGGAGCAGCCCGCCGGGCATCCGGCCGAGGTGCTCGTTCCGCTCAAGTGAGCCCAGTCCACATCGCCTTCGATGCCGAGAACCGCGCTGCCGATCTGCCAATTGTAGCCGGCGGTGCCGCCAGCCAGGCCGCCGGAGAGCCCAATACGGTCGGTGCTGGTGTCCCAATAGGAATGGCCCCAGCCACCGCCACCATTGATGCCGAGATAGAAGCCGCTCCAATTATAGGCCGGTGCAGCCGTTGCTGGCGGGGCCTTGTAGAGCGGCGCGACGGACAGGTCGGCCGCGCTGGCGCATTGCGCCGCGACGACCAGGCCAAAAGCGAGACATCCGGCTGCGAACCTCTTCATTATTAGTATCCTGGCCTCGACGATGTCGCCGCCCCCCACATTTACGCAGATATCGTTACCCGGGCCTTACTCGACGCCGGGTTGCCGCCGCCGAGCGGTACTCTATTGGCGAGGAAGGCGAAAATGAGCCGCAGCGGGGGCGTCACAATGGCCCCCGTTGATCCTTTGCGGGCAGCCCAAATACCAAATCCGGCATGTGGTACGGCGCGGCCCCCTTGGGACTGCGGCGTCACGCCGCCGGCCGGCCAATCAGCTTCATGCCCATCTTGATTTTGTCGCCAAGGTTCTTCTGCGACAGGCAGGTGAACAGGCAGAGCGTTTCGCAGGCGACCGTCTCTTTGCGCCGGTCGGTGCCCTCCTTGCCGTACCAGATTTCGCGCGCCGACTGGGTGCGCACGTTGCCGATAGGCGGAAAGTTCCAGCAGACCTCGACGCGGCCGTCGGAGCGGATGAAATAATTGCGCATGCCGATGCGGCAGGGCATCGCTTCCCGCGGCGCTTTCTCGCGGCGAAAATGGTTCGGCCACAGACTGAGCAGGAGCTCGGTGTTCAGGATGGGAGCGCCGGCCCGCTTCATCGCGAGGAGGCGGTCCTTGACGGCGACGAGATCGTCGAGATCGTCGGCGCCGATCCAGAACTCGTCCTTGGCCTCATCGGTCACCTGCTCGACGGGTTGGAAATTGATGGCTGTTGCGCCGATGGCGCGCACCCATTCGACCATGTCCGGCAGCTTGCGGAAGTTCAGCTTGTGGACGACGGCCTTGATGATGATGGGAAAATCGACGCCGTGCCTCGCCTTGGCGCGGGTCAGCGCCCGGATGCCGGCAACGATATCGTCGAGCGAGCCCTCGATGCCGCGCGAGTAATTGTGGATGTCCGCATCGCGCGAGTCGATCGAGATATTGATGTTGAACGGTTTGGCGGCGACGGTCCAGTCGACGACCTTCTCATTGCCGAAGGCGCCGCCGTTGGTGGTGACGCCCCACTTTAGCCCCTGCTCGCCGCAGAAGGTGAGAAGATCGACGAAACCTTTTTTGATATACGGCTCGCCGCCGGAAAATTCGATATGGTAATGGCCGATGAATTCCTTGAGATCGAGCAGCGCCTTTTTCCATTCCTCGATCGACATTTCTTCGCGATAATTCGGCCGCCGCCAGTAATCGCAATAGCGGCACTTGTAATTGCAGCGCTCGATCACTTCGCCGTAAATCGAAACCGGCAGTGTGACATCGCGGCCCGTGCGCAGGTACAGCTCTTCCGCTACGGCATTGCGCATGTGGTGCGCACCGAGTCGTGTCAGCTCCAGGAAATTCACAACTGGCCTCCGCAGGCAAAACCGCATTGAAGCGGGTAGCGATGGCACGCGCCGCAGCGCATGCGAAACGGTTCCGAATTTAAAGGTTAATTCGTTTGCTTATCGTTACAGCGCCGGCATCTCGCGTTAACGCCGCGCATGGTGAATCGCGTCGATCTCAATGGTTTTTCGGTGGCGAATTAACCGTGCCGCATCATCTCTGGAGGCTTCACACATACGTCTTGAGGACGTGGCGGGCGATGACCATTTTCATGACTTCGGTGGCGCCTTCGGTGATGCGAAAGCTGCGCCGTTGCCGCCAGAATTTTTCGATCGGCAGGTCGGTAGTAAGCGCGATGCCGCCGTGAATCTGCATGCACATGTCGGCGGCCTTAAAAGCCATTTCGTCGCAGAAGTATTTGCACACATAGGCGTCTTCGCGGGCGTCCTCGCCTTTGTCGAGGCGCGTGGCGGCCATGTAGACCAGAAGCCGTCCGGCTTGCAGCTCGACATACATGTCGGCGAGCATCCATTGGATCGCTTGCCGGTCGGCAAGCGGACGACCGAATGTCGAACGCTGCTTGGCATACGATGTCGCCAGTTCCAGGCAGCGCTCCGTCACGCCGAGCGCGCTGGCGCCATGGCGCACCCGGCCGGCACTGAGCCATTGTTGCGCGTGGCGGAAGCCGTCGCCTTCCTCGCCGACACGATGGCTCACCGGCACGCGAACGTTCTCAAGTACGATCTCCCAAGGCTCGTCGCCCATCATCGTCTTGTATTGCGTGGTCAATTTTACACCCGGCGTATTCATATCGACGATGAAGCAGGAGATGCCGCCGTGCGAGCCCTTGGCGCGGTCGGTCGCCGCCATGAGCTGCATGAAGTCAGCTTCCTTGGCGTGGGAGATGAAGCGCTTGACGCCATCGATGACGTAATGGTCGCCGTCACGTACCGCAACGGTGCGCATGCCTCCCGGATCGGAGCCGGCATCGGGTTCGGTCTGCGCGAAGCAGGCTTTCTTTTCGCCGCGTAATGACGGCAACAGATACTTCTCCTTCATCTCGCCTTTGAGCGCGTACAGGATGGCGCGCACGCTCGGGCCGGTGATGCCGCCATAGCCGCGCGCCGGTAGCGCGACCGAGCGCGACAGTTCGGTTTCAACAATCGAGCGCGCCAGCACCGAAAATCCGGCACCGCCGTATTCCTCCGGGATATCCATTTTCCAGAAGCCGAGGTCTTTGGCGCGTTGGCTGAAGCGTTCGTAATATTCAGGCTTGAGCTTCTCGGTGTTAGTCGATGCATCTCGCTCGACCGGAATCATTTCGGTGTCGACGAAGCGCCGCAGCGCGTCCTTGAAAATGCGCAGTTCCTCGGGAAGCTCGAAGTCCATCACATAGGCTCCTTGGGCTCCTTGGCGTCGCGCCAGGCCACGCGCACATCGACCGCGACCGCGCCTTGGCTACCGACGATCAGCGGATTGACCTCGATCTCCTCGATGCGTGCGCGGTGATCGAGATAGAAACGGCCGAGCGCCAGCGCCGTTGTCTCCAGCGCCTTGCGGTCGGCCGGAGGCTTGCCGCGATAGCCGGCGAGCAGCCGGTTCGCCTTGAGGCCGTCGATCATGATGCCGACGTCGCCCTGGCCGACGGGCAGGAGCCGCATCGCTGCGTCACCGACCAGCTCGACCAGGATGCCGCCGGAACCAATGAGCAGCAGCGGGCCGTAGAGCGGATCCGAGCGAGCGCCGACGATCATCTCGATCCCGGAGACCATTTCCTGCACAAGGAAACCGTCGATCCTGGCGTTCGGGTATGCCGCTCGCGCCGCCTTGACGAGCCTGTCCGCTGCGGCGAGCAAATCGTCCCGACTGGCAAGACCGAGGACAACGCCGCCCGCCTCGGTCTTATGCACGATGTCGGCCGAGCGAATCTTTAGCGCTACCGGAAAGCCGATTGCCACAGCCGCTTCGGCCGCCGCTGCCGCACTGGTCACGTCACGGCTCCGCGGCAGCAGGATGCCATAGTGTTGCAGCGCTGCATCGAGCGTCGCCGGCGTCAGATCGCTTGCCGGTGCGGGCCCAGGCGCGGCGGGCACGCGGCCGGTTCGCTGTGCATGGAACCATAATCCGTTTATGGCGCGCAGCGTCGACTCGAGGCCTTGCAGGAACGGAAATCCGGCCTGCTCCTGGATGGCGAGCCCCTCAGGGCTCATCTGATGAACCATCCGCCCGAACGCCACGACCGGCTTGTCGGTGAGCGTGAGCAGCCGCGGCAGCTCGTGGCTGTCGGCCCAGTTCGGATTGCGGCCCGGTAACGGCGAACACCAGGCGACGATATCGATGTTGGGATCTTTGGCCACGACAGCGCATTGGTCGACCGCCACTTTGAGCGTCGACGGAATGCCGGTATCGAGCGGATTCTTCGGCAGGATGCCTTCTTGCATGTGCGGCATCAATGCCTCGTTGGTCGCCGCATCGAAGGCGGGCACCGACGCGTTTTCGAATTCCGCATAATCATACAGGAGGTCGACCGTGCCGCCGGAATTGGTGACGAATCCGATGCGCGGCCCCTTCGGCAACCGGCCGTTCTGGAATATCAGCGTCGCCTCGAGCAAATCCTCGAACGAGCGGCAGTTGATGATTCCGTAGCGCTCGCACATAGCGAGATACGCGGCGTAATCGCCGCCGATCGCACCGGTGTGCGACTGCGCCGCCGCCCGCGATTTTTGCGTCGCGCCGGTCTTGATCGCCAACACCGGCTTGCCGGCCCGCAACGCGCGTCCAGCCGCTTGCATGAAAGCTTGCGGCCGCCGGAGGCCTTCGATGAACAGCACGATCTGCCGGGTGTGCGGATCGTCAACCACGAAGTTAAGATAGTCGGCGAGTTCGAGATCGGCTTCGTTGCCCGAGGTCACCGCGTACGAGAATCGCAAGCCCCGGTCGGCGGCGCTTCTCATCCAGAACTGGATGTTGCCGCCGGACTGAAATAACGCCGCGACCGGACCGGGCGGCACGCGGCACAGGTCGGTATTGGGATAGGCAAAGAGTTTTTCCCGGTAGCTGAGCGAGCCCATGCAGTTCGGGCCGCTGACGCGCAGCTTGCTGGTCGCCACAAAATTCTTCAGCCATGCGCCGCGCTCGCGCGAAGCCTCGCTTTCGCCATCACCGACGGCTGCCGCGTAGATCGTCGCCGATTTCACGCCTGCGGCTTCGGCATCGGTGAGCACACCGGCGACGTTCGGAGCCGGCACGATCACCATGGCATGATCGATCGGTTCGCCGATATCGCGCAAGGAAGGGTAACAGCGTTCGCCGTAAACCTTTTGCTGCCGCGGATTGACGAGATAGATGCGGCCGGCATAGCCGAACTCGCGCAGATTAGCGAAGATATGGCTCGGCCAGCGCGCCCGCTCGGAGGCGCCGACAATCGCAACGGCACCGGCGCTCAGCATGCTCGCCGGCGACCGTAACACGCTATCAGTACCCGCCAAGTTCGCTCCCCGCCGTCGCCCGTTCGACCTTGCCCCGACTGGTATCGTATTTCAGCGTGGGCGGCTATGCTCGCCGCGGCGACGCCGGTTGCATCAATGGAGTAGCTGGGAATGCGTCTTGATCAATTGGAAGGAAATCCCGACGGTCGCGTGGCCTGGGGCAGCGATATCGCGGCGCAGATGCTGCGGCGCTTCGGCATCCGCTATATCAGCCTCAATCCCGGCGCGAGTTACCGCGGTTTCCACGACAGCCTCGTCAATCATCTCGGCAACAAGGATCCGGGGATCATCCTTTGCATGCACGAGGACCATTCGGTGTCGATCGCGCACGGCTATGCCAAGGCGACGGGAGAACCGATGGCCTGCGTGCTGCACTCGAATGTCGGCCTGCTGCACGGCATGATGGGATTGTTCAACGCCTGGTGCGACCGGGCGCCGATGTTCGTTCTCGGCGCCACCGGGCCGGTTGCCGCCGAGAAGCGGCGTCCCTGGATCGACTGGATTCATACGTCGCGCGATCAGGGTGCCTATATCCGATCGATCATCAAATGGGACGATCAGCCGACGTCGCCCGACGCACTGGTCGAATCGATGACGCGTGCCAATATGCTGACGCGATCGGCGCCGACAGCGCCGGTTTACATCTGCCTCGACGCGGGCTTCCAGGAGCAAAAGCTCGACAAGGAGCCGGAGTGGCCTGATGTGGCGCGGTTCAAGCCACCGCAACCGCCGCGGCCGTCAAAGGATTCCATCGACGAGGCCGTGGCGCTGCTGCGGGGCGCACAGCGACCGGTGCTCATGCTCGGCCGCGGTTCGCGCAAAACTGAATACTGGGCACCGCGTATCCAGCTCGCCGAGCGGCTCGGCGCCTGTGTTGTCACCGATCTCAAGCAGGGTGCGATGTTCCCGACAGACCATCCCGCGCATTACTGCCCGCCGTTCAATGTGCTCGGCAAGGACGCCCGCGAATTACTGTGCGAGGCCGATGTCATCGTCGCGCTCGACTGGGTCGATCTCGGTGGCGCGCTGCGTCAGGCGAAGAGTGCCGGCAATGTCACGGCGAAAGTCATCGCCGGTTCGCTCGATCAGAATCTGCATACCGGAGCGAACATGGAATACCAGGCGCTGCCGGCCGTCGATGTAGCGATGGCGTCGACCGCCGATGTCGTCGTGAACGAGCTCAACGACGCGCTCGGCAAGGGCCGCAAGAATCCCTGGAAGGTGAAGGTGCCGGCCAAGACCAAGGCCAACGGCGCTGCGATCAGCATGGAGCAGGTCGCGCTCGCTTTGCGCGATCAGTTCAACGATCCGGAGAATGTGACCTTCTGCACGCTTGGCCGCGGCTGGCCGTTCGACATCTGGCCGTTGCAAAACGGCATGGCCTATCTCGGCAAGGATGGCGGCGGCGGATTGGGCTCGGGGCCCGGCCTGTCGGTCGGCTCGGCGCTGGCACTGCAGGGCCAGGGCCGCTACGCGATCTCGATGCTCGGCGACGGCGATTTCTGCATGGGCGCGACCGCGATCTGGAGCGCCACGCATCATCGCGTCCCGCTGCTCGTGCTGGTGAACAACAACCGCTCCTATTTCAACGACGAGCTGCACCAGGAAAACGTGGCGCGCACCCGCGGCCGTGAAGTCAAGAACCGCTGGATCGGCCTGCGGCTGGAAGATCCGACGCCGAATATCGCCAAGCTCGCCGAGGCGCAGGGTGCGGTCGGCATCGGTCCGGTCACCAAGCCGGAAGACGTCAAGGCGGCGATCGAGAAAGGCGTCGACGTGCTCAAGAAGGGCGGTGTCTGCGTCATCGATCTGCACGTCGATCCGCCGTCGGAACGCCAGGCCAGCCATGCGTTGGGCCACCGCGCCACGGGGGGATAAGCACTGTCCTGGCTCTTCTTCGCCTTTTCCGGCCCGGTGTTGTGGGCCATGTCGGTGCATTTCGACAAATATCTCGTCGAACGCTTCTTCAAGGACAGCAACGTCGCCGTATTGCTCCTGTTCACGGCGTTTATCGGCGTGCTGCTGCTGCCGTTTATCTGGTTCCTGGAGCCGGGCGTCATGCATCACGACGCCGGCAGCATCGCCCTTATGATATTGTCCGGCATCCTCTATTTGAGCGCGCTACTGCTCTATTTGCGGGCATTGCAATCCGAGGAGGCATCCGTGGTTGCGCCGTTCTTCCAGGCCGGCCCTCTGTTCGGCTATGTGCTGGCCTATCTCGTTCTCGGCGAAACACTGACGACTCGGCAAATGACGGGCGGCGTACTGATCATTGTCGGCGCGCTGTTCGTCTCGATCCGGTTCGGGCAGAGCGCCAAGTTGTTCAAGGCAAGGCTTGCGATGCTGATGCTGACGTGCGGCTTCATCATGGCCTTGAGCGGGCTGATCTTCAAAGCGTTCGCGCTCAAGGTTGAATTCTGGACTACCATATTCTGGATGTTCGTCGGCGAGGCGATCTTCGGCGTTGGCTTGCTAATGGTCACGACATATCGCCGGCAGTTCCTGGCGCTGTTCCGCAACCACACCGTGGCGCTGCTGTCGATCAATGGCTCGAACGAGATCATCAATCTCAGCGGCAGCATCGGTAGTCGCTATGCGCTGTTGTTCGCGCCGCTGAGCATCGTGCAGGCCATCGGCTCGACCACGACCTTGTTCGTCTTCGCTTTCGGCATTGTACTCAGCATTTTCTTCCCAAGCCTGAGCAGGGAAGATCTTTCGGCGCGGGAACTGGTGCAGAAGGGCGTGGCTGCAATTTTCGTCGCCGTCGGCGTCGCGCTCGTAACATACTGATATTATTAATATATCAGTTTTGCACGCATATCGCACGGCGCCCGAAAAGTGCTACAATGCCGCGCAAGGGGTATCGCGGAAATCCACCAGGCGGATTATCTGCGGCAATGCGAGTGATGCGATGAATTGGATCACCAACGTCGTTCGGCCGAAAATCAACAGCCTGCTCCGGCGCGAGGTGCCGGAGAATCTGTGGATCAAGTGTCCCGAGACCGGTCAGCTCGTGTTCTACAAAGACGTTGAGGCCAACCAGTACGTCATTCCGGGCTCCAACTATCACATGCACATGAGCGCTTCGGCGCGCCTCAAGGCGATGTTCGACAACAATACCTGGTTCGATATCGCCGTGCCGGATGTCCCGGTCGATCCGTTGAAGTTTCGCGACGAGCGCCGCTATGTCGACCGGCTGAAAGATGCGCGCAGCAAAACCGGATTGAATGACGCGGTGAAACTCGGCTACGGCCGGCTCGACGGACTGGCCGCGGTGATTGCGGTGCAGGATTTCAATTTCATGGGCGGTTCGCTTGGCATGGCGGCCGGCGAGGCGGTGATCACGGGCCTCGACACCGCGGTGGAAAAAGGCTGTCCCTTTGTACTGTTCGCGGCCTCGGGCGGCGCGCGCATGCAGGAGGGTATTCTCGCCCTCATGCAATTGCCCCGGACGACGATCGCGGTGCAGCGCCTGCGCGAGACACGCAAGCCGTATATCGTCGTGCTGACCAATCCGACAACCGGCGGCGTCACGGCGTCCTATGCGATGCTAGGCGACGTTCACATCGCCGAACCCGGCGCGCTGATCGGCTTTGCCGGTCCCCGCGTCATCGAACAGACGATTCGCGAAAAGCTTCCAGACGGCTTCCAGCGGGCGGAATATCTGCGCGACCATGGCATGGTGGATCTTGTGGTGCATCGCCACGACATGCGCGCGACCGTCGCGCGGCTGTGCCGCCTGTTGATGAAGGCGCCCGCGAGTGTGCCGCAGCGTGCAAGCCTGCCGGCCCCGGCCGCGGCCCCGGCGTGAACGCCCGGCCTTCCGGCCCGGCAGCGGTCGACGCGATCCTGACGCGGCTGTTGGCCCTGCATCCCAAGCGTATCGACCTGTCGCTCGACCGCATCCAGCGGATACTTGCCGCGCTCGATCACCCGGAGCGGCGGCTGCCGCCGCTGATCCATGTCGCGGGCACCAACGGCAAGGGTTCGACCATCGCGTTTATGCGGGCGATCCTTGAAGCCGCGGGCCGGCGCGTGCACGTCTATACGTCGCCCAATCTCGTTCGCATCAATGAGCGCTTTCGCCTCGGGCAAAAGGACGGCGGCGTGCTTGTCGGCGATGCCGAGCTTGCTGACGCGCTTTCGGAATGTGAAGCCAAGAATGGCGCCGCGCCGATCACCGTGTTCGAGATCGAGACCGCCGCGGCCTTTGTATTGTTCTCGCGCCATCCGGCGGACGTGCTGCTGCTCGAGGTCGGTCTTGGCGGCCGGCTCGATGCCACCAACGTCGTCGAACGGCCATTGGCGAGCGTTATTACGCGGGTGTCGATCGATCACCGCGATTTTCTAGGCGACACGCTCGAGCAAATTGCCGCCGAGAAAGCCGGTATTCTCAAGAGCGATGTGCCGGCGGCGATCGCGGATCAGGCACGCGAAGCGCTGGCGGTGATCGAACGCCAGGCGGCGCGCATGCGGTCGCCGCTCAGCATCGCCGGCGAGAACTGGACCGCGACGGAGGAGCGCGGCCGGCTGGTTTATCAGGATGGCGACGGCCTGCTCGATCTGCCGGCGCCGAAGCTCTATGGCCGCCATCAATTCGAGAATGCCGGTACGGCGATCGCGGCGCTGCGATTGAGCGGCCTGAAGCTGCCCGCCGCGGCGTTCGAGGCTGGCATGCTCGGCGTCGAGTGGCCGGCGCGCATGCAGCGCCTGTCACGTGGCCTGTTGCCGGCACTGCTTCCGCCGGACAGCGAGCTTTGGCTTGATGGCGGCCATAATGCCGATGGCGGCCGCGCCATTGCCGGTGCGCTTGCCGATCTCGAGGAGCGCGTGTCACGACCGCTCGTTCTTGTTGTCGGCATGCTGTCGACCAAGGACAGCGAAGGTTTTCTGCGCAATTTTTCCGGCCTGGCCCGCCGCGTCATTACCGTGCCGATCCACCAGGACAAGGCCGTGCCGGCCGCGGAACTCGCGGACATCGCCGGCAGTGTCGGCATTCCGGCGATGTCGCGCGACACGATCGAGAGTGCGGTCGCGGTCGCTGGCAAGCTCGACCTGGCGCCGGCGCCGCGCGTTCTCATCACCGGCTCGCTCTATCTTGCGGGCGAAGTCCTGGCCGCCAACGGCACACCGCCAGTGTAATCACTCCACCTGGATGTGCGCGTCGTGGATGACTTTCGCCCATTTGGCGCGTTCGGCCTTGATGAAGGCGGCGAAGTCTTCAGGCGATCCTGCCATGGATTCGAACATTTGCGGATCGAGGATGCGCGCGCGGAATGCCGGATCGTTGAAAACGCGGATCGTTTCCTGGTCGATCTTCATCACGATATCCCGCGGCGTGCCGGCCGGAGCGAACAGGCCGAACCAGGCGGTCGCTTCGTAGCCGGGCAGGCCGCTTTCGGACACGGTCGGAACATCCGGCACCAGCGGCATGCGCTTCGGACTGCCGACGCCGAGCATCTTGATTTGATCGGCGCGGAAGGCGGGTAGGCCGGATGCGACGCTGACGATCATGGTGTTGATGGAGCCGCCGATCAGGTCGTTCAGCGCTGGGGTCGCACCGCGATAATGGATCGGCTGGAGTTTTATGCCGGCCATGTTGGCGAACAATTCCATATTCATGTGCAGCGCCGAGCCGACGCCGGCGGTGCCGTAGGTGAGCAGCCCAGGCTTCTGCCTGGCAAGCGCGATCAGGTCGGCGGCGTTCGACACCGGCAACGACTTGGCGGCGAGAAGTGCCTGATAGATCCGCACCAGCCCGGTGATTGGGATGAAATCCTTGTCCGGATCGTACGGCACCTTCTCATTGGGCAATAGCGTCGGGTTGACGGCGAAGGGGCCTGACTCGCCGACCAACAGGGTGTAGCCGTCAGGCGGGGCCTTTGCGACGGTCGCGGCGCCGATGATATGTGCGCCGCCGCCCTTGTTTTCGACGATGACTTGTTGGCCCCAGGCCTTCGTCAACTCCTGCGCGAGCGCGCGTCCGCTCACGTCTGTCACACCGCCGGGCGCCGCCGTAACAATCAATGTGATTGGACGGTCGGGGTATGTTGTCTGCGCTTCGACGGTGCCGCCGAAGCATGCCAGCAGCGTCAGTACGCCAAACAATCTCGTCATCAGCCTTTCCTCCGCCCAATGCGTGTCGTCGAGCCTTAGCACAGCGCGGTGAGAAATGCTTAGGAGTCGCTATGGCAGCATGCTTGCCGAATTTGAGGCGAGCCATGTCCCAATGGCAAGATCAGAAAGCGGAGCGAAACCGGCAGGCGGTCGCGCGCCTCAACAAGGCCATGCCGCGTATCTTCCCGTCCGCCGTATTGGCGAGGGCGCTCGCTCGGCCATTTGTGCCACCGACGCCGCGGCTGGCGATTGATTCCTATTGGCGCGCGCATCCGCTTCGCGCCGACCAGCTGGCGCGGGCGCTTGCTGCGCGTAGCGGGGCGCCGGCCGGCTGGAGCTGGCGGCTCGGCGGCGATCGCAAGAGTGGACTGCCGACTACGTTCCGGGTGCCGCCGGCGCCCTATCGCGAGCGCAGCTACGCACGCGGCGCCGGATTCTGCTGCGTGTGCGGCCAGCCGGTTTATCGTTTCGGCTGGCATACCGATCTTTGGGGCGCTGGACCGAACAAGAACGCGACTTGGCATTGCGCCTGCGTGATCGCATGGCAGTTCTGGAATGCGCCGAGCGGCGAGGCGCCGCTATTGCGGCGGCTGCAAGCGAGACGCTGCCCCGAATCGGGTGGACGGCTGTGGAGGACCGCCGAGGTGGACCACCGCGTCCCGCTGTTTCGGGTGTGGGGCCAGCACCGCCACACGCCTTGGCCGACGCTGCTCGAATATTGGGGTTTACCGAACCTGCGGCTCATCAACCGCGACGCCCATGTTTCGAAAAGCGCGAGCGAGGCGCGCGACCGCCGCGACACGCGCAGTCGGGCGGCACTACCTACAGCCTGATCTCGCCGAGATTGATGCTGGCGCGGTTCGGCCCGCTTTTCGGCCCCCGCAAAACCAAGCCCGCCGGCGTTCCCGGCAAATCGAAGCGACTAAAATTCCGACGTCAGGCCGTAAAGTTCAGCACAAGCGACAGCGGCTGCGTCGAGGTCGTCTGGCCGTCGGCGCTATAGCTCGATTGACTTGTGTTGCCCTGCAAGGTCTCAAGGAACGTGCTCAGCGTGTCCGTCTGGCTTGCATCGGACGTCGCGCCCGTGGCGTCGCCGGACACCGCTCTACCCGATGAGGCGGCGGCGTTCGAAAAGACACTCTTCAACTCGTCGGCTTGATCGCTGGTCAGCGTTCCATCTGCAACCTGCTGGTCGATCAGTGACCCAATTTTGTTTTTGAGATCCTGTGGCGACGATTGCTGGCTGGTGGAACTGCTGGAATCCGAGCTCAGCGATTGACCGATATCGGTCAGCTCGTTGCTGAGGAGGGATTGGTCGGCGCTGTTGATTTGTCCCGTGGAAACCAGGGACGTCAGACTGCTTTGCAATATCGACAACGGTGATGACGTACTCGAAGTTATGCTCGTCACGACCCCACTCCATGAACCTTTAAACTGCAAATTAAAAATCGCACAATACGGTTAATGAACGCTTAGCTTGTGCAGTTACTGGAGCTGCCTTCGAGCTCTACCAAGGCAAGATATTGGCGCACCTGCACAAAAATGATCACACGGCTGCCGGCCGAATGTGGAAATCTGTGACCTGGGCTGCTCGATGTCGATCTTTCGATCGGATGGCCTCGCTATCGCAATTGTAATGAGGCCGTTTCTATCCGCGTTCGACTAGCGTCCCGTAGGAGATATTGCCGCCTTCAAATTTTGAGCAGATAATCCTTTTCTCTTCTTCGGTTGGCGATCGCCAAAGGCACAGACCCGCGAACACCCGCGATTTGGCGAACAGCGCTCCGCCACATTCAATGGCGAGGCCCGCCTCAATTCCCTCGCCGGCCTCGATTTTCGCTCCGGCTTTGATACGCCATCCGGCAGAAATACCCGCGCCGGCCTTGATGCTGCCGCCCGCACTGATTCCTGTGCCCGCCCTGATGCCGGTGCTGGCTTTGATGTCCCGACCTGCGTCGATACCTTCCCCGGCAAAGATGGCCCAACCGGCCTCGATGCTGCCACCGCTCTTGATGTCCCCGCCAGAGTAAATTCCCTTGACGGCTTTGATCGATGCGCCGGCGCTGATACCCAAGTCGGATTTGATGCCGCCGCCGGCTTGGATGCCCTCGTCAACGTTGAGAGCGGTGCCGGCAAGCGCCGTGATCGATCCCTTGGCATGAAGCTTTGGAAATCTTACGCACCCCAGATTTGCATCGATTTCAATATTGGCTTCAGTTTCCAGCAGCTCGGTTTTCCCTGCATAATCAAGCCAATACCGCTTCGATGGCTTGAAATCGATTCTCGTGAGCCGTAGGGTTTGCATGCGTTTTTCTGATGAAATTGACGACTGGAGCGCAACCAAACCATCGGCTTGGTTTCCGAGTTCATTTGGCTGGTGGAAGTTCATTTGTCTGATCGATGCATCGCCTGCGATTTTCGCCGCTACTCTTCAGGTTCATATAAAAAGTCGGGTCGCCACTGACGGCCCAAAAGTCCGCAGGCCGCCTTTACGGGATCGTTGCGCGCAAAGGAGATATCGCGCTCCGTTTCTTCTTCCATCAAATCTGACCAGAGATCCCACTGCATTCCTTTTGCCGTGTAAAAAATGCCGTACAGGCCGCTCGCCGGTCTAAACTCAAGCAACACGGACGTGGTATCGAGCTGGAACTCTCGGCAGTCCTTCTTGGAAAGTTCAATTTCGAGACAATTTGCATCCGCACTCATGAATTCTCGTTCCTTGTCGCTTTTGTTGGCCCGGCGTCCGCGTCCAGCATGTCATTGAATTGGCATGGGTAAGCTGGATTTCCGCAGCATGTAACACATTGTAAAAAATGTAACACTTTGTAAAGCCCAAAATGCGGACGGCCACTTATTCCAGTGGGTTCCAATGTCTTTTCGGCGTGGCGGGTACCTCGGGTTCCATTATCATTTGTAACTAGCGGCGATGCGCGGGTTCGAACTTTGAAACGAAATATCCCCGCGGCCGTTTTCCGGCCTCGATGTGATAGATTCAGTATTCGGGCCATCGGATGGCCGACGGTGTTCCGGTAGGGGCCCGTTATCGGCTCAATAGCCAAAGCGACGCGCCGCCACAGATGTCTCCTCAGCGATGACGGCGCGCTCTTCGTCGGTAAATGGGATGGTATAATAATCCGGTTGGTGCAGGCCGGCGGTGAGGTGTTCGGCCCGAGCGGCTGACACGCCAATGTGCTCGCACACCTTTGCCAAAGTTGCTGGGGCCTGATCGCACAACTCCTCGTAACGCACGACAAGGCTGCGCCGGGCCAGCACTGTATCGGCGTCGAGCCGATCAGCGAGGTAACCGTATATGAGTGCCCAGTACTTCGCCCAGCCGCGAATCTCCACGCCGCGATGCCAGCAGTCTACAACAGCGGCGATGGCATCGTTATTTCCGGGGTTGATAGGTCGGCGGTCGAGACCAAATTCGAAATGTCCGACAAGATGCAGATGCCGACGCGCCGCCTCGTTCTCGCGCTGGACTTGGCCGAACAGCCGATGCTGTTTCATGAGTGATGCAACGTGCGCGTGGGGCGCCCGTATTGGCAGCAGAAAGCGAGCATCGGGAAATATCCGAGCGAGGTAGCTCAGGCGGGTTATGTTGTAGTTGTTCTTGCTGAGATATCGTTGGCCGCCACGCGCCAAGATCAGTTTGCGAATGTGCTCGGCGAAGAAGGATTCGAAATCGGGCCGTTGCACGCGATCGTCGAGGATATTGCTCGCGGCCGGGTCGTGCAGGTCCGGGAAGAAGGTCATCCACAGCACCTCTTCCATCGCTTCCGGACTGTCGGCCGTCACCATGATGCCGTCTTTATGCATCCGCTCGCGCGGTATCTGGCGCGGCGCCGGCATCAGCCGGCGCAACAGCGCCCAGCCATAAGGCGTGAACAGGAAGGGGAAATCGGAATACCGATGCGAGGCGAAGTCCGGCAGGTCACACAGCTTGCGCAGCAGGATCGTGGTTCCAGCGCGCGCCAGGCCCGATATGAACACCGGCCGATCGATGGTGACCGTGGCCAGCCGGTTGGCCAGCAGGCGGCTTTCCCAGTCGCTGAGAACGCGCCATGCGGCCTGATTGCGCAGAACGAGTTCGGCCAACACTGTACTACCGTTTGTCGTCGGTGCGTTGCTCGTCCGCCTTGCTTTCGTCCGTCTTTTTCTTGTCGCGAAGCCGGCGGATCCAGCCCCTCACGGTGCGCACTTGCCGCGTCACCAGGACGACCGTCGAAACCACGAACGCTCCCCCCATAGCGAGCGCCGCAGTCAAGATAGGCAAGGCACCGCCAGGGCCTAAATAGGCTGCGGCCGGGCTGGGCGTCAGCGCCAGAGCAATGGCGGCGACCAAAATCAGCAGCGACAGTTCAGTGTATCGCCTCACGGTTTCTCACTACCGAGGAACGGCACGGAGGCAGGCTCATACCGTGTCGCTGTCAGGCCGAACGAAGCAATGATCCTTTGGCCACGTTCTTCAGTTTGGAGATGGTTCACGAATTCCCATACTACCGACCCATCCGGGGTCACTTCAAGAAGGCGGCCGGCATTCGATTCGTTGATCAAGGTATTGCCATTGGGCAATCGCTGTGCGCCGCCGCGATTATCGCCGCTATCGAGCGGGTCGTCTTCCGTCCCCTCGTAGGACCACACAATGGCTCCGTCGCTGGGATCGACCTCAAGAACGCGGGACCGGCTGTGCTTCATGAGGCCGCCCTCGTTGTCGAACAGAAGGATATGTCCATTCGACAGCATCTTGGCGTCGTGCTGCTTGCGCCAGCCGCCGCGCAGCGCCCAAATGATCTTGTCGTTCTCCAGATCCATCACGGCCAGCATATCCTGGTTTCTCAACGATAGCAGCACGTCGCCGGGTTTGGCGCCCGGAATGAAGTGCGCATTCTGCTGGGTGAGGACGTCGATTGAATTGGAGTGCAATGCGTCGCTGAAGGAGCCAAGCGTCAGCTCGTCAAAGAGCCGCGTGTCCTTGGCATTCCCCATTGCCTCGCCGATAGAGTGTGTACTCAATAGGTTGCCATCCGAGTCCAGGACGGTGACGTTTTCACCGTTGAAGGCCGTTGGCGGGAAATAAGGGTGCGAAGGCGGCGGCGACCCTGGGGGTGGAGGCGGAGGCGGAGGCTGAGGCGGAGGTGGGTTGCTGTCGGCGGTGAGGGCATAAATCTTGTCGCCCACAACCTCCATGGCGTGATGCGACTGGACCTTCGATAACCAGAGGATATTGGAATTCTTGTCAAGCTTGACCAAGGGCGTGGCTGGAAAAGTCAACGACTTGACCTCATAGACCATTATCACATCGCCGTTCGGGAAGAGGTGTCCTCCTTCAACCTGGGGTTCCATTAATCCGAACAAAGTGCGCGCACTATTGGCCTCGGGTATCGCCTTGTCTTTCGGGACAGACCATCGTTTGACCTCGTGGCCGTTCATATCGATGAGGTGCGCCGAAAGGTCCGGCGTAAGGGTGTACAGCGTGTAGCCTGGTTGCGCCCGCGCAGGGTCGTATCGAAGCACACCGGAATTCTTAAACCGATCGGGAAACCAGTTTCCGGTCGCGGTTTTCCCGTAAAAGGCCTGCAAAAACATCAAGCCGCCCTGTCGGACATTGGCACCGGTCCGGGGACCGCTGACAGTTGCGACAATAAACCCCAAGCCCATGAGGAACACGATGATTGGAAGCCGTCGGATTGCTCCCCGCAGCAATCTCCAGATAGCTCCCAGCACCCATTTTAGAATTTTCATTGGTTCTACCTGCGGGCCAGCGAGATTCTGAACGCGAGAAGTGCATAGGCCCGCCGCCCCCTCATCCTGCGGATCGTATCGTCACAACGAGCGGTCATGTTACCCCCATGCACGAGACGACAGGTCGAGCCGTGTTTTGCATTGTTTCTGGAATTCAGGGTTTGTGGAATTCAGATGCGCTTTCGCGCGGCCCTTCGGCCAAAATTCCAATCGCCTCAGCGGTTTTTGCCGAGTGTGCAACGATGAGGGTTGAAACGTCTTAGGCGAGCAGGACCGCATCCAGCGACGCTATACTATGGCTGGCGTTTCGCGCCAAGCGACGTTGTTGCCGCGGTTGCGGAAGTTTTCGCGAGTAGGGATTGCAGCTTCTCTCCCGACCAATAAGTGTTGGAGAAGCTGTCAGCGAGCTGCCTGGAGCCGATGCTTGTCGTCGAGGAACGAAACATAGGAGGGATCGTAACGGGTTACCGTCAAGCCCAGCGAGGCCACGAGACTCTGGCCATTTTCGACAGCAACAAGCGGGTCCACGTACTCCCATGCGATCGAACCGTTCGGTGTGACTTCAAGGATGCGGCCCGATGTAGACTCGCTGATCAAGGTATTTCCACCGGCGATCCGCTGCGCGCCCCCTCTAATCTCGCTGTCGAGCGGGTCGTCATCTGTCCCGCTGAAAGACCACACAATAGCGCCGGTGGCGGGCAAGATTTCGAGAACGCGGGACCGGCCGGAGCCCGTCAGATCGCCCTGGTTGTCGAACAGAAGGATATGTCCGTTTGGTAGCATCTTCGCGTCATGCTGTCGCCGCCAGCCGCCGCGCAAAGCCCAAACGATCGTGTCGGTCTCGGTGTCCAGAACCACGAGCATGTCCAGATTTCTCAGCGAGAGCAGCACGTCGCCGGGTTTGGCGCCGGGAACGAAGTGCGCGGTCTGCTCCGTCAGGACATCCAGTGAATTCGAGTGCAACGGATCAATGCGGTCGCTGAACGGGATCGTGTCGATAAGGCGCATGCCTTTGGCATTCGCCATCGCATCGAGGATCGAGTGCGTACTCAATGCCACGCCATCGGCGGCGAGGATGCTCAGGCTTTCATTGATAACAGGCATACCGGCGAGACTTGGAATGTCTGCCGTCGGCGGCGTGGTCTTGCTCGTCAACGCATAAATCTTGTCGCCGGCGACCTCGACAGCATGATGGACCTTGGCCTGCGTTTTCCAAAGAATGTGGGAATTCATATCGAGCTTGACGAGGAGCGTATCCGAAGCTCCGACAGCTTTCTGCTCATAGATCAGCAAGAGGTCGCCGTTCGGGAACAGGTGGCCCGTTTCGACTTGAGGCTCAAAAGCACCGAACAACGTGCGCGCCTCCATCGCCGCGCGGGGCATGACTTCGTTCCGCGAGAGCGACCATCGATGCAGCTCCAGGCCGTTCATATCGATGAGGTGGGCAGAAAGGTCGGGCGCAAGCGTGTACAGCGTGTAGCCGGGCTGCGTTCGTGCCGCATCGTAAAGCCGCACGCCGGAATGCTTGAAGCGAGCCGGAAACCAGTTGCCGCTCGCACTTTTGTTGCGCAATTGCAGGAAGGACAATTGCAACGTTGCCGCCAAGTCCATAGCCACGGGATAGTTCGCGGCACCAAAGACGAAGCCTAAGATCAGGGTGAGCAGGAGGAGTCCCGCCCGAAGGAGGATTGCCACAAGGCGCCTGGCGCTCGATTGCGCCCGTTCCCGTCCATTCGTCCACGGTGACTGCATGCGGAGAGGATCCTGAATGGAGGCCGACTATCGGGACAGTTTCGCCATTTCACTGTGATCCAGGGTCGCCGCAAATCATGGTGCAGGTATACCACGCGAAGTTCGGCCCAAGCCTGGTTCGCTTCGACCGTGCGGTTAGGCAGGTTCGCATGGTGTTCGGTCTCGGCGCCAGCACGTCGAAGACTTCCGCCGCGCCGTCCCGAAGCGGTTTCTGACGGCAGCCTCCCGGTCGCATTGATGCCCTGATCTTGGCAATAGCTGTTGACGATATCCCGGAATAGATTGGCGATATCCAGACTGCGTATAATAGCGCAGAATGATGGGGTGACGACGTGGGGGTTGGACCTGGTGCCGGCTTTGAATGCGACTACCCTGACTGCGGCAACCGAGCGACGTCGCGGCGTCGGGCAACAGATGCACGGGCGGAAACCGGAGTGACTAGTTGGTTTGATCGACCGGGCAGCACTCAGCTTCCGATTAATCGCAACCCGCTTCAGCATCGTGATCAGCAGAAATCCGGTCCATAGATGAACCCGTCGCAGATCTTCATCCTGCGTCCGGTCGGGACCGCGCTGCTCATGGCGGCGATCATGCTGGCCGGAATGGTGTCCTTTCCGTTCCTGCCAATCTCGGCATTGCCAGCGGTCGATTATCCGACCATCCAGGTGCGAACCTTTTACCCGGGCGCGAGTCCCGAGGTGATGACCTCTTCGGTGACGGCGCCGCTCGAACGCCAGTTCGGCCAGATGGCGGGTCTCAATCAGATGACGTCGGCGAGCTCTTCCGGCGCATCTGTTATCGTACTTCAATTCACCCTTACCCTCAGTCTAGACGTCGCCGAGCAGGAGGTTCAGGCGGCGATCAATGCCGCCACCTCTCTGCTGCCGAGCGACCTGCCCGCCCCGCCGGTCTATGCCAAATTCAATCCCGCCGATGCTCCGATCCTCACGCTTGCCGTGACTTCGAAGAGCCACGACCTGATCACGCTGGAAGATCTCAGCGAAACGACACTCGCACAGAAGATCGCCCAGCAGCCCGGGGTCGGCCTGGTCAGCATCAGCGGCGGGCTGCGGCCGGCGATGCGCGTGCAGGTCGACCCGCAGTCGCTTGCCGCCTATGGATTGAACGTTGACGACATACGGACCACGCTGTCCAACGCCAACGTCAATATTCCGAAGGGCAGTTTCGACGGCCCGGCCCTGTCATCGACCATCAATACCAACGACCAGCTCACCAGCCCTGACGCATTCGGCAACATCGTCGTTGCCTATCGCAACGGCAGGCCGGTGCTGCTTTCCGACGTTGCCCATGTGTACAGGGGTCCGGAGAACGCCAAACTCGGCGCATGGGCGGGCACCACGCCTGCGATCATCCTCGACGTTCAGCGCCAGCCCGGCGCCAACGTCATCCAGGTCGTAAACCGGATCAAGCGGCTTCTGCCCGAAATCAAATCAGGTCTTCCCGCCGCCGTCGACATTGCCGTACTGAGCGATCGCACAAACACCATCCGCGCATCCGTGACCGACGTGGAATTCGAGCTGGTTCTTGCGGTCGCCTTGGTGGTTCTGGTCATCTTTCTGTTCCTGCGCAATCTGCGCGCGACGATGATACCCAGCCTGTCGGTGCCGCTGTCGCTCGTCGGCACTTTCGGAGTCATGTATCTCCTGGGCTTTAGCCTCGATAACTTGTCGCTGATGGCGCTGACCATCTCGACCGGCTTCGTGGTCGACGACGCTATCGTGATGATCGAGAACATCACGCGGTACGTTGAGGCTGGCAATGAGCCCGAGCAGGCGGCGCTGATGGGCTCCCGGCAAATCGGGTTCACCATCATCTCGCTCACCGTATCGCTGATAGCCGTGCTGATCCCTTTGCTGTTCATGGGTGAAGTAGTGGGACGGCTGTTCCACGAATTCGCCATTACGCTGGCGGTTACGATTGTAATCTCGGCGGTGGTATCGCTGACACTCGTCCCGATGCTTTGCGCAAAGCTGGTCCGGCATCGTACCGAGCCGGAACGCAGCGCCTTCGACCTGCGGTCGGAAGCAATCTACGACTGGGTGCTCAGCCGGTATAGCGGCGCGTTGCGGGTCGTGCTCGATCACCAGCCGCTGACGCTCGGCGTCGCCATCGTTACCCTGGCCGTCACCGCCCTGCTTTACGTCGAAATTCCCAAGGGCTTCTTTCCTGTCCAGGACACCGGACTCATTCAGGGCATTACCGAAGCTCCCCAGGACATCTCGTACGGCGAAATGGTGCGCCGGCAGCGGGCACTGGTTGATGTGGTCCTGAAGGATCCCGCCGTCGAAAGCCTGAGCTCGTTCGTCGGGGTCGACGGCACAAACTCCACGCTTAATTCAGGCAGATTGCTCATCAATCTCAAGCCGCTGTCGCAGCGGGGCGCGAGTTCGACCGTGATTATACGGCGACTGCAGCGGGAGGCGGCGAAGATGATCGGCATCTCGCTCTTAATGCAGCCGGTGCAGGATCTCACCGTCGATGCCAGTGTCGGTCGCGCGCAATATCATTTCATGGTTGAACATGTCAGCGCGACTGAGCTCGCGGAGTGGGTGCCTCGTCTTACCCGGCGTCTGAGCGAGCTGCCGCAACTGACTGACGTCGGCAATGACACGCAGCAGCAGGGCGCGACGGTCGCTCTCGTGATCGACCGTGCGACGGCAGGCCGCTTCGGCATCACGTCCGCTACCGTCGATAACCTGCTCTACGACGCTTTTGGCCAGCGCATCGTCTCAACCATCTACACCCAGTCCAATCAGTACCGGGTCATCCTCGAGGCTAACCCGTCGGTGCAGGAATCCGTGGCCAACCTCTCATTGCTCTATCTGCCGTCGTCGGTATCGACTTCCAACGGCCAGGTTCCGCTATCGGCTATCGTGCATGTCGAGCATCGTTCCGGACCTCTTTTGATTACCCACCTCGGGCAGTTTCCAGCCGCCACCATCTCGTTCAATGTTGCACCGGGGTCCTCGCTCCAGGATGCTGTTAACGCCATTAACCGGGCCGAACAGGAGATCGGCCTGCCCAGAAGCTTCGTCACCGCATTCCAGGGCGCTGTGGCGGCGTTCAGCGGGTCGCTGACGAACGAGCTATATCTGATCGCCGCCGCGGTTCTGACAATGTACATCGTACTGGGTGTGCTCTATGAGAGCTTCATACATCCGATCACGATCCTCTCCACGTTGCCGTCAGCCGGCGTCGGCGCTCTGCTCGCTCTGATGCTGGCGCATGACGATCTCGACGTGATCGCCATCATCGGCATTGTCCTCCTGATCGGCATCGTCAAGAAGAACGCGATCATGATGATCGATTTCGCCCTCGATGCCGAGCGAAGCGAAGGCCTTCCGCCGCGCGAGGCGATTTATCAGGCATGTCTGCTGCGGTTCCGGCCGATCATGATGACGACCATGGCGGCAATTCTGGCTGCACTGCCGTTGATGCTCGGCCATGGCACCGGTTCGGAACTGCGGCGTCCGCTCGGCCTCGCCATCGTTGGCGGTCTAATCGTGAGCCAGATGTTGACCCTGTTCACGACACCGGTGATCTATCTCTATTTTGATCGACTGGCGTCACGCTTGGCCGGGGGCCGGTCCGGCGGGCGGCTCGGCAACGAGGCGTTCGAATGAACATCTCGGCGCCCTTCATCGCTCGTCCCGTGGCGACGACGCTGTTGACCGCCGGAATCGCCGCAGCGGGGATCCTCGCCTTCTTCCAGCTGCCGGTTGCACCACTGCCGCAAGTCGAATTCCCCGTCATCTCCGTGTCGGCCGTGCTTCCCGGAGCAAGTCCCGATACCGTGGCGACCAGCGTTGCAGGTCCGCTCGAGCGCCACCTCGGACAGATCGCCGACGTCATGGAAATGACTTCCTCCAACATCCAGAGCGAAGCGCGTATCGGGGTGGGATTCGATCTGACCCGCGACCTCGACGGGGCGGCCCGCGATGTACAGGCGGCCATCAATGCCGCGCGCGCTGACCTGCCAACCGATTTGCGGAGCGATCCGATATATCGCAAGGTGAATCCCGCGGATTTCCCCATCCTGATCTTGGCGCTGACGTCGAATACGTTGACGCAAGGCCAGCTCTTCGATTCTGCAAGCACCGTGCTGCAACAGCGTTTGTCGCAGGTGGACGGCATAGGAGAAGTGATCGTCGGCGGCTCAGCCCTTCCCGGGGTGCGCGTCGAGATCAATCCTCAAGCGCTGTCCAAATACGGGATCGGTCTTGAGGATGTGAGGGCGGCGCTGGCAGCCGCCAATGCCAACAGCCCGAAGGGCGCGATCGAGGAGGGCGCGCGTCGCTATCAGCTCTATACCAACGATCAGGCGAGCACCGCGGCCGATTATCGGCCTATCGTCATTGCCTACCGCAACAACGCGCCGGTATGGCTCACGGATGTGGCGGAGGTGGTGGACTCAGTCGAGGATGTGCGTAATGAGGGGCTCGCCAACGGCAAGCAAGCCGTGATGGTGATCGTGTTCCGCCAGCCCGGCGCCAACATCATCGAAGCAATCGACAATGTGAAGGCCGAGCTGCCGCAGCTGGAGGCTGCGATGCCGATCGACGTCCAGATCACGATCGCCACCGATCGGAGCATCACCATTCGCGCATCGCTGCACGACACCGAACTCACTCTGCTCATCGCGGTCGTGCTGGTCACAATCGTCGTGTTTTTGTTCCTGGGAGACGGCCGCTCGACTCTGATCCCGGCCATCGTCGTGCCGATCTCAATCCTCGGTACGTTTGCGGCGATGTATCTGCTCGGCTACACGCTCGACAATCTCTCGCTGATGGCGCTTACCATCTCGACGGGGTTCGTGGTCGACGACGCGATCGTGGTCGTCGAGAACATCGCCCGGTACGTCGAGGCCGGCCAGTCGCGGACCCAGGCGGCTTTGCGCGGCGCTGCCGAGGTCGGATTCACGGTGCTGTCCATCAGCATTTCGCTGATTGCGGTGTTCATTCCTATCCTCTTGATGGGCGCGATCCTCGGGCGGATATTTCGCGAGTTTGCCGTAACTCTGTCGATGGCGATACTGATTTCCCTGGTCATCTCGCTGACCACCACGCCAATGATGTGCGCCCTGTTGCTGCGCCCTGGGCCGCGCGGCGGCGCGCGGCGCGTGTTCGCCTGGCTACTGCGCGGCTATGAGCATAGCCTCGCTTGGGCGCTCCTCCGCGGTCGGCTGGTGATGTGTGCGCTGCTTGCCACGGTGTGTCTCAACATCGTGCTGTTCATTGAGATTCCCAAGGGCTTCTTCCCTCAGCAGGATACCGGCAACGTTGTCGGCATCCTTCAGGCCGACCAGAGCATTTCGTTCCAGCTTATGCGCAAAAAGCTCGCGCAAGTGATCGATATCGTGAAGCGCGATCCAGCGGTGCAGAGCGTGGTGGGATTCACCGGTCTGGGTGGCGGCGGCATTGGCGGGCAAATCAACACCGGAACGGTGTTCATCGGGCTTAAGCCGCTAACGGAGCGCAGCTATTCGGCGGATCAGGTCATCGGAGGGCTGCGTGAGCAGTTGTCCCAGTTAGCGGGCGCAACGTTGTACCTGCAGGCCGTGCAGGATCTTCAGATCGGCGGCCGGCTGAGCAACGCCCAGTTTCAGTACACGTTGCAGGCTGACACGAGCACGGATCTCTACACCTGGACATCAAAGCTGTTGGAGGCGCTACGGCACAGTTCGGTAATGGTGGATGTCAACTCGGACGCGCAGCAGAGCGGACGCAAGACCGACATAGTCATTGATCGGGCCAACGCCGCACGGCTCGGCCTCACGGTCAGTCAGATCGACAACACGCTCTACGACGCCTTCGGACAACGCCAAGTCTCAACCATTTACGGAGATATCAATCAGTACCATGTCGTCATGGAGGTCGCGCCGCGCTACTGGCAAAACCCGGAGACGCTCAAGGACATCTTCATATCGACCTCCGGCCAGTCACCCAGCGGCACGGCAACCACCAATGCTCCTGCCGGCACTACCGCGCCGAGCTCCACCACGTCGGGTTCGGCTACGGCGGCAACAGTTCAGACCGTCAACAATTCTGCCCGCAACACTTCCACGAACGCGATTGCCAGCACCGGAAATTCTACTGCATCGTCGGGCGCGGCGGTGAGCACCAGCATCGAACAAATGATTCCGCTCGCCGCGGTGGTCAGTTACGGGTCTGGGACAACGCCGCTCTCTGTCAACCACCATGGACTGTTCCTGGCGTCGACGATTTCGTTCAATTTGCGGCCTGGTGCAGCCCTGGGCGATGCGGTGGCCGAGATCGATCGGACGGTCGGCGAACTCCACATGCCAGCTACGATACGAGGCAGTCTCCAGGGCTCGGCGCGGGCGTTCGGAGCCTCGATTGCCACTGCGCCGTTCCTGGTCCTGGCCGCGCTCGTCGCAGTCTATATCGTGCTGGGCGTGCTCTATGAAAGCTACATCCACCCGCTCACCATCCTGTCGACACTACCTTCGGCCGGAGTAGGTGCCGTGCTGGCGTTGATCGCATTCAATTCCGAATTCAGCATGATCGCGTTGATCGGGATAATCCTGCTGATCGGCATCGTCAAAAAGAACGCGATTATGATGATCGATTTCGCGCTCGACGCTCAACGCTCTCGCGGCCTGAGCGCGCACGACGCGATCTTCGAGGCCTGTCTGCTTCGCTTCAGGCCGATCATGATGACAACGATTGCGGCGATGCTCGGTGCAATGCCGCTGGCGGTCAGCTTCGGCACAGGCAGCGAATTCCGCCGCCCGCTCGGCATCACTATCGTCGGGGGTCTGATGCTGAGCCAGTTGCTCACACTGTACACTACCCCGGTAGTGTATCTCTATCTCGACCGCTTCAGCGCTTCAGGTCGCCGCGCCCGCGCGGGGCTGCGGCGCGCCGGGTATGCCGTAGGCCCCACCGCCGGATAGCGCGCCCGGCAACACGCTTAGCTTGACCGCGCGGAGGCCGGATGCGCCCATTGCGGCACCAGGCCGCGGGTGTTGCAAATCTGCCGCTGGCTTCTTCGCCGGCCAGTGCCGACACCCGGGCTAAGTGCTGGATATTCGGACGGGTCCGTGTCATATGGGCGGGCGTGTGATCTCGCGTCGTGGCGCGCGACGGCAGAGCATTCGCTGACGCAATACCGCGCCGCCAGCTTTGAGTAGGCATGGACGATACTCCCCGCACTGTGCGGCCCGGTTACGGCCCGGAACAAGACTTTCAGGACCGGTCCCTGCCGCCTGAAACCCGCACCAGCCCGAGGCGAATGCTCAGGGTCATTGCGGCTTTCATCGTCCTGATCGCGCTCGGATTGGTGCTTAATCGCGCGCTGCGCCCGCAGCGTGTGCCACCGCCTCCGGGCGACCGCGCAACACAGTCGTCGGAACAGCTGCCCATCAGGGCCGCCACTATCGGCACCCAAGACATACGCGTCGTCGTCAATGGACTCGGTACCGTGACGGCACTCGCGACCGTTACGGTGCAAACGCAGATCAACGGCCGCATCATGGCGGTGGGCTTCACTGAAGGACAGACGGTCAAGGAAGGCGATTTTCTCGCACAAATCGATGCGCGGCCTTACGAACTCCTGAAAGCACAGTACGAAGGCCTGCTTGCCCACGACCAGGGCTTATTGGCCCAGGCGCAAGCGGACCTCATTCGATATCAGCGCCTTGCCGAACAGAATTCGATTGCGCGGCAACAATACGAGGATCAAGTTTTCCTGGTGCAGCAATATCAGGGTACGGTGAAGCTCGATCAGGCGCAGATCGATCAACAGGCACTGAACATCACTTACTGCCACATCGTCTCTCCTGTCAGCGGCTTTATCGGGCTGCGGCTGGTCGATGCGGGAAATTATGTCCAGGTCAACAATAGCACGGGGATCGCCGTGGTCGCTCAACTGCGCCCGATTACGGTGATTTTCCCGATTCCGGAAGACAGTCTTCCCCAAATCCGGCAGCAGCTTCGTGCCGGCAAGACGCTCGAAGTGACAGCCTACGACCGCGCCAACGTCACTCCGCTCGCCACCGGCAAGCTTGCGGCGCTCGACAGCCAAATCGACACCGCTACCGGCACCCTGAAGCTGCGCGCTGAGTTCGACAACGCCGATGACGCGTTGTTTCCCAATCAATTTGTCAACGCGCGACTATTGGTCCGAACGCTGCACGACGTTGTCACGGTGCCCGTCGCCGCGATTCAGAACATTGGGCCCTCTACTTACGTATATCTGATCAACTCCAACAACACCGTCTCAATCCACCAGGTCAAGCTCGGCGTCACGGATGGCGAGATGACACAAGTCGAGTCCGGGCTCGCGCCCGGCGACCGCGTGGTGATCGACGGTGCCGACCGTCTGCGCGATGGGGCGCCCGTGCTCGTCGTCCCCAATGGCGCCGAACTTCCTGCAGCAGCAGGCGCATCGGGAGTTGGCGGCCAGATCCGCAATCCCACGGCTCCGCCGTAGCGGCAAGGCATTCCATTGGGCGCGCGCACCTGCGCCGCCGCCGTCGGGTGTCCGTCGAAACCTAACCCGACTGCACTGTCATCAATGCGATTCCGACGACGGCAAGCACGACGCCGACAACGACCCAGACCGTTATCGTTTCACGCAGCACAAAGGCGGCAATCGGCAGAACGAAGAGCGGTTCGGTGGAATTCAGAGTATTTGCGATGCTGACATCGGTTTTCTCGATCGCGACAAGCGACAGCCAGAATCCCCCGAACGTCACGACAAACACGGAGAAGACGAACAATGCGGCAAAACGCCGATCGAGAAGGTACTTCAGGCTACTATCCATTTGCCCAGTCGCTTGTCCGAACAGGAATATCCCCACTGTGCCCGCAAGCATGCGGACAAACGCGGCTTGCACACTGTCCACGCTTTCCAGCGCCTCCTTGGCGATAATGACGGAGACCGCCATACAAACGACCGCGGCAAGGCCCCAAGCCACCCCGGCAAATTTCGAGGCTTGGTCCTCGCCGCTTAAGCGCACCCACATGACCGTTCCCACGCCGCTCAGGACAAGGGCGATACCGAGGTATTGACCTGTGTTTGGGCGTTCGCCCAACCAAAGCAGCGCAAGGCAGACCGTGAGCACCTGACCGAGCGTCAGAAGTACAACGACGGTATGCGCGCCGAGATTCCGCAGCGCTATAAAAAAAAAGTGTCGCCTATCGCGATTCCGAGGATGCCGCTCAACGTCAGCAGCAGAAGCGACTGGTATTCGATGCCGCGGAAGCCGACAAACATCAGGGCCATGCCCAGCATGACAACGCCGGCAGCGCCCTTGGCGAAAGTCAGCGCGATCGGCTGCAACTTGTCGCCGAGCATCTTGAACAGAACTGAACCGACTGCCCAAGATGCCGCCGATCCCAGCGCTGCGGCGATACCGATTAGTTTGTCGTCCGGCATTTTAGCCTTTACGGTTGCAGGCGGCTTTAGTGTCGCCGCGGGCGCTCCTTCTTCTTCGTTTTCTTATGCACCTCTTTTTTGGCGACAGGCTCGATCTTCTTCTTGAAGACAAGAAGGTAACGCTGAGCAATCGGCTGATATTGTGCGACGAGCCTAAAGCCGTAATTTTCCATTTGCCCGATGATCAGCTCTTTTGCGACATAGGGGCCGTGGTACGGCAGCGTGCCGTCCGGAACCAAGCCATTGTCGGCAAGGTACAGCGTGCCGTTGTCCTTGAGTCCTTCACGGATGCTCGCGACCAGAGAATCCCGCTCAGGCGGCGGCGACATGCCGTAGACGTTGTGATACAGCGAGCACAGGAAAACTACATCGAGATTCCCCACCTGGTCCGCAAGCCCGAGTGTGCGCCCGTCGGTCTCGACCGTTTGCACGTTGTTGACGTTCAGTTTGACTTTCGCGGCCTCCACCCATTGCAGATGATCGGCGTCCGTATCGATGGCATAGATTTTACCGGTCGGCCCCACTTTCTTGGCGAACCGGAACGAGTAATAGCCCGGTCCGCTGCCGAGATCGGCGACGGTTTGGCCCGGTTTGATATCGAGCAGCGCCATGAATTTGGTCGTATGCTCCCACAATTCGCGGCGAGGATTTTCAAACAGGATCGTATCCTCGAGCCAGACCCTCCGGTCCTGGCCGAGCTTGGTCTCTTCGTCGCCGATGTCGCGCATGCGGTATTTTCGCAGCAAATACTCCCTCAGCAGGGCGTAGTTGTTGGCGCTGAATCTGTCGAAGAAGAATTTCACCTGCGGGTCCTGTAGAAACGATTCCTTTTTGTCGGGATCGGCGAGCAGGTAGTCGGCGAACCACTGCAGTGCGGAATACTCACCGCCATAATTTTCTCGTGGAATGATCTTGGTCCAGATCTCACTGGCTTGGCGGGCATCCTCGCGCGCCTTGTCCGCATCCTTCTCTTCGAGAGCGTTCAACAGCAACGTGGCGGCCTGTCTGCCCTCTTTGGTGATCGCGAAGGTGTCGCCGCCGCCGACATGGAGCAGCGACATCGACGAATTGATCGTCACCGACGTTTTGACGGCAGGCCCCGTATAAACGGGACCGCGCTGCGCAGGCTGATCTGGCGGTTCCTGACCGGATCCCAATCCTGCCGGGCCTCCCGGTACCGGTCCGCTTGCCCCACCGGGCCCTCCGGGGCCTCCACCGGGCCCTCCGGGGCCTCCACCGGGCCCTCCACCTGGCCCTCCTCCACCCGGTCCCCCGCCTGGGCCACCAGGACCTGGTCCGCCTGGCCCTCCGGCAGCCGGTCCGCCCGGTCCTCCAAAACCGGGAGGTCCGCCACATGGGCCAACCACGCAGGGACCCAGTCCGCCGCCTAGATCCCCCGGGACCGGACCTCCGGGACCGGGGCCGGCCTGTCCGCCGGGAACCGGTCCACTTGGACCTCCCGGACCCGGGCCGCCAGGCAAGCCGGGTGCTCCTTGTACTCCGGCCCCCGGTGCGGCCGGTCCGGCAGGCCCTCCTTGATCCCCCGGACCGGGTCCGGCCTGTCCGCTGGGACTTGGCCCGCCAGGTGCTCCTGGACCGGGTCCGGCTTGTCCACCGGGACCTGATCCGCTCGGGCCTCCCGGACCTGGTCCGCCCGGTCCTCCTGGGCCTAGTGCTCCTGGGCCCGAGCCTGGGCCGGCTTGTCCACCGGGACCTGGTCCGCTCGGTCCTCCCAAACCAGGGCCGGCTTGTCCTCCAGGTCCGACTCCGGGACCTTGCCCAGGAACGGGTCCGGCCCCTTGGTTGTCGGACGAAGATCCGGGCGATTGCGACACTTGCCCGGGCTGGGCCGGCGCACCGCTGATTGCGAAGACGAGAGCTAGCGGCAGGGTGAGGGCGATAGCCGCCCCCAACCTGAATCCCTTGGGTTGGCTCACGCTGAAGGATCTCCCATTACTGAAGCTGAATGATTTTACTGTAGCTGGGTGTAGGTCGGAAGGGCGAAGACCTTCGACATCCTATAACCGACAATTAGGCGGAATTGGCGGCTCCAGATGAATCTTTGGGCCCATCAATCGGGCCCAGCCGATCCGCTCCCGCGGACCCAAGAGCGCAAGTATACTAGCGTCTGCACGCGCCCGTATTGGTCCAATCCGGTCCCGGTTCGCGGCGGCAGCCACACAAGGATCTTCGCCCGGTGCCGCCGGCTTGAACGCGTTTCGAATTTCTAACGAGCGCCGCTGGCACACTCCAGAGATGACATGAAGCGTTTGGTCGGCGAGGCTCAACTGCCTTGCGACCTGCGGGTCAAGGAGCGCGCAGGGCCCTTCGAGTTGCATCGCGATTTGCTGCAGACGATCGATCTGTTGCGGGGTCAATTCGCGCGTCATCATGACGTGCATGGTGGCAATGTGATCCTGAACTGCCGCACTGACCTGAGCCTGCGTTTCGCCTGGTTGTGGCCGCGACAGGTCGGCTAACTTATTGCGGAAGTTGGTAGCCGCCAGACGAAGGTTACGAAGCTGCTCCTGGGTCAGCCCCAGTTCGGTTTGCACTTCTTTGCTGTTTTCAAGAAGCTGAAATGGGTCGGCGCTTGGCATGCTTGCGCCCGGGGCATCTGCAATTGAGGGACTTGGGAGCTCCAACTCCGGCCGCGGCATCTCCGGACGCCGCGGCGGATCTGGAAAGTACGGATCACCCTGTCCTAGTGCACTCCCGGAGGAGGACAGCGCCGCGGCCGCCAAGCTCAGCCAGACCCACAAGCATCTCCCCATCAACCACTCACTCCGCCGCCATTGCAATCGCCAGGTTACTCCGCCGCCATGGCAAACGCTTGGCCGTAAGGAATGTTGTCATTGAGCGGGTGCAGCGGTCCCGAAGCATAATCTTCCGACGGGAATGGGAGATGTTGCGGCGCGAAGAACTGCTGGACAACCTCGTCGGCAAAGAACCGGCCGAGTTCTGTCAGCGACACGCTGCGGTCCGTTTCGGTTATCAGGCCTGCGTCCAACAGCCGCCCGATCTTCTCCTGGAATACCTGCTCGAACCTCATCCCGGTCACCCGCAAAAAGTCGCGTTTGCGGATAGTGCGGTTCTTGAGCGGCAAGATTGTGGCCCAACGCACGAGCTCCTCCTGATTCCGTACCAGGCCGCGGTTTACCGGGAGATGACCCGATTCAATCTTGCTGTAGTACTCGTCGAAATTGGAAGTGGTCAGCACGAAGCGGTCGCGCAGGCTGCTGAAGGTGGCCAAGCCAAACCCGACTTCATCGTGCAGCAAACAGCACTGATTGTGGGCATAATGCGAATAGTCTTTCTCATTGCGGGTAAAAACGCGCCGCAGAATTTTCTCTTCGTAACCGTACTCGCGAAGAACGTCGATCGCGATCTGCTTCATCATGATCGCATCTTCGTTGGTGGGTACGACCTGCGGCTTCTTTTCCTTTACCTGCTTGATTGGGCCTTGGTAGTCGCCATAGGCCTCCACCTTGAGGCGATAGAGCTGAATTTCCTCAACGTCGAATTGACACGCCTCTTCGATGACATCGGTCCAGTTGTCCAGAGTCTGGCCCGGATAGCCGAATATGAATTCGATGTTCACTTTGAATCCGGCCTCTTTCGCAGCCTTGATCGCCGCGATGGATTCTTCGCGCCCATGGTGGCGGTTCATGTAGCGCAGAACCTCGGGAACCAGCGACTGGACCCCGATGGTGAGCCGGTGAACGCCGAACTCGCGCATTATCTTGAGCCGCTCGGCCCCATCGTCACCCAGCAGGGTATTGGGATCGACGTCGTAGCTGAATTGCGATGAGGATTTCAGATCGACCCGTTTGTCGAACGAAGTCAGAAAGCGCCGTAGCTGTTCCGGAGTGAGGAATGTCGGCGTGCCGCCACCAACTAGAACCGAGCGAGGCTGGATCCGATCAACGCCGAGGCGGCGCAGATAGAGATCCATCTCTTTTTCGATTGCCGCCAGGTAGCGGTCCTTCTCCTCCTGGAGCTTGGGCCCCAGCTTGAGCGGATAATGGCAAAAGGTGCAGCGTTGCCGGCAAAACGGAATGTGGGCGTAAACGTCAAGCTTGCCGTCCGGCGGCAGGGTATAGCCCGCGAACATCTCGTCTTCGGAGATTGTCTCATATTTCGTGATTGGGGGATAATGCACGCCGCTCGGCGAGAAATCTGCGTGCTTTGCGACGATGCCGGCTTGTCTGAGCCGATTAAGGTCATCCAGACGTGCGCGTGCGCGGTCGAAGATCGGTTGTCTCTGTACGGCCATTTTGGCGCCCCTAAGGTTTCCGAATGTATCTAGCTTGTTTCCAGGTTGTAATAAGATCACAATTTAAGGCTTTCAACAAGACTCACAGCGCAAAGATGACGCAATTTTGTGCGTATTAAGCTCCAGTTCCTCAGTCGATCGCGACCGGCTTTCGGTTCAATGGTTTCGTCGCTCCCGTAATGCAATCATTAATTGAATTTGGCAGTCACATTCCGCTAAAGCTGAGTACGGAGGTTGAATGGTACCGGCTGTCGGGCCTTGGCCGTAAGACGCCCCGCCAAAATGGGTGCTTGCGCTGACCCGACCGGCGGTACGACCCTCGCGCGGCCCTTGCCATCCCGACTGCTTGACCGATATCGGCGCACATGCAGACATGTCGTTAACGGCACATCACGCCCAGCCAGGGACAACCCCACGCTTGCATCAGTATTCGGACCTCCCGCGGCACCGGGACTTTGTTTGGGATTCAAACGAAAATCTGTCGGCGGCTGCCTGGTGGGACATTTCGACCGCTCTTCGGCGATGGCACCTGTGGGTTCGGCTGGGCTGGCAGGATGTGATGCTGCGTTACCGGCGATCCCTTATCGGACCGTTCTGGCTCACGCTGAGTATGGGCATCATGGTCGGGTCGATGGGCCTGATTTACGGCGAATTGTTCAATGTCGAAGCCAGTTCCTACCTGCCGTACTTGACCATCGGCTTGCTTGTTTGGGGCTTGATCTCGAGCTGCTTGTCAGAAGGCTGTCAGACCTTCATTGAATCGCATTGGTTGATTCTGCAGATCAATGTCTCGCTATTCATGTTTCCGCTTCGCGTTATTTGGCGAAATTTCATCGTTTTTCTGCACAACGCCGTCATCTATCTGATTATCGTTCTGATCTTCGGAATTAAAATCACGTGGATCGCCCTTATCGCGATACCCGGCTTGTTGCTCGTATTTGTCAATGCATTGTGGTGCGCAATCCTGCTCGGAATGCTTTCCGCGCGCTTTCGTGATCTGCCTCAGATTGTGACCAGCTTGTTGCAGATCGCATTTTTTGCCACGCCTATATTCTGGCGCGCGAACTTGATTACGACAAAAATTGTCGTCGCAGCCAATCCGTTTTATCACTTCATTGAACTGATCCGTGCGCCGTTGCTCGGTGAAGCACCCGCCCTTATCAGCTGGGCCGTCGTCGGGGCGGTTACCATAATTGGGACGGGCATCACATTTTTGTTTTTTCGGCGGTTTCGCCGTCGTGTTGCGGTGTGGGTATGAGCGCTACGGAAGCTATTTCGATAACGGCCGAGGACGTGTGGCTCGAGTATCCGATCTACGGCGCCGGGGGCCGCTCATTAAAAAACACGATCATCGGCCGCATGACAGGCGGACGCGTCGCGCGCGACGAGACGCGGCGCGTTCAGGCACTGCAAGGCATCAATCTCCAGATAGCTGACGGCGATCGCATCGGAGTTGTCGGCTCCAATGGAGCCGGCAAGACAAGTCTCTTGCGCGTCCTTGCCGGCGCGCTTTATCCGGACCGCGGTCGTGTCCGTCGCGTCGGGATCACGTCCAGCCTGTTCGATGTTTATCTCGGCATGAATCCTGAGGCTTCCGGCTGGGACAATATCATGTTGCGGGGCCTGTTTCTCGGCCTCACACCCGAAGAAATACGCGCGCGCAGCCGCGAAATCGCGGAATTCAGCGGTCTCGAACGGGCGCAACTGGACAGGCCGGTGCGCACCTATTCAAGCGGCATGTATCTGCGTCTCGCCTTTTCGGTGGCGACCTCCTTCAATCCGCAGATCATCTTGATGGATGAGTGGATATGGGTCGGCGATGCCTCGTTCGTCGAGCGTGCGCACCGCCGTCTCGAGAACCTCATTCAACAATCCCGAATTCTGGTGCTCGCGACGCATGCCGACTATCTGATCGAGATGCTCTGCAATAAGGCCGTCTATCTCGATCGTGGAAATCTTGTCGCGACCGGGGCTGTCCGCGATATGCTCGCCCTGTATCATGCTCAGAAAGCCAATGGGTAGACACCGGCATGCCGGCTACATCCGTGCCACTCGTTTCGGTGCTGATACCGGTTCGCAGCGGCCGATATTTTGCGCCCGCGCTCGACAGTATCCTGGTTCAGACCGCCGTCGATTTCGAGGTGATTTGCATTGACGATGGCGCCGATACTCTTGCGTCAGGCATTCTGAGGGAGGCTTCGGCGAATGGCCAAAAGTTCCGAATTCTGCGGAATTCCGGCCATGGGATCGCCGATGCTCTTAACACGGGCCTGGCCTCGGCCCGTGGCGAGCTGATTGCGCGAATGGATGCTGACGACATTTGCCTTCCGCATCGACTTGCCACACAGGCGGCCTACTTGCGGGCGAATCCGGAAATCGGCGTGCTCGGCACGCAGGCGGTCGCGATCGACGCGTCGGGAGCGCGACTGGGGAGAGCGCGTGTACCCGTAGGGCGGCATCGGGTCTTCGAATATCTTCAAACCGGCAGTCCGCTCATTCACCCGACGGTGATGATGCGGCGTAGCTTGCTGCGCAAGGTCGGCGGATATCGGCGAGTGTTCGAGGGCGCCGAAGACTACGATCTTTGGCTCAGGCTCAGCGCGCAAACCGCGATGGACAATCTGGCCGCGGTATTCCTCCTTCTGCGACGCCATGGAGAGCAGGTCACAACCCGATCGCAATTTCGCCAGGCACGGTTGTCGGCACTCGCGATTGTCTCGGACAAGATCCTGCGTGCCTACGGATGCGATCCGCTGCCCGATCCCGGCGGGGTTAAGAATTGGCGGGAAGCAATCGGTGCGGTAAGTCCTTCGGCTGTCGCCGACGTGCGGGAATTGACGGCGTCGCGCCTCGTCGACAATCGGGGCACACTACGGGCATCTGGCGGCAGGTATCTGAACGGCGCCTGCTACCGCGCAATCAGGCGCGGATCTCCTGAAGTATGCTCGAGGCTTGCTCTTGCGTGTGTACGGCACCAATTGCTGTTATTTCGTGCCGGCCGCCGGTTCGACGCACTCAAGGCGTTGGCACGGGATGCGATGCGCTGGCGCACTCGGCTGGTTTTCGCCTATGTCAGGCACGCCAGCATTCCTTGGCTTGCAAGGCGGTCGAGTTGGCGCGTGGCTCTGACAGGACAGGAGCCGCGCGACACTGAGCTATCGTCGCCAAGTCTGAGACAGCCTGCAAAGTAACGAAGAACCGGGCCACGCGGCGCCAGACCGAATAACTTGTGGTAGTTGTTAGCGTCGTTACACCACAGGCAATTGATCGGATAAGTTAAGTGAGGGCTGGCGAACATTACGATTTGGATTCCCTGCAAATTGCGGGGCCGGTGTAGGCGCCGACGCAGATATCTCGCCGCCGGGTCTGCAATCGCGAACTCGACCTTTCAGCGCGTGGATATGCCCGACGAAGATCCTAACATTTCGCACGGCGCAGCGGGCGGCAGACGTCGGCGCGTGGCCATTTTCCTAAGCGACATGACCTTTGCGGGAGGCATCCAGCGCGTGGCGGCCGGCCTGACGAGGGACTTCCAGCCTTGGTACGACACGGTATTGCTGACCGTCGAACCGCTGAAATCCCCCGCCTTTTATGAAGCCGGGCTTGATTTCCGGAGCTTGAATTTCCTTCGCAACGCAAGTTCACGTTTGAGAGTGTTGTACGGTCTTTTCGTCGCCGGACGGAGGTTGCGGCGCTTCGTTCTACAAAACAAGATCGATACGGTCGTGGCGATCTGGTACGATTGGGCGTCGGTTGCCGCGCTTTTGCTGCCGAGATCGGTAAAGAAAATCGGCTGGGAGCACATATCGTACTCCGAACCGACGGAAACGTGGCAAAAGATTCGCTCCCGGACTTATCGCTATCTCGACGCCGTAGTCAGTCTCACGGAAACAGATCTTCCCGCATTCGAAAAAATTGCCAGCAAGGTTCAGTGCATACCAAATTATGTCCCCGCGATTGAGCCCGATCCAGCCGATGCTCGTGAAAATATACTGCTGACCGTCGGACACTTGATTTCGCGAAAAGGCATCGATCGATTGCTGTTGGCGCTGAAGCAACCTCTTCTCGACAACCCGACCTGGAAGCTCGTCGTTGTTGGCGGCGGCGAGAAGGGTCGTGCGGACAGCGGCTATCTCGATTCGGTCATGACACTGATTCAGACGTTGCAGCTCCAGGGGCGCGTCGAGTTCCATTCCGCAACCGAGCGCATTGATGATTGGTACAGCCGCGCTTCGATTTACGTGATGGGCTCGCGCATGGAAGGCCTGCCGATGGTGTTGATCGAAGCCAAAGCGCACGGTCTTCCGGCGGTGGCTTTTGACTGCCCGACGGGACCGAGAGAGATAATTCGCACTGGCGTTGACGGTTTCCTGGTGGACAACGACAGCGATGAATTTGGCAGGAGCGTCGCCAAGCTGATGAACGATGCCGGGTTGCGTCGTCGTATGGGGACCGCTGCAGCGAAGGACGTCGAAGAGCGCTTCTCGCCTCAACCCATTCTGGCGAAATGGGTGAATCTTATTGAGTCGCTGCATGCAAACAAGATCTGACCGTATATCAAAGACAAGATAGCCCCTTGGATCGTGACGCCCCAGGTCGTTGGGGCCTCGGCTGGTGCGAGCTGGCAGGTTGCGTCGACGCTGCCGGCAAGCGTCTCCTCGTCCGGAGTCCGCACGCCGAATGAATATTCAACGGTGCTTCAACGACACACTCGATAACGGTGATGATGACGATAAACCCACCAGCAACCACGCGGGGGCGGCCGATAATACCGCGGCGGCGGGGGCGGCGGTCTAAAGACTGGCGGCGGAGGCGGACCGAAACCCAGCGGCGGAGGCCCAGGCTGGGCACCGGCGGATACGAGGTTTGTCATAACCAGCACGACCGCAAGTGACAGACGTCGCAAATCAGCACCTCGTCGATGAATAACGGCGCCCAAATAACGTCCATTCAACAAATACCATGAAGGTTTCGATTGCATCAAGGCAATGGCATCGGCTCCCGGCGAAATTTTCTTCTCGGTCGAAGTCCGTGAACTTTCCAACCGCGTGGGCGAGAGACGAAACTGGAGCTTGGGCCGCGCTGACGAAACAGACGATCGCGCGGCAATCAAGCGGATCTATGCGTCGAGTTGGGGGCCGCTGCCAAATTTGAGCCGGGCCGTTAGACCGCGGGGTTGTCGATTGCGCAACGTAAGCTGGCCCCCATGCGCCTCGATGATGGAATTGGCAATCGTCAGCCCGAGGCCAAAACCACTTTGCGGATTCAGGGTTCGAGCGTCATCGCCACGAACGAAAGGCCTCAGCAGCTTTTCCGGGTCAGCATTGGCAAGTCCAGGGCCATCATCGACAATATCAATAGCGACGCTCCCATCAGGCATGGTCTGTAGCTCAATCATCGCCTTGGTCCCGAATTTAAGTGCGTTTTCGACCAGGTTGGTGACAGCACGGCGGATAGCATCCGGCCGCGCCATAACAAATTTTTTCTCCGCCCCATGGTAACGCACGTCACCGCCCATTTCGGTGAACTGCTGGCAAATCGTTTGCAGTAAATGCGGCAAGTCGAAACGCGTCGCAGCAATCTCCACGCGACTGTCACGAAGGAAAGCGAGCGCGGAATGAACCATTTCGTTCAATTGCTCCAAATCCTCCAGCATGGCGGTGCGTATCGCTGAGTCATCGACAAATTCCACCCGCAGCCGCATCCGTGTGATTGGAGTTCGCAGATCATGGCTGATTGCGGCCAGCATGTTGGATCGGTCCTCCACCAAACGCTTGATACGCTCTCCCATCTTGTTGAACGCCCGCGATGCCTTTCGGATCTCCTCGGGGCCTTGTTCCGGCAACGTCTGGCGCTCGAAATCCCGGCCAAATTGTTCGGCGGCATCGGCGAACTGCGACAGCGGCGCGGTGAGCGCCTTTGTGGCCCACAGAAGAAGAAGAAAGACGCATGCTGCCACAAAGGCCAGTGTACCGGTGACAATTGGTGTAAGTGGCGGCGTAGGGGGTATGAAGGCCGGCATTGTCGCCCGTATCGCGATGCCGTTCGGGGATACTATGTCGATGACGAGCTTGTTTGCGTTCGATGCATCTGCTGGAACGCGAAAGATGCTGAACTTCGGTCCGAGAAACTCACGCAGGAATTGAACGTAACGATCGCTGCCGTCTTCTTCGCTGAACGCGTCTTGCGCCGAAATAACCTTGACCTGCAGTTCCGGAAACGCTGCGGCGACCGCTTTTACAATGTCGGACCTGCCGCCCGGATCCGCCGTTGTGTCGAGAAGACGCACAACGCCCAAAAATGCATCGACGGTGCGGGGTGAATTCTGCATATCGGCGTTTGGACGAGTCAGAAGGACGAAGGCAATCACAAGCGCGATTGCAAGCCCGATCGAAGTGAGGACAATGATCGTAATTTGTCCGCCGATATGGCGAGGATAGAATGTCCAAGAGCGCCCGTTCATTGGCGCTCTACTTTCGGCAGAAACAAATAACCTCCGGAACGGATTGTCTGTATGATCTCCGGACTGCGCGTATTGCGCTCGATCTTTTGTCGCAGACGGCTGACCAGGACATCGATGCTGCGGTCATATGGTCCCATAGCACGACCGTGGGTCAGGTCCATGAGTTGATCCCGGGTGAGGACCCTGCCGGCATTTTCGCAGAATGCATGTAAGAGGTCGAATTCCGCACCGGTTATGCTGATCCGCGCGCCCGTGGGGTCGTGAAGTTGACGAAGCGAGCAATCAAGTTGCCAGCCTGCGAATAGCAGCTTGGAACGCGATCGTAACGGCGCCGATTCCGTTTGCGCACCGCGGCGCAGCACGGCCTTGATGCGGGCAAGGAGTTCGCGCGGGTTGAACGGCTTTGCAACGTAATCATCAGCGCCCATCTCCAGGCCGATAATACGATCAATCTCCTCGCCTCGGGCGGTCAGCATGATGATCGGAACATCAGAGGTGGAGCGCAACCGCCGGCACAAGCTCAAGCCATCCTCGCCGGGGAGCATGAGATCAAGAACGATAAGGTCCACTCGGTTTTCTGCCAGCAAATCCTGCATCCCTTCGCCGTCGGTTACGACCGATACCCGGTATTCCTGGGACTGAAGATACCGCGCAATTAGGGCGCCGATTTCAAGATCGTCTTCGACGACCAACACGTGCGGCAAAGTTTTCATCGCACCCCATGCATAGGATTGACCGATCGTTGTTCAGGCGCGCTGTCAGCCAAAAAACGACACTGCATACGATTGCACGTTTTGAATGGCTGATGAAGCTGCAATTGCCTGAAGTTGGCAATGGCAAAATTGTGGCGCTAGATACCTTTTTTTACAATTGAGACATACCTCGGCACCGCTGAGATGGCATATTTGGAAACACCGAGGAGGAATAGTCGATGATGAAAATTGGCGTTGGACTCGCAATAGGAATAGCCGTGCTTTCAGGTGTAGCGATCGCGATGGCGCAGTCTCCTTCCTCACCGCCCGGGGGACCGCCAAACGAAACATTCTTCGGCGGGGCCCCAGACCAATCGGGACCGCCCGGCCCCGGGGGGCCAGGGCGCGGTCCAGGCCGTGGTCCGGGCCGTGGTCCCGGATTCGGGCCGCCTCCGATGATGATTCCGCCATCGAAAGGCGCGGAATTTCGCATGGCCGACGGCAGCCGGCGAGTCTTTATCAAATGTGCCGACGACGATAGCACCAAGCAGTGCATGGATGCCGTCGGACCGCTACTGAATAAACTGATAGACAACAAATCTCCTTGATTGGAGACGCATGCTCGGGCTGGCCATCGGCCGCGGCGGAAAGTTTTTTGCCGAGCGGCGGAAAGGCCAGCCCTTCGATTGACGCGATCCTGTTTGTTGAATTCGGCGATGTGCGTTTTTGGCGATGGCGTATGTCGAGTGTGTCGGTCCCGACGCAGCCGCCTTGTTCTCCCTTAAAGCCGCATGTCCGCCGTTCAGTGCGATAAATGCCTCAGAAGCCCGCCACCCGCGTTCGACGTTCAATAAAACGTCCATATGTTCCAAGCCCGAACGAGATCACGAAATAAATCACTCCGGCCAATAGATAGCCATCGATCGTAACGACACCGTCCCAATTTGGATCCTGTATCGCCGCTCGAACGGTCGAAAGAACGTCGAGCAAGCCGACGACGGTGACGAGCGCGGTATCCTGAAAAAAGCCGATGACGATAATCACCAGCGCCGGGATGGCGATCTTGAGGGCCTGCGGTATGACGACCAGACCCATCATTTGCCAGTAGCGCAGCCCCAGACACTGCGCGGCTTCGTATTGCTCGCGTGGAACAGCTTGCAGTCCTCCCCGAACGGTTTCGGCGATGTAAGCTCCGGCGAAGAGGATGATCGCAACCTGAACCCGCAACAACCTTCCCGCCGATTCGCCGGAGTACATGAACAGCGGCAATATGATCGCGGCCATGACCAGGATCGTGACGAGAGGCAGGCCGCGGATAATCTCGATGAAGAGAATCGCGAAGCTGCGGATCGCGGGCAGCGGGCCGGTCCGAGCCAATGCCAACAGCACGCCGACGGGAAATCCCAGGACGAGGCCGGTGAACGACAACATCACGCTGAGTGGCAGTCCGCTCCATTGCAGCGGCGGGACGTAGCGCAAGCCAAATACGCCTCCCCACATCAGGAGCGACAGGACGAGAATGGTCACGAGCCAGACGGCGGCCAGCCAACGGCGCCAAAGGTGAGGCAACATGGATGCGCAGACAACCGCAAAAAATATGACGAGGCTCAAAGCCATTCGCCACTGCTCGTCATAGGGATAAGTGCCGAACAGTATGAACCGCAGTTTTGCGGTCACGAACGGCCAGCACGCGCCTTGAGCGACCTCGCAATCTTGCGGCCCACCCACGAAGACTGCGCGCAGAAAAAGCCAATCGCATGCCACCAGAACGGCTCGCCACACCATATAAATGCACGCCAGTGTAATCAGGGCATTAAGCGGAGTTCCGAAAAGCGTTCTCGCGGCGTCGCGCACGCGGCGTCGCAGGTCCGAAAATCTATCGGGCTTTGCTGCAGCCGGGCCTTGCGCTTCAGCGACACTTGTTGAGGCAGTCATCTGGAAAGCACGACTTTGCGATTGTACCAGTTCATCAAGAGCGATATCGCGGTCGAAACTCCGAGATACACCAGCACCATGATGACAACGATCTCAACTGCCTGCCCATTCTGAGTCAGCGCCATGTTCGAAACCATGACAAAGTCAGGATAACCTATGGCGATAGCCAGCGAAGAGTTCTTGAACAGGGTGAGGTAGCTGCTGGTGAGTGGTGGCACGATGACTCGGATGGCCTGGGGAATTATCACCAGACGCAAAGTCTGCGAGCGGCGAAGCCCAAGCGACTGAGCGGCCTCCGATTGCCCCTTGCCGACTGCCAGCATCCCGCTGCGGATGATCTCCGCGATGCCGGCCGATGTCGAGAGCGCCAAGCCAAACACCAAGGCAGTAAATTCCGGCGTAAGTTGAACGCCTCCAGTAATACGAAATCGGCTCCGCATCGGCAGATCGATCGCCGCCGCCGGGTGCAAAATCAAAATAGCGATCGCGATCGTCGCCAACAGCGCAAGCAACACCGGCGTCAGGCAGCGATACGCATCGCCGCCAGTCCGTCGTTTTCGCAGGATGTATCCGATCGCGACAACGAAAAGTATCCCCGTTGCGATCGAAAATGCTATCCAGCTGTCGCCGAACGTCCAGTGCAGTTTCGGAATGGCGATCCCGCGATTACTCAAGAATACGTGCGGCGCAATTTCCCAGGCATTATTTGCTGCCGGGAGACTGGCAAGGATCAGCCCGTATATGAAGAAGAGGTACAGCAATAGCGGAACGCATCGAATGACCTCGACGTATACTCTTGCCAAAGAAGCCAGCAAAACATTGGTGGACAGACGGGCGATACCGACGATCATGCCCAGCAGTGAGGCGAGAGAAATTCCGACACCGGAAACAACCAGCGTGTTCACGATGCCGGCAGCGATCGCGTCGGCATAAGTATCGGTAGGTTTGTAGTCGATAAAAGACTGGCTGATGACGAAACCAGCTTCGTGGCTGAGGAAGCCGAACCCTGTTTGAATGTTCTGTTGCGCAAGTTTCGTCGACACCGTCGCGAACAGATAAGCGCCAAACAAAGCCAACGCTGCCAGGGCGATTAGCTGGTAGAAGAACGCCCGAATCCCCGGCTCGCTGAGCCAACTGACGCCGAAAGTGCGCATGCGGTCGCGGCCTGGAGCCAAGCTGAAATTCCGGGAATTCTCCTGTGGCATTGGCGCTTAGCGGAATGGAGGCGAATAAATGAGCCCCCCTTCCGTCCACAGCCTGTTTTCCCCGCGCGGCAGCTGCAGCGGGCTCGAGGCGCCAAGGTTGCGATCGAACACTTCGCCGTAATTGCCGACTGACTTGATCACGTCATGGGCCCACTCGTTCCTGAGCCCCAGCATTTTTCCGAAGCCGGGCGTGGTGCCGAGCAGCCGTTGAATTTCAGGATCGTCGCTGGCCGAGAAGCTGTCAACGTTGTCCTTCTTGATCCCTTTCGCCTCGGCCGTCACCAACGCGTAAAAGGTCCAACTGATGATGCCGCGCCAGTTCGAATCATTGCGCGGTATTGCGGGCGCGATCGGCTCTCGTGATATCCTTTCCGGCAGGAGTTTGTATTGGCGCGCGCCTGTCGCCATCGAACGTATCGATGCAAGCACGGAGGCATCGGCCGAGATCGCGTCACAGCGGCCGGCAAAGAATGCGTTGCGCCATTCGTCGGAATTCTCGAATACGACCGGTTCATATTTGAGGCCGCGGGGACGAAAGTAGTCTTCGAGGTTTTGAAGGTTGGTCGTACCCGAAAGGAGGCAGATCGTGGCGTCCGCGAGGTCGCCGATGCTCTTAACATTGAGATCGGCAGGAACCATCACGCTCTGGCCGTCGTGGAAGACGATGGGGCCAAAATCGAGCCCGAGTGAATTGTCGCGGCTGAACGTCCACGTGGTCTGCGCGGAAAGGAGATCCACCCCGCCCGATTGGACAGCCTGAAAACGGACGTTCGTGTTGAGGGGAACGTATTCGACCTTGTCCGCCCTGCCTAATACGGCCACAGCCACAGCACCGCAAATGTCGATATCGAAGCCGTGTCGCACGCCATGGTCGTCGAGGTAGGAGAAGCCCGGCGCGACCGGTGAAATGCCGCACAAAAGCTTATCCCTGTTCTTGACACTATTGAGCGTCTGTTGGGCGAAGCCCTGGATCGCAAAGGATGTTATTGCAACTCCCGCTAACAAGATCTTCAACATCCATGCCGAAAGGCCTCGTATCATGCATATTTCCTCTCGCTTCGCGCGCAAACTCGGGATTTTAGGCACAGCCCCGGCAAACCGCCAGTGAATTGACTGCAACTTAATTCCGAATGACCGGGCGCGCGGTCGTGGACTACGGCGTGATGCGATGAAAACTGGCAGATGCCATTGTCGGAGAGCCGTTCGAGGTCGGCCGACGTACGATTGAGCCCGCCGAACCGTGGCTCAACGGCAGCGCCCATCGGGCCACAGATGTTCTTTTCTTTGATGCAGCCCATGGAGGCGTAGAAGCGCATGGCCTCACAATCAAAGTAATCCAGTGCGAATGCGACATGGCCTTTTGTCGTTTGTCGAATCTACTTTGCGCCAGTCGAAACACTGACGTCGTTTGCGTTCATTGAATGCGGCGCCGCCGGGAGATTTCGGACGATGCCGCAGCAACGCGCAACTGGGATCACCGTTCGGACCTGGCTTAGGGTCTTCTAGACCACTGGGGCCGTCCAGACGCTGTCCAGAGCGGTAGGCGCTCAGCCGACGTTACAATCGATCCGTTGCACACTCATGGCCGCAATTTCATGCCCCCATTTTACCCGGTGGGCAGGCCGTATTCGGCGACTGCCGGGACAATCTCGCATCCGAACGGCTTGTTCGCGAGGCGCCTCAGTGGGCCGAGTTGACTCTACCCTTTGCCGCTCACGCATATTGGTGATAATTTGATTTTATCAGTCCACCTTCCGGCCCCACGAAATGACCGCAGACACTCTCTAGGTTGTCAGCATAATGTCCAAAGAGGTGATGTTTACGTACTGGGGCCGTCGCGGGGCGCTATCGGACTTCGCGCTCAATGTCGGCCGGGAAGTCGTATCGCATTATCCTGCAACGATTTCTGTGAGCTGTTTTAATGAGATTTTTGATGAATTCAGGATGTTTAATGAGTCACTTTTCTCGGTCACAGCTTTCGATTCCAGCATTGGCGCTTTAACGTCGTGGCGCAATCTCCTCCGGCTTCGCCGCGACTGCCTGGACCGCTTCGTGAGCGACAGAACGCGTGTCGTCATCAGCCTATTGCCGCATGTGTGGTTTCCTGTAGTCATGCCAATCATGAAGAAGATGGGCATCAAGCACATCGCCGTTATTCACGAGGCCAACCACCATCCAGGCGACCTTTCGGGGTTGATTACCACGCCACTGTTCTTGCGGCAGGCGCGTGCGGCCGACCATGTTGTTACTCTCAGCAGGTTTGTTCAGAACCAGCTCGTCAGCAATTCCATAGTCCCTCGCGATAAAATCACGACTTTACTTCATCCAGATCTGACCTTCAGGAATGTTCCGAGCCCATGGCGTCCGAACGGGCCGCTGCGCATTCTATTCTTCGGGCGGCTAATGCGTTATAAGCGCTTGGATGTCTTTCTCGACAGCATAGAGCTGTTGCGTGCTCGCGGCGCTCCGGTCGAGGCGGGTGTGCTGGGGTCTGGCAATATCCGCATGCACGCGCGGCGCCTCGAGCGGCTGGGAGTCCACGTCGAAAATCGATGGCTCGACTCCGAGGAGCTGGGCGCGAAGCTGAATGACTACGATGTCCTGGCGATATGCCATTCCGAGGCAAGTCAGTCCGGCGCAGTCGCAGCAGCCTTTGGCGCCGGCATGCCGGTCGTCGCATTCAACGTAGGCGGGATTCCTGAGCAGGTCACGGACGAAGTGACCGGCTTGATCGTGCAGAAACAAACGGCTTCAGACTTTGCCGACGCTGTTATGCGACTGGTGAATAGTCCGGAATTGCTCAGGAAGCTCAAGAGCGGCGTTCGCTCTTCTATGCCAACGCGCTCCATGAGGCTTTTTGTCGATGGATTATGGCAAATAGCGGAAGCGCAGATGCTCCAATCAAGCGATGAGCCCGCAGCAATTCGTGACCGCGATACGGGAGGCAGCCCGTCGGTCAATTGCTGCAACGGTATGGTTTAAGGCTCCAGGAGTGACCGCCTGACATCGGATCGCGCGGAGGTCCGCGTGCGTGCCGCCGTACTCGGGCACTATGCGCGAGCATTTTGCCGTTGCACCCACTCAGCCCTTTATGAAGGCTTTGACGAGTTAATATTACGGTACGGGCGCCATCGGAGCACGTCGCCACAGTCCTTGAGCTAAGGCGGATCCAAGTCTTTCTCTCACACTTTCGCCGTATGTGGCATGCTACAAGAATCAAGACGCGACTCAGCCCGCCATAATGCGACTTTCAGTCATCCTCGCCGCACTCATTGTTCTTGCGCCGCTTGATGCAGCGTTTGCGCAGCCTGCGGGCAATAGCGGCCTTTCCATCGTCTGGGAGGTCAAAAACCGGTTTCGCCTGTTTCGCGACGAAGCCGATTTTCTTCGACAGGTGGCGGTGAGCCGCGGAGGCAGTATTCTCACCGCCGAACGGAAGCTGGCGCGCGACAGTGCGGGGCTCGGCTGGGCCAAGGATGTGGTCGCGAAACTGTGTCTCGATAAATTTGGCGACCTTCTGCAGACATGCGAGCGCGACGGGGAGCGCGAAAGTTACCTGGCTCCGCGCGATCATCTCATCGGCGTGACGCTCTCCGGACGTGTTGCACATGGCCTGATTTGCGCCTGGACGTTCGACGATGGCGGCCAACCTATCAGGAATATGAACGCGCCCTGCGATCAGGAAATCAGACTGCGTGTGCGCTATGGCCGGTCCACGATTGCCACCGTCGCCGTACCTGCCGGTGGAAATTCGGTGCAGCGAGTGACGACCGAGATCGCGGTGCGGGACGTGCTCATCGCCGGACTTGGCGATTCCATGGCTGCCGGCGAAGGCAATCCGGACACGGCGCTTCAGCTCGAAGGTAGCTTCTGCTTCAAGCGGTTTCTCGACGGTGGCTCCAGTCAATATTACCGGCCAGGCCGAGCCGGCTATAGCGGGGACCGGTCTTGCGAAGACGAACCGGCAAGCGCGAGCGACGCGCTGGACTGGGCGCGCCACGGTGCCCGCTGGATGAGTCCCGCGTGTCATCGTTCGCTCTACGGCTATCAGGTGCGCGTAACTCTCGCACTTGCCGTCGAGCAGCCGCACCTTGCCGTCACTTTGCTGCCGCTGGCGTGCACAGGTGCGCACATCGGCGCTGGCATGTTTGATGGCCAGCTCATCGACGACTGTCCCTGGCTTGCAGGAATTGACTATTGCAAGAATAGCGGTCCGGCGCAATTTCTCGAACTTGCCGGACTCATGACGTCGATGCACCGCGAGCAACCCCAGCGCGTGCTCGACATGGTGTTGCTCACGATCGGCGCCAACGATGTGAACTTCGCTGCGCTTCTTGCCAACGTGATTGTCAGTTCCGACATGCGGGTCCTGCTCAAGCAAAGTGGCGCCATCGTCGACGCTCAGGATGCGGAGAAAAGTCTCAACCAGGAATTACCCAAGGAATTCGTACGCTTGCGCGCGGCACTAAAGCGCATTGTCGGTGGAGATCTCCGGCGGGTTGTCTTTGTGTCCTATCCCAATCCGGCCATGCAATCCAAGGGCAAACCTTGCCCGGGCGGCCCCGACGGCCTCGACGTCAATCCGCTCTTTTCTGCCGATAGCGGGCGGTTGCGCGCGGCAGCGGACTTCGTCGACAGGAAATTTCTGCCGAAGCTCAAATCGCTCGCGACGTGTGAGGGCGATCCGACGTGTCACGATCCGAAGACAGAGCGTATGACTTTCGTCGACGCCCATCAGGAGGAATTTACGCAGCATGGCATGTGCGCGCATGCGGCGAGCGATCCCAATTTCGATCGCGCCTGTTTTTCACTAACCGGCAAAAGTTTCGTGGCCGATACCACCGCCGCAGCCGACAATCCGCTGGTATGTTCGCATCCCGCAAGCGATTATCGTCCGTATGCTTCGCGCGCACGCTGGATAAGAACCGTCAACGATAGTTATTTCACGGCAATGACGTATCCCGAAGGCATGCCCACCATGTTACGGCCGAGCGACATCCACGATGCGCTCTGGAGCGTGCTGAGTGCGCTCTACGGCGGCGCCGTACATCCGACCGCCGAGGGTTACGCGGCGATTGCCGACGCAACGATGCCCGCCGTACGCGACGTTCTGGGATTGACGGCGCCGCCTGCGGGCGTCGCGAAAACCTTGCCGGCGGAGATTCCAACAGCCTCGGGCAGCCACTGAGACAATCCGGCTCGGACACGTGAACACGTTCGGATCGACTTGTTATATTTCCGATCCATCACGCCTCCACTGAAAGGCTACCGCTCCGCTTTATCCATGAGCGTAGTGACTGAAAGGTTGCCCCATGCTTGATCATATCGTCTTCGGCGTCTCCAACTTCAGCCGATCCAAAGCCTTCTATGAAGCGGCGCTGGCGCCACTTGGTTACAGCATGACGATGCAAATTCCGGCGGGAGGAGAAAACCGCCGCGACTATGCCGGTTTTGGATCACAAGGCCTGGCATATTTCTGGATTGGAGACGGCGATGCGTTGAAAGGTCAAATTCACGTCGCCTTCATGGCCAAGGACCGTGCCGGCGTGGATGCGTTTTACCGAGCCGCCCTCGCTGCGGGGGCGACTGACAACGGCGCTCCCCGGCTGCGAGCGCACTACCATCCCAATTACTATGCCGCCTTCGTCATCGATCCCGATGGCCACAATATCGAAGCTGTCTGTCACCAGCCGCCATGAGGTGCGCCTCGCATCGAGAGATTTGAATTTTTGCGTGGCTTCAATCGCAGGCGTGCGCTTCAACGCACAACGATATTCTGCATCCTGTCGCGCTGGCCGACCAAAAACAGCCGCATATTATCGATTACCAGCGGCATGATGAAATCTTCGTATTCGACGACGTAGCCGCCGACATGGGGCGTTATGAAGACGTTCGGTAGATCCCAGAAAGGGCTGTCGGGCGGCAGCGGTTCGGTCTGGAAGACTTCGAGACCGGCGCCGGCAATGCGGCGTTCGCGCAGTACCGCCAGCAGTGCAGCCTCGTCGACGGTTTGACCGCGGCCGGCGCTGATGTAATACGCGGTCGGCTTCATCGCGGTGAAAACCTTGGCGTCGAAGATGGCCAGATTATCGTCGCTCGCCGGCAGCATGTTGATGAGGTAATCGGCGCGGCGCGCGGCGTCGAGCAGCCGGTCGGTCGGCATCATTTCATCGAAGCCGGCGGCGTCACGTGGCGCGCGCGTGACGCCGATGACATGCATGCCGAGCGCTTTGAGCAGTTCGGCGATGGCGCCGCCGACAATGCCGGTGCCGGCGATCGCTGCAGTCTTGCCGTGCAGTGTGCTCCACAGCCGCCGCTCCCAGAAATGTGCCTTCTGGTCGCCGACCTGGCGCACCGCGTCGCGGCTTACCGCCATCATCATGTAGACGACCTGTTCGCGCATCGGCGGCCCGTGGATGCCGCGACCACTGGTGATCAGCACATCGGGCTTGAGCGACGGACAGCGCAGGAAATGATCGACGCCGGTCGCTAAAGATTGAATCCACTTCAATCGTGGCGCGCCGCTGAGCATGAAGTCACGTATCTCGATGCCGAACATGACCATGACGTCGATATCGGAGAGATCGGCCGTCACGTCGCTTGCACTGTGAAACAGTACGAACTGCAGGTCCGGAAACTTCTCGCGCAGACCGTCGCGATACATCTCGGCATGAACGTCGACAATGAGGACTTTGGTCATGCCTGCGGCAGGCCCAGGTAACGCGCGGCATTGCCGGACGCAATGTCCTGGCGCAGCGGTTCTGCGAGCGGCGCGTGATCGAGAAATTCGCCCGCTTCTTGCGCCGACTCGAAGGGATAGTCGGCGCCGAACATGACACGGTCCTTGCCGAGCGCAGCGAGCGTGCAGTTGAGCGGCTCGGCCGAGCACATGCCCGAGGTCGTTACCGCGACATTCTGCTTGATGTAATCGGACGGCGCTTTGGCAAGCTTGATGCTGTAGAGTTTTGCCCGGCTGTCGAAGCGCCAGAGCAGGAACGGCAGCGTCTCGCCGAGATGACCGAGCATCAGCTTGGCGCGCGGGAAGCGGTCGAAATGGCCGCTGAAGACCAGCCGCAAGGCGTGCGAGCCGGTCTCAAATCCCCATTCCCAGGTGGCGCGGCGCAGGCCGGCGACGCCTTCGAGGGCGGGCGACGGCGCGATTGGGTCGGTTGGATGAATGTAGATCGCCGCGCCGAGCGCTTCGGCCCGCTCCCAGAACGGATACAACGACGGATGATCGAGATATTGGCCGTGGGTGTGGCCGTTGATCATGGCGCCGCAGAATTTCAAATCGCGCATGCAGCGCTCGATCTCGTCGGCGGCGCCGTGCGGATCCTGCATGGCGAGATGGGCAAATCCGAAATAGCGGTCCGGCCGCTTCTCGACCTCGCGCGCCAGGAAATCATTGGACTCGCGCGCGCGGCGCATCGCGGTGGCGGCGTCGCGCTCGGCCTGCACGCCCGGACCGGCAATGGCCAGCACAGAGCGTGCGATTTCGGCCTCGTCCATCGCCGCAAGGCGCATTTCGGAAAAGTCGGTCAGCCGTGCCAGCAGGTTTTTTGCGTGCTTCGGATCGACCCCTTGCACCGTCGGCCACCAGTATTCCTCAAGGCTTGGTGACAGGAAGTGCTCTTCCAGCGCAATCTTGCTGACCATTCGCGTCCTCGGATTTTCCCCTCGCTGCGGGCTCTATATCCGATATCCGGTGCAATGGTATATGGCCCGATGCTATAAGCGGCGTACCAAGTAAGCGTGCTCAGGGAGGGTTGTGTGGTCAAGAAGATACGCGGTGTTGCAATGGAGGAAAACCTCAATAATGCAATGGGATTGGAGTTCTACAACCTGTCCCATCGGTTCGGATACCAGTCGCCGAACTGGCCGTATTTCGAAGACGTCAAGATCGAACGCATCCATTACATGGCGAAGTCGGGCGTGCTGTCGCAGCGCATCACGACCTCGATGCACAACACCACCCACATCGATGCGCCGGCGCACGTGGTACAGGGCCTGCCGTTCATCGATGAGGTGCCGTTGCCGCACTTTTTTGGTTCCGGCATCGTGGTCTCGATCCCTAAGAAGAAGTGGGAACAAATCACCTATGACGATCTGGAAAAGGCCGCCGGCAAGATCGTGCAGCCGCGCGATGTCGTGATCGTCAACACCGGCTGGCACAAGCTTTACGAGGACAGCGAGGATTATTTCTGCCGGTCGCCCGGCTTCGTGCCGTCGGCCGGCAAATGGTTTGTGGAAAAAAAAGTGAAGGTCGTCGGCCACGACACCCAGGCCAACGATCATCCGCTCGCGACCGCCATCGGGCCGCAGCGCAACGGGCCGCTGCACCCGCACCTGGCCGAGGAATACAAGAAGTGGTCAGGCGGCCGCGACTGGAAAGACGATTTCCCGGAATGGGAGCCGGTGCATCGTATCCTGTTCAACAACGGCATCCTCGGCATCGAGAATGTCGGCGGCGACATCGACAAGGTCACAGGGCGGCGGTGCACGTTCGCGTTCTTCCCGTGGAATTGGGATCGTGGCGACGGTTGCATCATTCGGTTGGTGGCGATCATCGATCCCAAGGGCACGTACCGGATCGAACGAGGGGAGAAGTTCAAATGATCGTACGCAAGTTTTCCGAAGCGAAAGCTTATGAGGCGCCGAACCATCGCGACTATAAATCGTTTCGTGTCTACGGCGCCGAAATGGGCGGTTCGCAGACGCTGGTGTTTGGCATCTCGCACTTTCTGCCGGGAGGTGGCGCCGGTCCCGACGCCTCGCCGCCGGAAAAAATCTACTATGTGCTGGCAGGCGAGCTAACCGTGATTGCCGGCGGCAAAGAAACTGTCGCAAAGGCGGGAGACAGCGTCTACATCGGCCCGAACGAGAGCCGCGAGATCGTCAATCGCGGCCATGACGTTTGCACTATCGCGGTTGCCGTCGCGCCGGTGAAGTGACGGCGTATTGCACCGGCATCCTCCGTGCAAGCGGACGATCCAGTAATTGCCGCCGCCAGCGACATTTGCGGCGTTTGTGGGTACCCGATGCCCCGCCTGCACGGGGTATGACAGGTTGAAAACGCGTGGAGACATCATGTCCGAAGACTATCTGAAAAACCCGCAGTCGCTGTTCGACGTCAAAGGCCAGACCGCGGTGATTACCGGCGCCACCGGCGCGTTTGGCGCGCTCGCCGCCAAAGTGCTCGCTGGCGCCGGATGCAATCTTGTGCTGTCGGCGGGAGGCACCGAAGCACTAAAGAAAGTTGCCCGGGAGTGCGAGGAGCTCGGCGCCAAGACCGAGACGGTCAATATCCGGCCGAGTTCGGCGGCGAATTGCGACAGGATCGTCCAAGCCGCAGTCAACAAGTTCGGTGGGGTAGACATCGTTGTACTCGCTGCCGGCATCAACAAGGTCCAGAAGATCGTCGACCAGCCGCCGGAAGCCTTCGCCGAGGTCATGGACGTCAACGTCACACAGTCGTGGCTGATGGCGCGCGCGGCCGGCAAGCAGATGCTGGCGCAAGGGCGCGGCGGCAAGGTCATTCTGATGTCGTCGGCCCGTGGCTTGCTCGGCCATCCAGCCGGCTACACCGCCTATTGCGCGTCGAAGTCGGCGATCGACGGCATCACCAAGGCGCTCGGTTGCGAATGGGGCGCGACGGGAATCACCGTGAACGCCATCGGGCCGACAGTCTTCCGCTCGCCGCTTACCGCCTGGATGTATGAAGACAACGATAACGCCACCGCCGTGCGCAAGGGTTTCATCACCCGCGTGCCGAAAGGCCGCCTCGGCGAGCCGTCCGATTTTGCCGGACCGCTGCTGTTCCTCGCCTCCAAGGCGTCCGACTTCTACACCGGCCATATCCTCTACGCCGACGGCGGATATACGGCAGGTTGAGATGGCGAAGGCGCGCATCACTGTCGTCGGCGCCGGCCTGATGGGCCACGGCATCGCGCAGGTTTTTGCGCTCGCCGGCCATGATGTGAACATCACCGACTCGCTTCTGCAAAATCTCGATACGGTGAAGTCGCGCATCGCCGCCAACCTGCGCGATCTGGATGAGGACGAGAACGCCGCCGCGCGGGTTCTGCCGTTCGTCGATCTCGCCGAGGCTGTACGCGAGGCCGATTACGTCATCGAAGCGGTGTCGGAGAACCTCGCGCTGAAGCAAAAACTGTTTTCGGAGATCGAACGTCACGTGCGGACGGATGCGGTCCTCGCCAGCAATACTTCGGTCATTCCGATCACGGCGATCATGCGGGGCCTGGAACGGCGCGAGCGAGCGCTCGGCACACATTGGTGGAACCCGCCATTCCTGGTCCCCCTGGTCGAAGTGATCGAGACGCAATGGACCTCGCCGCAAGCCGTCGCGTGGACCATGGATCTTCATAGAGCCGCCGGCAAAAAGCCGGCGCACGTGAAGAAAGACGTACCCGGCTTCATCGGCAATCGGCTTCAGCATGCGCTATGGCGCGAAGCGATCTCGCTGGTCGAGCACGGCATCTGCGACGCCAAAACGGTCGACGATGTGGTCAAGGCTTCGTTCGGCCGCCGGCTCGCCGTACTCGGCCCGCTCGAGAACGCCGATCAGGTCGGTACCGACCTCACGCTTGCCATCCACGACATCGTGCTGCCGGCGATCGAAAACCGGCCAGGCCCGTCGCCTTATCTGCAAGAGCTGGTGGCGGACGGCAAGCTTGGCTTCAAGTCCGGCCAGGGCTTCCAAAAATGGAGCCCCGAGGAGCAAGCGGCCTTGCGCAACAGGGTGATGCTGCACCTCAAGGCGATGCGCGACCGCTGAATTGCCGGAAAGTTCCCGAGGGCGCACGGGCAAACCCCATGTCGTTTCGGATGCGCTACTTGGCGATCGCCAACGTCTTGTCCGCCGGGCTCGCCCGCAGCGCCGGCATCACTTCGCTGGCGAACAAGCCGACGGAGTGCAGGCACTCATCGCGTGTCAAATCGCCGAAGGCGAATTGGCCGACGACGTAATTGCAGCAGGTTTCGGCAAGCTGCGTCCGCAAATACTCCGTCACGGTCTCGGGCGATCCGGCGACGCCTTGTCCGCCTGCCGCCATGGCATCCCATTCGGCGGGCCGCGGATGGGTCTGGGCGCGGCCAAGCAGCCGTGGCAAGTGCGTGAAGCTGCGATGCCACGGCAAATAGGCGCGGCGCGCGAGGCGGAGTGCTTCCCCGTCGGTTTCGGCGACGACGATGAAACGGCCGAGACCGAGCTTGGGCATGACTGCGCCGGGACGCGGTGGCCGCCAGGTCGCGCGATAGCTATCGATGGAAAGCCGGGTATCGGCCGGTGAATCAAGGCTGACCACGTTGAGATTGCGCTTTGCCGCCCGCTCGGCGCTGTCAGGAGCGTGCACGCCGTACCAAATTGGCGGGTGCGGCTTCTGGAAAGGCTCGAGCTCCATCGGCACCTTGTCGAAATTAAAATGCTTGCCGCGGAAGTCGAGCGTCTTGTGCGTCAGTCCGCGCAAGATCACCTCGACCGCCTCGGCATAGATATCCTGCCGCAACGCGGGATCGACGCCGAAATACTCGATTTCGATTGGCGAGGCGCCGCGGCCGAAACTCAGCTCGAGCCGCCCGCGGCTCATCTGGTCGAGCATGCAGATTTCCGAAATCAGCCGTACCGGGTGATAGAGCGGCAGTACGAAAACCAGCGGCCCGAAGCGAAGCCGGCGCGTGCGCTGCGCCAGGGCAGCGAGGAAGACGTTCGGCGACGGCGCCATGCCGAGCGGCGTCGAATGATGCTCGGCGAGGTGATAGGCGTAAAATCCGGCGCGGTCGTAGGCCTCGGCGATTTTAAGGCGATCCTCGTAAAAATCCGGCAGCGGCCCACCGGTGCGGTCGAGATGATCGAATACGCCAAACTCCATATCTGCTCCCGTTAAACGACCCGCAGGTGTTCGATCAGCGTACGGCTGTCAGGCAATTTGTCCAGACCGAGCACCGCATCGATCAGGGCATCCTGCTGCGCTGTCAGCATGACATCGCGGGTCAGCTTGCGGAATTTGCCGATGATATCGTCGGCGCTGGCGAACGATTGCTCGCTGCCGCGCGGCGCCTCGCGTGTTTCGCGCTCGGTCGAACCGTCGCGGAAATTGATCTCGACGCGCACTTTGTGGCGTTGTCCTGCGCCGAGCGCGGTGATGGCGGGATCATGCACCGCCTTGATCTTGCGCGAGAGTTCGATGCGCGCTTCGTCAGCGACGCAGCCCGCCGTAAACTCGTCGACGAACACGTCGCCCTCGATCAGCAGCGTGGCGACACAGAACGGCAGGTTGAGCTGCGCCGCGGTGAGTCCTTCGGGCTTGTACGGCCAGCCGACGTGGTCGACGGTGACCTGCGAGCCGTGAACGACGATGCTGTCGATCTCGTCGAGCGTGAACGGCCGGCGCTGGCGGATATCGCGAATGGCGTCGAGCGTGGTGTGGTTGCTGCCGACGCAGGAATAGAATTTCAGCGATATGCCCATGGTCTCGAAGCGTTCGCCGAGACCAGCGCTCAACTCGGCGAGGTTGAAGCGATCGTGCGAGCGCGAGAAGGTGGTGCAGAAACCGCCATAGGGCGCCTCGAAAACATCCATGATGCCGGTGAACCCGTCTTTCGCCAGCAGCGCGCCATAGAGCCCGCTCTGCGCCGCTCGGCCGGCATGCATGCGCTTGACCATGGCGCCGTATTGCGCCGCCATCAGGCCCGAGGACTGTGTGCCGGCGATGCCGAGTGCGTGGACGGTTTTGTCGGTGTCGAGTGCCAGCGCGCGCGCCGCGCTGGCTGCCGCGGAGAAAATTCCAACCGTCGCGCCGGAATGCCAGCCTTGGCCGATGTGTTCCTGGCCCATGCAAAGGCCGACCCGCGGCCCGATCTCGTAGCCAGCGACGGCGGCGGCAAGAAAGTCGCGGCCCGACAATCGGGCGTGGCTTTCGGCGACCGCAATCAAAGCCGGCAATGTGACGGCGCCGACATGCAGCACCGCTTTGCGGTGCACGTCGTCGAGCTCGAAGCCCTGGACTTGAGTGCCATTGACCAGCGCCGCGTGATCTGAGGACAGCCGCGCGGCGGTGCCCCATATCGCGGTGGTGCGCGTCGCATCGAGCTTTTCAAGCGTGCCGCGCAAAATACGGCACCATTCGAGGTTTGCACCGTAGATGGCGCAGCCGAGCGAATCGAGAATGAGCAGCTTGATCCGCGTGCGGACCTCGGCGGGAATCTTTTCGTAGGTGAGCCCCGCAACGAATTCGGCGATCCTACGCGTGTGGACGTTGCCGGCGCCGGCATGCGCACTCATGCTCGAGACCCCCGGCGTCAGCCGTCACCGCGCGGCGGAGCGGGACTTGAGGCTGTCCCACCACGGACACACGCCGGACATCAACTCGTAATTGCCGTCCATCACCTGCACCGGGCGGCGGAAGCCATCTTCGGCATTCTTCAGCCGCAGTGCGCGTGCTTTGGCACCGTCTTCTTTCGACAGCCAGGTGCGGTCGTGGCCCCACATGCTCGGGCCTTCCTTGCGTTCGGAGGCTTGCCAGGTGGCGACATCGATCGAGCGCGCGCCCCAGCCGTATTCGACCATGAAGGCCGAGGGGGTCCAGCTATAGAACGAAGTGATGAAGTCGCTGGTATGCCGGCCAAGCGTCACGCCGACGCGGCCCTCTTCACCCAAAGCCAGATCGTAGCCCTGGCCGACATCGTCGAAGCTGAACAGCTCCATCATGATGTGGTGCACTGCGTTCTTACCGGTCTGGATGAAAGCGAGGCTGTGATGGCGCGGATTAAGGTGCAGAAAGCGCGCCACGAACGGATGGTCGTAGTAGTCCGTCAGCCGGAAGCCGAGCACGCCGCGATAAAACGCCATCAGCCGGTCGATGGTCTCGCGCGAGTCGACATTGAGCACGACATGGCCGAGGCCGAGCGGTCCGGTGCGAAAGCCGGAAATCGAGCGGCCAGGCTTGAACGGCTCGGCCGTGGTTTCGGCGCCATGGAAGATTTCGATCCGGTTGCCGAGCGGATCGTTCAGCACGATCAGATCCTTGACGTGGCGCTCGTCGGCCAAGGCGCGGGCGCCACGGGCAACCTTGATGCCGTTGCCTTCGAGATGCGCCGCAATCGCGTCTAAAGCCGAAGCGTCGGCGACCTCCCAGCCGAAAAACCCGATACCCTCGCCGCCGTCGGCTTCGACGATGATGCGCTGCTTGCGGTCGTCCATGCGGAAGGCGAGGGTAGAGCGCGACTTGTCGATGCGTTGCAGGCCGAGCAGGCCCGAGCCGTAGCTCGCCCAATCGGCCAGGTCCTTGGCGCGGACGCCGACATATCCCAAAGCTTGAGGTACCATTTACGCCTCTTTGCGATTTGCCATCCTTTTACACCGATGGCATGACGGGGAAAATGGTTCTAACTGGCAAGTGACCCATGCAAGATCGCGTAAAACCACCGTTCCGCGCCGACCATGTCGGCAGCCTGATCCGGCCCGACGCGCTGATCAAAGCGCGCGACGCCGCCGAAAAGGGCGACATGGCGCCAGCCGAGCTGACGCGTATCCAGCACGACGCGGTGCGCGACGTGGTGCGCATGCAGGAAGACATCGGGCTCCGACTCGCGACCGATGGCGAATACAACCGTTTCTCCTGGCAGCGCGATTTCCTGCTCAAGATCGGCAATGTCAAAAACATGCCGTCGCGTCTTACTGTGCGGTTCCATTCGGCCGCCGGCGCGCGCGATCATACGCCGCCCTCGCTGCAAGTCGTCGGCAAGCTGTCGCGTCCCACAGGCATCTTCGTCGAGGACTTCAAGTTCCTTAAGATGGTGGCGAGAGCGACGCCAAAGATCACCATTCCATCGCCGACTATCGTGCACTTCCGCGGTGGCCGCGAAGCGATTGACGCCAAAGCCTATCCGGACATGGATGCGTTCTACGACGATCTGGCGGAAGTCTATCGCGCGGAAATCCGAGATCTCGCCGACGCTGGCTGCCGATATCTGCAAATCGACGAGGTCAATCTCGCCTATCTGTGCGATCCGGAATTGCGCCGGCAGGTGGCCAATATCGGCGAGGATCCGGCGACGCTGCCGAAGACCTATGCGAAGCTTCTTAATGCCGCGATTGCCGGCAAGCCGGACGACATGACCGTATGCATGCATCTGTGCCGCGGCAACTTCGCCGGCGCCTGGATCGCCGAGGGCGGCTACGAGCCGATCGCCGAGCTGTTGTTCAACGAGATCGGCGTCGACGGCTACTTCCTGGAATACGATTCCGAGCGCGCCGGCAGCTTCGCGCCGCTGCGATTCCTGCCAAAGGGCAAGATCGCGGTGCTCGGCCTCGTCACGACGAAAAGCCCAAAGATGGAAAGCAAGGACGAGCTCAAGCGCCGCATCGACGAAGCGAGCCGCTACGCGCCGCTCGACCAGCTCGCGCTGTCACCGCAATGCGGTTTCTCCTCTGGAATCGGCGGTAACGCCATGACGGTCGAGGATGAGGTCGCCAAGCTCAGGCTCGTCGTCGAGACCGCGCGCGAGGTCTGGGGAACGGCGTAAGCCGCCAAACGGCGATCAGAGCTTTCGCAGCCAGACCTTGTTGTCGTGGAAAGCGGCGCCCCCGAACGGGGCGACCGAGTCGGAGCCGGTCAGCGTGTTGATGCCGCGGCCGTCGGCGTAGGCCGAATTGGGCCACAGCGATTCCGCGATCAGCACGCCGCGTCGTACCCCCTCGAACACCCTGGCGTGGATGTTCACCTGGCCGCGGCGGTTGCCAAGCACGATTGGGTCGCCATCGGTAATGCCAGAGGCGGAGGCATCCTCGGGGTTTATCATCACCGTAGGTCGGCGCTCGCGCGACAGCGAGGTCGGCGTTTCGGTGAAGCTCGAATTGAGAAAGCCGCGGGCCGGCGACGTCGCGAGACGGAACGGATGCTCGCCGTCGGCCTCTTCGATCACGTCCCAATGGTCCGGCAATTCCGGCAGCGGGCGCGACGGAACGTTCCTGTGCCAGCGTCCGAACGGCACCTTGGGCCAGTCCGGCTTGAAGCGGAATTTGCCGTCGGCATAGGCGAAGCCGTTGAGATAATGCGCGGTGGCGAAATCGGGCTGGCAATCGATCCAGCGCTTGGCTTCGAGTTCGGCCAGAGTGCCCCACCCCGAATCGCGCAAGGTGCAGTCGATCAGGTCGCGCGGCGTCATGTCAAAGCCGCGGTGCTGCGCGCCAAGCCGGCGGCCCAGCGCGCTGTTCACGTCGTGATTGGAACGGCATTCGCCGGGCGCATCGACCAGCTTCGGACCAAGCAGGATATATTGGCTGCCGCCGGCGGTATAGAAATCGTCGTGCTCGAGGAACATGGTGGCGGGCAGGATCAGATCGGCGAATTTGGCCGTGTCGGTCATGAACTGCTCGTGGACACAGACGAACAGATCGTCGCGTGCAAAGCCGCGCTTGACGACCTCCTGGTCCGGCGCGACCGAAACCGGGTTGGTGTTCTGGATCAGCATTGCGGTAACCGGACCGCCGCCCAGCAGCGCATCCCTGTCGCCGGTGAGGACGGGACCGATGCGCGACTGGTCGAGCATGCGGATCGACGGATCGCGCACGTCCGAGCCTTCGATCACGGTCTTGTCGAGGTGAAAGACGTCGCCATTGTTGTGAAAGGCGCCGCCGCCTTCGAGTTGCCAGGCGCCGGTGACCGCGGCGATGCAGCTTGCCGCGTGCATGTTGGTGGCGCCGTTGCGCGAGCGCGAAAATCCGTAGCCGAGGCGGAAATAGGCACGCTTGCGTTCGCCGACCAGGCGGGCGAACGCCTCGATGGTCTCGACGGGACAACCGGTGATCTTCGACGCCCAGGCCGGGTCGCGGCTGCGGACATGGGCTTCGAGTTCGCTCGGCGCATCGGTGTAGCGTTCGAGATAATTCCAGTCAGCCTTGCCGTCGCGAAACAGGCAATGCATCACGGCGCAGGCCAGCGCGCCGTCGGTGCCCGGCCGGATCAGCACCGCCAGGTCGGCCTGCCGCATCGTCGCATTCATGTAAATGTCGATGGCGACGATCTTGGCGGCGCGCTCCTTGCGGGCGCGCGTGGCGTGCGTCATCACGTTGACCTGGGTGTTCACCGCATTGGTGCCCCAGATCACGACGAGATCGGACTTCGCCATTTCACGCGGATCGGCGCCGGCAAGTTTCCCCGTTCCGGCGATGAAGCCCGACCACGCCGGATTGACGCAGATCGTCGAGAAGAAGCCGGAATATTTCTTGGCGTGGCGCAGGCGGTTGATGCCGTCGCGCATGACGTAGCCCATGGTGCCGGCGTAGTAATACGGCCACACCGCCTCGGAACCGTGCGCCTGCTCGGCGCGGATGAATTGCTCGGCGACGATATCGAGGGCGTCGTCCCACGAGACCGGCGCGAACTGGCCCGAGCCCTTGGCGCCAGTTCGGCGCAGCGGATACAGTAGGCGGTCGGGATGATGGACGCGCTCGGCGTATCGCGCGACTTTCTCGCAGATCACACCCGCCGTGTAGAGGTTGTCCTCCGCGCCGCGGATGCGGCCGATCGTCCGCGCGTCGAGGACTTCGACCTCAAGCGCACATGTCGACGGACAGTCATGCGGGCAGACCGAAGCGGCAATCTTTGGCGGGCGAACGGCTTGGTTCATGTCGATTGTGCCTGAAGCGATTGCACGCTAGCACGCGGCGTGCGCAGGTACCACAGACCGGACGCATGCAATCGCATCCGGCCTACTTTACGCCATAGCCTGCGAACTCGTCGGTGATGTCGCTTTGCAGCAGGTTAGCGGCCGCCATATCGGTTTGCCCGCCGGCGCTGTCGCCCTTTTTCTGTTTGGCGAGGCCGCGGCCGTACAGCGCGCTGGCCAGCTTCGGATCGAGCTTGAGCGCGGCGCTGTAATCGGCGATGGCGCTGTCGAACTGATTGAGCCGCAGAAAAGTGAAACCCCGGCTGTCTAGCGCAAATGGATCCTTGGCGCGGAGCGTCAGTGAGTGATTACAGTCCGCCAGCGCCTGCTGTAAATCGGTCCCGGCCTCGGCGCGGGCGGCGCAACGGCCGGTAAAGGCGTCGGCGGAGTTTGGGTCGAGGCGGATGGCGGCGTCGAAGTCCGCGATGGCGTGCTCGTGATCGCCCTTGTCATCATTTGCGCTGCCGCGATTATAGAACGCGGCGGCATAAGTCGGATCGAGTGCGATGGCTTGGCCGAAATCCGCGAATGCGGCATCGAGGTTGCCTTTGCTCTTATATACCGCGCCGCGATTATTGTAGGCCCATGCCAGCGGCTTACCCTTGAGCTTGCCGGATTCGATCAGGGTCGTGCAGCCGCCGATCTGTATATCGCGGCCGAAATTGTGTGCCCGGTTTGCGCACCAGGCAATTTGCGCCTGGAATTGCGCCGCCGCCGGCGTCATCAGCGGCGCCGTAACAATCATCGCTGCGCCGGCAAGCGCGGCCCACGTTTTTCGCGTCATTGCATCCTCGTGGCGCCCATCACCCGGTTGAATTCGGCCACGGCTTGGACGATAGCACGGTGAGGCTTCCCCGGAAGCCATCAGTACCAATGGGAGGAACCGCCATGAAAGCAGCAGTTCTCGGCGAAAAAGGTGTCGAAGTCCGCGACCTGCCAAAGCCCGAGCCGAAGCCGAACGAAGTCCTGATCCGTGTCCGGGCATCGTCGCTCAATCGCGCCGACACGCTGGTCGCGGCCGGCATTCAGCACGGACCTGTCGGCGGTATCGGCGCCCGCATCGGCCTGGAATGCTCGGGCGAGATCGAGGCGGTCGGCGCCGAGGTCAAGGACTTCAAGGCCGGCGACCGGGTCATGGGTTCGGCGCCGGGCGGCTTTGCCGAATACGCCGTTACCGATGCCGGACGGGTGCATCGCATCCCCGGCAACAACATGACCTATGAGCAGGCGGCCTGCTTCCCGGTCGCGCTGCAAACCATGCACAACGCCGTCGTGACCGCAGGGTGGCTCAAGCGCGGCGAGACGTTGCTGATCCAGGGCGCCAGTTCCGGCGTCGGCATCATGGGCATGCAGATCGGCAAGCTCATGGGCGCGTCGGTGGTGATGGGCGGCTCGACCAACTCGCAACGCCGCGCCAGGCTCAAGGATTACGGCTGTGATGTCGCGATCGACACCAGCAAGCCGGATTGGCCGGAGGACGTCAAAAAGGCGACCGGCGGCAAGGGCGCGAACCTCATCGTCGACATGGTGTCGGCGCCCGTCGCTATCGGCAATCTCGAAGCTGCGGCGCTGCTCGGGCGCATCGTCAATGTCGGGCGTCTCGGCGGCACCAAGGGCGAGTTCAACTTCGACCTGCATGCGCTCAAGCGTATCGACTATATCGGCGTCACGTTCCGTACCCGCACGCCCGAAGAAGTCCGCGACATCGTCAAGGCCATGCGCGCCGATCTGTGGCCGGCGGTCGAGAGCGGGACACTGACGCTGCCGATCTACAGGACCTACAAGCTTGCCAATATTGTCGATGCGCTGGCGGAGATGACTGCCAACAAGCATTTCGGCAAGATCGTCATATCCGTCGCGTAACCCACAGCCATTGCCGGACAGCAATAGCCACGCAATTCCCGGCTTGCCCGTCGCGACCCCGTCCGGCATAAATTTGCGATGACTGATTCGGCGAAACGCCACGCGCCGATTCTGGCGGCTGGCGGCATTGTCCTGCGGGGAAACACCAAACCGCGCATCGCCGTCGTGCGTATGCGCCGCGAGAAGGCGTGGGTACTGCCGAAGGGCAAGCTCATGCCGCGCGAGCATCCGCGCGATGCTGCCAGGCGCGAGGTGCTGGAAGAGACCGGGCACGACGTGTCGGTCCATAAATTTCTCGGTTCGGTGGCTTATCCGGCCGACGGCCGGATCAAGATCGTGCAGTTCTGGCTGATGCGCGCGACCGGGCCGCGGGCGCGCGAACTGTCGGACGACGTCAAAGCCGTGAAATGGCTGCCTTTAAAGCAGGCTATCGACACGTTGAGCCGCCCGCACGAGAAGGTGTTTCTCACCCATGTCGGTCCGATCGCGCTCCAGGCTGTCAAGAAATCCACGCGCGGGATATCCCGGGTCGGTCGCCGCGACGGCGGCAAGCGGCGCTCGCCGAACGCGCCCGCCACCCCGCATGTGATCGCGTTGGACTACGAAAAAACCCGGCCAAACGCGTTGGTCAAAGCGTTCGGAAGCTGGATCGGAACGCGCCGGGCAGGCTGAGCGTCGGGTCCTCGACCGGAAATCGCGCCCGCTTCCATCAAGGCATTCCGTGCCGGCGATTTTCACGCCTCTTCCGGCAGTACGTCGTGAAACTTGCCGTAATCGATCAACAGACGGCCTTGCGCGGAGATGCTGGTGATGTCGCGGTAGCGGTATCGCCATAGGATGTCCTCCTGCGCATAGAGTTTGCGCGCATAGAGGTGCTGTGCGGAGCTGTCGTCGACACCGCTGACGTTGAGTGCAAGCGCGGCGTCCGCGATGGCCAGATCGGCTTCCGCCATTCCGGATAGCGGACTGCTTTCATCGATGACGTGGAACAAAGTCCAGCTCAGGGTGAACATCGGGTGTTCCTGGCGCTCGAGCTCCAGCTCGTAATAGCGGCGGAGCTGCGTGCCCTCGCTGGTCTTTTCCAGGAGAAATAACCACAGCCGCGCGGTGGCCTGCGAGATGGTGTTGTTGCGAGCATTCGCCACCCGGATCATCAGCGTCGGCCGGCCTTGATGCAGCCCGACCACCGGATGCTCGGCAAACACGAAACGCGCCCGCGGCCGCGAGAACCGGGCGAAGATCAGGCCCGTCATCACCGCCAAAAAACTCATGCCGGTGAAAATCTCGACGGTGGCGACGAGATGGCCGTAATTCGTCTGCGGGTGCATGTCGCCGTAACCGACCGTCGCCAGCGTTTCGATCGAGAAATAAAACAGACTCAGCGGCAGCGGCAGATTGTCGGCGACGTTGGCGATCGGATGATCGCCGAGCCAGTAGAGAAAGCCGAATATGGCGTTGAGGACGATGAAGATCACCGCCGCCGAGCCGAAGAAGATCGGCCAGTAAACCGTCATCGAACGGTGATACAGATCGCTCCAGAATCCGCCGGGTGCGCCGCGCATTTCCATTTCGCGGGTGCCGATACGGACGACTTGAGAGCGGCGCTGGCTCGGCAGCTCTTTAGGTTCTGCCAAGGTGTTCAGTCCTCATCGAGCTCGCGGCTCACACATGCGCTTTCATTGCCGCATGGGCGTTGAGCCTCGGATAAACGCGACGCGCATTGTCCTCGAAGATCTTCTTCTTGTCGGCGTCGCTAAGCGGCGCCTTGTCGACATAGCGTTTGGTATCGTCGAAACCGAAGCCGGTCTTGGGGTCATTGCCCTTTACCGCGCCGACCATTTCCGACGCAAACAATATGTTGTCGATCGGCACCACTTTGGTGAGGAGGTCGATACCCGGCTGATGATAGACGCAGGTGTCGAAGAAAATGTTGTTGCCCATGATCTCGGCAAGCTCCGGCTTGCCGTTGTTGAGGGCGATGCCGCGAAAACGGCCCCAGTGGAATGGCACCGCGCCGCCGCCGTGCGGAATGATGAACTTCAGTTTGGGAAAGGTCTTGAACAGATCGGACAGCAGGACCTGCATGAACACCATGGTGTCGGCGTTAAGATAGTACGAGCCCGTGGTGTGCATCGCCGGATTGCAGCAGCCGGAGACGTGGATCATGCACGGTACGTCGAGCTCGATCATCTTTTCGTAGAGCGGAAACCACGACTTGTCGGTCATCGGCGGCGAGTTGAAATAGCCGCCGGACGGATCGGGGTTCAGGTTGCAGCCGACAAAGCCCATTTTCACGCAGCGCTCGAGCTCGGCGGCCGAGTTCTTCGGATCGACGCCGGGTGACTGCGGCAACTGGCAAACGCCGATGAAATTCTTCGGATACAGCGAGACGACGCGCGCAATCAGATCATTGCAGATTTGCGACCACTCGACGCTGACCCTCTCGTCGCCGATATGGTGGCCCATGCCGGAGGCGCGCGGCGAAAAGATGGTCACGTCGGTGCCGCGCTCGCGCTGCAGCTTGAGCTGGTTCTGCTCGATGCTTTCACGAATTTCGTCATCCGGCATTTTCAGCGCCGCGCGCGACGGCATCGCCGTCTTGTCCTTGGCATTGGCGGCCGCGGTCTGCTCCTTGCGGAAGCGGTGCAGGTCCTTGGGCTCGGTCGTGTAATGGCCGTGGCAATCGATAATCATGGCACCATCGCTTCGAGGGGTACTGGGTCGGCGCGATGCTACGGGCCGCGGCGATATTGTCAAACCCGTGCGGCGATCTGGTAGGATGCAAGCCGCATCAGGGGAGACCAAGGAATGGCTGATCTACCGCGCCTTAACAACATTATTCGCGCGCTCGAGGCGGGGCAGCATGCGTTGACGTGCTTTGCGCCCGCCCACGTCGACTCTGCGGTCGCCATGAGCCAGTCGAAATACGATGGCTGCGTGTTCGAGATGGAGCACAATCCGTGGGATAGCGGCCGGCTGCGCGACTGCCTGCAATATATGCTCAACCGTGCGCAGATCGCCAAAGCCGGCCTCGTGCCGCCGGTGACGCCGATGGTCCGCATTCCGGTGAACGGCGTAGAGATGGCGCAGTGGCAGGCCAAGCAGGCGCTCGATGTCGGCTGCTTCGGCATCGTGTTTCCACATATCTCGACCGTCGAAGAGGCGGCCAACGCCGTGGGCGCATGCCGCTATCCGCGGCTCAAAAGCGCGAAGTACTACGATCCGGTCGGCATTCGCGGCGACGGCCCGACCACCGCGGCGCGTTACTGGGGCGTGGGGCAGCAGGACTATTATCAGAAGGCCGATGTCTGGCCGCTCAATCCGCAGGGTGAGATTTTCTGCATTTTGCAAATCGAAGACACCCGCGGCGTCGAAAATCTTGATGCGATGCTGACCAAGGTCCCCGGCATCGGCGCCATCCTCATCGGCGAGGGCGATCTCGGCCAGGAACTCGGGATCCCGCGGCAGTATGAGCATCCCGAACTGCTGAAGTGGATGGCGCGCATCGTCGACTCCTGCAAGACGCACAACGTCGTCGTCGGCCACCCGCACGTGGAAAGCGGCAACGTCGAACGTATCGTCAAGGAAGGCTATCGCTTCCTGATGATGGCGCCGACCCAGGGCTACGGCCACTTCACGGCAGCGCAGAAGGTCGCGGGCCGGGCTTAGGCGCCGGCCGTACAGTCTCTCAGGCGAGGTCCGCGCGGTTGGCCCGTCTAGCCAGCCCGCGGCGCGGCCAGGTTTTCGAAGCTGCGGTCCTTGAGATACTGGTCGAGCCCCCAGCGCTTGACCTGATCCATCACCTCGTCGAATTCCGATTGCGGGATCATCTCGTAAACGAAGCGCTCGCCGCGGTCGAAGCGGGCGAAATCCCACGGACGGGTGTTCTCGAACTCAGGCGGCACGGCGAGCTTCCAAAGCGGCAGGTATTTTTCGAGACCGGCGTCCATTGCCTTCTCGGCGCGGTCGAGCGCGCGCAGGTAGCCGGTCACGATGTCCGGCGGCGAGCCTTCCGGCACCCACCACAGGGTATGAAATGTGTCCTCGATGATCTTGCGCAGGCCAAGCTGCTCGGCCATCGCAATCTGCGGCGGCAGCAGGCTTGCTGCTTCAACTTCGCCGTCCAGCAGGGCTTTCAGCCGGGCGCCAAAGCCGCCGGTGTTGACCGTCTTGATGTTTTCCAGCGGCAGAAATTTCTCGAGGCGATACGGCACATTGAAGTGGCTGCCGGCGCGCATGCCGACGGCGATCGCAACGTCCTTGAGATCGCGCGGCTGGTGAATGTGCGAATCCGGACGCACGAAGATCGCCCACGGCGACACGCCATAGGCATCGGCGACGAAGCGTCCCATCCCGGCGCTGGCATTGCAAATGCTGCCCCACACACAGGCGCCCTGAATGACCTCCGTCTTGTCTTCGGTATAGGGCCGATCCTGCGGCCGCTGGAAATAGTTGAGGTCCTTCCAGCTCGACTGTGTGCCGCGGAAGGTTTTCCAATCGAGCTCGACGTCGAGACCTTCGGCGGCAAAAAAGCCCTCTTGCATGGCGACGAAGTCGTTCAGGCCCATACCCTTGGGCGCGATCTTCACCGGGCGCAATTCCTTGGCCATCTCGTATTCCTCCGTCGAAGTTTTCGTTGCCTCAACCGGCGCGAGGCGGTGAGGATGCTTGCAAGCTTAGCACGGCGACATCGCTCTTGCTCGGGTGCCAATGGGCATGGCCTATTGCGCGTCGCGGGCTCGGCCCGCTGTGACCAGAAGGCCTAAAAACGGCGAGCGGAATGAATGCGATGTTCGAGCCGGTAGATCTTCTCGCCATTGTTCTTGCGCTGGCGGTGCTGATCGGATGCGTCAACCATCTGTGGGTCCGGCTGCCGCCGGCGATCGGCATGCTGCTCGGCTCGCTCGTGGTGTCGCTGCTTATCGTCTCGAGCGACCGGGTGCTTCATCTGCACGTCATGTCGTGGTTTCGCGGCACGCTCGATGCCGCGCATCTGCCGCGCGTGTTCCTCAACGCCATATTGGCGCTTCTGCTCTTTGCCGGCAGCCTGCATGTCGATGTCGCGGAGCTTAATCGCCGCCGTTGGGTCATCCTGCTGCTCGCGACCGCAAGCGTCATCATTTCAACGCTCCTGTTCGGCGGCGGGATGTGGCTGATGTTCGGCCTGATCGGCATTGCGGTTCCGCTGGCCTGGTGCCTCGTGCTCGGCGCCGTTCTTGCTCCGACGGATGCGGTCGTGGTGGAAAATCTGATGCGCCAGGTGCCTCTGCCGTGGGGCCTGCGTGCGGCAATCGTTGGCGAAAGTCTCTTCAATGACGGCGCCGGCGTTGTGCTGTTTCTTGTGGCGCTGGGTGTGACACAGGGCGAGACGGTCGTGATCGGCCACGGCATTGTCCTGCTCGCGCTGTTGCGCGAGATCGCCGGTGGAGCGGTGCTGGGCTTTGCCGCGGGCTGGATGGCGGCCGCGCTGTTGCGACGGGTATCCAACGACGGCTTGCAGCTCTTGATTTCGCTGACCCTGGTGATCGGCATCTATCGCGCGGCAAATATCGCCGAATTGTCCGGGCCCATTGCCGTGGTCAGCGCTGGATTATGCCTGGCGTCGCCATCGCCCCGATTCGGCATGACGCCGGACACGCGCGCGGTACTGATGGGGTTCTGGCCGCTGCTCGATCAGCTCATGAATACGTTGTTGTTCCTCGCCGTCGGATTGCAAATTCTCGGCCTCGTCATCACGCCGATCGAACTGGTGCCGATCCTATTCGCCATTCCGCTCGCGGTGCTGTCGCGAATGGTAAGCGTCGCCGTGCCGCTGCTGATGACGCGGCGGCCGCTGCGCGACAAGGTGCGCGAAGTTGCCGTGCTGACCTGGGCCGGATTGCGCGGCGGCATATCGATCGCGCTGGCGTTGTCATTGCCGGCGTCGCCATGGCGGGCCGACCTTCTCGTCGTGACCTACGCGGTCGTCATGTTCACGATTGTCGTGCAGGGCCTGACAATGCCGCTCTTTCTGCGCACGCTGTATAGCGCGAAGAAGCCAGTCGATCAGTAGTTGGTGGCGTGTTTGGCGTCACGTTGCGGCGGCTTGTTGCCCGCCGGCAGATCGAACAGGCCGCTCGGAAGTGTCTCGAGGAAGGCGAGCACGTCGGAGGTCTTCACCACATCGGCGTATTTGGCATTCATGTCGCACAGATTGATGGCGTGGCTTGCCTGCGAACGGTCGAAGCAGCCTTCCTCCGCCAGCGCAATGCGGTAATTCAGGCTGAAGGCGTCGAGCACGGTGGCGCGCACGCAGCCGGACGTCGTCGTGCCAGTGACGATCAGGCTGTCGCACTGGAGCAGCGTCAGGTAGCTCGCCATGTTGGTGCCGAAAAAGCCGGACGGCTTTTGCTTGAGCACCACGATGTCCTTGGGGCCGGGCGCGATCGGCGTGACGATCTCGTTGCCGTCGAGATTGGTGACGATGGTCTGGCGGTCTTCATTGCCGCGCGAGTTCTTCCACAGCCACGAGCCGGAATCCCAGTTGTCCTCGCGCCGCACGCCGGTCGTGTACATGACTGGCACGCCCTTGTCGTGGCACTTGTCGATCAGCGAGCGGATATAGGGCAGCGCAGTCCAGGCGTCCTCGCCGCAGGAATTGCGCCAGCGCTTGATCGATTCGAGGATCGGCTCCGGCCGGTCGCCGCAGAACGCCCAGTTGACGTCGATCACCAGCAGCGCCGGCCGCTTGCCGAAGCCGCCGGGCGCGCCGTAGCCCGATGTACCGAACACCGCCTTGTCGCGCTCGGTGAGGAATTTGTTCCAGATCGGTTCGGACATGGTGGCTATTCCTTTTTGCTATAAATTCGCCTTGAGACCGTCGACGAAGCTCATATCGATGATCTCGTCGTATTTAACATCGGTCTTGAGCAATCCTGCGCCCATGACGACGGCCTTTGCCGTGTCCCACGAAGCAGGGCTGATCGTGCCGTCCTTGCTCCACAACTCGTCGGCAAACGAGCGTTCAAGCGTTGCCTTTAAGTCATCGAGCGGCATGGTCGGGAATTGCTTCTTGGCGATGTCGGCGGACTCGTCCTTGTTTTCATAGATGAACTTCAAGGCTTTCATCATGCCGCGGACGAAGCCGCGAACGAGTTCGGGATCCTTCTGTATGGTATCGAGACGCACATTGAAGGTCGAGTAGGCATAAGGGCCGAGTTCCTTTGGGATATTGAGGAAGGGCTCGCCCCAGATCCCGTTGCGGATGCCCTGCGTCACGAAGGGCTCGGTGGCGACGCCGATTTGCGCCTGCTTGCTCTTCACCGCCGGCAGTACCGCCGAGTTCGCCGTTTCGACCATTGTGACATCGGTTTTGGCGTCGAGATTCCACTTTTTCAGGAGATACCGCGTGATCGAGTTAGGCGTGCCGCCATAGGGACTGACGGCGATCGATTTGCCTTTAAAGTAGGCCGCCCAGTCGGTATTGGCGGGCTCCACGTCCTTCGCCGCGCAGTAATAGACGTTGCCCCGATCGACGCAATTGACCACCGCGCGCAACTCGGCGCCCTTGGCTTTGGCGTAAGCGTCGTGCTCGGGGCCGCCGATGAACGCGAAGGCTTGGCCCGACAGCACCGCGTTGGTGTGGCCGCCGCCGGTTTCGATCGTCACGATGTTGACCTTGACGTCGTCGAACAGGTTCTTCGCCATGCCGACATAAAGCGGCAGATAGCCGGTGCCGTGTACCGGTTCGGCAATCAGCACCTCCTTGGTATCGGCGCGAGCGATCATCGGGCGGGCGATGACCGCCGCTCCGGCGATTGCCGCCGAGCCAAGGAATTTTCGCTTGCTTAATCGGTGCTTGTTCATGACGACCTCGCCTGTGGTGTGATTGCATCCATGGGTTGACTATTGCCTGACGCCCTTGCGCAGCACGCTCTCGAGCCACGATACGGCGACGTACATGACGACAGCCAAGGTCGAGAGCACGAGCACCGCGACCCAGACCAAAGCGATATCGTAGGTCTGGCCGGCGTAGAGGATTTGACGGCCGAGGCCGTGCTGCGAGGCGACAAATTCGCCGACGATGGCGCCGGTCAGCGCGAGGCCGATATTCACGCGCAGCACCGAAATGATCCATGGCAAGCAGAACGGTACGACCAGCTTGCGGAACACCTGCGTGCGGCTGGCGCCGAGCGAATAGAACAGTTTTTCCTGATCGGGATCGACCGCCTTGACGCCGGCATAGGCGGTAAGCGTCGATACGACCAGAGTGAGCGCGGTCGCGATGGCGACCTTTGAAGCGAGGCCAAGGCCGAACACAAGGATCACCAGCGGCGCGAGCGCCAGCTTCGGCAGCGACTCAAAGCAGATGACATAGGGCTGAACGATCGCGGCGTAATTCCGCGACCACCAGAACGAGAGTCCGAGCATCGAACCCGCCGTCGTGCCGATCAGAAAGCCGAATATCGTCGAGCGGAACGTAAAGCTGATGTCGGTCCAGGCGTCACCTTCGGTGAAGAATTTGATCAAAGTCGCGTAGATGGCGCTCGGCTTCGACCAGAAAAATCCGTCGATCCAACCGAAATCCGCGGCCGCCTGCCACAAGCCGATAATCGCAATCAGGATGGCGACCTGCGTCAGGACGATGACCCAGAACGGCCAATCCTTCTGCGCTGGCAGGCGGCGCATCGTCCTCTTCGGTCGCGCGCTTTGCGTACTCCGGCTCGGTGCCGTGTCGAGGCTGCTGCCGCCGACGTCCGCGACCCGCGATGTCTCCTGAACGGTCATGCGGCTAACGTCATGTCAGGCCGCCTCGTTGAGGGATGAGTTGTGTGCGGTGAGCAATTCCAGACAGCGCTCCTTGATGTCGATGAAGCTCGAGGTGAGCGTCACAGTGCGCGGCCGTGGACGGCCGATCGGCACCGGGATCGACGCGACGATGCGGCCGGGCCGGGTCGTCATCACGTGAACTTCGTCGGACAGATAAATCGCTTCGTCGATGTCGTGGGTGACAAACACCACGGTTTTTCCGAAATCGCTCCAAAGCTGCAGCAGCCATTCCTGCATCTGCAGCTTGGTCTGTGCGTCCAGCGCACCGAACGGCTCGTCAAGCAATATGACGTCGGTGTCGAACAGCAGCGTGCGCAACAATGCCGCGCGCTGGCGCATGCCGCCCGACAGAGCATTTGGGTAGAGGTATTCGAAACCGGAAAGGCCGTAACGGCGCAACAGCGGAAGCGCGCGCTCGCGCGCCCGATGAAGCGGCATGCCCTGAATTTCCATGCCGAGAATGACGTTGTCGAGCACGGTACGCCACGGCAGCAGCAAATCCTTTTGCAGCATGTAGCCGACGCGGCCGATCGTGCCGGTGGCATCGGCGCCGTCGATCACCACACGGCCGCCCGACGGTTCCAGCAGGCCGGCGACAATGTTGAAGATCGTGCTCTTGCCGCAGCCCGACGGTCCGATCAGGCTCACGAAATGACCCTGCGCAATCGACAATGTGACAGGCGCTAAAGCCTGGAAGGCGCCTTTTGGCGTCTTAAAGGCCATACTCAAGTGTTCGAGTTGAAGTTTCGCGGGCATGACGGTTCCCTGCGCACGATGGATACTACAGCAATATCCATGCCAGCGGACGGGAACCTGAGGGCCGCAGCCGCGCGGATTAGCCCAGCAACGCCGCCTCGAATGCGCTGGTGATGGCAGGTTTGCTTTTGCCGGCGCGGACGGCGTCACCGATCACAGTGACGGTTTGGCCGGGACGCGCGAGTGCCTCGAAGCGTTGGCCGGTCGCCTGCCGCGCCCGGTGGTAGAACCAGTCGCGCAATGTTGGTGACGACATCAGCCGCGCGATTCCTGGCCAGCGGGCGGCGCCACTGTCGAGCGCCGAGACGGCGAGCACACCGAGGCCGAATCGATACGCGGCACCCGTCGCAATGACGATGCGATCGAACGGCGTCAGCACATCGGGGTCAGCGGTCACATCGGATGCGAAAAGGAACGTGACACCCTTCATTTTGCAGGCCGCCACCATGTCGGTGATGTAGCGTTCGAAACTTGCCGGGTTTGCCTCGACCTCCTGGAACAGCGGCGCTTTGCCGGCATAGCGGAAGCTGCCGCCGGCGCGCTTCGCCTTCTCGAACACGGTCACGGTATTGCAGTCGGCAACGAGCGACGCGTAGGTCAGGCCTGCGGGTCCGGCGCCGATCACAGCGATGCGCTCGCCGCGCGGTGGATGCGGATCGGCAAATGCCGTTTCGCGGCCGGCCGCGCCATTGACCACGCAGCCGATGCGCGCGCCGCCGCGCATTTCGTTGATGCAGGTGTTGCAGGCGAGGCAGCGGCGGATCGGCTCGCCGCGCCGCACTTTTTCCGCCCATTGCGGATCGGCGACTAGCGTGCGGCCAAGCGCGATGAAATCGGTCTTGCCGCCCGCGACCGCCGCTTCGGCCAATGCCGGATCGCCAAGCCGGCCGACCGCGATGATCGGTACTGCGACCTGTTTCTTCACCTCGGCGGCGAATTCGAGAAACGGCGCATCGGGCATATTCATCGGCGGCAGCACGATTTGCGCCGAGGGCAATGAGCGATAGTGCCCCGCCGTGACATGCAGCGCGTCGGCGCCGGCCTCGGCTGCCCAGATCGCAATCTGGCGGCCTTCTGCGAACGGCAGGCCGCCGGGAAAGAAGTCTTCGACCGAGAGACGATAGATGACGCCAAGGTTCGGCAGCGCGGCTTTGACCGCGCGCAATGTTTCGAGGCCGAAGCGGGCGCGATTTTCGAGACTGCCGCCGTATTCGTCGCTGCGCCGGTTCTCGAATGGCGCGTGGAATTGCGAGATCAGATAACCGTGTGCGGCATGGACCTCGACGCAATCGAATCCTGCCTGTTGCGCGCGTTGCGCGGCGGCAACGTGGGCGGCGATCGTCTGCGCGATGCGCGCCTTCGTCATCGCCTCCGGCACGATGGTCTCGAAGGTGGTTTCATAGACCGGATGCGGAATGGCCGATGGCGCGATCGGCGTCTCGCCGCAAATATCCACTCGCGTATGGCCGCCGCCGTGGCCGAGCTGGATCGAGGCCTTGGCGCCGCCGCGATGAATCTCGCCGACGAGCCGCGACAGGCCCGGCAGAAAGCGGTCGTCGTAGATGCCGACTTCATGCCGCCTGTGCCGGCCGCATTTTTCCGGGGACGCCATCTCGACGGTGATAAGGCCGACGCCGCCGCGCACGCGCGCCATGTAGTACGCGACGGAGTCGTCGGTCACAAAACCTTCCGCGTCCGCCGTCCGCGTGGTCATCGGCGGCATCACAATGCGGTTCGGGATCTCGACCGGGCCGATCCGCGCGGGAGTGAGGAGGATGTTCATTACAGTATCATCGTCCGCCAACGGGTCCGGCCCGAAGTGGCCGGCCCGACGACAAGCTCCGGCGGACGATCCAGTAAGCGCAAACTGTGGAGCGGGAAACGAGACATTTGAGCTTTCGTGTTTACCGGATGCTCCGCCTTCGCGGAGCATGACAGGCCTCACAGCGTCGGGATCTCGCCGCCATCGAGGTCGATGGTCGCGCCGTGCATCCAGGTGGCGCGCGACGAAACCAGGAAGGTGATGAGATCGGCGACGTCCTCGACCTTGCCGAAACGGGTGATGCCGAAGCCACGGCACATTTCCTCGCGGGCTTTTTGCTCCGGAAGGCCGGTGCGGTCCATCTCGGCTTTGATGCGCCGCCACAGCCGATCAGTCTCCACCATGCTTGGGTGGATGCAATTCACCTGCACGCCGTCATGCTTGCCGCGATCGGCGAGGCATTTGGAGAAGGCGGCCACGGCCGCATTCACCGAGCTGCCGATGGTGAATTCTTCGGTCGGCTTGCGCCCGCCGGTGCCGCCGATCGCGATCAGCGAGCCGTGCCGCTCCATCAGCAGCGGCCACGCGGCGCGGGCGAGCCGGACGTGGGCGAAGAATTTCAGCGCATAGCCGTCTTCCCAATCGGCGTCGGTCAACGCCATGAAATCGCCGCGCTTGGTGGCGCCGGCATTATTGATCAGCACGTCGAGCCCGCCGAGCTCGCGCTTGGTCTGCTCGATCAGCTTCGCCGGCGCGTCCGCTTCACGCAGATCAATGACGGCGACGGCGGCGCGACGGCCCTGCTTGCGGATCGCAGCCGCGACCTCTTCGAGCGCCTTTTGGTCGCGGCCGGTCAGCATCACGTCGCAACCTTCCGCGGCGAGCGCCAGCGCGACGCCACGGCCGATACCGCGGCTCGATCCGGTCACCAGCGCGACTTTTCCCTTCAGTCCCAGCTCCATCCTCGTCTCCTCCCGCAAAGCGCTCTGTTGTAGCCCGGATGGAGCGAAGCGACATCCGGGTCGTTGCGTGAATCAACCCCGGATTTCGCTATAGCTCAATCCGCGCTACGGTTGCGTTAGGGCAGGGGACGTTGCGAATGACCATCAAGGGTAAGGCCTATATCGCCGGTGTCTATGAGCACCCGACGCGGCATGCGCCAGACAAAACGGTCGCGCAATTGCACGCTGAAGTGGCGCTGGGCGCGCTCAGGGACGCAGGCCTCACACGCGACGACGTCGATGGCTATTTCTGCGCCGGTGACGCGCCGGCGCCCGGCGCCGCCACCATGGCCGAATACATGAATCTGAAGCTGCGCCATCTCGACTCGACCGAGCTTGGCGGCACGTCCTACGTCGCGCTTGCCGCGCACGCGGCAGAAGCGATCGCGGCCGGCAAATGCAACGTGGCGCTGGTGACGCTCGCCGGACGTCCGCGCAGCGATGGTCAGGCGACAGGAACGACGCCGCGGCAGCGCGACGCCAGCCAGCCGGAAGCGCCATGGGAAGGCCCGTATGGCATGACCACGGCGAACAGCTATGCCATGTGCGCGATGCGCCACATGCATCAATACGGCACCACCAGCGAGCAACTGGCCTGGATCAAGGTCGCCGCATCGCATCACGCGCAGCACAATCCGAACGCGATGCTGCCGAATGTCGTGACGGTCGAGGAGGTGGTGAACTCCCCGGTCATCGCATCGCCGCTGCACCGGCTCGACTGCTGCGTCATCAGCGACGGCGGCGGCGCGCTGGTCATCGTCAAGCCGGAAATCGCCAAGAGCCTGAAGCGCCCGCCGGTGAAGATTATCGGTGCCGGCGAAACCGTGAAGCATCTCTCCGGCGGCACGTTTGATCTCACGACATCCGGCGCGGCGCGCACCGGGCCGATCGCCTTCGCCGAAGCCGGGATAAAGCCGGCTGACATCAAATATGCGTCGATCTACGACAGCTTCACCATCACGGTGCTGATCCAGATCGAAGACCTGGGATTCTGTGAAAAAGGCGCCGGCGGCAAGTTCGTCTCCGACGGCAATCTCATTTCCGGCACTGGCAAGCTGCCGTTCAACACCGACGGTGGCGGCTTGTGCAACAACCATCCGGCCAATCGCGGCGGGATGACCAAGGTCATCGAGGCGGTGCGGCAACTGCGCGGCGGAGCGCATCCGGCGGTGCAGGTGAAAAACTGCGACCTCGCGTTGGCGCAGGGCACTGGGCTGCAGCTCGGCACCCGTCACGGCAGCGCCACACTGATCATGGAGCGGGAGTAGGACGATGGCCGAGACACGCAAGATTCCCGCGCCGGTCGTCAACGTCGAGAATGAGGCGTTCTGGAGCGCGGCGCGACAAGGCCGCTTCACCGTCCCGGTATGTGACGCCTGCGGCAAGACGCATTGGTATCCGCGCGCGATCTGTCCGTTCTGCGGCAGCGACAAGGTGCAGTTGCGCGACGCTTCCGGCAAGGGGACGATCTATACCTTCAGCGTCATGCGCCGCGCCAAGGAACCCTACGCGATCGCCTATGTGACGCTCGCCGAGGGACCGACGATGATGACGAATATCGTCGACTGCGATTTCGATACGCTGAGTGTCGGTCAGCCGGTCGCCGTCGTGTTCAAGGACACGGAGGGTGGCCCGCCGGTACCGATGTTCAAGCCGGTGTGACCGTCCATAACTACTCGAACTTCAAGCCGAGCTTTTTGACCAGCGCCGCCCACTTACCTTCCTCGCGTTGCATATTGGCGGCGTAGTCCTCCGGCGTGCCCGGCGTCGGCACGCTGCCTTCCTGCAGCAGGTGTTTCTTCATCTCGTCGGTGGTCAGGATTTTCACCAGCTCTTTGTTGAGCCGCTCGACGATTGGCCGTGGTGTTCCGGCCGGCGCGGCCAAGCCGTAATATTGCACCGCCTCAAAGCCCGGCAGACCGGACTCCGCTGACGTCGGCACGTCCGGCAGCGCCGGCGAGCGTTTGGTGTCGGCGACGGCGAGACCGCGCAATTGTCCGGCGGTGATCTGGCTGCCGGATGCCGGAATGGTGTCGATGCCGAGCGGCACGTGGCCGCCGAGCAGATCGGTGGTGAGCGGCCCGGTGCCTTTATAGGTAACGACGGTAATGTCGACGCCGGCCATGGTGTTGAACAGTTGTGCGGCGAAATAATTCATTGTCGGCGCTGGCGGCGTGCCGTCGGAATACTTGCCGGGGTTCTGCTTTGCCAGCGCGATCACCTCGGTCAGAGATTTCGCCGGGAACGAGGGATTGGACACCACGATCATCGGCGTCGAAGCGACGATTCCGATTGGCGCGAAATCCTTTTGCAGGTCATAGCCGGGATTGTTGCCGAGGCTCAGGCCGGTCAGCAGCATTACGAGGGTGTAGCCGTCCGGGACCGACTTGGCGGCGTCGCGGGTGCCGATCATGCCGCCGGCGCCGCCGCGATTCTCGATGACGACCTGCTGGCCGAGCGCGACCGAGAGCTTCTCGCCGATGATCCGGCCCATGGCATCGACGCCGCCGCCGGCGGGGTAGGGCACGATCATTGTGATTGGATGGGTCGGATAGTCCTGGGCAAAAGCCCCGCTGCCCGGCGCAACCGCAAAAGCGGCGAACAATGAAACTGCGGCAATACTTGCGAGATAGGCCCGGCGCATGATGATTTCCCCCGTGCGGTGACTATAGCTCCGTGCGCGGACCATGCGCTACATTACCGGGTGACGCAGGGAGTGCCCCATGAAGTTTGGACTATTTGGCAGCGCGACGGCCCGCCACGGCGGGCCGGATGTTGATTCCGGCCAAGGTTACAAGCAGTTCGTCGACTACAATATCGAGGCGGAGGCGCTGGGCTATAGCGCCACTTTTCTGGTCGAGCACCACTTCACCGGATTCGGCCAGGTTTCCGCCAGCCTGTCGCTTTTGACCTGGGTTGCCGCCAACACCAAGACGCTGCGGCTTGGCACCGCGGTGCTGGTGCTGCCGTGGCACAATCCGGTACTGCTCGCCGAACAGGCCGCGAGCATCGATCTGCTGTCCGGCGGCCGGCTCGATTTCGGCGTCGGCAAGGGCTACCGCCACAACGAGTTTGCCGGCTTCTGCGTGCCGATCGAGGAGGCCGACGGGCGTTTCAACGAATCGCTCGACGTCATCGTGAAGTCGTGGACGTCGAAGCAGCGCTTCTCTCATCATGGCAAGTATTGGAAGTTCGACGACATCATCGTCGAGCCGCCGACCGCGCAAAAGCCGCATCCGCCGATCTGGATGGGCGCGGGCAGCCGGGACTCGATCCGCCAGGTCGCCAGGCGCGGCTACAACCTGCTGCTCGATCAGTTCGCCTCGTTCGATACGGTCGCCGAGCGGATCGCGATCTACAAAGCCGCGATCGAGGAGTTCGGTCACGCTTTCGACCCCGCCAATGTCGGCGTGGCGCGTGCGTTCTTCGTCGCCAAGGATGCGGCAGACAAGGAGGCTGCGCTCGAGCGCCGCATGGAAGCGCAGCGCCGGCTCGAGGCCATCTCCAGTGCGCCCGGCACCAGGAACACCGCGAGCATCATGGCCTATTCCGACACCCGCGAAGCGAGCGAAGAGAGCGCGCTGTACGGCAATCCGGACGAGATCGCCGCCAAGCTTGAAAAGCTGCACAGCCTCGGCGTCGAGTTTGTCCTGCTCAACGGCGGCGGCGTTTCCGGCCAAGCCAACGAGAGCCTGCGCCGGTTCGCGCGAGAAGTGATGCCGGCTTTTGCCGACAGAGCGCCAATGCGGGTGGTGGGTTGAATAGTCTGCTCATTCCCGGAAGCGGGAATCCAGGGAGGATGAATTGCCGGTTCGATTCTGGATCCCCGCTTTCGCGGGGACGGGCGGATTGAGTAGCGTCCGCCGATGATCAACAAAATCGTGCAAAGCATGGCGGACGCCATGGCCGGCATCGAAGACGGCTCTGTCGTGCTGGTCGGCGGCTTCGGCAGCATCGGTCAGCCGAACGCGCTGATCGCAGGCCTGATCGAGCAGGGCGCGAAGGATCTCACCATCGTTGCCAACAATTCCGGTGTCGGCCACGTCGGGCTTGCGGCGCTGCTCGAAACCGGGCACGTGCGCAAGATCGTGTGCTCGTTTCCGCGCACCGCGGACCCCGTCGTATTCGAAACGCTATGGCGCGAAGGCCGCATCGAACTTGAATGCGTGCCACAGGGCACGATGGCGGAGCGCATGCGGGCCGCCGGCGCCGGCATTCCGGCGTTCTTCACCGCAACGGCGGTGGGAACGAAGCTCGCGGAAGGCAAAGAGGAACGCGAAATCAACGGCCGCCGTTACATTCTCGAAGAGGCGCTGTACGGCGACGTCGCGCTGGTCGAAGCCTGGGAGGCCGATCGGTGGGGCAACTTGATCTACAAGTCATCCGCCCGCAACTTCAATCCGGTGATGGCTACGGCGGCGAAGTTGACCGTCGTGCAAAGCCAGCACATCGTGGAGCTTGGCGCGCTCGACCCGGAAAAGATCGCGACGCCGGGAATTTACGTCGACCGCGTGCTGCACGTGCCGTACGGCGAGCCGACGGTCACGTGAGGGGAACGAGACGGAGGACGCCATGGATGTGAAGGCTGCTGCCTGCAAGCCGTTGACCCGCCGCGAAATGGCCGCGCGCCTCGCCGCCGACATTCCCGAAGGCTGGTACGTCAATCTCGGCATCGGCGCGCCGCTGCAAGTGGCCGACTATGTGCCGGTCGAGCGCGAGGTCGTGTTTCAATCGGAGAACGGCGTGCTCGGCATGGGGCCGGCGCCGGAGCCGGACAAGATCAACCGCTGGCTGATCAATGCCGGCAAGCAATATATCACGCTGCGCACCGGCGGCTCGTACATGCATCACGCCGACAGTTTTGCGCTCATTCGCGGCGGCCATCTCGACCTGTGCGTGCTCGGCGCGTTTCAGGTCGCCGAGAACGGCGATATCGCCAACTGGTCGACGTCGGATAATGAAAGCGCCCCTGCCGTCGGCGGCGCCATGGATCTTGCCTCCGGCACCCGGCAGCTTTGGGTGCTGATGGATCACACCACCAAGACCGGCGAGAGCAGGCTGGTGCGCCGCTGCACTTATCCGCTCACCGCGGTCGGCTGCGTCAGTCGCGTGTACACCAATCTCGCCGTGCTGGATGTCGCCGACGACGGCTTTGCCGTCCGCGACATGGTGCAGGGCATGACGCTCGACGCGTTGCAGGATGTCACCGATGCGCCTCTGCACGCGGCGAAAGTCTAGCCCGTCATCGCAAAGCGCATAGCGGCTGGGTCTAGTTCACCACGACCGGCGCGCCGACGGGCACGCGATTATACAAATCGACAACATCGTCGTTGGCGAGTCTGATGCAGCCGAAGATCACGGTTGTGCCGATTGTCTTCGGTGCATTGGTGCCGTTGATGCGGGAGCTGTTGTCATCAAGCTGCAACAGGCGTGCGCCAAGCGGATTGCCCGGCCCCCCGGGCATCGGTGACGGATTGCGCTCAATCAGCCCCGGCGGTGGTTGCCACTGCGGCCATTCCGTCTTGCCCGCTACGTGTTTGAGCCCGGCGAGCTCGGTGCATTGACCGCCAATCCCGATGCCGTAGCGCAGCGCGACGTTGTTTGGCTGGATGAGATAGAGAAAGTGCTGGAGCTTGTCGACGATCACAGTGCCGACCGGTTGCAGGGTGCGGTAGAAAGTCGACTGACGGCGGAAAACGTAAGCCTGATCGGGATCGTTCGCGCCGCCGTCGATTCCGGGGGCGAGATCGCCGTCCTTGGCTGTTGCGACCTTGACCGGTGTCGGCACGACTGCCTTTGGTGCAGCACTTGAGATTTCGCTTTTGGCTGCCGGGGGCGCGGACTTTTGCGTTTTGTGCGGCCAAAACACCAGACCGCCGGCGCCGAGTGCGGCCACGACGACGGCAATCACGAGCCACGTCGTCCCGCGCAACTGCACCGGCTTGGCGATCGGTTCGCGCTCCGGTTTGGCCGTGCCGATGTCGGCGATATCGTCGCCACCGTCGCCGGTCCAGGACATTTCCGTCTCGATCCGCGCGATCGCTGCGTTGAGCGCTGATAGTTCGGTATTAATCTCGGCCTGCCGCGCCGGCGGCTGGCGTTCGCGCAAGCGGGTGGTAAGGAGGTGGCGCGCGCGATCGTACATGCCGCGGCGCCATTGTGCATCGCCGGCATCGGGCGCCGTCACGGCGCGTAACAGTGCGGAGTAGTAATCGACCATCGGCCGGTCCGTCCTACGATTTAACTTTGCCGAGGAAGTCCACGATCCGCGCTGGCACGTTGTCTTCGGTCTGCTGTTCAACCGGCACGTCCCAATAATCCGATTGCGGCAGGCATTCTTCAAGGTAGCGCGCAGCCGAAGTGGCATGTGCGGCGTCATGTCCGGGCACGATCAGCGCCGGAATGTCGACGCGCATCAGCGCTTCGGGCTCGGCGCCGGGCGCGGTATCGCGGTCGAACAGCGAGCGGCACATGCTCTCGCAAACGGTACGGTATTGCTCGACCTGTTGCGCCGCGTAGCTTTCGGCGAATGCACGGTCGCGCTTGATCACCGAGGCCCACGGTCCGCCGCGCGGATCGGCGCCGAACGATTTGCCTTCCTTCGTCACCAGCGCAACGACACCGTCGAGGCCGTGACTTGCGACGAAGCCGAGATGCTCGGCAAAGCGCTGGTGGCTGGATATGCGGTATTTGGCGCCGCCGACCGGCCAGTACAGAACCATGCTCAACACCGTTTCGGGATGCGCGACGGCAAACGCGGCGACCGGCGGACAGCCCATGCAGCCGCCCATGATGTGGGCGCGCGCAATGCCGAGATGATCGAGCAGCGCCTTGCCCTGGGCGACGAAGCTTCGCCAGGTCACTGCTTCGACGCGGCCGCCGGACTGGCCGCACTCGCGGCGGTCGAACATGATGCAGGTGAATCGCTTCGGCAGGTGATCGATCATTTTGGTCCTGGCATAGACGCCGATCGTCGACCACGACTCGACCACAGCGTTGAATCCGCCGGGAGCGTACATCAGGATTGGTTGACCCGATCCAATCACCTCGTAGCGCGTGGCAATGCCGTCGATGCTGGCGGTCGCCATGATCAGCCTTTGATCTGCTTGCCGGCGCGGGTGTCGGCGATCAATGCCGAGAAGGCCTCGAGTGCGGCTTTCGCGGTGTTCGCATAGGTTTCGGTCTTGGAGTCGATCCATTTCTCGGCGTAACCGATCGCGGTGTGGGCGAGCCGCACCCGGCCGTCGAGCCACGGGCCGCCGCCAAAGCCGCCGATGACCGGGATTTGCACCGCCTTGACGACGGCGGCGCCGGCGACCGGGCCGGAATTGGTGAAGTCGAGGAGCGCCGCGCCCGCATCTTCGAGCAGCTTCGCCTCGGCAACGAGCTTGCTTGCGGCTTCCCCGCTGGCGACCGCTTGTGGCGAGTTCTGCGCGCTGTAGGGAATGCCGAATTTGGCCGCGGTTTGCGGCGTCAGGCCGAATTGCGCAAACACCGGAATGCCGGCCTGCGTCAGAGTGCGCACCACATCCGGGAATTCAGCGGCGGCATCGACCTTGATCATGTCGGCGCCGCCGTCTTTGACGAGGCGCCGCGCCGCGCTCAGCGCCGCTTCGGCGCCCTGTTGCGCCGGACCATAAGGCATGTCGCAGCTTACCAGAGCGCGCTCGACGCCGCGCCGCACCGCCTTGCAGCAGATCAGCATCTCGTCGAGCGTCACTTCGAGCACTTCGTCGCGGCCCCAGAGATTGACGCCGACCGAATCGCCGACCGACACGAAGTCGACGCCGGCACGGTCGGCGATGCGCGCGATCTGATAGTCCCAGGCGACGACGCCGACGCTTTTGCGTCCCTCGCGCTTCATCTGCTGAAGCGCGGGAATGGTCATCCTTTCAGCCATGCGCTCGGTAGCTCCCGTAACCGCCGGTGTTCTAGCACGGCGGCGGCGGGGGTTGAGGCCGCTATTTCGTGGCGGAGGCCGGACTTGATCCGAGTTCGGGCGGAGGGCTTGCTGCCAGTGCCGAGGATGAAAGCGGCGACCACGGGCCGGCCGATGCGGATTTGCCATCCGTCGGCTTCGCCTGCGTTTCCTTGCCGGAAGTGGACTTCCTGGCCGCCGGCTTGGCGACAGCAGGCTTGGCAACGGCGGGTTTTGCAGCCGCCGGCTTGTCATCCGTGGACTTTGCCGCCGCCGATTTCGTTCTGGCGGACGATCCGGCGGCTTTCTTCGGTTTCGCACTTTTCTTGGCGGGTTCCGCTTCCGGCTCGGCTTGCAGCGTCGCCAGTTGTGCCGCTGTGCGCGTCGGTCCGGTATAAACGACAATCGGCATCACCGGCCCGAGATCGGACAGCAGAACCGGATTGGTCGGCGCCCGCAATGCCGACAACAGGAACGAGTGCTGCTGAGCGGCGTCGGCGGCGGACTGTCCGCTGTCGGCGTCGGCATCCTCGTCTTCTGCCGCGGGCCGCTTGCGGTGTCCGCCGCAGATCTGATCCTTGAGATTAGGCGGTGCCGCATCCATCGGCGCCAGCGCATCGACCGAGCCGAGCGAGGGCGTCAGCCACGCCAGAGGATTCTGGTTGAATCCGCCCTCGAGCATTTCCGCAGCCTTCATGGCGCGAGCCGCGCCCGACGGCGCGCCGAGCACCACGGCGATCAACCGCTTGTTGCCGCGTATCGCGGTGGCAACGAGGTTGAATCCGGAAGCGCAGATGAATCCGGTTTTCATGCCGTCGGCGCCGGGATAGCGGCCGAGCAGCGGATTGTAATTGCGCACCACGCGCCGGCCGAATTTGATCGCGGGAATGTGCCAGTAGAAGCTGTATTCGGGAAATTCGCGGATCAGCGCGCGCGCCAGAATGGCGAGGTCGCGGGCCGAGGTGATCTGGCCGTCGGCAGGCAACCCGTTCGGATTGACGAAATTCGATTCCGTCATGCCGAGCTGATGCGCGGTATCGGTCATCTGCTGGGCGAAATCGTCGATCGAACCGCCGATGCCTTCGGCGAGCAGCACGGCCATGTCGTTGGCCGATTTCACCATCATCATCTTCAGCGCATTGTCGACGGTGACCGGGGTGCCGACCGGGAAGCCCATCTTGGTCGGCGCCTGCGAATTGGCGTTGGGCGAGACGGTGAACAGCGTGTCGAAAGTGATGCGGTGGTCCCTGATCGCGCTCAGAGTCATGTAGAGCGTCATCAGTTTGGTTGTGGAGGCCGGATACCACGGATAGGTCGCGTTCTCCGCGCGCAGTACCTTGCCGCTGTCGGCATCGATCAGGATCACGGCTTCCGAACGCGCCGGCGTCGCGGCCAGACATGCCACGGAAGCCAACGCGATCGAACTCAACATAATGCCGAGCGCCGGAGCCCGGAGAGATTTCATACCAAGCACGTGTCGCGGTCCGTTCGGTTGGTCGAGGCCCAAAGGGCCGCGAAGGGTTCACGGAAGGTTCACGAGGCGCGGGCGCGTACCTATGTAACCGAAAGCGAGGCTCGAACGCAAAGGTGAATACGGCTATCCTCAACGCGAATGTGGATCGCCGGCCGGTCGCGGACAGCCTAAGCCAAGGAAAAGCGACAAAAGTTCGGCAATCAGCGATTTGGAGCGATCATGACCGGCTGTATCGTCGGCTGGGCGCACACGCCCTTCGGCAAACTAAGCGGCGAAACCGTCGAAAGTCTCATTGTGCGGGTTGCGAACGACGCGCTTGCCGACGCCGCAATTGCGGCAGGCGACGTCGATGAAATCGTGCTCGGCCACTTCAATGCCGGTTTCTCGGCGCAGGATTTTACCGCTTCGCTGGTGCTTCAGGCGTCGCCTGATCTGCGCTTTAAGCGCGCCACCAGGGTGGAAAATGCCTGCGCCACGGGTTCGGCGGCGGTCCATCAGGGCCTTAAATCGATTGCGGCGCGCTCCGCGCGCATCGTGCTGGTCGTCGGCGTCGAGCAGATGACGACCACGCCTGGCGCCGAGGTCGGCCACAATCTGCTCAAGGCATCCTATGTGCGCGAGGAAGCCGATATCGACGGAGGCTTCGCCGGCATTTTCGGCAAGATCGCCTCGCTTTATTTCCAGCGGTGGGGCGACCAATCCGATGCCTTGGCGCGCATCGCCGCCAAGAACCACAAGAACGGCATCGGCAATCCTTTCGCGCAGATCCGCAAAGATCTCGGCTACGACTTTTGCCGCACCGAAAGCGACAAGAACCCGCGCGTCGCCGGACCGCTCAAGCGCACCGACTGCTCGCTGGTGTCGGACGGCGCCGCAGCGCTGGTGCTTGCCGATATCGAGACCGCGCTCAAGCTCAACAAGGCGATCGTGTTCCGCGCCGCCGAACATGTGCAGGATTTCCTGCCGATGTCGCGGCGCGATATCCTCAAGTTCGAGGGCTGCGCGGTCGCCTGGAAGCGGGCGCTGGCGCAAGCCGGCATCGGTCTGACCGACCTTTCGTTCGCCGAGGTGCACGACTGCTTCACCATCGCTGAATTGATCGAGTACGAAGCGATGGGGCTGGTGCCGGAAGGGCAGGGTGCGCGCGCAATCGCCGATGGCATCGTCGCCAGGGACGGCAAGCTGCCGATCAATCCGTCCGGCGGTCTCAAGTCCAAAGGCCACCCGATCGGCGCCACCGGCGTCTCGATGCACGCGATCACGGCCATGCAGCTCACCGGCACCGCCGCCGATATGCAGCTCAAGGACGCAAGTCTCGGCGGCATCTTCAACATGGGCGGCGCGGCGGTCGCCAACTATGTCAGCATTCTCGAACGGCTGCGGTGATTTCACTCTGCATCTTTCATGACAATACTCCCGCGTTCTCGCGGCGCGCTTTTTTGCGCCCGAGCTGTGCTTTGGCGACAGGCGCAAGAAAAGATTCGCGCTTCGCCGTTTCCCGTCTTCGCAACGAACGGACTTGCACACCTGATTTGCCCAAGAGTGCCGGCGGTGGCGGCCGGCCCCTTCGTTCAGTTCTGCAAGCCAAGGAAAGAAGCCAAGAAAAAGAAGGACGCGGAACGTCGGCAGACGCAGACCATTATCCACCGCACCTTGCGGTGCGGCACGCGCCCTCTCGAGCGCGCACGCCTTCCGGCGTTCCACCGCGGCTCTCGCCAATGGGACTCTTCATCCCGAAGGCTCAGCTTCAGGCCAGGCTTCCCGGGATGTGGCGCCGAAAAGCGGCGGGGTTCTCCCGCCGGCGTCTCGCCCCGGTTTTAGCGAGCACCTCGCGCACCGGTCATAGTGCCGGCAGGCTGATGCCTGAAGCCGCCCGGAAACGGCCTGCAAAACCGTTCGCGGGCACCGTCCTCGCCCGACGGACCGGCATGCCTCCGGAACCGCCTCCTTCACAAAGGCGAGGAGGTGCATGTAATTTAATTGGTGACAAATGTCAAGAGGGTGTCACATAAAAAGATACGAAACGCGCCGGGGCCTTTGACCCGGTTTCGCAATAGCTCAACTATGGGCCGCAGTTGCGCCGGGCCTCGATGGGGCTGCATCGTTGCTCTATCTTTCAGTTGGCATTCTATTATTGGCAGTTCTCGGCGTTGCTTGGAGATTCATTTGGCTTTGAGAAGTCTGGGGCCGTATGACCATTCACCGGCGCGATATTATCCAATCAATCGAAATTCCTCCGCTAAAGATGGCGGTTTGCGCGGCGAAGATACAGCGACGTGAGTTCGTCTTCATTCTGGGCGGCGCGATCGCTGCTTGGTCACGCGCCGCGCGAGCGCAACAACCGGAGCAGCGTGGTGTACTCACAAAATCACAACGGGACGCACGCGATGCGTACAACGATGCCTTAAACGGCTTTCGTGAAGTCTTGCGTGAGCGACGGGCTCAGCTCAATTCGAATCTGCCGTTGCCGGGCTTGCCAGGACAGGCACTCTATCTCGCGCGTATCCGCATGATGAGCGCCTATAAGGATCTTACCGATGCTCTTCCTTCGAAAATTGGAAGAGCCAATAAATTTGGCATTCCTCCTGCGTACTTTGACGCCGACAGCGAGCCGCTGATCGATGAATACAGAGCAATCTTCGACATCCTGGAGGCGCCTCCGGCCAACGCTCAGAACTCGGATACGCCGTTCAACGACGTCGTCGATTTGGGATCAGCCATTGCGCGAGCCAAGGGTCTTGATGCAACGACTTCTGAAGTTGCCGGCCGAATCTGCTTGGGCCTGTTCTTTGCCGAGACAAATGGCAAACAAAACGTCGGAAATGCGCGCTCCAATACTTACAAAGGAAGCTTACAAACAGGCCCCGCTGAAGACCAAAATGGTCAGAAGAATTGGGCCGCGATTAAAAAGTCCATAGTGGCCTTCGATCCCGCCCTGAGCGCTCGTGACGACAGGGAAGAAGCGAGGGTCGGTACTCTGGATCATCGGTTCAATCATTGGACGGCCGTGAGAGACGGCCTTGCCAACGCCCATGCCGATCTTTTTGCGGACATACCCGTGATAGCGAAAGCGCTGCCAAATCCGATCGATCAAATGAAACTGTTTGAGCTGATTCAGATCATTCCGACTCCGACCAGGGCGGCTCTTAAGTCCGGTGACGTAACCGGCTATAAGATTTCCGACCCGCGAATCATGGGATATCTGCGAAACAACAGCATCTTCACTTTTGGAAAGGCTGACAGGGCGAAAACATCGGCGACGATCCGAGAGATTCTCGATGCGATGTGGCTCTTCAATGACAAATTTGACCGGGCGCTGTCTCTATTCGGTCAAATCAAGTCTCGGTCGTAAGAAAGACGTGGATGGTCGGGACAAGCCCGGCCATGACGGCTGACAGATAGCGTCTGAACAGCGGACCATCTGATAATAACCGCCCCCGTCTTCAGTTTACTGGATCATCCGCCCTCGCGGGTGGTGGCATAAATTGCGCTTGCACCAGCTCGGCGAAAATGCCGCCGCGGCCTTGCAATTCGTCGAACGTTCCGCTCTCGACGATCCGGCCATTCTGAAAAACCAGGATGCGGGTGGCGTTGCGTATGGTGGCAAGCCGGTGCGCGATGACGAAAGTGGTGCGGCCCTTCATCACTTCGTCAAGTGCCCTCGTAAGGCGCGCTTCGGTTATCGGATCGAGTGCGCTGGTCGCTTCGTCGAGAATCAGGATAGGCGGATTCTTCAGAAGCGCGCGTGCGATGGCGAGCCGCTGGCGTTCGCCGCCGGACAGCAACCGGCCGCGCTCGCCGATGCGCGCTTCCAGCCCGTCCGGGTTGCGATCGATGAACTCCAGCGCCTGCGCCCGCGCCGCCGCGCCGCGCATCTCGTCAGCCGACGCATCGGGCTTGCCGACGCGCAGGTTCTCCGCGATCGAGCGGTTGAAAAGTAAGGTCTCCTGAAACACCACCCCGATATTGCGGCGCAGTCCTGTGAGCGTGAGATCGCGGATATCCATGCCGTCGACCGAAATCTGTCCCGATTGTGGATCGAAGGCGCGATGCAAAAGCGCCAATGCGGTCGACTTGCCGCTTCCGGTCGGCCCGACCAGCGCCACCGTGTCGCCCGGCAGCGCCGTAAAACTCAGGTCCGCCACCGCGGCGCGCTTGCCATCGTAGGAGAAGGAAACATCCTTGAACTCGACGAGGCCGCGCAGGCGGCCGGGATCGATGGCGTTGGGGCGGTTTCGCACCGCGGGGACGGTATCGAAAACGCTGAAAAATTCGGCAAGCTTGGGCGCATCGGTGAAGAGCCGGTTGGCGAATCCGACCACCTGCTCGAGCCGCGTGATGAGGAGCGACGCAATGCTCATGAAGCTGACGATCTGGCCGACCGACGCCAGGCCGATCAGTTTGAGGTACGTGCCGACCACGAGGATCACCAATAAAGTGAGCGTCGTTGCAGCCCGCGTCAGCACCGCGGCCACCGCCCACCACGACAGCACCGGCATTTGCGCGCGCAACAGCGAGTTCACGAGGCCGCGCAACAGCGACACTTCAAGCTCGACACGGGCAAAGCTCTGCACCAGGGCGACATTGCCGAGCGCATCGGCGGCGGTCTCGGCGAGATCGGAGTAATGCTGCTCGACCGCGTGCTGCATGGCGTCGGCTTTGTGCATGACAAACAGGGTCAGCGCCGTAAAGGCGATGCAGAGCACGAGCAGTGGCGTTGCCAGCCGCCAGTTCAGGATCACCGTGGCCGGCAGCAGCACGCAGATGAAAACGAAAGCGGCGAAATGCTCGCGGAAGAAGGAAACCCACAGCCACCACAGCGTGTCGGTGCCTGTGAGCATGATCTTGATCTGCCGGCCGGAGTGCGCGCCGGAGTGATAGGCGAGCGGGAGATCAAGTACGTGTTCGAAATAATCGGCCAGCACCAGGTTGCGGCGCTGATGCGCCAGCCGGTCGGAAAACCACGCCACCAGCCCGCCCGCGCCGATGATGAAGAGTCCGAAACCGACCCAGGCGCCGACAAGCGGCGCCAGCGCCTGTGCGGCGGGAATAAGTCCGGCGGGCAGCGCGCCCGACAGAGCGTCAATAATACGGCCGAACAGCACCGGCTCGATGAACTGCGACACGGCCAGCGCGATGTTTGCGGCCGCCAGCGTTATCGCGAGCCGCGCTTCGTTGCCGAGCAGGCCAAGGACGCGGAGGTAAACGCGAATGAACGACATGATCGGCTTTATCGGCTTTCCGTTTACCGCTGCCATCACTTTAGCGATGTTGCCGCCAGATTTGGCATCGCAATTTGGCCTGGTTTTTTCTTGTCGCGCCGCGTTTGAAAAAATGAGAAAATCCCCTTGGCCGGGGGCGGCGTCGAGACTTCAAGGCGTCAGGCATCGCAATGACGAATATCCCGACCGACTTGCTGCGCACGTTTGTGTCTGTCGTCGAGCTGCGCAGCTTCACGCGTGCCGCCAAGACCCAGGGTATGACGCAGCCCGCGGTGAGCGCGCAGATCAGACGGTTGCAATTTCTTCTGGGCGCCGAGTTGTTCGACAAGAGCGCGCCGGGCGTCAGCCTTACGCCGATCGGCCAGAGTGTCATTGAATCCGCGCGTCGCCTGTTGTCGGTCAACGACCACATCGTGCAGATCGTCAGCCCAAACCCGGCTTCGCAATTGGTTCGCATCGGCGTGCGCAAGGACTGCATGGGCGAGGAACTCGCCGGCATCTTGGCGGCAGCCCGGGCACGATGGCCGCAGCTGCGCCTTACGGTGCTTGGGGCCGGCCAACGGCGCATGTTGCGGGAGCTCAAGGAGGATCGGGTCGATCTCGTTGTCGCACTCGTCCCTGATGAGCCCGAGGGTACGGCGCGCCACTCCTGGACCGAGGGGCTGGTTTGGCTGCGTGGCCGGAACACGGTGCTCGATCGTATGGCTCCCGTTCCGCTTGTTGCATACGGCGATCGCTGCGTCTGTCACCATGTCGCGCTGGCGGCTCTCCGCAAAATCGGCCTTGAGGGCGAACTGGTCTTCCGCGCCAATACCGCGGAGGCGTTACGCAGCGCCGTTGCCGCCGGTGTCGGCGTTATGCTCGTCCCGCGCCGCCGGATCCCGGCCGGGCTGCAAGCATGGGAAGACGGTCCACTGCCGTCGGCGCCGCCGGTCTATGGCGGCGTCTTTATTCGCGACGGAGCGGCCAACGAGACGCTCGATTTGCTCGCGGATTGGTTCGCGCAAGCACTACGTCCGCCCGCATCGCCGCCGATACCGCTGGCACCGCTGCAAGCCGGCGCCCCGGAGGGCGTCCGCCACTCGGCCTAGCCATTATCGCCAACCGTCCCAAGTTTCATTCCCTTGACAGGTTCGGCTCTGGCACGTATTTAACCAATAAGTTATTTAACTGGATGGTTATGAACCTCGATACCACCTTTTCCGCTCTCGCCGACCCGACCCGCCGCGCCATCCTGGCCCGGCTGGCGCTCGGCGAAACCTCGGTGACCGACCTGGCGAAACCCTTCGCCATGAGCCTGCCGGCCGTATCGAAGCATCTGAAGGTGCTGGAGCATGCCGGCCTGATCAGCCGCTCGCGCGATGCGCAATGGCGGCCGTGCCGCATCGATCCGCGTGCGCTCAAGGATGTTGACGAATGGTTGCAGAACTATCGCCGCTTCTTCGAGGAGAGCCTTGATCGGCTCGATGCCTATCTGAAAAAGCTCCAGGCCAAAGCGCCGCAGACCGAGGGCAGAAAACGTGGTCGCAAGAAATAGCATCGACCTCGACACCGATCCGCGCTCGATTATCGGCTTCCGCGAATTCGACGCGCCGCGCGAACTCGTCTTCTCGGTATGGACCGATCCCAGGCATCTCGCGCAGTGGTGGGGCCCGATCGGCTTTCGCACGACAACGTCGAGCTTCGACATGCGGCCCGGCGGCGTCTGGCGGTTCGTCATGCACGGTCCGGACGGGCGCGACTATCAGAACCGCGTCACCTTTGAAGAAATCGTTCCGCCCGAGCGCATCGTCTATCGGCACGGCGGCGGCGAGGACGTGGAGCCGGTGCAATTCCGGCAGACCGTCATTTTCGAGGATCTGGGCGGGCGCACCCGCATCATCTGGCGCGGCGATTTCCCGTCGGCCGCCGAGCGCGATCGCGTGATCAAGGAATACGGCGCCGCCGAGGGATTGAAGCAGACGATGACGCGCATGGCCGACTATGTCGCGTTACAGGGCGGGGAACGCGCACGATGAGCACTTTTGCCGCGGGTTTGGCCGTCATCGACTCGACGTAGTTTCACGCCATGCCATTTGACGACGCCAATCGCCGGCGGAACTCGGATCAACACCGACAGGAGCATCAGGTCATGCAAATCCAGCCGTATCTGTTCTTCGACGGGCGCTGCGAAGAGGCTTTGGAGTTCTACAAGAAGGCCGTCGGCGCGAAGGTCGACATGCTGATGCGTTTCAAGGAAGCGCCCGATCAGTCGATGATTACACCCGGCGTTGAGAACAAGGTGATGCATGCGCAAATCGACGTCGGCGGCAACAAGGTTCTGGTGTCGGACGGCCGCTGCCTCGGCCAGATGAATTTTCAGGGTTTCGCATTGGCGGTTTCCGCAAAGGACGAAGCCGAGGCGAACAAGTTTTTCGGCGCGCTCGCCGAAGGCGGCCAGGTGACGATGCCGATGGCCAAGACGTTCTTTTCGCCGCGCTTCGGCATGCTCGCCGACAAGTTCGGCGTCGGCTGGATGGTTCTCGTAGCGCCTTGAGCGTCGCATTCAACACTTGGCGGTGGGACAAGCATGAGTACCGAAACGAAGGGCGACTTTGTGATCTCGCGGGTGTTCGATGCGCCGCGCCAATTGCTGTGGAAATGCTTCACCGAGCCCGAACGCATGCAAGAATGGTGGGGCCCAAAGGGATCCACCATTGTCGCGTCAAAAATGGATCTGCGCGTTGGCGGTACCTATCACGGCGCCATGCGCGATCCCGCGGGCCGCGTCATGTGGGCCAAATTCACCTATCGCGAGATCGTTCCGCCGGAACGGCTGGTGTGGCTGCACTCGTTTTCCGACGAGGCCGGCGGCGTCACGCGTCATCCGCTGAGCCCGACCTGGCCGCTCGAAATGCTGACGACCGTCACCTTCGAGGAACAGTCGGCCGACAAGACCAGGCTCACCATCCGCTGGTCGCCGCTCGACGCGACGGCGGAGGAACGCCAGACTTTCGATGCCGCCCACGACGGAATGACCCAAGGCTGGGGCGGCACATTCGAACGTCTCGATGCCTATCTGGCAAACGCGAAGTAGCCGAGTCCGCCAAATCATCGTGGCATGACAGGAGTCCTTCATGGCCGCCATCAGGCAGAAAGTGAGCCCTTGCCTCTGGTTCGACACGCAAGCCGAGGAGGCGGCGAACTTTTACGTCTCCGTGTTCAAAAACTCCCGCATCACGCAGATCAGTCGCTATGGCAAAGCCGGCCGCGATGTACACGGCAAGGAAGGCGGTTCGGTCATGGTCGTCGAGTTCGAAATCGAGGAGCAGACCTTCACCGCGCTCAACGGTGGTCCGCACTTCAAGTTCAACGAGGCGGTATCGTTTCAGGTGATGTGCGACACCCAGGACGAGATCGATCATTTCTGGAGCAAACTGTCGGAGGGCGGACGGGAGGGCCAGTGCGGCTGGCTCAAGGACAAATACGGCTTGTCCTGGCAGGTCGTGCCGTCGGCATTGCCGGCGATGCTGACCGGCGGTGATGAGGCCAGGCAGGACCGCATGATGGCCGCCGTCATGGCAATGAAGAAATTCGATCTGGAAGGGCTCAAGCAGGCTTACGCCGGGCATGCGTGAAGCGGCGTGATGCGTAAGCCCTCTCCCTTGTTCCTGCGGGAGAGCATAAATTACCGGAATGAGCGCGGCTGATTCCAGCCTGCCGACATTCCACGCGCCGTTCGCGCCGCCCGACGACGAACTGGCGGCACGTTTTCTTGCCGAGGCCGCACGCGACGATGCCGCCGAAGCCCGGATCGATGCGCGCGCAACGACGCTGGTCGAGGCGATCCGCGCCAAGGCCGCCGGATTAGGTGGCGTCGAAGAATTCCTGCACGCCTATTCGCTCTCGACCAAGGAGGGTCTGGCGCTGATGGTGCTGGCCGAGGCGCTGCTGCGGGTGCCCGATGCCGCCACCGCCGATCGTCTGATCGAGGACAAGCTCGCCGCCGGCCGCTGGCTGGATGGCGACGTCAAATCCAGCGCGATCCTGATCTCGGCGTCGGCCTGGACGCTCGGCATCGCGGCGCGGATCATTCATCCGGGCGAAACGCCAGAGACCATCCTCGACAGCGTCGCTCGCCGGCTCGGCCTGCCGGCGGTGCGCGCCGCGATCCGGCAGGCGATGCGGCTGATCGGCTCGCATTTCGTCATTGGCCAGACCATCGAGGACGCATTGTCGCGCGCCCGCGGCCACACCGAATTCCGCTATTCCTTCGATATGCTCGGCGAAGGCGCGCGCACTGCGGCCGACGCCGACAAGTATTTCGACGCCTATGCCGGTGCGATCAACGCGATTGGGGCGTGCGCCGGTAATACGGCGCAGCCGGGCCGGCCCGGCATCTCGGTCAAGCTGTCGGCGCTGCATCCGCGCTACGAAGCGATCTCGCGCGAGCGGGTGCGCAAGGAACTGGCGCCCGCCGTCATCGCGCTTGCCCGCATGGCGCGGGAGCGCGATCTGCAGTTCACCGTCGACGCCGAAGAGGCCGACCGCCTCGAACTGTCGCTCGACGTCATCTCAGCCGTGCTCCGCGACACGGCGCTGCGCGACTGGGACGGCTTTGGCCTCGCCGTCCAAGCCTATCAAAAGCGCGCGCTGGACGTGATCGGTTGGGTCGAGGACGTAGCAGCCGCTGCACGGCGGCGGTTGACGGTGCGTCTGGTCAAGGGCGCGTATTGGGACACCGAGATCAAGCGCGCGCAGGAGCGCGGTCTTGCCGATTATCCGGTGTTCACGCGCAAGGCGATGACCGACCTTTGCTACATGGCGTGCGTCAAGCGCCTGCTCGCGGCGCGCGATCGGCTGTTTCCGCAATTCGCCACCCATAATGCGCTCACGGTGGCGAGCGTCATCGAACAGGCCGGCGGCGCGGAAGGCTACGAATTTCAGCGGCTCTACGGCATGGGCGAGGCGCTTTACGACGCGCTGCTCGCCGAATTGCCGCAAGCCGCGTGCCGCATCTATGCGCCGGTCGGCGGCCATCGCGATTTGCTGGCCTATCTGGTGCGGCGGCTCCTCGAAAACGGCGCGAACTCTTCTTTCGTCTCGATCGCCGCCGATCCGCGTGTGCCGATCGCCGACATCCTGCACCGCCCGCAAAGCGCCATCGCCGGCCCACAGTCGGCTCGCAGCAGCAGGATTGCGCTGCCGCGCGACATCTATCTACCGGAGCGCCGTGCCGCGGCCGGTATCGAATTCGGCGAGCGCGCAGCGCTCGATGCTTTGGTGCAAGAGGTTCGCGCCGGAATACACACATCGGCGGTCGCGGCGCCGCTCATCGACGGAGTCGCGCTTTCCGGCGTTGAGCGCGCGGTGACGTCGCCGATCGACGGCCGCTCCATCGGCGTCGTCCGTGAGGCTGATGCAGCCATTACAACGGCGGCGATGGCGGCCGCTACCGCGGGATTTCCGGCGTGGTCGGCAACGCCTGTCGACGAGCGCGCAACGGCGCTCGAACACGCCGCCGATCGGCTTGAAGCGCATCGTGGCACCGTAATCGCGCTATTGCAGGACGAGGGTGGCAAAACGCTCGACGATGCATTGGCGGAGTCGCGCGAGGCCGTGGACTACTGCCGCTATTACGCCGCGCAGGCCCGCAGCCAGCTCGCGCCGCAGCCGATGCCGGGTCCGACCGGCGAGAGCAACGAACTGCGTTATCGCGGCCGCGGCGTGTTCGTGTGCATCAGCCCGTGGAATTTTCCGCTTGCCATCTTTCTCGGACAGGTAAGCGCCGCGCTCGTCGCCGGCAACACGGTCGTTGCCAAGCCGGCCGAACAGACGCCGCTGGTCGCGGCGCTTGCGGTCAAGCTCATGCACGAAGCCGGCATCCCGACGAGCGCGTTGCATCTTGTTCCCGGCGACGGCGCCGTCGGCGAATTGCTCGTCGCCAATCCCGGCGTTGGCGGTGTTGCCTTCACCGGCTCGACCGAAGTCGGCCGTGCCATCAATCTCGCGCTTGCCGGAAAAACGGGCCCCATCGTGCCGCTGATTGCCGAGACCGGCGGCATCAACGCGATGATCGTCGATGCCACGGCGCTCCCCGAGCAGGTGACAGACGACGTGATTGCGTCGGCGTTTCGCTCCGCCGGCCAGCGCTGCTCGGCGCTGCGATTGCTGTGCCTGCAAGACGACGTTGCCGGCCGCATCCTCGATATGCTGATCGGTGCTGCGCGCGAGCTCAAGATCGGCGATCCGCGGGATATTTCGACCCATGTCGGTCCGGTGATCGATGCTGCCGCCGAGCAGAAGCTCGACCGCTGGATCGGCGATATGGAAAGCGCCGGCCGTGTGCGCTTCCGAAGCGACGGCGACAATGCACTCCCGTCCGGCGGCACCTATGTCGGTCCGGCCGTGATCGAACTCGATCGCGCCCGCGACCTGAAGGAAGAGGTATTCGGTCCGGTGTTGCATGTGGTGCGCTGGCGTGCCGATGAACTCGATGGTCTGCTCGAGGACATCGCGGCGAACGGCACCGCGCTTACGCTCGGCATTCATTCCCGGATCGACCTGACAGCCGCCCGGATCGCGGCGCGGCTTGCGAGCGGCAATGTCTACGTTAACCGCAACATGATCGGCGCCGTCGTCGGCACCCAGCCCTTTGGCGGGACTCTCCTATCCGGGACCGGGCCAAAGGCCGGCGGGCCCGATTATCTGCGCCGCTTTGCGTCCGAGCAGGTCGTCACCGTCAACACGGCGGCCGCCGGCGGCAACGCGAGCCTGCTCGCCCAAGGCGACTAGCCGACCCGACCGACCCTACCCCTAGGGGGCCATCGGCGGAATTAACACAATCACGACAACTTCGCGCTATCCTGATGGGCCATGACTGATTCGATTTCACGGCTCTACCAGGCTGCGCATGCCTGCCGGCACGACGACCCGTCCACGTCGCGGACGGCGCGGCTCTTGCGCTCCGGCCGCAGCAAGATGGCAAAAAAGCTCGCCGAAGAGGCGGTCGAAGTCGTCATCGACGCCATGCATGGCGATCGCGACGCCGTCATCAAGGAAAGCGCCGACCTCATCTATAATCTGGTCGTGCTCTGGGTCGCATCCGGCATACGCCCGGAGGACGTCTGGAAAGAGATGGATCGCCGCGAGCGGCTCCTTGGCATCGCCGAGAAAGTGCCGAAGAAGAAGTTCCTCGATGACGCCTCGTCACGGCGCAAGGTCGTGATCCTCGAAGGTCGCCGCGCGCGCAAGCGGCGGTAATGCTCCGCATTTTCTGCAAGCGATAATCTGCGTTTCGGCAAATTATGATTGACCAGATTATTTCGGCGCTGGCGTCCTGGATCGTCGAAATTATTTCGGCCGCCGGATATGGCGGTGTCGTCTTCCTGATGGCGGTCGAATCCGCTTGTATTCCGCTTCCCTCCGAAGTGATCATGCCGTTCGCCGGCTATCTGGTGTCGATAGGGCAGTTCAGCCTGATCGGTGCGGCGACAGCCGGTGCGCTGGGCTGCAATGTCGGGTCGACCGTCGCCTACTACGTCGCCGCCAGGGGCGGCAGACCGGTTCTTGAACGCTGGGGCCGATACGTCCTTTTCGGCCGCGCCGAACTTGAGCGCACCGACCGGTTTTTTGACCGCTACGGCAGCGCCGCGGTTTTTTTCGGCCGGCTGCTTCCGGTGGTGCGGACCTTCATTGCCTTCCCCGCCGGCCTGGCGCGGATGCCAATGTTGAAGTTCCAGATCTACACGTTCCTCGGCTCCTGGCCGTGGTGCTTCGCGCTCGCCTATATCGGCTCCCTGCTGGGCGCACGCTGGGACAGCGATCCGACCTTTCGCAAGCTGTTCCACGATTTTGATGCCGTCATCGTGCTCGTCCTGCTGGCCGGGTGCGCCTGGTTTGTCTGGTCGCACTGGCGCGACAGGCGGCAATTCGGGCGATAAAATCCGGCCGCCGCGCGGGATCTCATAACCGCCGCACGCGTATTTTGACCTTATTTGGCGGCGACACTCGACTTCGCTAAAATCCTGACTGTTTGAAATTTTCCGTGATGGTTGGGCCATGATCGGGCCAGGCAATTTGCAACGCTTTCGGCCGGTTGCCGTGCTGTTCGCTGCGGCGCTGTCGGTTGCGGTAGCCGGCACAGCCGCGGCGGAGGACGGCCAATCGTCCGCAAACGCCGCTGCGGTTCAGCCTGCGCCTGCTTCGCCGCCGGCGAGCAATTCACTTCCCGCGCAGCCGCCGCCCGCGTTCAAGCCGGGTTTTCTGCATCAGCTCGGGGTCTGGTGGGATCAGGGCTTTGGCGATTTTACCGGCAAGATGAAAAGCGCCAAGGACAGACTCGACGACATCAAGCAGGATCCGGCGACGAAGGATGCTACAACGGCCACCCAGGAAGCGTTGAAAAACGCGGCTGACGCGGTGGTGCATTTGCCGAGCACCCGCGTGTTCGAGCTCCACGAATTGTGCCACACCGCCGCAAATGGCGCGCCGGACTGCCCGACGGCGGCGAACAATGCCTGCCGCGGCAAGGGCTTCAATACCGGCAAGCCGATGGGTATCAGCACGTCGCAAGTTTGTCCGCCGGCGGTCCTGATGTCGGGACAGCCACCTGCCGTGGGCCAGTGCCGCGACGAGACCTATATTCTCGGCGTTGTCTGCCAGTAGCAATCAAGCGGCGACGCGCGGCCCCGCCTGACCCCGTAATATGCTAACTTGGCTGCTGGATTTTCAGCCGGGGGAGGCTCATGTCATGATGTCCAGCGCCGATCGCAACAAGGCCGCCGATATCCTCATCACCGCCGAGAAAGAGCGCAAACAAGCGGTTCAGTTGACCAAGACCTGGCCCGACATCACGATGGAGGACGCCTATGCGATCTCCACCGAGGTAGCCAATCGAAAGATCGCCTCCGGCGCCAAGCTCGTCGGCCACAAGGTCGGGTTGACCTCGAAGGCGATGCAGCGCTCGTCGCAGATCGATGAACCGGATTACGGCCACCTGCTCGACACCATGATGATCGCGGACGGCGCACGCGTGCCGCATGAAAGCTTCTGCCTGCCGCGCGTGGAGGTCGAGCTTGCCTTCATCCTGGGCAAGCCGCTGCAAGGACCCGGCATCGGGCTGACCGACGTGCTGCGCGCAACGGAATATGTCGTTCCCGCCCTCGAGATCGTCGACGCACGATTGCAGGATCCGCGCAAGATTTTCGACACGGTGTCCGACAACGGCGCGGCGGCCGGCATTGTCGTCGGCGGCCGCCCGGTCGGGCCGCTTGAGGTCGATCTGCGCTGGGTCGGCGGCATCATGTATCGCAACGCGGAAATCGAGGAGACCGGCGTCGCCGCCGGTGTGCTCGGCCATCCCGCGCTCGGCGTTGCTTGGCTTGCCAACAAGCTCGGCCAGCACGGCGTCACGCTCGAGCCGGGTCACATCGTGCTTGCTGGCTCGTTCACGCGTGTGGTGCATGCGAGAAAGGGCGATACGCTGCACGGCGACTTCGGCCAGCTCGGCGGCATCGCCGTGCAATTTGTCTGATCGGCGGACGGCCATGATTGCACAGGCGTCCCGGCGCTGGAGTTTGGCCGCGGCCGCGATCGTCATGTCAGCCGGCGTGCTGCACGCGGCGCTGCCGACGTCGCCCGATATCTCCGGTCCGACCTCGTTCACCGGTCAGCTTTTGATTGCGGCGCCGGCGCTGAGCGGCTCGCCTTTCGAGCGCACTGTGATCCTGATTGCGCAGCACAACCGCGACGGCGCGTTAGGCATCGTCGTCAACCGCCCGCTCGACCGGCGCCCTATCGCCGACCTCCTCGCGGCACTCGGTGCCGACGCGAAGGGCGTCAAGGACAGCGTGCGGGTTTTTCTCGGTGGTCCGGTCAGCCCCGAGGTCGCATTCGTCGTGCACAGCGCCGAGTATCGCCTCGCCGATACGGTGGACATCGACGGCCGCGTCGCCCTTACCGCGGCGCCCGATGTGTTGCGTGACATCGGCTTCGGCAAGGGCCCGTCAAAAAGCCTGGTCGCGTTCGGCTATGCCGGCTGGGCGGCATCGCAGCTCGACGACGAAATCGGGCGCGGCGATTGGTACAACATGCCGGAGGATCCGGCGCTGGTGTTCGACGACGACCGCTCGAAAGTCTGGACCGACGCCATGGCGCGGCGCAAGCCATGAGCGATTTTCACGGTGTCTTTCCGTATCTGGTCTCGCCGATCGACGAACGCGGCGATGTCCGCTCCGGCGTACTGGCAAGGCTTGTCGACGATCTTGTCAGGGTCGGGGTGCATGGTGTCACGCCGCTCGGCTCGACCGGCGAGTTTGCCTATCTCAACAATGAGCAACGCACGGCGATCGTACGCACGTCGATCGAAGCGGCAGCCGGCCGGGTGCCGGTGGTCGCCGGTGTCGCCGCCACCGCTACCGCGGATGCTGTCGCGCAAGCGCGGCGCTACGCCAAGCTTGGCGCCGACGGCATTCTCGCCATTCTCGAATCCTACTTTCCGCTGAAGGATGCGCAGGTCGAAGACTATTTCCGCGCCATTGCCGATGCCGTCGACGTGCCGGTCGTGCTCTACACCAACCCGCAATTTCAGCGCACCGATCTGTCGCTCGATGCGATCGCGCGACTCGCCGAACATCCGCGCATTCGCTACATCAAGGATGCATCGACCAATACCGGCCGGCTCCTGTCGATCATGAATCGCTGCGCAGGGCTCAAGGTTTTCTCCGCCTCGGCGCATATTCCCGCCTGCGTCATGCTGATCGGCGGTGTCGGCTGGATGGCCGGTCCGGCCTGCATCATTCCGCGGCAAAGCGTGCGGCTCTATGACCTGTGCCGCGGCGGCCAGTGGGCGCAGGCGATGGACTTGCAGCGCCAGCTATGGCGCATCAACGAGGTGTTCGCGCGTTTCAACCTGGCGGCATGCATCAAGGCGGCGCTGGAACTTCAGGGCTATGGCGTCGGCGATCCGGTCGCGCCGCAACGCCCGCTTGGAGCGGAAGAGCGCCGCATTGTCGCTGCGGCACTCGATGAGATCGCGGCACCGGCGCCGGCCTGAAGCTGGCACTCCCGACTTGCAAAGCAATTGTTAATTTCGCCCAAGGGAATGTTAACGCTTCGTTGCTACGACTACCGCTTCGCTTCCTGCCGCCAGTCGCGGCGCAGAGGTCGTTGTGGTATCGATCGGTTCCGAGCACGCGCCGCGTTCCGTCTGGCGCGTCACTTTGGCTGCGGACATCAAAGGCGGCATCGCTCGCGTCGTGGCGCTGTTCGGCGGCGCCAGCGAGCTTTCACGGGTCAGGCGCCTTGCCGGTACCGCCTACGTTCTGCGCATGGCGTCGGCGCTGCTCGCCTTCCTGTCGCAGATCGTGCTGGCGCGATGGCTCGGCAGTTTCGAATTCGGCATTTATGTTTATGCCTGGACCTGGCTGTTGCTGATCGGCGGCGTCAGCGATCTCGGCCTCGGCACCGCGGCACAGCGTTTCGTTCCCGAATACGGCGAACTCAAGCAACTTGCGCTGTTGCGCGGCTTCATCACCGGCAGCCGCTGGCTGGCGCTGATTGTTGCGACGACCATCGCCGGAGTTGCCATTATCGTCATCACGCTTTCGCCGCTCGGCAACTCGACATCGTTCCTTCCGCTGTGCCTGGCCTGCGCTGCACTACCGGCTTTCGCTATGGCGACGGTACAGAGCGGCGTCGCGCGCTCCTACAACTGGATCAATCTCGGACTGGCGCCGACCTATGTGCTGCGCCAGATCGTGTTGCTGGCGCTGCTGGGCGCGGTGTACCTCGCCGGCCTGCCGATGAACGCAGCCATCGCAATGGCGGCCACGCTGATGACATTGTGGAGCTGCACGCTCGGGCAGCTCCTGGTGCTCAACCGGCGGCTTGAAAGCAGGATTGAGCGCGGGCCCAAAGCCTATGCGCTGCGCGAATGGCTCTCCACCGCGATGCCGATTTCGCTGGTCGAGGGCTTCTACGTCCTTCTCACCTATTGCGATGTCATCGTGCTCACGCAATTTCGCCCGCCGGACGAAGTCGCAATCTATTACGCCGCCGCCAAGACGCTGGCGCTGGTGGCCTTCATCTATTTCGCGGTGGCGCAGACGGTCGCCCACAAATTCACCGAGCTTCACGTCGGCGGCGATCGCAAGCGGCTTGAGGAATTCGTCGCGCACGCCATTCGCATGACGTTCTGGCCGTCGCTGGCAATGATCGTCGTCTTTCTCGCGCTCGGCCAGCCGCTGCTGCGGATGTTCGGCAAGGAATTTGCCGGCGGCTATCACCTGATGTTCATCATCGCGATCGGGCTTCTGGCGCGCGCAGCGGTCGGGCCGGTCGAGCGGCTGCTCAACATGCTCGGCGAGCGGCGTCGCTGCGCCCAGGTCTATGCCGGCGCGTTCCTGCTCAATCTCGTGCTGTGCTTGCTGCTGATCCCGCATTTCGGCGCCATCGGCGCCGCGATCGCGAGCGCGGTAACGCTGATCGTGGAGTCGGCGTGCTTGTTTCTGGTTGCAAAACTCCGTCTGGGCTTCCACTGCCTGGTGTTCGGCCGCCCCAAAAAATCCTGAGCTGCGTCATGGCGGCGATAACGTCGACGGATCGGCCTCCAATCCTGGCGCTTGACGGCGCAGCATCGGCCATCGCCAGCGCGCGGCGCGCCGTGGTTGCCGACCGCTACGCCAACTCCTTCGCTGCCGAGTGGCGCAGCTTTGCCGGATTGCTTTCGATCGTGGACGAATGGCGCGAGCTTGCCGCGCGCTCGCTCGAACCGAATGTCTTCTATGAGCCGGCGTTCGCGCTGGAGGCAGCCGCCGTCTTCGGCGCCGATGCCGGCGCCGTGCTGGTCTGGTCGGGCACCACGCCGCGCAAGCTGCTCGGCTTCTTTCCGGCGCGCATCGAGCTGCGACGGTACGGCGTCAAACTGCCGGTGCTGTCCGGCTGGACGCACCCCTACGCTCCGCTCGGTACACCGCTCATCGAGCGCGAAGCCGCGGAGCTGGTCGTCGCGGCGTGGCTCGCCTATCTTGCCAATGACCGCGAACTGCCTGGACTACTGCTGCTGCCTTATCTTCCGGAACAGGGGCCGTTCGCGGCGGCGCTCGATGCGATAACGCGGCGCGCGCAGATGCCGGCCACCGATTTCAACCGCCATAGCCGTGCTCTGCTGATGCCGGGCAGCGAGCGCCTGCTCTACGTCGAGCGCACACTCGGTCAGCACAAACATAAGGAGCTGCGTCGCAGCGTGCGACGCTTGGGCGACACCGGGGCCATTCTGTTCACTGTCGCGACTGAGCCCGAAGCCGTCCTGGCTGCGATGCGGGATTTCTTTACGTTGGAGGCGCGCGGCTGGAAAGGGCAGGCGGGCACGGCCGCGGCGTTCCGCGACGACATCCGCCGCTTCGTCACCGCGGCGGTCGCCGGTCTGGCGAAGGAAGGCAAAGTCGCGGTCAACCGCATCCTGATCGACGGCCGCACCATAGCGCTGACGATCACACTGCGCAGCGCCGACACGGCGTGGTTCTGGAAGATCGCCTATGACGAAGATTTTGCGCAGCATTCGCCGGGCGTGATACTCAGTTTTTGTGTCACCGAAGATTTGATCGAAGACCCTTCCGTCGTACGGACGGATTCCTGCGCCACCGCCAATCATCCGATGATCGATCACATCTGGCGCGAGCGGCTGGTGCTGTGCGATCGGCTGATCGGTGTCCGGCCGGGAGCGGGATTTGCGGTGGCCCGCCGGCTCGAGCCGGCACGCGGTCTGGCAATCGCCGCCGCCAAGGGCCTCCGCGCGCGGTTCCATCGCTAAGCCGCGTCGGCTAGGTTGTTGCCCGCCGACGGGGAGCCGCGATGACCAATCCGATAATAATCCGCATGGGTGGCTATGGACCGCCGACGACGTCGTTCTCCCTTTCGCTGAAATTGATCGGCGACACGCTGTTGGCCGAATTCGGCGACCGCATCGACGTAAAGTACATCTGGAACATCATGGATTTCGGCTATCGCGCCGAGGACATTCTCTGGCTCGTCGAAGACGGCGTCCTCACGCTCGGCTATCAGTCGTCGAGCTACCTGACCGACCGCGTGCCGACGCTCGGCTTCGTCGACCTGCCGTTTCTGTTCGACCGCACCAATGCCGCGCGCGCGGCCATGGACGGCAAGCTCGGTGATTTCCTTGCGCGCAAGATCGAGGAGCGGGTGAATTATCGCATCCTCGGCTGGTTCGAGAACGGCTTCCGGCAAATCTCGAACCGGCTGCGCACCGTGCACACGCCGGCGGATATTGCGGGCATGCGCATTCGCGTGCTGCCGAGCGAAGTGCAAGCGCGCACATTCGAGCTGCTCGGCTGCGTTCCGCTGCGCTGGGACCTCACCGAAGCCATCGCGGCGATCAAGGCCGGCACCATCGATGCGCAGGAAAATCCGTTTGCCAACACCGTCACCTACGGTGTTCATAAATTCCATCGTTTTCACACGGTGACCAACCACTTCTACATTTCTCGGCCGATCTTCCTCAATCGCCCGGCATTCGAGACATGGCCTGCGGATTTGCAAAACGCCATGGGGGCGGCAATCAAGCGCGCCGTGGACTTCCAGCGCGGATTGGCCATCGAAGAGGATCGCGACGCGCGCGCTGCGATCCTCGCCGCAGGCTGCGACATCACCGAGCTCAGCGCCGACCAACACGCCCATTTCCGCGCCGCCGTGGCGCCGCTGCTCGCCGAGGCGCGTACTACCTACGGCCGCGAAATGTTCGACATGATTTAGTTTATCGGTGCCGCACAATGCGGCAGTCGTCGAATCAGTAATGTGAAAATGCGGACTGTGGGCGCTCGAAGCGCGCCAAGGCAGTGCGCTTTTATCCGCTGTGACGCTCGTCCGGCGCGGCGAGGATGAGCGACCAGAACACCTTGTATTTCGACTGCGGCGAATAGGCCGCGGCGATGCCCATCTTGGTCACGTGATTGTTGAGCATGTTGGCGCGGTGCGGCGGCGAATCCCGCCAGCCGGAAAAAGCCTCAGCCAGCGTGTGATAGCCGGCGCCGATATTCTCAACCGCAACGCCGGCATCGAAGCCGGATCGCTGGATGCGGTCCTGGAAGGGACGCCCGACGTCGTGATCGAGCTTGTCGCGCGCCGCCATAGTGTGGGCCTGCTCGGCCGCAAGCTTCATCAGTTCGGGATCGACGGTCACCGGGCCAAGGCCGTTATTGGCGCGATAGCCGGAAATCATCGACTGTGCCGCTCCGGCATCGACGGTGGCATCGCTGGTCGCGAGGTCGCGATAAAAGCTCGGCAGGCCTTCGGGTGCACTGACGCCGGAGCATCCGGCGAGCGCCGCCGCGCCTATCACGGCGCCACAGACCAGCACCGCCGCAGTTGGCCGGATCATGAAATTCCCCCGCGTCCGCGCGACATTGCCGTCAAAAAAGTGTCGGAAGCGTGAAGACGCGCGGGCCACCGGAACCCTGTTGTTTCACGCGGTCGCGGCAGTGACTCAGTCTCAGTCGAGAATGCTCAGTGATAGCCGAGGTCGCCGCGGACCTTGCCGCGGAACACCCAATAGGACCAGCCGGTATAGAGCAGAATGACCGGCAGCAGCACGAGCGTGCCGATCAGCAAAAAGGCCTGCGTGCTCGGCGACGAGGCCGCCTGCCACAGCGTGTAATGATGCGGCACGATCATCGGCCACAGGCTGATGGCGATGCCGATATAAGATAGCAGAAAAAGTACGACAGCCCCGATGAAAGGACCGGCTTCGCTTTGCCGGTTCAGGCTTCGCCACTCCAAAAATGCAACGAGCGCGGTGATGATCGGGACCGGCGACAAGTAGGCGATATGCGGCCACGAGAACCAGCGGTGCGCGATGCCCGGATCGACGGCTGGTGTCCACAGGCTGACGATTCCAATCGCTGCAAGGACACCCAGGAAAGCGATGCGACCGCGCCGCCGCGCCCAGGCTTGCAGTTCGCCCTCGGTCTTCATCACCAGCCAGCCGGAGCCGAGGAGCGCGTAGCCGAACAGCAAAGCGACGCCGGTGAGCAGCGAGAACGGTGTGAAGCAATCGAAGCTCGAGCCTGCAAAATGGCGGCCGTCGACCTTGAAACCCTGGATGAACGCGCCCAGCACGATGCCTTGTGCCAGGGTGGCAATGGTCGAGCCATAGGCAAAGCCGTGATCCCAGAATCCCTTGTGCTCGGAATCCCGGAAGCGAAACTCGAAAGCGACGCCGCGAAATACCAGGGCGACGAGCATGATCGCGATCGGGAAATAGACCGCCGGTATGACGATGGCAAAGGCGAGCGGAAAGGCCGCCAGCAGTCCTACGCTTCCCAATACCAGCCAGGTTTCGTTGCCGTCCCAGATCGGAGCGATGGAATTCATCATCAGGTTGCGCGAAGAAGTGTCCGGCGCCAATCCGAACAGGATACCGACGCCGAGATCGAAGCCGTCGAGCAATACGTAGAAGAAAATGCCGAGGCCGAGAATTGCGGTCCAGATCGGAACCAGATCAAGCGCGATCACGATCCGCCTCCTTCGGTCCGGCCGGCCGGAAGCGCCTGGATCGGCATCCCGGGGCGGCCGCTCGCGATGGGATGATCGGCCACCGGCACCTGCGCGCCGCGCCGGACAATGCCCGCCATCAGCCAGATGCCGGCCGGGAACATGATCAGATAGGCGGCGATATAGCCCGCGAACGACATGGCGACGTCGGCCGTAGTCAGCGACGGCGAGATGGAATCGGCAGTGCGCAGCAGGCCATAGACCGTCCATGGCTGGCGTCCGACCTCCGTCGTCACCCACCCGGCGAGAACGGCGACAAAACCGAGCGGCGCCACCAGCACGCAGATGCGAAGAAAAAGATCGTTGCAATAGAGCCTGCCGCCGGCGCGCAGCGCATTGCCGAGGACGGCAACGGCCATCATGATCAGGCCGATCCCGACCATGATGCGGAAGGCGAAGAACGGAATCGCCACCGGCGGCCGGTCTGCGGCGGGCACATCCTTCAGGCCGTGGACGACTCCGTTCGGATCGTGCGTGAGGATCAGGCTCCCAAGCACCGGGATGTCGATACTCAGGCGATTGGTCTCCTTGGCCTCGTCGGGTATCGCGAACAGCGTCAAGGGAACGCGCGCCGCCGTTTCCCATCGCGCTTCGATCGCCGCCAGCTTGGTCGGCTGGTATTCCAGGGTATTCAGGCCGTGCTGATCGCCGAGGAAGATTTGCAACGGGACCAGAGCCAGCAGCAGCCAGAGCGTGGTCGAGAGCATCACGCGCGCTTCCTCGGCGCCGCGATTGCGCCGTATGAGCCAGGCGGCGACACCGAGCACCACGAAACCCGTCGTCACGTAGAAGCCGGTGACGGTGTGCGCGAGCCGATACGGAAAAGACGGATTGAAAATGATCTGCATCCAGTCCTTCGGAAAGAACCGGCCGCCGGTCAGGTCGTACCCCGCCGGCGTCTGCATCCAGCTATTGGCGGCAAGGATCCAGAACGACGAGAACAACGTGCCCGCCGCCACCATGACGGCGGCAAAGAAATGCACCCACGGCGGCACCAGTTTTCGGCCGAACAGCAAAACACCGAGAAACGCGGCCTCAAGGAAAAAAGCCGTCAGCCCTTCATAAGCAAGCAACGGCGAAAGGATATTGGCGGTGGCGTCGGCATACTGACTCCAGTTGGTGCCGAACTGGAACGGCATGATGATTCCGGAGACGACGCCCATCCCGAACGAAATCGAGAAGATCTTGGTCCAGAACGCCGAAATCCGGAAGTACAACTGCCGCCCGGTCGCGAAATAGAGGCCTTCAACGAACGCGACATAGGATGCCAAACCGACCGTGAAGGCGGGCAGCAAGATGTGCCAGGCAACGACCCAGACAAATTGCAGGCGCGACAGGATCAGCGCGTCTAATGTCATGGCTGCCACCACTCCGGCTGTGGTTGACAATCGCAGGCAAACGTCCGCGATCGGGCCGCAAATTGCGCTGCGGTCCACAATATAGGCTTTGTTAATGAATTTCGCACTCGTCCTTAACGGCAAAAAAACCGGTCCGTGAATACGCTCGCGGGGGCAATTTTTGGCGCGCCATGACACCCGTGGGCAGAACCTTAGCGAAAGCCAGCCGCAATTGGGTGCTCGTCGTGGCGGCGGGCGCGATTGGCTTTGCCGCTGGCATCGCCGGATATCTGACATTTGGAGCGGACTGGATCGTTGCCTTGCTGACCCGGTCGCCCGGGTTGATTGTCTCCATCATCATGGCGCTGCCATTCGCGCTTGGTGCCGCGGCCGTCGCCGGACTGTTCGCTAACAGCCGCCGCCGCCAGCAAAGCCGCCTGTTGCGTGCGGCCCTCAACAACATGACGCAAGGCCTGTGCATGTTCGACGGCGCGGCGCGTCTGACAATGTGCAACGAGCGCTATATCGCAATGTACGGCTTGCGGCCTGAGCATGGGCGCGCCGGCACGCCATTGCGCGAACTCCTCGTACACCGCACTGCAGCGGGCACATTCTCCGGCGACCCGGACCGTTATGTCGCCGATTGCCTCAAGCGGGTCGCCGAGCAGCGCACGGAAACCAAGACCAACACCGTCAATGGCCGCGTCATCACTTTGATCAGCCGGCCGCTGCCGAACGGCGGCTGGGTTGCCACCCACAACGACGTGACCGATCAATTGTCGGCGGAAACCGAGCGCGATTCGCTGCGCCAGCGTGAAGAGCGCCGCCGCGTGATCGACGCGGCCATCGTGGCGTTCCGGGCGCGGGTCGAAAGCGTGCTGAACACGGTCGGTCACAGCGCGAATGCGATGAAGTCGGCGGCGAAGACCCTGCTGGCGACTTCGGATACCACGCTGCAACGCGCCGAGGGTGCGCTGCGTGGCTCGAACGAAGCGTCGGTCAACGTCGAGATCGCCGCCACGGCCACGACCGAGTTGTCGGCCTCGATCAAGGAAATCAGCCGGCAGCTGATGCAGGCCAACGATGTGGTGCAGGGCGCGGTTGCGGAGGCCGGCGCGACCAACGACGACATCGCGGCGCTGGCGCGCGTGGCGCAGAAAATCGGCGACGTCGTCAAGCTCATTCAGGATATCGCCGGCCAGACCAACCTGCTGGCGCTCAATGCGACCATCGAAGCGGCGCGCGCCGGCGATGCCGGACGCGGCTTCGCCGTGGTCGCCTCGGAAGTGAAATCGCTTGCCGTGCAGACTGCCAAGGCGACCGAGGAAATCACCCGCGAAATCCAGTCGGTGCAAGGCTCGACCGGCAGCGCGGTGTCGGCAATCCGCGACATCACGCAGCGGATGCAGGACATCAATCGTCACACATCGGCGGTGGCAGGCTCGATCGAGCAGCAGGAAGCTGCAACGGGCGAAATTTCGCACAACGTCGCCAGCGCCGCGGCTGGCGCCAAAGCCATCGTCGCCGCGCTCGACGATGTCGCCGGGGGGGTCACTCAGACGCGCAGTTCCGCGCGAACCGTGCTGGCGGCGACCGAAGAACTCGAACAGGCGACCGGCAAGCTGCGTGGTGAAGTCGAGGAATTCCTCGGCACTGTCGCGGCCTAGGTTCCGGTCGCTCCACGAAAGCGCGGATTTATAATCCGGTCTCGATCGAATCTGCAGCGATAGCGTGTATGGATTCCCGCTATCGCGGGAGTGACGACAGACTTACGCTCCCGGCCTGGCCGATCGGGGACCGTGCATGGGGAAAATCGAGGTCGAAGGCCTGGCGGTCGACGTGGCCGATACCGGCGCCGGGCCACCGGTCGTGCTGCTGCATGGCCTCGCTTGCGGCAAGCGTATGTGGTTTCACCAGATACGGGCCCTGAAGAACCGCTTCCGCGTCATCACGTACGATCAGCGCGGCCACGGCCTGACCGATGCCCCGGCCGCCGCCACCGGCTATTCCGCCGCGCTGCTCGCCCGCGATCTCGTCGGCGTTCTCGACGCGCTCAAGATCGAACGGGCGGCCATTGTCGGATTTTCGCTCGGCGGCGGTCCGGCATTGGCGCTAGCCGCCAGCAGGCCGGAACGGGTGTCGCATCTCGTGCTCGCCGATGTTGGCGCCGGCGCCGACGATCCGTTGAAGATCGAGGCGATGGCGCGGCGCTGGGTCACGCTCATCGGGCAAGGTGCGGTGGATCAATTGGTTTGCGAGATGCTGCGCAGCGAGCTTTTCAAGGTGTACGCCGGACGCAATGTGCAGCGCCGCAATCACATGGCGGCGCTGATCCGCGGGACGTCGATCCATGGGCTGCGCTTCCTGCTGTCCGAGATATTGGCAAAGCGCAAATCGCTGTTTCGGCTGACCGGCGTTCTGCAATCCGTGCGCGTGCCAAGTCTCGTCGTCGTCGGGCAGCAGGATTATGTGTGCAGCAAGGCGTCGCGACTTATGGCGCAGACGATTCCCGACGCCACCTTGAAAATCATCGACAACAGCGGGCACATGTCGCCGCTCGAGCAACCCGCGACATTCAGCGCGGCGCTACTGGATTTTCTGTCATAGTGTTTATCGCGGAGTGACCGCGGCGCTACCGTCCCGCTGCGTAACCCTGCATGCCGCGCGCATTGGCGGCGGCGCGGCGGCGGCGGCCAACGCGGGATGCAGCGGTCAGGCGGCCTTCCGACCAGGCAGGACCGATCTCGACGATGTGTCCGCGCCGCTTGAGCTCGTCGGCGGTTTTGCCCGGCACACGGCTTTCCATCACGAGCTTTCCGGGATTGGCGGTGCGCGGCCAGAACGAACTCGGGAAATGTTCGGAGTGCCACGCAGGCGCGTCGATCGATTCCTGGAGGTTCATGCCGCAATGGACATGCCGCAGGAACATCTGGGTGATCCACTGATCCTGCCCATCGCCGCCGGGTGAGCCCCATGCGAGATACGGCTCGCCGTCGCGCAACGCCATGGTCGGCGACAGCGTGGTACGCGGCCGCCGGCCGGGCGCGAGCGCGGCAGGGTGGCCTTCTTCAAGCCAGAACATTTGCGCGCGCGTGCCGAGGCAAAAACCCAGTTCGGGGATGACGGGCGACGACTGCAGCCAGCCGCCCGACGGCGTGGTCGAGATCATGTTGCCGGCCTGGTCGATGATATCGAGATGCACGGTATCGCCGCGCATGGTGCCGAGTTTGCCGACAGTCGGTTCGCCGGCGCCGAGCCGGCCCACGGTCGGCTCACCGGCGCCGGCAGCCATCGGCATGGTCTCCCTGCGCAGCTTTACCACTGCGCCGAAGCCTTCGATCGAACCGGGGCGCTGCTCGAGCGAGGCTTTGTCGGTTATGAGCTTGCGCCGTTCGGCATTGTAGGCATCGGAGAGCAGCGTCGCCATCGGCACTTCGACGAAATCGGGATCGCCGTAGAAAACCTCGCGATCGGCATAGGCGAGCTTGGAACATTCCACCAGCAGGTGGATGAAATCCGCGCCCGCCGGATCGAGCCCATCGAGCTCGAATCCTTTGAGCAGTGCGAGTTGCTGCAAAGTCACCGGGCCCTGGCCCCACGGCCCGGTCTTGCACACGGTATAGCCACGATAGTCATAGGTGAGCGGCGCTTCGATATGCGGTGTCCAGCGCGCCATGTCGTCGGCGGTCAGCACGCCGCGATGGCGACGGCCGCTGGTATCCATGATCTCCTGCGTCCGGCAGAAGCGGTCGATGGCTTCAGCGACGAAGCCGTGCGACCAGGATTTGCGCGCGCGCTCGATCTGGGCGACTCGGTCGCCGCCGGCGCTCTCGGCTTCCTTGACGATACGGCTGTAGGTGGCGGCGAGAGTCTTGTTGGTGAACAGCGACCCGGTGGCCGGCACCTCGTTGTTCGGCAGATAGACCGCGGCCGACGTCGGCCAATAGTCGCGGAAGAGCTGCGCGACCATTGCGATCGTGGCGTTGGTGCGCTCGAGCAACGGGTGCCCGTTCTGCGCGTAGCCGATCGCCGGCGCCAGCGCCTCGGCGACAGTCATCGTGCCGTAGTCGCGGAGCAGCATCATCCAGGTCTCGAACGTGCCGGGCACGCAGGCGGCAAGGAGCCCGGTGCCCGGCACCAGATCAAGGCCTTCGCTCTTGTAATGCGCGATGGTGGCGCCCGCCGGCGCCACGCCCTGGCCGCAGATCACTTCCGGCTTGCCACGCTTGACGTCATAGATGATGACCGGCACATCGCCGCCCGGCCCGTTGAGGTGCGGTTCGACGACTTGCAGCGTGAACGCGGTCGCGACCGCGGCATCGAACGCATTGCCGCCCCGCTCCAGCACGCCCATGCCGACCGCCGTTGCGATCCAGTGCGTTGTGGTGACGACTCCGAAGGTGCCCTCGATTTCCGGGCGGGTGGTGAAGGTATTGGGATTGATATTGGTCATAAAACCCCTTCGGACTGGATCGGACTCCGACATCGGCGCACCAGGTTGCGCGCCGCGCGGGCGGCGCATAGAGACAGAATGTACCGGGCCGCGCGGGCGGCTGCCAGAGCGGGTAGGGCGAAGTGGTGCGACAGCCTCTCAAGATTGGATTGGCCGGACTTGGCGCCGTGGGCCTCGACGTGGCGCGACGGATCGAGGCCGGTATTCCTGGCCTCGTTTTGACGGCGGTTTCGGTGCGCGACGCAGACAAAGCGAGGCGCAACCTACCGCAAGTCGGCGGTCGGATTCCTGTCGTCGCCGCCGAGGCGCTGGCCGAAACCTGCGATCTGGTCGTGGAATGTCTGCCGCCGGCGATGTTTCGCACGGTGGCTACGCCGGCGATCGAATGCGGCAAGCTGTTCATGCCACTCTCGGTCGGTCAGCTTCTGGAGAACTGGGATTTCGTTGCCCGGGCAAAGGAAACCAGCGCGCGTATCCTGGTACCGACCGGCGGTCTAATCGGCCTCGACGCGGTGCGCGCCGCCGCCGAAGGAACCATCCGTTCCGTCACCATGATTACACGCAAGCCGCCGGGCGGCCTGGACGGCGCGCCTTATCTCGTCGAGCGCGGCATTTCGCTCAAAGGCCTGAACACGGCGCGCAAAGTGTTCGATGGCACCGCGCGTGAGGGCGCCCGGGGCTTCCCGCAGAACGTCAATGTCGCCGCGGCGCTCAGCCTTGCCGGCATCGGGCCGGACAGGACCAAGCTCGAAATCTGGGCCGATCCGGCGGTCGATCGTAACAACCACCGCATCGACGTCGATGCCGATACCGCAAGCTTTTCAATGTCGATCGCCAACGTGCCGTCGGAAAATCCAAAGACCGGTCTCATCGTCGCGCTCAGCACGGTGGCGGCGCTCCGCGGGTTGGTGTCGGAGCTCAAAGTCGGGACTTGATTCCACGGCTCGGAGGCAAGGACATGCTTCGCGGCGGCAAAGACCATCTTGAATCACTGCGCGACGGGCGCATCGTCTATGTCGGAAACGAAAAGATCGACGATGTGACCGCCCATCCGGCGTTTCGCAACGCGGCGCAGACGGTCGCGGCGCTGTACGACATGAAGTCTGATCCGGCCCGTCGCGACGAACTGACTTACGAGGAGGATGGCGGGCGCCACTCAATCTATTTCCTACGCGCCCGTTCGCGCGACGATTTGCAGCGCCGCATGATCGGCCATCGCCGCATCGCCGATTTCACCTATGGTATGTTCGGCCGCTCCCCCGATCACGTTGCGTCCTTCGTCACCGGCATGGCGATGAAGCTCGATGCCTTGAACGCACCCTGCGCCAATCCGGACAATGTGTTGCGCTATTACAACTATGCGCGCGACAACGATCTTTACGTCGCTTACGCGGTGCTGCCGCCACAGGCTGCGCGCGATCCGGAATTCTATGCGCGGCAGAACCTGCCGATTCCGACGTTGCGCGTGATGCGCGAGGACGATGACGGCGTCGTCATTTCCGGCATGAAGATGCTCGCCACCGGCGCACTGTTCGCCAACGAAATCTGGATCGGCAACGTCATTCCGCTGGCGCCGGAGCAGAAGAAGGAGGCGATCACCTGCGCCATTCCCTGCAACGCGCGGGGCTTGCGGCTATGGTCGCGCAAGCCGATGGAAATCGATTGCACCTCGGAGTTCGATTCGCCGCTGGCTTTTCGCTACGACGAGAGCGACAGCATGCTCCTTTGCGATGAGGTCAAGGTGCCGTGGGAACGCGTCTTCGTGCACGATGACGCGGTGCTGTCGCGCGAGATCTACACCAAGACGCCGAGCCACTGCTTCGGCAATCATCAGTCGAACGTGCGCTATTGGTCCAAGATGCGGCTTCTGGTCGGGCTGTGCGCGAAAATCGCCAACGCGACGGGCGCCGATCAGGTGCCCGCGGTCAGGGAAACGCTCGGCCGCATTTCAGCCCAGGAAGCGATGATCGCAGGCATGGTCAATGGCCAGATCAATGCCTTCGAAAGCTGGCCGGGCGGTTCGGAAGGCTACGTCTGCTTCAATCGCCGCATGATGTACGGAGCGCTGGAGTGGTGCACGCAGAATTACAGCAAGTTTATCGATGATCTGCGCGAACTTTGCGGCGGCGGCGTATTCCAGATGCCGGCCGATATTTCGGTCATGAAGGATCCCGAGCTCGCGCAGCAATTCCAGACTTACTGGAAGACCCCGCAATGCGATGCGGTGACGCGCATGAAACTGTTCAAGCTTGCCTGGGATTTGGTCGGATCGGAATTCGCCGGCCGCCACCAGCAATATGAAAAATTCTATGCCGGGGCGCCGTTCATCGTTCGCGGCCATTCCTTCCGCGAAACCGACTGGGCGGCATTCAAGGCGATCGTGGACGATCTCATCGGCGGCTACGGTTATCCCGGCGCCGCCGGGTAGGACTGCGGATCACGGATTAAAAGCGGAAGCCAAAAAAAGCACCGTGCCGCCAATGGTTGGTGCGGCGACTTCGGCGCATGTCGGCGATACGGGCATTGGCGGCATTATCGCGCGGCGCGGTTGCGGGATTCGGCGCCATGGAGTCGTTCGTTTCGTTCTGTCCGGCTCCGTTCATGGTATTCAACGGTGGTGTGTTCTGCAACGCGCCTTCTGTCTTGGCGGAGGCACCCGACACTGAAAGACTTCCGTTGGCTTGCGCTCCATTGAGGGCGACGTTGGCGGGGACTGGTGCCGCAGTGGGCGTTACCACTGGATCAGTCGGAACGCTTGCCGCACGATCTTTCACCGCCGGCTGATCCGGCGCGACGCGTTTGAGACAGCGCGCATCGATATAGGGCCAAGTCTGGTTCTTGCAGAAATCAGGGTCGACGATTCGGACCGCGGGCGTTTCACTGCTTTGAACCGGGTGCGGGTGCGGGGCGACGAGGGATTTCGCCAAAAACATGCACGCTGCCGCCGCGACCAAAGTGATCGTGGTGGCAACGCGCCCGTCCGTATTTGCCCTGGAAGGGGCAGCGACGTTGTAATCAGTCGACTGGTAGATGGCGGAGTTCATCTGGCGGTCCGAACATCAGAACGCGCTGCAAATATCTGCGCCCTCAGATGACGTGCGTGACCATCAGGGCGATCACGACAACAAGGGGTACGCCTAAAAGCCAAAGAATAACGGGCATGACAGTCTCCAAATGCTTCGATCCGGAAGGGATCACATTGGCGGGATAACCGCGTCTGCTGATCATTGGTTCCCTCATAACTCACAGCAAGATCTGGCTAAGTTCTCGCGAAAATTCGGGAACCTTATTCGGTCCAAAATGCGCGGACGGCTGCAAAAAATGGCTCCGCCAATAAGGCGGAGCCACGACATCTTCAGGATGATCAGCCGGTGCTATTCGTCGTGATCTTTGTGAATGATGACTTTTTTCTCTTCCGTATGCGGCACGGGGAACACATTGACGTCATCGCGCTTCTTGATGACGGTCGTGCTGTCCTCCGGCACATCTTTCTTGATGATCGTGGTGTCTTCCGCCTTCGCCGTCGCCGCCATCTGAACGCTCATGATGAGCGCTGCTGTCGTCGCCAAAATTACTGTCCGCATTCGGGCTCTCCTCTTCAGGGTTCAGCCAAATCAATGCGGCATCCTGCGGAGTGTTCCTCCGGAACTCGTATTGAGTAATTCGCGATCGCAAGTTCCGGTGCGAAGTCGGCTTCAGGTCGCGCCCGGGGCCGTCGGCACGAACTTCAGCGCTACGCCGTTCATGCAATAGCGCAGCCCGGTCGGCTTCGGGCCGTCGTTGAAGACGTGGCCGAGATGGCTGCCGCAGCGGTGGCAAGACACAGCGGTTCGCAGCATGCCGAAAGAACTGTCCGACGTTTCATCGACCGCCTTGTCGAGCGGCGCCCAGAAGCTCGGCCAGCCGGTGCCGCTTTCGAATTTCGTCTTCGAGGAGAACAGCGGCAGGTCGCATCCGGCACAGGCGAAAGTGCCGTCGCGGTGTTCCTTCAACAGCGGACTGGTGAACGGCCGCTCGGTGCCTTCCTGGCGCAGCACGTCATATTGCGCCGGGGTCAGAAGCTTGCGCCACTCGTCGTCGGTGTGGGTGATTTCGTAGACCGTCGCGGCCTTCACGGCGCCCGGGCGCGTCAGGCGGCCCAAGGCGAGAACCGCAATTCCGGCCGCACTCGCATACAAGGCTTGGCGGCGTGTGAGCATGTGTCGTCCCTCCAAAGGCCGTTTGGCAGCGCGGGGCGGTGCCAACGATCGAACAGCGTTGTACAGCAATTCGGGCTCAACCGTCATGGTCAGATATGTGCCGAAGTGCGATTTGATTTCAGACAGCGCCGATTTCACACAGAGTTGATGATCGCCCTGCCGGCATCGTGCCGGCGCCGGGATGGGCTATCGGAGCCGGATTTTGCGCTCTATGGTGCCGCCGGAAACGCCAAACAGGACGGACGCCGATCGATGAGAGACCCAGAAGCCCCGGAGATTTCCGCGCAAGCTTACCTGCAACGCCTCGCCGAACGCGGCGTCGAATACGTCTTTGCCAATGCCGGGACCGACTTCGCCCCATTGATCGAATCGCTGGCGCTCAACGCCAACGGCCGGCGCAAATTTCCCCGTGTCATCACCGTGCCGCATGAGAACGTCGCCATGGCGATGGCGCACGGCTACTACCGGATTGCCGGCAAGCCGGCCGCGGTCATGGTTCATGTCACGGTCGGCACCGGCAACACCGTCAACGGCATCATGAATGCGGCCCGCGACAATATTCCGGTCCTGCTCGCCGCCGGCCGCACCCCGATCACCGAGAGCGGCCACATCGCCTCGCGCAACCGGCCGATCCACTGGGGCCAGGAATCGTTCGACCAGGGCGGCATCGTCCGCGAATTCACCAAATGGGATTACGAGTTGCGCGCCGGCCAGCCGGTCGCGGCGATCGTCGATCGCGCGCTCGATATCGCCATGAGCGAGCCGCGCGGTCCGGTCTATCTGACGCTGCCGCGCGAAGTGCTGTCGGACCCGGCCACCGCGCAGCGCCATAACGGCGACCGCCCGCTCGGCGCAATGGCCGCAGTGCCGTCACGCGAGGCGATCGAACAAGCCGCCGACCTGATTGCCGGCGCGCAATTCCCGCTAATCGTGACTTCGGCGCTCGGCCGTTCGCCGGAAGCCTTTGCCGCGCTGGCGGCGCTGACCGAGGAACTCGCGCTGCCTGTGGTGCAGAGCGAGCCGAACGATCTCAACCTGCCGACCAATCACCCGATGAATCTCGGCTTCGACATGAAGTCGATGCTGCCGCTCGCCGACGTCGTCCTGGTGCTTGACGCCCCGGTGCCGTGGATTCCCAAAGCGGTGACACCGGGCCGCGGCGCCAAGGTCATCCACATCTCGCCCGATCCGCTGGTCACGCAATACCCGTTCCGCGATTTCGAGGCCGATCTGTTGATCGCCGGCACGACGCGGGGTGCGCTGCCGCAATTGCGCGAATTACTGCGCGCGAAGCTCAAAGCCGGCGACATCGAGAAGCGGCGCAAAACCGTGGCCGCGCTGCGCGAGGAGATGCTGGCGAACCGGCGTCGCGCCATGGAGGCCGCCAAGGGCCGCACGCCGATCTCGACATCGCACATCGCCGCCTGCCTCAACGAACTCAAGACCGAAGACGCGGTCATCATCAACGAGCTCGGGGTGCCGATGAGCCAGCTCCAGATGACCAAGCAGGGCAGCTACATGGGCAGCATGCTTGCCGGTGGGCTCGGCTTCGGCATGGGCGCGGCGCTGGGCGCCAAGCTCGCCGCGCCGGAGCGCGAAGTGATCTCCGTCGTCGGTGACGGCTCCTACATGTTCGGCAACCCGCTGCCGTTCCACTATGTCGGTCGCGCCGAAAGCCTGCCGACGCTCACCATCATCTCCAACAATCAGTCCTGGCACGCGGTGCGCGCGGCGACGCTCGACGTATTCCCCGGCGGCTATGCCGCCAAGGCGAATTCGATGCCGCTGACCGAACTCAAGCCGACGCCCGACTATGAAAAGGTGATCACCACCTGTGGCGGCGTCGGCGAAAAGGTCGAGCAGCCGGGCGATCTGTTCGCCGCCATCAAACGCGGCTTCGAGGCGGTGCGCTCCGGCACGCCGGCGCTGATCAACGTCATCACCCAGGGCCGCGACGCCTGATCGGGGACTCCGCCGGTGCCACTCGAAATCAAGGTGCTCAGCACCACGGCGATGAAGACGGTGTTCGAGGAACTGTCGCCGGTTTTCGAGCGCGCGACCGGGAATCGTCTCGCCGTCACTCTCGGACCGTCGCTGCGGCTGGAGAAGCAGCTCTCCGAAGGCGAAGCGGCCGATGTCGCGATCATTTCCGCGTCGGGCGTGCGCGATCTGATCGCACAGGGCCGGATGGTTGCGGGGAGTGCCGTCGAGATCGCCAGATCGTCGATCGGCGTCGCGGTACCGAAAGGAGCGCCGCAGCCCGACCTGTCCTCAGTCGAGGGTTTCAAGCGCGCGTTGCTGGCGGCGAAATCGATCGCGTGCTCGAAGCCGGTAGGCGGCGGCCAGAGCGGTGTTCATATCGCCAAGGTTTTCGCCGACCTCGGCATTGCCGAGCAAATGCAGGCGAAAGCAAAGTACGGCGCTGGCGGGGCCGGAGGCCTCGCCGGTCTTGTCGTGCTGCGCGGCGAGGCGGACATTGGCATTCAGCAGATGGCGGAACTGATGGCGGTCGAAGGCATCGACGTCGTCGGGCCGCTGCCGGCTGACATACAAATGGTGACGCCGTTCGTCGCCGGCATCCCGGCGAATGCGAGCCACGCCGAAGCGGGCAGGGCGGTCATTGCGCTGCTCACCACGCCGGAAGCAAGGCGAGTGCTGAAGGCAAAGGGTCTGGAGCCGGCCTAGATCTTCCTGCTGTCGTAGGCCCAGTGCAGCAGCGCTTGCCGCTGGCGTGGCCGGCAGTGCACGTCACCGCGCTCGCAGTTGCGCTCGATCTGGCGCACGTGGCGGCGCATCGCTTTCCAGCGCTTGATCTGCCGCGCGTCTTCGTCCGGAATTCGGCGGCCCATGTAATAACGGCAATACCACTGGAACCAGCCGCGCGGGTCGTCGCGGAAGATCCAGCCCTTCTTGCGCCAGAACGACAGCGGCTGGCTGGCGTCGACGCCGAAATAGTTGAGTGAATTGTCGCGGCCGTACTTCGTCAGCTTGGCATCCGTGAACCAGCTCGTAGGGAATTCCTTGCGGCAGTCGGTCATGTATTTTCCGCCGAACACGCCGAGCCGCAGCATTTCCGCGGGCGTCAGATCGGGGCAAAACTCCGGATCGAAATTGCGTCCTGCCGCCGCGGTCAACTGATAGCAATAGCCGCGCTGCATCTTGTCATTGACGACGACGGTCTTCTTCTTCAACGCGCGCGTCCCAGCACTTCGGTATTGATCACGTTGATCGGCTTTCCCGCGGCATAGGCGTTGATCTGGTCGAAAATGTCGATGAATTGGGTTTCATATTCTTCCATGGTCACGTAGCCGAGATGCGGTGTGCAAATCACGTTCGGCATGTTGAGCAGGGGATGGTTCCGGTCGAGCAACGGCTCCTGCTCGAACACATCGACGGCGGCCATGCCGGGCCGACCCTTGCGCAACGCGTCGACCAGCGCGCCGGATTCGATCAGTGGCGCGCGGCTGGTATTGACCAGAAGCGCGGTCGGCTTCATGCGGGCGAGGTCCGCGGCCTTGACGATGTGGCGTGTCGCATCGACGAGCCGCATGTGCAGCGAGATCACGTCGCAGTCGGTGAAGAACGCTTCCTTGCTGGGCGCGATGACGTACCCGTCCTTCTTTGCCGCTTCCAGGGTTGCCGGCCGTGCCCAGACCTGCACGTTCATGCCGAAAGCGCGCCCGTAACCCGCGACGACGCCGCCGATGCGGCCATAGCCGTAGATGCCAAGTGTCTTGTCACGCAACGTCGCGCCTACGCTCATTTGCCAGTTTCCGGCCTGGAGCGAAGCCATCTGCTGCGGGATTTTGCGCATCGCTGCGAGGATGAGCGCCCAGGTCATTTCCGCCGTGGCGTGCGACGGCGTGCCGGGATGCTGGCTCGATGACAGGATGATGCCGAGCCGGGCGCAGGCATCGACATCGATGTGCGGATAAACGCTGCGCTGGCTGATCAGCTTGAGCTTCGGCAGGCGCTCCAGAAGCGGCGCGCGAATCGCCGTGCGCTCGCGAATCAACACTAGGGCTTCGGTGTCGCGAAGCCGTTCGGCGAGCGCGGCGGTGTCATCCACGTGATCGTTCCAGATCGTGACATCGTGGCCCTTAAGCTTGGCGAAGCACGGCAGCGTGCGCAGCGTGTCGAAATAATCGTCGAGAACGGAAACTTTCATGGAGCGTGCCGAGGGGCGAAAAAGACAAGCGAATGTTAGTCCTTTGCTTCGCTATCCGTCACTCCCCGCAAAAGAAAACCGGGCCCTTGCGGGCCCGGTTCAGTGCGCCGGCGTGGGGGCGCCAGCGACTCACCTTCCAGAGGGGAACAAGCTGCCTGACCTTTCACGATTGCCAATCTGGGAGGATGCGGCAACCGCTGCCCTGCAGCACGTGTGCAGTATGCGAGTCGTAATCGGGGCGGACAATGCGGAGGCACACATGCCAGCCATGCGGACATCGCAAACGCATTAACAGCGCATAAAATCTGCGCGAATAGCGTGTACTTGCGCGTTCAATGCAGCAATGACTTGCGCGTCAGGTTGTCGCGCACGCGCGCTAGAAGTTCCAGCGCTGCGCGTTGACGACAAGAAAATCGCGAAACGCCTGAACGCGCGCCACCGTCTTGAGCTCTTCCGGATAGACGAAGTAGGCATCGAGCGCGATGGCATCGGCCTCGCCGAACAGTTGCACGAGACCGCCGTTCTCCTCGACCAGATAATCCGGCAGCATGGCGATGCCGAGGCCGCGCTGGCAGGCGCGCAGGATGCCGAGGATGTTGTTGATGACGAGATGCGGCGTGCGCGGCCCCTTGCCGTCGCGCGCGACCTCGATCAGCCAGCGCGACCGTTGCAGATAGGGCGGCACATTGCCGCCGAGCACCAGCACGCGATGATTGTCGAGATCGTCGAACGCCCGCGGCGTACCGAACTTCTTGAGGTATTCCGGCGAGGCGTAAACGTGGAAATGCACCGAGAACAGCTTGCGCTGGATCAGGTCGGGCTGCGTCGGCTGCCGCAACCGGATGGCAACGTCGGCCTCGCGCATCGCGAGATCGAGCTCCTCGTCGGTGGTGAGCAGCGTGATGTGGATATCGGGATAAAGATCGACGAATTCGCCGAGCCGCGGCGTGAGCCAATGCACGCCGATGCCCGGCGTCGTGGTCACGCGCAGGTCGCCGTTCGGCCGCTCGCGGCTGTCGGTCAGCTTGGCGCGCGCCGCTTCGAGCTTCATGAACACGTCGTGGGCGGTGCGGTAGAGCAACTCGCCTTGCTCGGTGAGAATCAAACCGCGCGCATGACGATGAAACAGCGAGACCGACAGCTCCTGTTCCAGCGCGCTGACCTGGCGCGACACCGCCGATTGCGACAGCCCGAGCTGCTCGCCGGCATGCGTGAAGCTGCCGGCCTCGGCGGCGGCGTGAAAAACTTTCAGCTTGTCCCAATCCATGTCTTTGCTTTCTGCCTCTCCCGGCAGTGGAAGAGGTGAAAATCACTCCGCCGCGGCGCGGCGCTCGGCGTTTGCGGCGAGGAAGCGTTCGGCTTCAAGCGCCGCCATGCAGCCCAATCCAGCCGCGGTAACGGCCTGGCGATAGATGTCATCGGCGACATCGCCGGCGGCAAACAGTCCCGGCACCGATGTGGCGGTGGAATGCGGTTCGGTCTTGATATAGCCCGAGGGTTTCATCTCGACTTGTCCGGCGACGAGCTCGGTCGCCGGCGCGTGACCGATGGCGATGAAAATTCCGTCGACCGTGCGCTCACTGACCGCGCCGGTCTTGAGATTCTTCAGGTAGGCGTGGGTGACTTTCAGCGGATTCTCGCCGCCGCGAATATCCTCAAGCGCGGAGTCCCAGACCACCTCGATCTTCGGGTGCTTGAACAGCCGGTCTTGCAGAATCTTCTCGGCGCGCAGGCTGTCGCGGCGATGCACCAGCGTCACCCTGGAGGCGAAATTGGTGAGAAACAGCGCCTCCTCGACCGCGGTGTTGCCGCCGCCGATGACGAGCACTTCCTTGCCCCGGTAGAAGAACCCGTCGCAGGTGGCGCAGGCGGAAACGCCATAGCCGCGGAATTTCTGCTCCGAGGGAAGATCGAGCCAGCGCGCCTGCGCCCCGGTCGCGAGGATCAGCGTCTCGGCCAGATAAACCTCGCCGGAATCGCATTCGATCCGGAACGGCCGGCGCGACGTGTCGATCTTGTTGACATGATCGGCGATCATTTTGGCGCCGACATGGACCGCCTGCTTCTCCATCTGCTCCATGAGCCAGGGGCCCTGGATCACGTCGGCGTAACCCGGATAATTCTCGACGTCGGTGGTCACGGTTAGCTGGCCGCCGGGCTGCACGCCCTGGATCATGATCGGGTCGAGCATGGCGCGGGCTGCATAGATCGCGGCGGTGTAGCCGGCCGGTCCCGAACCGATAATGACGACCTTGGCGTGCGTGGTTTTGCTCACCGGGTAGAACTCGCTCGTTGCGGCAGGAAATTCGGCCCGAAGCCGCCCGCCGGAAGCCCCCATTCGATCGGATGCGGTGTCTTGGGATAGGCCGAGTTCGATTCAGCCGTATCCGGCAGCTACGCCGCCAGCGCCTTGAGAATGTATGGATTTTGACGAGCTATGCAAGATACGCATTACAGAAATTCGGGGTCAGCAAACGGGAATCATTGGGCTTTTTGCCGCCGATCCCCTGATTTCTCGCCGCAATCAGGCAAAGGCCGGCATCACCTCGCGGGCGAACAGATCGATGGAATGCAGCGTTTCCGCTGGCGTCATGTTGCCGAAGGCGAGCCAGGGCGCGAAATAGTTGGTCCCGGTGGCGGCTACATCCGCCGCGATGAATTTTCGCACCGTTTCCGGCGAGCCGGCGACCGCGGTCTTGAGCGCCGCGAGCTCATCGAAGCTCTCCGGATAAAGGTTGCCAATGCGCGGCGTGGCGCCGTGGCGCGCGAACAGCCAGAAGAAACTCGTCCGCCAGCGCGGATAGACGCGCCGCGCGATGGCGAGCGCCGCTTCGTCGGTACCGGCCACCACGACGTGGCGGCCGACGCCGTAAAGCGTCGAGTCCGGCTTGCCGAGCTTGCGGCGCGTCGCGAGATAGCGATCGAAGATCGGACGCACGGTCTGCGGCGGCGCCAGCGAGATGACATTGACGTCGTTCTGCGCCGGCCAATCGGCGTTGTCGGGCAGGCTGACGCCGTACCACAGCGGCGGATGCGGGCGCTGCACCGGCCGCAGCACCATCGGCACCTTATCGAAGCGATAGAACTTGCCGTCGAACGTCAGCTCGTCGGAAGCGAGGCCCTTGAGCAGAACTTGGAAAGCCTCGTGATACATCGCCTGCGTCTGCGCATAGTCGAGCCCGTAATTCGCCGTCTCGAACGGCGACACGCCGCGGCCGATGCCGAGTTCGAGCCGGCCGCCGCTCATCTGGTCGAGCATGCAAACTTCTTCGGTCAGGCGCAGCGGATGATAGAACGGCAGGAGATAGACCATTGGGCCGAAGCGCAGCTTCTCGGTACGCTGCGTGAGCGCGGCAAGAAACAAGCTGGGTGACGCTGCACAGCCGAGTGGCGTGCCGTGATGTTCGGCGAGGTGGTAAGCATGGAAACCGGCGCGGTCGAAAGCCTCGGCAAGCTTGAGCCGGCCGGAGTAAAGCTCGCCGTGCGGCACGCCGGCATCGTCCATGTGATCGAACACGCCGAATTTCATGACCGGCCACCCTCCCTCAGGTCATTCCGGGACACGGCCATCAAACTGATGTGCCTTGGAGCATGATCCGGAAAGTGGAATCCAGTTTTCCGACAAGATCGTGCTCCAATGAAGAGTCCGGACCGTGATCCGAGTCAACTTGATCGGATCATGGTCTAGCGACAATACCAGTAATAGCGACGCCAAAACCGGCCCGTTCTCACGTACGTGCCAAACCTGTTCGTCAGCAGGCCTTGTCTTTTGGCGGCATTATATTCGGTCTTGGAAGCAACTCGGCAGCCCTGCTGCCAAGGCGGTTGCTGCGCATTCACCGGCGAAGAGGAAAATCCGACGAGTATCGAGGCGAGCACGGCAATGCAGGCGCCGTGCGTCATCAGCACGGCAGGGCCGCCGCAATCCATCCGCTCACCTCGCATGTGCTCGGGCCGTTGCGCGCGCACCGCGAGCGGCCGCGTGTCCGCCGTAGCGCCGCGCAATGCGATGAGGTCGCGCCGTCTCATTGTCTTCCCCGAGGCTCGGGCAAGGCATCGTAACGGCTCGAACCGGCGGTTTGGAAGTGGTTGCGTGTGAGTTGACACGCAGGTCGCTACATCCGCTGCGGTCGGAGACGTGGCGGCGTGTCCGTGCAAGGGCCGCCCATCGTCCATTGCGTTCGGATGACAGACATGGTTCCGGAGAGCAGCCTCACGCCGTCGCGGCCGCGCGCGGACACGCAACGACCGTCACGGCGAAAGTCCGGATTGAGCAAATCTGGCGAGATATTATTCTTCGCCGGAAGGGTAGCCCGCCGCAATCAGCGCTGAACCTTGAGGTTCTCTGCCGACGTCTTGCCCCTGTTCGCTACTTCCTCGTATTCGACGACCTGCCCCTCATTGAGGCCGCTGAGGCCGGCGCGTTCGACCGCCGAAATATGCACGAATACGTCCTTGCCGCCGCCACCCTGCGGTTGGATAAAGCCGTACCCTTTTTGCGCGTTGAACCACTTGACAGTGCCTTTAGCCATTCTCGCTCTCCAGTATTGATCCCAAAGCATGACGCCGCCGCCTGGAATGTCCAGCATTATTCGGCGATGCGGTCAGTAGACATCTCGTCAATTGTTGAAAAAGGACGTCGCCCGGCCGCCGGCCCGAGGGGCTATTTCCACTCCACCTTCATCACTTCATAGGCCTTGGCGCCGCCTGGCGTGACGACCTCGACCTGTGCGCCCTTCTTCTTGCCGACCAGCGCGCGGGCGAGCGGGGAGGTGATGGAAATCTTGCCCTTCTTGGCGTCGGCCTCGGGTTCGCCGACGATCTGCCAGACTGCCTTCTTTTCGGTGTCCTCGTCGACCAGGGTGACTGTGGCGCCGAACGTGATGGTGTCGCCGGACAGTTTCGATACGTCGATGACCTCGGCGCGCGCGAGCTTGTCCTCGAGCTCGGCGATGCGGCCTTCATTGAGCGATTGCGATTCCTTGGCGGCGTGATACTCGGCGTTCTCCGACAGGTCGCCGTGGGTGCGCGCGTCGGTGATCTGCTGGATGATGCGCGGACGCTCCACCTGCTGGCAATGCTTGAGCTCTGACTCGAGGGCGGAATAGCCCTCCGCCGTCATCGGAATTTTGTCCATCGATCTCACCTCCAGAGTCAAAGTCAGATCGCGGGCCGAGGCATTGCCTGGCCGCACGATCCAAACCTGGCTCTACACGTACCGCCGCTTCGGCCGCCCCGATTCACGATCAGACTCGGCCCCGAAGTAGCTTTGCAGCGCACACACCTCGAGGTCACCCCCGAGATAGGCCTTGATGCCCTGCGCTGCGGCGACGGCCCCTGAAAGAGTGGTGTAGTACGGCACTTTATGCAAGAGGGCAGCGCGCCGGAGTGACCGGCTGTCGGCCAGCGCCGTGGCCCCCTCGGTGGTGTTGAAAACCAGCTGGACTTCGCCGTTTTTGATGGCGTCGACGATGTGCGGCCGCCCTTCCGCCACCTTGTTGATCTTGACCGCCGCGACGCCCTGCTCGGCGAGATAGCGTTGCGTTCCCGACGTCGCCAATATCTTGAATCCGAGCTGGACGAGCAGCCGGGTCGCTTCCAGGATGCGCGTCTTGTCGGCGTCCCGCACCGAGACAAACACCGTCCCGGTCTTCGGCACCCGCGTGCCGCCGCCGAGCTGGCTCTTGGCGAAGGCGATATTGTAATCGCGGTCGATTCCCATCACCTCGCCGGTCGATTTCATTTCCGGGCCGAGCACGGTATCGACCTTGTCGCCGAAGCGCGCGAACGGGAACACAGCTTCCTTGACGCCGACATGTCTGGCGGCGCCGGGTTCGAAATTCTGCGGCTCGAGATTGAAACTCTTGAGCGTCTCGCCGGCCATGATGCGCGCGGCGATCTTGGCGACCGGCAGTCCGATCACCTTGGCGACGAACGGCACCGTGCGCGAGGCGCGTGGATTGACTTCGAGCACATAGATGTCGCCGTCCTTGATGGCGTATTGCACGTTCATCAAACCGCCGACCCTGAGTGCAAGCGCCAGCGCCCGGGTCTGGCGGTCGAGCTCGGCGATGATCCCGGACGACAGATCGTGCGGCGGCAGCGAGCAGGCGGAGTCGCCGGAATGGATGCCGGCTTCCTCGATGTGCTCCATGATGCCGGCGACGTAGGTGTCGGTGCCGTCGGCGAGGCAATCGACGTCGACCTCGACGGCGTCGGTCAGATAACGGTCGATGAGAAGCGGCCGTTTCTCCGAAACCGCAAGCTCCGAGGGCCGGTCGAGATCGGCCGTGAGCCGCGCAACGTAACGGGCGAGCTGGTGGTTGTCGTACACGATCTCCATGGCGCGGCCGCCGAGCACATAGGACGGGCGGATCACGATCGGATAACCGATCGACTGCGCGATCGCGTGGGCTTTTTCCGGGCTGGTGGCGATGCCGCTCTTGGGCTGCCGCAGCTTGAGCGTGTCGAGCAGCTTCTTGAAGCGGTCGCGATCCTCGGCGAGGTCGATGGCATCGGGCGAGGTGCCGAGGATCGGCACATTCGCACTCTCCAGCGGTTCGGCGAGCTTGAGCGGCGTCTGGCCGCCGAACTGGACGATGACACCGTGCAGCGTGCCGTTTTTACGCTCGGTATCGATGATCTCGAGGACGTCTTCCGCGGTCAGCGGCTCGAAATACAGCCGGTCTGAGGTGTCGTAATCGGTCGACACCGTTTCCGGATTGCAGTTGATCATGATGGTTTCGTAGCCGGCGTCCTTCAGCGCAAAGGCGGCATGGCAACAGCAGTAATCGAATTCGATGCCCTGGCCGATGCGGTTCGGGCCGCCGCCGAGGATGACGACTTTCTTCCGGTCGGTCGGCAGCGCTTCGTCGGCGGCATGTCCGGCGAACGGCGCGTCGTAGGTCGAATACATGTAAGCCGTGGGCGAAGCGAACTCGGCGGCGCAGGTGTCGATGCGCTTGAAGACCGGCCGCACCCCGAGTTTGCGGCGATGTTCGGCAACCTGCTCCGGCGAAATTCCGGTGAGTCTGGCGAGCCGCGCGTCGGAAAAGCCCATGGCCTTGAGCCGCCGCAATGCCGGCGCCGTTGCCGGCAGGCCCTTGCTGCGGATATCGGCTTCCATCTCGACGATGCCGCGGATCTGCGCCAGGAACCATGGATCGACGTGGCAGGCGGTATGGATATCGACGTCGCTCATGCCAAGCCGCATGGCTTGCGCGATCTTAAGGACGCCATCTGGCGACGGCGTGCCGAGCGCGGCGCGGATGGCGTTCTTGTCGTCGCCTTGGCCGAGACCGGGAATGGCAATCTCGTCGAGGCCGCTCAGCCCGGTTTCGAGCGAGCGTAACGCCTTCTGCAAACTCTCGGCAAAGGTGCGGCCGATCGCCATGGCCTCGCCGACGGATTTCATCGAGGTGGTCAGCACCGGATCGGCGCCGGGGAATTTCTCGAAGGCAAAGCGCGGGATCTTGGTGACGATATAATCGATGGTCGGCTCGAACGAGGCCGGCGTCGCGCCGCCGGTGATGTCGTTGGCGATTTCGTCGAGCGTGTAGCCGATCGCGAGCTTGGCGGCGACCTTGGCGATGGGAAATCCGGTCGCTTTCGAAGCCAGTGCCGACGAGCGCGACACGCGCGGATTCATTTCAATGACGACCAGCCGCCCGTCCGCCGGGTTGACGGCGAACTGTACGTTGGAGCCGCCGGTCTCGACGCCGATCTCGCGCAGCACCGCGATCGAGGCGTCGCGCATGATCTGGTATTCCTTGTCGGTGAGCGTCAAAGCCGGCGCCACCGTGATCGAGTCGCCGGTATGCACGCCCATCGGATCGAGGTTTTCGATGGAGCAGACGATGATGCAATTGTCGTTCCTGTCGCGAACGACTTCCATTTCGTATTCTTTCCAGCCCAGCACCGACTCCTCGATCAGCACTTCGTTGGTCGGCGACGCGTCGATGCCGCCCTCGACGATCTCGATGAACTCGGCCTTGTTGTAGGCGATGCCGCCGCCGGTGCCGCCGAGCGTGAACGACGGCCGGATGATCGCGGGAAGCCCGATATCGTCGAGCGCTTCGAGCGCCTGGATCAGTGTCTTGATCTGATGCGAGCGCGGCGTCGCAAGCCCGATCTTTGTCATCGCCTCGCGGAACAGCTTGCGGTCTTCGGCCTTGTCGATGGCGTCGGCGGTGGCGCCGATCATCTTGACGCCGAACCGGTCGAGCACGCCCATCTTGCGAAGCGACAGCGCGGTGTTGAGCGCGGTCTGCCCGCCCATGGTCGGCAGCAGCGCGTCCGGCCGCTCCTTCTCGATGATCTTGGCGACGATCTCCGGCGTGATCGGCTCGATATAGGTCGCGTCCGCCAGGTCCGGATCGGTCATGATCGTCGCCGGATTGGAATTGATCAGGACGACGCGATAGCCCTCTTCCTTGAGCGCCTTGCAGGCCTGGGTTCCGGAATAATCGAACTCACACGCCTGGCCGATGACGATCGGGCCCGCGCCGATGATCAGGATCGAGGAGATGTCGGTCCGCTTGGGCATTGCTTCCGCATGTAAGGCACAAAAAAAGGGCGCGACTGGTGCGCGTCCTTGCCGGCGCCGGGGCCCGGCCCCGCGCGCAGGGGTCTTAGACCAGATTCGAAGCCTCGGCAACGCTTGGCGTTTGTCCTGTGTGTTGCCGCGCGCTACCCTCATGGCGACAAATATGAACGCTGCGGGAGGGAACAATGCGGGCGGCCCATAAGCTGTTGATCCTTGGGCTCGGAATCGCCGCAACGGCCGGCGGCATCGGGGTTTCCGCGCAAGTTTCCGCCCAAGTTCCGGCTGGCGATACGCGGCCGATTACGCTGGTGGTGCCGATCGCCGCCGGCGGCGGCGTCGACACCATCGGCCGGATATTCGCGGCGCAGCTTGCGGAGCGGCTCAAGCAGGCCTGGGTGGTCGAGAATCGTCCTGGCGCCGGCGGCCTTGTCGGCCTCGACTCGGTCGCCAAAGCAGCGCCCGACGGCCATACAATGGTGATGATCGAGACCTCGGCCGTGTTGCAGAAGTGGCTGCACAAGAACGTGCCGTTCGATGTCGTCGCCGACTTCGCCCCGGTGGCGCAAATGGCGACGACGCCGCTGTTCCTGTTCGCCAACCCTTCGCTGCCGGTGTCGAACCTCAAGGAGCTGATTGCCTATGCCAAAGCCAACCCGGGAAAGCTCTCGGTCGGCACCCCAGGCATCGGCTCGCCGCATCATCTCGCCGCGGCGATGCTCAACGCCGCCGCCGGTATCGACATCACCCACGTACCGTACAAAGGCACCGCGCCGGCGCTCAATGATCTGCTCGGCGGCCAGATTCCGCTGATCTGGGCGACGCCCAATGTCGTCATACAGTATGTCGAGAGCGGCAAGGTGAAGCCGCTTGTTGTCGGCTCGCTCCAGCGCGTGGCGATCTTGCCGAACGTGCCAACCGCCAGCGAGAGCGGCTTGCCGGGGTTCGACGTCAGCGTCTGGTTTGGCATTGCCGCCCCGGCGAAAACGGTGCCCGACATCATCGAGCGTGCGGACCGCGCCATAGCCGAGATCGACAAGCTGCCGGACGTCGCGCAAAAGACGGCGCCGCTCGGTTACGATCTCAGCTATCTCGACAACCGGCAGTTTGCCGACAAGATAGCCAAAGACCACGCCCGTTACGGCAAGGTGATCCGCGATGCCGGCATCACGCCGGATTGAGGTGGGAGCCCGGTATTTCTCGCGAAAAAGCGGCGCGGTTTAATTCTTGCACGGCCAGGCTTTTGCCATTGCATCATTGGCCACAAGCCGGAAATCTTCTTTCATTCGTTCGGGCCGAGCCTCGATGTAGGTAACAATCTCGCGTATCCGTGCCAGGTTATCGGTCGTCGCTGGGGCGCAAAATGCCTTGGTATCCTGACTCAAGGCATCAAGAACTTCGGCCGCTCCGACACAGCGTCCGCCGAAGAAGGTCAATTTTCCCGCAATGAACTCTTTGCATCCGGGCAGGTAGAATTCGACCGTGTAAGCCCGCGAGGCCGCCGGCGGGCCCGCATGAGCGGTGGATCCGAATAAAGCGATCGCGAAAGCTAGGCGCAGCCAGAGCATCTGTGCCCTCCTATGTCCGGCTCTTCAATTCCTCCCACAGTAGCAGGAAGCTTGCATGTAGGCACGTCGAGGGCGTGACAGAGCACTTCGAGCGGGCTTTGCCCGAGTACCTCAGGAGGATGCGCCTTGTGCCGATCACGATGTCGCGGGCCGCGCGATAAACATCATGCGCGCCTGGTTGTGCCCGATGTTTTGCGGCGCACGCCGGGCAGAGAAGCCCGCCGCCGCGAGCTTTTGCATCATGGTCGCTTCGCCATAACGCGTGAGCCCGAAATCCGAGCGCAGACGCCAATAATCGGAAAAAAGGGTGCGGGCGAGGCCGGTGACGGCGGCGGTGAAGAATCCGTTGGCGGCGCCAAACCGCAACAGCGCCGCAGCGTCGGTGGCCGCCGCGATGTGCGGCGGGATCACGTCACTGACCACGAGCGTGCCGCCGCCGTCGAGCAAGCGATGAAACAATGCGAACAGGTCGGCGGTCTCCCCGGGCGTGAGATATTGCGCGACCGAATGCAGCACGATGAGATCGAGCGAACGGTCTGGCAGACGCTTCACCTCGTCGGGGGCGACAGCGCGGATTTTCGGATTATCGGCGAACCGCGCGGCGACGCCGACACGCACGCCCGATGCGCCTTCGCACAGCAGAAGTTCGGCTGATGCTGCGGCAACAAGATCGGCATGCAGCGCCTCGCCGGAGCCGTAATCGAGCACGCGGGCCTGCGGCGACGGCACCAGCGCCGCGATCTGCTTCGCGATCAGGCGATAATGGATATCGCGGTGCCGCGGGTTGACATAGATCGAGTGCGGACTGTCCCAAAACGTAAGCCAATTCATGCGCGCCACAGCGTGACCAGCGGCCCTTTCGGTCCAAAAGCCGGATCTGTAGCGGGTAGCGGCACCTTACGAATGGACGCGAGCGCTTTGGCGTGCTCCGCCTTGCTGGCGCGGCACAGATTATACTTGCCGCTCGGCGGATAAGCGCCGACGACAGTGAGATCGCGCGTCTGCCTCAGGCACTGATGGCCGGTCCCTGCCGGCAGGATGACGACGTCGCCTGGCATGATCTTAATCTTTTCGCCGTTCTCGCCGCCGAACCGTACCGTGGCGCAACCGCGGGCCACGCCTAATGCCTCGTGAATCATGGAATGGTAATGCACGTAGTGAAAAATGCCGTTGCGCCACATATCACCCCAGCCGTTTTCGGCAAATATTTTTTCGATCACGCGCTCGGGATCAGGCGAAGTGGGGAGTTCGATCGCGCCACGATACAGAATTAGCGGCAGCGTGGGATTGTTCGGAATCCGGCCGTCGTCAGCGAATATGCGGGTAAAGGGGGCGGGTTGCCTGAGTAGGGTCAGCATGACCTGTTCTTTCGCCGCGCTGCGGGTCGAAAGTTCTGGCTAATATAGTTGTCTAACCCGTCCCCAAGGGTCGGAGTTCCGGTCTAGGCGGGCCTGAAACCGCGCATGTGATCCACGAAGCGGCCAAACAAATAATGACTGTCGCGCGGGCCGGGCGACGCCTCAGGGTGATATTGCACCGAGAACACTGGCCGATCGTTGAGCGCCAGCCCGCAATTCGAGCCATCGAACAATGACACGTGGGTTTCCACGGCATTGCCCGGCAGCGTCGCGCGGTCGACGGCAAAGCCGTGGTTCATCGACGTGATCTCGACCTTGCCGGTTTGCAGGTCTTTCACCGGATGGTTGGCGCCGTGGTGGCCCTGATGCATCTTCATGGTCTTGGCGCCGACCGCGAGGCCAAGCATCTGGTGGCCGAGGCAGATGCCGAACACCGGCAGCTTGCCGATCAGCGTCCGGATCACCGGCACGGCATATTCGCCTGTCGCCGCCGGATCGCCCGGACCATTGGACAGGAACACGCCGTCCGGCTTGAGCGCCATGATGTCTTCGGCCGAAGTCTTGGCCGGCACCACGGTGACTTTGCAGGCATGGCCCGCGAGCTGGCGCAGAATGTTGCGTTTGATGCCGTAGTCGATGGCCACGACATGATACTTCGCCTCGCCGCTTTCGCCGTAGCCCTCGCCCCAAACCCACGGCGTCTCAGTCCAGGTGAAGCGCTGGGCAGTCGTCACCATCGGCACGAGATCCATGCCGAGAAGACCGGGCCACGCCTTTGCCTCGCGTTTGAGCGCGTCGAGATCGAATTGGCCGGACGGCTCGTGGGCGATCACCGCATTTGGCATGCCCTTCTCGCGAATGAGCGCGGTGAGCGCGCGGGTATCGAGGCCGGCCAGTCCGATGACGCCACGGCTTTTCAGCCAGGCATCGAGATGGCGGGTGGCGCGGTAGTTCGACGGTTGCGTGATCGCCGAATGCAGCACGATGCCGCGCGCGCCCGGCGTCGCCGCGAGATTGACGGTCTCGACGTCGGCGTCGTTGGTGCCGACATTGCCGATGTGCGGAAACGTGAATGTGATGATCTGGCCGGCGTAGGACGGATCGGTGAGGATCTCCTCGTAGCCGGTCATCGCCGTGTTGAAACAGACCTCGCCGACGGCGCATCCGGTGGCGCCGAAGCCGACGCCCTCGAGCACGGTGCCGTCGGCCATGACGAGGAGCGCCGTAGGCTTGGGCTCGTCCCAGGCCGAGTGCGGCGCCGGTTGAGACTGCGGTTGTGTCGGCATGGGCAAGGGCCTACATGTTCCACCGCCCGCCGACCCGCGCGGGCGCTGTGTGGGATGAGGCCATAGCCGTGTTGCGCGACGATATCAACAACGCGATGAAAGAAGCGATGAAAGCCGGACAGGCGCGGCGCGTTTCGACGCTGCGCCTCATCAATGCCGCGATCCTTCAGCGCGAAACCTCCGGCGCCGAGCGGCTGAAATTGTCCGATCCGGAAATCCTCGACGTCATGGGCAAGATGATCAAGCAGCGCCAGGAATCGCTGGATATCTACGAGAAAGCCGGCCGCGCCGAGCTTGCCGCCCAGGAGCGCGAGGAGATCGACATCATCTCCGCCTATCTGCCCAGGCAAATGTCTGATCGCGAAGCCGGAGAGGCGATTTCGGCGCTGATCAAGGACATCGAGGCCGAGACGATCAAGGACATGGGCCGCGCCATGGCGGCGCTGAAAGAGCGATTCGCCGGCCGCATGGACTTCGCCAAGGCGAGCGCGATGGTCAAGAAGCTGCTTACGCGCTGAGGGCGCGGCTGTTGCGATCCACGCGCGTGAGGAGACACCTCCTTGAGGCCGATGTCGCTTGCCCATCTCACGGTGCTCGACGCCGATCCGCTCACCCTGATCGACGCTGCCGCGGCCGGCGGGTTCGATGCCGCCGGGCTGCGTATCGTCCCTGCGTTTGGCACGGGCGAGATTGTCGACGTTGTCGGCGATCGCGGTTTGCAGCAGCGGATCAAACAGCGGCTTCGTGAAACCGGAATCCGGATCCTCGATGTCGAAGCGATCTGGCTCAGGCCGGAAACGCAGATCGAGACGCTCAAGCCGGCGCTTGGGACTGGCGCGGAGCTCGGCGCCAAATACGTCCTCACCATCGCCTTCGACGACGAGAAGGCGCGGCTTCTGGACAACTTCGGCACGCTGTGCGCCGCGGCGCATTTTTGCGGACTGCGCACCATGCTCGAATTCATTCCCTACTCGGTGCTCGGCACGTTGCAGAAGGCGCACGAGCTGCTCGCCGCTACGGCGCCTGCAGATGCCGGATTGCTGGTCGACGCCCTGCATTTGAGCCGCTCGGGCGGCGATCCCGCCGACATCGCGGCTTACGATCCGACGCTGTTCTCGTACATCCATCTCTGCGACGCGCCGGCGACGAAACCGCCTCCCGAGCGCAATCGCGACGAAGCGCGCGGCAACAGGCTCTATCCGGGCGAGGGCGAATTGTGGCTTGATGCGTTTATCGGCGCGTTTGCGCCTGATACTCCCGTTGCGGTCGAGGCGCCCAACGCGAAATTCGCACACTTGCCGCCGGCGGAGCGGGCGCGGCTTGCAGGCGAGGCGACCCGTCGCCTGCTTCGCGGCGAATAAATCCGGCCGTCGCTAGAGTTTCGAGCCGCCGTCGACAGCGATGATGTTGACCCAGCGCGCTTCGTTGGAAACCAGGAACGCGATGACCGAAGCGACATCGTCGGGCGATACTTCAGCGCGAGACCTCGGCGCCGAACGGCACCGCGACGCGTAGTCGACTTTCGGACGTCTCGCATCCCTAATGATCATAATGAAAGTTCACCGTGCATTTTCCGTCCTTGATTCCGGACCGAACGCGATCGGCATTGCGCCTCAGAAGAAATCCGGCCAGCAGGCGTGCGCCGTCCTCGCGGTCGCGAATTTGTTCGGTGGAGGGGCGCTCTTCCGGGAGTTCAAGCCGCTCACCGGGATACGTGACGCCGATCTCCATATTGTATTCGTCAAAGCTGGCGCGCACGACCATTTTCCCGGTTTGCCAACAAGTCTCCGCGATGGCTTCGATTAGTTGAATTACGCCGAAACTCGCACGAGTAGTCACGTCCTGACGGGCTCCCCAAGCCTTGCCCTGCTCGACGAAAAAATTCTCAATTTTCTGCGGATCGATATGCTCCCGTTCGACGTCAAACGTCGAGGTCTTGCGCACACCAATTCGAAATACGAGGTTCAACACCAAAGCGATGGCGGTCGACGCAACCAACGAAGAGCCGGCGACCTCCGCGATCTCACTCGGCATCAAGTTCACGCTATTGGGAAAAACCTCGATCATGAGTCCGCCCAGAATGCTGAGGCCGAGTACGAAGGTGCGCCGAGTATCAAGCATGCGCGACATCATGACCTGAAGCCCATTGATCATGATGAAAGTGACGGCGTACATCAGCGCGGACACCACGACGGCGCGAGGCATGATCGCCAGCAGCGCAGTCAATTTCGGACAAAAGCCCAGCATAAAGAAAATCGCGGCAGCCACTACCGCTATGTTGCGGCTGGCAACGCCGGTAGCGGAAGCAAGGCCGGCGCTCGGCGTTGAGGTATTAACCCCTCCGGCGGTCCCCGCGAGTCCGGCGATCATAGTCGCCAATCCGTCACTGAGCACGCCGCGCGTAATCGACCGCATGTCGGGTCGGACCCAGGTCGCATCGTTCATCTTCTCGCAGATCGTCAGCGTGCCCGCAGCCTTCATTGCGGCAGCAAGACTGGCGATTGCGAATGGCGCCATGAGCGTGGCGTTGAACGACCAGCCGATATGACCGATTTGAGGGATTCCGAACCAACCGGCCTGCTCTACCAGCGCCCACAGTGCCGGATTCACCAAGCCAGCCGCTGCAGCGGCAGCGTAGCCGATGGTGAGCCCGATCAACGCACACAGCATGCGCGCCAGACCTTTGCCCCAGACGTTCAGCGCGGTCATGCTTCCGAGTGTCATTGCCGCGACCAGCCACTCGGCCGAACTCACAGGTGTGGCGGTCGGGCCCAGCAAAGTGCGCAGACCGGCAAGACCCGCCGCTACCCCGAGCATGAAAATGACCAGTCCGGATACTTCCACAGGGAGAAACTTGCGGAGCCGGTTGAGCATTGGCGCGACGAGTGATTCCAGCGCACCGGCGAAAATCGTCATGCCGAAGACCAGTGGCAAGCCGCCGATGCGCGCCGCAATCAGGCCGGGTGCGAAATAGCTCGCCGTGAACGTCGACGGCAGCATGTAGCCGGATCCGACCGGCCCGAGCCGAAGCACCTGGATAAGGGTACCAATGGAAAGTACGATCATGCCGACCGAGAGCAAATTTGCCACCAGCGATATCGGAGCGTCGACCGCGCGGCAGATCAGCAACGGGTATACGAGATTGATCGAGATCAATCCGACGTGCTGAACTCCATTCGACAAAGCGATAATAATATTCGGCTGGTCGTCTGCATTGTAAATCAGCGAGGAGGGCTTCTTGGCAGTAGCCGGGAGGATCGGTGCGCTATAGGCGCGTTCCAAGAAAGCGCGTATCGGATTGCGGCTACGGTGCTCCTGCCGTTCTTCGCCCGGCGTTATAACAACCTTGCCCTCCAGCGCGGCGTTCATTGCACGCTCGCAATACCATCTTCGCGTGTGAGGTAGACGGGCAAAAGCTCGGCGAACGCGCCAATTTCGAACAAGCGCTTCACCTCGCCGGCTATGCCACAGAGCGCGAGCTTGCCATTTTTCTCCTGGGTCGTCTTTTTTGCGATAAGGAGCTGTCGGAACCCGGCGCTGCTGATGTAAGTGATGCTGTGAAGGTCGATGACAATGTGTTCTCGGCCGGCATTCAACAATTTCGCCAGGCGCTCGCCGAAATCTTTGGCAGTCACACTGTCGATCCGGCCGCGCGGTTCCAGAATGGTTACGGGACCTGCCGTTTCTTCAATAACTTCCATCATCGTCTCCTTCCAGGCCCCCGGCTCAATCTATCCGCTTGCGCATTTCCAGACGGTTGATCCCTTTTTCACGCACGTAACGTACATCGTCCATCAGATTCCTGATGAAGTGGACGCCAAAGCCGCTGTCACGGTCGGGTGAAGTGAGATCCAGTGCGGGGACCGACAGCGGATCGAAGGGTTGACCGTCATCCTCGACAGTCGCAGCAACGCTGCCAGGTTCATAGTCCAGCCGCACCAGGATTGAATGATCGCGAACGTCGCCATAGGCGTATCGTATGATATTGCTCAGAGCTTCATCGAGCGAAACGCCCAACGCGACGAGTAATTGATTGGATAAATTATGCGTCAGGCAAAACTGGCTGACTATCTCGGCCACCGATTCGACCTCGGCGATGCGGTTTCGGATTCGAGTTTCGACGCGGTGCGCGTCCATTGGTATTACCCGGCTTTATAAGCAGGCTATATTACAGTTGGAATTCGGCTTGGTATCAACCAGTAAAACTATGTGAATGACCTTCCGCACGGCGGCAAGCCGCCGCCAGCCGGACCGGTTAACGCGCTTGGCTCAAAGGACGCCGGACTGAGCTGATGATCGCCATGAATGCAGTGAAACCGGAGGCGACGGCCATCGACCTGCTCCGCGAGCATGTAACGCTCGGCGGGCTTCCCGAAGCCGCCCTCAAGACGCTCCTCGACAATAGTGAGTTAATTCGCTTTGCGCCCGACGAGATTATGCTGCAGCAGGGCGCGCCCAGCGATTTCGCGTTATTCATCATAGCCGGCGAAGCTGACGTTTCGGTCCAGACTTCGTATGGCGCTATTCACATCGCCCACAGCTCGCCCGGAACGCTGATCGGCGAGATCGGCGCGTTCGCCCATGTGCCGCGGATCGCTACCGTGCGGGCCCGCACGACGCTCGATGCTTTGCGGGTTGAACGCTCGCAATTGCTCGAGCTCGGCCGCACGAATCCCCAGCTCCTGTTGTTTGTCGTCGGCCAACTCGGCGAACGAATGTCGCGGCTCAATCGGGCTATCGGCTTTTACACCAATGCACTGAGCGCGCTTGAGTCAAACGATTTGGACCCAAAGCTGCTCGACGAATTGCGCCATCCGTTGCCGGAGCTCGTTGATTTTTCACAATCGTTTCTCCGGCTCGCCGAACAGATCACGATCAAGCGCCAGCGTTTCGAAGAAATGGCAAATGCCGCGGCAATTCAGCGTTCAATGCTGCCGCGCCCATTCAAGCCCGAGAAGGCCTTTGCGGCGATCGATCTGCACGGGGAACTGCATCCGGCGCGCGAAGTCGGCGGCGATTTCTTTGACTACTTCACGATCGACGACAGGCGGATCGCTGTCAGCATCGGTGACGTGTCCGGCAAGGGCGTGCCCGCATCACTATTCATGGCAATGACCCAGTCCTTGATCCGGCTCATGATCCGGGAGGGCGGCGACCTGGAAGCGGGAATCGTCCGGGTCAACAGTCTGCTCGCCGCCAATAACGAGGAGTCGATGTTTGCGACGGCATTTTGTGCGGTCATCGACGTCGAAACGGGCCAGGTTGTTTACAGCAACTGCGGACATAATGCCCCGCTGTTGTTGCGGCGCGGTGCCGCGATCGACCATCTGGCGCCGACTGGGCCGCCGCTGGCGGCGAGCGCGCATGCGACGATCAAGACATCGACCCGGCGTTTCCTGGCGGGTGATCGCTTGATCTTGTTCAGCGACGGTATTCCCGAAGCGACCAGTCCTGCCGGCGATTTTTTTGGCGACCGGCGGCTTGAGCTCACTGTTCTCGAGTTCGCCGAAGCGGCGGCCAAGGACCTTGTGCGTGGCATCGTCGACAGAGTGACGGAATTTGAGCGCGGGGCGCCGCGAAATGACGACATTGCCTGCCTCGGCGTGCTCTACCGGGGCCCCGATGTCGAATAAAAATGCTTTCTTGCAGTACGGTATATCTGGACAACGACCGAACGCCGCCAAGAGGTGACGGGAAGAAACACGATGCCGGAATGTCTCATTCGCGGCCTGCGCAGCGTCGAACTGGTCGCCACCAATATCGAGGAAGCCGCGCGCTTCTACGAGACGGTGTGGGGGCTCGCGCCGGTGGACCGGCGCAACGACGCGGCGTATTTCCGCGGCACCGCCCGCTACCATCACATCATCGGCCTGCATCACGGCGCGCAGCCGGCCGTGATCCGCATCGTCTTCGATGTCGCCGGAAAACCTGCCGTCGATGCGTTATACAGAGCGGTGACGGCTGCCGGATGCAAAGCGACGGCGCCGGGCGCGCTGACGTTTCCCGGCGGCGGCTATGGTTTCGGCTGCAAGGACCCGGACGGCCGCAACCTCGGCTTTGTCTGCGATTGCGCCGATCACGGCGACGGCGAGGACCGGCCCGACAAGCCGCGCAAGATCGTCCACGCCAATCTCAACATGCGCGACCACGACGCGACGCTCGCGTTCTTCACCACAGTGCTCGGCTTTCGCACCGTCGACGAGAACGCGCCGCTGACGTTCCTGCATTGCGCCAACAGCGATCATTGCTCGATCGTGATGTGCAAGATGGATCTGGCGACGCTCAATCACATCGCCTTCGACGTGCCCGATATCGACTCGGTGATGCGCGGCATGGGCCGGATGAAGGACAACGGCTATCCGATCGAATGGGGACCGGGCCGCCACGGGCCGGGGAATAACGTGTTCGCCTATTTCTGCGGGCCCGACGAAGTGCCGCTCGAATACGCCGCCGAGGTCTTGCAGATCGACGACAGCTATCAGACCCACGACACCCATTACTGGAAATATACCGCCGGCCGCTCGGAGCTCTGGGGCCTCACCGCGCCGCGCTCGGCGCGCTATTACCGGGTGCAGCGGCTGTTCGGCTATACGGCGGAGGGGTGGCGGATCACTTGAGTTGTCATGCCCGCGAAGGCGGGCATCCAGTAATCGAGGACGAAAAGGCTCAATTTCAGAGGCCGGGCTTACTGGATCGTCCGCATTCGCGGACGATGACTGGGGTGCCTCCTGTGGATAACCGGGACAATCGCGGTAGCCTTCATCTTTGCGGTCGGGCCGCGCTACCCTATCTGCCGAATCACCATGCGCTTCACGCCGCAATTCCTGGATGAGCTGCGGGCGCGGCTTCCGGTTTCGGAAGTCGTCGGCCGGCGCGTGAAGCTGCGCAAGGCGGGCCGCGAATGGAAGGGCCTGTCGCCGTTCAACAAGGAAAAGACGCCGTCGTTCTTCGTCAATGACGCCAAAGCGATGTGGTTCGACTTCTCCTCACAGAAGAACGGCAACATCTTCGACTTCCTCATGCTCACCGAAGGCGTGAGCTTCCCGGAAGCCGTCGAGCGGCTGGCGCAGCAGGCCGGCGTGCCGATGCCGGCCTATTCGCCGGAGGCCGAGGCGCGCGAGGAACGGCGCAAGACGCTGCACGACATCGTCGAAATGGCGGCGAAATTCTTCGAAAGCACATTGGCGTCGCGCAACGGCGCGCGCGGCCGCGGCTATCTCGCCGACCGCGGGCTGACTTCAGCGACGCAGCTCAAGTTCCGCCTCGGCTATGCCACCGCCGAGCAATATGCGCTCAAGGAGCATCTCGGCGCCGCCAAGATCCCGGTCGAGGACATGATCGAGGCGGGCCTCGTCGTCGGTGGCGAAGACATTCCGGTGCCCTATGACCGCTTCCGCGACCGCGTCATGTTCCCGATCAGCGACTGGCGCGGCCGGGTCATCGCCTTCGGCGGCCGCGCGCTCGAAAAAGAAGTCTCGGCGAAGTACCTCAATTCGCCGGAGACGCCGCTGTTTCAGAAAGGCGCGACGCTCTACAACATCGCCGCCGCGCGCAAGGCCGCCCACGACGGCGCGCGCGTCATCGCCGTCGAAGGCTATATCGACGTCATCGCCATGGTCACCGCCGGCTTCGAAGCCACCGTCGCGCCGCTCGGCACCGCGCTTACCGCCGATCAGCTTGCGCTGATGTGGCGGCTCAACGACGAGCCGATCCTGTGTTTTGACGGCGACGGCGCCGGCCGCCGCGCCGCCTATCGCGCGATCGATGTCGCACTGCCGCTGATCAAGCCCGGCAAGAGCCTGAAATTCGCGGCGCTGCCGGACGGCCAGGATCCCGACGATCTCGCCCGCTCCGGCGGCCGCGACGCCATCGAGGACGTGCTCGGCGCGGCGCGGCCGCTGGCGGCGATGCTGTGGCAGCGCGAGAGCGAGCAGGGCGGGTTCGACACGCCGGAGCGGCGTGCCGCGCTCGAAGCGCGGCTTGGCGAAGTCACCGGCACCATCGCCGACGAAACCGTGCGCCGCTATTACCGGCAGGATTTCTCGGCGCGGCTGCGCCAGCAGTTCGCGCCGCAGAATGTCTCCTCGAAGGATTTCGCCGCGCGCCGGCAGAATTTCGGCGGTACCGCGTTCGGCAACACCCGCCGTTTCACCGGCGCGCCGTCGCGGCCGCTGTCGCCCAAGGCCGCGTTCCGCGCCGACGAAACCTACGTCGCGGCGAGCCCGCATCTCGCCACGAGCCCGGTGCATCGCGGCCACCGCGCCGCGATCCCGCGCGGCGAGGCGCTGATCCTGCTCGCCGCCATCAACCACCCCTGGCTCCTGCACGACCACATGGAGGAACTGGCCGAGGCCGAGTTCCGCCACGCCGACACGCAAAAGCTCAAAAGCGCGCTGATCGACGTGTTCGCCCACCATTCGGCGGGCGATTTCAGCCATGAGGGCGAGGCCGACCGCGCCGCGCTGGTGGCGGAACTGGAACGGGCCGGGTTCGCCGCGCTGCTCATTCGCATCGAGCGCTCGATCACGACGCCGTCGGTCTGGGGCGCGCGGGCGGATGCCGGAAAAGACGATGTTTTAGCGACGTGGAAACAGCTTGTTGCCTTGCATCGGCAATGGCATTCCCTAACTAGGGAGCTTAAGGACGCAGAGCTGGCCCTCGGGCAGGATAATTCCGAGGCGAACTATACGCGGCTCCTCGATGTGAAGGCCCGGCTGTCCACGCTCGACGGCACGGAAGCCTTGATCGAGGGCTTCGGTGCATCGTCGGGCCGTCCGGCGAGGTCACTGTAAGGCCGCTGTAGCGTCGCTGTGGCCGCCTAAGCTATTGAAGCGTCACGCTTTTGCCTCCCTTGCCGGGGGAGGCTGACGGCGGCGGGGGAAACGGAGGTCGCCCTTGCCGTCGTGGTTAGTCGGAGCTTAACGCAGCCCTGACAAGGTTTGGACCTCGATTCGGGTGCTTCGGCGCGGGTTACCCCGTGACGGAGCCGCCGATATTGGCCGTCGCAGCCGACCCCGAGACTCCCAGCATAGGGTAGGGGATGACGTTTCAGGGATCCCGTCCCGCGGCAGCCGGGTTGGGACAAGGCGCAAGGCCTAGAGGGCGTTGGAGACATGAGCATGGCAAGTAAGAGCAGTGCGGCCACCAAGACAGTCGTGAAACCGGCCAAGGCCGCCCAGCAAAATGGCGCCGAAACGCCCGAGAAAGACGGCGCCGAGACCCCGGACGCACCGCTGCCGCTGCTCGACCTGTCCGACGCCGCCGTCAAGAAGATGATCAAGGGCGCCAAGAAGCGCGGCTACGTCACCTATGAACAGCTCAACGCCGTGATGCCGTCGGAGGAAGTCACCTCCGAGAAGATCGAAGACATCCTGGCGATGATGAACGAGATGGGCATCAACGTCGTCGAGAACGAGGAAGCCGAGGCCGACGGCGAGGAAGAGGCCGAGGCCGAAGAGGAAGAGAGCGAGGGCGGCGAGCTGGTCGAGGTTACGCCGAAGCCGGTCGCCAAGTCCGAGGCCAAGGAACCATCCGAGCGCACCGACGATCCGGTGCGCATGTATCTGCGCGAAATGGGCTCGGTGGAGCTCTTGTCGCGCGAGGGCGAAATCGCCATCGCCAAGCGCATCGAGGCCGGCCGCGAGGCGATGATCGCGGGGCTGTGCGAAAACCCGCTCACCTTTCAGGCCGTCATCATCTGGCGCGACGAGCTCAACGAAGGAAAAGTATTTCTCCGCGACATCATCGATCTGGAAGCGACCTATGCCGGCCCCGACGCCAAGCAGGTCGCCCCGGCGGTGCTCGGCCCCGACGGCCTGCCGATCCACCCGGGCGGCATCGCGCCCGGCCCCGGCGCGCCCGGTTACGTACCGCCGCAGCCGGTAGCGCCGCCGTCGGCGCCGCCCGGCGCGACGCCGTTCAAGGCCATGGGGAACGGCGCCAATGGCGCACCCGGCGAAGAAGGCTCCGAAGAAGCCCCGATCGGCGATTCCGATCTCGACGAGGACGATCTCGAGAACTCGATGTCGCTCGCCGCGATCGAGGCCGAGCTCAAGCCGAAAGTGCTGGAGACCTTCGACAACATCGCCGACTCTTTCAAGCGGCTGCGCCGCCTGCAGGAGCTCGACATCCAGGGCAAGCTGCACAACGAGACGCTGTCGCCGGCCCAGGAGCGCAAGTCGAAGAAGCTCAAGGAAGAGATCATCCAGGAGGTCAAGTCGCTCCGCCTCAACCAGGCGCGCATCGATGCGCTGGTCGAGCAGCTCTACGACATCAACAAGCGGCTGGTCGGCCACGAGGGCCGGCTGATGCGGCTGTCGGAGAGCCACGGCGTCAGTCGCGAGGATTTCCTGCGCAACTATCAGGGCACCGAGCTCGATCCGCGCTGGCTCAACCGCGTCTCCAAACTCTCCGCCAAGGGCTGGAAGAATTTCGTCGCCCGCGACAAGGACCGCATCAAGGAACTGCGCACCGCGATCCATACGCTCGCCAGCGAGACCGGCCTCGAGATCGGCGAGTTCCGCAAGATCGTCCACATGGTGCAGAAGGGCGAGCGCGAAGCGCGTCAGGCCAAGAAGGAAATGGTCGAAGCCAACCTGCGCCTCGTCATCTCCATCGCCAAGAAATATACCAACCGCGGCCTGCAATTCCTCGACCTGATCCAGGAAGGCAACATCGGGCTGATGAAGGCGGTCGACAAATTCGAATACCGCCGCGGCTACAAGTTCTCGACCTATGCGACGTGGTGGATCCGCCAGGCCATCACCCGCTCGATCGCCGACCAGGCGCGCACCATCCGCATTCCGGTGCACATGATCGAGACCATCAACAAGATCGTGCGCACCTCGCGCCAGATGCTCAACGAGATCGGCCGCGAGCCGACGCCCGAAGAGCTCGCCGAAAAGCTCGGCATGCCGCTCGAGAAGGTGCGCAAGGTCCTCAAGATCGCCAAGGAGCCGCTGTCGCTCGAAACACCTATTGGTGATGAAGAGGATTCGCACCTCGGCGATTTCATCGAGGACAAGAACGCCATCCTGCCGATCGACGCCGCGATCCAGTCGAACCTGCGCGAGACCACGACCCGCGTGCTCGCCTCGCTCACGCCGCGCGAAGAACGCGTGCTGCGCATGCGCTTCGGCATCGGCATGAACACCGACCACACGCTGGAAGAAGTCGGCCAGCAGTTCTCGGTGACGCGCGAGCGCATCCGGCAGATCGAGGCCAAGGCGCTGCGGAAGCTCAAGCATCCGAGCCGGTCAAGGAAGCTGCGGAGCTTCCTCGACAATTAAACTGTCATGCCCTGCGAAGGCGGGGCATCCAGTAACCCCTGTCGGTGATTACTGGATCGCCCGCCAGCGCGGGCGATGACAAGGGGTACGTCATGGCCGGGCTTGTCCCGGCCATCCACGTCTTTCTGAAAATCAAAATCCCGGCTTCGGCCGGGGTTTTTGTTTGGATTTGCGTAGGCCACCCATCTGTCGCTGCTCGATCATCTGGTTCGAACAGCGCGCGGCGTGCACCCAATCAGCGGACGGCATATCCTCCATTTAGGTCGCCGATTCTCTCGTGGCGTAGCCACGCAGCCGGGAGCCGCACCATGAAGTTTTTCCTGCGACTTATCGAACGAATCGCACACTGGATCGCCCTCTTGCTTGGCATCGCAGCCATCGCCGCGATTGTAGTGGTGGTTGATCGTCCGTCAGAGAAAAGTGGAAGTCAGCAGAATCTTGGAGGTGCAGAGCAACAGCAAAAGCGCCTTGCAATCTTTCTCGACGGTACGTGGAACAGCGTCGACAGCAATACGAATGTCTAGCGCATGCGAGCGCTGACTGCCGCGAAGAGCAAGGATGGCAAAAATCAACTCGTTTACTACGAGATTGGCGTCAAGGGCTTCATGGGCGGTCTTTTCGGGCAGGGGCTCGATGATAACATCCGTCTGGCATACGAATGGCTTATCGAAAACTATAAAGACGGCGATGAGATCTTTATTTTCGGATTCAGCCGTGGCGCATTCACGGCCAGAAGCTTGGCCGGCTTGGTCGCCATCGATGGCGTCTTGAAAGCCGGCGCGCCGATCGGCGTGACCGAACTCTTTGAGCGCTACAAGAAGGGCAACGAGGAAAGCATCCAGACGTTGAAGGACATGGAAGCGTCTGGAGACATCGGCAAGCTGACAGAGCAGGAAAAGTGGTTGCTCAAATACTCCCAACCCGTGACTATAAAGGTTGTCGGCGTGTGGGACACCGTCGGCTCTGTGGGTCTGGTGGCCGGTGATATTCCAGGCATTAGCCGTTCGCAGTTTGATTATCACCAGACGGGATTACGCCTCCCTATTTTGAACGGCTATCACGCCCTTGCAATCGATGAGCACCGCGGCGACTTCGCCCCGACGCTCTGGGACATACACTACCCGAAAGATAAGAACGCGAGACAACCGCCGGCGCGCGCACTTTCCAATGTTGAACAACGTTGGTTTGTCGGTGCACACGCCAACGTTGGCGGCGGTTATGAGACCGACCTTCTCGCTCAAGCTCCACTACGTTGGATGATGAAAAAGGCGGAATCGCAGGGGCTTTCATTCCGATCGGAAGTTGATCTCGATGGCGATGCTTTAAAAGCGCCGATTGCTGACTCCTATAGGTCATTCATACACGGATTGTACCCTTGGATTTCGTGGTGGCCTCTTTATCGCGTTATTGGCCAGGAGCCCGAGGTTCGACAAGACGGCACCCACATCAACGTTAACGAGACGATCGACGCCAGCGTGTTTGAACGTTGGCGTGCTGATCCAACGTATCGTCCAAACAACCTCGCCGAGTGGGCGCAGCGCAAGAAGGTTGATCCTGCCCAGCTACAAACTTCCGTGCGCGCTGACGATTCTCGCGTGCCCGTGCCTGACTAATAAGCACGCGGAAGATGCGCTTCCTCATGGCCAGACTTGTGCCGGCCATCCCCGTCTTTCTGAATCAAAACCCAAGCGAAAGGGGGGTTTTTGTTCGCACCTCTCATCCGCCCAGCGAGAGCGAGCAATTATACGCTAGACTCAATTTAGCCCATGGGAGTAGCGTCCCGCCGATTCTTCAACCAGAGATTCGATTATGGCTACATCCCACCGGAAAGCGAAGCAGCAGCCCGCGCCTGACTACTCTGCGGGCAGAGCATCACATCAACGATCTCAATGCCAGAATCAACGAGTTCGTGAGTAACAAGCCATGGTCTGACAGGATTGAGAGCGACCCCAACAATCCCGGCCATCAAGTGCATAAGATCGCTTTTGCGCGGAGGCTGCCATCCGATCTGTCGTGCATCGTCTTTGATGCGGCTAGTAATCTCCGCGCCGTGCTGGATCAGGTCGGATACGCGAGCGCCGTTGCAAGCGGTCGGGAGAATCCCAAGCGTACCAATTTCCCGTTCGCAGATGACTTGGCCGGGCTCAACAACAACATTGATGGCAGAAAGGTTTGCGACCATCTCCCGTCTGAAATCACGGCACTCTTTCGGAGCTTCAAGCCATACAAAGGAGGGAATAACATCCTTTGGGCCTTGAACCGACTGTGTAACACCAACAAACACGCCACTTTGGCACCGTTCGATCTCGGTCAATTCAATCTCGGTGCAATCACTGAGATTTCCAAGACGGCGCAACCACTCCCAAGTGGCGGGGGCGAGATCAGAATTGAGGGCAGACTTAGCGGGTTCATCGGGCGCATTACCGCAGCCAATTCGAGTTGGAATGCGGAGAAGCACGAGATCACAATATCTGGCATTCCGGAGGAAGTAGGCTCGCAATACAAGGCTGACGTCGCTCTCAACGTAGCGATAGATGGCATAGAAGTTTTGGCTCGCCAGCCTGCGGTTGCGGTCCTCAACGCAATGGGCTGCGAAGTTCAGCGCGTCGGCAGCGCTACCGAAGCTGAGTGCAGGCGGCTGGGCTTCATCAAATAATCAGATCATTTTGCTTCCTGCGCGCACGCCAGCGCGGGATAGCCGTGAGTAAGGAAGCAGGCCGGCCGACTCGATTGAATGCGATGCAGAACTATTCCAATTTTTTGACTGGAAAAGACTTTGCGATCCCAAGTAGGGACCAACTGAAGTCTGGCAACAGGTCGATGATGTCACCTGTTGGTCCTTCGAACAGCCGCGACAAGCTCTGTTCCGACGTGTAAAACGCGCACAGATACGACAGCGAGGTAAGGGATGAGTGTCCGTTTTCGCATCACGCGCTTTATCGCCGCTGGCGCCGCGCTTGCAGCCGCAATGCTTGCACTCGCCACTCCGGCCTCCGCCGCCACCTGCGGCGGCAGCTACGAAGGCTTCCTCGCCCAGATGCAGAAGGATGCGCTGGCGGCCGGCGTCAGCCAGCAGACCATCAGCATGGCGTTTGCCGGGCTTTCGGCCGACCAGACCGTGCTCGCCTTCGATCGCCGCCAGCACGGCATGTTCCACTCCAAGAGCTTCGAGGACTATGCGCGCACGCGCGTCATTCCGGCGCGCATCAACCGCGCCAGGCAGTTGATGGCGCGCTACGCCGACCTCCTGTCGCGCATCGAAAAGCAGTACGGCGTGCCGCGCGAACTGATCATGGCGATCTGGACCATGGAAACCGACAACGGCACCGGCGACATGGGCAAGCTGCCGGTGATCCGCACGCTCTCGACGCTGGCCTGGGATTGCCGGCGCTCGGAGCTGTTCCAGGGCGAATTGATCGCGGCGCTTAAGATCGTGCAGCGCGGCGATCTGCCGTTGCGCGACCTGATCGGCGCCTATGCCGGCGAGATCGGTCAGACCCAGTTCCTGCCGTCGTCCTACATCAAGTACGGCGTCGACTATGACGGCGACGGCCGCGTCGACCTGCGCCACTCGGTGCCGGACGTGCTCGCCTCGACGGCGAACCTTCTGAAAACCAACGGCTGGCAGGCGGGGCAGCCGTATCGCGAAGGCACCGCGAATTTCGAAGCGATGCACGAGTGGAATCACTCGGAGATCTATCGCAAGACGCTGGTGCTGTTCGCCGAGCAGCTCGGCGGGCGGACGGGATCCTTGTCATCGCCCGCGCAGGCGGGCGATCCAGTAATCACCGCCGTGACTACTGGATGCCCCGCCTTCGCGGGGCATGACAGTGAGATGGAACGGGCGATGACGTGTTTCGGCGTCCGCTATACGGCGACTTGATCTTGACATTTGTCACCGAATCAAATACAAACAGCGAATCTCGCTCACGTGAAGGGACGTCACCGGTGACGGCCGACTGATGCGGGCGAGTGCGGTTCCTGCGGGCGGGGCTCGTAACCCCGCTCCCGGGCGGTTCGGGCATCGACCCTGGCGGCACTACGACCGCTGCGCGAGGTGCATCGCTTATAGCGCGATTGACGGTGCGGCCCGTATCTGCGCGCTGCCGATCACGTGAAGCGCGGCCCGGGCTGAGCCATGGCATTGATTTGCGTGGCAAGCGCCGCGGTGGAGCGCCGAGAGGCGAGCGCGCCCGAGGCGCGGGCGGGTGGCAACATCCGTCCGTGTGGCGCGCTGCCGCATCCGGTGCGCCGTCAGGTGGCAACATTTGATGGCGCGATGCGGACAAGGACTGGTGCGCCTTCCGGCGCTCCGCCTCCCTTCTTGTATGGAGGCAAAAATTCGTAGCTTAAAGATTCGTGGCTTTCCGTGACGCAAGACTCGGATGCGCAGGCATCGCGAGAACGAGAATCATTTTTTCGCTTCTCCCCGCGTGCGGGGAGAGGGAGCTTTCAAAGTTTCTGGCGGACTCACTTCCTTTCGTCATTGCCGGGCTTGACCCGGCAATCCATGCGGAGGGGTAAATTGAATGACCTCACCGAATTTTTCTGCGGCTCTTCAGTATGGACCACCGGGTCAAGCCCGGTGGTGACGAGATGAGAGGTCGGCGCGTGCGGGCGAAAATGGCATCACCACTTGCAGGCACGGCTTAACATCACATTTGAAGTCGCCATGTTACGATCGCCCGCGCAAGTGATTCGGGCCGCTCCAACCGCCGGGAGGCTTCACACCGCGATGAACATTCACGCGACGCTTGCCGAAAATCCGCAGCCTCGCTTTCTGATGTGCCCGCCGCGGCATTTCGCGGTCACTTACAGCATCAATCCGTGGATGGATCCCAAAGCCTGGGCCGGCGAGGGCGCTCACTTGCACGAGACGGCGCAGCGGCAATGGCAGGGCCTGCATGAAGCGCTCGAAGCCGCCGGCGCCGCGATCGAGATCGTGCCGCCGCAGCCCGGCCTACCCGATCTCGTCTTCACAGCCAATGCCGCCGTCGTGCTCGGCGGCAGGGCGGTGCTGGCGCGGTTCCGGCACGGCGAGCGGCAAAGCGAAGAGCCGGTGTTCGCCGCAGCCTTTGCCGCACTCGCCGCGCGCGGGCTGGTCGCGGACGTTGTGCAATTGCCCGCCGCGCTGAAATTCGAAGGCGCCGGCGATTGCATCTTCGATGCCCGACGCTCGCTGCTCTGGCTCGGCTGCGGCTTCCGCTCCGATGCCGCCGCCGGCCGCGTCATCGCGCGGCATCTCGGCGCGCGCTGCGTGCCGCTGCCGCTTGCGGACGCCAATTTCTATCACCTCGACACCGCGTTCTGCGCGCTGCCCTGCGGCGCCGTCATCTATTATCCGGCTGCGTTCACGCCGGCTGCATTGGCGCGCATCCACGATCTGGTCGCGCCTTCCGAGCGCATCGCGCTCGACCGCGCCGATGCCGAGCGCTTTGCCGCCAACGCGGTGTGCGTCGGCCGCAGCATCGTGCTGTCGCGTTGCAGCGCGGCGCTCCCCCACGCGCTCGAACGGCGCGGCTATGCGGTGATCGAAACGCCGCTCAACGTGTTTCAGAAAAGCGGCGGCTCAGCCTGCTGCCTGACGCTCCGCCTCGATCATCGCCTGATGCCGGCGCGCGCGGATGTGGCCGCGCCGGCTACGCGCGGTCAGGCGGTGGCGAGTCGCCGCTAGCGCGCCGATGCCGCCGCCGCGCTCACGACAACAGCGCGTCGGGCAGCCGATCCGGCGTGTAATCGCGCGGCGCATTGGCGAGCGCCTTGCGGCCGTGCCGCCAGCAGAAATAGCCGCCGAGGAGGATAAGGCCGAAGCCGCGCCAATCGCCGGTCATCCGAAATTCCGCGAACCCGCCGAGGCTGAAACCCAGTCCCAGGACGGCGAGGAGCGCAAGCGTTGCAACATAGCGGTCGCGCGATATGCCGGCGGTGAAGCGGATCCCGGTGTAAGGCCCGGCGGCGAGCGGCGCGTGCAACGCGGCAACGAAATCGCGATAGGCCGCGGCGCGCTCCCTGTCGCCATAGCCGCCGGGATTGGAATTGACGACGGTGAGGACAGTGTTGTCGGCAAACGTGATGGCGCATTGATCGACGATGACGCGCGAGCCGGAGGATTTCAGGTTGATGGCGACGATGTTGCCGAACGCCATTTCGGTGGTGCCGCCGTCCGCCGCCGTCCAGGCGATGCTGTCGGCGTTGAGCGTGATGCCCTGGTCGAGCCTGCGCAGGAAACCGCGGCTGTTGATGTAGAAACAGACGTCGTAGCTCGGCGGAATTCTGGGCGGCAAGGCTGGCATGGCAAGGCTCCGCAAGAACCGGGACGGAAGAGTATCGCGGAAACCGATTTACAGTCCGTGATGGCCGGATTTGACCCTGCAGGCGCGCCGATGCGAGCGCGAAGCGGGACGGTTCGGGATGGCCGGGACGAGGGAGGCCAAGACAGCGCAACCGGCGGTGTCTATCATCGCCCCCACGTCAGGATCGTGGATCGCGAACAATGTCTGGGGCGACGGCCTTCACCAAAGTCGATGTCGTTCATCACCTGGCGCAACGCTTCGGCTATCGCCGCTATCTGGAAATCGCGACCGCGACGACCGGGCAGAGCTACGGCAAGGTCGACCGCAGCCGCTTCGAGGATTGCCGCCGGCTGCTCTACAACACGCCGGCGGATTTCTCCGACGGCGCGGCGATCGATTATGTCTGTCCCGGCCTCGACATCGCCGCCGGCCTCGCCGCCATCGCCGCGCAACGCCGCCGCTTTGATATCGTTTTTGTCGATCCCTGGCATTTTTACGAGCCGTCGCGCCGCGATGTCGCGGCGGCGTTTGCCCTGGTCGAGCCCGGCGGCGCCGTGGTGGTGCACGATTGCCGCCCGCCCAGCGCGGACATCGCGCAGCCGGAGCATCAGCCCGGCGACTGGTGCGGCGTCACCTACAAGGCCTATCTCGACCATGTGCTCGGCCGCACCGATCTGCGCTACCTCACGGTCGACACCGATTACGGCTGCGGCGTCATCCGCAAGGCGCCGCTGCCGCTCGGTCAGCGCCTCGCGGTCCGTTTCGGCCGACGCCGCCTGCGCCGCGCCGTCGCGCAGTGGCAAAGTTTCGGCAGCGACTACGCCGCCGCCTGGCGCTATTTCGACGCCAACCATGTTTCGTTGCTCAAGCTGGTCAGCGTCGAGGCGTTCGTTTCCGGCGCGCACGCGCTGTTGTGAATGGCTTGCGTTGAATCGCTTTAAATCCGCTCGTCCCCGCGAAAGCGGGGACCCAGAACAAAAAGTGCTGGATTCCCGCTTTCGCGGGAATGAGCGGTGAATCCTCCAATCTGGATGGATCGGACTCTACAGCGCCGCGACCGCGCTGACTTCGATCAGGAATTGCTCCTGCACCAGGCGGTCGATCATCAACAGCGTGTTCGGCGGATAGGCGCCGTTCGCAAACAGCTTGGGAAATTCGCGCGTGCGATAGGCCATGAATTTCGGAATGTCCTGCGAATGCACGAGATAGGTGGTGAACTCGACGAGGTTGGCGAAATCCGCACCCTGCGACGCGAGCGCCGAGCCGATATTGGCGAACACCTGCGCGCATTGGCCGTCGAAATCGGCCGGCGTCTTGCCGGCCTTGTCGGCGCCGACCTGCCCGGCGATGAACAGGAACTCCGACGCCTTGACGCGGGTGATTTGCGAATACTGCCCGAGCGGTTTACCGAGGCTGTCGGGGTTGAGGATCTTGATGTCGGGCATGGGCGGCTCCGGCGGTTGGCGTGGATGCGAATCGTAACTTGCCCGTCATTACCGCGAAAGCGGGAATCCGCCGTCATTCCCGCGAAGGCGGGAATCCACAGTCATGGCGTTGCGGATCGCGCTGTGATGCTGGGGTTATGGGTCCCCGCTTTCGCGGGGACGACGCAAGCATAGCGCGACGGACGTCAAGACCTTGCGCGCGACGCGCGCCTTCCCATCTGTGCGGAGACCACGAATGCGCGAGGCGACCATGGCCTATTCACGCGCCGGCTTTGCCGGCTTCCGCTACGGCGCCGGCGCCAGGCCCTACGACGGCGTGTCGCGCCGCGCGGCGCTCGACCGCCTCGATATGCTCGCGACCGCGTTCGATACCGCCTTCATCGTGCCCGGCACAAAAATCCGCTTCGGCGTCGAATCGCTGATGCGCCTCATCCCCGGCGTCGGCGATGTCGCGGCGTCGGCGCTGTCGTTTTATCTGCTGTACGAGGCGTCGCGGCTCGGCGTGCCGCGGCTTCTGCTGGCGCGCATGGCCGCCAATGTGCTGCTCGAGGGCGCGGTCGGCATCGTTCCCGTCGCCGGCGATGCGTTCGACGTGATGTTCCGCGCCAACCGCCGCAACGTCGCGCTGCTGCGCGCGCACTTCGCCCGCAACGGATTTTAGCCGGCGCGCTTCCAGGAGGCGTCGTCGCTCGGCTTCCTCTTGGCGCCGGAGCGCGTGATGCTCTGGATTTTTGCCGGCGGGTTGCCGGACTTTTCGGCGATCTCGCGGTCCTGCTCGATCAGGAAGCCGTGCGCCGGTTTATCGCCGTCGAGACCTTCGGTGAGCTCGCGCGGCACCTTGCGGTTCGAGCGCTGCGTGCCGTCTTCATAGATGACGTCGAACATGACGAATTCGGAATTTTTCCCGGGCTTCCTCGGCATGGCACTCTCCTGGCGGCGTATAAAAGCGAAAATGCCGGCGCATGTCTGACGCCGGCTTCTCGATCTGGGCCGCTTATATAGAAACGCCGCGGCAGTTTGGCAATTGTGGCGGGAAGGTGAACGGTGAAACCGTTAATCCAGTCCCTCGACGATGCGGATGTCGCGCACCGCGCCGTTGCCGAGCGCTTTCAGCGCCTCCTGATAGGCCGGGCACTGGTAGGCGGCAATGGCTTTTTCGACGCTCGGAAATTCCGACATCACGATGCGCTCTTTCTGGCCGGCCTCGAAGGCGGCAGCAGCCGTGCCGCGCGCCAGATAGCGGCCGCCGAACGGCGCGATCGCGAGCGGCGCGAGCTTGGCGTAGGCGGCGAGTTTTTGCTGGTCGGAAATCGAGCGGTAGACGGTGACCCAATAGCCCTTCGGCATGATGCACTCCTTGGACGAAACGGCGTGGTCTTGTAGCATTTGCGCCAGGGAACTGCATCACGGCACGGAGCGCGGGAGGCGGCGATGTCGTTTTGGAGCGCATTGTTCGGCGGCGGCGCCAAGGCCGCAAAATGTCTCGGATCCGGTCGAGTACAAGGGCTATGTCATCGTCGCCGCGCCGTACAAGAACAACGGCCACTACCAGACCGCGGGCTCGATCGCGCGCGACGTCGGCGGCGTGCGCAAGGAGCACCGCTTCATCCGTGCCGACGCCTACGCCTCCTACGACGACGCGGTGAATTTCACGCTCAACAAGGCGCGCCAGATCATCGATCTGCAGGGCGAAAGGATGTTCGACTCGTGAAGTCAGGCGATGCCGAAGGATAGTCGGCACCGGCTATTTCTTGGCGAAGTCGATCGTGATGTTGCTCAGGTTCGGTGATGGCTTCGGCATCAGATCGCGCGGATCGGGCGCCGCGGGCGGCGGCACGCCGGTGCCCACGGTGACGAATTTCACCTTGGTGAGTTTCTCCTGCACCGTCAGCCATTGCGAGACGGCGAGCGCGCATTGGGTGGCAAGTTTTTGCGCCGCCGCCGGCCCGCCGCGGTCGGTCCGGCATTCGATGCGCACCGGGCCCGCGGCGTGCTCGAAGATCAGGTTGGCGGCCTGCTGCAGGTAATCCGCCGCGCTGCGGCGCACCTGGGTAAGGTCGAAATCGTACAGCGTGGCCGACGCGATCTCGATGCGGATAGAGGTTGCGAGGTCGCGATAGGGCAGGTGCCGGTAATGGTCGGGCGCGCTATCCGCCGGCCGCATCTGGATCACCGGGAACGGATTTGCCTCGGCGCCCGGAACCGTATTCGGCGCCGACGGTATCTGCGCCACGGCGCTGGTGCCGAGCGCTGCGAGCGCGAAAGACGGGATCAGAGCGGCGCGCATGGGGGTCGCTTCCCGGCCGGTGACCTGCGACCGGGCTTAAAGCCCCTCGACGATGCGGATGTCGCGTTGCGCGGCGTTGCCGAGCACCTTCAGCGCGGCCTGATAGCCCGGGCCGTCATGGGCGGCGGCGGCCTTCTCGACGCTGTCGAACTCGATGATGACGACGCGCTGCATGACGCCCTTCTCGTAGGCTTTCGCGGCATTGCCGCGGGCGATGAATTTGCCGCCGCCGGCGGCGATCGCCGGCCCGGCAAGCTTGGCGTATTCGGCCAAGGCGTTCGGATCGGAAACGGAAAAATATGTCGATACCCAGTAGGCCTTGGCCATTGCTGTCTCCCTATGACGATGCGCGTTTTGCGCTCGGCCATGGTGTTGCCATGCCACGCGAAGCGAAGCAATCGGGTCACAAGCTACGGCAAAAAGGACGGACGGCAGGACGCTCGAAAACGACGAACGGCAGGCGGACGCCGGCGGCGGTCAGGCCGCGACTTCGTCGTCGTGATGCGGCGGCTGCTGGCTCTTGAGCCGCTTGAGCATGCGGCGCAGCGCGGCGATCTGGCTTTCCAGTTCCGCGACGCGCTTCATCAGTTCCTTGGCGTCCGGCAGCGTCGGCTCCGGCACATCGACGGCGATGAAGCCGAGCCCGATTTCGTCGCCGCGGCGCCAGGTCACCCGCGCGCGCAAGGTCTGCTCCTTCTGCGGCAGGTGCAGATTGACGATGTTGGGAATGGTGACGTTCTCGGAAAAGATGATGCGCGCGCCCTCGTCGTTGAGGTCGCGGACGATGCAGCTCAACGCGCCGCGTCTCTTGTCGAAATAGACAAAGCCGCGCAGGAAACTTTTCAGCCGTCTGTTGCGGCGGCGCTCGCTCATCGATGTTACCCCCGGCCCGGCGCTGTCGGTAAACTCAATGCAACTCGATACTATGGAGCGGGTTAAGGTCCTCTTACGAGTGCTTAACCTTTAATGATTCCGCGGCTTTTTGAACGGGAAAACGGCCGGCCAGCCGGCCCAAACGGCGCTACCAGCCGGACAGCAGACGCACCACGTCGAACCAGATGGCGCCGATCGCGCAGGCCAGAACGCCGGCTCCGACCAGGCCGAAGACGACGGCCGAATTGACGCGAGCCAGCGTGGCGCGATCGAGATGAGCCTTGTCGGCGAGATGGGCCATGGCAGCCCTCCTTGGCAGTCGTGATCTGCCCCGCTTCGACGCTCCCCCTCGCGGTATTTAACGCCCGACTTGAACGGCCGGCATGGTGCGCCCCGGCAAGGCAGCTTTGCAAGCATCGCGTGGCTTTGCGCGTAACGGCCGCGTAAACAGGCCGTCGCAAATGCAACCGGTTTCCGCTAAAGACTCCTTCCGGCAACGGATTTGCCCGCAAACGATTTTGCCCGCGCAAGATTTTGCGGCCAGAGAAACAAGACAAACCGGCGAGGATCCCATGCTTGTCTTCAGCGTCACGCGCGAGGCCGCGTTCGATCCGAAAAAGCACGTCGAGAAAATCCTCGGCACCGTCGAGGACGGCGACGTCACGGTGGCCTGCTGGGAACCCGGCCAGATCAGCCCCAACCACTGCCACCCGCACGCCACCGAAATCTACTTCTGCTTCAAGGGCGGCGGCACCATGCGCACGCCGAGTGAGACGATCGCGGTGATGCCCGGCGCTTTCGTCGTGCATCCACCCGGCGAAGTGCACGAATACGAGAACGGCCCGCAGCGCACGCTGCTGTTTCGCGTCCGCTACGGCTCCGACATGGCCTCGCGCCACGTCGCCTGGCGCGGCCACGCCGGCTGGACTCAGAGCGCCGAAGACGCCGCCTATTACCGGCAACATCCGCCGGGCGTTTAATCCCTTTCTGTCATCACCCGCGAAGGCGGGTGATCCAGTAATCCGAAACGCTTCGGCTATCCTCGGCGGCTGCGAATACTGGATGCCCCGCCTTCGCGGGGCATGACAACGTTGAAGTTCAGTCGCGCCTAGTGATTTTGCGGCGCGCTGTTCGGCGCACAGCTGTCGGCCGAACCATGCTTCGCCGCTTCGCATTGCGCCATCGAATCGTAGGCGCATTCGGTGGCCGATCCGGTCTTCAGGCAGAAGTTGTGATGAACATAGTCGCCCTGCGCAAACGCGCTTCCGCCGGCCAACGACGCCGCCAGCAGAGTTCCCAAAGCAATCGCACGCATGATTGTGTCTCCGAATTGTTCGCTCCCGCGACCACAATCCGCCGCCGACGCGAATGTTCCTGATGTCGTCATGGCCGGACTTGTTCCGGCCATCCACGACTTTTGCTTTGTCGCACCTTGAAGAAAGACGTGGATGCCCGGCACAAGGCCGGGCATGACGGCAATGAAATGGAGACGCCGCCGAAGGAACCGGATGATGACTCGCCGCGCCCGCCTTGCTAGGACCCGCCGTCAACAAGGTCGGGAAGGGGAAGCGCGCATGTTCACGAAACCGCATTGTCCGGTGATCGCCATCGAGGAGCATTTCTGGGACGAGGAGCTGGAGAAGACCTACACCGGCGGCGAGGCCGGCCGGCCCGGCGAGCAGGCCAAGCGCCTGCACGATTACACCGGCATCCGCATTGCCGAAATGGATGCCGCCGGCATCGACATGCAGGTGCTCTCCCACGGCGCGCCGTCGACGCAAAAGCTGCCGCCCGAGACCGCGGCCGCGATCACGCGGCGCGTCAACGACCGGCTGCACAAGGTGGTCGCCGCCAATCCGCAGCGCTTCGCCGCCTTCGCCTGCCTGCCGACGGCGGTGCCGGACGCCGCCGCCGACGAGCTTGAGCGCGCGGTGACAGACCTCGGCTTCAAGGGCGCCATGCTGCACGGCCTCTCGAACGGCACGTTTCTCGACGACAAGAAATTCTGGCCGATCTATGCGCGCGCCGAGAAGCTCGACGTGCCGATCTATTTTCATCCGGCGCTGCCGCAGGCCGAGGTGTCGCGGGTCTATTACGACGACTACGTCAAGGATTTCCCGACCGTGGCGCGCCCGGCCTGGGGCTATACGGTGGAGACCGCGACCACCGCGATCCGGCTCGTGCTCTCCGGCGTGTTCGAGAAACATCCGAAGCTCAAGATCATCCTCGGCCATCTCGGCGAGACCTTGCCGTTTTTGGTCTGGCGCATCGACCAGGCGCTCAAGCGGCCGGGCCAGAAATCGATGAGCTTCCGCGACATCTTCTGCGGCAACTACTACATCACGACGAGCGGCAACTTCTCCAATCCGGCGCTGTTGTGCTGCGTCATGGAAATGGGCGTCGACCACATCCTGTTCGCGGTCGACTGGCCGTTCGTGATGAACCCGCCGGCGATGGACTGGATGGCGACAGTGCTGCTCTCCGCCGAGGACAAGGCCAAGATCCTCTCCGGCAACGCGAAGCGGTTGCTGCGCATGTAGGTTGTAACTGACCGCTCGTCCCCGCGAAGGCGGGGACCCAGCGCTGGATTCCCGCTTCCGCGGGAATGAGCGGAAAAAACTCGGCCGGGAAGCTGCATCACCCACACAGCCCACCCGGCATCGCCTGGCGCGCCAGCCGCTCCGGCGCGCCGATGGTCTTCGGCGTCGCCTCGAGCACGCGCTGGCGCGCCGCGAACTGCTTTTCGCGCGACACGAAGCCTTCGTTGCGTTGCAGGCACGCGAGCGCATCGCCGGCGCAGGCGCGTGTCTTGCGGCACGGCTTGCAGCCGCAACTTTTCCAGAACTTGAACAGCGTGCAGTAATGCCGCCGCAGCGCTTTCGCTTCGGCCGCGATAGCGCGCCTCGTAATCCCGCGCCGTCATGGTGCGCGGCAGCCTGATCTCGAACGTCAGGTCGCCGACATTCAACGCGAATGTGTTCGGCGGCGCTTTCTTCACGAACGTTGTCTTCAACGCGGCTTGTGACTTCATCACTTCTCCATTTCGTTTCACGCCTTTTCCCGTCATCGTGAGGTGGCCGCGTCAGCGGCCCTCGAAGGACGACGGCCCCAGCGCCTCGGCCGCTCATCCTTCGAGGCTCGCTTGCGCTCGCAGCTCAGGATGACGGGAAACAGGCGGCAAACCCCTCCCGTTGCCGCGCGGCCCTTTTCGCGCGAGCGATCTTACGAAACCTGTGAATCTCTCCCGATGCGCGGAGAGCAAGACGGCTTCCCTCTGTTTCCGCTGCACTGTCAAAAGCGGAAGAGGGAAGCAGAACGCCGGCAGGCGCTGTGTAACAACCTCCGCACCTTTTTCAGATGCGGCAGCGCGCCCTTGTCTCTTTCTCCTCCCCGCTTGCGGGGAGGTTGGGAGGGGGCACGCCCGCCTGTCGGCGTTCCACCGCGGCTCTCGCCAGAGGGACTGCCGGTCCCAAAGGCTCAGGTCCAGGCCAGGCTTCCTGGGACTCGGTTTCCGCGGGCGTTACCCGCGGTCGCCTGTCCCAGTCCAGTGGCAGCACCCCACGCACCGGTCGTAATGCCGGCGAGCATGATGCCCGGACCCGCCCGGGAGCGGAGTGTATGGCTCCGCGCGCGGGCGCCGCACCCGCTCCACCTTCGAGAATACCTTCGCGAAAGGCGTCCTTCGATGAGCAGGATTTGCGATATGTAACTGAATAAGGGACTAATGTCAAGAAAATGTCCCTGTACTGGTGATGACACGAACTGAGGTTGGCTCTAGGCAGTTTCGGGCAAATCGGCTCAACTGTGGATAGGGGCACTGTGCCAGCCACACTTTAGTGGAAGACCGGCCGTCGAATATGGCCGCTGGGCTTTCGCCGAATTCACCGAGATGTATCAAATCCAGTCCGATTTTGAAGCAAAGGTCGAGAGAGAATTCAACAAAATGATCGCATCTGCGGCTGTGACGCCAGCGAGCGGGAAGAACTAATTATGGCGAAGAAATCAACGGCCAAAAAGACCGTCGAAATCCTCAAGCACGACGAAGCCAAGCGGAAAAATATTCCCACGGCAGAATATCAGTCAGTGCTTGAAAAGGAGCAGCGGGACCCGAAGAAAGTACACTATCCGCGCAATACAGACCTCGATCCACAGCTCATGTGGCGCGGCAAGGATGAGCAGGACTGGAGCGACCTAGTTGTTCAGGCTCCCCCGCTTTATATCCAGGAAAAGGTGCACCCCAATCCCACGTGATCCTGACAAATCTTGGCCGGAGCCCGCGAAAAAGTTGCACGCCGATTGGTGGGAAGCGCGGATCGCCCGGCAGAAGCAGATCGACGCCTCGATCACCGCAAAAGCCGAGTTCGAGTACCTCTACGACAAACCCTACGACGATAAGAAGAAGGTCCGTGTGGCGGGTCTCCGATACCTTGGCCAGTGTACTTCGCACGATGCTCAAGCGTCTTCTGAGCAACGAACCGCGCCTTTCGGAAAGGATCGATGTCTATTCGCTAAATGCCGTCGGGCTCCGGCTCTACAAGGCGCATATCGGTCCGGCGAGCATCGCAAGCCAACAGATCGTGCAGGAATTGCTCCGCAACGCAGCAGATGCGGTAAGTGGTCATAAGTTCGGCCAGCACTTCCTGCTCACGGAATGGGAACAGGTGGTGGATGCTTGGCAATTGCAGACCTGGGCAGACTATCGAGATGTAGCGCGGCTCGGCAGAAAGACGCGATTACCTGAAGCCCAGCGCGAAGTGCTGTGGTCTATCTTCGAGCACGTTCGTGCCGAGCTGAAATCTCGCAATCTGATCACCTACGCGGCGCTGTTCACATCGCTCGCTGCCGTGCTCGCAAAAATGAAGAATGTGGTGTTCGATTTTGCGGTCGTGGATGAGGCTCAAGATATTAGCGTCGCCCACGTCCGATTCCTCGCCGCCTTAGGGGGAGGCCGCGCTAACGCGCTGTTTTTTGCCGGCGATCTTGGGCAACGCATCTTTCAGCAGCCGTTCTCGTGGAAGTCGCTCGGCGTCGATGTCCGGGGTCGTTCACGCACCTTGCGCGTCAATTATCGCACCTCTCATCAAATCCGCACTCAGTCCGACCGCTTGCTCGGCCCCGTGGTCACCGACGTCGACGGTAACAGGGATGACCGGAGCGATACGGTTTCTGTATTCAATGGTCCTCCGCCATCGGTTCAGTCGTTTGCGGATGACACCGAAGAAGCCAAGGCGGTCGGCGAGTGGATTGCGGAGCATGCGAAGGCCGGCGTACTTGCGACGACGAAATCATTCCGTTGCAGGAGCGTATCGAAACAGTGGGTGACGACGCCGATTTGCGGGAGGTTTACGATACCGAGCGCCACTTGCTCTACGTCGCCTGCACACGGGCGCGCGATCATCTGCTCGTGACCGGCGTTATTCCCGTGTCCGAGTTCCTGGATGACTTCACGAAGGGCAATGGTTAGCAGCATTTAATTGGCATTTTTCTGCATGTACCGGCCTTCCGCTGCGTACTTTTCCCCCCATATTTCCTCATGGCAGACCGCCTCCGGGGGTCCGCCAAGGGTGTCGGAAATCGTTGATCTACATCATAGAACTGCCACCCAACAGCAGTGAGATAAACCCAGTGACGATGTCTTATCCGGGCCTTCGGGACGGGTAGGTCAGGCCGAGGGAAGAAGGACATGAATTTCGAGAAATACACCGACCGCAGCCGCGGTTTCGTGCAGTCTGCGCAGTCGCTCGCCCAGCGCGAGGGACACCAGCAATTTTCGACCGAACACCTGCTCAAGGTTCTGCTCGACGACCCGGAAGGGCTCGCTGCGGGCTTGATCGACCGCGGCGGCGGCAACTCGCGCGCGGCTTTGGCCGCGACCGAAGCGGCGCTCGCCAAGCGGCCGAAAATCTCCGGCGGCGGGGCCGGGCAGGTCTATCTCGATCCGGCTCTGGCGCGGGTGTTCGATGCCGCCGAGAAGGCGGGCGAGAAGGCCGGCGACAGCTTTGTCACGGTGGAGCGGCTTTTGCTCGCGCTCGCCCTGGAAAAGAACAGCGACGCCGGGCAGATCCTCGCCAAAGCGGGCGTCACGCCGCAAAACCTCAATGCCGCCATCGAGGCGCTGCGGAAGGGCCGCACTGCGGACTCGGCGTCGGCGGAAAACGCCTATGATGCGCTGAAGAAATACGCCCGCGACCTGACGCAGGCGGCGCGCGACGGCAAGCTCGATCCGGTGATCGGCCGCGACGAGGAAATCCGCCGCACCATCCAGGTGCTGTCGCGCCGGACCAAGAACAATCCGGTGCTGATCGGCGAGCCGGGCGTCGGCAAGACCGCGATCGTCGAGGGCCTGGCGCTGCGCATCATCAACGGCGACGTGCCGGAAAGCCTGCTCGACAAGAAGCTGCTCGCGCTCGATCTCGGCGCCATGGTCGCCGGCGCGAAATATCGCGGCGAGTTCGAGGAGCGGCTCAAGGCCGTGCTGCAGGAGGTGACGGCGGCGGCCGGCGCCTACATCCTGTTCATCGACGAGATGCATACCATCGTCGGCGCCGGCAAGGCCGACGGCGCGATGGACGCCTCGAACCTGCTCAAGCCGGCGCTGGCGCGCGGCGAATTGCATTGCATCGGCGCCACCACGCTCGATGAATACCGCAAATATATCGAGAAGGACGCGGCGCTGGCGCGGCGCTTCCAGCCGGTTTTTGTCGACGAGCCGAGCGTCGAGGACACGATCTCGATCCTGCGCGGGCTGAAGGAGAAATACGAAGCCCACCACAAGGTGAAGATCACCGACGGCGCGCTGGTTGCCGCCGCGACGCTATCGCACCGCTACATTTCCGACCGCTTCCTGCCCGACAAGGCGATCGACCTCGTCGACGAGGCGGCGGCGCGGCTGCGCATGCAGGTCGATTCCAAGCCGGAAGAGCTCGACAATCTCGACCGCGAGATCGTGCGGCTCAAGATCGAGCAGGAGGCGCTCAAGAAGGAGCGCGATGCGGCGTCCAAGGACCGGCTCAAGCGGCTGGAAAAGGACCTGGCGCAGCTCCAGGAGAAGGCCGACGCGCTGACGGCGAAGTGGAAGTCGGAGAAGGACAAGCTTAATTCCGCAGCCGACCTGCAGAAAAAGCTCGACCAGGCGAAGACCGAATTGGCCGACGCCGTGCGCCGCGGCGATTATCAGCGCGCCGGCGAATTGCAATACGGCACGGTGCCGGAGCTCGAGCGCAAGCTGAAGGAAACCGCCGACACGAGCGGCGCGCCCAGCGGCTTCGCCGAGGAAGCGGTCACCGCCAACCAGGTGGCGCAGGTGGTGTCGCGCTGGACCGGCATTCCGGTCGACCGCATGATGGAAGGCGAGCGCGACAAGCTTCTGAAAATGGAGGAGCAGATCGGCAAGCGCGTGGTCGGCCAGGCCGACGCGGTGAAATCGGTGTCGACCGCAGTGCGCCGCGCCCGCGCCGGCTTGCAGGACCCGAACCGGCCGATCGGCTCGTTCATGTTCCTCGGGCCCACCGGCGTCGGCAAGACCGAGCTGACCAAGGCGCTGGCGGCCTACATGTTCGACGACGAGCATGCACTGATCCGCATCGACATGTCGGAATACATGGAGAAGCATTCAGTGGCGCGGCTCATTGGCGCGCCGCCCGGCTATGTCGGCTACGACGAAGGCGGCGCGCTCACCGAAGCGGTGCGGCGGCGGCCCTATCAGGTGGTGCTGTTCGACGAGATCGAGAAGGCGCATCCGGACGTGTTCAACGTGCTCCTCCAAGTGCTCGACGACGGCCGCCTGACCGACGGCCAGGGCCGCACGGTGGACTTCCGCAACACCTTGATCGTGATGACCTCGAACCTCGGCGCCGAATATCTGGTCAACCAGGCCGAGGGCGAAGACACCGATAAGGTGCGCGATCTGGTGATGGCGGAGGTACGTGCGCACTTCCGGCCGGAATTCCTCAACCGCGTCGACGAGATCATCCTGTTCCACAGGCTCAAGCGCGAGCACATGGGGCGCATCGTCGACATCCAGCTCGACCGGCTGCAAAAGCTCTTGGAGGATCGCAAGATCGCCATCACGCTCGAGCCGAAAGCGCGCGAATGGCTTGCCGACAAGGGCTACGATCCGGCCTACGGCGCGCGGCCGTTGAAGCGCGTGATCCAGAAGTCGGTGCAGGATCCGCTCGCCGAGCTCATCCTGTCCGGCAAGATCCGCGACGGCGAGAAAGTCAAAATCTCCGCCGGCCGCGACGGGCTCACCTTCAACGGCGCTGCGGTCGCGGAAGCGGCGTAAGGTCCGTTTCTTCCGCTCGTCCCCGCGAAAGCGGGGACCCAGTCGGCTGGTTGTGACTACGCACGCCGCTCATTCCCGCTTGCGCGGGAATGAGCGGAATGGAAGTTACCGTCTCGGCGGCGGCGGAGCGCCGGCGGACTGGTTGATCCACTCGCGCACGTGCTCGACGAAATACTTCGCTTGTGATTTCGGCAGGCCGCCGACACGCAGCGGATTGAGCCCGCCGGAGCTTTCGACGCTGATGGCGTCCCACAGGAAGCCGCGGACGTGGATCACCTCGGCGATGTGCGACAGCGGCAGGTGCTCGTCGGTGCGCCGCCACGGCGTCAGCCAGAACAAGACGATGTTGGTCGAGACGCCGACATGGTCGGCGATCATGCGCGCCGGAAAAAGGAGCCGCGTGAAGCCGAAATGAAACAGCGCCCAGTACCGGCTCGAATGCACTTCGATGCGGTCGGCGGTTGACGAGGATTGAGTCACAAAAGGCTCCGGCTTTTCCCCTCCCCCTTGTGGGGAGGGGTAGGGGTGGGGGTCGCGAGGCAAGTATACCCGTCGACGCTTGCCGTTGCCTCTCGACCCCCACCCCGCCCTCCCTACAAGGGGGAGGGAGAAGATCAGCGCGCCTGGGCGACGTGGCCGGCGGCGGGGCCGGGCGCGCGCGACAGCACGGCGTCAAGCGATTCCCGGTCTTTTTCGAATGTCGCCAGCGCCGATCCGTCGAGCACGCGGCCGCGCGGCAGCTTGACCTTCATCGGGTCGACGAAACGATCGTTGATGAGAATTTCGAAGTGTACGTGCGAGCCGGTCGACATGCCGGTCGAGCCGACGAAGCCGATGACCTGACCCTGCCGCACTTTCGAGCCGACATCGAGGCCGCGGGCGAAGGCGGTCATGTGGCCGTAGGCGGTCTCGTAGCCGTTCGGGTGCTTGATGCGGACATATTTGCCGTAGCCGCCCTTCAATCCGATTTCCTCGATGGTGCCGGTGCCGGCGGCGAAGATCGGCGTGCCGAACGGCGCCGCCCAGTCGACGCCGCTGTGCAGCTCGGCGACGTGCAGCATCGGATGGGTGCGCCAGCCGAACGGCGACGTCACCATGCCGACGGCGACGGGCTTGCGCACCAGGAACTTCTTCGCGCTCTTTCCGGTCTCGTCGTAATAGTCGTAGACGCCGTCGTCGGCGGTCTGGAAACGATAATATTTCTTCGTCTCGCCGCCGACCGTCAGCGCCGCGTAGCGCACCACGTCCTTCGTCTCGCCGGTCTCGTCGTCGGAATACAGCACTTCGAAGTTGTCGCCCGGCTGCACTTTGCGCTGGAAGTCGACGTCGTACGAGTAGATGCGCACCAGGTCTTCGATCACCGGGTTCGGCACATTGTTGCGCAGCGCGGTCTCGTACAGCGACTGATAGAGCCGCACGCCGCCCGAGTCGTCGCTCGCTTCGTCGGCAGGGGCGTCGGCGACGTCGCTGTCGACATTGCGGATGTCGACGGGAACGTAGCGTCCGGTATCGGACAATGCAGCCGCGGCCTGGATCGCGCTGTCGCCCATTATAATGACGCGCAGCGGCTGCATGTGGCCGATTCCGGCCGGCGCCATCAGCACGCGCAGCCGCTGGCCGTCCTTGAGCGGGGTCGCGCCGGCCGGGCCGAATATCGCGAGGATCGCTTTGATCTCGTCGGGGGCGCCGCCGAGCTCGCGCAGGATCGAACCGACCGTTTCGCCGTGCTTGGCGGTGACGAGACGTTCGCTCCAGTCGGTTCCGCCGCTCGTCTGATTTGCGGTCTTGGCAAGGAGCGTGACGTTCTCCGGGACCACACGGGCCTCGAAACCGAAACCGGCGGTCGGGTCGCCTTCGGCGGCATAACTGAGCTTGAGCCCGCTGCCGGGATCGGCGGCGGCGAGCAGCGACGAATTGGTCGCGGCGGCGTTGGCGACGTCGCGCACGCGGGTGAGCACATCATCAAGCGGCAGCAAGGTCGCCGGCTTGATCCTGGGCAACAGCGAAGTGATGTCGCAAACCGCAGGCGTCACCTTGGCGCGCGCCACGGTCGCGGCACCTGTGAGATCGCAGGTCACGAACGATACTTCGGCGTCCGGTTCCGCCGCCGGGGTCTGGTCGTCGCCGGCCACGGCGTCGGTCAGAAGCTTTTGCGGATTGAACGGCGGGATATTGGCGGAGAGGTCGGACAGCGTGAGCGAAAGATTGCCGGAGACGCGGACGAACGAGCGGGTGCGAACCAGTTCGCGATCGCGCACGCGCGTCGAGGTCGGCACGCGCAGGATCTGGCGGGTCACGCTCGGCTCGCTGATTGCCGGCAGCCGGTCGGCTTTGCGGAAGCCGGCGAGCCGGTCGCCGATTCCGGAGATCGCGCCGCGCAACGCTGTTTCGACGCGCTCCGGCGCACTGGCAAAATTGGTCTCGCCATCGAGCGACGCGAAAACGGCGCCGCCCATCAGGGCCGCGCCGCATAGCCCGGTCAAAATCGTACCGCTGAACCATTGCACCGAGAGCCGGCGCCGGTCGATCAGTCCGCCACTGCCGCCGTCCACCAGCAGCGGCGGTTCATTGCCGAGCTCGATAGCCTCGGCATCGATCCTCCGGCGGTGAAAATCTTTGGCGCCGCGCAGCCTGCCTTGGTCCAAGCGCTTCGTCCCCTGCACTCGCGATCGCAGTCCAAGCTATCGACCCCCGCAACGCCAAACGGTGACGCCGCGCTCGCTCAACGCTCCGGCCTTGCGGAATCAGGCCGGAAAATCGAACGATAACACGATGCATTGGCCGTTCCGGACCGTCAACGACCGGTCGAACCAAGGCATCAAAGCTCAACTGATGGTGTCGCTACCCCGCATGGCGACGTCCCCGAGACTATTGCACAAAGAACGGCGGAGGAATGTGGCCCAAGTGGGGCACCAAGTGGGGCATCGAGTGGGGCATCCTGCGCCGCATCCGCGCCGCGAAAAGTGGCAGCGGGTCCGAGCTGCGGAGCTTGTAGGCATTCGGCCTGACCGGGCCGTAGCTGCCGAATAAATGGCAATCCACCGTGCCTTTTCGTGGGTCGCGGGCGTTGACAACGCCGGTGGGCGAAGACTATATAGCCCCTCTTGGACGCGGCGCCGCCCTGTGCGACGGCGCGTCTGCGAAGCCCCTCACTGTTCACGCGGTGAACGCTCATCCGGCCATGAGCTGATGGTCATGTCGGATGTGTGGGTTTCGGCTCCGGTCTTGCCGGAGACATTATAGTGACGACGGCGCCGCAAGGTTCCGGGCTGTTTGACAAGTGAATCGGAAGAAAGAGAAACGTGGACGGCGGAGTCCTTGCGGGCCGCTCTCTCGCGAGAAAGCAATTTCTCAAAAGGGACGGTCATGGAAGAGACTTCGGCGGTCGACGTTTTAGGTATCACTGTTGGATTTCGCAGGGCGCAAGCTTTGCGGAAGACAAGAGTGGGACCTCGTCAAACGTGTGATCAGCCGAGATCATATCTCTCCAACTTGAGAGTTTGATCCTGGCTCAGAGCGAACGCTGGCGGCAGGCCTAACACATGCAAGTCGAGCGCCCCGCAAGGGGAGCGGCAGACGGGAGAGTAACACGTGGGAACGTACCCTTC
>Ga0209579_10000068_pt1 | contig 210751 bp, 193 predicted proteins | sample Coa_R1_2_FD_187152 | JGI IMG/M metagenome (GOLD analysis project Ga0209579, IMG submission 187152) | Surface soil microbial communities from Centralia Pennsylvania, which are recovering from an underground coalmine fire - Coalmine... | ecosystem: Environmental > Terrestrial > Soil >... | reverse complement strand
GTATGATTCGACTGTCCTGATGATCAACTCGGGACTCGGGGACGTAGCTCAGCTGGAAGAGCGCCTGCTTTGCACGCAGGAGGTCGTGGGTTCGAGTCCCATCGTCTCCACTCGTTGTCGGATTTACAACGTTTTCCCTGGCAAGAGAGGTGTTTGCATCATTCGCCATCTAAGGCAAATGTCGATGTTCGAACCCCCTCTGAGCTGGGGAATGTCGAAGTCAGATCTGCTAACCCGAGAAGCGACCGATGCGGGCGTTTTTGGAGAACAGTCGGCGCGTTATTAGGCAAGCGTCATTGGGTGATGAAGCGGTGGATGGCCTCGTTGGCGTGGTCCTGATAGGACGGGTTGGCCAAATCAGGGAAGATTTCCGCTTGGTCGACCATGGGACCCTTCAACTTGCCGGCCGCGCTGGCATAGAACACGCCACTCGAAAGCTTCGGGTCGGTGACGCCGTCGACGAGTCGCTTCGAGCCCACTTCAAGTTCGTGGGAAATACCGAGGTGAGGCAAGATGTGTTTGGCCGCAAAGCGCAGCGGTGGCGACGCGCCGGCGGCGGCTTGGGTGCCCGTGGTGTTGCCGGGGCTCACAGTGATAAAGCGGAGGTCGGGGTATTGGCGAGCCAGGTGGGCCATCCATAGGGCCCCTATGTACTTGACCTGACCGAAGGCGAGGTTCCGATCATATTTTCTGTCAGCGAAGTAGCTGCCGTCGATGACGGTAGTGAGTTCATCGGTAGAGGTTGAAACGAAGGTTGGCCGTTTGAACCCCAACTTCGGAATTCCCCTCGCTGCTTCACTTGCGGCGAACACCGCTACCTCGCTAAGTCGGTTCTGGGTCAGGAGCCCTTCGAGGAGAACGGCGTGACCGAGTATGTGCGTTGCGAACAGTTTGGTGACCCCGTCAGCGGTCAATTCCATCAAGGTCTTGTTGCCGATTACACCAGCGTTCATGACCAGCGCGTCGAGGGTTCCGTCGACGGCCGCTAGGCCGGCGCGGACCGAAGCAAGATCGGCGACGTCCATGAGGATGATGTCGAAGATGTGCCGGCCGGTCACGGCTGCGAGATCGGCCTTTGCTGCTGTCGCCCGATCTTGGTTTCGGCACGCCAGGTAGATCCGCGCGAACTCAGGACGTAATGCCAGTTGCCGCGCCACCTCCTTGCCGATCCCGACGTTGGCGCCCGTAATGAGTGCCGTCTTTCCCTGAAATGCGCTCATCCGGACTCCCCGTCATCCTCTGCGGTCGCCGGGAGTCCGTCGAGCAAGCTGAAACGGGCATCCATCGCGACAGCTCGGACATCGATCAGCTGCTGATATTCAGGCGAGTCGTACCACGTGAGGGCCGTCTCACGATCTAGAAACTTTACGATCACCCCTGAGGAGAGCCCGGCTTCGCCGTCGAGGATCTCCCAATTGCTATTGGCGAGAACCTCGGCTCCGTACTCATCAGCGGCCTTTCCAGCGTTGCCTGCGTACTTCTCACGGTAGACATCCGGGTCCTTGACCGTGAATTCGACAACTACGTATGCGCTCATGTGGATGCTCCTCAGTTGTTAGTTGCGATTTGTGCTCTAGGTCTTCACTCTTAGACGTCACCGCCGGCGTTACGTCGCGACCCGGCCTTCATCGACCGCAAGAGTGACGCCGTGGACGAAGCTGGCATCATCGCGGGCGAGGAAGACGATGGCCGCAGCAAGTTCCTCGGGCTCAGCTACGCGAGCTGCCGGCGCGAGCACTGCGAGATGGCTCACCATCTCCTCGGGAACACCTTCCATCATCCGGGTCCGCGTCGGACCGGGCGCAACGGCGTTCACCCGAACACCACGAGCGCTGTGCTCGGCGGCCCAGGTCTTCGTCAACAGTTCGAGAGCCGCTCGGCTGGCGCCATACAAAGCCGTGCCGGCCTGTCGAAAGCTCGCGACCATCGTGGAGACGGTGACGATCGAACCCCATCCGCGCTCGGCCATGGCCGGTGCCAGTGACGCGACGAGGAAGAACTGAACCTTGACGTTCAGTGCAAAGGTCTCGTCGAACTCTGCTTCGGTGGCTGCGTTGCTTGGTCCGAGCAAGGCGACGCCGGCGTTGTTGATGAGGATGTCGACGTGACCGTCGCCTGCCTCAGTGGCCCACTCGACGAGCTCCTGAGCCGATTGGAGGTCGCTCAACGTCGTGAGCTTGTACGTCGCGCTGCCTCCACCTCTCTCGATCTCGGCGACCACCTCTTTGGCTCGTCGTTCGTTGCGCCCGACTACCAGTACGTGAGCGCCCCGGGCGGCCAAGGCGATCGCCGTGACCTGGTCGATACCGCTCGTCGAGCCCGTGACCAGCGCTGTCTTGCCTTTCAGGTCAGTCATATGGGTCGGCCTCACGCTCTGAAATGGGTTGACTGACCCACCCTGGCAGGTTGGGACTGGGTTGTCAAACCCAGAATTCCAGCTAACATTGGGAGCATGGTCAACGAGACGAGTGACCGGCCGAGGCTCACCCCCAAGGGAGCACGCACCCGGGCACGAATAGTGGAGGAGGCTGCCGCCCTGATCCATGAGCGCGGGGTGGCGGCTACCACCTTGGAAGACGTCAAGGTGGCGGCGGAAGTCAGCGGCTCTCAGATGTACCACTACTTCCCCGACAAGAACGATCTCGTAAAGGCGGTCATCGACTACCAAGTCGACGCCATCGTCAATCGCAATAGGCAGGCGCTCAGTAGAGAGAACGGCGTCGAAGCCTGGCGGAGCATGGTGATCACCGCAGCGAAGCGCACCAAAGCAAAGGGGGGCTGCCAACTTGGCTCGCTCGCTAGTCAACTCGCAGAGATTGACCCCGAGGCCCGAGAGCTCATCGCGGCAGGGTTCGATGAGTGGGCAGCCGCCATCGGCGAAGGACTCAGATCCCTTCATGCCGACGGCAAACTCCGGTCCGACGTCGATCCGGACGACCTCGCCACTACTCTGCTCGCCGCGCTCCAAGGAGGGCTTCTGCTCGGTCAGGTACTTCGGAGTTCCCGCCCGATCGAAACTGCGGTCGATACCCTCCTCGCCCTTGCCGTCGGCAGATGAGTCCAAGCCGGGTTCGTTCACAGCCATCGCTGAGGTCGGCTCGCGGCCCTTTCATGATGCACGTACAGCCGTGCGATGCGCCTGCGGACCTGCGCGCGTTCGTGATGCGCGACACCCCGTCGCGCCCAGAGGGTTCCTCATGTCCGGGTTTCCGTGGGTTCATTCAGCCGACCCTGACTGCTCGTTCCTCTCGGACGTGGACCGGCTCGTCAATAGGGGCGGAACTCGATGACAAGTCCTCGCGTGGGCGAGACGTTCCTCCTCGATCTCGACGGGACGGCAATTACCGGCCGCTACATCGAAGTAGATCCCCCATACCGCATGTTGCTTCGATGGGCCGCCGCGTCTGAGTTGACGCACGCGGGGACGCCCTTGGAGCAGTTGGCGGCGCGTCCGATCAGGATCGTCGGAGCTCCCGGGAGATGTGCTCGGCCACCATGATGGTCGGCAGGTTCGTGGTCGCTGACGGGATGGTCGGCATGATCGACGCATCGGCAACCGTCAGCCCGTCGACCCCGTGCACCGAGCCGCGGGCATCGGTCACGGCCCCCTTGTCGGGATCGCGGCCCATGGCGCAGGTTCCGACGGGGTGATGGAACGTGGAGACCGCGCTGCGCACCCATTCGGCCAGCGCCCCACGGTCGCCCGGTGGGCACGACGGGCCGGGCGAGAGCTCCTCGCCGTGCGACATCGCGGCCATCGGCTCGGTGCGTGCCACTCGACGCGCCTCGGTCAGCGCGTCGAGCATCCGCTCCAGGTCCCTTGGGTCGTCGAGGTGGGCGAGATGGATTCTGGGCGGGTCGCTCGGCTTGTTGGACCTCAATCGCACCCAGCCTCGGGATCGTGGCGCCATCAGTCCGGCAACGATCCCGACGACGGCGCCGCTGGCGCACTGTTCCGGCCCGACCTCGAACGGTCCGGCCAGGAACAGCAGCAGGTCGGCTGGCATCGCGGGATCGGTCGTCGGGGCGTGGAGCGTGAGGTGGGTTTGGAACCGACTCGGTCCTGGCGCCGGTCGCGCCGGAAGGTCGATGGAGACCAACGGGTGGTCGACCAGATTCGATCCGACACCGGGCAGATCCACGACGGGCGCGATGTCGAGCGCGCGGAGCTCGGCGGCGGGGCCGATGCCCGAGCGGGCGAGGATCGCCGGGCTGGCATACGTTCCGGCAGCAAGCACGACGCGATCTGCTTCGATGACGGATCCGTCGACAAGCCGGACCCCGGCGGCCCGCGTTCCCGAGCACTCGATGCGCGCCACCACCGTGTCGGACCGGACGGTCAGGTTCGCCCGCGACCGTGCCTGGGCGAGATAGGTGACCGCGGTGCTCATACGCATGCCGTGTTCGACATTGCGAGGTGATGGCCCCGCTCCGACCGTGTCCGGCCGGTTGTGGTCCTCCACGTAGCGATGGCCCGCCGCAACGGCGCCGCTGACGAACGCCGCCTGGGCGTCGCTCAGTTCGTCCGATGGATACCTGCGGATCGGGATCGGCCCATCGGCACCGTGCCACTGATCATGGAAGTCCCGGTCGGTCTCCAGGCGACGGAAATCTTCCAGGACATCGGTGAACCCCCACCCGGGATTCCCCAAGGCGGCCCAGCCGTCGTAGTCCTGCGGCGCGCCCCGGAGTGCGAAGCACGCGTTCGTGGACGAGCACCCGCCCATGATGCGGGCTCGAGGCACGGGGATGCCACGATCGAGATCCTCATCGGCGAAGTAACCCCAGTCGTGACCGACCGTTGGTTCGGACGCGTCAACCACATCGCGCGGCAGCGTGGTTACGTCCGGGTGATCGGGGCCCGCTTCGATGAGCACCACCGAACAGGCAGGGTCCTCGCTGAGTCGAGCGGCGAGAACGCAGCCTGCTGAGCCGCCGCCGACAACAACAATGTCAGACCCCATCTGGCCGACCATAGCTGCGGTCCAGAATCACAAGCGGGCTGGGATGGCGGCCCGAACGGTGGCTCGTCCATGCGTCCTCGATCATGTGATGCGACGCGCCGCCGATACTTCCACGCAAGAGGACAACGGATCAGTGACCCGGGACACTGCGACCGACGATGGACACACTCGCCGCCTCGGAGCGCACATCCGACGATCACGGGGCCCGAGGAGTCAACAAACACCCCTGCCACTGGAGGGGTCCTCGGCTCATGTCACGGTCCATTCCGATACCGGACCTTCGGCGGCGTCGGCCGTGTGCTACGCCATTGCCGGCGGTTGCACCGAAGGTGCATGGAAGGGAGGACAGCGTGGCAACACTCCAAGACCGCATCCGTGCGTACAGGAGGAAGCAGCCCGAATACAACCGGGAGATCGAGCTGATCGAGATCGTCGAGGATCTGTGTGTTCAGGTCCGAGAACTGCGAGAACTTGCCCAGCGGGCCTTCAACGAGGCAGCCCTCGCGGGCAGCAAGCGACTCGACGCACCTGCAGAGCGATCACAACCGACCCCGAACAGGCGGTAGCCGCCCACCCGACAAATCGCAGGTGAAACTCCTGTTTGGCCCGTTGCACCGGGGGTAACTGTGTCGGGTCTGCTTCCACGGAGCAACAGGGGGCCGGCATGGGCAAGGACCTTCAGATAGAGGCCGTTGAAGCCGGGGGCGAGCACGTCGTCTACCTCACCGGCGAGCTGGATCTGGCGAATGCCACGGCTGCTGAAGAGGCACTTTTCGGCATGTCGGCGTCGAAGGTGACCGTCGACCTGAGCGGCCTGTCGTTTATCGACTCATCGGGCGTCGGGGCACTGATTGAAGCGCGGCGGCGGATGGAGGAGAACGGGAACTCCGTCGAGTTCCGGGGGGCACGGGATACCGTCCGCCGCCTGCTCGACGTCATCAACTGGGCGCGTCGCACATGGCCCTGGTGGGAAGCAGGTCACACCGGGTGCGAGCGCCTTGTGCCTTCTCCGACTCGGCCTCCCAGGCGCTGTCGGCCAACCGAGGCGACTTTGCACTGATCATGTGTCGGGCGCAATCTCTGCGCGGGCGAACCGTCCGCGCGGAGGCGTTCGGAGTCATGATTCACGTGTGACGGATCGATACGCGGTGCAGAAGTGGATCGAGGGATACGAGCACGCCTGGCGAACGCCCGGTACGGACGAGCTCGGCGGCCTCTTCACGGCCGACGCGACCTATCTCCTTTCGCCATACGAAGAACCGGTGGTGGGGCTCGAGGCGATCTGTTCGATGTGGGAAAAAGAGCGGGACGGCGCGGCCGAGGTGTTCACTCTCTCGACGGAGATCCTTGCGGCGGACGGTAACACCGCGGTCGTCCGGGCGGAGGTGCGCTACGGCCAGCCAGTCGATCAGGAGTACCGGGACTTGTGGGTCCTTCGGTTCGACCCGTACGGCCGGTGTTCGTGGTTCGAGGAGTGGGCGTACTGGCCCGATCGCCCGTTCAGCGCGCCGGGCGGACACGGAGCCGACGGGTAGCGGGGGACCAACGCCTCTGTTGCCCCCGCGGAAGAACGCCCACGATTGGCGACATGCGGTCCGCGGTCAGAGGTGCCGGCATCGTCGGCCTCGGAGTCGCCATCTCCGAGCTCGCTCGCCGGCGCATGCTTCGATGGGGCGCAACCGAAGAAGAGGTGCGTGAGCCGTTTCCGGGGGAAGGCATCGTGCCCGGGGGTTACCGCGGGGCGACGATGGGCGTCACGATCAACGCACCGCCGAGCGCGGTATGGCCCTGGCTGGTGCAAATGGGAGGGGATCGCGGCGGGTGGTACTCCTGGGATCGCCTCGACAATGGCGGGCGCCCGAGCGCGACGCAGGTTCATCGTGAATGGCAGCACCTCGCCGTCGGGGATTCCCTGAAGTACTGGCGCCGGAGCGGCCCGGTGGACGCGTGGCGGGTGGCGGTCCTCGAGCCGGATCGCTTCCTCGGGCTGCACGGCCTCTACGACTTCCGCCGCAACAACCTCGACCCGGCACAGCCGCGACCTGCCGCCTACGTCGAAGGGCTCTGGGGCTTCCTCTTGACGCCGCTGCCGGATCGGAGGACGCGACTCGTCATCGACGGCTACCAGGCACTCCGCCCCCGCTGGCTCACACGAATCGTGAATCACTGGGTGTATCCGCCGGTGATTTGGATCATGCAGGCGCGGATGCTGGCGGTCCTCAAGCGGAACGTCGAGCGCACGGGAGAGCTGGCAGCTGCCACACCGCCGAGCGCCGAGCCCGTGAAGGACGACGCGGCGTAACGTTTGCGCGCGTCCTTCAAATTTGGGCGGAGTATGGCCCGACGTTGTCCGTCAGGCGGTGCCGGGCTGACTTAATCGGTGTCGGGGGCGGACGGCTCGCAGTGATCCGTTCGCTGGCCGCCCCCCGACGGCGAACTGGCCGCGGCGGAGCGGTCGAACCGCGGGAGCGGGTTTCGCCGTACCGGGGGCCAGGGCCGTGGGGGAGGGAGATCTAGCCAGAGGACTCCTCCGCACGCACTCCGTGCACCTCCGCGGTTCCGACCCCCGGACGCGGGCCTCCTCGGCCGGGCGCCCGGCGCCTGCTGGTCGCCCGGTTCGCAACGACCGGCGAACGTCCCGACACCGGAGGGGGGTCCTTCTTCCCTACTGCCGACGGCGCTGGAGCACCAGCCTCGCGGTGGAGGTGATCACGATGTCCGTCGAGTTGGAAACCCGCAACACTCCTGTGGACGGATCCCCGAGGACCGGGGAGGACGAGCGGAGGAGTGCCATCAAGCAGATCGAGCGCCGGCGCCGCTTCCGGGTCGAGGTGGTTGTCTCCGGAATCGCCATGGTGATCCTTGTCGCGATCTGGGCGATGTCGGAGTACCACAACGCCGGGGGATGGCCGACGCAGGGCTTCAGCCAGAGCTCTAGCATCCACGACGTCTGGAACTACTGGATCGTCTACCCGGTCGGCGCGTGGGCGCTCGTCCTCGGAGGTCGGGCGTGGTCCGTTTTCGGCCACAAGCCGATCTCGGAGCAAGAGATCCGAGAGGAGATCGAGCGCCAGGCGCAGGAGCGGTAGAGGCGATCCCGATGCGCGGTGGCGCGGGCCGGGGCTGTTTCGCGTCAGGTTCAGGACTCGCGGAAGGGTTGCGCGACCTCGGTCAGGAACAGGTCCATCGCGTCTTCGCGTGCGTCGCCCGTCCCCAGGTTCCAGTCCGGAAGGACGAACTCGGAGACCCCCGCGTTCACGTACGCCGACATGAGATCCTGGAGCTCGTCCACCGTCCCCTCCGCCTTCGGGAACGGCCGCTCGATCGCCTGACCCGTGCCTGCGACGTCGACGATGACCTGTGCCGATTGGGAGATCTCCTTCGGGTCGCGTCCGATCGCCTCGCAGTGCCGGGCGAGCACCCCGCCCTTGGCGGCGAGGACGTCGGGCAGGCCCCAGGTGTTCCATTCGTCGGCCCAGCGCGCCACGATGCGAAGCGTCGTCCGTTCGCCGCCGCCTCCCACGAGCAGCGGGAGGTGGGGCTGGACCGGTTTCGGCTCGAGGGGCGCGTCGGCGAGGTGGTAGAAGCGGCCTTCGAAGGTGGTGCGGTCGTCGTCGAGCAGCCGCCGGACGATCTCGCACGCCTCCTCGAGCCGCGCGAGGCGCCCCTTCACGTCGAAGAAGTCGATGCCGTAGGCGAGGTGCTCGTTCTCCTGCCAGCCGGCCCCGAGACCGAGGACGGCGCGCCCCCCGCTCAGGTGATCGATGGTCGCCACCGTCTTCGCCAGGACGGCCGGATGCCGGTAGGTGTTCCCGGCGACGAGCGATCCGAGCCGAACGCCGGGAACGCTCGTCGCAAGGCCGGCGAGCACGCTGAAGCATTCGAGCATCGGACCGTCGCCGGGAGGTGCCGACGGCATGAAGTGGTCGGCGACGTAGACGCCGTCCCACCCGGTGGCCGCCGCGTGCTTCGCAGCGTGCACGAGGTCTTCCCACGGCTGCGCCGCATTCGGCCAGAAGGCGAAGCGCACGGGCTCGGAGATTACCGCGGGCCCCTGGCGATCACGCCGTGGCCGACGCGGGGAGGCGGCGGCGTTTCGAAGCCCTCAAGCTCGGACCCGACGCGCGAAACCGCCCGGTCTCGACGGAGGGTCGGGACCGGGCGGCATGCTCCATTGCCTGAGCTAAGAGAGAGCTCGTGCGGCTTGCATGGCGCGATATGAACGAACTCCGCGCATCCTCAAATGGCAGCGCGTCTCCTGGATCAGATGTAGGTGTCTTGGCGCCGCACCACGTTGCCGGCTGAGTCCTCCATGACGGTGTGCCGCCTGCGGGGGCCACCCGTAGCCGCAATGGCGATCAGGCAGGCCAGCGCAGCGATGCCGCCTACGATCATGAGGATCACCCCGACGGTGTTGATGTTGAAACCGTGCTGGTATGGGCTGATCGTCACCGCAAAGTCGAGGATCGCCCCGACCGCGAAGACGATCAGGCTTGCGACGAATCCGCCAATCATTTGAAAACCTCCGGTGGGTCTCGTTTCACCCGCAGTGTGGTGCGGGCACGACAGTTGCATACCCAGGGAACGGACTTGCAAACTCCTCGCCAAGCGATTTGAGAACCCGCAATGCAGCAACTCCCGCAGCGGCCGGACGGCGCCCATCCGACCTCGCCTTTCTGTCGTCGACACGCCACTGGGGCCCGTGATTCCTGGCCCCGAGCACAACGGTGCTTCGCTAGCCACCTCCGGCCTGGACACCGCGGACGGCCCTGGGCCACACTCCGGCCCGGACTCGAGAAACCCCCGTACCGGGCTGCGACGGAGCAACGCGTGAAGCAAGGCCCCGGTCGTCGTGCGCCCACCACTTGCGGACTGCTCGGGGCGACACGGACACGGACACGGACACGGACACGGACAAGAGATGAACATCGTCGTGAGCAACGTGAAGGGCGGCGTCGGGAAGACGACGTCAGCGGTGTACATGGCGGTGGCCGCGCTCGAACGGGGCTACGAACCGGTCGTGCTCGTCGACTCGGACCGCCAGGCCTCGTCCGCCGAGTGGCTCGAGGCGCGTCCGGTGGAGGGTGTGGAGCTGGTCGAGGCGCCGTCGGAGCGGACGGTCGGGCGCGCGATGGAGCGCGGCACCGAGGGGATCGTCGTCGTCGACACGCCGCCCGGTGACGAACGGATCGTCCGGGCGGCCCTCGAGCGGGCCGATGCGGTCGTGATCCCGACCCGGGCCGGGGGCGTCGAGTACTCGCGGGTCGTCGCGACGCTCGACATCGTCCCCGCGCGGGTTCCGCACGGCGTCGTCGTGTGCGCGGCGCGCCTCGGGACCAACGATCTCGTCCAGACGGTCGAATGGTGGGGGAACCAGCAGGTCCCCGTCTGGGGGGTCATCCCCGAACGCGTGGCGATCGCGACCGGGCCCGAGGCGCGGCTGTCACGCGAGGGCATCGAGGCGTACTCGGACGTGCTGAAGAAGGCGGTACGGCGCCGGTCCCGGTGAACGACGTCGTGCCGGCGCCGGGCAGACTTCCTCAGCCTCCCTGTCCTGCCAGCGCCTCCTTCACCGCACGCGCGACCAGCTCGTCGTCCGCGGGGTCGACCGTTCGAAGGTCGAGCACGGTCGCACCGTCGCGCACACGCGCGATCACCGGGACCTCAGCCTCGCGGAGCGCGGCGACGACGTCGCCGGTGACGGACACGCCCGCAGAGGGGATCTCGACCTCCGGAGACGATCCTCCTCCCGCGACCGACGCGCAACGCACGACGGTCCCCACCCCGAGCTCACGTGCCCGCCGCTCGAGCTCGTCCACGGTGACCGAAGCCATGCGCCAGAAGGGAATGGCGGCGCCGTCGCGCCGGAGGTACGCCAGGGCGACGTCCTGGAGGCATTCGAGCACGAGTCCGCCGGGACGGAGCGCGCGCGCGAGCGGGTGACGCGCGCAGCGCGCGACGAGCTCCTTGCGTCCGGCGACGATCCCTGCCTGTGGGCCCCCGAAGAGCTTGTCGCCCGAGAAGGTGACGAGCGCCGCGCCGTCCTCGAGCGCCTGGCGCGCCGCGGGCTCCCCCCGCAGCCAGCCGGGCGTCGGTCCGTCAAGCCACGGCGTCGTCGAGTCGAGGAGGCCCGAGCCGATGTCGAAGACGACCGGCGGCCCGAGGGTGGCGAGCTCGGTCACCCCGACCTCCTGGGTGAACCCGACCATCCGATAGTTCGAGCGGTGCACCTTAAGCACGAGCTCGACGCCGCCGCCGTCGGTCACCCGTGCGTAGTCCGAGAGACGGGTGCGGTTGGTGGTGCCGACCTCGACCAGGGTCGCCCCCGAGGCGGAGAGCACCTCGGGGATCCGGAAACCACCCCCGATCTCGACGAGCTCGCCACGGCTGACCGGGACGCGCGTGCCGGCAGCCAGCGCGGTGAGGACGAGGAGGACCGCGGCCGCGCCGTTGTTCACGACGAACGCGGCTTCCGCGCCCGCGGCGAGCGCGAGCAGGCGCGCGGCGTGGTCGCTCCGCGAGCCGCGCTTCCCGGTGGCGAGGTCGAGCTCGACGTTCTGGTAACGCGCCGGCTCGCCGCGTCGCGCCACGACGAGGGAGGCGCGACCGAGGTTCGTGTGGAGCAGCACGCCGGACGCGTTCACGACCGGGCGGAGGAGCGAGGCGGCGAGCCCAGACGCGAGCCGGCCGGCCGACGCGGGGTCCCCCGCCGCGACGGCCGCTCGCGCGACGTCGACGAGCAGGGCGTGGGGCAGGCCCGTTCCCGCCAACGACCGTGCGAGCGCGTCCACGGACGGCGGGCGCTCCCGAGGGGCCCCGGTGGCGTCCTGACGAGCACCCTCGCCCCCTGGGTCGCTCACTGCAGCTCCACGTGCGCGGGTCCCTCTGCGACGTCGCCCACGACGACGAAGCCCTTGGCGACGAGATCGTCGAGAACGGACGGGTCCACGGTCGCGAGCAGACCACCCGAGGTCTGCGGGTCGAACGCGAGCGCCTCTCGCTCGCCTGTGGCCGCAGAGGTGACGCGACCGGCGAGGTGCTCCCTGTTCCTTCGGTCGCCGCCCGTGCGCACGCCGGCGCGCGCGGCCTCGAGGGCACCGGGATAAAGGGGAAGTGTGCCGGTCCGGAAGCGAAGCGCCACCCCCGAACGGTCGGCCACCTCCCAGCCGTGCCCGCACAGGCCGAAGCCGGTGACGTCGGTGACCGCGCCGATTCGCGCACCGAGGGCGCGGAGCACCTGTGAGGAGCGGCGGTTCAACGCCCGCATCCCTGCCACGGCCGCGCGCTTGGCGTCCTCGCTGCCGCCCTGGAGCACGATGCCGGTCCCGAGCGGCTTCGACAGCACGATCGCCTGCCCGGGCCTCGCGCCGCCTTTGGTGAGGACTTCGGCTGGGTGCACGAGTCCTTGGACCGCGAGGCCGAAGATCGGCTCCTCGGAGCGGATCGTGTGGCCGCCCGCGACCACGCCTCCGGCCTCTGCCACGACCGCGGCGGCGGCCGAGACGATCGCGTCGACGGTCGCGGCGCCGAGGCGTTCCGGGAACGCCGCGATGTTCAGGGCGATCACCACGCGTCCGCCCATCGCGAACACGTCGCTGCACGCGTTGGCAGCGGCGATCGCGCCGTAGTCGGAGGGGTCGTCGACCATCGGCGGGAAGAAGTCGGTAGTCGAAACGAGCGCGAGGTCGTCGCGCAGCTGGAGCACGGCGGCGTCGTCGAAGCCGTCGAGCCCGATGACGAGCGTCTCGTCACCTTCGTTGGTCGCCCCTCCCGCCGCGATGGTGGCGAGCAGGGCGTCGAGACGCCCGGGAGCCCACTTTGCGGCGCACCCCCCGCACGTCGTCCATTCGGTGAGCCGGACCGCGCCGTCGGGAGGACGGACGTCCTGGGTGGTCACGTGACGCTCCTCTCAGTCGTTCTCAGCCGGCGCAACCCCGGCCGCGGGCGGCATCTTGGGGCCCGCCACCCGGAAGTCTCCGTTGCGGCGCGTGACGCCGCTCGAGTCGAAGTGCGCGAGCAACGCGAGCACGTACTTCCTCGAAGCCCCGAGGAGGTCGCGCACGTCCGACACGCGCACCCCCTCCGGCGCGCGCTCGAGCCGCGCGGCGATCCGTTGCGCGGCTTCCTCGAGCGCGCTCGACGCGAACCACACGCCGTTCGTCTCGACGACGAGACCGCTGCGGACGAGGCGCCGGAGGTCGTTGCGGTCGACGCCGTCGGGGAGCGGCGGCATGTACGGATCCGAGCGCAGCCCGGCGAGGTACGGGTGGTCGAGCAGGTCGGCGTCGCTGGCCGCCGCGCCGACCTCGTCGGGCACCTGGCGCGGCCGGCCGGTCTCGTGTGCCGAGGCGAGCCGGGCGATGCCGTGGGACACGGTGAGCTCCGAGAGGGTGGACGCCACCGCGCGCCCGCGCTCGTCGAGGACCGAGAGGTCGAGCCCGGGCGTCCCGGCCCCGCGCACGCGCTCGAGCACCCGCCTGCGGGCCTCCTCGAGTGCCCCGGGGTCGACGACCCAGTGACCGAGCGTCGGGGTCGCGGGCGCGCCGGTGAGTCGCTCGAGGTCTCCGGCGTCGACCCAGCCGCGTTCGGCGACGACGCGCTCGACCGAGGAGCTCGGGTGGGCCCTGGTCACCGCCAGGACGGGCGCGACGTCGAGGAGGGTGCCGCCGCCCACGACCTCGCGGCGCCCGGCGTCGCGAAGGACGAAGCGGTCTCCGGGTGCGAGGGGGAGCGGCGCGCTCAGCCACAGTCGGACGAGGCCGGTCGATCCCGGCGCGACGTCGGTGGCCCGTCCGATCACGCGGAGTCTCACGGCTTGCTCGCCCGTCCCGAGGTGCGCGAGATACGCACCGCGGTGCGACACTGGATGGGCGAGCCCCGGAAGGGTGACGAGCGAGGCGTCCGCGATGCGGCAGCGGTGCCACTGCCCCGGCCTCACGAGGGCGGCGCCGCGCGCGGCGACGTGGCGGTCGATGCCCGCGAGGTTCACGGCGAGGCGACGACCGGGGTCGGCGACGTCGATGCGCCGGCCGTAGCTCTCGAGGCCCCGGACCCGGACGGCGATGGACGTCGCGGTGGTCTCTGGCCCGAACGGCGTGAGCGCGAGGTGATCACCCGTCGACACGGCCCCGCCGGCGAGGGTGCCGGTGACGACGGCTCCGGCACCCCGGATGGCGAACGACCGGTCGATCCACAGCCGCGGCCGGTCGCGGTCGGCTGCGGGTGGGACGCGTCGCACCATGTCGTCCAGCGCGGCGCGCAGCCCGCCCGGGCCGTCGGTGCCCACTCCCGCGGGCACGTCGACCGCGACGACCGGTGCGGGTTCGAGGAAGGTGCCCGCGACGTGGTCGGCGACGTCTTCGCGCGCGAGCGCGAGCATCTCGTCGTCGACCACGGCGGCGTGCGTCAACGCGACGACGCCGTGTGAGACCCCGAGCAGGTCGAGGATGCGGAGGTGGTCCTCGGACTGGGGCTTCCACCCCTCGGCCGCCGAGACCACGAAGAGGCAGGCGTCGACGGCGCCGACTCCGGCCACCATGTTCTTCAAGAACCGCACGTGGCCCGGGACGTCGACGAAACCCACCTCGATCCCCGACGCGAGCACCGTCGCGGCGAAGCCGAGGTCGATCGTGAGGCCCCGGCGGCGTTCTTCTTCGAGACGATCGGGGTTCGTGCCGGTCAGCCACTCGACGAGCGTCGACTTGCCGTGGTCGACGTGACCGGCGGTGGCCACGACCCGTGACGGAGGAGCCACCGTCGGCTCGATCTCGAGGCTGCGCGCGGCGGCGCCCTGTTGTACGGCGATCCCGCCTGCGTGCCTGGCCATGCGAGTCTTCTCGAGCTCCGATCCGTCGGTACCGGCTCCCCTGCTCGCCGTGCACACGACCCTACGCCGGTGGCACGTCCTCGGGCACGTCGAGGACCTCGATCCGGATCCGTTTGTTGGCCTTGCCCTTCGACTCCGTCTTCACCACGCGGATGCGGCCGACCTCGGCGGTGTTGCGTACGTGCGTCCCACCGTCCGCCTGCTTGTCGAGGCCGACGATGTCGATCACCCGGAGCTCGGCGACCGACGTGGGGACGAGGTTCACCTTCGTCCGGATGAGGTCCTCGTCTTCGAGCGCGGTGTCGCGCGGGACGAACCGGACCTCGACGGGACGGCCGGCCGCGAGCTCCTCGTTCACCTTCGCCTCGACCGTCGCGCCGAAGCCGTCGGGGAGCGGGTCGAACTCGAAGTCCATCCGGGCTGAGAGCGGCTCCATGTTCCCGCCGGTGACGGCCTTCCCCCACTCGTGCCAGATGACCCCGCACAGCACGTGTAGCGCGGTGTGCGTCCGCATCAACCCGTGCCGGCGGTCCCAGTCGACGACGCCGTGGACCGCATCGCCGACCGTTGGCGCCCTCTCGCCGGCGGGATCGAAGACGTGCCACACGACCTCGCCCTCCTTCGTGACGCCCGTCACCGTCGCCGCACCCAGCCGGCCCGTGTCGTGGGGCTGCCCACCGCCGGTCGGGTAGAAGGCGGTCCGGTCGAGGGCCACGCGTCCGTCGTCGACCGCGGTCACGGTCGCGTCGAACTCGTCGAGGTAGGCGTCGCGCAGGTAGAGGAGCTCGGTCACGCGTCGCCGCCCGTCTCGTCCGCGCCGTTCTCGTCGACGTGGGCGTCGACGTCGGGAGACCCGTAGACGACGGTCTCTTTGTCGAGGACGTAGTCGAAGGCGAGCACGAGCCCGCCCCGGTCGCGAACCCAGGCGGCGAACCGTTGGTGCACCGGGTGCACCTGGTAGCGCTCGAGGCCCTCCTCGTCGTCGACGACGATGTGGAGGAGGTAGTGGTACCCGCGGGTGCGGTCCGTCGAGATCGGCGGTCCGATCGACAGCTGCTCGAACCCCCCGATCTCCTCGGGCCACGACCGCACCTGCGCGTACAGGTCTTCGACCTCGTCGGGCGCGAGCTCGGGATCGAATGAGAGGAGCACCGCGTGGAGGAGGCTCATCGCTCCGCTTCCCGTCCTTCCTGAGCGGCGTCGGTCGCTCGTTCATCTGACGCTCGTCCCGCCGCGGCGGGGCCGTTGAGCGGCGGGGCGCTCTCCGGTGTCGTTTGCTGCCCGTCGGGGTCGCGCTCGAGAAGGTCCGCCACGTAGCCGAACTTCGCCGGCATCTCCGCGAGCGCGACGAACGTCTCGGTCCGCTGCACGCCGTCGATCCGCCAGATCTCCGAGAGCAGCACGTGCCGGAGGTGGGCGTGGTCCCGCACCCGCAGCCTCGCCAGCATGTCCATGGAGCCCGTGATGACGACGATCTCCTCGACTTCGGGGAGGCTGCGGAGCGTCTGGAGGATGGCCGCCTGGTCCGCGCCCTGGACGGCCGTGACGGCGAGGAAGACCGAGTCGTAGCCGAGCGCCGCCCAGTCGATGCTGACCGTGTACCCGCGGACGACCCCGAGCCGCTCGAGCCGTGAGATCCGCTCGCCCACGGCCGGCGGCGACATGTGCAGGTCGCGGGCGAGCTTGCGCTGTGAGGCGCGCGCGTCGGCCGCGAGCAGGGCGAGGAGGCGCCGGTCCGTCGCGTCGAGCTTGACGGGCTCCGACGGGAGTGGCGCCGTCACCTCCAGGAGGCCCCAGAGCGGCGCTCGACCGGTCGGGCCCGGGGCCGCCGAGCCGGCCGCCGTGGATCGTTGTCGCGTCGTTCCCGCGCGTGCCGTTGGCGAACCCGGCACCTCTTCCCGCCGGTCTTCCGCCGGCTCTGCCGGCGCCCCGGGGTGTGCGGCGGTCCCTGTCACTTCGATCCCCTCTCGCTGTTCGCGCTTGTCAATTACCACGAAAGCGACGTAGGCTTCCTTTCAACTGATGGCAATCTATCCCCAGGGAGCCACCAATTGAGTTACGCCCAAGCGGACCGGCGCGACGTCGGCGCGGGGCCGGACTGGTCTGCGCTGTTCGCGGGTCGCGCGAGGCGCGGCGGCAGCGAGCTGACCGCGATCCTCTCGCTTGTCGGGTCCGCCGACACGGTCACCTTCTCCGGGGGCTTCCCGGCCCCCGAGACCTTCCCGGTGGACCTCGTCGGTCCGATCCTCGCCGACCTCCTGGCGCGTGACCCCGCGAGGACGCTGCAGTACACGCCGACCGAGGGCCTCCCGGCGAGCCGGCTCGCGGTCGCCGACCTCGTCGCCTCGACCCAGGGCCTCCGGCCGGACCCATCGGCCGTCCTCGTCACGAGCGGCGGGATCGAGGCGCTCCACCTGCTCTCCGGAGTCTTCCTCGAGCCGGGGGACGGCGTGGTCGTCGAGGCGCCCACCTACCTCGGGGCGCTGATGACGTTCAGCGGCTCGGAGGCAGCGGTCGTCGGTGTGTCGATGGACGCCGAGGGGCTGTGCGTCGACGAGCTCGAGCGTCTCCTGGCGACGCGCCGCCCCGTTCCCAAGCTCTGTTACGTCATCCCCGACCACCAGAACCCGACGGGCCTCAGCCTCTCGCTCGAACGCCGCAGCGCGCTCGTTGCGCTGTGCCGCAGCCACGGTGTGCTGCTCGTCGAGGACGTGGCCTATAGGGACCTCGGTTTCGACGGTTCGCCGCAGCCGAGCCTCTGGTCGCTCGACCCCGACGCGGTGGTCCAGATCGGGACGTTCTCGAAGATCCTCTTCCCCGGCGCCCGACTCGGCTGGGCGATCGGACCCCAATCGGTCGTTGCCGCGATGGCAGCTGCGAAGCAGAACTCCGACCAGTGCGCGGGGGCGCTCGGCCAGCGGATCATGGGCGAGTTCGTCGAACGCGGCAGGTTCCCCGAGCACCTCGCGGGCGCGCGTGCCCTCTACGCGCGCAGGGCGGCCGCGATGCTCGACGCATTGGGCCGCCACATGCCGGAGGGAACCCGCTGGACCCGCCCCCGCGGCGGGTTCTTCGTCTGGCTGACCACCCCGCCGGGCGTCGACACCACGGCGATGGCGGCGAAGGCCCACCGGGAGAAGGTCGCCTTCGTCCCCGGCCTGCCCTTCTACACCGACGGGCGCGGCACCGATCAGGTCCGCCTCGCCTACAGCGGCGTCCCGGAGGACCGGATCGAAGAGGGCGTGGCGCGTTTCGCTCGACTCCTCCGACACGAGCTCGAGAACGTGCACGCTCCGGCGGTTTCGACCGGCGCCGCGGCGGGAAGTGCCGCAGGGGAGGTCGTGAGCCGGGCATGACGACCGCCGAGACGCATTTCTCCACCTCCGCCGAGGGTGAGCCGACCGCGAAGGGCCGGTTCGTCGACGTTGGCTCGGTCGAACCGGTGTCGTTCCTCGACGGGCTCGAGTTCCGCCCCGTCCTCGGCGAGCACACGATGGTGAACTTCGTCCGGTTCGCCCCGCACACCGAGGCCCCGCGTCACGTCCACCGAGAAGAGCAGGTCGTCGTCGTTCTCGACGGTGAGTTCGTCTTCGAGATCGACGGTGAGGTCCGGACGATGCGCCCGGGCGACGTCGCGGTCATCCCGCCGTGGGTCCCGCACTCGGCGTACACCGACGAGGTGGGCTGCTACGAGGCCGACGTGTTCAACCCGCCGCGCGAGACGCTCCTCGAACACGCCCGCAGCCAGCGCGAGCGACGCGACCAGGAGCGTGCGCTGCTCGAGGAGACCGAGCGGGGGATCCCGGCCCCGAGATCGTCCGCCGAAGGCGGATCGTGATGGAGCTCGGGCTCTCGGGTCGACGGGCGGTCGTGACCGGCGGCACCAAGGGGATCGGCCGCGCGGTGGCGGCGGAGCTCCTCGCCGAGGGTGCATCGGTCGCCTTCTGCGCGCGCCACGCCGACGATGTGAAGACGGCCGAGGCGGAGCTCCGCGCGCAGCACGGCGACGAGCGCGGCACCCGGGTCTTCGGCTACGCCGCCGACGTCACCTCGCCCGAGGAGGTCGACCGCTTCATCGGCGAGGCCGCGGCCGCCCTCGGCGGCATCGACATCCTCGTGAACAACGCCGGAGGCGCGCATCCGGGCAACTTCGAGACGCTGAGCGACGAGGACTGGCGTCGCGATCTCGACGTGAAACTCTTCTCCCAGATCCGCTGCACCCGGGCGGCGCTGCCGCACCTCCGCGAGAGCCGGGCCCCGCGGGTCGTGAACGTGAACGCCGTGTACGGCAAGTACCCCGACCCGGCGTTCTTCGCCACGACGGTGAACCGCGCCGCGTGCTTGAACCTCACCAAGGTGCTCGCGCAGGAGTTCGGGCCCGAGGGGATCCTCGTGAACAGCGTCAACATCGGCTTCGTCGTGACGCCGCAGTGGGAGAACATCCGTCGCAGGCGTGCACCCGACATGACCGAGGACGAGTTCTTGGGTCGTCTGGCCGAGGCCGAGGTCCCGCTCGGGAGGTTCGGGACGGTGGACGAGGTGTCGGGTGTCGTAGCGTTCCTGGCGAGCAACCGGGCGAGTTACGTCACCGGCGCGATGGTCGACGTGGCAGGAGGCATGGGGAAGTACGTCTGAATCGACCGGTGGGCGAGGAGCTCCCGGTGAACACAGGGGAGGAACACATGGCAGTCTTCGGAAGGGGCGGGCCGGGGGCGGCAGTCGCGACCGCGCCGCAACCGACGAAGCCCGGCGGCGACATCCACACCGGAGAGCTCGCGAGGGGGTCGCTCCGGACGATCGACGCGGTCGCCATCTCGGTCTCGGTGCTCTCGCCGGCGATGGCCATGGACCTCAACACCGGAGGGGTCGCGGCGGTGGCAGGGGGGTCGACCCCGCTGTCCACCCTTCTCGGCGGCATCGGCTGCCTGGCGCTCGGGTTCGTGGTCGTCGGCTTCACGAGGCGGATGGCTGCGGCCGGCTACGCGTACACCTACATCAGCCGGAGCATCGGGAAGCGCTGGGGCTTCCTCGGAGGCTGGCTGTACGCCTTCGGCTTCGCGGCGTTCGTGCCGATGACCATGTCGGCCGTGGGCTACCTCGCCGCCACACTGCTCACACTGCACGGGAGCTACTGGTGGTTCGTCTTCTTCCTGATCGGCATGGCGCTCCTCCTCGTGCTCTCCCTCATCCGTGTCAAGGTGACGACCAAGTTCCAGCTGCTGGTCGGGGTCACGACCGTGTTGCTCTTCTTCATCATCGACCTCATCGTGACGGGGAAGGGCGGCGCGCACGGGCAGTCCGCCGGCGCCTTCACCTTCTCGCACACCGTGTCGGGCGGGTTCCACGGCGTCTTCTACGGCCTGATCCTCGGCGTCACCTCCTACATCGGCTTCGAATCGGCGGCCGACTTCGGCGAGGAGACCGCCAACCCGCGTCGTGCGGTCCCGATCGCCGTGATCGCGGCGGTGAGCTTCGCGATCATCTTCTACGTCTTCACCACCTACGCGGCGTCGATCGGCTTCGGCGTCACCCAGCTGCAGAAGACACCGTTGCCGTGGGTGAACGGGACGTTCGCGGCCATCGCCAACACCTACGTCGGGCATGCGGCGGGGACGCTCGTCGAGATCGCGGCGATGCTCTCAGCCTTCATCGTCTGCGTCGCATGCGCGACGGCGGGGTCGAGGACCCTCTTCGCCATGGGACGTGAGAGCGTCCTCCCGGCGTGGTTCTCCCGCACGCACCGGACGTTCAAGACGCCGTTCAACGCCACGGCGACCATCGCCGTCGTCGCGACCGCCGTCGCGGCGATCGTGGGCTTCAACTTCGCCACGAAGACACTGGGCGGAGACGCCTTCACCGTCTACTACCTGCTGGCGACGATCGGCACCCTCGCGGTGATCCTCGTCTACATCGGCCTGTGCCTCGGCGGGATCGGCTTCTTCTACCGGACGTCCCGTCGGTTCAACCCGATCCTCCACGGGCTCATCCCGCTCGTGGGCGCGGTGATCTTCGGCGCCGCGCTGTACGGCTCGGTGTGGCCGCTCCCCATCCACCCGCTCGAGACCGCGGCGTACATCACCGCCGCGTGGCTCGTGATCGGGATCGGGGTGCTCACGTGGCTGCAGAGCCGCAGGCCCGAGAAGGTCGAGCGCATCGGGTCGATCCTCGGTGAGGAGGGGGGTGAACTGGTCGAGGCGCTGGACGCGCCTTGAACACCCCACGCGTCATGATCGACGCGCCTTGATCGACGACCACGCGCATCCGTTCGCGCTCGAGCGCGTCCCGCTCGAGCTCGACGCGATCACCCTCGACGTCGGCGGCCCCGGCGTGACGGAGCGCCGCCGGGTGGAGGGCCCGACGCGCCTCTTCCAGGAGCTGTGTACGCGGGCGCTCGGCCGGCTGCTCGGGCTGCACCCCGACGCGCCCGACGAGGAGATCGTCGCGGCGCGCGAGGAGGCGGCGAGGGACTGGGGCCCCTACGTCCGGCGGCTGTTCGACGACGCCGGCATCTCGGGCATGGTGCTCGACTTCGGCGTCGGGTCGGCCGACCCGGGCGCGCTCGGGACATACGAGAAGCTGGCCGGCCGGCCCGTGTGGTGGCTCGCCAGGCTCGACCCCCTGGTCGACGAGCTCGTCGCCGGCGGCGCGGGCGCGGCGGTCACCGTCGCCGCCGTCGAGCAGATGATGACAGCGGCGGTGAAGGCCGGCGCGGTCGGTTTCAAGACGATCGCGGCGTACCGCACGGGACTGGCGATCGACCCCGACGTGGACCTCCTCGCGGCGCAGGCCTCGCTCGAGGAGGACCCCGACCTGCCCGTGCGCCGCCGGGCGAAGGCGCTGCGGGACCTCGTCACCCGGACCCTGCTCGAGCGGGCGGCCGACTTCGGCCTCCCCGTGCAGTTCCACACCGGGTTCGGCGACGCGGAGATCCGGTTGTCCGAGTCGAACCCGCTCCTCTTGGAGGATCTGCTGGCGAGCCCGGCAGGCCGGGCGGCGACGATCGTGCTCATCCACGGCTCCTATCCGTGGCACGAGGAGCTGGCGTACCTCGCGACGGTGCGACCGAACGTCTTCGCGGAGCTCTCGTTGTCGAACCTCTTCGCGCCGGCGGGCACGGCCGAGCGCGTCCTGCGTCTCGTCGAGCTCGCGCCGCGAGAGAAGCTCCTCGCCGGCTCCGACGGGCACCACCTCCCCGAGTCCCACTGGTTCGGATGCCGAGTGCTGCGCGACGGGTTCGAAGAAGCCGCCGGACGCCTCCGTGCGGCCGGGGCGCGCGAGGCGTTCGTCGACGCGCTGCGAATGGCGATGTTCGAGGGGAACGCCCGGCGCGTCTACGGACTGGGCTGACCGGCCGTCGGGGGCGTCCGACGTCGCCGGGTCGCGGCTACGCGCGCACGTGCTCGGATCCGACGTCCTCCAGTCGGCCCACGATGTTGAGGTAACAGATCTCGAGGCGCGGTGTGCCCAGGCCGGCCTTCGCGAGCCGTTCGGCCACCTCGACCATGCGGTCGAGGTAGGTGGCGCTCAGGCCGCGCTGGACGGCGACCACGGCGCGGACGCGCAGCGGGCTCGTGCAGGCGGGCAGGCCGTGGGGGACGAGCCCGAGCTCGGCGCGCTGGTGGACCATCGCGTTCACGATGTCGGCCGTGCGCGAGGTGCCCGACGCCCACCGTGTGAGGAGGTCCCGGTGGTAGCGGGCCTGGAGCGGCGCCCACGGGCTCGTCGCCGCGTTGGCGGGCTTGAGCACGATGGCGAGCAGGCTGCCGTCGGTGTCGACGGCGAGCGCGTCGCAGGGGTCCTCGAAGAGCGCCTTCGGCCTCGAGCCGAACCACTGGGGAGCCGAGTCTGTCGGCTCGGTCGCTTCGAGGAGCGGCTGGGAGACCGAACCCGTGACGCGGTGCATCTCGGTCGGATTGGAGAATGTGATCTCGACCTCGCGGTCGACGACGGTGACACGCCGGCCCCCGAGCGCGCTGAGCGCGCTCTGGATCGACCCTTCGCCCAGGTACTTGGCCGCGACGGCAGGGACCGCCCGCTCGAGGTACGCCTCGACGTCGCGCCACTGGTCGCGCCCGAGGCCGTAGCGGACGTAGTTGTCCCACGAGGGGCTCCACCGTCCAGCCTTCTTCCATGACGGGTGGGCCTTCATCCGGAAGCCCTTGGACTCGACGAAGCACAGGTCGAAGAGCCGCGTGAGCCCGACGTAGAGCGTCGCCCGGTGCTCGCGCTTCGGGAAGCCGCGGAGCTGCAGGTCGAGCGCGTACTGGCCGGAACGTCCGAGCTCCACGAGGGACTCGGCCCATCCGCTCGGCCGCAGCGCCGCCATGAGCTGCTCTGGTGCCCGCCGGTCGTACGTGAGCATCGCGGACGCCCCCTTCCGTGCTCGCCCGCAGGAAGTCTCCCACGTCCCGCGAGATCCGCGCCCGGTGCCCCGATGCGCGTCGGGCACGTCCCGGGGCTGCAGGCGCCCCGTTTCTGTGAGGTTTCGACGGTATCGTTGGCGAATGAAGCTCCATCGTCCTTTCGTCGCGGTCGCGCTCGCCGCGACGACCATCGGGTTCGCCGCCGTCGGCATCGCCCCCGTCAGCTCCGCGTCTCCCGACGCCCAGGGACCGGGCAACACCGCCCCGCTGACCTCGTGCTCCTACTCGGGGATCCAGCCCTTCCTCTACAAACCCGGGCAGCTCACCGTGGCGACGACATCGCCGGCCTACCCGCCCTGGTTCGAGCACAACCGCCCCGCGAACGGCAAAGGGTACGAGGGAGGGGTCGCGGCCGCGGTCGCGAAGAAGCTGGGCTTCAAGCCCTCGCAGGTCCACTGGGTGGTCGAGACATTCAACGCGTCCTATGCGCCGGGGCCCAAGCACTTCGACTTCGACATCAACGAGATCTCCGTCACCCCTGCTCGGGCGAAGGCGGTGACGTTCAGCTCGGGCTACTACACAATCACCCAGGCGCTCGTCGCCTTGAAGGGCACGCCGATCGTCAAGCACCACACACCGTCCGCGCTCAAGAACTACGTGTACGGCGACCAGATCGGCACGACCAGCCTGACCTTCATCAACTCGCACATCCAGCCGGCGCACACGCCGCGGGTCTTCACAACGCTCAACAACGTGAAGTCCGCCCTCCAGAACAAGAGCATCGCGGCGCTGGTCACCGACACGCCGACGGCGCAGTTCATCGCCACAACACAGATCAAGCATGCGGTCGTCGTCGCCCAGTTCCCCAAGTACGGGGAGCACTACGGGCTCCTCTTCCAGAAGGGGGACAAGCTCGCGTCGTGCGTCGACAAGGCCATCGCCAAGCTCAAGCATGCCGGGGTTCTGCGGAACCTGGTGAAGAAGTACCTCCGCATCTACACGTCGATCCCGACCATCAGGCCCTGAGACCCATGGCGTTGGGCCCGGAGGCCCGGGGACCGCTGCCGTGACGGGCGCGCCACCGGGAGGAGCGGGGGACCCGCTCGGCCCGGTCGGCGAGCACGGATCGCCGGGCATCGGCGCGGAGGTCGAGGGCGCTCCCGCCCTCGACCTCCCCTACCGTCGCAGGAGCCGGCTCTTCCGGTCGTCGCGTTCGGCCGCCGTCGCCTCGACCGTGAGCACCGTCGCGGTGCTCGGGGGCCTCATCGTCGCCGTCCTCGTCGCGCCCGGGAGCCGCCAGGTCCGTTCCACCTACTTCAACCCGCACGACATGTGGGAGGCGTTCAAGGGTGACCCCAGGGCCGGCTTCTACTCGGTCGGCAAGGGCATCGTCATCAACATCGAGATGTTCGTGATCGGCGAAGTGTTGATCCTTCTCTTGGCACTCGTGATCGCGCTCGTCCGACAGTCGCGCTCGCCCGTCCTCTTCCCGCTCCGGATGCTGGCGGTCGTCTACGTGGACTTCTTCCGCGGCGTCCCGCTCATCCTCGTGATCCTCGCCATCGGCTTCGGGCTTCCGGCCCTGTACCTGCCCGTCATCTCCGACCAGTCGGCGTTCGTCTACGGCGTGCTCGCGCTCGTGCTCGCCTACAGCGCGTACGTCTCGGAGGTCTACCGCGCCGGCCTGAACTCGGTGCCGCTCAGCCAGGTGGCCTCCGCGCGGTCGCTCGGACTGCGGCCCCGCACGGCGCTGCGTCACGTGGTCCTCCCCCAGGCGGTGAGGACGATCATCCCGCCGCTTCTGAACGACTTCATCAGCCTGCAAAAGGACACGGCGCTCGTCGCGGTGCTGGGGGCCGTCATCGAGGCGAACCGGGCGGCGGAGATCTACTCGAGCACCGTCTTCAACTATTCCGGCTACACGGTCGCCGCGATCCTGTTCCTCGTGCTCACGATCCCGCTCGCCCGCTTCACGGACCACCTGATCGCGAAGGACCGCGCCCGCCGCCTGGCGGGGGCGACGTGACGGTCGAAGCGGCGGGCGACGCGCGCGCACACGGCGCCGGCGCGTCGGAGAACGCGCTGCGCGTGGAGGGCATCCACAAGTCGTTCGGACCGAACCACGTGCTGAAGGGGATCGACCTCGCCGTCGACACCCACCAGGTGTTCTGTCTCATCGGCGCGTCGGGGTCCGGGAAGTCGACGCTGCTCCGCTGCGTCGACCTCCTCGAGAGCGTCGACCGGGGCCGGATCCGCTTCTTCGGGCACGACGTGACCGCCCAGGGTGTGGACGAGGTCCTCGTCAGGCGCCAGATGGGCATGGTCTTCCAGTCCTTCAACCTGTTCCCGCACATGCGGGTGCTGCGCAACATCACCCTCGCGCCGACGAAGGCGCTCGGCGTCGCTCAGGCGGAGGCGGAACACGAGGCGATGGAGCTCCTCACCCGCTTCGGCCTCGCCGAGAAGGCGCGGGACTACCCCGACCGGCTCTCGGGGGGCCAGCAGCAGCGCGTCGCCATCATCCGGGCGCTCGCCATGCATCCCAAGCTCATGCTGCTCGACGAGGTGACGAGCGCCCTCGACCCCGAGCTCGTCGGCGAGGTGCTCGACGCCATCCGGGAGCTGGCCGCGGCCGGGATGACCATGCTGATCGCGACGCACGAGATGGGCTTCGCGAGCGAGATCGCGACGCGCGTCTGCTACCTCGAAAGCGGCGTGATCGTGGAGGACGGCCCGCCGGACCAGGTCTTCGGCGACGCGCGCGACGACCGGACGCGCCGGTTCCTCGCGAGGGTGGTCAGCTCCGGGCGCCTCTGACCGGCACCTCCACGCGTCGCAGGGTGCAGGCGTCGACGCGCCCTTCTGTGACCCGGAAGCCGAGCCCGGGGGACCGGGGCACCTCGATCGTGCCGTCCGGATCCACCTCGTAGGTCGGCTCGACGAGGTCGAAGTCGTAGAGCTCGGAGGCGGGGGACATGTCCGCGGGGTCGGTGAAGCCGTCGAGGGATGCGAGGGCGAGGTTCACGGCGCGGCCGACCCCCGACTCGAGCATCCCGCCGCACCACAGCGCGACGCCCCCCTCGACGCTCAGCCCTCGCACCTCGAGACTCGCGGTCACCCCGCCGACGCGTCCGGGTTTCAGGTTCACGTTCCGGCACGCGCCGAGCTCGAGGGCGCGCCGGACGTCGGCGACGGAGCGGAGGCACTCGTCGAGGCAGATGGGCGTCTCGATCTCACCCTGCAGTCGCGCGTGGCCCTCGAGGTCGTCCCAGCCGAGCGGTTGTTCGATACAGGCGAGGCGGTAGCGGTCCAGTCGGGCGAGCCGCTCGACGTCGTCGGGAGCGAGGGTGTACGAGCCGTTGGCGTCTACCTGGAGCATGGCCGCGGGCCCGAGGCGCTCGCGCACCGCCGACACGACCTCTTCGTCCCATCCGGGCTTCACCTTGAGCTTGATGCGCCGGTACCCGGCCGCGACCGCCCGGTCGACGGCGTCGAGCGTCGCGTCGAGGGAAGAGTGGATGCCGACGCTCTCGCCGACCGGGACGCACGTGCGCGGTGAGACTCCGGTGCCGTCCGCCTCGGTCGCGAACAGCTCGGCCAAAGACGACCCGCGGCGTGCGGCCTCGAGGCACCAGAACGCCGCCTCGACGCCCGCCCGCGCGAAGGTGTTGCCCCGGATGGTCTCGAGCCCGCGGGCGACCGATCGCGGGTCCGCTGTCCCGTCGAGCGCGAGCGGGAGCGCCCACTCGGTGACGACGGCGAACGTGCCCGACGTCGTGTCGGGAAGGTAGAAGGGGTGGTCGAGCGCCGCCGCCTCGCCCCATCCCTCGACGCCGTCGGCGTCGACGAGGTGGACGAGGACGGTCCGGCGGGTGTCCGTCGAGCCGAAGCCGGTGACGAAGGGCTCCTTGAGCGGCATGCGGACCTCGAGCACCTCCGCCCGCGCGATCGCCGCGGTCATCCGCTGCCGCCTCACCAGTTCCCGCTCGATCAGCCCTCGTCGGCCGTGACCGGCGGCTCGTACTCGACTTTCAGGCCGCTCGCGATGGCGTTCGACCCGTTGAAGTAGTCGACGACCGACATGAGCTCGACGAGCTCGGCGTCGCTCGTCCCGAGGGCGCGCAGCATGTCGGTGTGGCTCTGGAGGCAGTAGTCGCAGTTGTTGGTCGCCGACACGGCGACGGCGATCATCTCTTTGACCTTGCGGTCGATGACCCCGTTCGACATGATCGCCTTCAGCTTGTCCCATTCGTGGCGCAGGTAGTCGGGCTGATGGGCGATGGCGCGCCAGAACGTCGGCACACGGGCGAGGTTGCGCGAAGCCTTGATCTCGTCGAACACCTCTTTCACCGTGCCTTCGGCTGCGTCCTCGTCGATGTAGGGCACGAGCGCCATGACGTTCCTCCTTTCATCGTTGTGCGGTCGGACGGGACTGGGCCGCTCACCGCGCGCCGGGGCACGGCGCGGCGTCCACGAAGGTGTCGTGTCGGCGTGCACCCCGGCCGTGGTTGGGCGCGGTCACCACCGGTCGGGCACACCCGCGGGCGCAGCGGCGACCGGCCGGTGTCGACACGCGCGGTCAACCGGGTACAGGCGCCTGGCGTTCTCGGAGCCGACGAGACGCGCGAAGCGCTCGGCGTCGTCCCGCCCGCACTCGCCGGTGTCGACGAAGGCGTCGAGGATCGCCGCGAGGTGCCGGCGGAACTGCACGGCTCCGAGGTAGGCGAGCTCGGAGAGCCCGAACGCGTCCGAGCTGTAGAGCAGCTTCGTGAACGGCGCGAGCTCGAGGGCTTCTGCGAGCACGCGTCCGGCGCTCGGCCCCGCGTAGTTGAGGATGCAGCCGACGTCGAAGTAGACGTTCGCGTACGCCTCGGCGAGATAGCCCGCCTGTCGGTGATAGGGGTAGCAGTGGAGGAAAACGACGGGGACGCCGAGTGACGCGGCGACCCGCACCCACGGCGTGAAGACGACGGGGTCCGCGCGGTGGAGGTCGAGGTCGGTGTCCCCGAAGCCGGCGTGCACCTGCACCGGCAGGCCGTGCGCGGCCGCGATCTCGAGCGCCTGGTGGAGGACCTCCGCGATGAGGACCGGCGCTTCGAGTCGGAGCCGATCCTCGCCGACCCGCCCCGAGAGCCAGGCGTCGAGCGCTCCCGTGACCGCCCGGCGCGGTGGGCGCACGACCGGGAGGTCGAAGCCGTGACGGTAGGCGACGATCGTCTTGAACCCGACCGCGCTCAGGGCAGCCTTCTCGAGCTCGGCCTGCACCCCCGACAGCCAGCCGGCGGTGTCTCCGCCGATCTCGACGATGGCGCGTGCGAGCGACTCGGCGACCGCCTCGATCCGGACCACCTCGAAGGCGTCGGCACGGGCGAGGGCCGCCATCTCGGGTGGCGAGGCGACCTCGTCGGTCCGGTGGCCGGTCTCGACGAAGAGGAGCTCGAGCCCTGCCGAGGAGAGGAGCAGCCGGTTGACGGCGTCCGCCCCGAGCTGCCCCCTCCGCTCGATGTAGGCGTCCGGGCTCGCACGCGGATCGAGCCCGAGGACCGGCCCGCACCAGCGACGAAGCGCCAGGCCGACGGGTGCGTCGAAGTGCGACGTGCCCGCCGGGGCGGGGCGGCCGCTCTCGGAAATGAGCAGCTCGAACGCGGCGCGGTTGAGGTTGGCCGTCACGACCCCGTGGATGTGGTGGTCGACGAGCGCGACGGCCTCCCCGTGGGGGCTGCGCACTGTGGGCACTAGAAGAACTCGAAGTACTCGCGCATCTCCCAGTCCGTCACCTCGGAGAGGAACCGGGAGATCTCGTTGCGTTTCACGTCGACCATGTAGCGGACGAACCCCTCGCCGAACGCCTCTTTGAAGAAGGGGTCCTTCTCGAGCTGGTCGACGGCCTCCCACAGCGAGTTGGGGAGCGCCGCCGCGTCGGCGGAGTACGGGTCCGCCTCGACGATCGCCGGTGGTTCGAGCTCGCGCCGGATGCCGTCGAGACCGGCGGCGAGGTTGGCCGCGAGATACAGGTAGGGGTTCGCAGCGGGTTCACCGAGCCGGTTCTCGACGTGCGTGCCGCGTTCGAGCGGGTCGCCCTGGACGCGCACCATCGTGCCGCGGTTCTCGTTCGCCCACGTCACACGGTCCGGCGCGAACGAGTACGGCCTGAAGCGCTTGTAGCCGTTGATCGTCGGGGTCGTAAAGACGGTCATCGGGACCGCGTGCTCGAGCAGGCCCGCGACGAACCGCCTCCCGGTCGGCGAGAGACGCTCGGTCGCTGTCGTGCTCGTGAACGCGTTCTCGCCGCTCTCGCGGTCGCGCAGGCTCTCGTGGAGGTGCCAGCCGGAGGAGAAGAAGTTCGGGAGGGCCGGACGGCACATGAACGATGCATGCATCCCGAGCTCGCCGGCGACCTGCTTGGTGGCGGAGCGGAAGAGCACCATGGCGTCCGCGCCCTCGAGGCCCACCATCGGATCGAAGGTCACCTCCAGCTGACCTGGACCCCACTCGTCCTCGATCGAGCGGAACGGCAGCCCGAGTCCGATGTAGGCGTCGCGGAGCTTCTCGACGAGCCCGTTGATCGAGCCGAGCCGGGTCTCGGACAGGTACTGGTAGCCCTGCTCGATGATCGAGACGGCGGGCGGGGGCGGCGGCCACCCCGTCTGGTCGAGCTCGATGCGCGGACTGTCGCGGCGAACCACGTAGAACTCGACCTCGAGCCCTGCGACGTAGTCGAAGCCCATCTCCCCTGCGGCGTCGACCTGCGTGCGCAGGATCCGCCTCGAGTCGATCGGGATCGTCTTGCCGTTCGAGAAGTAGGCGTCGGTCACGACCCAGCCGGTCCGGTCGGCGTAGGGAAGGACCCGGAAGGTGGAGGGATCGGGAACGAGCACCATGTCGGGGAAGCCGGTCAGCTCGGGGATCCCGACGCCGCCTCCCTCGACGAAGAGGGGGGTGAACAGATGGTTGCCCGTGTCCATGTTGAACAGCGCAGCCGAGAAGTCGATGCCGCTCTCGAGGGACGAGACGTAGTCGACGGCCGACATGAATTTGCACCGCGCCGCGCCGTGCTGGTCGATCCAGATCATCCGGACCGTCCGCAGGCCCTTCTCCTCGACGAGCGACACCGAGCGTCGTGCCGCCTCGCGCTGTTCCCCTTCGAGCAACCCGTGGTCGCGCACGAACCCGTGCTTGCCGACGCCTCGTTCGCCCGTCATGCACCCTCCTCCTCGGTGTCCAGCTGCAGGTCCTCGTTCATGCCTCCGCCTGTGTCCTTCGCTCGTGTCCTCCGCTCACCTGTCGTGGCCCCGCGCCACCGCCGCCCAGCTCCGGACCGGCCCGCCGCATCGTCGGTCAGGTGCGGTCAACCGGGATCGCGTGGAGGAGCCCGGACGAGGACATCGTCATCCAGCCGGCCGTCCGCTGTCGACCTCGTCTCACGCGGGGCGCGCCGGGGCCTTCGGGCCGCGTCCGACGCGGGGGAAGAGGGGATCGGAGAGCCGCCGCGCGGTGCCGGGTTGCACGAGCTCCCCGTCGGTCGCCCTCGGGACGACGAGATCGAAGAGGGAGCTGTCGGCGGAATGCAGGTCGGTCGCGGCGAAGTCGCCGTCGTCGAGTCGGAACGTCCACATGCGGTTGGTCTCGTTGCGGGAGTACACGCAGAGATCCCCGTCGGAGCCGAGGTACGCGAGGTTCACCTTGCCGCCGAAGGCGTCGTCGACGGCGCGGAGCGCGTCGAGGGGATCGAGCCCGTCCCGCATCCGGTCGAGGAAGAACTGCCACCCGACCTCGCTGTCGGCCCGGCCCCGAAGGCGCCCGGTGAACTGGCTGCGCAGCTTCTCGGCCCGCTCGAGGAAACCGTTGTGGGCCCACGCGCCGTACGAGTCGTCCAGGAACGGCTGCGTGTCCGCCATCTGGACGGTGGAGAGCTGGTTGGGCCGGCGCAGGTGCACGACGAAGCGCCTCGACTCCTGTGCGGTCAGCGCGTCGTTCCGGTGCCCCTCCTCGCGGTAGCGGCCGAGGCCGCGCATCACGCGGACGGTCGGCCCGTCCCGGTCCGCTTCGTCGAGCCACGCGACTCCCCAGCCGAAACCGGCGACGCCGAGCTGCTCGAGGCTTGCCGCGACGGGCGCGACTGTGGCGAAGGGATGCGGTTCGTCGAACGTCGCGACCAAAAGCTCGCACATCGGCGGTTACCTCGCAGTCACGCGCCCGCCGGGCCGGCCGGCGAGCACGTCGGCGTGGTGGGGCCGGCGGAAAGGATCAGTTGAAAGGTCGATGCGCAGATCAGCCGATCATACGGCTCTCGCTCGCACGCTGCACCGTTCGTTCGCGTGCGTAAACCTCCCCAGGGCTGCGCGTTCGGCGCCCAGACTCCGTGGAAAGAGCGACCCGGCCGCCCGGCCGGGTCGGGATCACCGGCGGAGCCGGAAGACCGGGTAGCCCGGCGCGGCGGCCCGCAGCTCCGCGTCCGGAGCGTCGGGGCCGATCCCGCCGAAGAAGGTGCCGACCTCGAACTTCCACCGGCGGAGGTAGGCGCGGAGCACCGGCACCTTGTCGTCGTCGGCGAGCTCGTCGGCGCGCCGGTGCTCTCGCCGCCTCCCGACGAGGAGGTCGAGCTCGCCACGGGCAGCTCGCACGTTGCGGACCCATTCGGTCTCGCCGCGAGGCGCCACCAGGTACTCGGAGCCGTCGAGGACGAGGAGGTTGACCGGGACGCGACGCGCGACCCCGCTCCGTCGCCCCTGTACCTCGAGCACACGGCTGCCCCAGACGCTGAATCCCATGCGCGTGGCCGCCGCGACGGCGCCATTGAGGGTGCGCTGGAGCGTGCCGGGTCGCAGGTAGCGGGCCGGCTCGGCTGTGCGTCCGCTCACCTCCCGACCTCGCTCACCGCGTCGGCTCGCTCAGCGCGCCAGCCCGCTCAGGCCGTCGGCCGCCCGCGCTGGCGCGCGGCCCCGTCCACCGGCTCGTGCTCGTCGAGGAGGTCGATGAGGTCGGCGCGGGCGCGCGCGACCCGGGACCGGATGGTCCCGGTCGGGCACTCGCAGACGGCTGCCGCCTCGCCGTAGGACAGGCCGAGATGCTGGGTGAGGAAGAACGCCGCGCGGCGGTCGGGCTCGAGCCGGGAGAGCAGGTCTCCGACCGCGCTCGCCTGACTCGGGTCGGGCGCGATGGGTTCGTCGTCCAAGCGGAGGGCCGATCGGGAGGCGTCCCGCCGGCGCCGACGGCTCCGGACACGGAGCTCGTCCATGCACGCACGTCGGGCGATCGAGAGGAGCCAGGTGCGCGCGGACGCGTCGCCCCGGAAGCGCGGGAGCGCCTTCACCGCCCGTTCGAAGCTCTCCTGGGCGAGGTCGTCCGCGCTCTCGCGCTCGACGAGCGCCGCGCAGAGCTGCCACACATCCCGGTAGGACGCCCGGACGAAGGCTTCACGGGCCCAGCGGTCGCCGGCTGCGGCGTCCAGGGCGAGGCGCGTCGTCGGGTCCACAGGAGGGACCATAAGTCGCCCCCCCCGGCCCGATCCAGTCCCCCGAGCGGTCGCGTGCGCCCGTGTCCTCACCTCGGAGACCTGCAGTCCCGCGGACCCGCCGGCCCGTCGTGGCGAGGTCCGCGAGAGCTCCCGCCTGCCCCGGGGAACCGCCGGGGCACCAGGATCGACTACCCCTGCGTGACCGTCCATGGGGGCACCGCACGAGCGTGCCTCCCGGTCCGACCGGCGAGTCGAGGGAGGACGCGATGACGAGGAGGGAGCGCCCGTGCCGGGGATGAGCTCGGGGCTCGACGCCAACAACCCGACAATCGTCCATGCGTTCCGCACGGCGCTGCTGCACCAGGGACTGGTGGCGCTCCTCCTGCTCGGGATCGTCGCCGTCGTCTGGCAGGTCTTGAACATGCTCGAGGTCCGGCGCGCCAACGCGGGGACGCCGGCTGAAGGCGGCGCCGCCACCCGCTCGGCGACGGGTCCCGCGGCGCCCCTCGGCTCGGCGTCGGCCGGGCCTGCCCTGTTCCTCCCTGAGGCGCCGGCGCGCCGGCTCCTGCGCGTCGGCTTCGGCCTCCTCTGGATCTTCGACGGATTCCTCCAGGCCCAGCCCGACATGCCGCTCGGCATGACGACGAACGTCATCAAGCCGGTCGCCGCCACCTCGCCCGCCTGGGTCCAGCACGTGGCGAACGCCGGGGCGTCGGTCTGGAGCTACCACCCGATCGAGGCGCCCGCCTCGGCAGTGTGGATCCAGGTCGGCATCGGCCTGTGGCTCCTGGTCGCGGCGCGAGGGACGTGGTCCCGGCTGGCCGGCCTGGCCGCGGCAGGGTGGGGCCTGGTCGTCTGGGTGTTCGGCGAAGCGTTCGGCGGGATCTTCGCCCCCGGCTTGAGCTGGTTGTTCGGGGCACCCGGCGCAGTGCTCCTCTACGCGGTCGCAGGGGTGCTCGTGGCGTGTCCCGAGCGGTGGTGGACCTCGCCACGGCTCGGCCGCGGCCTCCTCGGGGTGATCGGCCTCTTCTTCGTCGGGATGGCGGTGCTCCAGGCGTGGCCCGGCCGGGGCTTCTGGCAAGGTCACCTCGGCCGGCGTGCCCCCGGCACGTTGGCTTCCATGGCGCTCACCATGGCGAAGACCCCGCAGCCCCACGTGCTTTCCTCGTGGGTCGCGGACTTCGCCGCGTTCGACACCGCCCACGGCTTCGCCGTGAACCTCTTCGTCGTCGTGGCTCTCGGTGCCATCGGGCTCGCGCTGCTCGTGCAGCGGGCGCCGCTGCTCACCGTCGCGGTCGCCGCAGCCTGCGTCCTGTGCCTCGCCGACTGGGTCCTCGTCCAGGACATGGGCTTCTTCGGCGGGGTCGGCACGGACCCGAACAGCATGCTGCCGACGGCGCTCCTCGTCGTGGCCGGGTACCTGGCCACGACGAGAGTCCCGGTCCGAGCGCCGACAGCCGCGCCCGTGACGAGCCTGAGCAGCGTCCGGACCCGCCGGGAGCGGATCGCAGGCTGGCGCGAGGCGGTCGCCCGCCACCCCGCCTACCTGTCCCGCCCGGTCGTCGCGCTCGGCGCCCTCGGCATCGTGGTGCTCGGGGTGGCTCCCATGGCCGTCGCGTCGATGAGCACCAACGCCGACCCGATCATCGCCCAGGCGACCGACGGCACGCCGAGCGCGGTGAACTACGTGCCGAAGTCGGACTTCCACCTCATCGACCAGTACGGGAAACCCGTGAGCCTCGCCAGCCTGCGCGGGAAGACGGTCGCCTTGACCTTCCTCGACCCGGTCTGCGTGAGCACGTGCCCGATCATCGGCAAGGAGTTCGAGTTGGCCGACTCGATGATCGGTTCGTTGCGCTCCCGGGTCGAGCTCGTCGCGGTCGTCGCGAACCCGCTCTACCGCGCACGCAGCTACGTGGTCGCGTACGACAAACAGGACGGCCTCGACCACCTCGGCAACTGGCTCTACCTCACCGGCCCGCTGCACACGCTTTCAGCGACGTGGACCACCTTCGGCGTCCAGGTGCAGTACGAGAGCGGCGGAGCGATGATCGGCCACAGCGAGATCGCCTACGTGCTCGATCCAGCGGGACACGTCCGTTACGTGCTCACAGCCGATCCGGGCCCGGGGACCCAGGCTTCCCAGTCGTCGTTCGCCGGCACGCTCGCCGGCGTGATCCGCACCGTCGCCACCTCGCGGTGACGCAACGCGCCAGGATCTCCGGCGGCGCGGCCGCGCGCGGGGCGGCCGTGCTGGCCATCGCCGGCGCGCTGAGCGTCATCCCGGTCACGCTCGGCGCGTCGGCCCGCGCCGCGCGAACGCCCGAGCCGAGGGCGATCGATCCGCCCATCGCGACGTCGCTCACCACGACGGCCGGAACGTGGGCCAGCGTCCCGATGGGACATCTGCGCGATCGCCTCACAACCTTCTGGCAGCTGTTCTTCCTCCCCACGACGGGCGGTGCCTGGACCGACCGGACGGCACGGCTCGGAATGGCGACGAACGGGGGGATTCTCTTCGCGTCTCCGGCGGGGGCTCCGTTCCTCGTCGGAATCCGCCCTTCGAACCTCCTGCACTACTCGGCGTTCGCGACCACGCAAAACGGCCGGACATGGACGGCGGCGTCGCCCGTCCAGGGCGACGTCGCGTCCCTCTCGGCGGGAACCGCCGGTCGGGTGTTCGCCCTCCTCGATGACAGGTCAGGTGGCCGAGTCCTCTCGGCGCAGTCGGCGGCCGCGGCCTGGCACACGCTCGTGACCGCTCGTGAGATCGCCGATTCATCCGCAGGACGGGCGTGCGCGCCCCTGTCGTTGAGCGCCCTCGCCTCCGGGCCCTCCGGCGAACCCGTGGTCGGCGCGGACTGCCGGCGCACGGGAGCGTCAGGGGTCTTCTCCGATCGTCGGGGCGACTGGAGCTCGATCGGACCGCACCTCGATGCGCGCGGCGCACGCGTGGAGGTCCTTTCACTGCAGACAAGGGGCGGCGAGTTGAGCGCGCTCTTCGCGATCCTCTCCCGCTCGGGAACGAGGTTGGTCGAGGGGTGGGGCCACCCAGGCAGCTGGCAGCTCTCGTCGTCGCTCCGCATTGGCGCGCACACCCAGCTCGTCTCCGTGGGCCCGTCGCCGGACTCGGGCGAATTCGTGCTTTCCCGCGCGCCATCGGGTGCGGAGCGACTCGTCCTCGTGACGCCGCGCCGGACGTGGAGCGCACTGCGCGCGCCGCCGAAGGGCACCGAGACGGTGGCGTTCCCGAGCGCCACGAGGGTCGACGCGCTCTCGGTCTCGGGCAACGTCATGTCCGACTACGTGCTCACCGTCAGTGCCTCGGCGTGGAGCCGGGAGGGCGTCGTACACGTGCGCATCCTCTACGGCTCGTCCGGAGTATGACGGTGCTGCAGCGACTCGGACGCAGAGGTCGGCGGTTGCAGCGAGCTCCCGGACCGCCGTCCGAATCCGGCGGAGTGACCCCGATCTGCGCGGTGGTGCGAGAAGCCATCTCGGCGACACTCGACGGTGAGGCCGTCCCGGTGGCGCAGGACGACACCGCCGCCCACGTCGCACGGTGCCCCGCATGCCGCCGCTTCTTGATCTCGGCCGCGGCGCTGGACGAGCGCTTGGAACGGCTCGCTGGGCGCGGCGTACCGGTCGTCGACACCGACCGCCCGGGTGCGCGCCGCGCCCGACCGCGTCGGAGGGCGCTCGTGTCGGGCCGGTCCGCGCTCGTGCGGCGAGCCGGGGTGGTGGTGGCGGGGAAGGTCCCGTGGGCGGTCCCCGCCATGGCGATCGGGGTCGCCCTTCCTCCTCTGGCGCTCGGAGTCCTCGGTCACTTCCACGGTGTCCACAGCGACGTCGGCGCCCGGTGTGCGCACCTGCTGTCACACCTCGCCGCCAGACGGTGAACGTTTGGGTCTCTGGACCTCGTTTGTCGATCCGAGCGATGCCGAACACAATGGCTGCGTGAGGGGAAGTCCGGTTCCGCCGCGCGTGACACTGAGGAACGCTCTTGGTGCCGACGTCCCCGAGCTCGTCGTGCTGGCACGCGAGTTCTACGACGAGGACGGGTTCGCGACTCCCGACGACGTGCTGCTGCGCAACTTCGGCGTCCTCGTCGACGCGGCCGACGCGCACGTCGTCGTCGCCTCGAAGGGGGACCGGCTCTGCGGGTTCGCGTTGACGACGACCACGTTCACCCTCGAGTCCGGAGTCGTCGCCGAGCTCCAGGACCTCTACGTCAGGCCGGAGTTCCGGAGGCGGGGGATCGCGGGCGCCCTGATCGCCGACGCGACCGACTGGGCACGAGCCCGATCGGCGAGCGCGCTCGAGATCGTCGTCGCGCCCAACGGGCGGGACGTGAGCCACCTCTTCCGCTTCGACTCGGAGCGTGGCTTCATCGACGAAGGCCGCCGGTTGCTCGCCCTCGCCCTCTTGACCCGCGGCTTGGGGCGGCCGGTCCCCGAGTGCTCCGCGGCTACGCGAAGTGGTCGGTCCAGGCGGCGCCGTCCCAGTAGCGGTGGCGGCCGTCCGGAGTGGGGTACCAGCCCGCCGGTGGATAACCGCTCTGCGGTGCACCGCCGGCGGTCGCCGGTGTCGCCGCGGCCCCCGTCGACGACGGCGTCGTGTCAGCCGACGGTGTCCCCGGTGTGCCCGCCGCACCCGCCCCGGCGTCCCCTCCGCCTTCCTCGTCGGCGTGGCCGGTCGACGCCTGACCGAAGGGGGGCAGTGGCGGCTCCGGGGCCGCGCTCGCGCTCCATCCCGGTCCGCCCGACGCGGCGCCCGCTCCGGGGCCGGGAGCCTGAGGGATGCCGCCGTACCGTGTCATCCACGGGTCCTGACCGACCCCGTACCCGTAGGGGGAGCCGTAGACCCCCGGACCCCGGATCTGGGCGCGAAGCGACCTCAGCTCACGGAGCACGGGCCACTCGGAGAACGCGAACACGAGGGTCATGACGAAGTTCAGCAACGGCACGAACAGGATCAGCACCCACCAGCCCGAGTACCCCGCCTTCGTCAGCACCTTGACGGCGGCGATGATGCCGACGACGAGGATCGCCGCGTACACGACGAGAAGGACACCGAGAACGCCGCCGCTACTCGTGCAGATCGTCCGGCCGTTCCCTGTGACGCAGGTCGCCAGAACCGGATGGATCGAGGCGACCAAGCTTGCACCTACCGACGCTCGCGTCATCCGTGCCTCCCAGGCCCCTCGGCTCCCCCGAGATGGCTCATCAACGGGTACCCTCTCGCGCAATTTAGGCTGACGCGAAGTGCGCGGGCCGACACCAAAGGGCCGGGAGCCGCGATCCGCGTTCTCACTCGGATCCATTCATAAAGGAGGGGAGATGTTGATCGACGGCTTCAACCACGTCGCAGTGCTCACCAACGACGCGAACACGCTCGCGGACTTCTACAGGGATGTCTTCGACGCCGAGGCCGAAGGCGCCAAGCAGGAAGGTCCCGGCATCACCCTCAGCTTCATCCGCATCGGGGAGAACGCGGAACTGAACGTGTTCGAGGTCGAGGGAAACACCGAAGCGCAGCGCCAGACGCCGATGTTCGGGCGCGGCCGGCTCGACCATCTCGCGCTGCAGGCCGCGTCCATCGAGGCGTTCGAGGAGATCCGTCGCCGGCTCATGGCGCGCGGTGCCGCCGACGATTTCGTCACCGACTTCGGACCGATCCTGAGCGTGTTCTTCCGTGACCCCGACGGCCTCGAGTGCGAGGTGTGCGTCAGCAATCCCGACGCGGTGCCCGGCGCATCCAATCCGCCCGGGACGCGTGCCGCCCGGTATCCGGAGTCGCCGTAGGCGCGACCCCGTGACCGGGCCGGAGGGTCCGCTGAGATCGTCGCGCGATCGCTACGCACCGTCCGTCTCGTCTTTGGGATACTCGGGTCATGCCGATGACCGCACCTCTCGTCCGAGACGAGCGCGGGGGATTGCTCACTTTCCTCGAACATCAGCGACAGGCGGTCCGCAACGCGAGCTACGGCTTGAGTGATGCGCAGGCTCGTCTCACGCCCACTCCGAGCGGGCTGAGCATCGGAGGGCTCGTGACGCACCTCGTGTACAGCGAGCGGGCTTGGATCGACCGCGTCGAGAGCCTGCCCCCTGGCGAGGCCTCCTTCGAGGAGTACGTGGCGAGCTTCGCCCTGCCGCAAACACAAACGCTCCTCGGCGCCCTCGAGGACTACGAACGGGCCGGTGCTCGGACCGACAAGGTCATCGGGGGCATCGGCGACCTGGGCGCGTGCGTCCCTCTTCCCCAGGCACCGTGGTACCCCGATCCCGAAGGCTGCACCGTCCGGTGGGTGCTTCTACACCTCATCGAGGAGACGGCCCGCCACGCGGGGCACGCCGACATCATCCGCGAGGCACTCGACGGCGCGTTGAGCGGACCGTTGATGGCGGCCGCGGAGGGATGGCCCGAAGACGGCTGGGTGAAGCCCTGGCGTCCGAGCACCTGAAGGACCCGTCGCCTTCATTCGGGCGTCACCGGCGCAATCGACAGGAGTGCCGCCGCCTCGTCAACGGGGGACCCGGACCCGCAACGCCGACGGGAGTGATTCGAAGACGAGCGGAGGATCCATCGTCACCGCTTCACCGTCGAGCCCGAGCTCGACGGGCTTGGCGGACTCGACGCGGAAGGCCGTCGTCGTCCACTCCCGCACTCTCTGCAACGGCGGTCCGCTCGGCTGGTAGACGACCCCGAGGGTCCCGGCGTCCATCGTGCCCCGCGTGCCCCGCGTGCCCCGCGTGTCACGCGTGCGGCGCCCCGGCCGTAGGTCGACGAGGTAGGGGTCGTTCGACACGAGCAGCAGTGCCGCGTCGGAGTGGGCGGCCCCGTCAGGTGCGGTGAACCTGAGGTCGAATCGTTCGGCCGACGGTCCCACCAGATCGGGGAGCTCGCCGATCGCGGTCCGGAACTTGGCATCGCGGTAGGCGGGTGATTGCACGATCCGGCCGTAGAGCCCCATCGACGCGTTGTTGACGAAGACTCGGTCGTTGACCCGGGCGAGATCGATGCGGCGTTCCGCCCCGCCGACGAATGCTTCCAGTGCTCCGATGAGGTCCCTCCGGTCAAGACCCAGGGCGAGCGCGAAGTGATTGCGGGTCCCTGCCGGGACGCAGACGAACGGCACGTCGTGCTCGGCCGCCACCGCCGCCACCGCCGCCTGTGATCCGTCGCCCCCGGCCATGCCGATGATCTCGGCTCCACCCTCGACCGCAGCTCTCGCCAGCGCCGCGATGGTGTCGCCGGGTTGGCGGATGACGGTCTGGATGCCCCGCTCCCGGCAGTGCTCGACGAGGTTCGCGTGCTTCGCGTGGCCCCGGCCCGACGCCGGGTTCACGATGAGCACGCAACGGAGCACGGTCAGCTTGCGTTCACGAAGACGCAGCCTCTGCTTCGAGCCGGCCGGATCGGACGGCCGCCAGAAACGCCTCGTAGTCCCTGTCGTTCTGGTCGGCGTACCTGAGGGCGAAGGCAGCCAACGCGTCGTCGAACGTCGCACTGCGGCCGAGGTAGCCGGCCAGGATGGCGGGCTCCCCGGCGCGGGCATGGCCGCGGGCGAGGGTCGCGCCGCACAACCGGCCGTAGGCGCTCAAATCCGACGGTCGGACCGACTCCGGCCGGACGGAGAGCTTCATGTCCCGGAGCTGGCGCACGTAGAAGTCGAAGCCGTCGATGCGCGCCCACCCCAAGAACGTGTCGCTCGCCGCCTGCATGATCCGCTGACCGACGATGACGCGCCGACCGTGATTGCGGTACGGCGACGATCCCACGTACGGGCTGAGGACCGAGGCGCGCGCCTCTTTGATCTGGAGGAAGAGGGGGTCGAGGTCCGCCTTTCCGGCGAGCAACACGATGTAGCAGCGCGTGCCGACGCTGCCGACCCCGACCACCTTCAACGCGGCGTCGACCAGCTCGTAGTGGTCGAGGAGCACGCGCCGGTCCGCGTCGAGAGTGGCGAGATATGCCCCGACCGATCGACGTGCCTGCTGGACCTCGTCGTCGTTCAGGCGACGAACCAAAGGAGGGTCCTCGAGGATCACCCGAGCGCCGTCTCTCACGGTCGTGAGCTTGGAGAGCGCCTGAAGGCTCGTCCGCTGCCTCGCCTTGGAGACGTCCCGTTCGACCACCGATCGACTTCGGCGGTCGGGCGCCGCGGCCAGGAGCGCCTGCGCGTCGAGTTGGGAGTGCCAGACCTCGAACGCGGACAGCTCCGACATCACCGCCATCTCCGAGCGGTAGGCAGCCGAGCAGCCGAGTACCGCGGTCCTGGCGTCCGCCTCGGTCAGACCCGAGGTCCGGGCCGCGATGACGAGGCTGGCGGCGAGACGCTTCAGGTCCCATTCCCAGGGGCCCCGCTGGGTCTCGTCGAAGTCGTTCACGTCGAAGACGAGGTTCCGCTCGGGCGTGGCGAAGCTCCCGAAGTTGAGCAGATGGGCGTCGCCGCAGATCTGCAGCAGCAGACCGGTCGTGGGCGTGCGGCTGAGGTCCTCTGCCATCATGGCCGGGGCGCCCCGGTAGTACGCGAACGGCGATTCCGCCATCCTGGCGTGCCGGACCGGGACCAGCTCGCGCACACGGCCCTCGTTCGTTCGGGCGAGCACGTCGACGGGGTCCGGACGCGCACCGCCGGGTCCCCACTCCGCGTGGCTGCGGCGCGGGACGCGATCGCGCAAGGCGTTCCCGGCCGCCCGCAGCTCCGCTCGCGTCACGGGTGCGGCGCCTACCAGGGTCCCGCTTCTCCGAGCGGGAGGTGCGCGAGCCGTCGGGCCTCGGTGGCGCGAAGCCCGAGGAGGCGCAGGCAGGCCTCGCCGAGGTCGTCCACGTCGCTCTCGGACACGCGCTCGGGATGACGCTCGTGGAGGCGCAGCAGACCGAGCAGGCCGCCGGCCACGGCGCTGAGCGCGATCTCGGGGTCAACGACGGTGAATCGGCCGGCGGCCTGGCCGGCACGGATATCGCGAAGGCCGCGTGGCGCAAGGCCCCGGGACGCGTCGAGGAGTGCCAGACCCGCGCCGGTGATGAAGCGGGCGATGTCGGGGTGCGTCCAGGCCAGACGACCGGAGAGCCGGAAGGACCGGACGAACACTTCGGCGGGGTCGCGCAGATCGGATGAGGCCGCATCGAGCATCTGTCCCCATCGCTCGAGCACCTCCTCCGACGCCGTTTCGAAGAGCTCCTCTTTGCTCGCGAAGTGGTTGTAGAAGGAACCGAAGCCGATGTCGGCGGCTTCGGTGATCTCTTGGATGCTCGCCCGGTCGCCGCGTCCTTCGGCGATCAGGCGGACCGCAGCATCGACGAGCGCCTGCCTCGTGCGCGCCTTGCGACGATCCAGCCGGTTGGCCGGGGCTGATGGGTTCGCCGACAGGGTGCTCACCGGCTTCTCCTCTCCGTTTCTGAGATCACTATTGCTGATCACGAGTCGATCCGGGGATGACCCGAGGCGACGGAACGGTCCCGTGGACCTGACCCAGCGGCGGGCGCCCTTGCGGCGCCCGCCGTGGTTCGAGGTCTCGGTGCGGGCACCGTCAGGCGGCGGACTTCGTCTTCGTGGGCGTGACGAGCGCGTGCAACCGTCCGTCGGTCCGGCGCACCTCGATGCCGCGGACGACCATCCAGCTCCCCGAGATGAGGTTGAACAGCCCGAACAGCAGGGCGAGGGTGATCGCACCCATGGCGGGGCGGGCGAACAGCACGACACCGAAGGCCGTCGAGACGAGACCGCCGAGGATGAACATGGCGCGGGTCCCTGCTTCCTCCCCGCGCCCGAAGGCGGCGGCGAGCTCGATGATGCCGGTGACGATCGCCCAGCTGGCCACGACCAGCGTGAGAACGAGCGCGGTCGGGCCCGGCCACGCCAGGGCCAGGACTCCGGCGCTGATGTCGACCAGCCCCAAGAGCAGATGCCCGACGACCGGTCCGGCGGTCCGGCTGCCGAACGCGCGGTACGCCTGGAGCCCCGCCGACATGAACGCGAAGACGGCGAAGACGACGACGAGGGCGAGCACGGTGATACCGGGCCAGGCGAGCGCGGTCCCTCCGACGACGAGGGCGAGCACCCCTCGCAGGATCAACGACCTGCTGAGTGACTTGAGCATGGCTCCTTTCCTTTCGTGAGTAGGTGATGGGGTTTCGAGTGATAAGCGATCTCAGAGTTGATAACTCATCACAACTCTGATTATGATGTTCGACAGGCGGCCTGTCAAGGGGTCGTCGGAACAAATCTCAGAGAGGAGCTTCCCGTGTTCATCGCTCTTTCGGTTCTGCTGGCAGTTGTGTGCGCCGTGCCCGGTCTCGCCAAGGTGAGGAGCCATCCCAAGATGGTGGCGTCGGCCGGCCACTTCGAGATCCCGTGGGCCCGTTACCGCCTGATCGGGTTCGCCGAGCTCGCGGCGGGGGTGGGGGTCCTCATCGGGCTCTGGCGGGTTCCACTTGGCCTCGCCGCCGCGTCAGGGATGGCGCTGCTGCTCGCCGGCGCGTTGGCCGCCCACCGACGGGCGGGCGACGGGCTCAAGGAGGCGGCGCCCGCACTGCTCGCCCTCCTGATCACCGTCGCCTACCTGGCGGCGGCGTCGGCCCGGTGACGGAAGGAGCCGCGCAGGATCCCGTCGAGCCTGGAGTCAGGCATGCTGATCACCGCTCCCGATGGTGTGGCGGTCCCGGCGCCCCGGATCGTGGCGCCTGTCGGCTTGAACCCCCGTTGCGGCGCCGTCGTATGCTCGAGCGATGGTCGAGATCGGTCCGGCCGATTCGAGTCGGCTCGCGCACATCGCGGAGGTCGTCGGCCGAGCATTCGTCACCGAGCCGATGGGGGCGTGGCCCCTCGGCGGGCGGGCTGACGACCTCGAGGAGCGGTGCATTCGTTTTCACGAGCTGTTTCTTGAGCCCATGATGGGCCGGGGGATCATCTGGGAGTCGACGGATGGACACGGTGCCCTCGTGCTGGTGCCGCCCGGACAGCAGGACGCGTTGAACGACGCGCTGCATATCGACGATTCGAGAAGGCACGACGTGTTCGACGACGGCGGGCGTCGCTATGAGCTCTTCTGGGGGTGGGTCGCGTCGAGGATCCCGTCCGAGCCTCTCTGGCATCTCGACTCCGTTGCCGTCGCACCCGGCTGGCAGGGACGTGGGATCGGCTCCGCGCTGATCGAGTTCGGGCTTGCGAACGCGCGCGAGAGCGGCACCGCCATGGTTCTCGAGATCGGTTCGCCGCGCAACGTCGTGCTCTACGAGCGCCTCGGGTTTCACGTCGTCGAGGAAGCGGACTCGCCTGAGGGCGGGCCTCACGTCTGGTTCATGCGTCGCGACCCTTAGCTGGCGCGCAAGGGACATTCCCGCACCCTCGGAGTGCCCGGGTTCTGCACACGGTCCGGGGCTGCCCGTGACACCAACCGACCGGGCGCGGCGGGCCCGGAGCGCGTCGGAGCCCGACCGGTGTTGGATCCCGTCGGGCTGCCCGGATTTGAACCGGGGACCTCTGCGTCCCGAACGCAGCGCGCTAACCAAACTGCGCCACAGCCCGTCACCGGGAGATCCCGGCGGATCTCCCACACTATCCCAGCCTCCTCCGACCCCGGCCGGGCAGGCGCCCCGCGGCACGCGTCCTCAGCGCGACGTCGAAGGCCGTTCTGCGGGCGATGGCGGGCCGGGAACCGACGGGTCCCGGCCCAGATCGTCGGGAGACTGCGCGACGGCCGACGGTTCCTGCGGGCCCGTGGTGAGCTGCGGGGCGGCACCTTCGCGTCCCTCCGCAGCAGAACCGTCAGGTCGCTTCGGATCCTCGCTCCGGCGCGCGAGGACGCTCGCGATCCGGCGTTTGTCCATCTCCTGGACGGTGAGCTCCCAACCGTCGACGCGGAAGAGCTCGCCCTCGAGCGGGATGTGCCCGAGCGCGTCGAGGAGGTAGCCCCCGATCGTGACGTAGTCCCCCTCGGGGATCTCGATCCCGAGACGGTCCTGGACCTCGTCCACGTTGGTCTGTCCGTCGAGGAGCCACCGGGAGCCGTCGACGCGCACGATCGACGGTCCTTCGTCGACGTCGAGCTCGTCGTGCAGTTCCCCGACGATGGGCTCGAGCAGGTCCTTCACCGTGAGCACCCCCGAGACCCCGCCGTACTCGTCGACGACGACGGCAAAACTGCGCCGGTGACGGCGCATCTCGACGAGCGCCGCGAGCACGGGTCGCGACTCGGGAATCACGTACGCCTGCCTGATGCGTCTCGAGATCTCGATCGGCGACAGGCCCGACGGGTCTCGGGCCTCGGGGCGGTGCGAGAGTGCGGAAGCAGGAGCGGCCTCCGAAGGTCCGCGTCGAAGGCGCCCGGTGAGACCCGGGCCGCTCAGTGTCAACTGTCCCTGTTCGGCCACGGACTCGTCCAACGCGTCGAAGAGCTCACCGCGCCCGGACCGCCTCGTGCGGAAGAGGTCGTTCACGTAGAGCACGCCCACCACGTCGTCGAGGCCACCGTTCACCACCGGGAAGGCACTGTGCCCGGACTCCCGCACCGCGCGCGCGACGTCCTCGGCCGACACCGGGATGGTCAACGCGGCGACGTCCACGCGCGGCGTCATCACCTCGCGGACGTCCATGTCCCGCAGGTCCTCGAGCGCTTCGATGATCACCCGCTCCTGTTCCGCGGCGTCCGAGCGTTCGTACGCGGTGTCCGACCCGTGACGGCGGGCCCGTCGCACTCTCCCCGAGCCTTCTCCGGAGCGCCACCTGAACAGGCGCCGGCGCTCCGCCGGGTGCTCGCCGTCTGGTGGAGGGCGGTTCGCCCGTTCGCCTACCACGACGCCGTCAGCGGCCGCCCTGCTCGAGCTCCGCGTCCGCCCCCGACAGCACGGGCACCGGTTGGTACGACTCGTCGTGGTACGTCCCGCCGCCGAGCAACGCTCTCGTCGCACGCCTGAGGCGCAAGGCGTCGAGCGGCTTCACCAGCCAGCCTTCGGCACCCGAGCGCCGCGCCAGAAAGACGTCGGGGCGCCGGTCGATCAACATGAGCACGGGGACGTGCGGGACGTCGCGGTACGACTCTTCGAGACGAAGTTCGAGGCAGACGGCCATGCCTCCCATGTTGCCCATCTGCAGATCGACGATCACGAGATCGGGCGGGTCGGCGAGCACCGTTCGGACCACTTCTGGTCCGGACGTTGCCTCGAGCACCTCGATCTCCCGGCTGGAGGTCGCCGAGGAAATTTCCCGCCGCACGCTCGGCGCGTCGCTCGCGACGAGGATCTTCGCCACGGACCGAGACTACCCGAGCGCCCCCGGGCCCTCCTCGACGACATCGGGGGTTCCCGCCGACGTCCTGCGCGAAGCCCGTGGTCCGTCGAGTGCGCGCCCGACGCTCGGAGGCAGGCCTGCGCCGGGGCTGAAGAGGGCGTCGGCGACAAGGCTGAGCCCGTCGACGTCGTGAACGTCGCTACCGAGGAGCGGGACACAGGCGACGGGCGCCGGAGCCGTCTGCGAAGCGAGCCCCGCGAACGCGCCCTCCTCCTCGTCTGCGATCCGGTCCAACTCGACGAGGTTGTCGACGATCACCGCGAGGGCCGAGCCGGCGGGGGAGTCGGCGAGCGCAGCGCCGAGGAGGGAGTCGACGTCGGGCGATCCGAACCTCGGATGGACGCGGTTGACGACGAGGCCGGACGGCATAATCCCGCGCTCGCGCAGCCGTTCCGCGAAGAACCTGGCCTCCTCGATCGTGTCGGCGCGCGGCGAAGTCACGACGATGTACGCGGTGGCGGGGTCCGCGAGCATGGCGCGCATCGCGCTCGCGCGCTCGTCGAATCCGACCTCCATGCCCTGGAACGCCTGGAAGAAGGCGATGGCATCCTGGACGATCTCGGCTCCCGCGACGCGCGAGATGGTCTTGAGCAGGGCCTGCGTTGCGAGGTTGATGGCGCGCAGCGAGAGGCGGGTGGGGGTCATGAGCGCCCGGAACAAGCGGTTCTCCAGGAACTGGGTGAGCCGGCGGGGCGCGTCGAGCAGGTCGAGCGCGTTCCGGGTCGGTGGGGTGTCGACGACGACGAGGTCGAAGTCGCCGGACCCCGTCAGCTCGAAGAGCTTCTCCATCGCCATGTACTCCTGGGTTCCCGACAACGCCCCCGTCAGGTTCTGGTATAGGCGGTTCGTCTTGATCGCGCCCGCCTGGTCCGCTGTCCGCGCGTAACGGTCGACGAGCTCGTCGAAGGTGGTCTTCGAATCGAGCATCACCGCATGGAGGCTGCCGGGCCAGTCGCCCGACACCGCCGTCGGCGTGTTGGGGAGGGATTCGACCCCGAGCGCGTCGGCGAGGCGTCTCGCCGGGTCGACGGTGACCACGCATGCCCGCCGGCCGCGCCGGGCGGCCTCGAGCGCGAGGCTCGCCGACACGGTCGTCTTGCCGACGCCGCCCGGACCGCAACACACGGCGATCGCGCGACCCGTGACGACTGTGGCGAGCTCCGCCGGCGCGGGCGCCTCCGTGCGCGTCGCCTCGGTCACGACCGCTCGCCCCCGGCCCGCTCGCCCGCCTCGTCGTCGCGCACCTCGTCGGGACCCGGAGCGGGCAGCGACTCGATCGCCCGCGCCAGCGCATGGGACAGCTGCTCGAGCTCGGAGGGGCCGACCGCGGGGGTGAACAACCGTGGGATGCGGAGCTGCGGCAGCGGGAGCTCGTCGTGCAGCCGCTCGACCTGCTCGTCGACGAGGTGGAGACGACGGAGCCGGAACTCCCGGGCCGCGTCGAGCGCGGCCAGGACCGGCGCGTCGAGCGAGACGCCCGCCTCGGCCGCTGCCTGCGCAACCGGGACGTCGAGCTGTCCAGGGCCCTCCTCGAAGCAGTTGACCACGACGGGGCCGAGGTGGATGCCCACCCGGTCCTCGAGGAGGAACGCAGACTCGACGGTCTCGCTCACGGGCATCTCCTCGGGGAGGGTCACCGGGAGGATCCGGCACCGGGACGGGTCACGCAACAGCTCGACGACGTCGGAGGCTTGTTGGCGAACGGGGCCCCCTCGCGCGGCGTCGAGGAGGCCGCTCGCGGAGGTGAGGAAGGTCATGGCGTGCCCGGTGGCGGGGGCGTCGAGGATGACGACGTCGGCGACGTCGGCCCGCTCCAGTTGCTTCACCTTTCCGAGCACGAGCACGTCGCGGATGCCGGGGATCGCCGTCGCGACGACGTCGAGCACGCCGCTCGAGACGAGGCGCTTCGAGACTCGCTGGAGACCGTGATCGGCGAGGTACTCGAGGAGCGCGTCATCCGGGGTGAGCCGGCGTGCCCACACGGCGCCGGGAGGGACGGGCGCGACGGGTCCCCCCTTTTGCCCTCCGGCCGGGGCAGCGTCCCCCGAGGTCGCGGTCCTTCCGTCTTGGTCGTGGCCCGGACCGGCGCCCTCGTCGGAGGAGACGTCGGAACGCGGCGAACGGGCGAGGTCGCCGGCTGCGTTCCCATCACCGGCGCCGCCAGTCGGGCCTCGCAGCTCGACCGGGTCGTAGCCGACCGGCGCCGCTTTCCCGAACGTCGCCGCCAGGCCGTGCTTGCCTTCGAGCTCGATCAGGAGGACGGACAGCCCCGCGTCCGACGCTGCCGCCGCGAGCGAAGCGGCCACCGTCGTCTTGCCGACGCCCCCTTTTCCGGCCACCACCCAGACGCGGCTCTGGCTGCACCATGCACCGACGTCCATCGCCGCCGAGCGTACCGACTCGGGGGTCAACGTCCGGCGACAGGCCCGCGAAATCCCAGCTCAGCGACCTTGTCCGTGACGCGGGCCGAAAGTACTGTTGCCCTCGCGCGTGAAAGGGGGGACAGCGCCGAGTGGCTGTCGACACCGTAGGAGAGGCCTGGCAGGCAAAGGCAGCCTGCCGGGGCCCGCAGTCCGCCGCGTTCTTCCCCCCCGCCCACTCCGAGCGCAAAGAGGAGAGACTGGCGCGCGAGGCACGCGCCAAGGGCATCTGCTCGGGCTGCATGGTGCGCAAGGAGTGCCTCGACTACGCCATCCGGATCCGCGAGCCCCACGGCATCTGGGGCGGCCTCAACGAGATGGAGCGCAAGCAGCTCCTCGACCGTCGCGCCGGCTGACCTCGGGGGCGGCCCGGCAGTTCACGGGGCCAGCCCGAGCGCCGCGTCCGCTGTCATCACGCCCGGGCTCTCGCAGACGTTCCCGGGCCGCTGACCGTCCGCGGCACAGATGACCGCGGAGATGTAGTTCGCCGTGGCGACGATCGCCTGGGTCGTCGGGTCCTTCGCGTCGGTGAGCCCCGAGGCGATCTGGGATTGCGACAGCTGCTGGAAGATCGACGGCGAGAAGCTGCCGCCCCCGACGAGGCCACGGTTGGCGATGTCGACGAAGGGGACGAGTGACGGTGTCGGACCTGTGGCGCCGCGGTCGTAGCGCGTCATCAGGGACTTCACCGGAGCGCCCAGGCGCTCGAGAGGTGCGAACCCCGTTCCCGACGCGTTCTTCTGCGTGCCGTACTGCTCCACGAGCGTCGTGCTCACGTACCGGCTCGTGTAGTGACTCCCGTAGAAGGTGAAGGTCGGCGTGTCGGCGAACGCCTCGTTGCCGGCCGACTGGACGGCGTTGAGCACGGTGAACTTGCCGAAGCGTGAGAGGGCCGCGACGAGCGCCCACCGCTCGGCGGCGCAGTAGGGGCAGAACTCGTTCCCGACGAAGACCACTTCGGGCTTGCCTCCCGACTCGAGCGCCGGTTGGCCGCGCACGAGGGTCGGCGGCGTGACCGCGGCAACAGACGAGGTCACGCCGACCGTGTCGTAGACGGTGGGACGAATGCGGGTGACCGCCTGCACGACGGCGGCCGGAGCCTGGGACGGCCCGGCTGTCGTCCCAGGTGTGGACACCGTCGCCTTGCCCGTGACCTTGATCACGACGAGCACGATCACGATGACGAGCACCAGCGCGACGGTTCCGAGCGTGAGGAGCGAGGTCGCGGGACGCCGGGCGGCACGCAGCGCGGGGTCGGCCGGCTCGAGGGGCGCGTCGTCTTCGGGTGCGCCCGTCCGCTCCGTCCCCCCGCCGGTCCCGGCTTCGTCTCTCGCGTGCTCCTCTGACGTTCGACTCGCCGGCGTCGCCGAGGTTGGTGTCGGCGACCCTCGTGTCACGGCTCCGTCGACGCCCGGGGTGCCCGGGGCGGCCTCGTCTCGGAGGGGAGGCGCCGGGGGCGCGGCGTCGGGCATCGCGAGGTCGTCCGTCGTCTGACCCGTTGCTGCGACGTGCCCGGATGCGGCTGCACCGGCAGGTTGGCCGGCGATGTCACCGCCGATCTCGTCAGCGTCCATCGGCGAGCGCGTGCGCCGCGGGCGCGGCGGGATCCGCCGGCCCGCTCAAGCTGTCCGGTAGCCGGAGGCGCCCCAACCGAGCATCTGAGGCACCGTCGCCACCATCAGCACGAACAGCAGGAAGGTGATCGCGTGCACCGCCGTGCACCAAAGGCAGATGTTCTTGATGATGAGCAGCTCGGCCGAGACGAGGTAGAGGACGAAGCCCATGCCGCCGATCGCCATCAGCAGGCGAAGGATGTGCACGCGCCGGTCCTGCATCCGCCACAGGACGGGGAGGTTTGCCACGGTCATCGCGACGTAGAAGGCGAGCCCCCAGATCGCGACCGGGACCCCGAGGAAATAGGACTGCCTGCTCGTCGTGACCCGGGCGCAGTTGACGAGTCCGCTCCCGCTGCAGACCAGGGCGCCGGGGAGGAAGTGCGTGATCGTCAGGTACGTGGAAACCCCGAGACCCGCGATCGAGAGCACGAGCGCCGCGACCGTCCGCCAGCGCGCCGGCATCGTGAGCGACGCCTGGGCCGGCCTGCGCGCCTCAGGCAGGCGCGCAGGCGCACGTCCGGCAGGTTTGCGGTTCCGGCCCGCAGGCTTGACGGCGGTGCGAGGCAAGGCGACGGTCCCTCGTCAGATGCTCAGTTTGAGCGCCTTGGCGGCAGCTTGGACTCCCGCGCTGTGGCAGACCGCTCCGGGCTTGCCCCCGTCGATGGCGCAGATCGCGGCTGACATGTAATTGGCGGTGCCGATGATGAGCTGGGTGACGCCGTTGTGCGGATTGCGCAACGACGCCGCGATTGTGGCCCGGGACAGGCCCTGCAGCGGTGTCGGGCTGAAGCTCGCGCCGGCGAAGAACACCTTGTTCCCGAAGTCCATGAACGGGATTGTCCCCCCCGACGATGTGGAGGTGCTCTTGTCGTACTTGGAGATGAGCGCGAGTTCCGACTTCGTGATCTTGGAGATGACGGGGCGCTTGCCTGTCGCCTTCTCCTGACCGTAGAACTCGAGAAGGTTGGCTCCCAGGTACTTGCTCGAGTACGTCGCTGTCTTGAACTCGAAGGTCTGGGTCTTCCCGTACACGTCCTTCGGGGCAGATTGCATGGTGCGCAACCCGCTGAACGTCCCGAAGCGCGAGAGCGCCGTGATGATCGACCACCGCTCGGCCGCGCAGTAGGGACAGAACTCACCGAGGAGCGCGAAGGCCCCCGGCTTGCCGTGGTACGTGAGCGGCGGCTGGCCGCTGACCACGGCCGGTGTGTGGATCGACCCTGCGACCCCGGTGCCGACGGTGTTGTACACCGACGCCGGTACGTGGGTGACCTCGTGCACGATGCTCGCGGACACCGGCTTCGGGGTGTAGATGAGGCCGTTCTTTGTTGTCCCCGACTGGCTGATGAGGACGACGACGATCACGACGACGAGGACGATGGCGACCGCGCCCCACGTGAAAAGCGCCGTGCGAGACCGACCGGGGCGCGCGGCGGGCCGACGCGGCCGCTGCGACGGGCGGCGTCCCTGGTTCCGTTGGCCGGCGGGCCGCCCCTGGGGTTGGCGTCCACGTCCGGTCGTTTGCTGCTGTCCCCGGCGATCACCCGCGGCGCGACGACCGTTCTGCGGTCTTCCCTGCGCTGGCCTCGTCGACCGTCCGACCTGCCGAGCGGCCTCTTTGCCGCTGACGGGGCGGCTCAGCTGCCGGCTGCGCTCCTTGTCGGCGGCGGTCCGTCGTGGGTTGTCGCCGGCTCTGTCTGCCATCGGGCGGGGTCCTTGAATCGGGATCTCGTGGGGTGTCGCCTGTGGCCCGACCGGATCAGGCCGGGCGAGCGCTGCGCTCAGACGTGACGGAAAGCGTAACCGAGCCCCAGGGCGGGTCGCGTTCGGCCCGGTAGCGTCGCGTGCCGGTGCCACCCGAGGAAAAGACGGTCGAGCAGGACGCGACTGTCCCCGCCGTCGTCCCCCGGCCCGCGGCGACGGTCATGGTCGTGCGTGACCGTCCGGGCGGCCATCCGGCCGGCCCGCTCGAGGTCCTGATGCTGCGCCGGAGCCTCGCCGCCGACTTCGTCGGGGGTGCCCACGTCTTCCCAGGTGGGGCGGTCGATCCCCAGGACGCGAGCGACGCGGCCGCCTCGCTCTGCGACGGTCTGGACGATGCGGGGGCCAGCCGGATCCTCGGGGTCGAGTCGGGAGGGCTCGGCTACTGGGTGGCCGCGGTGCGCGAGTGCTTCGAGGAGGCCGGCGTGCTCCTCGCCTGCCGGGGCAACGCCGGCCCCGCCGTCTCCTTCGCCGACCCCGCCGAGGCGGCGAGGTTCCTCCGACATCGCCAGAACCTGAACTCGGGACGGGCGAACTTCCTCGGCGTGCTCGAGGCAGAGGGTCTCCGGCTCGCGCTTCGCGCGATCCGCTACGTCGCGCACTGGATCACCCCCGAGGGATCACCCCGCCGCTACGACACTCGGTTCTTCGTCGCCGCGGCGCCCGAGGGCCAGACGCCCGCGCACGACGCGGCGGAGACGATCTCCGATGTCTGGATCCGCCCCGCGGACGCACTCGCGAGTCACGAGGCCGGCGAGATGACGATGATCCTCCCCACGATCCGGAGCCTCGAGCGCCTCGCCGCCTTCCCGACCGCGGCCGCGGCCCTCGAGGCTGCCGACAGGCTCGACCGGGTCCCCGCCGTCCTTCCCCGCATCGTCGCGGACGCCGACGGGACGCGCGTCGTCTTGCCCGGAGACCCCGAGTACGACGACCCGACAGCCGTGGCCGTCGACCCGTCCAGCCTGGACCCGGCACGCCTCGACGCCGCCGTCCGTGCTGCGGGCATCCGTCGGAGGAAAGGCGCACCATGACCGGACCGGGCCGCCGGTCCGCCCCGGCACCGCTCCCCGACACCGGTGTCGGTCCGGAGCCCGTCCCGGGCCGCCTGGACGTCCTCGTTCCGGGGCTGGCACGGCTCACCGCGCCGAACCCGGGTGTCATGACGGGGCCCGGCACGAACACGTACCTCGTCGGCTACGGCGGTCCCGGCGACATCGTCGTCGTCGACCCCGGCCCCGACGAGCCGGGCCACCTGCGGAGGATCACGGAGGCGGCGGAGTCACGCGGCCAGGAGATCCGTTCCGTCCTCGTCACCCACGGGCACCCCGACCACGCCCCCGGCGCACCGGCGCTGGCATCGATGACCGGCGCCACGCTCGTCGCCCACGGCCCGACGGAGGATCTCGTCCCCGACGTCGCGGCCGAAGACGGCTGGTCGCTCGACGCGGACTCGTTCCGCGTGTCGGCGCTGCACACCCCGGGGCACGCGAGCGACCACCTGTGCTACGTCGTCGACCTCGAGGACTCGACGCGCGTCGTGCTCTCGGGCGACCACGTGATGGACCGCGTCACGGTCGTCATCGCGCCGCCCGACGGCGACATGACCGCGTACCTCCAAAGTCTCGAACGGCTCCTCGTGCTCGAGCCCGGGGCGAGCGCGATCGCACCGGGCCACGGGCGGCTCCTCCGAGACCCGGATGCCGTCGTGCGCGCCATCGTCGCGCACCGGCTGGCCCGTGAGGCGGTGGTCGCCGACGCGCTCGGCGCGGCGGGGCCGGCGAGCGTCGACGAGCTCGTTCCCGCGGTCTACGGCGACGTCGACCCGGCCCTCCACCCCGTCGCCCGGGAGTCGTTGTGGGCCCACCTGCTGAAGCTCGTCGCAGAGGGTCGTGCTGCTGAGGTCGCGCCCGATGCGGACGGGGGAGCGCCCCGCTTCAGATCGATCGAGTCGATCCGGACCTGACCGTCGCCCGCGGTATTTCCGCGGAAACCCGCCGGGGCGAGGCCGACGAGGCGATCCGGCGACGCGAGCCCGACGACGCGAGCCGAAGAACCGAGCCGATGGCGGGGCAGTGGGGGAGCATCCCCCATCTCCCGACGGTGCCTGTGCACAATTCCGTCCGGTGGACGGACATCTGATCACGGTCGACGGCGACACCCGCGACGTCACTCCCGAGACGATCACGTCGCTCCTCGGCTCGTCGTCCCGTTTCTGGCTCGACCTGGCGTGCCTCGACCCGAGCGAGGCGGAGACCTTGCTGCGCGACACTTTCGGCTTCCATCCGCTCGCGGTTGAGGATGCCGAGCACTTCGGCCAGCGGCCAAAGCTGGACGCCTACGAGGGCTATGTGCTCCTCGTCTTCTACGGCGCGACGGCATCGGGGTCGCTCGTCGAGGTGCACTGCTTCTACACCGGCACCTACCTCGTCACGGTGCACCGCGAGCCCTCGCCCGAGCTCACAGAGCTGAGGGAGCGCTGGCGGCACCACGTCGGTGCCCGTCCCGACCACGTGATGCTCCTCTACCGGGTGATCGACACGCTCGTCGACGGCTACTTCCCGGTGCTCGCCAGCCTGGACGACGAGATCGACGACCTCGAGGACCAGATCCTCGCCAAACCGACCGAGGAGCAGCTCGGGCGCCTCTTCGACATGAAGCGCTCGCTCATCGCGATGCGCAAGGTCGTCACGCCCCAGCGCGACCTCTTCGCAACGCTGGTCTCCGACAGCGACTCGTTGCCGGGCATGACCCCGGAGGCGGAGCGCTACTTCCGCGACCTGTACGACCACCTCATCCGCATCAGCGACCTCGTCGACAGCTACCGCGACCTGCTGAGCGGTGCGCTCGACACGCACCTGTCGACGGTCTCGAACCGGTTGAACGTCGTCATGAAGCAGCTCACGATCATCGCGACGGTCTTCCTTCCGCTCAGCTTCCTCACCGGCTTCTTCGGTCAGAACTTCGCGTGGATGGTGGACCGCCTGGAGTCGTTCCCCGTGTTCATCGGTGTCGGCGTCGGGCTCCAGGTCGTCGCGGTCGCGCTGCTCGTCGTCTACTTCCGCCGGCGCGGCTGGCTAGCCTCCGACGGCACCGTGCCCTCCGCGACCCCGGCCTCGCGCCCCGCGGTCACACGGTACAAGCGCTGGCACGTCGTCCACCTCGGCCCCTCGAGCCGCAACGGCGGTGCGCCGGCAGCGCGGCGGGCGCCGGCGGGTGTCGGCGCGTCGGCCGACGTTCAGTCCTCTCCGAGCAGCGTCAGGCCGTAGCGCGCCGCAGGTCCTCGACCCACGCGGAGGTCGAACTCGAGGTGGAAGCGCTCCCCGAGCTGGCACGCTGGCGCTGAGGTTCGGCGGGGTGGCCCGCCTCCGCGTTGATCGCCGCGAGTGCGTCGAAGAAGTGCTCGAAGCCCGAGGGGAAGATGAGCTCGACCAACCTTGCCGGCTCGTCCGTCGGGTTCCAGAAGGATGGAGGACACCGTTGGGCCCGGGCCCTCGTGGACTGCGAGGTGTCCCGCTCGTTGCGCGAAGCCGGGCACACGAGCGCCGAGGCAGCGAGCTCGGTCGCCCTGGTGCTCGTCTCGGGACTCTGACCTGGCCGTCGTCCCCGCCGCCCGGCGCCTCACCCCGGCGACCCCTGCCGCGAGGGCTCGCTCGCCGGGTCAGGTCCAGTGACCCTCGACGCCGGCAACTTCCTCCGCGCCACCGCTCGCCGCGTCAATGCGGCCGCCTCCCCCTGCCTCGACGCCGTTCGTGTCGCCCCGGTGGCCCGGCTCGTCCGGATGGCCAGCGTCGTCCGGGGCGTCCACGTCGTCGCCGTTCGGCGCCCCCGGAGTCCCCGGAGCCCCGTCCAACGCGGCGCCGATGGACTCGAGGAGACGAGCGGTACAGCCCGAGCGCTCAACGACGGGTGCGATCTCCTCGCACACCTTCTTCGCCAGGCCGCCGAAGACGGATGCGAGCTCGCCGTCACCGAGGGCGACGGGTCTGCCCGCGTCGGCCGCCTGCGTCATGTCGGGGTGCAGCGGGATGCTGCCGATGAGCGGCACCCCGAGCTGTGAGGCGAGGCGGTCGCCGCCGCCGGAACCGAAGAGGGCGTACCTCGTGCCGTGCTCGCACGTGAAGTCGCTCATGTTCTCGATCACCCCGGCAACGCGCAGATAGCCACGCCGCGCCATGTCCGCCGCGCGCGCGGCCACCTGCTGCGCCGCGAGGGGCGGCGTCGTGACGATGACCATCTCGGTGCGGGGCAGGAGGCGGGCGAGTCCCATCTGGACGTCACCGGTACCGGGCGGAAGGTCGATCAGGAGGTAGTCGAGCTGTCCCCAGTGCGCGTCCTGCAGGAACTGCTGGACGGCGCGGTTGAGGAGGAGCCCTCGCCACATGATCGCCCGGTCCTCGTCGGCGAGGAAGCCCATGGACAGCACCCGGATCACGCCGCCCGCGTCACCGGCCGTCCGCTCGAGCGGGACCATCTTGCCGTCGCGGGCCTCGACCCCGCCGCCCATGCCGAGGAGCCTCGGGACCGAGAAGCCCCAGATGTCGGCGTCGAGAACGCCGACGGCGAGCCCCCGTCGGGCGAGCGCAGCGGCGAGGTTGACGGTGACCGAGGACTTGCCGACGCCGCCCTTGCCCGACGCGATGGCGAGCACCCGGGCGGTGGCCGGCACCGCGGTGGCGGGGGCGTGCTCGCGGGCCTTCCAGCGAGCCCGCGCCATGACCGCCTCACGCTCCTCCCCCGTCATCTGGGCCATCGAGAGGTGGACGGTGCGGACACCGGGGAGCGCCGCCAGCTGGCCGCGGACGTCCTGCTCGATCTGGGAGCGCAGCGGGCAGCCGGCGATGGTGAGGGCGACCCCCACGTGGACGTCGCCGTCGGGGGAGACCCGGACGTCCTTCACCATGCCGAGGTCCACGATGTCGTCGCCGAGCTCGGGGTCGACGACGGAGCGCAGGCGCGCGGTGACCTGGTCTTCGCTGGGCGGTCCACCGGAGGTTGCGCCGCCGCCGGATGCGTTCGGCCGGGCGGCCATGAACAGAGAGGATACCGGTACAATCGCGATCAGCCCCGGAGGGACAAGGAGGCAGTGCCCGTGACGATGGCCACGTCGGTCAGCATCGGCAAGAAGCCAAACCCCGTCACCCTGACCGACAGCGCGTCGGTGAAGGTGGCCCAGCTCCTCCAAGAAGAGGAGGGCGCCGAAGGCCTGGCCCTGCGCGTCGCCGTGAAGCCGGGCGGGTGCTCGGGCTACAGCTACGAGATGTTCTTCGACTCGGAGCTCGACGACGACGACATCGTCCGCGAGTTCGGCGGCGTGAGGGTGGCGGTCGACCCGACGAGCGCCGAGCTGCTCACGGGCGCGACGCTCGACTACAGCGACGGCCTCCAGGGCGCCGGGTTCCACATCTCGAACCCGAACGCCACGCGCACCTGCGGCTGCGGCTCCTCCTTCAGCTGATCTTCTGCGGGCCGGTCCGGACGACGGCCCGGCCTCCCGACCGGTGACGATCGCCTTCCGCGTCGACGGACGCGACGTCGTCTTGGACGACGAGGAGCTCTCCCTCCTCGATGCCCTCCGCGAACGCCTCTGGGTCCGCGGGCCGAAGGACGGCTGCAGCCCGCAGGGACAGTGCGGCTGCTGCACGGTATGGGTCGACGGGTCGCCGCGGGTCTCCTGCGTGACGCCGCTGCGGCGGGTGGCAGGGCGCGACGTCACGACGACCGCGGGGCTCCACCCCGATGTCGCAGACCGGTGGGCCGACGCCTTCGTCTCTGCCGGCGCCAGCCAGTGCGGCTTCTGCACGCCGGGGATCCTGCTGCGCCTCGCCGCGCTCGAGACGAAGGTGGCGGGCGGCAGAAGGGTGGACGAGGCCGCGGTGCGCACCGCGCTGGCCGCGCACCTGTGCCGCTGCACGGGTTGGCAGAGCATCGTCGAGGCGGCAGGCGAGGTCCTGGGCGTCCCCGTCGGCCCTCCCGACGCGCCCCGTCGTCCGGGGCCGGCTGCGACACGCCCGCAGCCGAGAGACCCCCTCCTCGCCGCATGGCGGGCGCAACTCGAAGGGCCCGCCTTCCAGACGTCCACCGCCGCGACCGTGCTCGGGCACGCCGGCTTCTCGGACGACACCGCGCCCCCGGGTGCGGCCGTCGCGGTGCCGTCGGCAGACGGGTCGCTCGTCGTCGGCGCCGATCTCGCCGAGGCCCGGCGGCGCTCCGGCAAGGTCCAGGGCCGCAACTCGCCCGTCTCCCTCGCACACCCCCTCGCCCTCCCGGAGGGGGATTGGGCGCTCACCCTGCGGACGACGTGGGTCGAGCCCGCCTACCTCGAGCCCGACGCGTCGTGGTGCCGCCCGGGCGGGACGCCCGCGTCGCCCTTGGCCAACGGGGGCGCCTTCGGCGGAAAGCGCCGCTCTCCGGTCCCCGGCCTCGCCCGGCGTCTCGCAGACGAGCGCGGTGAGGCGGTCCGCGTGGTCTGGTCGCGCGAGGACGTCGCGCGCTGCGGCCCCAAGCGCCCGCCGGTCGCGATCGGCATCCGGCGCGACGGCACCGGGGTGATGCGCGTCGGACGGACGCCCGACGCCACCGGTCTCGACGACCACGCCCGTCGCGTCGCTGCGGTCGCGCCGGGGCTCGACGTGGTCCCTGTCGACGTCGCCGGTCCGCCCGTCTCCGTCGACGTGCGGGGCGCGGGTTGGGCGGAGGCCGCGGTCGTGACGGCCGTGCTCGACGCGATCGGCGCGGGCCGCACCGAGCCGGGTTGCGCGGTCGAGACGGTGTCGCCGTCCGGCGGGCGCGCCCGCGTCTCGGTCTCCCCGGAGGGAGGCGTGCACGTCGAGGTGTGGGCCGGCGAGATCCTCGACGAGGTGGCGCTCAGGAGCTACTGCCTCGGCGCGGTGCACCAGGCGCTCGGATGGGTGCGGAGCGAGGGCGTGGCCCTCGACGAGGAAGGCCGCGTGCAGGACCTCACCGTCCGTTCGTACGGCATCCTCTCCGCGCGCGACACTCCGTGGGTGGACGTCACCTTGCACGAAGAGGGCCGCTGGCCGGTGAACGGATCGGACGCCGTGCTGGCGGCGACCGCCGCCGCGGCGTGGATCACCGAGGGGCTCGTGACCGACTGGCCGACGCGACGGAGCGCCGGTGCGGGCCGCGCCCGGACCGCCCGACTCGGCCCCTCTGCGCACGGTGGTGCGCGGTGAGCGCGCCGAGCGGCCGCCCGGTCGGCCCGTACACGCCGATCGTGCGCGCGGGCGACTGGCTCATCGTGTCGGGTCAGGTCGGCGCGGCGCCCGGTGGCGACGGCGCCCCGACGCTCGTCACCGGGGGGACGCCGGCTCAGCTCCGCCAGGCCCTCACGAACCTGGCCGGTCTCCTCGAGGGTGAGGGCGCGTCGCTCGCGCAGGTGGTGAAGGCGACCGTGTTCCTGGTCGACATGTCGGAGTTCGCTGCGCTGAACGAGGTCTGGATGGAGACCTTCCCCGAGCCGCGCCCGGCCCGCTCGGCCATCGGGGTCGCCGCGTTGCCGCTCGGGGCGCGGATCGAGGTCGAGGCCTGGGCGTATCTCGGCGCTCGCTGAGGCGGTCGGCGTCCCGGCGGGCGCATCGCAACGCTGCTGGCGGTCAGCGCCGTGAAGGCCGGATCATCCTGCTCACGATCCAGGCGTGCTTGCCCACCTGACGGACGCGGGAGAACCCCTGGTCCTCGAAGAGCTCGACGGTGCCGCTGAAGAGGAACCGATCCTGAGCCTCGCGTCCGGCCGTCACCTCGGGGATCGCCTCGACGAGGCCACCGCCGGCCGAGGCGATCTGTGCGAGCGCACTTCGCAGTGCCGTCCGCGCGACCCCTTGGTGCCGATGTCGTTTGTCGACGAAGATGCAGGCGATCCGCCAACGCGCCCTCGGCGGCGGTTCCTTCTCATACGCGCGCTCGTGCTTGAGGTGCAGCTCCTCGGGAGTGCCGTACTGGCACCATCCCTGTGCGAGGCCCGCGTCGTCGAACACCAGTGCCGCGTGCGCGCGACCCTCGCGGACGAGCTCCTCTTTCAGCGTGCGGGGGTCGCTCACGCCGCGTCGGTACTCGGCGTGGAACGCGATGCACCAGCACCCGCCGTAGATGCCGTTGTTGCGCTCGACCAGTTCGGCGAACGCGTCCCAGGTGCCGGCGTCGAGCGGGCGGGTCGTGAGGGGCAACGCCGCCGCCTCAGGCTGCGGCCCCGGCCAACAGCCGGGCGAGCTCGGCCGGCCGCGTCAGCATGGGCCAGTGGCCCGAATCGATGTCCACGTACGTCACGTGCTTGGCCCGGGCGAGTTCGGGTACTTCGCCCGTCGCGACCCACTCCCTCGCCTGGTCCGCGCTGAACTCGGGACAGACGACGGCGACGGGCACGTCGAACCGCCGCTCGTCGCTCAGGTGGACGATCCCCTTGGTCACGCCTTCGGGGACCGGAACCGCCTTCGACGCGAACGTGCGCTTCGCGTCCTCGTCGAGGTCGACCGAGTCCGGCCCGTCGAATGGCTCCCACCCCGGGAAGGGCATCACGCCGTCGTCGTACGCGAAGAAGTCGGCGTAGGCCTCGCCATCCGAAGACGGGAACCCACCGATGAGGGCGAGCGCGCCGACCTTGTCGGGACGGGAGTCGGCGGCCATCCACGCCAGCGTGCACGCCGCCGAGTGCCCGACGACGAGGGGGCGGCCGGCCGACGTGTCGACGTGCGCGACCACGGTGGCCAACTGGTCCGCGAGCGTGGCGTCGGTCGACCCGTCGCCCTGTCCCGGGAGGGTCACGGCGTGCGCCTCGTGTCCGAGCGACTCGAGCTCCGGCACCACCTGGTCCCACGCGGACCCGTCGAGCCAGAGACCACCGATCAGGAGAATGTCCATCCGGGCACCGTACGCCCGGTTCCGGACGATCTACTTCCGGTTTCCGAATTATCCTGGGTCCTCGTGCTCCACGACGCGAGCCCCACGGCGCGGGCGCTGCAGACGCTCGTCATCCTCCAGACACGGCCAGGCACGACGGCCGGGGAGCTGGGCGAGCGGTTGGACGTGACCGAGCGGGCGGCGCGCCGCTACGTCGCCATCCTGCGCGAAGCCGGCATCCCGGTCGAGTCGTCCCGCGGCCCCTACGGCGGGTACCGGCTCGGACGGGGCGCGCGGCTGCCGCCCGTCGTCTTCACGGCCGAAGAGGCGTTGGGACTGGTCATGGCGGTGCTCGGCGGGCACCCGGCCGCCACCGACCCGGGCGACCTCGTCGGGTCGGCGTTGAGCAAGGTCGTCCGTGTGCTCCCCGAACGCGTCGGCCGCCAGGCCGCCGCGCTCCGGGACTACGCCTCGACGGTGCCGGACCGGTACGCGTCGGACCCGGATCCGGCGGTCACCGGCGCCCTCGTCGCCGCGGTCGCAGCACGGCGCCGCGTCGCCCTCCGGTACCGGAGCCGCCCGGGACACGAATGGGACGCCGACGTCGACCCCTGGGCGGTCGTCGCGCGCCACGGGCACTGGTACCTGCTGTGCCACTCGCACCGGGCGGGCGCGGTGCGCACGTACCGGGTCGACCGCATCAGCAGGGTCGACCAGACCTCCCACGGGTTCGTCCCCCCCGAGGACCTGGACCCGGTGGCCTCCCTCGAAGAACACCTCGGCGCCGGATGGGAGTTCCCGACTCGCGTCACCTTCGACGCTCCGCTCGAGGAGGTGCGGCCGTGGATCCGCTCTCCGATGGGTCGCCTCGAGGCCGACGGCGACGGGTGCCTGCTCATCGGCAGCACGAACAACCCCACCATGTACGCGCAAGAGTGGCTCGCCGCCATGCCGTTCGCGTTCCGCGTGCACGAAGGGCCGGAGCTTCGTGCCGCCGTCGCGTCGCTCGCGGCGCGCTGCGCGGCCGCCGTCGGCGAGCTCGTGGCGGTGTAACGACCGCGGCACGCCGGCGCGGCCGGGCTACCTTCTCGCGCGGCCGACGTAGTCGACGCGCAGCGCGTTGATGAGCCCTTCGTCGATGGCCAGCTGCTCGTCGACGTCGCTCACGTCGTCGAGGTCGCCGAAGAGGTACGGCCCGGACGCACAGACGGTCCGGTCGAAGCGCCGGTCGAGCTCGGCGAGCAACGCGGAGGCCGGGTGCAGCCCCTCTTCGCGCACCCAGTCACGGAAGTACGCGTCCCACGTCCGGCCTGACGCGACCCAACCCTCCCGTTGGCGGCGCAGCCAGCCGTGCGCATCGTCGCGTTCCCCGTCGTGCTCGTCTGCGCCGAGCCGGTCGAAGGCCCACGAGGCGGTGCGATCGTCGAAGCGCTCCCAGTCCCACTCGACGACGATCATCACGCCGTCGGGCGCTGCCTTCGCAACGATCGCGTCGAGCACCGCGCCCGGATCCGCGACGTGGTGCAGCGAGGTGCAGGCGATCGTCGCGTCGACACGCTCGGGAAGCGAAGCCTCCTCGAACGGCACGCGCTGGAACGGGCTCGCCTCCGGGGCTTCGGGGTCGATCCCCGACGCGTCGTACCCCGCGTCCACGAGGTACGGCACGAACCCGCCGCGGGATCCGCAGCCGATCTCGACGACGACCGCCCCCGGATCCGGCAGGTGTCTCCGGACCTCGGGCCAGAGCGTGTCGAGCCACCGGTCGCGGGCCGCCATCCCCGGCACGTTACGCGCGCTCGAGCAATCCGGTCGGACGACACCTTCGCCCGCGACGTCGTCAGACTCACCGTCTCCACCGGCGTCCGCCTCGCCGCCGACCCCGGCACCGAGTCGCTCCGGGACGTCAGCCGTCGTCGCCGGGCGGGCTCCACGGCTGCTGGCCGAGTCGGTAGCCGACCGAGCGGACGGTGTGGATGAGGCCTGCGTGCTCCTCGCCCAGCTTGGCCCGCAGCCGTCGCACATGGACGTCGACCGTCCTCGCGCCGCCGTAGTACTCGTAGCCCCACACGCGGTTGAGCAGCGTCTCGCGCGTGAACACCTTGCCCGGATGCGCCGCGAGGAACCGAAGGAGCTCGTACTCCATGTAGGTGAGATCGAGCACGCGCCCGGCAACCGCGGCTTGGTACGTCTCGAGGTTCAGCACGAGCGGCCCGCACTCGATCGTGCCGGGTCCAGCCCCGCGGCCGGCCCGTCGCAACAGATGCTCGAGGCGCGCCGTTACCTCGGCGTCCGGTGCGCGCACGAGACAGAAGTCGTCGAAGAGGTCCTCGCGAAGTTGCAGCTCGCCCAGCTGGCCCGGCGAGACCACCAGGAGGACCGGGGCGACCGGGTTCTCCCTGCGTCGGAGGTGCCGGCAGAAGGTGAGTGCCGCCGCCAGGTCTTCGACCGCGCTCACGACGGCGCCGCCCCAGCCGTCCTTGGCCGAGCGCTCCTCGAGTACGTCCGCCACCGCCGGGCTCCCCGCGACGGCGAAGTCGATGCCGGCGCCTCCGAGCGCCGCCTCGAGCTCGGGCACGAAGGGATCCGGGAACGCGACGAAGGGCTCCATGGCGTGCCGGCGTCGCGCGCCTAGCCGGCCGGCCGGCCTTCGCCGGTCACAGCGTCGGGAAGTAGCGGTCGAGCTCGAACTGGGTCACGGCGAGGTTGTAGTCGCGCCATTCGGCCCGCTTGTTGCGGATGAACCACTCGAAGACGTGCTCACCGAGCGTCTCGACCAGGAGCTTCGAGCCCGACATCTCGTCGACCGCCTCCTTGAGGTTCGAGGGCAGCGGCTGGATCCCCTTTTCCGCGAGGTCCGTCTCCGAGAGGGTGAAAAGGTTCGCGTCCGCTTCGGGGGGCAGCTCGTAGCCGTGCTCGATGCCCCGGAGGCCCGCGGCGAGCACCACAGCGAAGGCGAGGTACGGGTTGCACGCCGAGTCCGGGGCCCGGTACTCGACGCGGGTCGACTCGCGCTTCTGGTGCTTGACGACGGGGACGCGCACGAGCGCCGAACGGTTGTTGCGCGCCCAGCCGACGTGCACCGGTGCCTCGTACCCCGCGACGAGCCGCTTGTACGAGTTCACCCACTGGTTGGTCACCGCGGTGATCTCGCCCGCGTGGCGGAGCAGACCGGCGATGAACTGCTTGGCCGTGGGAGAGAGCCCGTAGGCGTCGCCGGGATCGCTGAACGCGTTCGTCTCGCCTTCCCACAACGAGAGGTGGGTGTGCATGCCCGAACCCTGCACGCCCGCGAGGGGCTTCGGCATGAAGCTCGCGTGCACGCCGTCCTCGCGTGCGGTCTCCTTCACGACGAGCCTCACCGTCATCACGGTGTCGGCCATCGTGAGCGCGTCCGTGTAGCGCAGGTCGATCTCGTGCTGGGAGGGCGCGTCCTCGTGCTGCGCGTGCTCGACCGGGATGCCCATCTCCTCGAGGCGGAGCACCGTGCGCCGGCGCACCTCGCTCGAGCGGTCGGCGGAGAGGTCGAAGTAGGACCCGGCGTCGAGGGGGACCGGCGGGAGGCGGGGGTCCGACCCTCCGAAGTAGAAGTACTCGACCTCGGGCGCGACGAAGAACGTGTACCCGGCGTCCCGCGCCCGCTCGAGGGTCCGCCGGAGCGTGTGGCGCGGGCAGCCCTCGAAGGGCGTGCCGTCGAGGTTGAAGATGTCGCAGTACACCGCGGCGACCGTCTCGTCGCGGCCGTACCAGGGGAGGAGCTGGAAGGTCTTCGGGTCCGGTCGCGCCAGCACGTCGGACTCCTGGACCCGGCTGAAGCCGTCGATCGCCGAGCCGTCGAACGTCATGCCCTCGTCGAGCGCGGTCTCGAGCTCGGCCGGGGTGATGCTGAACGCCTTCGAGGTCCCGACCACGTCGGTGAACCACAGCTGGACGAAGCGGATGCCCCGTTCCTCGACCGTGCGGAGGACGTAGTCCCGCTGGCTCTGCATCCGCACAGTTTCGCTCAGGTTCCCGGCTCGTCCGTCACGCAGGCCGCGTCATGACGCCAATGGCCGTGGTGATGAGGCGAGCGGGCCCGAGGGAGGGGCGGAGGACCCCCCTCGGGCCCGCTCGCAGGGCGCTCCGAGCGGTCGGCTCTAGCGCTCGATGCCCTCTGCCGCGGAGCAGACCGTCTCCGTGAGCAGTCTCGTCACGACGTAGGGATCCATGTTCGCGTTGGGACGCCGGTCCTCGATGTAGCCGCGCTGGTCCTTGGCGACCTGCCAGGGGATGCGAACGGACGCCCCGCGGTCCGAGACTCCGTAGCTGAACTTCGAGTAGTGCTGCGTCTCGTGGTGCCCGGTGAGGCGCATCTCGATGCCAAAGCCGTAGTTCTCGACGTGCTCGTCGACGTTCTTCCCGAGCGCCTCGCAGGCGTCGATGATCGCCTCCCAACCGCCGGCGGAGCGCATCTCTTTGGTCGAGAAGTTCGTGTGACAGCCGGCGCCGTTCCAGTCGCCGAGGATGGGCTTGGGCTCGAGCGTCGCCCAGACGCCGAAGTCCTCAGCGATGCGGAAGAGCAACCAGCGCGCGGTCCACAGCTGGTCCCCCGCCTCGGGCGCGGTCAGGATCCCGATCTGGAACTCCCACTGGCCCATCATGACCTCGGCGTTCGTCCCCTCGATCCCAAGACCCGCGCGCAGCATCGCTGCGGTGTGGCGCTCGACGATCTCGCGCCCGGGCATCTTGTCGCCGCCCACGCCGCAGTAGTACGGCCCCTGCGGCGCCGGGTACCCTGTCGCCGGCCAGCCGAGCGGCCTCTGGTTCTGCAGGAACGTGTACTCCTGTTCGAAACCGAACCACGGCTCGTGGGCCTTGAAGCGTTCCGCCGTCTCCTCGCACGCGTGCCGGGTGTTGGTCTGGTGCGCGGTCATGTCGACGTTGAGCACCTCGCACATGACGAGGACGCTGTCCTCGCCCCGCAGCGGGTCGGCACACGTGAAGACGGGCTGGAGCACGCAGTCGGAGTTGTCACCGGTCGCCTGGTTCGTGCTCGAGCCGTCGAAGCCCCAGATCCCCGGCTTCTTCCCCGCGGCCACGATCTTCGTCTTGCTCCGAACGAGCGGCGACGGCTCGGTGCCGTCTATCCAGATGTACTCCGCCTGATAGGCCAACGTCCCTTCCCTTCGTCTCATGGCGCCCGGCGAACGATGGCGCCGCTGTCCTCCGACCCGGCGGCCCGACCGCGCCGGTTCGATCCATTACACCAGGAAGGATCCGCGACCTCGCGGCAATTCCTGTGAACAGCGTGTGAACGTTCGCTCGAGGCGAGGCGGAAGGGTTGATGCAAAACTCCGTGCGCCCCGGACGCCTTCGTGAAAGAGTCGGTCACCGGGGGCGGCGAATGAGACGAAGGAGGCACCTGTGGGTTTCGTCCAGGTCATCGAGTTCAGCACCAACCGGCTCGGCGAGATGGAGTCCCTCATGGAGGAGTGGCTCAAGGCGACCGAAGGCACGCGCAAAGCCCACCGCGCCATCCTCGGTCGCGATCGCGAGACGCCCGACCGGTACGTCCAGGTCGTCGAGTTCCCGTCCTACGCGGAGGCGATGGAGAACTCGGCAATGCCGGAGACGGCCGCTTTCGCGGAGAGAATGACCAGGCTCTGCGCGTCGCCGCCCACGTTCAGGAACCTCGACGTCGTACGCGTCGACGAGATGTAACGACGCAAGCCCGTCGTTGCTCCGTGACGGCGGACCGGAGACACGAGAAGTACTGTCCGCTTCCATGAGCGACACTGCGCAAGCGGCGACGGCGACGGGCAGGGAAGGAGTCCTCGCCGACGTCGAGGGTCGCGACGCGTTGGTGGCCGAGGCCGCCGATCGCGCCCGCCGCTACCTCGACGCGCTCGCCGACGCACCGGTCGCGCCCTCGGCCGAAGCCGTCTCGAGGTTGGACGAGGTCGACTTCCCACTCCCCGAGCACGGGATCGGCGCCGCACGCGTGCTCGCACTCCTGGACGACGTCGGGTCGCCGGCCACCGTCGCGAGCGCCGGCCCGCGCTACTTCGGGTTCGTCGTCGGCGGCACCTTGCCGATCGCCCTCGCGTCGTCCTGGCTCCTCGCCGCGTGGGACCAGAACGCCGCGATGGTCACGCTCTCGCCGGTCGGCGCGCGCCTCGACACCGTCGCGATCCGGTGGGTCGTCGACGCGCTCGGCCTGCCTGCCGGGACTTCGGGCGGCTTCACCTCCGGGGCGACGATGGCGAACGCGTCCTGCCTCGTCGCCGCCCGCGACCACGTCCTCGCCCGGGCCGGGTGGGACGCGCCGGCCCTGGGTCTCCCGGGCGCGCCACCGGTGCAGGTGGTCGTCGGTGACGAGGTGCACACGGCCACGCTCAAGGCCCTCGGGCTGATCGGCCTCGGACGCGAGCGCGTGCTCCGCCTCCCCGTCGACAGTCAGGGTCGGATCGAGGCCGCCGACCTTCCGGAGCTCCGCGCTCCCGCCATCGTGTGCCTGCAGGCCGGGAACGTGAACGGCGGGGCGAGCGACCCGTTCGGGCCGCTCGTCTCCTGGGCCCACGAGCAGGGCGCGTGGGTGCACGTCGACGGCGCGTTCGGGCTCTGGGCGGCGGCGTCCGCCGAGGTGGCACAGCAGGTCGCCGGCGTGGAGGAAGCGGACTCCTGGGCCACCGACGCGCACAAGTGGCTGAACACCACGTACGACTGCGGCATCGCGCTGGTGCGCGATCCCCGGACCCTCGAGGTGGCGCTCAGCGCCACGGCGGCATACCTCCCGACCACCGCGCAGCGCGAGCCGTGGCTCTTCACGCCGCAGTCCTCGCAGCGCGCCCGCGGCGCCGAAGTGTGGGCCGTGCTCGCCGCGCTCGGCCGTGACGGCCTCGCGGATCTGGTGTCGCGCCTCTGCCGGCTCGCGCGGCGTTTCGCAGCGGGCCTCTCGGCGGGCGGTCTCGACGTCATGAATGACGTCGTGCTGAACCAGCTTGTCGTCGCGCTCGGCGACGACGCCGTGACCGACGACGCGATCGGCGTGCTCCAGCGGGAGGGCACCTGCTGGTGCGGGGCGACCACGTGGCGCGGGAGGCGGGCGATGCGCGTCAGCGTCTCGAACTGGTCGACGACCGAAGAGGACGTCGACCGCAGCATCGATGCCGTGCTCGAGGCCGTGAAGGAGACCCGGTCGAAGACGTCGTGACGTGCGTCCGGGGCCGTGCCGTCCGGACGGCTGAGCCGCCCCGACGGACGTCGTCGACGAGCACGCGACCAGCGCACTGTCCCCGTCCCGCCCGGGGCCGAACCGATCCGTGCCGAAATCCGCCCGCGACCCGAGAAGGGCCGCGCAGGTCATGCCGGCCGTAGGCTCGCGTGCGTGGACCTCCGCGTGGCACTCGCCCAGCTCGATCCGGTGGTCGGCGATCTCGACGGCAACGTCGCCCGCATCCTCGACGCGCTGAAGGTGGCCGAATCCGCAGGCGCGGACCTCTGCCTGTTCACCGAGCTCGTCGTCACGGGCTACCCCCCCGAGGACCTCCTCTTGAAGACGGGGTTCGTCGCCGACAACGAGGCGGCGCTCGAGGAAGTCGCCAAGTCCACCGGCGACTGCGCGGCGGTCGTCGGCTTCGTGCACCGTGTCCCCGACGGCAGCCCGGCCGGACAGTGGGAGCGGGTGGCCGAGGAGATGACCGGCGCGGAGATCCGGACGGCCGGCCGCTCGGCGCACTGGCTGCAGCCCGGCCCCCGGCTCGCCAACGCGGCCGCGCTGTGCGCCGGCGGCCGGGTCGTCGGCGTGTACCACAAGCGCCTGCTCCCGAACTACAGCGTCTTCGACGAGCAGCGGTGGTTCACCCCGGGCCTCGGTCCGCCGGTCCTCTATCGGGTCGGGGAGGCTCTGGTCGGCGTCTCCATCTGTGAGGACGTCTGGGCCGACGGCGGCCCGGTCGCCGCCCTCGGCGCGGCCGGCGCGCAGCTCGTCGTGAACGTGAACGGATCGCCCTACTCGCGCTCAAAGCGCCCAGCGCGGCTGTCCATGCTCGAGGCGCGCGCTCGCGAGACCGGTTGTGCGATCGCGTACGTGAACCAGGTGGGCGGCCAGGACGAGCTCGTGTTCGACGGGGCGAGCCTCGTCTTGAGCGCGGAGGGGAGCCTGCTCGCTGCGGGGGCGCAGTTCCGCGAGGACCTGGTCGTCGTCGACGTCCCGCTCCCGGCGCGGCCAGCGCCCGCAGAAGGCGTGACCGTCGTCGACGTCTTCGAGGGCGGCGCCCGGGCGAAGGGGCCGCGCGCCCGGACGCCGCTCGTGGCGCCCGCCATCCCCGAGCCCCTCGATCCCGTCGACGAGGTATACGAGGCGCTCGTGCTCGGGACGCGCGACTACCTCGAGAAGAACGGGTTCGACGGTGCGGTCGTCGGGTTGTCGGGTGGGATCGATTCGTCGCTCGTGGCCGCTGTCGCCGTCGACGCGATCGGCGCGGCGAACGTCCACGGCGTCGCCATGCCGTCGCGCTACTCGAGCGAGGGGTCGGTCCGCGACGCGGAGCTGGTCGCGGAGCGCCTCGGCATCCAGCTCCGTATGGTGCCCATCGAGACGGCGCATCGTTGCATGGGAGAGGTGTTGCACGGCGCGCTCGGCGAGGAGCCGTCCGGCATCACCGACGAGAACCTGCAGTCGCGGCTGCGCGGCGTCATCCTGATGGCCATCTCGAACGCCACCGGCTGGATCGTGCTCACGACCGGCAACAAGAGCGAGATGGCGACCGGGTACTCGACCCTCTACGGCGACTCGGCCGGGGGCTTCGCGGTGATCAAGGACGTGCCGAAGACGCTCGTCTACGAACTGTGCCGGCACCGCAATGCGAGCGCCGCGGCGGAGGGGCGCCCCGAGCCCGTCCCGCGGTCGGTCCTCGAGAAACCGCCGTCGGCCGAGCTCCGCCCGACACAGCGCGACGACGAGTCGCTGCCGCCCTACGAACTCCTCGACCCCGTCCTCGAGGCGTACGTCGAGCACGACCGCACGGCGGCCGACCTCGTCGCAGCGGGGTTCGACCCCGAGCTCGTGGAGCGGGTCGTGCGGCTCGTCGACGCCGCCGAGTACAAGCGGCGACAGATCGCGCCGGGGGTGCGCATCACCAACAAGGCCTTCGGCCGTGACCGGAGGATGCCGATCACCAACGGCTACCGGAATCCTTTCGGCACCTCGTGGGGCCCCGGACGCGGTGGCTGACGGGGAGCAAGATTCGGCGGAAGAGCCAGGCCCGTTCTCGTTGTTCGAAGCGGCCGCACGGCACGGCGCGTACCGGTGGGCCGAGCAACGACTGTTCGAGCTGACCGGCGAGTGGTCCGCGGCGGCGGCCGTGCCGCCGGCGGCGCGACTTTCCCTCTTCGAGGCGAGCGCGCAGCACGCCTGGCACGCCCAGCTCTGGGCCGAGCGCCTCCCGGTCCTCGCCGACGTCGACCCCGACGAGCTCACGCGGCCGCTCGGACCTGCGCTCGGTCCGCTGTTCGACGCGCTCAACGGAGCGACCAGGGCCGCGGCGAATCCGGACCTCGGCGCGATCCGCTTCCTCGGGGGCCTCTACCGCGTCGTCCTCCCGGCGCTCCTCGACTCCTACGTCCGTCACGGCCGGGGCCTCCGCCAACACGCCGACGCCCCGAGCATCCGGGCCCTCGCCCTTGTCGTTCGCGACGAGGAGGAGGAGCTCGCGGCAGGCGAAGCGTGGTTGGCTCACGAGATCGCAGAGGGGATCGCCGAGGAGGTCGACGAGCTCGCCGCAAAGCTCGGTGCCCTCCTGTCGGGTTGGCCCGAGCCCGATTCGGACCTCCTCGGTGGGGCGCCGCCGGGCTCTGTAACCCCGACGAAGGGTCAGGCGTCGGGAAGATGACAGAAGTTCGGTGCAAAATCCCTTGTCAGCTAGAAACGTCCCAGCTCAGCGGTATCGTTGGTCGGTTCAGGACCCACAAAGGGGTAATCCGAAACGGTAAGAAGGGGCGAAGGATCCCTTGACCCCGCCTGTAGAATGTTCACCACCGGGATGGCCGTGGAGGCGCGGCAGCCGTGGAGCCGGCGAACGCCGGCGTAGGGGATACGCCTCCGGCGCGCAATGTACATCACAGGAAAGGCTCGGGCACGGACTTGGCGAAGGAACGCATTGAGCGGGACGACGAGGATCTCGTTCGTCTCTACCTGACCGACATCGGTCAGTACCCGCTGCTCACCAAGGACGACGAAGTCCGCCTTGCGCAGGCGATCGAGGCCGGCCGCGACGCCGAAGACGAGCTGCGCAAGGCCGTCAAGACGGTCCCCGCGGGCCGCAAGCGCGAGCTCCGGCGGGCCGCCATCTCGGGCGAACGGGCCCAGCAGACCTTCGTGCAGTCGAACCTGCGGCTCGTCGTGTCCATCGCCAAGAAGTACCAGGCCTCGGGCCTGCCGCTCCTCGACCTGATCCAGGAGGGCAACCTCGGGCTGATGCACGCCGTCGAGAAGTTCGACTGGCGCAAGGGGTTCAAGTTCTCGACGTACGCCACGTGGTGGATCCGCCAGGCCATCACCCGCGGCATTGCCAACACCGGCAGGACCATCCGGCTCCCGGTGCACGCCGGCGACACGCTCGCCCGGGTCCAAAAGGCGCAGGCCCGGCTCGAGCTGAAGCTCGGCCGCCCCGCGACGCTTGCGGAGCTCGGGGTCGAAGTCGAGATGCCCGAGGACAAGCTCGTCGAGGCCCTGCGTTTCCGGGCGGAGCCGCTGTCGCTCTCCGAGCCGCTGCGCGAGGACGGCGACGCTGAGCTCGGCGACGTCGTCGAGGACCGTTCCGCCGAGTCCCCCTTCGAGGTCGCCGCGGTCTCGCTCCTCCCCGAGGAGATCGGTCGTCTCCTCTCACCCCTCGACGAGCGCGAACGGGAGATCCTGCGTCTTCGTTTCGGGCTGGACCGTGGGGAGCCCCGGACGCTCGAAGAGGTCGGCGAGCACTTCAACCTCACCCGGGAGCGCATCCGCCAGATCGAGGCACGTGCGATGTCGAAGCTCCGCCACCCCTCGTCGGACACCGGCGCCAGGGACCTGCTGACCGTCTGAGAGACCTGCGTCGGGGACCTTCCGAGCCCCGCCGGCCGCCCGAACCCGACCGCCCCCCGGCCTTCACCGGCGGGACCGGGTCGGGGGTACCATCGAAGACATGAAGAAGCTTCTGTTCCTCGCAGTGCTCGTCGCCCTCGGAGTCGTGGCCGCGAAGAGGTTGCGCGCCGCTTCCTGATCCGGTCCTTTCTGAGCCCGGCTCGAGCGTCCGCGGTGAGCGGGCGATCGTGGGGGGTCGCGGGTGATCGCGAGCGGTCAGCCGGCGACGGGACTGGGCGTTCGCTCGCGGCTCCGACGCCACCACAACACGGCGGCGCCGGCCGCCAACGCCAGCCCCGTCGTGAGGACCGGTGTCCTCACGGTGACGCGGTTCCTGAGCCGCACGGGCTTCGTGAAGTGCTTCACGTCCCACCCGCGATCACGTGCGATGCGCGCGAGCGTGCGGTCCGGGTTCACTGCGACGGGGTGGCCGACCGCTTCGAGCATCGGCAGGTCGGTCGAGGAGTCCGAGTACGCCGTGGACTCGGCGAGGTCGATCCCGGTCCGGGCCGCGAGGTCGCGCATCGCGCCCGCTTTCCCTTCCCCCGACGCGTACAGGGCCATGCGGCCGGTGTAGCGGCCCTCGCCGTCCACTTCGCCGACGGAGGCGATGGCGCCGTCCACACCGAGCAGCTCGCCCAGCGGCGCGACGATCTCCTCGGGCGATGCCGAGACGAGGTACACGCGGTCGCCGGCGCGGTGGTGCGCCTCCATCAACTCGAGCGCCTCGTTGAAAATGAGCGGTTCGACGATCTCGAGCAACGTTTCGCGCACGATCGCGCGGACCCGGTCGCGGTCCCACCCGCGGGTAAGGGCCAGCATCGACTCGCGGATCCGCGCCATCCGCTCCTCGTCCGCGCCGAGGTGGAGGTAGATGAGCTGACCGACGACGGCCCTCAGGACCGCGCGCCGGTTGATGAGCCCGCCGCGCCGGAACGGGCGTCCGAAGGCAGGGATGGACCCCTTCGCGATGACCGTCTTGTCGAGGTCGAAGAAGGCCGCTCTCACGTGCCAATCGTAGGGGGCGGATTTCGCACCGCCGTGTCACGGCCGCAGCCGCGGTGTTCAGCCGGCCTGCTCGCCTGTTTCTGTGCGCGACGTGCGTGCCGGCGACAGCGCCTGGGCTGACGACGCTGCTCCCGCCGAGGTCCCTCCGATCAGCAGGTCGTGCACTGTCTGTTCGACCTCCGCCGTCACGAGCACGAGTACCTCGTCGCCGGACTGGAGCACAGTGTCGCCCCTCGGCACGACGAGGTGGTCCCGGCGCACGACCGCAACGACGGTCGCGTCCCTCGGGATGTGCAGGTCCGCGATGGCGACGCCGTCGGCTGGCGACTCGTCGGCGAGCGTCACCTCGACGAGGTGCGCGGTGCCGCCCTCGAATTGCAGCAGCCGTACCAGCGCGCCGACCGAGACGGCCTCCTCGACGAGGGCGGTGATGAGCGCGGGCGTGGAGACCGAGACGTCGACGCCCCAGCTCTCGTTGAAGAGCCACTGGTTCTTCGAGTTGTTCACCCGCGCTACCACGCGCGGCACGGCGAACTCCTGCTTGGCGAGCAGCGACACGACGAGGTTGTCCTCGTCGTCGCCGGTCGCGGACACGACGACGTCGACGGTCGCCAGGCCCGCGGCGTCGAGGGAGGAGACCTCGCACGCGTCGGCCGCGATCCAGTGCACCTCTGGCAGCTCCGCCTTGCGCCGCTCGACGAGCTCGGGATCGAGCTCGAGCACGAGCACGTCGTGACCGTTCAGGGCGAGGTCGCGGGCGATGGCGGTCCCGACGCTTCCGGCCCCGGCGATCGCGACTCTCACCGCCGTCCCCTCGACCGCTCGCCGCCCCCGCGCCCGGATCCCACCGTCGCGGCGTCGGCAACCCCACCGAGGCGGTCCTCGAGCTCGTCCATCGCGTCCGTCACGACGGCGAGGTAGAGGAGGTCGCCTTCCTGGCCGATCAGGTCCTGCGCGTCGAGCCGCGGGTTGCCCGCCCGGGTGACCGCCACGACGGTGATGCGTCCCGCCACCGCGAGGTCACCGAGACGCCGTCCCGCCCAGACGTCGGGGACCGGTCGCTCGACGAGCGAGAACTTCCCGGTCGCGTCGGCCCATTCGCGCCCGGTCTCCTCGGGGAGGAGGCGACGGCGAACCTGGTCGATCGTCCAGGTGACCGTGGCCACGGTCGGGATGCCGAGCCGCTGGTAGATCTCGGCCCGCCGCGGGTCGTAGATGCGGGCGACCACGTGGGTGATCCCGTACGTCTCCCGGGCGATCCGCACGGTGAGGATGTTGGTGTTGTCGCCGCTCGTCACCGCGGCGAGCGCTTCGGCGTGCTCGGCGCCGGCATGGTCGAGGTCGTCGCGGTCGAAGCCGGACCCGTTGACGCGCTGGCCGGGCCAGTCGTCGGGCAGCCGCCGGAAGGCCCGCGGGTTGCGGTCGAGGATCGCGACGGAATGCCCCTCGGCGGTGAGCGAGGTCGCGAGGCCAGAACCGACCCGGCCACAACCCACAACGACGACGTGCACCCGCAAAGTGCTACACGGCGCCCGACCGGCTGTAAAGCCATGCTGAGGGGGGCCGCGCCCTCGCACCGGGGCCGGGCGCGGCGGCGTGCGTGGTGACGCGGCGGGCTCGCAGGCGGAGTTCTGCCGGCGATCCGGTGGGGACGGTCACGGGCCGGACCGCTCTACGCTTTGGCGGTGAAGCCGCCCGGGGAGCCGACAGACGCGCGCGACGGCGTGGCGGGTCGCGCTCCGGAGGGACCGGGACGGACGGTGACGGCCGACCCGCTCGCTCGGCCCGGCGGACCGTCGCGCGATCCCGCGTCGGGCGCGCCCCCGGCCGGCTCGGGCGGCGAAGAGCCCCCGCTACAGGTCCCCGGTGCCATCTCGCGCCCGGTCGCGATCCCTGTCGACGCCGCCGCCGCGTACCCCGAGACGCGCCGCTACCGGCTGAAGAACAAGCTCCTCGGTCCGCCGCTCACGACCGAGCGCCTGTCCGTCGAGCGTCTCGGACGGCCCACCGCGCTCGCGGTGCTCTCGTCCGACGTCATCTCGTCCTCCGCCTATGCGACCGAGGAGGCGCTGATCCCGCTCGTCCAGGTGATCGGCATCGCCGCGTTCTCCCTGATCGTACCGGTGACCATCGCGGTCATCGTCGTCCTCGCCTTCGTCACGCTCTCGTACCTCGAGGTCGTGAAGGTCTACACGAAGGCCGGCGGTGCCTACGTCGTCTCGCGCGAGAACTTCGGGCCGAGGATCGCGCAGATCGCGGCGATGTCGTTGCTGGTCGACTACACCCTGACGGTCGCGGTGTCGGTCGCCGCCGGAGTGGCGGCGCTCACGTCGGTCTTCTCGGCGCTCACCCCCGAGACGACCTGGATCTCGGTCGCCCTCGTCGTCGGCATCTGCTACGCCAACCTGCGCGGGGTCCGTGAGGCGGGGCGGGTCTTCGCCGTGCCGACCTATTTCTTCGTCGCCAACATGGCGATCCTCATTGTCGTTGGCGCGATGCGGGCGTTCGGGGGCCAGCTGACGGCGCACTCGGTCCACGTGGCCGGCGCATTCCACATCGGCCATGCCGGATCGGGACTCTTCTACGGCGCAGGCTTGTTCGTCATCCTGCGCTCGTTCGCCTCCGGCGGATCGGCGCTGACCGGAACCGAGGCCATCTCGAACGGCGTGAGCGTCTTCCGCAGGCCCGAGTCGCGCAACGCCCGGATCACCATGATCTGGATGGCGCTGATCCTCGGCTCGCTCGTCCTCGGGATGAGCGCGCTCGCGGCGGTCACGCATCCCGTCCCGCGGATCTCGGGGACGCCGACGGTCATCGCGCAGATCGCCAGGTACGTCTACGGACACGGCGCCGTCGGCAGCACCGGGTTCGTCCTCCTGCAGGCCGCGACGATGCTGATCCTCGTCCTCGCCGCCAACACCAGCTTCACGGGGTTCCCGTATCTCGCCAGCTTCGCCGCCGCAGACTCCTACCTTCCCCGCCAGCTCAACCGTCGCGGCCACCGCCTGGTCTTCTCGACGGGGATCCTGTCGCTCACCGTCGTCTCGATCGTGCTGCTCATCATCACGAGGGCCCAGGTCGACGCGCTCATCCCGCTCTACGCCGTGGGCGTCTTCACCGGGTTCACCATGGCGGGCTTCGGGATGCTGCGGTACCACCTGCGCACCCGGGAGGCGTCGTGGAGGCGGCGTGCCGTCATCAACGGCACGGCAGGCTTCCTGTCGGCGGTCGTCGACGTGATCATCATCGTCACCAAGTTCACGGAGGGGGCGTGGGCGATCGTCGTGATCATCCCCGTCGGGTTCCTCGTCCTCGTCCGCCTCCACCATCAGTACACGCTCGAGGAGAAGGAGCTCGAAGTGAACGTCGCGAAGGCCTCCGAGACACGACCCCTCCGTCGCCACGTCGTGGTCGTGCTCGTGGACGTGCTCGACCTCGCGACCGCGCGCGCCATCCAGTACGCCCGGACGCTCGTCCCCGACGAGTTGCGCGCCGTGCACTTCGACATCGACAGCCGCGCGACGCGCACGCTCGAGCAGGAGTGGCGGCGCCTCGGCCTGCGCCTGCCGCTCGACATCGTCGACGTGCCGGACCGGCGCTTGGGGCGTGCGGCGCTCGAGGTCGTCGCCGAGACGGTCGCCGACGGCGAGACGCAGTGCACCCTGCTTCTTCCGCGCCGAGGGTTCGTCTGGGGCTGGCAGCGGCTGCTCCACGACCGGACCGCGGACAAGATCGCCAGCGTCGTGAGCCAGGTGCCCCACGTGGCCGCGACGATCGTTCCGTACAACCTCACGGGGAAGGTCAAGGCGGGGGTGACCCCGGCCGCCATCTTCGACCGTGTCGTCGCCGGCGCGCCGGTCCGTGCGCGCCGGCGGGTGGAGGCCGCCCCCGGCGCGGCGGGGCCGGCGGACCTCGTCGCCCGTCCTGCCGATACGGCGGGCACGGTCAGCGCGGTGACGGCACCACCCGACGACTCGGACGCAGGGCCCGAGGAGCCGGGGGCCGCGGCGCCCGCCGCGCGTCGTCCGGGGCGCCAGTCGACAGCGGGAAGAGCGGAGGAGCACCAGGTCGAGGCGGACCGGGCGCTCGCGCGTCGCTCCGCCGGGACCGCTCCGATCGGGAGCGTGGTCTGGCGCCAACGCGTCCGGGTGGCAGGCCGGGTGAAGTCCGTCAGGGTGCAACCCCGGGGCGGCACCTCCAACCTCGAATGCACGCTCGCCGACAAGACCGGCCAGATCCTCCTCGTCTTCCAGGGCCGGCCTCGGATCCCCGGCATCGAGCCGGGGGCGAGACTCGTCGCCGGGGGCATGGTCGGCAGCTGGGGGCGACGGCCCGCCATCTTGAACCCCGACTACGAGCTCGTCGCGGAACGTGAGCACGAGGACCAGACGGGGGCCGGGTCCTCCGAGGGCGGGTGAGCGGCCGGCACCGGGTGACACCCGGGAGGTTCTTGCCGGGAGGACGGGGGATGGCTATCGTGCCCACCGCCTCGGGCCGTCGCGCCCGTCCGCAACCTCCTTCCGCCTGCTCGCCGCCTTACGCCCTGGTGGCGGGGCGGGCGCCCTGGTGAAGACGCGCGGCGGCCGGGTGCGAATGAGGACGACCCGCTAGGACGATAGGGAAAGGGTAGGAAAGGACAGCAACGATGTCCCACCCCCTCGTGGCCGAAGGGAGCTACCAGGCCTTCCACCTGGGCTCCGCCGACGAGATCTGGCTCGTGCTGGCTCTTGTCGCCGGGTTGATCGGGCTCGGCGCCGGCCTCGTGCTCATGCGCGGGGTGCTCGCCGCCGACGCAGGGACCTCCAAGATGCGCGACATCGCCCGCGCGATCCAGGAGGGGGCGGAGGCGTTCCTGCGACGCCAGTTCCGCACGATCCTCATCATCGTGGTCCCGCTCGCGGTGCTGATCTTCTTCACGGCGACCAAGGTGACGCGGCCTGACGGGTCGGTCGCGCTGTCCTTCGGCGAGGCCGGCATCTACCGGGTCCTGTGCTTCCTCTTCGGTGCGGCCTTCTCCGGCCTCACCGGTTTCATCGGCATGAGCATGGCCGTGCGGGGGAACGTGCGGACCGCCGCCGCAGCGGCCCGCGGCGGGAAGATGGCGGCAGCACTCCAGGTCGCCTTCCGCACCGGTGCGATCACCGGGATGCTCTGCGTCGGTCTCGGGCTGCTCGGTGCGACGTCCATCGTCTTCATCTTCCAGAACGAGGCGACGGCCGTCCTCATCGGCTTCGCCTTCGGCGCGTCGCTGCTCGCCCTCTTCATGCGTGTGGGAGGCGGCATCTTCACGAAGGCGGCCGACGTCGGCGCGGACCTCGTCGGAAAGGTGGAGGCCGGGATCCCCGAGGACGACCCGCGCAACGCCGCCACCATCGCCGACAACGTGGGCGACAACGTCGGCGACTGTGCCGGGATGGCCGCAGACCTCTTCGAGTCCTACGAGATCACCATCATCTCGTCGCTGATCCTCGGCTACTCCGCCTTCCACAACCTCCCGGGCCACTCGGCGGATCCCACGCCGGCCGTGATCTTTCCGCTCATCGTGCCGGCGATCGGCATCGTGGCCTCGGTGATCGGCGTCTACGCGGTGCGGGCCAGGGGCAAGGACCGCAACGCGATGGCCCCGATCAACCGCGGCTTCTGGCTCGCGGCGCTCATCACCGTCATCGGCGCCCTCTTCGTCGCCGAGTTCTACGTCCACGACATCACCGTCTTCTGGGCGGTCCTCACGGGCGTGGTCCTGGCGCTCGTCGCCAGCCAGATCACCGAACAGTTCACGTCCACCGAGCGCAGTCCGGTGCACGAGATCGCCGAATCGGCGCGGACCGGTCCCGCGACCACCATCCTCTCGGGCTTCGCCGCCGGGCTCGAGTCCTCCGTCTGGGCGATCATCTCGATCGCGATCGCCATCGGCGTGGCCATCGGCCTCGGCGGCGGCAACATCGAGCTCTCCCTCTATCTCGTCGCCCTCATCGGCATCGGTCTTCTCGCCACGACCGGCATGGTCGTCTCCGAGGACAGCTTCGGCCCGGTCTCGGACAACGCGGCCGGCATCGCCGAGATGTCCGGCGAATTCACCGGTGACGCCGAGAGGATCATGGTGAGCCTCGACGCGGTCGGGAACACGACGAAGGCCATCACCAAAGGTGTGGCGATCGGTTCGGCGGTGATCGCGGCGGTGGCGCTCTTCGCCTCGTTCGTCGAGACGGTCGGCTCGCAGCTGCACCTGCCGACGACGACCCTCTTCCACAACCCGCTCACCCAGGTCAACGTCGCGAACCCGACGACGTTCATCGGGCTCCTCATCGGGGGCTCGATCGCCTTCTTGTTCTCGTCCCTCGCCATCCGGGCGGTCGGTCGCTCCGCGGGGACCGTCGTTCAGGAGGTGCGACGCCAGTTCCGGGACCACCCCGGGATCATGGACTACACCGAGAAGCCCGAGTACGGCCGGGTCATCTCGATCTGCACCGCAGCCGCGCAGCGGGAGCTCGCGACCCCGGCGCTTCTCGCCATCCTCGCCCCGGTGATCGTCGGCTTCGGGATCAACTACCTCGCCCTCGGAGCGTTCCTCGCTGCGGCGATCCTCACCGGGCAGCTCATGGCGAACACGCTCTCCAACTCGGGGGGAGCCTGGGACAACGCCAAGAAGTACATCGAGGACGGCCACGAAGGCGGCAAGGGCTCCGACGCCCACAAGGCGGCGGTCATCGGCGACACGGTCGGCGACCCGTTCAAGGACACGGCCGGCCCCGCGCTGAACCCGCTCATCAAGGTGATGAACCTGGTGTCGCTCCTCGTCCTCCCCGCGGTGATCTCGCTGCGTCACAACGACGCGCGCTTCGCCATCGCGGGCGCGGCCTTGGTCGTGCTCCTTGCGGCGATCGCCTTCTCGAAGCGAAGGGCCACCGGCATGGACGTGGCACTCCCCGCCCAGACCGCGGGCGCCGTTCCCGTGCAGGCGGCCCATTCGACGCAGGCGGAAGAGTCGACCACGGCGACCACGCCGGTCGGCGCCGCCGACTGACCGATCAGGGGCCACATGCCGAGGGCCCTCGTCATCGTCGAGTCGCCGGCCAAGGCACGGACGATCTCGTCCATGCTCGGACCGGACTTCGTCGTCGAGTCCTCGATCGGGCACGTGCGCGATCTCCCGCGCGGCGCCGACGAGGTGCCGGCCGCCCTCAAAGGGGAGGACTGGGCGCGCCTCGGCGTCGACGTCGACAACGGTTTCAAGCCGCTCTACATCGTCTCCCCCGAGAAGAAGTCGGTCGTCGCCAACTTGAAGCGGCGCCTCAAGGAGGCCGACGAGCTCTACCTCGCGACGGACGAGGACCGCGAGGGAGAGTCCATCGCGTGGCACCTGACCGAGGTCCTCTCCCCTCGGGTCCCGGTGAAGCGCATGGTCTTTCACGAAATCACGCCGGCGGCCATCCGTCGCGCCGTCGAGGAGTGGCGCGACCTCGACCGCAGGCTCGTCGACGCCCAGGAGGCGCGACGGATCCTCGACCGCCTCTACGGCTACGAGGTGTCGCCTGTGCTCTGGCGCAAGGTCATGCCGCGGCTCTCGGCCGGGCGCGTGCAGAGCGTCGCGACGCGGATGGTCGTCGAACGCGAGCGGGCCCGCATGCGGTTCCGGTCCGCCACCTGGTGGGGGCTCGAGGGGACGTTCAGCGCGCCGGGCCGGGCCGGGAACGGCTCCGCAGCGGGCATCCGCTCGGACGCCGAGGCCGGACCGCAGAGCTTCGCCGCGACCCTCGTCGCGCTCGACCGCGTCCCGGTCGCGACCGGGCGGGACTTCGACGAGTCGGGGCAACTGAGGGGCGAGCGTGTCCGGCTCCTCGGCGAGACCGACGCCCGCGCACTCGCAGACGGCCTCGCGGGCCGGCGGTTCACCGTCCGCTCGGTGACCGAGAGACCGTTCCGTCGCTCGCCTGCACCGCCGTTCATGACGTCGACCCTCCAGCAGGAGGCGGGGCGGAAGTTGCGCTTCAGCGCCCAACGCGCGATGCAGGTCGCGCAGCGCCTCTACGAGCAGGGCTGGATCACCTACATGCGGACGGACTCGACCACCCTCTCCGACGAGGCGCTCGCCGCCGCACGCTCGCAGGCGACCACGCTGTACGGAGCCGACTACGTCCCGCGGCAGCCCCGCCGCTACGAGCGCCGGGTGAAGAACGCGCAGGAGGCGCACGAGGCGATCCGGCCCGCCGGTGACGTCTTCCGCACCCCCGACCAGGCGTCGCGCGCGCTCCACGGCGACGAGCTGCGCCTCTACGAGCTGATCTGGAAGCGGACGGTCGCCTCGCAGATGGCCGACGCGACCGGGACGAGCGCGCAGGTCAGGCTCGTCGGCACGATGCCCGACACCGCCCCGGTGCTTCCGGGCACCGAGGCCGAGATGTCGGCGAGCGGGCGGGTGATCGCGTTCCCGGGCTTCCTGCGCGCGTACGTCGAAGGCGAAGACGACCCGGACGCCGAGCTCGCCGACCGCGAGGTCGTCCTGCCACGTCTGGCAGAAGGCGAGCGCGTCGACGCCCTCGACATGGAGCCCGGCCCCCACGCCACCCAGCCACCGGCGCGCTACACCGAAGCGTCGCTCGTGAAGGCCATGGAGGAGCTCGGTGTCGGCCGTCCTTCCACCTACGCGAGCGTGATCGCGACCATCCTCGACCGGGGCTACGTCTGGAAGAAAGGCAGCGCGCTCGTGCCGAGCTTCACCGCGTTCGCCGTCGTCGGGCTGCTCGAGCGCTACTTTCCCGACCTCGTCGACTACGGCTTCACCGCCGCCATGGAGGACGACCTCGACGAGATCGCGAGCGGCCGGGAGGAGTCGCTCCCGTGGCTGACGCGCTTCTATTTCGGTGAGGACCGGCCGACCGGCGACGGGGCGGCCGGCACCGGGCGCGCCCGGCGCGCCGGAGACGCCAACGCGACGGGGAGCTTCGCGGAGAGCGACACCGAGACCGCGCGCATCGGGCTCAAGGAGGCGGTCGCGACGCACCTCGGCGCGATCGACGCCAGGGAGATCAACTCCATCGCGATCGGCGATGACGAGGAGGGCCGCCCCATCGTCGTGCGTGTCGGGCGGTACGGGCCCTACCTCCAACGCGGCGACGACCGGGCGCCCGTCCCCGAGGACCTCGCGCCCGACGAGCTGACCATCGAGCGGGCGTCCGAGCTCCTGGCAGCGCCCTCCGAAGACCGTCCCCTCGGGACCGACCCTGCCACCGGACTCGACGTCCGCGTCCGCGCGGGGCGCTTCGGTCCGTACGTGCAACTGGGCGAAGCCACCGAAGGCGCAGCCAAGCCGAGGACCGCCTCGCTCTTCTCGTCGATGTCACCGGCGACGGTCACGCTCGAACAGGCGCTCGAACTGCTGCAGCTCCCCCGCACCATCGGCGTCGACCCCGAGACCGGTGAGGAGATCGTCGCGGCGAACGGACGGTTCGGCCCGTACCTCAAGCGCGGCAGCGACACGCGGAGCCTCGCGAGTGAAGCGCAGCTGCTCACCGTGAACCTGGATGAGGCCCGGGCGCTCTTCGCGCAGCCCAAGCAGCGGCGCGGCCGCGGGCAGGCCGCGAGCCCCTTGCGCGAGCTCGGACCCGACCCCGAGACGGGACAGCCCGTCGTCGTGAGGGAGGGTCGCTTCGGCCCGTACGTGACGGACGGGACCACGAACGCCTCGTTGCGCAAGGGGGACGACCCGCACAGCGTCACCTTGGAGCGAGCCGCCGAACTGCTCGCCGACCGGCGGGCGGCCGGCCCCGGGACGCGTCGCCGGGCGGGTGGAGCGAAGAAGACGGCGGGGAAGAAAGCCGCGGCGAAGAAGGCTGTGACGAAGAAGCGAGCGCCGGCGAAGGCTGCGTCGAAGAAGGCGACCGCGAAGAAGTCGACGGCCAAGAAGTCACTGGGGAAGAAGGTCACCGCCGGCGATCCGCTGGCGCACAAGGTCTCCGGTAACGGGGCGACCGGCGATCGCGCGGGTGGGAACGGCTCCAGCCCTTCGGGCGGTCCGGCCGGGACGCCGCCGACATGAACGCGCCCGACGTCGCGCGCCTCGTCGCGCTCGAGGGCGTCGACGGGGCCGGCAAGTCGACGCAGGCGCGAAGGCTCGCGCAGACGATCGGTGCGGTCCTGACCTTCGAGCCCGGTGCGACGGCACTCGGCGAGCGCCTCCGCGAGACGCTGCTCGACACCGGCGCGCCAGACGCGCGCCCGCGGGCGGAGGCGCTCCTCATGGCGGCCGACCGCGCGCAACACGTGACAGAGGTCATCCGCCCGGTCCTCGGCGCAGGACAGTGGGTCGTGACCGATCGCTTCTCGGGGTCGACGCTCGCGTACCAGGGATTCGGCCGCGGGCTCGGCGTCGATGGACTGCGCGCCGTCGTCGAATGGGCGACGGACGGGACCGAGCCTGATCTCGTGATCCTCGTGGACGTCCCCCTCGGCGTCGCCCGGTCGCGGCTCGCAGTGACCGCCCCCGACCGCCTCGAGGGGCTCGACGAAGCGTTCTTCTCGCGGGTCCGCGACGGGTACCTCGCCCTGGCCGCCGACGATCCCTCGCACTGGGTCGTCGTCGACGGTGACGGTCCGGCGGACGAGGTGGCCGCGGTCGTCTTCGGTGCCGTCGTCGAAAGGCTCGGCTGGGAGCCCGCGACAGACGGGGTCGAGTTCGGCGACGCGGGCAGCGGGTGAGCGGGGCCGCTGAGGGGGACCTCCCGGCAGCGTCGCTGTTCGCGGGGGTCGTCGGGCAGGAACGTGCGGTCGCCGCGCTCCGCGTCGCGGCGCGCCGCCCGGTCCACGCCTATCTCCTCCTCGGCCAAGCGGGCGCCGGTGCACGCGCGGCAGCGAGAGCGTTCGCGGCCGCCCTGCTCTGCCCCCGCGGTGGCTGCGGTGACTGTGACGTCTGTCAGCGGACGCTCGCCGGTACGCACCCGGACCTCGTCGAGGTGGAACGCACCGGTGCCGCGCTCGGCGTCGACGACGCGCGCCGTCTCGGTGCGCTTGCGTTGCGCCGGCCGCTCGAAGCGTCGCGTCAGGTCCTCGTCGTCGCCGACGCGCACCTGGCGCTTCTCAGCGCGCCCGCGCTCTTGAAGACCCTGGAGGAGCCGCCGCCGTCGACGGTGTTCGTCCTCCTGGCAGAGGACGTCCCACCCGAACTGGTCACGATCGCCAGCCGCTGCGTGGAGGTGCCGTTCCCTCCGGTCCCGCCCAGCGCGGTCGAGGCATGGCTGGTCTCGCGCGGTGTCGACGCCGAGCGGGCACGCCTGGTCGGAGAAGGCGCAGGGGGCGACGTCGAACGGGCGAGGCTCCTCGCCGAGGACCGGGGCTTCGCCGAGCGTCTCGCCCTGTGGCGATCCGTGCCCTCCCGCCTCGGCGGCGACGGCGCCGTGGCGGCGTCGGTCGCGCGGGAGCTCCTGGCGGCGACCGACCGTGCCCTCGCGCCGTTGCGGGCCGAGCACGAGCACGAGCTCGAGGACCTCGAGACGAGCGCCAGGGCCATGGGGGAGCGCGGTGTGCCCGGTCGCAAGGAGCTGGTCGACCGCCAGCACCGCGAGGAGCGTCGTTGGCGGACCGACGAGCTGCGCACGGGGCTCGGCGTGCTCGCCCGCGCCTACCGGGACCGCCTGCTCGAGACGGTCTCCTCGCCGGGATCCGGGACGGCGGCGACCGGACGTGCCGGCGCTGGCGCGGGTGCCGCGGCGGCCGTCGCCATGATCACGGAAGCCGCCGGTGAGGCGCTCCGTCACAACGCGAACGAATCCCTGCTCCTCGAGTCGCTCTTCGTCCGCCTCGGGCGACTCGCGGATTGACCGACACCCGCCCACCGTCCGGCGCGCACGGGATCGCCGGGAAACGGCCGCGGCGGGTCGTGGTCGTCGGGGCGGGCACCGTCGGGCTGTCGTGCGCGTGGTCGCTCCAGGAACACGGGGTCGACGTGCACGTGCTCGAGCGACGCGCGCCCGGCGCGGGCGCGTCGTGGCAGAACGCGGGTTACGTCTCGCCCGCCCTGTGCGTGCCGTTGCCTGAGCCGTCGATCCTCCGCTACGGCCTGCGCGCGGTGCTCAAACCGCACTCGCCGGTCAGCCTCCTCTCGGTGACCGATCTCCGCCTGCTCCGCTTCATGGTGGAGCTGGCCCGCCACTGCACCGCTGCTCGGTGGCGCCGGTCCATGGACGTCTTCCGCCAGCTCAACGCGAACGTCGAGGACGCCTTCGATCGTCAGCGGGACGGAGGTGTCGCGATCGATCTCGTCGATGCCGACGTCCTCACCTGCTTCGAGCGCCGGGAGGAGAGCGCAGGCATGCTTCACGAGCTCGACGCGATCGTCGGCGCAGGCCAGCCGGTCGACGCGGAGCTGCTCACCGGTGACGAGGCGCGGGCGAAGGAGCCGCACCTCTCGGGACGGGTGTCGATGGCCGTACGGGTGCGGGGGCAGCACTACCTCACTCCGGCGAGCTACGTCGACGCGCTCGTCCGCGCCGTCACGTCGCGTGGGGGCCGGATCACGGAGGGGAGGGCGGTCGCGAGCGTCGAGCGACGAGGCGACGTGGTCGTCGCGCGCGGCGAGGACTCCGAGGTGGAAGGCGATGCGGTCGTCGTCGCGACCGGCGCACGTGCGGCCGAGCTGCTCCGCCCGCACGGCGTGAACGTCCGCGTCTACGGCGGGCGCGGGTACAGCTTCACCGCTCGGTGTGACCCTCCGCTCTCAGGGCTCGTCTACTTCCCGGTCCCGCGCATCGCGGTCACGCCCCAGGGGGCGGCCGCGCGCTTCGCCGGGATCATGGAATTCGGCTCGCCGGACGCCCCGGCGCGCCGTGGACGCGTCGAGACCATGGTTCGCGACGTCTCGCCGCTCGTCGAGGGGATCGATCTCGCCGCCCGCGCCCACGAGTGGGTCGCAGCGCGCCCACTCAGCTCGGACGGCCTCCCGCTCGTCGGGGAGACGGCGACCCCGGGGGTCTTCGTCGCGGGTGGCCACGGGATGTGGGGCGTCACGCTCGGTCCGCTCACCGGCTCCTTGCTCGCGAGCCTGATCGCGACGGGGGAGTCGCAGGCGCCTCTGGCCGCCCTCGACCCCTGCCGGCCGCCGTGAGCCCGTCCCCGGCGCGGCGGAAGCCAAACCCTGAGGGCGCGGCGGTAGCGTCGGGCTTCGCATGACGAGCGCCCGCACGGTCAGCGCCGAGCTCGTCGCGGAGCTGGCCGAGGTGGTCGGTACCGCCCACGTCGTCACCGATCCCGAGGTCACCGCGTCCCACGCGGTCGACTGGACCGGCCGCTTCACGGGCGCGACGCCCGCGGTCGTCCGCCCCGGCTCGACCGAGGAGGTCGCCGGGGTGGTGTCGGTCTGCAGGCGCCGCGGCATGCCGATCGTGCCGCAAGGCGGCAACACGGGGATGGTGGGCGGAGGCGTGCCACTCCACGGCGAGGTCGTCCTGAGCCTCCGGCGCCTGCGCGGCGTCGGGCCGGCCGACGCCCTCGCCGGTCAGCTGACCGCGGAGGCCGGCGCGACGCTCGCCTCGGTCCAGGCCGCCGCCCGGGAGGCGGGTTGGGCGTACGGGGTGGACCTCGGCGGGCGTGACAGCGCGACCATCGGAGGCAACGTGGCGACCAACGCCGGGGGCCTCCGCGTGCTCCGCTACGGCGACACGCGGGCGCAGCTTCTGGGCGTCGAGGCGGTGCTCGGGACCGGGGGTGTCGTGTCGCACCTCGGTGGGCTGTTGAAGGACAATACGGGCTACGCGCTGCACTCCCTCTTGTGCGGGAGCGAGGGGACGCTCGGCGTCGTCACCAAGGTCAGGGTCCGCCTCGTGCCGCCGAGTCCCGCGCGGGTGGTCGCGATGCTCGGGATGCGCGACCCGGCCGCCGCCGTCGGCGCCGCGCTGGCGCTTCGTCGTTCGCTTCCCGAGCTCTCCGCGGCTGAGCTCATGGTGCGAAGCGGTGTGGAGCTCGTTTGCCGCGGGACGGGCTCGCCGCCGCCGCTGCCCGAGCCTCACGAGGCCTACCTGCTGGTCGAGGCGTCCGGCGCGGCGGACCCGACCGACGCCCTCGCAGAGGCCGTCGCGTCGCTTCCGGGCGTGGAGGCGGTCGCGGTCGCCTCCGACCCGCTGCGCGCCGCGGCGCTGTTCCGGTACCGCGAGGCCCACACCGAGGCGATCAACTCGCTCGGCGCGCCCCACAAGCTCGACGTCACGCTTCCCTTCGACGCGCTGGCCGACATGATCGTCCGGCTGCCGCGCGAGGTGGCGGCACTGCGTCCCGAGGCGTCGGTATGGGTCTTCGGCCATGTGGGCGACGGCAACGTGCACGTGAACGTGACGGGGGTCCCGCCTCACGACGACGCGGTCGACGACGCCGTGTTCCGCGCGGTCGCCGGGGTCGGCGGGAGCATCAGCGCCGAGCACGGGATCGGTACGGCCAAGAGCAGGTGGCTCCATCTGAACCGCTCGAAGGCCGAGCTCGACGCCTTCGCCGCAATCAAGCAGGCGCTCGATCCCGACCGGATCATGAACCCCGCCGTCCTCCTCGGCCCGGGCTGAAGCTCCCGGCACCCCGTCGATCCGTCCAGCCGTCTCGACGGCTTCGGGCGGTTCGGCCGGTCAGCCGCCCCCCACGAGCTCCCCACCCCACGCCGCGGGGTCGACGTCGTCGAGCGTCTCGCTGAACGTCCACTGATGTCCGAAGGGATCCTCCGCGTGGTACTGACGCTCGCCGTACTCGAAGTCGGTGGGCTCCATGAGGATGGTGGCACCCTTGGCGCGCGCTCGCTCGCAGTGCGCGTGGACGTCGTCGACCCGCACGACGACGGAGTGCGTGACCTCTCCGGGACGCGGCGGGACGCGGTCTCCCCGGACGTCGCCGACGATGAGCGCGCCGTCGCCGAACCTGAGCTGCGAGCGGTGGTCCTCGCCGATCTTGAGGCGCTCGACGAAGCCGAATGCGTCGCACAGCCAGGCGACCGCCGCGCGCACGTCCGGATAGATCAGCACCGGGATCACCGATGCGTCCGGGATAGATCGGTTGGGCCTGGACACGTGGCGCCCTGAGCGTGGCCGCGGTTGGCGCGTACGCGACTCGTTCAGCCGAGCACGTCCGCGACGGCCGATTCGAAGACGTCCAGGCCTTCGTCGAGCAGGGCCTCGCCGATCACGAGAGGAGGCAGGAGGCGGACGACGTTTCCCCACGTCCCGCACGTGAGGGCGATGACGCCCTGTGCGTAGCAGCGTTGGAGGACCTTCTGCGCGCTCGCCGCGTCAGGCTCGAGGGTGCCGGGGCGCGTGATCTCGATCGCGAGCATGGCACCACGGCCGCGGACGTCGGCGACGGCGGTGTGTGACTTGTGGAGCGCGTCGAGGCGTGGGCGGACCGCGTTCTCGATCCTCCTCGCGGCGGACGGGAGGTCGAGCTCGCGCATGGTGTCGATCGCGGCCAACGCCGCGGCGCACGCGACGGGGTTCCCGCCGTAGGTGCCGCCGAGTCCGCCCGAATGCACCGCGTCCATCAGCTCAGCCCGTCCGGTCACCGCCGCGAGCGGCAGCCCGGCCGCGATGCCCTTGGCCGTCGTGACGAGGTCGGGGACGACGCCTTCGTGCTCGGAGGCGAACCACGCGCCCGTCCTCCCGAAGCCGGTCTGGATCTCGTCGGCGACGAGGACGATGGCGTTCTCTTTGCACCACGTCGCGATCGCGGGCAGAAAGCCCGGCGCGGGGACGACGAAGCCCCCCTCACCCTGGATCGGCTCGATCACGACGCAGGCCAGGTTGGCCGTCCCCACCTGCACGGACAGCTCGTCGATGGCCCGCTTCGCCGCCTGCTCCCCGGTCAACCCCTCGGGGTCGCGCAACGGGTAGGACATGGGCGCGCGGTAGACCTCAGGCGCGAACGGCCCGAAGCGGTGTTTGTAGGGCATCACCTTGGCGGTGAGCGCCATCGTCAAGTTGGTGCGGCCGTGGTACGCGTGGTCGAACACGGCGACGGCCGCCCTGCCAGTCGCGTGCCGAGCGATCTTGACGGCGTTCTCGACCGCCTCGGCGCCCGAGTTGAAGAGCGCGGAGCGTTTCTCGTGATCTCCCGGGGTGAGCTCGGCGAGCCGCTCGCAGACGGCGACGTATCCCTCGTACGGGGCGACCATGAAGCAGCTGTGGGTGAACTGCGCCGCCTGCGCACGGACGGCCTCGACGACGGCGGGGACGCCGTGTCCGACGGAGGTCACGGCGATACCCGAGCCGAGGTCGATGAGGCAGTTGCCGTCGACGTCGCGCACGATCGCGCCGAAGCCGTCGGCGACGTAGAACGGCGCGGCGCTGCTCACGCCGGACGCGACGGCGGCCTTCCGTCGCTCGGAGAGCTCCTTCGAGCGGGGCCCCGGGATCTCGGTCACGAGGACCCGTTTCTGGGGGATGCGCTCCCCATCGACCGCGTGCGATTCGTGCTCGGTCACCGTCCACCTCCTCCGGCCGAAAGGATCTGCAGGCCGGTCGACATCCCAGGAAGCCTACGCGAGACCCCGAAGTCACCTTCCGGACGACGTCGCCGGCCCGATCGCGACTACAGCTCGCGCGTCGCCGGGCGAACTCCAGGTTCAGGAGGTCGCGGGATCGACCGCTGCGTCGGCGACGAGGTCCGCTCCTGCCGACCGTTCGTGGGCCTGGGCGTCCGACAGGAGCCGGCGCGGGAGGCGGACGCTGAAGCGCAACGCCAGAAGACCCACGGCGACCGCCAGCATGAACGCGAGCCCGACCCCGAACCGGTGGCCGAGCGACGAGACGGAGGCCGCGACGAGCGCTCCGGCGGCCCCCGTCCCGATCGCCTGCCCGAGGACGTCGAACAACTGGAGGGCCGAGGTCGAGCTCCCCTCCTCGCCCGCCGAGCTCCGGTCGAGCGTGGTCAACGAGAGCGGTGCGTACGCGAGGCCCATCCCGAGACCTCCCACGCCCCACGCGACGATGCCGACCCAGGCCGGCAACGCGGGGAGCAGGGTGACGCCCATGAAGACGAGGCCGCAAAGCGTGACGATCTCGCCGCTCCGCACGAGCCGTCGGGGCCCGACGCGCGCGACGAAGCGCGCCTGGGTCCACGAACCCGCGGTCCACGCGAGCGTCGAGGCCATGAGCGCGTACGCAGACAGCGACGTCGGCGCGTGCCGCACCGAGGTCAGCGCGTAGGGGACGTACGCCTCGCCGGCGAAGAAGCAGCACGTGATGAGCCCCCGGCTGAGGATGGTCGCGGGGAGTCCGGCGACGCCGGCGAGCGTGCCGGTCGGGGCGAGCCGGCGGAGCGACAGGGCGAGTATCGCCGCCCCGGCGACCAGGCCGACGCCCGCGACCGGCGCCTTGTCGATCACGCTCAGGCACCCAAGAGCGAGCGCACCGCCGGCGACGACACCGGTGACCGCCACATAGGGGACCGGCGTGTGTCTCGGACGGCTCGGTGGTGGCACCGTCCGGAGGGCCAGGACCGCGAGCACCCCAGCCACGGCCACGACCGGGAGGAGACCGAGAAAGACCCATCGCCAGCCGACCGTCGTCGCCACGAACGCGGCGATCACCGGGCCGACCAGCCCGGGCACCACCCAGGCCGACGAGAGGACGGCGAACATTCGCGGCCGGGCTGCGCTCGGGTAGCCGCGCGAGATCGCGACGTACGCGACCGCCGGGACGACCCCCGCACCGAGACCCTGGATGGCGCGACCCGCGACGAGGACGGGCATGTCGGGAGCCGCGCCCCCGACGACGAGGCCGGCCGCGAACAGGGCCAGACCTGCGGCCATCGGCCGGCCCAGCCGGCCCCGGTCCGACACCGTTCCCGCTCCGACGATGCCGAACGGGCTCGCCAGCAGGAAGGCGCTGAACACCCAGCCGTACAAGCGGAGGTCGCCCAGGTGCCGGCTGACGATCGGGAGGATGGTGGCGACGGACAGCGCCTCGAAGGCGACCACGGTCACCGCGAGGGCGATGCCGACCGTCAGGACCCGTCGTTCGGGTGCCCAGACGCCCATGTTGCTCGCCGCTTGCGAGTGTGTGTGCCCGCGCGCGCTCCGTGCGCGCTCGATCTTCGCCATGCGCTCGTCAGCCGTGGCGGTCTGGAGCGTTGCCGTCGCGAGCACCGTTGCTCAGCGTGAGCACCGACGGCGGAACGTGGACGTCGCCCCGGAGGTCGGGGGCGGCGACTGGAGCCTCCGCGCACATCCGGAAGGGAACGATTCCGGCCCATGCCGGCCCGAGGACGTCGGCCTCTGAGTCTTCCGGCCATCCGGCCGAGACCTTCAACGACCACGTCTCGATCGGCATCGCGAGCACCATGGTCCGGTTGAGCTCGGACTCCGTCGGCTCGCGGACCTCCGCTCTGCGTCCCGGGATGAGCTTGTCGGCGATCCTGTCGAGCGCGCGCGCTTTGTCGGGTCCCTCCAATCGGCGGAACCGACCGAACACGACCGCGCTCCGATAACGAAGCGACGACTCGAAGGTGGAGCGCGCGACGATCACGCCATCGACGGAGGTGACCGCGACGCACGCGGGCGGCCCGAGGGAGACCGCGCGCATCCACTTCGAGCCGGTCGAGCCGTGGGCGAACAACGTGTCACCCTCCCGCGCGATCGCCGTCGGCACGACGACCGGACCGCCGTCGACGACGAGGCCGACGTGCCCGATGAGCGTGGCGTCGATGAGGTCATCGAGCGCCGCCCGGTCCTCGACCTGGAGCTCGCGGAGCCGCGTCACGCGCGTCGAGGGCATGGCGTCCAGTTTGGCAGGACGAAGGGAGGGCCCGTCCCGGGTGGGTGCCGCGCCATGATCGGTCGGCCCGTGGCAGGGCTACCGCGCGAGGCTGCAACGGTGCTCGTCCGGCAGATGACCGATGACGACCGTGCGGCGGTGCGGACGGTGCTCGAGGGGGAGTGGGGACTTCCGGTCGTGAGCATCTCTGGCGTCTACGACCCCTCGACGCTCCGGGGTCTGCTCACGGTCGAAGAGGGCGAGCTCGTCGGACTCTGCACCTATCGGCTGGACGACGGGAACTGCGAAGTCGTGACCCTCAATTCCTTTCGTGAAGGGCGGGGCGTCGGCTCCGCCCTCCTGATGGCTGCAAGGGCGATCGCCGAGGAACACGACGCACGGCTGTGGCTCATCACGACCAACGACAACCTCGAAGCCCTCGCCTTCTACCAGCGACGGGGGATGGACATCGTGGCCCTTCACCGCGGGTTCGGCGACGTCGTCCGCCTGGCCAAGCCGGGGGTGAGTCAGCTCGGGGACGGCGCGATCCCGCTCCGTCACGCCTTCGAGCTCGCCTTCTGATCTCCGGCCCGGTGGTTCCGAGGGGGCCAAAGGCTTTACCTGATCGTCCGCGAGCTCGACGGGTCGGGTCCGCAGGACTTCGGGACTCGCGTACGATGGCAGGGCCCGAGCCGGCGGTCCACGGTCCGCCTGGTCCACCTGCTGGCCGCGGCGTTGCCTGGGTAGCTCAGTCGGTAGAGCAGCGCATTCGTAATGCGCAGGTCATGGGTTCGAGTCCCATCTCAGGCTCCAGTTGGGGGTGACCCGAGCCATCGGGGACTCATGCCTTCACGCATGCGGGGACGGCCCGCTCCCGAATCGGGCGCTCGCAGTCGCGAACGCCTGAGCTCGTCGAGCAGTGGCACATCCGCCACCGCACTGCCCTCGAGACCGCAGCCGCGCGATCCGGAGCCTGGAGAACTCGGTCCTCCTGCGTCTCGACCGGCGATTCGCTCTCTCGGTCTTTCCTTTCGTCGAAGGAACCGCGGGAAGCTCGGGAGACTCGTTGGATGAGCGCACGGCCGGCCCGCTCGTCGACGCGCTGGTGGCGCTGCACGGGGCCGACGTGGATGCGGGCGGCATCCCGGCTCGCCTGCTCGCAGTCCCGACCGCCCGGCACTCGAAGCCGCGCTCGGTGACCTTGATCGGCCCTGGCTCGCCGGAGCGTTCGCCGAACGCGCGCGTCTGACGCTCGCCGCACGCGTCGAGGAGGTTCGGGCGTGGCTTGCCGAGCTCGACGGGCTGGCGGAACGGGTCCGGGCCTCGCAGATCCGATGGGTCGTCACCCACGGCGAGCCGCACCCGGGAACCTCATCTGGTCGTGCGCGGGGTTGCGGATCATCGACCGGGACACGGTCGCCCTCGCACCCTGCGAACGGGACGTCTGGATGCTCGGTGCCTCGCCAAGCGCCCTCGGCCGCTACCGGTGGCTGACCGGAGCCGCGCCGACACCGTCCGCGCTGCGGTTCTTCTCCCTCGCCTGGACGCTCTCGGACATCGCCTCCTTCACGCGCATGTCCCGCTCGCCGCATGAGGAGAGCCGATGGCTGGCTGCGAAGTGGGGTGGGTACGAGCGACTGCTCGACGGCGAACCATCGGCGCCGTACGGAAGTCCGTGAGTTTCCGGGGGGCGCTGCGCAGGACAGCCCCGGCGGCAGGGCGTGTCAGGCAGAAGTCGTCGCGACGACGGCACGCTCGACGGCGCGGGCGACCCACACCCGGTCGCCCGCCGAGAGCGACAGCTCGGCCGCGTGGCCACGGCTCAGCTGTGCCCAGGCCGCGTCTCCCCGGTCGAGGCGGAGGTCGACGCGGACCTCGAAACCGAGGTGCGTCACGCGCTCGACGACGGCCGGACGCGCCGAGACCGGGCGATCCCCGTCGCCGTGCACGACGAGGTCGTGCGGTCGCACCAACTCTCCGTCGAACTCGGTGACCGGCCCGAGGAAGCTGAGCACGAAGTCGTTCGCCGGGTGGTCGTAGAGGTCTCCGGGGCTTCCGACCTGTTCGAGCCGGCCGTTGTTGATGACGGCGAGGCGGTCCGCGATCGCCATCGCCTCTTCCTGGTCATGGGTCACGAAGAGCGTCGTCACCGCGATCTTCTCGTGCAGCTCCCTCAACCACCCGCGAAGCTGCTGACGAACCTGCGCGTCGAGCGCACCGAACGGCTCGTCGAGCAAAAGGACGCTGGGCTCGATCGCAAGGGCTCGGGCAAGTGCCATGCGCTGGCGTTGGCCGCCAGAAAGCTGCGACGGGTAGCGCTCGGCGACGTGTGCGATGCGGACGAGCTCGAGCAACTCGTCCACCCTGCGCCGGACCTCGGGTTTCGGACGCTTGCGCACTTCCAGCCCGAACGCGACGTTCCGTCGCACGGTGAGATGCCGGAACGGTGCGTAGTGCTGGAAGCAGAACCCGACCCCGCGCTCGCGGACAGGCACGTTCGTCATGTCGCGTCCATCGACCTCGACCGTGCCCGCATCCGGCTCCTCGAGCCCGGCGACGATGCGGAGCAAGGTCGACTTCCCTCCGCCGCTCGGGCCGAGGAGGGCCGTCAGCGATCCTGCTGGGACACCGAGGCTGACGCCATCGAGGGCAACAATGTTCCCAAACTGCTTGGAGATGTTGCAGATGTTGATCGCCATGACAACCTCCTCTTCTTTGGGTCGGTCCCGAGAATCCCGAGGACGCAGAACGCGAGAACGGCGAGGAGGACCGATCCGGCGTAGGCCCCGACGGGATTGAGATTGTTGATGCTGTCCTGAATGAACAACGTGAGGGTCTGGGTGCGGCCCTCGATGTTCCCGGACACGATGGAGACGGCGCCGAATTCGCCGAGCACCCGGGCAGTCGTGAGCGTGACGCCGTAGGCCAGGCCAGCGCGAATTGACGGCAGCGTGATGCGTCGGAACACCGTGAACGGCCGGGCACCGAGCGTGGCGGCCGCCTGCTCCTGATCGGTCCCGATCTCCTCGAGGACCGGCAGCACTTCTCGCACCACATAGGGCAACGCGACGGCCGCACAGGCCATCACGATCCCGGGAAGCGAGAAGATGACCTGGATTCCCCATCCCGCGAGCGTGCGTCCGAACCATCCGGTCACGCCGTAGACGAGGACGAGCGAGAGCCCGACGACGACCGGGGAGAGGGCGAGAGGAATGTCGACGAGTGCGTCGAGCAGGAAGACACCGGGGAAGCGGTGACGGCTGACGATGAGCGCAACCCCGACCCCGAAGACCGCGTCGAGGGGAACCGCGATCGCGGCGACGATGACGGTGAGCCACAGCGCGTGCAGACCCGGGGGCGACGTCACCGCGTCCCACGCGGCTGCGACACCTCGGTCGAACGCGCGGTAGAAAACCGAGCCGACCGGCACCGTCACGAGCAGCGACACGTAGACGAGGACGACGCCGCGTAGGACGATGCGCCGCCTCACCGGGCCTCCGCGACCTCGAAATGCCTGCGGAGCGCGCCGATCGCGAGGAGGAGTACGAGCGCGATCGCGATCAGCACCGTCGAGACGGCAGCGGCGGCGGGCAGCTGACCCGACTGGGAAAGGCTGTAGATCCAGGACGACGCGACCTCCGTCTTGAACGGCAAGTTGCCCGAGATCAGCACGACCGAACCGAACTCTCCAACGGCCCTCGCGAAGGCGAGACCCGCCCCGGCGAGCATCGCAGGGGCGAGGGACGGCAGGACGACCCGGCGGAAGACGCCCGCTGGACGCGCGCCCAGCGACGCCGCCGCCTCCTCGGTCTCCTTGTCGAGTTCGGCGAGGACCGGCTGGACCGACCGAACGCAGAAGGGGAGCGTGACGAACCCGAGCGCGACACAGATCCCGACGCGCGAGTCGGCCGCATTGACGCCGAAGGGGCTCTCGGGTCCATAGAGGCTGAGGAGGGTGAGCCCGGCGACGACCGTCGGGAGCGCGAACGGAAGGTCGATGATCGCGCCGAGGGCGCGCTTCCCGAAGAAGCTGTCGCGGACGAGCACCCAGGCGATGGCGAGGCCGGCGACGGAGTTGATCGCGGCGACGCACAGGGAACACACCACGGTCAGCTCGAGGGCGGCGAGCCCCTCCGGCTCGGTGACCGCCCGCCAGAACGACGCGACACCGCCACCGAACGCGTGGGCGACGACCGCGACGACAGGAAGGAGGACGAGAAGGCTCAGGTAGGTGACGGCGAGCCCGGGGCCGGCCACCCGCTTCGCGACGCGCAGCGCCCGCGGCCGCGGGGCGCCGACCGCAGGTGAGCGGCCAGCGGCCGTGGTGGGGGGAAGCCGGACGAACGCGTCCTCAACTCTTTGCAGTAGAGACTCCGAGACTCGTCTCGATCTTCGCGACGCTGCCGGTCGAGGGTGTGAAGAACGACTTCACGACCTTTGTCCAACCGCCCAGGCTCTGCACGGTGAAGAGGTTCTTCGGCTTCGGGAAGTGGAAGCGGGCCGCGACCTTTGGGAGCACGGGCCGGTACCCCTGTTTCGCCCAGGCGCTCTGGCCGGCCGGAGATTCGAGGTATGAGACGAACGCCTTTGCGGCCGCCGGGTTCGTCGCGTTGGTGGTGACGGCGATCGGGTTCTGGATGAGGATCGTCTGCGCCGGCACGATCACTGTGATCGGCTCGCCTTGTCGTTTGGCGTAGAGCGCGTCGTCCTCGTAGTCCAGGAGCACTGTGCCCTGACCGGAAAGAAAGGTCTGCAGCGCCTCCGATGCGCTCGACGGCTGCGCGACGGCGTTCTTCAGGAGCTTGCCCAAGAAGGCCGTCGCCTGAGCACCGCTCTTCTTGAGGGCGCGCTCCGCGCCGTACGCGGCGAGGAGGTTCCAGCGGGCGCTCCCCGAGCTGAACGGGTTCGGCGTGATGACGCCGACGCCGGACTTCACGAGGTCCGACCACTTGGTGACGTGCTTCGGGTTGCCCTTGCGCACGACGAAGGCGACGACCGAGTCGGTGACGATGCCCTTCGTCCGTCCCTTGTCCCACGATGGGGACACGTCGCCGGCCTTCACGAGCTTCGCCATGTCGGGCTCCAGCGAGAAGTTGACGACTGTGGCGTGCAGACCGCTCACCACGGCTGTCGCCTCGGTTCCCGACGGGCCGAAGGACTGTGCGAACGTCACCCCGTGCCCCTCGCTCGTTGCCGCGAAGTGCTGGATCAGCACCGCGTACGCGGGCTTCGGCGTCGAGTAGGCGACGAGGGAGATGCTTCCTGCCGCCGCGCCCGCCGAAGGTACCACTGCCCATGCGGCCGACGCGAAGGCGACGCATGCGCTGAGCGCGATCGCGCCGAGGGTGCGGACGCCGAGAGAACGAAGGTGCCGTGCCATGGGCATATGTTGACTAAGTCAGTAGAAAAAGTCAAATCAATTGATTCACTAGACTCGATCCACGGCTGCGCTGGCCACGGCGGACCCGGAGCCGTTCACGTCACGGTGCGATGCTCCTCGGCACGCTCGGCCCGAAGCACGTCTGTCGGCATCTCAGGGGGGCCGGCGAGGTCGCTCGTTGCGACGTCGAGCGGCTGGACGCGTTGCTCGCGCCGGCTCACCAGGTACGCGCCACACGCCGCCACCACGACGCAGATCGACGCGAGCACGACCTGGTACGGAAGCACGCTCACGATGGCGGCGCCCGTGGCGATGGAGACGATCTGCGGGGTGCCGATGAGCAGTGTGGATGCGGCGGACACCCTGCCCTGGAGTGAGAGCGGAGTTCGGCGTTGCAACGCAGTGGTCGCGCCGACCACCAGCCACGGAAGGCTGAAACCGATGGCGATCACACCGGCCATCACGACGGCGAGGTTGGAGTCGACGAGGAGGCCCGCGCCCGCGGCGAACGCGAACAGGCCAAGTGCAGCGGTCTGTCCCTCGCCGAAGCGGCGCGTCGCGGGACCCGAGGTGAGGCCGGCGACGACCGCCCCGGCTCCCTGCACGGCGACCAGCGTCCCGAGGAAGCTCGCCGGACGGTGCAGTCCCTCGCCGACGACGGCGAAAGCTGCCGACTCGATGGTGCCGAAGACGAGCGATGCGACGCCGAACGCGACCACGATCTGGCGGAGCTCCACGGTCTTCCAGATGTGGCGCACACCCGAAAGGACCGAGGCACGCCACGGCTCCTCGGACAGGGCGGCGACTTCCTCCTCGACGCGGACGGTCCAGAGCGCGATGGCCGCGACGAGTCCGAACATGACGAGATAGATCAGCCAGACCTGGCCGCGCCCGTGTACGCCGAGGAGGCCCAGCACGATGACGCCGGTCGCGAGGTTGGCCCAGATCATCACCGACCGGCGTGCGAAGCGGTCGACGAGGACGCCGGCGAGCGGCGCCGCCAGCTGCGGGAGGGCGAAGAAGAAGAAGGTCAGGCCGGCTGCCGCGTTGCTGCCCGTGAGCGTCTTCACCCAGATGCCCATCGCGAGCCACATCGTCATGTCGCCGAAGAGCGACACGCTCTGCCCGATCAGGTAGCGGCGGGCCTGGCGGTAGCGAAACAGCCGCCGCATGGCTCAGCGCTCGTCTGGGGGAGGGGCGATCGGGTAGGCGAAGATGAGCATCTCGACGGGCACCGCACCCGGAGGGCGGGCGGCCGGATCGGTCCGGCGGTCGGAGAAGCGGGGAATGAGGAGGGCCATGAGCTCTTCGTTCAGCGACTCGAGCTCCTCGGCGGTCACGTAGAAGAGGTGCTCGCTCTCGCCCGCCGCTTTGCGCCAGCGCTTCGGGTAGATCGCGCGCGACTCGAGCCATTGCTGGTAGCGGGCGAGCTGGCGTTCCCGGAAGAGCCGCGATACGGCACCGGCGGCCAACTCGGTCTCGGCGTCGTCGGTCGTGGGGATGGTCATCCCGAGGCTGGTCATCTTCCAGGGCCGTTCCCGGCCCTTCCCGCCGCCCGCCTCCTCGACGATCCCGTACTTCGCGAGCTGGCGCAGGTGGAACGAGCACGTCGTCGGGGACTCGCCGATCAGCTCGCCTGCCTGCGTCGCGGTCATCGGCCCCTCGAGACTGAGCACCTCGACCAGGGAGACGCGCACGGGATGGGCGAGCGCCCGGAGCGTCCGCACGTCCGAGATCTCGCGGAGCTGCGAGAGCGCGCTCGCCGCGCGGTCGCCCTTGCCGTCGTTTGGAGTCATCTCTCGAGAGTAAACTCTCGAGAGATATGTGTCAAGAGTTAACTCTCGACACCGGCCACTCGGGCGTCCGGTGTCGGACCAGCGGCACGGGCGCGGATAACCTGCGTGCCGTGCGCCGCTGACCTTCTGTCGAGCCCCCGCAGTCCGAGCTCCAGGAGATTTCCGTGCCAGCGCCCTTCGCCCCGTCCCAACTCGTCACCCTCACCGCCAGGCGCCTGACCCGTCATCGTGGCGTCGCTCCGGTGCTCGTGGACGTCGACCTCACCGTCGCGGCACGCGACCGAATCGGTGTCGTCGGGCCGAACGGCGTCGGGAAGACGACGCTGCTGCGGATCCTCGCCGGGATGGAGACCGCGGACTCCGGAAGCGTGTCGATCACGCCACCCGCGGCGACGACCGGCTACCTCGCGCAGGAGTCCGAGGCGTTGCCGGACGAGAGTCTCACCGGGTTCCTCGAGCGGCGCGCCGGGGTGGCCGGCGCGGACGCCGAGCTCGCCGCCGCGGCCGAGGTCCTGGCTGCCGGGGGCGCGCACGCCGAAGCCCGGTACTCGGTCGCCCTCGAGCACTTCCTCGCACTCGGAGTCGCCGACTTCGAGGCACGACGAGGCGAGGTGCTCGACGAGGTCGGTCTCGGAGAGAACCTGCTGGCCGTCCCGATGGACGCGCTCTCGGGCGGTCAGCGCGCCAAGGCGGCCCTGGCGTCGCTCCTCCTTTCACGCTTCGACGTGCTGCTGCTCGACGAGCCGACGAACGATCTCGACTTCGACGGGCTCGCACACCTCGAGGACTTCCTGAGAGCGCGCTCGGGCGGTCTCGTCGTCGTCTCTCACGACCGTGCCTTCCTCGAGCGCGTCGTTTCCTCGGTCCTCGAGATCGACGAGCACAGTCACCGCGCGACCCTGTACGCCGGCGGGTTCTCCGCGTACCTCTCGTCGCGCCGGACGGCGCGGGTCCAGGCGGAGGTGGCCTACGCCGAATACATGGAGAAGCGTGACCAGCTGAAAGCGCGCGAGCGGGAGCAGCGTCAGTGGGCGGTCAGCGGCGTGAAGAGCGAGAAGAAGCGGCCGCGTGACCGAGACAAGGCCCAGCGTGACTTTCGGCTGAACCGGACGGAGAAGCAGGCGTCGAAGGTACGCACCACCGAGCGGTTGCTCGAGCGTCTGGAGGCGGTCGAGAAGCCCTATGAGGGTTGGCACCTCGCGTTGGACTTCCACGCAGCTTCGCGTTCAGGCGACGTTGTGGTGCGCATGGAGCGTGCGGTCGTCCGACGCGGGACATGGTGTCTCGGTCCCGTCGACATCGAGGTGTCGTTCGGAGAGCGCGTCGCCATCCTCGGTTCGAACGGAGCCGGGAAGACGACGCTGCTCGCCGCGATGCTCGGCAGGGTCGAGCTCGAGAGCGGACACCACGTCCTCGGGCCCTCGGTCGTCGTCGGCGAGCTCGGCCAGGAACGCGACCGGTTCGCGCGCTCCGACGCGCCGCTGATCGACCAGTTCCTCGATGTGAGCTCCCTCGATGTTCCCGACGCGCGGTCGATGCTGGCAAAGTTCGGGCTCGGCGCCGGCGACGTCGAGCGTCGTGCGGCGACGCTCTCGCCCGGGGAGCGCACGCGTGCGGAGCTGGCGCTCCTCATGGCGAGGGGCACGAACTGTCTCGTGCTCGACGAGCCGACGAACCACCTGGACCTCGAGGCCATCGAGCAGCTCGAGGCTGCGCTCTCGACGTGGACCGGCACCCTCTTTCTGGTCAGTCACGACCGTCGGCTCCTCGAGGCGGTCGGTCTCACCCGGTGGCTCCGGATCACCGACGGGAAGCTCGCAGAGCTGACAGGGTCGTCGGGACCGTCGCGGCACGGGGAGACGCGAAGGTCGAGTTCGCCGGAGAGGGAGGTGCCGGACGAGACCGTGCGGTGGAGCTGAGTCCGACCTCGTCCCGGCGCGCCACGTAGGGTCGGGCGCGGTGGGCGAGGGCACGACAGCGCGGCGCGCGGTCCCTGCCGGAGCCGGCCGAAACAGGCCCGGCAGCGCCGCGACGCCGCCGTGCGTGGAGTGGGACGGCGCCCGCTACGACGAGGTGGCGGCGCCCCAGACCCGCTGGGGCCTCGCCGTGCTCGACCGTCTCGAACTCGACGGGAGCGAGACGGTGCTCGACGCCGGGTGCGGGAGCGGCCGGGTGACCGAGGCGCTGCTCGAGCGGGTGCCTGCGGGAAGGGTCGTGGCGCTCGATGCGTCGGCCTCGATGCTCGAACAGGCCAAGGCGCGCCTCGAACGTTTCGGCGCCCGGGTCCGGTTGGTCCGGGCCGACCTCCTCGAGCTCGGTCCGAAGGACCTGGACGTCGAGTGGCCCGTCGACGCGGTCTTCTCGACGGCCACGTTCCACTGGGTGACCGACCACGATCGGCTCTTCGGGAACCTCGCCGGTGTGCTGCGTCCGTGGGGTCAGCTGGTCGCGCAGTGCGGCGCGGAAGGGAACGTGGAACGGCTCATCGCGGCGGTGCGCTCGCTCGGTGTCGAGCGCGCTGGGACGTGGCTCTACGCGTCGCCGGCCGAGACGGCTCTTCGGCTCGAGAGGGCCGGCTTCGTCGACGTGCACGTCTGGAGCCACGCCGAACCGACCGCCTTTCCATCAGACGTCGCGTTCGTCGACTTTCTCGAGACCGTCTGTCTCCGTGAGCATCTCGCCACGCTTGCGCCGGACCGGCGCCGCCGGTTCGCCGAGGATGTGGCGACGGTCATGGGTGACACGACGATCGACTACGTCCGCCTCAACATCGTCGCCCGCAGAGGCGACCGCGCTCCGGGCGGAGGAAGCTGACACCCGGCTGGCGGAGCCTCAGTCAGCGGGGCGCGGACGCTTCCCTGGCGCACGAACGCATCGCGGCGGCGAACGCGGCGGACCGCTCCTCGTAGTTGCGGAACTGGCCGAAGCTCGGGGCCGCAGGCGACAGGAGGACGACGCCGGCGAGCGGCCTCGCCCACTCGAACGCCGCGCGGGTGGCAGCCTGGATGTCGTCGACGGCGACCGTCATGACGCCCGGGTCACCCGGCGTGACCCGGCGCGCGCCAGCGCGAGGTCGGTCCGGTGTCTCGACGGCCTGTTCGATCGCCGCGAGGATCCTCGCTCCCGCTGCTGGAAGCGTCGCGACGAACGTCGGTGCCCCCCTGGCGGTGAGGGCCTGCGCAAGGGGTGCGTAGTCAATGCCGCGGTCCTGTCCCCCGAGGAGCACCGCGACCGGCCGGTCGTCGATGGCCTCGAGCGCGGCGAGGGTCGGCAGCACGTTGGTGGACAAGCCGTCGTCCACGAACTCGACGCCTGTCACCGTCCCGATCGGACGGAAGCGGTGGTCGAGGGGCCGGAAGCCCGCGGCGGCGACGGCCATTCGCGCTGTGTCGAGCGCCTCGTCCACGCCCATCTCGACGAGGCACGCGCGCGCGATGAGCGCGTCCCGGCGGTGATGCGCGCCGGCGAGCCCGAGCCGGTCGGTCCACGGCCCGTCGAGGTCCGGATCGCCTTCTTCGACCCAACGGACCTTCGGCCCGAGGAGCGCCTCGCGCGCACGGAGCTCCGCGCTCGAACCGTCGGCGACGGTGAGCCGTGCTCCGGGTTGGCGACAAAGTGAAAGCTTGTCGCGGTAGTAGGCGTCGACGGATCCGTGCCAGTCGAGGTGGTCGGGCGCGAGCGACGTCACCGCGACGACGGGCGTCGTCACCGCGAGGTCGGTCGCCTGGTAGCTCGACACCTCGATCACCCACAGGTCCCAGTCGTCCCCCGCGTCCGGGTCCCACGGCGGGACCCCGATGTTTCCGGCGACGAGGCACCGCCGGCCGAGGCCTCCGAGAAGGTGTCCGGCCAGTGCGGCCGTCGTGCTCTTCCCCTTCGTCCCCGTGATGCAGGCGATCCGGTCGCGATCTGCGTCATGGAGCCAGAGGCCGAGACCGCCCGCGACCGCCACGCCTGCGGCGAGAAGCTCGGAGACCTCCGGCGAGTGCCGGCTGATGCCCGGGCTCTTCACCACGATGTCGCATCGCGCCAGGGCGTCGAGGCCGCCGGCCCGGCCCTCGAGCACGGGGAGTCCGTCGACGGTCCGAGCCTGGGGGAAGTCGTCCACGAGGATCGGGACGACGCCGAGCGCACGGAGCCTCCGGAGGTTCGCCGTGCCCTCCATGCGGATGCCCCAGAGCCCGACACGGGAGCCCGCGAGGTCGGACCAGCCGACCGCGGGGCGAGAAGGATCGGCGACCTGCAGCCGCGTCGTTCCCACGCCGAGGGCGACCTAGCGCGGGACGTCCGCGTGGACCCGCCGGATGGCGAGCGCGCCGGAGCCGGCGGGTCCCGGATCGGCCGCGGGCGCACGGTCGAGCTCGTCGTCGAGTCCCGGGGGGACGAAATGGGGGCCCTGCGGCGCGAGCAACCGTCGCTCGGCACGCCGCGCTGCTCCGCCCGCTCCGCCGCTGCCCCCGTCGCCGGCGAGCTCCGGCGACACGGCACGGACCTCCGACGCCACGAGCTGCAGCGGCTCGCACCCGTCGCGGTCCGGACGCGACGCGGCGAGGACGGCAGCGACCCTGCACTCCTCCTCGTCGCCGACACACTCGAACGGCCGGGGATCGGCGCCGGTTCCCACGAGCCCGCGTAGCCGTGCGGCCATCGCCTCCTCGCAGAGCGGCTCGTGTCCACCGAAGATCCCCGAGAGCACGTCCGAGGCGAGGTAGGGCGCGAGCACGAGGTCGATGAAGGCGCACTTGTCGCAGGTGCCGCACCAGTCGTCGAGCCGGCGCGCCGGGTCGAGGGCGAAGGCGCGGTTGCAGCTCCGGAACACGTCGTGGTAGCGGGGGAGGCCGGCGAATTCTCGGGCCACCCACACCTCCGAACGCGCCCGCAGGAAGGAGAAGTACTCGGGCGCCGGGTCGAGCGTCGACGCGAGCAGCTCGCGGAATCCCGCCTCGAACGCGTAGCCCTTCGACCACTGGTGGTTGACCGCACGCCCGCCCCGCTCGATCGTCGGCGTCGTGGCGGACCGTTCGTTGGACATGACGACCGCACCGTGGCCGCCGATGACCGCGGCCATCACCGCGACGGCCGACAGGATCCCCGTCACCGGCACGTGGCCGTTGAGGAACTCCCGGTGGGTCGCGTCTGCGACCGCCGGGTCGATCGACCGCTCCGCACGGACGACGGGAATCCCGGTCGCCGCTGCGGCCCGCTCGATGGCGGCGAAGCGGTCGCCTGCGCGGCTCGTCACGAACAGCGACGCGTCGGGATGTCGCCGCGCGACGTGCTCGGCCGTCACGATCGAGTCGATGCCTCCGCCGAAGGGGACGAGAGGGCGTGCGAACGGAGGTGCGCCCGCCCGGCCGTCCGGACCCGCTCCGCGGCCGACGGCGATCGCGTCGCGGTCCGCGAGAGGGGGGCCGACGATCTCGAGTCCCGAAAGCTCGATGCCGTTGCGGAAGGCGAACTCCGCGAGCCCCTCCACGTAGAACTCACGGAGGAACCGCCGTTCGCGCTCCGTCGTGGCGAGCTCGCCGAGATGGACGACGGGGGGCGCGGCCGTCTTGTAGTACGAGACGCCCGCAAGGAGGTAGACGACGCGCGCGGCGGCGTCGACGGCTCCTGACCGCCATGCCGAGTCGTCGTCTGCAGCCACGTCGCCGCGCTCAGGGCGGTTGTCGAATCGGATCTCCTCGACGAAACGGTGCGCACCGAGCGAATAGCGGCACACGAGGCGCCGCGATGAGGGGTCGAGGTCGTAGCCGTCGTAGGAGAACTGCGTCGCGCCGACCACGGCCGCCATGCTACGAGAGCTTCATCCTGCAGCTACGCGACGCGAAGGCGTGCGAGCAGCCCGAAGCGCCCGCAGGGGCGCTCCATCCGGTCGCTGTAGAAGTGCGCCTCGCCGGTGGCGGCGGGGTCCCGGTGGACGTTGTCGTCACGCAGGCCGGCCTGGAGGAGCCGAAGGCGGTTGGCCCCCGCGACGTCGAAGCGCCACTTCGCTCCGTCAGGGACGACGACCTCGTCCGCCGCCGCTCCGAGCGCCGCCCGAGCCGCCCCGACGACCTCCGCCCCGACCTCGTAGTGGTCGGGGGCGACCGTCGGACCGATGACGGCGACGGTCCGTTCCGGCTGGGCACCGAGCTCTGCCATCACCCGGACCGTCTCGCCGACGGTCCCACCGTCCGGCGCGAGCGCCCCCCGCCACCCCGCGTGCACGGTGGCGAGCACGCGCGCGCCGGGATCGACGAGGAGGATGGGGGAGCAGTCCGCGACGAGCGTGACGAGGACGGGACGCGGCGAGGCCGTGACGAGTGCGTCCGTCGCCGGGATCGCGAGACCCGGATCGGTCGAACCCCTTCCCGCGTCGGTGTCGACCACGACGGTCGCCGTCGTCCCGTGGACCTGCCGCCCCAGCACGAGGTCCGCGATGTCCGCACCGACGGAGGCCGCCGCGCGGCGCCGGTTCTCGACGACCGCGGCCTCGTCGTCGCCGACGTGCATCCCGAGGTTGAGCGAGCGGTAGCAACCGTCGCTGACGCCGCCGCCCCGGGTCGTCACCGCCGCGTCGACGCCCAGTTCGTCGAGACCGGGCCACACGAGGACGAGGACGTCGCCCCGGCGTCGCAGCTCAGAACGCACGGCCGGGCAGATTACCGGTGGCCGGCCCGGGTGGCGCCGGCCCGCCGGCCCGACCCTGCAACTGGCGGGCCGCCGGGGGCTGGGTAGGGTGGTCGCCGTGGCCGACCGGGCGCACTTCGCGGAACTCGCCATGGAGCACATGCCTGCGCTGTACACCGCGGCGCTGCGCATGACGAGGAACCGCGCCGACGCCGAGGACCTCGTGCAGGAGACGTACCTCAAGGCCTACCGCGCGTTCGACACCTTCAACGAGGGGACGAACCTGAAGGCGTGGCTCTATCGCATCCTCACGAACACGTACATCAACTCGTACCGCGCGCAGAAGCGCCGGCCAGAGGTCTCCGACGTCGAGGACGTCGAGGACCTGTACCTGTACCACCGGTTGAGCCCGGGAGACGGGTCCGACCGGAGCGCCGAGGACGAAGTCCTCGAGGGGTTCACCGACGACGAGGTCAAGGAGGCGATCGAGTCGCTTCCCGACAACTTCCGCATGGCGGTGCTCCTGGCCGACGTCGAGGGCTTCAGCTACAAGGAGATCGCGGAGATCACGGACGTGCCGATCGGCACGGTCATGAGTCGCATCCACAGGGGAAGAAGGGCGCTTCAGAAGACGTTGCACGATTATGCGGAAGCGAGGGGGCTCGTCGGGGCGGGACCGGCGGCGACGTGACGTCGGCCGCGGTGAGGTGACAGGAGACGGACGGTGCGCCAAGAGGACCAACGGGGGTGCGCGGACGGCGCTGCAGGCGTCGACTGCGGTGAGGCGGTGCGTCAGCTCTACACCTTTCTCGACGGGGAGCTCACCGAGGAGCGCCGACGCGTCATCGCAGTGCACCTCGACGAGTGCGGCCCGTGCGCCGAGGCGGCCGGTTTCGAGGCCGAGCTCCGGATGGTGATCTCGAAGCGCTGCAAGGACCGCGTCCCCGACTCATTGATCGCCCGGGTGGCCGCGGCGCTTGCCGAGGAAGAGACCCGCCACAGGTCCGGCGCGTGACGCAGCTGACGGACACGTCGGGGGCGGTGTGACCGCCCCCCTTCCCGAGCCGGCCGCGCCCGGTCAGCGCGCCGACGCCGGCGACCGCGGCGCCGATCCAGAAAGCCCCGGCCTCGTCGACTGGAAGGTCGCCGCCCGCGTGGCGGCGTGGGCCATCGCGCGGCGGCCGGCACAGGTCGACTACGACAAGGCGCAGCTCAGCCGGGCGTTCGCGGAGGTGACCGCGGAGGCGGAGGAGCTCGTGGCCGCATCGACCGGCTGGCGCGCCCCCACCCCGGCGCGCTCCGTCGTCACCGACCGCGAAGGATGGGCGCGGGCCAACGTCGCGTCGTTCCAGCGTCTCCTCGCACCGGCCCTCGGCAAGTTCGAGAAGCATCGCGAGGAGAAGAGGGAACGCCGGCGCTCGGGCTCCCGGCCGTCGTGGCTGGTCGACCTCCCCGAGCCGATCGCCGACAAGGTCGCCGGCGCCAGCCGCTCGGTCTCGGGCGCCCAACTCGGTGCAGTCCTCGCCTGGATGTCCACCCGCGTCCTCGGCCAGTACGACCTGCTCCTCACCGAGGAGATGTCCGAAGACCAGGACCTCCTCTACTACGTCGGGCCGAACGTGGTCGACCTCGAGCGCCGCCACGGCTTCCCGCCCCGGGAGTTCCGCCTCTGGCTCGCGCTCCACGAGGTCACCCACCGCTGCCAGTTCACTGCCGTGCCGTGGATCCGCGGCTACTTCCTCTCCCTCGTCGACAAGGCCATCGAGCCGTTCCAGGCGGACCCGGGGCGCTTCGCCGAGATGGTCCGGAGGACCGCCGAGCAGCTGCGCTCGGGGAAGAGCCCGCTCGACGAGGCTGGCCTCCTCGGGATCGTGGCGAGCGAGCCCCAGCTCGCGGCGATCCGCAGCCTGCAGGCCATGATGAGCCTCCTCGAGGGTCACGGCGACGTGACGATGGACCGGGCCGGCGCAGCACAGGTGCCGGGCGCGCAGCGCTTCAGCCAGGTGCTCCGGGAGCGGCGCGAATCGGTGAAGGGGCCGGCGAAGGTCCTCCAACAGGTGCTCGGCCTCGAGGCGAAGATGCGCCAGTACCAGCAGGGCGAGCAGTTCATCTACGCGGTCGAGGCCCGCGGCGGGACCGAGCTCTTCGACCGGGTGTGGCGGGGACCGGAGTGGCTGCCGACGCTCGAGGAGATCCGGGAGCCGCAACGGTGGATCGAGCGGGCGGAGGCCGGCTGAGCGAGGTGACCGGGGTGACGCCGGGCCACCCCGTCGCCGAAGGGCTCCTGCCCCGCTGCACGTTTCCGCCGCCCACCACGCCACTCGTGTGCGCGGTCTCGGGCGGCGCCGACTCCCTCGCCCTTCTCGTGCTCGCCGTCCTCTCGGGGTGCACCGTCACCGCCGTCCACGTCGACCACGGCATCCGCCCCGGGTCCGCGGCTGAGGCGGACGTCGTGGCCGCGGCGGCCGCGCTCGTGGGCGCCGCCTTCCGCGCCGAGCGCGTCTCGGTCGCGCCCGGCCCGAACCTCGAGGCGCGCGCCCGCGCCGCGCGCTTCGCCGTGCTGCCCGCGGAGGTCGCGACCGGCCACACCATGGACGACCAGGCCGAGACGGTCCTGTGCAACCTCCTTCGCGGCGCCGGCCCCGACGGCGTCGCCGGCATGCGCCGCGGTCCGTGCCACCCGATCCTCGGCCTGCGCCGCGACGAGACCCGGTCCGTCTGCAAGGAGGCGCGACTTCGCTGGGTCGAGGACCCGAGCAACGACGACCCGCGCTTTTTGCGGAACCGTGTGCGGAGCGAGCTGCTCCCGCTCTGCGGGGCGCTCGCCGGGCGGGATCCGGTTCCTCTCCTGGCGCGCTTCGCGGCGATCAGCGCGGACGACGCAGCGCTCCTCGACGGGTTGGCGGCGGACGCACTCCCGGATCCGTCGTCGGCTTGGGCGCTCGCCCGCGCCCCTCGCCCGCTCGCCGCCCGCGCGGTGCGTCGCTGGTTGCGCATGGCCGGCGCGACGCCCGAGACGGGCGGCCGCGCGTCGGAGGTCGGCGCGGACCGGCACCCGCCGACGGCTGCGGACGTCGAGCGCGTGCTGGCGGTTGCGGCCGGCGACGCCGTCGCGACCGAGGTCACCGGCGGCTGGCGCGTGCGGCGTCGCGGTGGGCGGCTCCTCGCCGAGCCTCCCGAGGCAACTCCCGACCCCCGCCCGGTACAGTCCCGGCGATGACGATCGGGCAACCCACGGCGCACGCGAGCCACCCGGGCCCCGCGGACCACCCCGACGACACAGCGACGGTCCCGTCGTGGGCGCTCCCGGAAGTCGGGCCGGTGCTCGTCAGCGCCGGCCAGATCGCGGCCAAGGTCGAAGAGCTGGGCAGGAGGATCACCGAGGACTTCGCCGACGATCCGCCGCTGCTCGTCGGCGTCCTGAAGGGCGCCATGATGTTCATGAGCGACCTGTGCCGCGCGATCTCGCTGCCCGTCGACGTCGACTTCATGGCCGTCTCCTCCTACGGCAGCGCCACGCAGTCGTCCGGGGTCGTCCGGATCGTGAAGGACCTCGACGCGGAGCTCACGGGCCGCCGGGTCCTCGTGGTCGAGGACATCATCGACAGCGGCCTCACGCTGAACTACCTGCGCCGGTACCTCCAGGCGCGAAGCCCGAGGAGCGTGGACGTCTGCGCGCTGCTCGTGAAGGAGGGGGAGCAGCGCGTCGACCTCGACCTTCGCTACGTCGGCTTCGTGATCCCGCCCGAGTTCGTCGTCGGCTACGGCCTCGACGTCGCCGAGCGCCTCCGCAACCTGCGCGGCGTCCACACCTACCACGAAGGCGCCGGCGAGCCCCGCTAGGCGGCCGCAGAACCCCGTGCCTGTCGACACCGAACGGATCGAGGCCGCGGTCTCCGAGCTGCTCGCGGCGATCGGCGAGGACCCGGACCGCGACGGGCTCAGGAGGACCCCCGCACGCGTGGCCGCGATGTTCGAAGAGCTCTTCGCCGGCCTCCACGACGACCCCGCGCGCCACCTCACGGTCACCTTCGCCGCCGAGCACGACGAGATGGTGATGGTCCGGGACATCCCCTTCGCCTCGTTGTGCGAGCACCACCTCGTCCCCTTCATCGGGAGGGCCCACGTCGCGTACATCCCGGGGGAGGACGGCCGCATCACGGGGCTGTCCAAGCTCGCTCGCCTCGTCGACGCCTTCGCCCGCCGCCCGCAGGTGCAGGAGCGCATGACCTCGCAGATCGCCGACACGCTGGAGAAGGTCCTCGCACCACGCGGCGCCTTCGTCGTGATCGAGGCCGAGCACCTCTGCATGTCGATGCGCGGGGTGAAGAAGCCGGGGACCCTCACCGTCACCTCCGCCGTCCGTGGGCTCTTTCGCGACGATCCCCGCACCCGCGCAGAGGCGATGCAATTCGTCCACGGCCGCGCGTGATCGTCGTTGCGGCGGGCCCGTGCGGAACACGCGCGGGGCGAGTGTTCCGCATACGCTGGGTGAATGGCGCCGCGCGGGAAGACACGCCCGCTCGTGATGGGGATCCTCAACGTGACGCCGGACTCTTTTTCTGACGGTGGTCGCTACCTGCGGGCCGAAGAGGCCGTCGCCAAGGGCGAGCAGCTCGTCGAGGAAGGTGCCGACGTCGTCGACGTCGGCGGGGAGTCGACGAGGCCGGGTGCGACCCCCGTCGAGATTGCAGAGGAGCTCCGTCGAGTCCTCCCCGTCATCGAGAGCCTGGCCGGGAGGGTCCCGCTCTCCATCGACACGACGAAGCCCGACGTCGCCCGCGCGGCGGTCGCGGCGGGCGCGACGCTCGTGAACGACGTGTCGGGCACCCTCTGGCACGTGGCCGCGGAGCTCGGCGTCGGGTGGGTGTCGATGCACCGGCGTGGCACCCCCGGGACGATGCAGCGCCTCACCGACTACGACGACCTCGTCGCGGACGTCCACGGTCACGTCCTCGACGCCGCCGCGGTGGCGATCCGGGCGGGGGTCCCCGAGGTCTGGGTCGATCCTGGCATCGGCTTCGCCAAGACCGCGGACCAGAACCTCGAGCTGCTCGCCGCCGTGCCGGCGCTGGCCGGAGCGGCCGCGGCCCTCGACCCGAAGGTGAAGGTCCTGGTCGGCACCAGCCGGAAGGCCTTCCTCGGGCGATTCGGCGTTGCCCACGTCAGGACCGGGCCCGACGCCGCCGGCGCGGCCACGGCAGCCACCGTCGTCCCCGTCGACGACCGGCTCGAGGCGTCGCTTGCAACCGCGGTGTGGTGCATGGCCGCCGGGGCCGACATGGTCCGCGTGCACGACGTGGCCGAGACCGTGCAGGCGGCGACCATCGTCGGGCCAGCCCGCCTCTCAACCGTCCCCTCGGGGCGTGAGCGCGTGCCGGACACGGGACGCGCGCCGTGAAGGGGAAGTGGGCGGCCGGCATCCCGCCCCGCAACTTCACGTGGATCATCCGCGACCGCCTCGCCCTCTCGGAGCGGCCGGGGGGGTTCGCCCCGAACCACCGGCGCGTCCGGCGCCAGGAGGAGCTCATCTGGCTCCGCGGGCAGGGGTTCACGCGGATCGTGTCCCTGCTGCCGTCCCAGCACAACCTGCAGGCCTACGAGGTCGAGAAGATCGCGCACGCGCACTTCCCGCTCGCTCCGGGCGCCGACCCCCGCCAGGTCCTGAGCGACACGTACCAGGACCTCGAAGGCGCGCTGCACAACGGCGAGTGCGTGCTCGTGCACCAAGAGGAGCTCGGCGACCGGGTGATGGGCGTGGCGGCGGGGTTCCTCGTCTGGTCGAGCCGCGTGCCCTCGGAGCCGCAGGCGATCGCGCTCGTCGAGCACCTCGTCGGCCACCAGATGGGCACGGCCGGGCGCGAGCTCGTCGTCGCGGCCGCGGCGCTCCCGCCCCGACAGCCCGTCTGAGCGACGGCCGTCCGGGACGGACCGTGACAGGGCGTATCGAGCTCCGCGACGTCCGTGCCCTCGGTGTCCACGGCGTCCTCGAGCACGAACGCGAGCGCCCCCAGCCGTTCAGCTGCGACGTCGACGCGTGGCTCGACGTCGGGAACGCCGTCCGCTCGGACGAGCTCCGCGACACCGTCGACTACGGCGCGCTCGCGTCGCTCGTCGCCGGCGTCGTCACCGAGCGGTCGTTCCTCCTCCTCGAGCGCCTGGCGGGCGAGATCGCGGCGCAGGTCCTCGACACCTTCCCGAAGGTCAGCCGCGTCTCGGTGACGGTGCGCAAGGTGCGGCCTCCCATCCGCGTCGACGCCGGTTCGGTCGGCGTCTCGGTCGAGGCCCGGCGTCCCGGGTGACGGCCGCGCAGGAGGATCCCGGGCGGACGCGGCGTGCCTTCATCGGTCTCGGCTCCAACGTCGGGGACCGCTGGGCCGAGCTGACGGGCGCCGTCGCGCAGTTGCGCGCGGGTGGCGACGTCGCCGCGGTGTCCCCGCTGTACGAGACCGACCCTGTCGGAGGGCCGCCCGGCCAGCCGCCGTACCTGAACGCCGTTGTCGAGCTCCGGACGGCGGACTCCGTCCGTCAGCTCCTCGACCGTTGCCGTGCTCTCGAGGAGGCGGCGGGACGGGTTCGCACGGTCCGGTTCGGGCCGCGCACCCTCGACGCCGACGTGCTGTGGGTGGAGGGCGAGCACGTCGACGAGCCCGACCTCGTCGTCCCGCACCCGAGGATGTGGGAGCGCCGCTTCGTCCTCGCCCCGCTCGCCGACCTCGCCCCGGACCTCGTCCCGTCCGCCACCCTCGACGCGGCCGAGGGCGACGTCCGCCCGGCCGGTACACTCGAGTCGAGATCGCCGTAGGCGACCGGCACCCTCCGTGAGGGGCCGGAGCGCTGAAGGAGGAACCAGTGCCCACCATCCGCATCGTCGGCCCCGGGCGCGCCGGCCGTTCGCTCGCCCGCGCCCTCCGCTCCACCGGTTGGACCGTGCTCCCGCTGCTCGGGCGCCACGACGGCCTGTCGAGCGCGGCCGATGGCGTCGACGCCCTCGTGCTCGCAGTTCCCGACGGGGCCATCCCCGAGGTCGCGGCGGGCGTCCGGCCGGATCCGCGGACGGTCGTCCTCCACCTCGCGGGCTCGCTCGGCCCCGAGGTCCTCGCGCCGCACGTGCGCCGTGCCGTGCTCCATCCCCTGGTCGCGCTACCGGACCCCGTGACGGGATCCGAGCGCCTGCGCTCCGGGGTGACCTTCGCGGTCGCCGGCGACCCGCTCGCGGCCCGGATGGCGACGGCGCTCGGGGGAACCACGGTGGAGGTGCCCGCACACGCACGCGCCGCCTACCACGCCGCCGCGACCATCGCCGCCAACCACGTCGTCGCGCTCCTCGCCCAGGTCGAGCGCGTGGCCAGGCAGGCCGGGGTGCCGCTCGAGGCCTTCGTGCCGCTCGCGCGTGCGGCGGTCGAGGACGCCGGGCGTCTCGGGCCGGAGCGGGCGCTGACCGGTCCCGTCGCACGCGGGGACTGGCAGACCGTCGAGCGTCACGTCCGCGCGATCGACCCCGACGAGCGCGCCGGCTACCTCGCCGGCGTCGAGCTCGCGCGTGTGGTCGCGGCCACGGCCTCCCGCGACGGCCTCGCCGCGGTCGGCGCTGCCGGCATCGCTTGAGCGTGCAGCTCGCCCGCACCCTCGACGAGCTCCGGCGCGCGCTCGCGGCGGTGCGGGGAGCCGGACGCATGGTGGGCCTGGTTCCGACGATGGGCGCCCTCCACGGCGGGCACCGATCCCTCGTCGAGCACGCGCTGGCCGACGGCCGACACGTGCTCCTCACGATCTTCGTGAACCCGCTCCAGTTCGACAGGGCGGATGACTTCGACCGCTACCCGCGCCGGCTCGACGAAGACCTCGACACCGCGGCGGACATGGGCGTCGACACCGTCTTTGCGCCGTCGCCCCCGGAGATGTTCCGCGCCGAACCGCTCACCACGGTCTCGGTGCGTGGCCTCGCGACACGGTGGGAGGGTGCGTCGCGTCCGGGCCACTTCGACGGCGTCGCGACCGTGGTCGCGAAGTTGTTCTCGATCACCGGGGAATGCACGGCCTATTTCGGCGAGAAGGACTTCCAGCAGCTCGTGGTCGTAAGGAGGATGGCCCTCGATCTGTCCATGCCCGTCGACGTCGTGGCGTGCGCGACGGTCCGCGAGCCCGACGGGCTCGCGTGCTCGAGTCGCAACGCGCGCCTCGACCCAAAGGAGCGTAAGGCGGCCGGCGTGCTCTGGCGTGCGCTCCGGCAGGGGAGCGAGGCGGTCGAAGCAGGCGAGCACCGCCCCGAGGTGGTCGCCTCGGTCATGTCCGAGGTCGTCTCGTCCGAGCCGCTCGTGCGCCTCGACTACGCCGCCGCGGTCGACCCCGCGACCCTCGAGGTCCCCCCGACGCTCGGGCTCCTCGGCGGGGTGCGCCTGCTGGTCGCCGCGCGCGTCGGCCCGGTCCGACTGATTGACAACGTGGCGGCCAAGGTCGGCCACAATCAGTGACCGTGAAGACGTCCACCCCGGTGTCCGGTCCCTGAACCGTGCTCCTCGCCATCGACGTCGGCAACACCGAGACGGTCATCGGGCTCTTCTCCATGCGCGCCGACGAGCGCGAGTCCCTGCCTCACGCGGACGTTGGCTTCGGCATCGGCGCCGAGCCAGAACTGGGCCGCGACCTCACCCACCGGTGGCGTCTCTCGACCGTGCCGGCGCGCACGCCGGACGAGTACGCGGTGCTCCTCACCCAGATCCTCGACCTCGAGGGTCTCGACATCGCCGAGGTCGTCGACGGCGTCGCGATCAGCTCGTCGGTGCCCTCGATCACGGGCGAGCTCCGTGAGACCGCGGCGCGATGGTTCGGGGACGTCCCCTGCGTCGTCCTCGGGCCCGGGACGAAGAGCGGCATGCCCGTCCTCTACGACAACCCGAAGGAGGTTGGCGCGGACAGGATCGCGAACGGGGTCGGCGCCTACGACCTCTACGGCGGCCCGTGCGTCGTCGTGGACCTCGGCACCGCGACGACGTTCGACGCGATCTCCGAGGCCGGCGAGTACCTCGGCGGGGCGATCGCCCCGGGCGTCGCGATCAGCCTGGAGGCGCTCTTCCAGCACGCCGCGGCCCTTCGTCGCGTGGAGCTCGTGCCGCCGCGCGCCGCGATCGGGAGGTCCACCTCGGAGTCCATCCAGTCCGGCGCGCTCTTCGGCTTCGCCGCGCAGGTGGACGGCATGACCCGCCGCTTCCTGGCCGAGCTCGGTCCCTCGACGGTCGTCGCGACCGGAGGGCTCTCGACGATCGTCGCGCCGCACGCGGAGACCATCGACCACGTCGAGCCCTGGCTCACCCTCCACGGGCTCCGCGTCGTGTACCAACGGAACGTCCTAGCGTGACCGGCACGGCGGACTCCGAGAACATCCCCTACCGCTTCGAGCAGACCGCGTCCGCGGCCGAGGTCGTCGCGCGGTGGGACCGGCTCGCGCCGGGGGAGGAGTCGGGCGAGGTGGTGTCGGTCGCGGGCCGGGTGATGCGGTCGCGTCCGCAGGGCCGGCTCGCCTTCGCCGAGCTGCGCGACTCCTCCGGCGCGGTGCAGCTCTTCGCCCTCGACAAGGTGACGCGCGACTTCGACGTGTTCGTGAAACTGAAGCTCGGCGACTGGGTGGGCGCGCGCGGCGAGGTCGTGCGCACGAAACGCGGGGAACTGTCCGTCAAGGTCGACGAGTGGGTCCTCCTCGCCGAGGCCCGCCGGTCGTTTGGCGACAAGTGGCGCGGCGTCACCGACGTCGAGACGCGCTACCGCCAGCGGGAGGTCGACCTCTGGGCCAACCCGGGAAGCCGTCGCTCGCTCCTGTTGCGCAGCCAGCTCGTCCGGCGCATGCGCGAGCGTCTCTGGGACCAGGGCTTCGTCGAAGTCGAGACGCCGATCCTCCACCCGATCCCCGGCGGCGCGCACGCCCGCCCGTTCGTCACGCACCACAACGCGCTCGACGTCGATTTCTACCTGCGCGTCGCGCCCGAGCTCTACCTGAAGCGCCTCACCATCGGCGGGTTCGAGAAGGTCTTCGAGATCGGCCGGCTCTTCCGCAACGAGGGCATGTCGCCGCGACACAACCCCGAGTTCACGACGCTCGAGCTCTACCAGGCGTACGTCGACTACTTCGACATCATGGAGCTCGTCGAGAACCTGGTGTCCGGTCTCGCCATCGACCTCTGCGGCTCGACGTCGGTCACGTACCAGGGCCGGGTGATCGAATTCGCGCCCCCCTGGCGCCGCGCGCCCATGACCGAGCTCGTCGAGGAGGCGATCGGCAAGCCGGTGAGCGTCCACACGGACCGCGAGGAACTCGCCGGGATCGCGTCGGGGCACGGCATCGAGGTCCAGGCGGGTTGGGGGACCGGCAAGATCCTCCTCGAGCTCTACGAGAAGACCACGGAGGCGGGGTTGTGGGGCCCCGTCTTCGTTCTCGACTACCCGGCGGAGGTGTCGCCCCTCGCCCGTCGCCACCGCGCGGACCCGCTCCTCTCGGAGCGGTTCGAGGCGCTCGTCGCCGGGCGCGAGATCGCCAACGCGTTCAGCGAGCTCGTCGACCCCGACGACCAGCGCGCGCGCTTCGAGGAGCAGGCGAGCCAACGCGCGGCCGGCGACGAGGAGGCCATGCTGGTGGACGAGGAGTATCTGCGCGCGCTCGAGCACGGCCTGCCCCCGACGGGGGGCCTCGGTGTGGGCATCGACCGTCTCGCCATGTTCTTCGCGGACGTCACGAACATCCGGGAGGTGATCACCTTCCCGACGATGCGGCCCGAAGCGGACTGACCGTTCACCAGATGGGCCAGCCGGCAGGGAGCGACCCGGCCACCGCGCCGAAACTCACGCCGGACGGCGCGCCGAGGGAGGAGAGCAACTGCGAGAAGTTCTCGCCTACCGCGCGCGGGAGGTCGTTTGCGTCGTCGTAGGACGTCCACAGGCCGCTGGCTCGCGCTTCGGAGAGACCGTTCCCCGGGGGCGCCGCCACCCCGTCTCGAGATTGGGGTATGCGTCGACGAGTGTCCCGAGGACCGTCGACGAGGTCACCTGCTGGCCGGTCTTCACCCGCCCGATGACGTGCTCCGCGACGTAGACGATGCGGCCCGCGGCCGGACCGTCGCTCAGCTGCGGCGCTGAGTCCGGAGCGCGAGTCGGCTGCGCGGTGATGCGTCGCTTGGCGCATCGGCGTGCCCGCGGTCGTGACCGGAGATCTTCCCTCCTGTCTGTCTGCGGACGCGACGCGGCCGCGCGCCGAAACAGGCGCTTTGTTCGTTGGTTGTCGCTTGCTCGGTTGCCGGTCGGCGTGCGGCGAAATCGCAGCCGCCCGCGGGTCAGCGGTTAGTCGTCGGTTCTTGCGCGAGGTGATCGCTCGCGCCGGTGCGCCGCGCCGGCGCGGTGTCGCGCGTCGTCCCGACGCACGGGAACATGTCCGATCCCCTCCGCTTCGAACTGACCGGCGAACGCGTCGACGCGCCGGCCATGGTCGGCTTCCCCTCGCCCCATTGCGGCGCCATCGGCGACGGCTTCCGCCGCTGGCAAGAGAATTGGATGTTTCGCTGCGAAATTGCAACGGAACCCGGCGATCCCGTCGTCGGAGCGCGCGAATCGAGCGAATCGTGCGAATCCAGGGTGCGATCCCGGTCGCGAGCGACCGCGGCCGTCGGTCAGCCCGGAAGACCGTCGAGGAGGGACTCGGCGAGGAGCCGGAGGCCCTGCGCGACCGCTTTCGATCCGATGCCGGCGGTCGCCGCCTGCGCCGCCGCCACGTGCCGGCGCGCCACGTCCACGGTCGAAGCGACGGCGCTCGACTCGCCGACGATGGCCCGCGCCTTCTCGCGTTCGGGGTGGCCCAGCGGCTGACCGAGGAGCGTCCGGAGCTCCGGGCCGGCCTCGGGGTCGCGCAGGGCGAGGAGGACCGGCAGCGTGTAGACGCCCTCGGCCAGGTCCTGGCCTGCGGGTTTGCCCAGCTCGCCGTTGCTCGCCACGACGTCAAGCACGTCGTCTCGGAGTTGGAAGGCCATGCCGAAGGCCCGACCGAAGTTCGTGACGGCGTCGACTTCGGTGCGGGGGGCGCCACCGGTCAGGGCGCCGATCCGGCACGACGTCGACATGAGCGCGGCGGTCTTGCCGCTGATGGCGGCGAAGTAGTCGTCCTCGCTGCGGTCGGTGCGGAAACACGAGCGGACCTCGATGACCTGGCCGTGGCAGAGCTGGCCGAGGGTGGTCGCCAGCAGCCCGGCGATCTCGGTCCCGAGGCCGGCCGCGATCGCGGCCGAGCGGGAGAGGAGGTAGTCACCGGCCACGATCGCGACGAGGTTCCCGAAGCGGCTGTTCACGCTCTCGACGTTCCGCCGGACCGTCGCCTCGTCGATGACGTCGTCGTGGTACAGCGAGGCGAGGTGGACGAGCTCGACGGACACACCGCCCAGCAGGTCGTCGTGGGTGGCGGGCCGTTGGCCACCCGTTGCGGCCGCCAACGACAGCAGGGGCCGAAGGCGCTTGCCTCCGGCGGTGATGAGGTGGGTCGTGACGCTGTCGAGGAAGCTGTCTCCCGTCGTCACGGAGCCGGCGAGCAGTGGCTCGAGCCGCTGCAGGTCCTCCTCGACCATGGGCAGGCCGAGGGCCTCAGTGGCATTCACCCTCCGCACGATACGCGCCCTCTGGCCTGCCCTGACATTTCTCGTGCGGGCATCCCCCGTCGCACACGCGGGCCCGCCGGAACCGGCGGGGCGGACGCGAAAGGTGTGACGGGACGCCGGGCGACGGAGCAGGTCGACAACCTCGGGAGGCGATCGTCGGCACCCCCGAGGGCCGGTGGGACGCATCGCGGGGCCCTGCCGATCGGGCCCTGCCGATCGGACACGGATCGCCGGCGGAGCGGGGCACGTCGCGCCCGGAAGCCGGCCGTGCGCAGCACGCCGGCCGTGGGCATGTGAGGAGGGGGCTCCTGCAGCCCGGCCTGCGCGGCCGTGGAAGAGGACCCTCCGGGTACACTGACCCTCAGGAACGAGCCACCAGGGGAGGCGGGTCAATTGTTCGAACGCTTCACCGACCGGGCACGGCGAGTGCTTGTGTTGGCGCAGGAAGAAGCGCGTCTGCTCAATCACAGCTTCATCGGGACGGAGCACATTCTCCTCGGACTCATCCACGAGGGGGAGGGCGTCGCCGCGAAGGCACTCGAGTCGCTCGGGATCTCGCTCACAGCGGTGCGCGAGAAGGTGGAGGAGACGATCGGCATGGCCGGCAGCGCCCCGAGCGGGTCGCCTCCGTTCACGCCCCGGGCGAAGAAGGTCCTCGAACTGTCGCTCCGTGAGGCGCTCCAGCTCGGCCACAGCTACATCGGCACCGAGCACATGCTCCTCGGTCTGGTCCGCGAAGGCGAAGGCGTCGCGGCACAGGTGCTCGTGAGCCTCGGGGCGGACCTCACCCGCGTCCGCCAGCAGGTCATCCAGCTCATGTCCGGCTACCAAGGCAAAGAGGCCCCCGGCCCGGGCGGGGGGTCGTCCTCCTCGGACGCACCGTCGGGCTCGCCGGTGCTCGACCAGTTCGGGAGGAACCTGACCCAGCTCGCCCGCGAGGGCAAGCTCGACCCGGTCATCGGTCGCGAGAAGGAGATCGAGCGGGTCATGCAGGTGCTGTCCCGCCGCACGAAGAACAACCCGGTGCTGATCGGCGAGCCGGGCGTCGGCAAGACCGCCATCGTCGAGGGGCTCGCGCAGAAGATCGTGGCCAACGAGGTTCCCGAGACCCTCGTTGGCAAGCAGCTCTACACGCTCGACCTCGGCGCGTTGGTCGCGGGCAGCCGCTATCGCGGTGATTTCGAGGAACGCCTGAAGAAGGTCCTGAAGGAGATCCGGACCCGCGGCGACATCATCTTGTTCATCGACGAGCTCCACACGCTCGTCGGCGCGGGAGCCGCCGAGGGCGCCATCGACGCCGCGTCGATCCTGAAGCCGATGCTGGCCCGCGGCGAGTTGCAGACCGTCGGCGCGACGACGCTCGACGAGTACCGCAAGCACCTCGAGAAGGACGCCGCGCTCGAGCGTCGGTTCCAGCCCGTGAAGGTCGGCCAACCCTCGGTGGAGCTCACCATCGACATCCTGAAGGGCCTTCGCGACCGCTACGAGTCGCACCACGCGGTCACCATCACCGACCAGGCCCTCGTCGCCGCGGCGAACCTCGCCGACCGGTACCTCGCGGACCGTTTCCTCCCCGACAAGGCGATCGACCTCATCGACGAAGCCGGAAGCCGCCTGCGTATCCGGCGGATGACGACGCCGCCCGGTTACAAGAAGCTCGACGAGGAGATCGCGCGCCTGCGCGCCGACAAAGAGGCGGCCATCGGCCGCGGTGCCTTCGAGCAGGCGAAGAAGCTCGCGGAGCAAGAGAGCGAGCGGCTCGCGCGCAAAGAGGCGATGGAGGCCGAGTGGCGCGCCGAGGGCGTCGAGCTCTTCGACGTGGTCGACGAAGAGGTGATCGCCGAGGTGCTCGCGCACTGGACCGGGATCCCCGTGTACCGCCTCACCGAGGAGGAGACCGCGAAGCTGCTGCGGATGGAGGACGAGCTGCACAAGCGGGTCATCGGTCAGGAGGAGGCCCTCAAGGCGCTCGCCCGGGCGATCCGCCGGACGCGCGCCGGGCTCAAGGACCCGAAGCGGCCGAGCGGCTCGTTCATCTTCCTCGGCCCGACCGGTGTCGGGAAGACCGAGCTCGCCAAGACGCTCGCCGAGTTCCTCTTCGACGACGAGGACGCGCTCATCCAGCTCGACATGAGCGAGTACATGGAGAAGCACACCGTGTCGCGGCTCGTCGGCTCGCCCCCCGGTTACGTCGGCTACGAGGAAGGGGGACAGCTCACCGAGGCCGTGCGCCGCAAGCCCTTCTCCGTCGTCCTCTTCGACGAGATCGAAAAGGCCCACCCCGACGTCTTCAACGCCCTGCTCCAGATCCTCGAAGACGGGCGCCTGACCGACGCGCAGGGGCGCTCGGTGGACTTCAAGAACACGGTGCTGATCATGACGTCCAACCTCGGGACGGCGGACCTGCGCAAGCAGTCCGTCGGGTTCGCGCAGAGCTCCGAGGCCGTCACCTACGAGCGCATGAAGGCGAAGGTCAACGACGCGCTGAAGGCCCACTTCCGCCCGGAGTTCCTGAACCGGATCGACGAGGTGATCGTCTTCCACGAGCTCAGCCGCGACGAGGTCATGCAGATCGTCGACCTCATGGTCGGCCGCACCGCGCAGCAGCTCTCCGGTCAGGGCCTCGGCCTCGTGCTCACCCCGGCCGCGAGGGGCTTCCTCGCCGAGAAGGGCTACGACCCGCAGCTCGGGGCCCGACCCCTCCGCCGGGCCATCCAGCAACTCGTCGAGGACCCCTTGTCCGAGCGCATCTTGTGGAAGGACTTCCGGGTCGGCGAGACGATCGTGGTCGACGTCGACACCCAGCCCGGCGAAGGGCAGGACGGCCCGCACCTCACCTTCAAGGCCGTCGAGGGCGTCGAGCCTCCCTCGATGGAGCTTGCCGGGAGCGGCCCGTCCGACTGACGCTCGGTGGGGTGAGCCGAGCACAGCGAGTCTGTCGGCGCTCGTCCGCGAGCTGAAGCCGAAGCCACTGTCGGAGCTCGCCAAGATGGCCCGCGCGATCGTCGTGTCGAACGACGCGTCACGGATCGTGCGTGCGAACGTGCACGTCGTTCGCCGCGCGTGGGTCGCGACGCGCGGAACGGGAACGCGGCACCGACGGCCGAACGCGTCGTCCCTCGACGTACCGTCGCCACGGTGTCGGAGGCGATGGGGCCGTCATCGTGTCCCGCGCGGCCGCGACGCCACAGGCTCCATCTCACCGGGGGCGGGGTCGACCGTGCGACGCGAGCGACGCGATCGTCGAACGTTTTGTCGAACGTGTTGAGACGCTGCGGCATGGTGTGCAGGCATCGCTACCTCGAAAGGGTGGGCGGCGTGGGAGAGGCCCGGGCGTGCCCGGTGAAGGGCAGTCGCTCGAGGATTGTCGGGGCGAGCGTCCCAGAGCGCGACGAGTGACCGTGGGTGGCCGCGCCGGCGACGCCTCCGCGCGTCGCCCCGCGCCGGGTCATCGGGCGATCCGGTACAATGGTGGGCCGCTCGATCCTCATGGGCAGCATCACGTACAGCAAGGAGCCGAGTGTTCGACGTCGGTGACAAAGTCGTCTATCCGCATCACGGCGCCGCCGTCGTCGAGAAGCGGGAGACCAAGGTGGCCTTCGGCCAGAAGCGCGAGTACCTGGTGCTCCGGCTCGCATACGGTGACCTCACCCTCATGGTTCCCGCAGACAACACCGAGGGAGTCGGCCTGCGAGAGGTCATCAACGACGAAGAAGTCGAAGAAGTCTTCGCCGTCCTCCGGAAGAAGGAGGCGAGGATGCCCACCAACTGGTCGCGGCGTTACAAGAACCACTCCGAGAAGCTGCGCTCGGGTGACATCTACCAGGTGGCCGAGGTGGTGCGGAACCTCTCGATCCGGGACAAGGACAAGGGCCTCTCCGCGGGCGAGAAGCGCATGCTCAGCCGGGCACGCCAGATCCTCGTGTCCGAGTTGACGTTCGCACTCGGGGTCGACGAGGAGACGGCAGAGAAGCGTCTCAACGAGGCACTGCCGTAACCGCTGCGGGCGGGATGCGGACGTCGTCCGTCTGGGCGATCGTCGTGGCGGGGGGGTCCGGCTCACGGTTCGGACGCCCCAAACAGTTCGATCTCCTCGACGGACGCCCGGTCGTCTCGTGGGCCGTGGCGTCGGCCCGCGCCGTGGCGACAGGGGTGGTCGTCGTCGTCCCTGCGGGTTCGGAGATCCCTCCGGACGCGGACATCGGCGGGGACGTCGTCGTCGAAGGCGGTCCGACCCGCTCTGCGTCCGTCCGGCGGGGCCTCGAGGCGGTGCCCGAGACGGCTGACATCGTCGTCGTCCACGACGCGGCGCGCCCCCTTGCCACGCCGGCGTTGTTCCGGGCGGTGCTCGATCCGCTGACCGACGGCGCCGGAACGACCCCCGCCGGCGTGGTCTGCGCCGTGCCGGTCGCCGACACCTTGAAGCGCCTCGCCGAGGACGGGGTGACGGTCGCGGCCACCGTCGAGCGGAGCCAGCTCGTCTCGGTCCAGACCCCGCAGGCCTTCCGGGCGGCGGTGCTGCGCCGCGCGCACGCCGGTTCGGGAGAGGCGACCGACGACGCGGCCCTCGTCGAGCGGCTCGGGGGCGTCGTCCGCGTCGTTCCTGGAGAGCGGGGGAACGTGAAGCTCACCGTGCCCGAGGACCTCGCGCTGGCAGAGGAGCTCCTGGCCGCCCGGGTGCGGGCCGAAGGGCGCCGCCGGTCACCGGCAAACGCGCCGTGACACCGCCGGGCATCAGGATCGGGCAGGGCTTCGACGTGCACCCCTTCGGCACCGACGGAGAGCGCCCGCTCGTCCTCGGGGGCGTCGTCGTTCCCGGAGTGCCAGGGCTCGTGGGCCACAGCGACGCGGACGTGCTCGCGCACGCGCTCTCGGACGCGCTCCTGGGCGCTGCGGGGCTCGGTGACATCGGGACGCATTTCCCCGACACCGACCCCGCGTTTTCGGGAGCTGACAGCATGCGGATCCTGGCCGATGTCGTCGAGCGCGTCCGGCGGGCGGGATTCCGGCCGTTGAACGCGGACACGACCGTCATCGCGGAGCGTCCGAAGCTCAGCCCCTACACGGGCTCGATGGTGGCGGCCTTGTCGGAGGTGCTCGGCGCGCCGGTCGGCGTGAAGGCGAAGCGGGGCGAGGGGCTCGGCTCGATCGGCCGGGCGGAAGGGGTCGCGTGCCTGGCCGTCGTGCTGGTGGCGGGTTGAGACCGCCGGGGCGCGACGGCCGGGGGGACCGGCGCACGCCTGCCGCCCGGGGCCGCGCCCGCTCCGGCGTCGGCCGCCGAGGCCGCGCCGGTGACGCTGAGCGTCGCGGCCCGGGCCAGGCCTCGCGGGGGGACCTCGCCGCGACGCTCGGTGGGGACCAGGTCGAGGGGCGCCGAGCGGTCCGAGAGCTCCTCGCCGCCGGGAGGCGGCCGGTGCGGTCGCTGTGGCTCGCGCAGGGGCTCGATCCCGCCCCGGTCCTCGACGAGATCGAGACGCTCGCCGCACGCCGGCACGTGCGCGTCGAGACCGTCTCGCGTGGTCGCCTCGACGCGGCGGCCAGGACCGACGCCCCCCAGGGGGTCCTCGCGCGTGCGCGGCCGATCGAGCCGGTACCCCTCGAGACGCTCTGCGACGTGGAAGGGGTTTTCCTGCTCGTGGTCGCGGGCGTCACCGATCCGCGGAACCTCGGCGCGTTGCTCCGGAGCGCGGAGTGCGCCGGTGTGACCGGCGTGGTGCTTCCCCGTCACCGCGCCGCCCACCTGTCGCCCACGGTTGCCAAGGTCGCAGCGGGCGCGGTCGAGCACCTCGATTTCGCGTTGGTGGGCGGCATCCCGAGCGCGCTCGCGCGCCTCACCCAGCTCGGCATCCTCACCCTCGGGCTCGCCGCGGACGCGCGCCGCTCGATCTACGAGGCCGACGACCCGTCCGGGCCGGTGGCGCTCGTCGTGGGGGGCGAGGAGCGTGGGCTCGCACCGCTCGTCCGGCGCCGGTGCGACGATGTGGTCGCCATTCCCCAACACGGCGCGCTCGAGTCCCTCAACGTCGGGGTCGCCGCGGCCGTTGCCTGTTTCGAGGTCGCCCGCCGTCGCACGGCGGCAGGCCGCGTCCGCCCGGGGCGACGGCGTCCGACGGGACCCCGCAACGCCGGCGGCGGCCGCCGCCCCACGAGAGACCGCGAAGACTCCGACGGGCGGTCCTTGCGCGGGTCGGGGGCGGTTGGCAGGCTGAGGACGTGACGACTCGGGGAGCGGGTCGGCAGGCCGAGCGTCCGGCCGGCCGCGGTGCGGGCCCGATCGCGGGGTCCGCGGGACCGCCCAAGGGCCCCGCCGCGGGCGGCACGCCCCCCGCGGGCGCAGGGTCGGCCAACCGGGGCCGAGGTCCGTCGTACCTCAAAGGCGGGATCGTCCTTGCGGTCGCTGTCGGGCTCGGCGCTTACCTCCTCCAGCTCGGGGCCCCGAAGGTCGGGGGGACATCTGCCGCCGCGAACTCCCCGGCGGGCTCGACATCGCTGACGGGCTCCGGTGGCTCGACGTCGACCACCACGACGGCTCCGCCCGCCTCGTCGACGACCACGACCGCCGCGAACGCCCCGTCCAAGACAGTGAAGGTCCTCGTCGCGAACGCCAGCCAGACGAACGGCGTCGCCGCCTACTACTCCGGCCAGCTCTCGTCGGACGGGTGGGGGACGCTCACGCCGATCACGGCGCTCACAGCGAGGGTGACCTCGAACGTCTACTACGCCTCGGGCGACCGGGGTTTCGCATCGACCGTGGCGTCGGAGCTCGGCCTGGCGCCGACAGCCGTCCAACCGTACGGCGGCTCGACGGCGGTGCGGAGCACCACAGGGGTCCAGATCGTCGTGATCGTGGGCAACGACCTCGCGGCGAAGGCCCACCCGGCCGGCTGACCACCCGGGCACGAGGTGCACCCCGCAGCGCTGCCGGAAGCGCTGGTCCCACTCGCTGAGCGACCCGGGGAGGCCGCGCTCTTCCTCGACTACGACGGCACCCTCGCCCCGATCGTCGCCGACCCGGCCACCGCGGCGCCTTTCCCGGGTGTCCCGCGGCTCCTCGGCGTGCTCTCGGCGCGACTCGGGACCGTCGCCGTCGTCTCCGGCCGGCCCGTGCGCTATCTGGTGGAGGTGCTCGGGCGACCCGAAGGCGTCCACCTCGCCGGGCTGTACGGGATGGAAGAAGTGGGCGGGGACGGCCGGGTCCGCGAGGACCCCGAGGCGGCGAGTTGGAGACCGGTCGTCGAAGACGTGGCGGCCGCCCTCGTCGCGTCGGCACCTGCCGGCATCGGTGTCGAGCCGAAGGGACTCACGGTGACGCTCCACTGGCGAAGGGCGCCCGGCGAGGAGAGCTGGGCCAGGGATGCTGCCGCCCGGGAGGTCGCGCGCACCGGACTCGTCCTTCAGCCCGGCCGGATGGCGCTCGAGCTGCGTCCCCCCGCGCACGCGGACAAGGGGACCGTGGTCGAGCGCCTCGCCGGTTCGCGCCCGGTCGTCGCGTACTTCGGCGACGACGTCGGGGACCTCCCCGCTTTCGCCGCGCTCGACCGCCTCGCTGCGCAAGGACGGACCGTCGCCCGGGTGGCCGTCGCTGATCCGGAGAGCCCGCACGAGCTCTCCGACGCCGCCGACGTCGTCGTGCGCTCGACCGCCGACGCCGTGGATCTCCTCGAGCGGGTCGCAGCGGCGATCGCGGGCGACCCGGCGGCCGAGGAACGGCCCGAGCCCACGCTCCGTGAGGGGAGGCGTCGGTAAGCTCGGCGCGTGCTGCCGCCGCGCGTCGACGTGCTCCTCGTCGTCGAGCCGACTGTCGCGCCGCACATCCTGGCCGCGCGGGCGAGGCGCGTCGTGCACGTGCCCGCGCGCCAGACATCACCGTCGCTCATCGGAGAGCTGCGCGGCATCATCCCCGGCCTCGTCGGGGTGGTCGGCGACGTCGGCGAGCCCGGCGACAACGACACGCTCACGCTCCTCATCGCCGACGAGGTGCACCGTGCAGGGTTCCCGACGGTGCTGTTCACGGACCATCCCGTGACCCCGCCAGCGGGCGTGACGGTCCACCCGATCACCGAACCCGGGCCACCGATGGAGGTCCGTGACAGCGTGCTCGGTCTGATCGGGGACACCCCGATCGTCCGGCTCGACCGCATCGGCCGGGACCTGCCGTGCCACCTTCTCGCGAAGCTCGAGTACCTGAACCCCGGCGGGAGCGTGAAGGACCGGCCCGCCCGGGCGATGCTCGACGCCGCGGAGGCCGCCGCTCTCCTCTCGCGGGGCGGCACGATCGTCGAGCCGACGTCGGGCAACACGGGCGTCGGGCTCGCGATGGTGGCGGCCATCCGGGGGTACCGGTGCATCTTCACCGTCCCCGACAAGGTCGCAGAAGAGAAGCGCCAGCTCCTCCGCGCCTTCGGGGCCGAGGTGGTCGTCTGCCCGACCACCGTGCCGCCCGAGCACCCCGACTCGTACTACTCGGTGGCCGAGCGGCTCACGGCCGACACGCCGGGAGCCTTCCAGCCCAACCAGTACCGCAACCCGGCCAACCCGGCGTCGCACCTGGCGACGACCGGCCCCGAGATCTGGCGCCAGACCGCCGGTCGGATCACGCACTTCGTCGCCGGCGTGGGCACCGGCGGGACGATCAGCGGCGCCGGACGGTTCCTCAAGTCGAAGAACCCCGACGTGTTGGTGATCGGCGCCGACCCGGAGGGGTCGATCTACTCGGGCGGTGGTGGGCGGCCGTACCTCGTCGAGGGCATCGGTGAGGACTTCTGGCCCGAGACCTACGACGGGTCCGTCGTCGACCAGGTGGTGCCGGTATCGGACCGGGACTCTTTCCTCACCGCCCGCCGGATCACCCGTGAGGAGGGCATCCTCGCCGGCGGCTCGACCGGGACGGCGGTCTGGGCCGCCCTCGAGGTCGGAAAGAGCCTCGGCCCCGACGACGTGGTGGTCGTCCTCATCCCCGACTCGGGCCGCGGGTACCTCACGAAGCTCTACGACGACGGGTGGATGGCGGACCACGGCTTCGTGCGTGGCGAAGGCGCCACCGCGGAGAACGTCCTCGCCGCCAAGCAGGGGCGGCTGCCGCAGCTCGTGCACGTCCACCCCGACGAGACGGTGCGGACCGCGATCGCGATCCTCGACGAGTACAACGTGTCGCAGATGCCGGTCGTCAAAGCGGAGCCTCCCCTCGCGCTGGCAGAGGTCGTCGGGTCGGTCTCCGACCGCCTGCTCCTCGAACGCACCCTCCGGCACCCCGAGGCCTTCGACGAGCCGGTCGGGTCCGTGATGGAGCCCCCGCTCGTCACCGTCGGCCTCGGCGAGACGGCCGAGTACGTCGCCGGGCGGCTCCAGACGGCGCCGGCCGTGCTCGTCCTCGACGGGGGCCACCCCGTCGGGATCCTCACGCGCTCGGACCTCCTCGGCTACCTCGAGCGGGCGGGGACGTGACCGAGATCGGCGGCGACGCCTTCGAGACGCTCGCCATCCACGCGGGCCAGCCGCCGGACCCCCTGACGGGCTCCGTCGTTCCCGCCATCCACCTCGCCACGACCTTCGCCCAGTCGGAGGTCGGCGTGCACAAGGGGTTCGAGTACAGCCGCACCGGCAACCCGACGCGCGCCGCGCTCGAGACGTGCGTCGCCGCCCTCGAGGGCGCCGCGTTCGGCCGGGCGTTCGCGAGCGGCCTCGCCGCCGAGGACGCGGTCCTGCGGCTGCTCGCCCCAGGCGACCACATCGTCGTCGGCGACGACGTCTACGGCGGCACGTACCGTCTGCTCGCGCAGGTGCACGCGCGCGCCGGCCTCGAGCTCACGCCGGCGCGGCTCGACGATCCCGCTGCGGTCCGGCAGGCGTGGCGTCCGACCACCCGCCTGCTCTGGGTCGAGACGCCGTCGAACCCCTACCTGCGCATCGCCGACATCGCCGCGCTCGCCGACCTCGCACACCGACACGGTGCGTTGCTCGTCGTCGACAACACCTTCGCGACCCCGTACCTGCAGCGACCTCTCGCCCACGGCGCGGACGTCGTCGTCCATTCGACGACCAAGTACCTCGGTGGCCACAGCGACGTCGTCGGAGGGTTCGTGGCGACGGGCGACGAGGAACTCGCCACGCGGATCGCCACCCTCCAGAACTCCGTCGGCGCGGTGCCGAGCCCCTTCGACTGCTTCCTCCTCCTGCGCGGCGTGAAGACGCTCGCCGTCCGGATGGACCGGCACTCGTCGAACGCCGCCCGGGTGGCCGAGATGCTGCGCGCGCACGGCGCGGTCGAAGAGGTCTTCTACCCGGGCCTCCCCGGCCATCGGGGCCGGGACACGGCGGCGCGCCAGATGCGCAGCTTCGGCGGGATTGTGTCCTTCACCGTCAGGGGCGGCGAGCCGGCCGCGTTGAAGGTGGCGCAGTCGACGCGGCTCTTCACGCTGGCCGAGTCGCTCGGGGCCGTCGAGTCGCTGATCGAGCACCCGCACCGCATGACCCACGCGTCCGTGACCGGCTCGCCGCTCGAGGTGGACCCCGCGCTCCTGCGCCTCTCGGTCGGCCTCGAGGACGTGGGCGACCTGATCGACGACCTCGAGCGGGCCCTCGCCTCGGCGAGCGCGTAGATCGTCTGCCGAGTCAGCCCCGCCCGGCGACGGCTGCGACCCCGGCCGCCACCTCGAGCTGGCGGTCCAGCCAGTCGGCGGCCGTCGCCCCCCGGACGGCGGAGCGGATCGCCTCGGCACGCGCCGTGCGCTCCGCCGGCTCCATCGACAACGCGCGGTCGAGGGCGTCGGCCGTGTCGGTGACGTCGAAGGGGTTCACGCCGACAGCGGCCTCGGCGAGCTCCTCCCACGCCCCCGCCTCGCGGGACAGGACGAGCACGCCGTCGTTGGTGTTGACGAGCGGGCCTTCCTTGGCGACGAGGTTCATCCCGTCGCGCACCGGGTTCACGAGCAGGACGTCGTAAAGCCCGAGGGCCGCCATCGAGCGGGCGCGGTCGTCGGCGACGCTCAGGATGACGGGCTGCCAGTCGGCGGTGCCCCAGGTCTCGTTCAGCCGCTCGGCGGTGTGCTCGACCTCGGAGCGGTACGCGAGGTAGTCCGCGAGCCCTTCACGCGACGGGTAGGCCAAGGTCAGCATCACGACCCGGCCCCGCCACTGCGGGCGGGTCACGAGCAGCTCGTCGAGCGCCCACAACCCGCGCAGGATGTTCTTCGACAGCTCCACCCTGTCGACGCGCACGATCAGGCGACGGCCGGCCGTCTGCTCCCGCAGCGAGTCCCGGGCCTCGGCGACCGCCTGCGATGCGGCCTCTTCGGCGAGCGCGCCCGGGTCCGGCCCGAGCCCGGCAACGAAGGTGGGCGGCGCCGCACCCGTCCCCGCCGCCGCGGCGAGCGCCCGGTCGGCGAACGCCGCGCGGAAGGCGGCCTCCCAGCGCGCCGTGTGGAACCCGCACGCGCCGAAGGCGGCCATGCCCGCCAGGAGCTCGCCGGCCGCTCCCGACGGGAGCACACGCACCATCGAAGGGTCGGCGAAGGGCGTGTGCGAGAAGTGCACGGTGCGCAGGTCCGGACGCTTGGGGCGCAGCGCCTCGCCGACGAGCGCGAGGTGGTAGTCCTGCACGAGCACCCGGGCGCCGTCGGGCGCGACCTCGGCCGTGACGTCGGCGAACCGGCGGTTCACCTCCCGGTACGCGTCCCACGCCTCCCGAAAGCGCCGGTCGGGGCGCGGGCGGCGGGCGAGGTCCCAGAGGTGGTGGTGGCAGAACCACAGCGCCGCGTTCGACACGACGTCGTACGCCATGCGGTACAGGTCCTGCTCGGGCTCGACGGTGACGACGCGCAGGCCCTCTTCGCTCATGAGGCCCCGGGCCGCCGCCCGCCGGTCCGCGTCGCTCATCGCGGCGGCCACCCACGTCGCGCCCGACCCCGAGAGGAGCGGACGGAGCGTCGCGGCGAGGCCGCCGCCGGTCCCCGCCTCTTCGAGCGCCCCGTCGTCGCCCTCCCGGAACGACCGGGGGCCCCGGTTCGAGACGACGACGACATCCTGCACGACGGACGACGCTACCGAGTCGGCCCGCCGACGCGCTCGAGCGCGGCGCGCAGGACCTCGACCGCCTGCGGACGCAGCTCGTCGAGGGTCCGGTTGCGGTGGATCCTCGTCCCGAGGTCGACCTGGGCGATCGAGGAGGCGCCGAAGTCCGCGGCGACGTCGATGAGGAGGCCGATCTCGACGCCGTAGCCGTCGGCGAACCCGACCTTCTCGAACACGGTGCGGGGGGCGGCGGTCTCCCCGGCAAGGGGCTGCCGGACGGTCGCGAGGTCCGGGAAGAGGACCTCGATGAGCGGCCGGGCGACCAGTTCGTTGACGCGGCCGCCGCCCGTCGGCGTGTCGCCGAGCGGACGCTCGTAGAAGCCCTTCACGAGCGACGCGTCGGCCGTCACGATCGGCCCGACGAGGTTCGTCACGAAGCTGGGCGTGACGTTCTGCACGTCGGCGTCGAGGTACACGACGAGGTCGCCGGTGGTCGCGACGAGTCCCGCGCGCATCGCGCCGCCCTTTCCGACGCGTTCGGGCAACTGCACGACGCGCGCTCCGGCGCGCCGAGCGACGCTCGCCGTCGCGTCGCTCGACCCGTCGTCGACGACGACCACGTCGTCGACGAGCGGCGACGCCCCGAGCGCGGCGGCGACGACGCGCCCGACGGTCGCCTCCTCGTCGTGGGCGGGGATGCAGACCGTGACGGTGCGCTGGCCCTTCGCGTCGGTCACGAGCGAAGGGGGGAAGGCTCCGGCGTCGAAGGTCGTGACCACGGCGCATGATTGTTGCCCAAGTCCTGCGGCGGCGACGAAACGAGAGCCCCGAAACGGGAGAACCCGACTTGCAACGAGCGCCGGAATCGGCGACCATGGCGGCGATTCATCAAGAGCGGCTGAGGGACGGGCCCTGCGACGCCGCGGCAACCAGTGCGAAGGCACCAGGTGCCAATGCCCGTTCGATGAGGAGGTCATCGTGGACCATTGGTTGGAGCTTCGCTGTCGCGAGTGCGGTCGCAGCTTCCCGCTCGAGGCGCTGCACGCGTGCGACTGGTGCTTCGGGCCGCTCGAGGTCGCGTACGACTACGCGCGCGTCGCGGCGCGGATCAGCCGTGAACGCATCGCCGCAGGGCCGGCCTCGATCTGGCGCTACCGTGACCTATTGCCGGTGGAGGACGAGTCGCCAGTCGACCTCGGCGCCGGGTGGACGCCGCTCGTGCGCGCCGAGCGCCTCGCGGCCGAGCTCGGCCTGCGAGCGGTCTGGATCAAGGACGACACCGCCAACCCGACCGGCTCGTTCAAGGACCGGGTCGTGTCCGTCGCGCTCACCAAAGCCCGCCAGCTGGGCTTCAAGGTCGCAGCGTGCGCGTCGACCGGCAACCTCGCGAGCGCCGTCGCCGCACACGCAGCGCGCGCCGGCATGCGCTCGGTCGTCATCGTGCCGAAGGACCTCGAGCGGGCGAAGGTCGCGATGGCCGCCGTCTACGGCGGGACCGTCGTCGCGGTCGACGGCAACTACGACGCGGTCAACCGCCTGTGTGCCGAGCTCGCGAGCGAACACCCCGCGTGGGCCTTCGCCAACGTGAACCTGCGCGCGTACTACGCGGAAGGGTCGAAGACGCTCGCCTTCGAGATCGCCGAACAGCTCGGTTGGCGCGCCCCGGACCACGTCGTCGTCCCGGTCGCCTCCGGGAGCCAGCTCACGAAGGTCGCAAAGGGCTTCACCGAGCTCGGCGCCGTCGGCCTCCTCGAGGAGTCCGGGGACGTCCGGGTGTCGGGCGCGCAGGCCGAGGGGTGCTCGCCGGTCGCGACGGCCTTCGCCGAGGGCGCCGACGTGGTGCGCCCGGTCCGGCCGTCGACGATCGCCAAGTCGCTCTCGATCGGCGACCCGGCGGACGGCTGGTACGCGCTCGAGGCCGTGCGGCGGTCGGGCGGTGCCGTGGGCGCGGTGAGCGACGAGGAGATCCTCGACGCGATCGGCCTCCTCGCCCGGACCGAGGGCATCTTCGCCGAGACCGCGGGAGGCGTGACCATCGCCGTCCTCGCCAAGCTGGCCGCGGCGGGCGTCGTTCGTCGGGACGAGACGGTCGTTGCGATCGTGAGCGGGCACGGGCTGAAGACCGTCGAAGCGCTCTCCGCGACGGTCGGCCCCACGGCGACCGTCGCCCCCCGTCTCTCGGACTTCGAAGCGGCGGTGGCAGACCCGTGCCGGTGACCGTCCGGGTGCCGACGCAGTTGCGGGCGCTCACCGGGGGCGCCGGTGAGGTCAGCGTTGCCGGGGCGACGGTGGGGGAGGCGCTGCGCGCGCTGGACGCCGCGCACCCGGGTCTCGGGGAACGGGTCTTCGACGGCGACGGTCGCCTCCGGCGGTTCGTGAACGTCTTCGTCGCAGAGGAGGACATCCGTTTCACCGACGGCCTCGAGACGCCGGTCTCAGAAGGGGAGACGGTCTCGATCGTGCCGGCGGTGGCCGGGGGCTGAGGAGACCGGGCCAGACCACGACGCCCGGTCGGCGACACCCGCGCACGCCACGCGCGCGGCCTCCCGTCCTCTTCCGGGCTCTTTCGACGCCCCGGCCAGGGGCGGTTGACGCCTGCCCCGCGGAGTGGTTTCCTGTTAGCACTCGACGAATGAGAGTGCTAACAGATCTGGTACCCTGTCGGCCGAAGCGAAAAATCCGCAGGAACCAGAAGGACAACGAAGGAGACGACCACCAATGCCCAAGCTGATCGCCTTCGACGAAGACGCCAGGCGGGCGCTCGAGACCGGCATGAACAAGCTGGCCGACGCCGTCCGGGTGACCCTCGGCCCGAAGGGCCGCAATGTCGTGCTCGACAAGAAGTGGGGAGCCCCGACGATCACCAACGACGGCGTCTCGATCGCAAAGGAGATCGAGCTCGAGGACCCCTACGAGAGGATCGGGGCCGAGCTCGTCAAGGAAGTTGCCAAGAAGACCGACGACGTCGCCGGTGACGGCACGACGACGGCCACCGTCCTCGCCTGGGCGATGGTGCGCGAGGGCCTCCGCAACGTGGCGGCCGGCGCGAACCCGATGTCGCTCAAGAAGGGCATCGAGGCGGGCGTCGAGGAGGCCGTGAACGCCATCCACGGCATCGCCAGGGAGACCGAGTCGAAGAGCCAGATCTCCCAGGTCGCCGCCATCTCCGCGGCCGACACCGAGATCGGCGAGATGATCGCCGAGGCGATCGACAAGGTCGGCAAGGACGGCGTCATCACCGTCGAGGAGTCCCAGACCTTCGGGATGGAGATGGACCTCGTCGAGGGCATGCGCTTCGACAAGGGCTACATCTCGCCGTACTTCGTCACGGACCCCGAGCGCATGGAGGCCGTCCTCGAGGACGCCTACATCCTGCTCGTCGGCTCGAAGATCTCGGCCGTACGCGATCTGCTCCCCGTGCTCGAGAAGGTGATGCAGACGGGCAAGCCGCTCGCGATCATCGCCGAGGACGTCGAGGGCGAGGCGCTCGCGACGCTCGTCGTGAACAAGATCCGCGGGACCTTCAAGAGCGCGGCGGTCAAGGCCCCCGGCTTCGGGGAGCGCCGCAAGGCCATGCTCCAGGACATGGCGATCCTCGCCGGTGGCCAGGTCGTCACCGAAGAGGTCGGCCTGAAGCTCGAGAACGTCGGGCTCGACCTGCTCGGGCGTGCCCGCAAGGTCGTCGTCACCAAGGACGAGACCACGATCGTCGAGGGCGCCGGCTCCGATACCGACATCAAGGGCCGCATCAACCAGATCAAGGCCGAGATCGAGAACACCGACTCGGACTACGACCGTGAGAAGCTCCAGGAGCGGCTCGCCAAGCTGTCCGGTGGCGTGGCGGTCATCAAGGTCGGCGCTGCGACCGAGGTGGAGCTCAAGGAGAAGAAGCACCGCATCGAGGACGCGGTCTCGACCACCAAGGCGGCCATCGAAGAGGGCGTCGTCCCCGGCGGCGGCGTCGCGCTCCTGCGGGCGCAGACGAACGTCACCGAGCGCGCCGAGAAGCTCGAGGGCGACGAGGCGACCGGGGCCCGGATCGTGGCCCGTTCGCTCGAGGAGCCGTTGAAGCAGATCGCGGTCAACGCCGGCCTCGAGGGCGGCGTCGTCGTCGACAAGGTGCGGAACCTCAAGTCCGCAGAAGGCCTGAACGCGGCCACCGGCGAGTACGGCGACCTGTTCGCCGACGGCGTCATCGACGCGGCCAAGGTCACGCGCTCGGCGCTGCAGAACGCAGCCTCGATCGCCGGTCTCTTCCTCACGACCGAGGCCGTCATCGTCGACAAGCCCGAGGAGAAGGCTCCGGCGATGCCCGGCGGCGGGATGGAGGACTTCTAGTCCGCCGGCTCGGCCGACCCCGAAATCGGACGTACGCGAAACGAGGGCACCCTTCGGGGTGCCCTCGTCGCGCGTCCGGAGTGACGCACGGACGTGGCGATCGGGCGTCCGGTCCGTAAGCTGACGGCGATGGACGACGAGCTCTCCGCCCAGGCTGCCGTCGGCTGGGGCGTGCTGCACCTCTTCTGCCGGGTGCCGCCCGGGGGCGCCGTCGACTCCGCCGCAGTGCTCGCCGCCGAGGAAGAGGCCGTCAAGGTCGGGGACCAGGTCGTCGCGGCGGCGATGCTCGGGCACAAGGCGGACGTGGGCTTCATGGTCCTGTCCGAGGAGCTGTGGCGCCTCCGTCGGTTCCAGAGCGCGGTGCAGGCGGCCGGGCTCGAGGTCGCCGGGTCCTACGTCTCGCTCACCGAGGTCTCCGAGTACGCGGCCGGGGCGCCGGAGTCCCTGCGCGAGGCGCGCCTGCACCCGAGGCTTCCCCCCGACGGCAAGCGGGCGTTCTGCTTCTATCCGATGTCGAAGGCGCGCGGCAACGTCCACAACTGGTACACGCTCGATTACGACGAGCGTCGAGAGTTGATGATGGGCCACGGCAAGGTCGGCCGGACCTTCGCCGGAAGGGTGCTCCAGGTCGTGACCGGCTCGGTCGGCCTCGACGACTTCGAGTGGGGGGTGACGCTCTTCGCCGTGCACCCCGACGACCTGAAGGACTGCGTGTACCAGATGCGCTTCGACACCGCCTCCGCCCTCTACGCGGAGTTCGGGCCCTTCTACACCGGCATGGTGGCCGACCTCGCGGACGTCCTCGCTGCGACGGTCGGCGGGTGACCCGGTCGGACGCCGTGCCCGCACGAACCGGGCCCGCCCTGCCTGCACTCGGCACCCTCGAGTCGGTGCTCGCCCGGACCGGCCCCGTCGTCGTCGCCTTCAGCGGCGGCGCGGACTCCGCCTTCCTGGCGGTCGCCGCCCAGCGCGCCCTCGGGGCCGGACGGGTCCTGTGCGTGACCGCCGTCTCCGCGTCGCTCGGCGCCGAGGAGACGGAACACTGCGCCGGCGTCGTCCGGGAGTGGGGCCTCCGGTGGCGGACGGTCGAGACCGCCGAGATGGACGACCCGGTCTACGTCCGGAACGGACCTGACCGCTGCGCCCGGTGCAAAGAGGCGCTCATGGACGCGCTCGCGCCGATCGCCGACGAGGAGGGCGCGACCGTCGTCCTCGGTGTGAACCGGGACGACCTCGGCGACCACCGGCCCGGCCAGGCGGCCGCGGCCGGCAGGGGAGCGCGGTTCCCGCTCGTCGAGGCGGGATTCACGAAGGCCGACGTGCGGGAGTGGTCGCGCCGGATCGGCCTGTCGACCTGGGACCGCCCGGCGGCGCCGTGCCTGTCGTCGAGGATCCCCTACGGCACCCCCGTCACCTTCCAGACGCTGCGCTCGGTGGACGAGGCGGAGTCGGGGCTGCGGGCGCTCGGTTTCCGCGAGGTCCGGGTGCGCCACCACGGCAGCGTGGCGCGCGTGGAAGTCGGCGAGACCGATCTCGACGAGGCGCTGGCCCGGCGCGACGAGGTGGTCTCGGTCGTACGCGCGGCCGGCTACGCGTTCGTGGCGCTCGACCTCGAAGGGTTCCGATCGGGCGGTCTGAACCGTCTAGTCGCGCCGGGTGCGCGGCAGCTGCCAGCCGGCTGAGGAGACCCGGCGCCGCTCGTAGAAGACGCAGCCCTCCGGGCAGGCGAAGGGCAGCGCTTCGTTCGCGGCGAGTTTGCAGCGTTCCACGCGCTCCCCGCCCCGCGTCGTCTGCATCACGTAGTGGCGGCAGTCCTCGTTCACGGCCACGCCACGAAACGGTAGCGGGGCATCGCCGGTTGCGGCGGTCACCCGGGGCCGTGTCCCCTCCGGGTGCCGGGCGGTAGCGTCGGGCACGATGCCAGACCAGGTCGTCCCGACCCGGACGCTCCTGCGGTGGGCCGAGAGCCTCGCCGCGACCGCGAAGACCGGGCTCGGCTTCAGCGAGAGCCTGTACGAGCGGGAGCGGTTCGAAGAGATCCTGCGGGTGGCGGCCGACATCCGGGTCGCCGCAGCGGAGAGCCCCGACCACGCCGAGGACGCGGCCGGACTGGTCGAAGAGTGGCTGGGACAGGTCGGCGAAGGCGTCCCCGGCTACGTCACGCCCAAGGTCGCGGTCGGCGCGGCGGTGGGCAACGACCGCGGCGAGCTCCTCCTCATCCAGCGGGCGGACTCGGGCGTGTGGCTGTACCCGACCGGATGGTGCGACGTGGGCTACTCGGCCGCCGAGGTGGTCGTGAAGGAGGTCCGAGAGGAGACGGGGATCGAGGTCGAGCCGGTGCGCCTGATCGCGGTGCTCGACGGCCTCCGCCTCGGCTTCACCCGGATCCCGCTCTACTCGCTCGTCTTCCACTGCAAGGCGGTCGGCGGCGAGCTCGAAGCGCACCCCCTCGAGTGCCGCGACGTGGGCTGGTTCGGTCCCGACGGGCTGCCGTCGCCGCTCGTCGGCTACGAGCGCTGGGGCGAGCACGTCTTCGCCGCGATCCACGGGGAGCACCGAGACGTCCTCTACGACCGGGTCCGCGAGCCCCTGTGGCGCCAGCCCGCGGAGCCGTGAGCCGGCCGCGACCGTGACCGTGACCGTCGAGCGGGTGGCCGTCGCCGACGAGGAACTGGTCGAGGCGATGGCGCGGCTCGTGCCCCAGCTCTCGCGCAGCGCGCCTGTGCCGACCGCCTACGAGCTCGAAGCGATCGTCGAGTCGCCCGCGACGACGCTCTTCGTCGCCCGGCAGGCGGACGGGTCGATCGTGGGTTCCCTCACGCTGGCCGTGTTCCGGATCCCGACGGGACTGCGGGCGTGGATCGAAGACGTCGTGGTCGAAGAGACCGCGCGGGGTGGGGGGATCGGAGTGGCACTCGTGGACGCCGCGCTCGAGCAGGCGAGGGCCGAAGGTTGCCGGACGGTCGATCTCACGTCCCGGCCCGATCGCGAGGCGGCCAACCGCCTCTACCTGAAGATGGGCTTCACCCAGCGCGCCACGAACTGTTACCGCTACGGCCTGTCCTCGCCGACGCGCTGAACCGCCCCGCCGTTCCGAGGACGCCGACGACGCCGCCTCACCCCATCGAGTCGAGCACCTGACGCACGACGTCGAGTGTGGTCTCGGGGTGGAGGATCGCCAGGCGTGCGACCGGCTCGCCCTCCCAGATGGTCGGAACGACGAGCGCGACCTGGTCCGCGAGCAGCCGGGCCGACCACTCGTCGTAGTCGTCGCGCGTCCAGCCGGGACGACGGAAGAGGACGATCGAGAGTTCCGGCTCGCGCACGACCTCGGTGTGGGGGCACGCCCTGATCAACGCCGCGGCGTCGCGGGCCGTCGCCAGGGCCGCCTCGACCGCCCGGCGGTACGCGTCGGTGCCGTGGACCGCGAGCGAGAACCACAGCGGCATGCCGCGGGAGCGGCGGGAGAGCTGGAACGCGTAGTCGGTCGGGTTCCAGGGCTCGGCGCCACCGCCCCTGCCGCCCGCAGGGGGTTGTCCTGGCGGACGTGGCGCGGTGCGGAACACCGAGAGGTACGCCGCGTCCTGCGTGTGGACGGCCTTCGCGAGCGTCGGGTCCCGGTACAGCAACGCCGCGCAGTCGTAGGGCGCGAACAGCCACTTGTGCGGGTCGATCACGAGCGAGTCCGCCTGCTCGATACCGCTGAAGAGCTCACGTGCGCTCGGGGAGAAGAGCGCCCCGCCGCCGTACGCCGCGTCGACGTGGAACCAGATCCCGCGCTCGTGTGCCACCCGGCCGACGCCGGCGAGGTCGTCGACGATGCCCGCGTTGGTGGTCCCGCCGGTGGCCACGACCGCGACGACCGGACCCGCGCCGGAGGGGTCGTCGGCGTCGAGCGCGGCCGCGAGCGATTCGCCGGTCAGTCGGTGGTCCGAGGTCGGGACGAGCCAGGGTTCCGCGCCGAGGATGTGGATCGCCTTCGTGACCGACGAGTGCGCCTCCGCGCTGACGGCGATCCGCAACGGCCCCGACACGCCGTGACGCGTGCCCACGACGGGCTCGTCGCCGTGACCGGTCAGCGCCGTGTCGCGGGCGACGAGGAGGGCGGAGAGGTTGGCGGCCGAGCCCCCGGACACGAAGGCGCCGCCCGCCTCGGGCGGCAGGCCCGCCAGCTCGGCGAGCAGGCCGAGCACCTGGTTCTCTGCGGCCACCGCGCCGGCGGCGAGGAGCCACGACGTCCCGTTCAACGAGCAGGACGACACCACCATGTCGAAGAGCAACGCGGCCTTCGTCGGTGCCGCCGGGATGAACGACAAAAAGCGCGGGCTGTCGATCGAGACGACGGCGGTCTGGAGGGATTCCGCGAAGAGGTCGAGGACCTTCCCGGGGTCGTTCCCGGCCGACCCGATGAGGCCGTCGAGCAACCCGCTCCAGTCGGTCGCGTAGCCGCCGTAGTCGAGCGGGACGGGGTCGAGCGCGAGCCGTTCCCTGCAGTAGTCGAGCACCAGGTCCGTGGTCCGCTCGTCGAAGACGAACATCGGGTTCCGCATGCAGCCAGCATCGCGCCGGGTGTCGTCCGGCGCCCTTTCAGCCTCCCGCCATAGCCTGGAACGGCCATGCACTTCGTGATCATCGGCGGAGGACCCGCCGGGACCCAGGCGGCGATGGTCGCCGCCCGCCTCGGTGTCGAGGTCACCGTGGTCGAGCGAGAGATCGTGGGCGGCGCAGCGGACCTGTGGGACTGCATCCCGTCCAAGGCCATGGTCGCAACGGGCGGCGCGATGTCCTACCTCGCCAGATCAGCCGGAATGGGCCTCGTCCCCGTCGAGCCGGTCCTCGACCTCGAACGGCTCCGCCACCGGATCGAGTCGATCACCGAACGGCTCCAGCGCTCGACCCAGTCGATCCTCGAGAGTCAGCAGGTCCGGATCGTCCGCGGCGTGGGCAGGCTGGCCGACGCGCACACGGTCGTGGCGGAGACGGCCGACGGGACCGAGGAGCTCGAGGCCGACGCGGTGCTGCTCTCGACGGGGAGCCGGCCGCGGGTCCCGCCTTGGGCACCGATCGACGGCGACCGGGTGCTCACCACGCGCGACGCCTACCCGCCCAAGGAGCTTCCGGGACACCTCGTCGTCATCGGTTCGGGCGTGACGGGCGTCGAGTTCGTGCACATGTTCTCGTCGCTCGGCTCGGAGGTCACGCTCATCGTGAGCCGCCAGCAGGTCCTGCCGGGCAAGGACCCCGAGGTCGCCGCCGTCCTCGAGGAGAATTTCCTCCGGCGGGGCGTCAAGCTGATGAAGGGTGCCAGGGCCACGACCGTCGAGCCGGCGACGGGAACGGTCACCGTCCGCTGCGACGACGGCCGGGTCGCGCACGGCACGCACGCGCTCCTCGCCATCGGGTCGGTCCCGGGCTCGGAGGGGCTGGGCCTCGAGCACGCGGGCGTGGACGTGGACGAGCACGGCTACGTCCCGGTCAACCGGCACTGCCAGACGAACCTGGCGCACATCTACGCGGCCGGCGACCTCTCGGGGAAGCTGCCCCTCTCCTCGGTCGCCGCGATGCAGGGCCGCAAGGTTGCCGAGCACGTCGCCGTCGGCCACACGGTCGCCCACCGCCACCTGAACTACGACAAAGCCCCCTCCGCGATCTTTACCGACCCCGAGATCGCCGACGTCGGCCTGGCTGAGGCGGACGCATTCGCCGAGGGACGCAAGGTGCGCGTGACGAAGGTCCCGTTCGCCGCGACGGCCAAGGCGCTCATCAACGACGACGCCCGCGGCTTCGTGAAGATCGTGTCCGACCCGGCGACCGGCGTGGTCCTCGGCGGCTCGATCGTCGGCCAGCACGCCGCCGAGCTCATCTCCGTCGTCGCACTTGCCGTCACGGCGGGACTGCGTGTCCACGACATCGCGGAGAGCATGCTCGTCCACCCCACGCTCGCGGAAGCTCTCGCCGAGGCCGCGGAATAGCGGCAGCTACGCGAGCGTCGTCCCGCCGGCGAAGGTGGTCCCGACGCTGCGCCAGTAGCCGCCGATCATCTCGCGCGGCGAGATCCTCGTGAGCTCCTCGACGGGCGAGGCGAACAGCTCCAGTTCGGCGTCCCCGCGATAGGCGGGACCGAGCTCGACGTCGACGCCGCGCATCGTCACGACGTCGGAGACCGCGTCGGTCCCGTCGGCCTCGATGCGCGGGAGCCAGCGGTTGTGCAGCATCGGCAACGCGTTGACGAACCCGGCCCCCTCGGACGGTCCGGTGATCGTGAAGCGCGCCTCGGCGAGCCTGCGGTCGTAGGCGGCGAGCGTCGCCCCGAACCGGCCGCCCGGCTCGAGGCGCGGCCCCGCCCTGCCGACGGTCACCGGACGGGTCAGGTGGATCGACCCGAGCTTCTTCGGATACCCCTGCAGGTGGCCACGGGCCAGTGCGAAGTCCGTGTCCACCCAGATGTAGACGCAACGCGACCACAGCTGGTCCATGTACCGGCACCGCACCACGAAGAAGGCTTCCTTGTACTGGAGCCGGACGGGGTCGAGGATCTCTTCGAAGGTGTCGGAGCACGACTGCCAGTCCGCGACGACGAACGCGACCGCGCCGGGGTCCTCGTCTTGGCGCGGCGGTTCCAAGGGGTCCGGCAGGAGCTCTGCGACCGCAGCGGGGTCGGTGCGGTACTCGATCGTGAGGAGGTCGCCCGAGTAGTGCCACGGCGGCGGCGGCAGCAACGACGAGGCGCCGGTGGCCGTCCGGGGGAAGAGGAAGCCTTTGAGCCGCGGCACGGGCGTACCGTATCTTGCGCCGTCATGGACAGGTCCGAGACCCGCCGGATCCTCCTCGACGGCGCCGTCGCCGAAGTCCGGGCGGAGGGCGGCCGGCTCGTGGCCGACGACGGTCGGTCCGTCGACGCCGACGCCGCGGTGCACCTGCCTCCGTGTGTCCCCACGAAGATCGTCTGCGTCCACCTGAACTACCGGAGCAGGGTCGAGGAGTTCATGATCACGATCGGCTCGACGCCGACCTTCTTCCACAAGCCCGTCTCCGCGCTGAACGCGCACCGGGGTCACGTGGTGCGCCCCGAGCGGTGCAGGTGGCTGAACTACGAGGGCGAGATCGCGATCGTCATCGGCGAGACGTGCCGCAACGTCGCGCCCGCCGACGCCGGCCGCCACATCGCGGGCTACACCGTCGCCAACGACTACGGCCTCCACGACTTCCGCGACACCGACGCCGGGTCGATGCTGCGCGTGAAGGGCTCCGACACGTTGTGCCCCCTCGGCCCCGGGCTGGTCCGAGGGTGGGACTTCCACGGCAAGGCCATCGAGACGACCGTGAACGGCCGGGTCGTCCAGTCCGGCAACACGGACGAGATGGTGTGGGACATGCACTACCTCGTCGCCGACATCGCGCGGACCATCACGCTCGTCCCCGGTGACGTCATCTTGTCGGGGACCCCCGCAGGGTCGCGGCCCGTCGAGCCGGGAGACGTGGTGGCGGTCAGCGTCGAGGGGCTCGGGACCCTCACGAACACGATCGTGGCGGGCCCCGTCCCGATCCGAGAGGACGTCGGGGCGCAACCGTCGTCGTCCGAGGAGGTCGTCTCGACCGCCCTCGGCGGGGACTGGGAGTTCCGCGGGATCCGGCCGCCCCAAAGATCCTGAACAACCGGGGCTGCGCTCCGGGCGTAAATTCGGGGGGTGCCCAGCCGGTTCGTGAGCGAGGACCCCGACGAACTGGTCCAGGCCGAACGCGACGTCCGCGCCCGGATCGGGGACCTGCCCTTCGACTTCGACGCCATGGCCGCCATCTCGAACATCTACCGTGCCGCGAACGTCGTGCGGAACCACATGGAACACAAGGTCCTCGCCGACTACGACCTGTCGTGGGGCGCGTTCACGGTCATGTTCGTGCTCTGGATCTGGGGGGAGCAGGAGACCCGCCACCTCGCAGCCGAGGCGGGCGTCACCAAGGGCACGCTGACCGGGGTGCTCAAGACCCTGGAGCGGCGCGGCTTCGTCCGGAGGTACCCGCACCCGGTCGACGGTCGCCTCGTCCTCGTCCGCCTCGAGCCCGCCGGGCGCGACGCGATCTGCGACCTCTTCCCGCGCTTCAACCGGGAAGAGGCCTTCGCCAGCTCGAATCTCTCCTCCGAGGAGCGGACCGAGCTCGCCGGGCTCCTCCGAGTGATCGTCCGGACCGTCGGCAACGCGTGAGCGGCAGCCCGGGTCCCGGGCGCCGGACGTTAGTTTGGGGGCGAACGGTCGGCTGAAGGGGTTGCGATGTCCGTCACGGTTGCAGGCGTCGAGGTAGCGCTCGACCACTACATCGGCGGTGAGCGGGTCGCGTCCGCTGCGCGCTTCGACGACGTCAGCCCCATCGACGAGCGTGTCATCGGATCGGTCGCCAAGGGCGGACCCGAAGAGGCGCGGCTCGCGGTCGACGCCGCGCTCGAAGGCTTCGAGAAGTGGGGCCGGACGTCGCCCGCCGAGCGCGCCGCAGCGCTCCACCTGGTCGCCGACGGGGTGGAGCGGCGGATCCCGCAGCTGGCCGCGGTCGAGACCGAGGACAACGGGTCGCTCCTGCGGTCGCACCTGCGTGGTGTGATGCCGCGGGTCGTGCACAACTTCCGGTTCTTCGCGGACTGGCTCACCCAACTCGGCCACGACGACTTCGAGACCCGGGAACACCGGAACCACGTGAGCTGGGACCCGGCCGGCGTGGCCGTGCTCATCACCCCGTGGAACGCCCCGCTCATGCTCGAGACCTGGAAGGTCGCGCCAGCGCTCGCCGCCGGCGACACCGTCGTGCTGAAGCCCGCGGAATGGTCGCCGCTCACGGCCTCGCTCCTGGCGGACATCACCGCCGAAGCGGGGCTCCCGCCCGGTGTCTTCAACGTCGTCCAGGGGCCGGGCGAGGACGTCGGCGACGCGCTCGTCTCCGACCCGCGCGTGTCGCGGATCAGCTTCACGGGATCGGTCCCGACCGCACGCTCGATCGCGGCGCGTGCCGCGGCCAACCTCGTCCCGGTGAGCTTCGAGCTCGGTGGCAAGTCCCCCTTCGTGGTCTTCTCGGACGCCGACATGGACCTCGCGCTCGAGCTCGCGGTCGGCCAGTACGACAACGCGGGCCAGGTCTGCCTCGCCGGCACCCGGCTTCTCGTCGAGGCGTCCGTGATCGACCAGTTCAACGAGCGGCTCTGCGAGCGCACCGCGGCTCTTCGGCAGGGCGATCCGCGCGACCCCGGGACCGACGTCGGGCCGCAGATCACGAGGGCCCACTTCGAGCGCATCGACGGCTTCGTGCGCCGCGCGGTGGCCGACGGCGCCCGGGTGCTCATCGGGGGAGGGCCGAACGCCGAGCTCGGCGGCCTGTACTACCTGCCGACGCTCATCGCCGGGGCTCGGGAGGGCTCGGAGATCCTCACCGAAGAGGTCTTCGGCCCGGTCCTCACGATCCAGCCCTTCGAGTCCGAGGAAGAGGCGGTGAGCCTGGCGAACGGCACCCGCTTCGGGCTCGCGGCGACCCTGATCACCTCGGACGAGACCCGGGCCGAGCGCGTGAGCGGGCGGCTCGTCGCCGGGACCGTGTGGGTCAACTGCTTCTTCGTCCGGGACCTGCGCGCCCCGTTCGGCGGGTCCCGTGAGTCGGGGATCGGCCGGGAGGGCGGGAACTGGAGCTTCGACTTCTACTGTGACGTGAAGAACTCGGTCTTCGCCCCGACCGGCTGGGCAAGAGAGGGGACACGATGAGCGACTCGGCATCCGGGGACTTCGACCGCATCCGGGTGCTCTGGCCGGACCACCTGGGGCTCGCCCGTGGAAAGTACGTGCCCGTCGACCAGCTCGGCCGCGTCCGCCACTGCACGGGCACCTGGGCGCTCGGCTACAGCCGCGAGATGGTCCCGGGGGCTCCGGGGTCGCACTTCTTCGAGGGCCTCCCCGACATGGACGCCAAGATCGACGAGTCCGAGATCCGGCCGGGGTGGGAGGACCGCACCGGCGTCGTCGTCGCCGACCTCGAAGAGCGCGGCGAACCGGTCGCCGTCGCGCCCCGCAGCGCGCTTCGGCGCGCGATCGCAGCGTGGGAGGAACGCGGGTACTCACCCCAGGTGGGGATCGAGCTCGAGGCCTACCTGCTCGAGCCGGACGGCTCGGGCGGATGGCGCCCGCTCGACACCCCGGGCGCGTTCGTCTACGGCACGGGCACGGCGGTCGACCCGACGGGGGTGGTCGACGACATCTGGGAGGCTGCCGGCCGGAGCGGGCTGCCCATCGAGTCGGTCAACAGCGAGTACGACACGCCCCAGTTCGAGTTCACCCTCAAGTACCGCGACGCGCTCAGCGCCGCGGACGACACGTTCCTCTTCAAGGTCCTCGCCCGCGAGGTCGCCCAGCGCCACGGACTGCTCATGACGTTCCTGGGAAAGCCCTTCTCCGACCGGGGCGGGAGCGGGCTCCACGTGAACTTCAGCCTCGTCACCGCCGACGGGACCAACGCCCTCGCCGACCCCGCCGCACCCGACGGCATGTCCGACCTCGCCAGGTCGTGCATCGCCGGGCTCGTCGAGCACCATGAGGCGCTCGCCGGGCTCCTCGCCCCGACGGTGAACGCCTACAAGCGCCTCGTCCCGGGACTGCTCTCCGGGTGTTTCGCGAACTGGGGCTACGACCACCGCTGCGCGACGGTCCGCGTCCCTCCCGAGCGCGGCGCCGGGGCACGCCTCGAGCACCGCCTGGCCGACGGCGCGGTCGTCGTGCACACCGCGGTGGCCGCGGTGTTGCAGGCGGCCCTCCTCGGGGTCACCGACGATCTCGTGTGTCCGCCGCCCGAGAGCTCTGACGGCCTCGAGAGCTCCGACAGCGGGCGCAGCGCGCCGTCTGACCTCGCGAGCGCCCTGGACGTCCTCGAAGCCGACAAGGCCCTCTCCGAAGCGATCGGTTCGGAGCTCGTCGCGCTGCACCTCGCCATCAAGCGCGCGGAGTGGGACCGGTTCCGACGGACGACGACGGACTGGGAACTGCGCGAGTACCTGCCGTTCCTTTGACCGTGCCCCGTCAACGCGCGAGGAGGTGAGCCGATGGGAGAGATCGTGGGGGCAGCCCTGGTGGCGCACGTGCCCACCATCGTCATGCCCGAGGCGGAACGCCGCGAGCTGAACGGCGGCCCGGACACCTCACTCGTCGCGGGGCTGGAGCGGATCCGGCGCGAGTACCTCGACCGGCTGCAGCCGGACACGATCGTCGTGTTCGACACGCACTGGTTCACGACCTTCGAGCACTGCATCACCGCGCACGAGCGGCGCGCCGGGCGCTACACCTCCGACGAGCTGCCCCGGGGGATGGCCGGGATCCCCTACGACATCCCCGGCGACCCGGAGCTGGCGCACGTCGTGGCCAAGATCGGCGCCGAGACCGACGGAACCTGGGTGCACGCCACGGACGATCCCTACATCGGTATCCACTACCCGACGGTCAATCTGCTCGGGTTCCTCCAAGGCGACGAGCGATGGGTGAGCGTCGGAATCTGCCAGACCGGCGAAGTGGAGGACTTCCTCCTCTTCGGCGAGGTCCTCGCAGAAGCGGTCCGTCGCGTCGACCGCAGGGTCGTGCTGCTGGCATCCGGAGGGATGAGCCACCGGTTCTGGCCCCTCCGGCAGCTTCGTGCCCACGAGTCCTGCGACCCCGCCCACGTCATCACGCCCGAAGCGCGTGCCGCCGACGAGCGCGTCCTCGAGCGGTTCGCAGCCGGCGATCACGCCGGCGTCATCGACTCCATGGGCGAGTACCGTGCCGCGTCACCCGAAGGGCGCTTCGGCCACTACCTCATGATGGTGGGCGCCCTCGGCGGCCGGCGGTGCCGGGCTCCGGGAGTGCAGTGCTCGGACTACGAATCGGCCGTCGGGACGGGCCAGGTGCACGTGTTCTTCGAGCGCCCGCCGGAGGGCTGGACGACGACGACCGAGGCTGACGCGTAGGGCCCGTCCAGGCGGCGCCGACGAGCCCGGCCAGTCCGGGCCCTCAGCTCTCCGCGTGCGCGAGGTACGCCCCGACGAGCTCGTCGGCGCGCCGCGCCGCCTCCGGCTCCTGTTTGGCCGTCTCCTCGAGGATGGCGTCGGGGTCCTTCCCGAGCCCGACGACGATTTCGCGCCCGCCGAGGTCGATCCAGCGCTCCAGCTGCTGGGCGTCGACCTCGGGGTGGAACTGGACGCCCACGTGCCGGCCGATCGAGAAGGCCTGGACGCCGACCACGTTCGTCGCGAGCAGCCGCGCGACCGGAGACGGGAAACAGCGGTCGCCGTGGAACTGGAGCCACGGCCCCGGCCCGATCGCCACGGGGCCGTCCGGGACCGGGTCGATCGTCACCCAGCCGACCTCGTAGGTGGGGGACCGCTCCACGGTCCCCCCGAAGGCCGCGGTGAGCGCCTGCGCGCCGAAGCAGATGCCCAACACCGGAACCGGCGATCTGGCCAACCAACGGAGCTCGTCGGCGATCCACGAACTCGTGTCGTAGACGGACCACTTCGAGCCGAGGACCACCACGTGGTCGTACGCCGACACGTCGGGGAGCGGGCCGTCGTCGGGGAACAAGCGGACGTCCATGCGCGCGCCGCGCGCGCAGAACGCGTCAGCGACGAAGCCCGGCGAGTCCTCTTCGTGGTGCCTCAGCACGAGAATGCGCACCGCCGCACACTACCGGCGGCACCGAAGGATCACGTTCTTCGCACCGGCCCCGGCCCCGCCCGCGGCGGCAACCACCGCCACCGTCCCGGGCCGCCGACGAGCCGCCAGCCTGTCCGCGTCTTCAGCCGGTGATGGACGGCGCAGAGCCGGCACAGGTTGTCGAGCTCCGTCGGGCCCTTGTGGCCGAAGTCGCGTCGCCAGTGGTCCGTCTGGAGGCCGAGCGACGTCGAGCAACCCGGCACGACGCAGGTCTGGTCCCGCAGGCGGAGCGCCTTCTCGACGCGCGTCGGGATGTCGCGCGTGGTCGAGGTGACGCAACGGATGTCCCTGCCCGTCTGTACGAGGAGCGTGAAGAAGCCCTCGCCCAACAACTGGCGTGCGGCTTCGACCGACACCGGGCCGATCCCGTCGATCTCGCAGACCTCGCCGTCGCCGACCTCGCCGCGCACGAGGGCTGCCGCGTCGACACGCACGAGCACTTCGGGGCCCCTGCCCGCCCCGGACGGGTCGGCCCCCGCACTTCCTGCGGCGTCGGAAAGCAACCGGACCAGCGCGTCGGCGCGGATGTGATCCGCCGTCTCGTCGCGCACCCCCGCCGCCCAGAGCTCTCCGAAGACCCGGTCGGCCTCCTTTTCGAGCGCGCCCTTCACGGAGGCGCCGTCGACGCTCGAGAGGAGGGCTTCGAGGCGGACACCGCCTTCGGGCAGCGTCGTCACGCGGCAGTAGCGCCGCTGGTGCACCCGGCGTTCGAGCTCGACCTGGCCCACCTCCCGGCGCGCCCGTCGCCGCACGCGGTCGGCCTCGGTCTTGAGCTCGCGGAGCGAGAGCGCCTTCGCCGCATCGAGGAGGGCCTCGGCCTCCCGGGGAGCGACGGCGGCGACGGGTGCGATCACGAGGGCCTGATCGAGCGAGAGATCCCCGCTGCTGAAGGCCCGGCTCAGGACCGGGTGCTCATCCATGCGCTCGGCGGCCTCGAGCGAGTCCTTCGCCCGGGTCACGGACGACCCGCTCACGGTGGAGAGGAACGTGGCGGCGTCCCGGTATCCCGACCCGCGCCGGGCGCCTTCGTCCCCGATCGCGCGTGCAAGGCGGATCGTCGCCGACTGCGCCACCCGCCCGGCTTCGGCGAAGAGGGTGGCGAGCGCGGCGGCGTCGTCCCTGGACAGCCCTTCGATCCCGGACGCGGCGTCGCGCAGCAAGGCGGTCGCCCGCCGCACGCTGTCGGCCGGTCCTGACGCGCTCACCGAACGGAACGGTCGTTCCCGGACCCCCGGACGCGCCGGTACCATCGAAACGAATGACCCCATCCCAAAGGAAGCTCCGTTCTGACCCCCCACGAGGCGCGCGGCAGCGAGCGGGCGCTTCCGCGCACCGCCCACCGCTCATCGGGGTCACCGGCCGTCGCTGGCCCGGGAGCGTCCTTGGCACGCGGGTGGCGAAGGCGATGCACGATGCGGAGGTCGACCTCCACTTCGCCGACTATTCGATCGGCATCGCGGCGGCCGGAGGAATGCCGGTCGGGTTGAGCCGGGACGCGCCGGTCGAGCCGATGCTCGAGCGCATCGACGGGCTCGTGCTCTCGGGCGGGGCGGACGTGGACCCCGGGCGTTACGGACACGAACGAGAGCCGGCGTTGGGGACAGTCGAAGAGTCCCGTGACGCGTGGGAGCTTGCGCTCCTCGCGGCCGCGCTCGATCGTTCGGTGCCGGTCTTCGGGATCTGCCGGGGGGTCCAGGTCCTGAACGTCGCGCGTGGAGGGACCCTCGTCCAGCACGTGGGGCTCGACGAGGGCGACGGCCATCCCCGCTTCGAAAGCCCACGCGACGAGCTCGCTCACACCGTCAAGCTCGTCCCCGGGACGCTCGTTGCCAGCGTCTACGGCCCGGTGTACGGCACAGCGTTCGCCGTGAACAGCCTCCATCACCAGACGATCGGCGATGTCGGTGCGGGCCTCGTCGTCGGAGCCGCCTCGCCCGACGGCACCGTCGAGTCCCTGGAGCTCCCGGGACGCCCCGTCCTGGCGGTCCAATGGCACCCCGAGATGCTCCGGCGCCGTCCGGACCCTGGCTTCGTGTGGCTCGTCGACGCCGCCGTTGCGGCTGCTGTTCGTTCGTTGCCAAACTGACGGCGATGCCCGAACCGGCCACGACCGGCATCGACCTCACCGATCTCGACGTCTGGGAGGCACAGACCCCCCACGAGGAGTTCGCCAGGCTGCGGCGCGAAGCCCCGATCGCCTGGTTCGACGAGGAGCCGCCGAACCACGGCTTCTGGTCCGTCCACCGCTACGCCGACATCGTCGACATGAGCAGGGACACGGCGACGTTCTCCTCCGCGACAGGGGTCTCCTTCGAGGAGCCCACCGCGGACGACATGCAGGCGCGTCGCACCATCATCGACATGGACCCGCCCGCGCACACGAAGCTCCGCAAGGTGCTCGGGCCGAGCTTCACGCCGCGCGCCGTGGCCGTCTACGAGCATTTCGTGCGGGGGCTCACGACGGCGGCACTCGACGGCGCGCTCCCCCTCGGCTCGTTCGACTTCGTCGAGTACGTCGCGAAGGAAGTCCCCATCCGGGTGCTCGCCCGGATCATGGGGCTGCCCGAACCGCAGCTCGACGACTTCATCGAGCTCGGCGACAAGCTCATCGCGAACACGGACCCCGAGATCACCGACGTCGTGTGGGGCAGGGACGACACCGACGAGTACCGCTTGTTCCCTTTCCGCAGCCCTTACGGCAAACAGCTGTGGGAGATCGGCCGAGAGCTCCTGAAGGACCGGCGCGGGCACGCGCGGGACGACCTCCTCTCGATGCTGATGTCGGCGGAGATCGACGGCCAAGCGCTCACCGAGGTGGACCTCGACAACCTCTTCTCGATCATGGTGATCGCCGGCAACGAGACGACCCGCATCGCCATCGCCCAGGGGATCCTCGCGTTCTGCGAACGGCCGGATGAATGGGACCGCCTCCGCGCCGACTCGCGCGCGCTCAACTCCGCGACCGAAGAGGTGTTGCGGTGGTCCTGCCCGACGCACTTCATGCGCCGGACCGCGTCGAAGGACGTGAGCGTGCAGGGCGTCGACATGAAGAAGGGCGACAAGGTCGTGCTGTGGTACGTCTCGGGCAACCGCGACGAAGAGGTCTTCGAAGAGCCGGACCGGTTCGACGTCGGCCGGTCACCGAACCCGCATCTTTCCTTCGGCCGGGGCGGTCCGCACATGTGCCTCGGCGCGCACCTCGCCCGCCTCGAAGTGCGGATCGTCCTCGACGAGCTGACGAAACGCGTCGTCCGCTTCGGGCTCGCCGGTGAGCCGGCACGCACGAGGACGAACTTCACGAACGGGTTGAAGCGGCTCCCGGTCGCCGTCGAGACCGTCTAACCGGTCAGCGCCGCCGCCACGCCTCCTCGGCCCGCGACGCGACCTCGCGGGCGCTCAGTCCCGTCACGACGGCGACCCGCTCCACGTCGTCGTGCTCGGCCTTCGCCCGGCCGCCGCCCACCTTCATGCGGACCGTCTCGCCTGTGACGGTGACCTCGGCCACGTCCCTCGCCTCGGCCCACCGTGCGGCTCGGGTCACCCGGACACCGAAGCTCCCCGTCGCATGACGGACCACACCGGCGAGCACCTCGGTCCGTGCCGGGTCGCTCAACACGTGCAGGGTGTGTCCGGGCCGTCCCTTCTTCATCACGACCGGGGTCACCCACGCGTCGAGCGCCCCGGCCCGAAGAAGGGACCGCAGCGCGTCGGCGAGCTGTTCCCCCGTCGCGTCGTCGACGTTGGCCTCCAAGACCGACACCTCCTGGCCCTCCCCCGTCGACGAGAGGAGCTCCCGGCCGACGACGACCTGCGTCGCGTTCGGGAGGTGCTCGTGCTCGGCCGCACCGGCGCCGTAGCCGGAAGCGGTGACGGTCATGGGGGGCATCGGACCGAAACCAGAAGCGAGCGCGCGGACGAGCGCGGCCCCCGTCGGCGTCGTGAGCTCCACGCCGAGCGGGCGCCCATGCGCGGGGGCGCCCTCAAGGAGCCGGAGCACGGCCGGCGCCGGGTTCGGCAGCGTCCCGTGGGCCGACCGGACCGTCCCGGTGCCGACGGCGACGGCGGAGAAGGACACCTCGTCGACCTCCAGCACCTCGAGCGCGGCCGCGGTGCCGACCACCTCCACGATCGCGTCGTGGCCGCCCGCCTCGTGGAGGTGGACGTCCTCGCGCCGGCGACCGTGCAACCGTGCCTCGGCGGCCGCGAGCGCGTCGAAGGCGGCGAGCGTCCGCTGCTCGACGCGGGCCGGGAGCGCGGCGGCGCGGACGAGCTTTGTGATCTCCGAGGCCGTCCTCGTGCTCCGGTCGTCGTCGCGGACGGTCACCACCGCGCGGGTGCAGGAGATGCCCCCCCGGAGCACCGTGGCGACGTCGAGGTCCCAACCGTCGAGGGGCAGCCGCCCGAGGAGGTCCATGACCGCGTCCGGATCCGCCCCGGCGTCGAGCAGGGCGCCGAGGGCCATGTCGCCGGCGATGCCCGAGTAGCAGTGGAACCAGGCAACGACCCGTCCGTCGCTCATCGAAGCATGCGCGCAACGGCGCACGCGGCACCGTAACCGTTGTCGATGCCGACGACCGTCACGCCGGCGGCGCACGACGCGAGCATGGCGAGGAGCGCGGTGATCCCCTCGAGCGACGCGCCGTATCCCACGCTCGTCGGCACCGCCACGACGGGCGCAGGCGTGATGCCGCCCGCGACACTGGCGAGCGCACCCTCCATGCCCGCCACGACGACGACAGCGTCGGCGTCGGCGAGCTCGTCGGCGGACGCGAGCAGGCGGTGGACCCCGGCGACGCCGCAGTCGGCGAGCACGAGAGGTCTGAAGCCGAGGGCCACGAGCACCGCCCGGCACTCCTCGGCCACGGGAAGGTCGGCCGTCCCGGCCGTGAGCACGAGCACCCGAGCGGGACGTGGCTCGGCGGGACGCCACGCGACGGTGAAGCGGGGGCCCGTCGCGGACGCGGTGCCCGGCCCGAAGCCGGCCTCGTCGGACGCCCTCTGCACGGCCGAACGTTGCGCGTCCTCGGCCCGGGTGAGGACGACCGCCGACGACGAGCCGCCGAGGAGCTCGACCACGATCGCCGCGCACTGTTCCGGGGACTTGCCGGGGGCGTAGACGGCCTCAGCGAAACCCTGTCGGAGCTTTCGGTGGTGGTCCACCCGCGCGAAGCCGAGGTCGGCGAAGGGGAGCCGCCGCAGCCGGCGCACCGCCTCGTCGGGCGCGCACGTGCCGCTAGCGACGTCCTCGAGCAATTGACGCAGCACGGGTTCGTCCATGTGGGATCACTATCCTGCCCGGGTGTGACCCGTCCTGCGACCTCGGTCGCCTTTCTGGGGCCGCTCGGGACCTTCACCGAGGAGGCGCTGCTCACCCAGGAGGACTACGCCGCGGCGGCGCTCGAACCGCTCCCGGTGATCGGCGACGTGCTCGACGCGGTCAGCGCCGGACGGGCAGAAGTCGGGTTCGTCCCGTTGGAGAACGCGATCGACGGAGTCGTCCGGGACACCCTCGACGCGTTGATCTTCGACGTCGAGCTGTTGATCCAGCGCGAAGTCGTCCTCGACGTGCGCCTCCATCTCATGGCTCCCGAAGGGACCGCGCTCGACGACGTCCGTCGGGTCGTCTCGTACCCGGTGGCGCTTGCCCAGTGCCGTCGCTTTCTCGCGGAGCGCCTGCCGGGGGCGGAGGTGATCGCCGCCACGTCGACGGCGGACGCCGCCCGGGGGGTGGGGGAGCGGCCCGAACCCGGGACCGCCGCGGTCGCGCCCCGGCTCGCGTCCCGTCTCTACGGCCTCTCGATCCTCGCCGAGGACGTCGAGGACTTCGAGGGGAACCAGACGCGCTTCGTGGCCCTGAGCCGCGAAGGCGTCCCGCGCCCGACCGGCCACGACCGGACGAGCATCGTCTGCTTCCAGGACGCCGACCGGCCGGGCAATCTGCACGGCATCCTGGGTCAGTTCGCCGCGCGGGGCATCAACCTGACGCGGCTCGAGTCCCGTCCCACCCGCCAGGGCCTGGGCGAGTACTGCTTCGCGATCGACCTCGCCGGACATCTGGCGGACGAGGTGATCGCCGACTGCCTGCGCGACCTGCGCGCCGGGCTCGCGGACGTGAAGTTCCTCGGCTCGTACCCGGCAGCGGGGCGTCACGCAGCGCAACGGCGCCAGGAGGCGGACGACGCCTGGAGGCAGGCTGATGACTGGCTCGGACGGTTGCGGGACCAGATCGGCTGACCGGCGTTGACGCGTTCAGCTGTGCTCCGCGGCCCACCGCGGCCACGGGGTCGCCGGCTCGCCGTCGATCTGACGGATGAATTCCCCGAGGTACCACCGGCGCAAGGCCACGATGTCCGGTGGTGACACGAGGTTGAGCAGGAACGAACCGTCGGCGCAGTAGCGGTCCGCCTCGTCGAGCGTCTCTTCGAGGCGGACGCAGGCCCCGGCAGCGGACCGAGGGACGGTCAGGACGAGGTCGACGGAGCCGACACCCGCCACGGACGCGCTCGTGAGCTGCGACTCGGCCGCTTCGCCGACCGCGGCGTACTCGCGTTCGAGCTCGGCGAAGAGGTTGACGAGCCGAACTGGAAACTGCGACCTCGGTGTCTTGGAGCTCTGCGCGACGAGGGCCAGCTCTCTTCGAAGGTCGTCGGCGTGCTCCTCGGCCCGTGCGAGCAGATCGAGCGGAAGCCCTTCGATCCGGACCTCGACGAGCTCGGCCGACTCGTCATTCACGCCGCTCGCCCCATGGTGCGCGCCGGCCCGAAACCGGCCGCGTCGACGTCGGCGTCCGGCTCGGCCCCGAGTGGCTCCGCACCCGGTGCGCGCCGTGCCTGCGCCGCGGTGGCCTCCGCGCGGCGTGAGGCCGAACTCCGGCCGCCCGCGGACCCCGTGCGTACAACGAGGGACGCCCAGACGGTTTTGCCGTCCTGGTGCAGCTCGACGCCCCACTCGTCGGAGTACGCGTCGACCAGGAGCAGCCCGCGTCCGGTCATGGCCCGCTGGCTGTGGGACTTCTCGGCGGGAAGCCGCCGCGAGCTGTCGCGCACCGCGATCCTGAGCACGTTCTCCTCGGAGGTGAGGCTGACGGTGAAGGCTCCGCGCGCATGGAGCACGCTGTTCGAACAGAGCTCGGTCACGAGCACGCTCGCCGGTGGCTCCCGGTCCTCGAGACGCCACCGCTCGAGCACGTCACGGACGAACTGGCGGGCCGACCGCACGCTTTCGAACTCGGGTCCGAACGTCGCGGACTCCTGCACGGGCCGAAAGTGTAAAGGCAGTCGATTGCAGCGTGCCACAACCAACCGGGGACCGACCCTTCCCGCGCGCCGTGCGACCCGACTAGCGTCCGTGCCGTGCTCCAGCCCGGAACTCCCGCACCCGAATTCACCTTGCCGGACCAGGACGGCAACGAGGTGTCGCTCGCCGGACTTCGTGGCCACTGGGTGGCGCTGTGGTGGTACCCGAAAGCCTCGACGCCCGGCTGAACGATCCAGGGCCGGGGCCTGCGTGACAGGTCCGAGGATCTGAGGAACGCCGACGTCGTCGTTCTCGGTGCGTCGTTCGACACGCCGGAAGAGAACAGGGTCTTCGCCGAGGCCGAGGGGTTCGGGTTCCGGTTGCTCTCCGACGTCGACCGGGAGGTCGGCACCCGCTACGAGGCGACGCGACCCGAGGGCGAAGAGAACGCCGCCTACGCGCGCCGGATCGCGTACCTGATCGACCCCGAGGGTGTCATCCAGAAGTCCTATGAAGTCACCGACGTCGATGGCTTCGCAGCGCTCGTCCTCGAGGACGTGAGCGGGCTCAAGGCCGGCTGACGTCAGCGGTCGGGCTTCTCGACCGCCCCTGACCGACCTTCCATCCGGCGTATCCGGCGCAGCGTGTGGCCGGCCGCGGCACGATCGCCCGGTCCGTCACGTCCGCGCAGGCGATCGATGACACCCAGGCGGTGGGCGACGTCGACGTTTCCTCCGAACTTGAATTTCGCGCGCACCTCCTCGATCGAGATCCGCATCCCCCGGATCGTCCGCAGCCGGTCGCGGTGGGCCTCGGCCGGGTCCGCGACGTCGACCCCCGACTCGAGCCGGGCGAGCTGGACGCGCAGGATCCCAGCGAGCTCGTCGGGGTCGTCGACGAGTGACGCGGTCCCGACCAGCTGCACGGCGGCGTAGTACGTGGTCGGGATGCCGAGCCGCGGGTCCTCGTCGCCGGTCGCCTTCCATGTGGAGGGGATGAATGCCCAGTCGCCAGCGACGCTGAGCAGCACGCGGGGCTGTTCCTCGATCGCCGCGAAGACCGGGTTCCGCCCGACGAGGTGCAGCAGGACCATGTCGCCCTCGAGGACGAACTGCGTCGGGACGACGACCGGGACCTCGCGCCCGCTTCCGGCGGCGACCAGATGTCCGAAGCCCTGGGCCACGACGAAGGAGCGCCACTCGTCCTCATCGATTCCGGCGTCCACTGGAGCGATGTACATGTCGTGTTCCCGTCTCAGCGTGATCCCCGGCCGGGGCGTAAACGGCCCCATGACTACCATGAGGCTGGTGTCCGTCGTCGAGCAGCGCACGGAGACTCCGCGTGTCGAGTCGGGCGCCCCCATCATCCGGACCGAGGAGCTGACGAAGGTCTATCCGCGTGCGGACTTCGCGGCCGTCGACCGCTTGAACCTCGAGGTCGAGGCGGGCGAGATCTTCGGTCTTCTCGGTCCCAACGGCGCAGGGAAGACGACGACGGCGGGGATCCTCACGACGAGGGTCGTGCCGACGTCGGGTCGGGCGTTCGTCGGTGGGGTCGATGTCGCCGCACACCCGGCGCTCGCCAAGCAGCTGAGCGGGATCGTCTCGCAGCAGAACACCCTCGACCGGCAGCTCACCGTCTTTGAGAACCTCTACTTCCACGGCCGGCTGTTCGGCATGGGCTCGGCCGTTTCGCGACGTGTCGCCGGTGAGCTCCTCGAGCAGTTCCAGCTGGAGAAGTGGGCGAAGGCGTCCGTCTACGCGTTGTCCGGGGGCATGGCCCAGCGCCTCATGGTGGCGAGAGCCATCTTCCACCGGCCCGCGGTGCTCTTCCTCGACGAGCCGACCGCCGGGCTCGATCCGCAGAGCCGGCTGGCGCTGTGGGGGATCCTCGAGTCCCTCAATCGTGAAGGCCAGACGATCCTCCTCACGACGCACTACATGGAGGAAGCGGACAAGCTCTGCGACCGCGTTGCGATCATGGACCACGGCAGGATCCTCGCCCTCGACACGCCCAATGCGCTCAAGCGCGGCCTCGGCGCCGACACGGTCGTCACCGTGCGGGCGGCCGGAGACCTTGACGCGTTGGCGTCCCTGCTCCCAGGGGAGGTGGAGGGAGTGACGCGCGCGCGGTCCGGCGACGGCGCCGTCCAGTTGCACGTGAGTGGCGGCCACCGCCTCGTCCCTCAGATCGTGCTCGCCGCCGAACGTCACGGCTTCGACCTCTTCGACGTGTCGATCGCCGAGCCGACGCTCGAGACCGTCTTCATCTCGCTCACCGGACGCGAGCTGCGCGACTGATGGCCGTCTCGTCCGTGGCCCCGGTCGCAGAGGACGTCGACCGCACGATCTCGGTTCGTCTGAGACCGGTCTTCGTCGCGAGCTACACGGCGCTCGGCGCCCTGCTCCTCCGTGACCTGGTGGTGCTCTGGAAGGACAAGTGGATCTTCGTCCTCCGGACCCTGATCCAGCCCTTCCTCTTGTGCTTCGTGTTCCTCTATGTCTTCCCGAAGATCGGCCAGGGGGTCGGTGGGAGGGGGCCCGCCGCCGAGTCCGCGTTCGCCACGATCCTGGTGCCCGGCGTGGTGGGGATCTCGATCATGTTCCAGGGGGTGCAGTCCATCGCCCTCAACATGGCGCAGGAGTTCGGCTTCACCCGGGAGATCGAAGACCGCGTGCAGGCGCCCTGCCCGATCTGGCTCGTGGCCATGGCGAAGGTCGTCTCCGGTGCCGCCCAGGGCGTCATCTCGGCGGCGCTGGTCCTCCCGATCGCCGACGTCGTGCACGCCTCGGGAGTCCATGCGCACCTGGTCCTGCACTGGTGGATCGTGCTGACCATGGTGCCGCTCGCCTGTGTGGCCATGGCGAGCCTGGGTCTCGTGCTCGGGACGAGCTTCCAGCCGCGCAACATCGGGCTCATGTTCGGCTTCATCATCCTGCCGATCACGTTCCTCGGCGGCACCTACTACTCGTGGACGACGCTTGCGCCGGTCTCGATCGGCGGCTTCCACTGGCTGCAGACCCTCGTGCTGCTCAACCCGCTCATCTACGTGAACGAGGGGATGCGGGCGGCGTTCACCGCCTTCCCGCACATGCACCTGTACGTGATCTACCCGGTCCTGGCGGGGTTCGCCGCGGCGCTCCTCACGGTCGGCCTGCGGAACTTCCGCCGGCGGGTGCTTGCCTGAGCGGCCCGCGCGTCCCGGAACGTAGGGACGGCCCCTGCCGGGCCGGACGAGGCGTGAACCCAACATGAGGTGAACGCCCGCCTTTCGTACCCGGTCATCTGGGGCTGACCGCCGGTCGACATCGCTCATCGGGACCGGAGGAACACGGGACTTTCGCCCGTTGGCGACGACGCCGTTCGGGGGTTGACTCCGAGGTGCGGGGCCGCACTCCGCCAGGCGAGGGACGCAGAAATGCTGGTTGTCACCCCGAATCAGAAACAGGGCAGTGCGACCGAGTGCCGCCACGTGCTCGCCAGGTTCCTCGACACCGTCGCCGTCCGTTCGTCGTTGCCGGCCTTGCGTTGGCAGCTCGACGGGACGAGGCGACAGATGAGTTGGGACGAGTACGCCGCGCGTGTGGCACGCGCGGCGACGGGCTTCGTGTCGCTCGGGGTCCGACGGGGCGATCGAATCGGGCTGCTCCTTCGCAACCGGCCCGAGTTCCACGTCGCCGACCTGGGCGCCCTCTTCGCCGGTGCGGTGCCGGTCTCGTTCTACAACACGTCACCGCCGGAGAGGCTGGCCTACCTCGTCGGACACTGTCGCGCAGCCGTGGTGGTCGTCGACGATCCGGGAGGACTCGACCGTCTCGAGGCCATCCGACCCCAACTTCCCGAGCTCAGACACGTCGTCGTGGTCGACGAGGCGCCGCCGGAATCGGTTGCCTTCGACGAACTGCAACGCGCGACCCCCATGGACCTCGACGCGGCGGCGGCGAAGTTCGGGCTTTGGGACCTCGCGACCGTCATCTACACCTCGGGAACCACCGGTCCGCCCAAGGGGGCGATGATCACCCACGCCAATGTGGCGTCCGCCGTCGACGGCGCTCTCAGGGCGCTCGGACACCACGTGCACGGCTACGAGATGATCTCGGCGTTGCCCATGGCTCACGTTGCCGAGCGGGTCGCGAGCCACTACCTGCATGTGTCGGAGGGCACGTGTGTCACGACTTGCCCGGACGTGACGCTCCTCCCCAGGTATCTGGCGACGGTTCGGCCCCGAGGCTTCTTCGCCGTCCCGCGCCTTTGGGAAAAGGCGGCCGACCTCATCTGGGCCATGGCTGACCTCGACCCCGCCGGGCGTGAGAGGTTCGAACGGGCACTCGAAGTGGGGGCCCGTGTCGCAGCCGCGAAACAGAAGGATCCCGACCCGGAGCTTGCCCCCGGGTTCGAAGATGCCGAGAAGCTTCTTGGCGAGGTCCGCGCGCTCATCGGCCTGGACCGCTGTCGGGTGGCGGTGACGACGGCGGCCCCGATCAGCGTGGACGTCCTCCGGTTCTTCCGCTCGATCGGTGTTCCGCTCTCGGAGCTCTATGGGCTCTCCGAGGCGACGGGGCCGGTCACCTGGGACCCAGTCCACCCGGTACCCGGGGATGTGGGTCGGCCGCTTCCGGGGACCGCGGTCCGGATCTCGGACGACGGGGAGATCCTCGTCCGGGGACCGACGGTCTTTGCCGGGTACCTCGACGATCCCCGGGCGACGGCCGCCGTGCTCGATGAGGACGGTTGGCTCCACACCGGCGACCTGGGCCTTCTCGAGAACGGGCGTCTCCGGGTGGCCGGGCGCGAGAAGGAGCTCCTGGTCACCGCCGGAGGCGAGAACGTGGCTCCGAGCGGCATCGAGTCGCTGCTGCGCATGCATCCGCTCGTCAGCGAGGCGCTCGTCGCGGGCGATCGCCGCCCGTATCTCGTTGCGCTGGTCACGCTCGATCCCCAAGCGCGCGGCGAATTTCTCGCCTCTCAGGAGCGCAAGGCCGCGGCAGACGGCTCCGGTCCGAAGAGCGCACAGGACGAACTCGTTCGCCGGGAGCTGTCCCGCTGGATCACCGAGATCAACGCGAGGGTTCCGCGCATGGAGCAGGTGAAGCGTTTCGCCGTCCTCGAACGGGACTGGGATGCCGACTCCGACGAGCTGACGCCCACGATGAAGGTGAAGCGTCAGGCCGTGCTCGAGAAGTTCTCCGAAGAGATCGACCGTCTCTACCGCTGACCCGAATGGAGGAAGCCATGACGCGAAGGTCCTGCTGGGCACTCTGGCCGATACTTGTGGTCGGAGTCGCGTTGATCATCGCACCGTTCGCCATGTCGCTGCCGTCGAAGACCGCCGCCGGCCAGAAGTTGCTCGACAATTTTCACTCGATCATGCAACCGGCAGCCGTGAAGAAGACGGTGGCGTACGACAAGGTCTTCGAGGAGTTGCGCCAGGTGGCCGTCACGGGTGTGTCGGCAAGTGCCGAGGCGCCGGGTCTGTTCTCCGCGCTCGCCTCCTCGCTCCATGTGACTGAGCCGCAGCTGGCCGCGATGCTGACGGCCGAGTTCCCTGCGATGGCGAAGCTGCTCGGTGGCTTGCCCTCGCTCGTCCCGGTGTTCAAGCAGGTGCCACCCGGTCTCAACTGGTACGCGCCAATCGTGAAGGCGCTGCAAGGCAACGTGGGCAACTATTCGCAGATCGACAGCCTGCCGAATTTCAACCTGTTCACGTGGTTCTTCGTCGGCCCTGGCGCCCTGCTGGTGGCATTCGCGGCGCTCGGTGCCTGGGGGGCGTACCGGCCTCGCCGCCGAGACCTCCCGAACCTGAGCGTCGTGCCGGGCGGCTCACGGGCGGCTTGAGGCCCCACAGCACCCCCACCAGATGCATCGCGAGGCCACCCGGAGGGCGAGGCACCCCGAATCAGCCAGGCCAGCGCGTGCGGAGGCGGTGGGATTTGAACCCACGGTGGGTTGCCCCACACACGATTTCCAATCGTGCCGATTCGGCCGCTCTCGCACGCCTCCGGACCTGCTGCGGCGCCCGGCCGCAGCCGCGACAGGCTACCCGGCGACACCAGGCTGACCGGATGGGCGCAGACGGCCGGAAGGGCGCAGACCGGGTCTCCGGTGGGCGCTGCTAGCGTCGAAGCCCGCGCCGGCGTCGGGTGCGGTGGCTGGGTCCTGCGCAACGGCCGCTCGTGAACCGAGTCAGGGTCGGAAGGCAGCAGCTCTCAGCGGGTGAGGCCGTGTGCCGTAGCCAACCTGGCCATCGCACCGGGCGCCGGCGCTGTCCGGGGCCCAATCGGCGCAAGACACCCCGCCGATAGGCTCGGCCGACGTGGCTGACGTGGCTGATTCACCTGGGGAATGCGAGCTGGCGGGCGCCACGAGCGACGCCGGCGACGCCTTCGTCTCGCTCTACCGCCGGTTCCGGCCCGGGCGTTTCGCCGAGCTGCGTGGCCAGCCGCACGTCGTCCGGGCGCTCCAAGGCGCCGTCCGCGACGGGCGCGTCGCGCATGCGTACCTCTTCAGCGGTCCACGAGGGACGGGGAAGACGTCGGCGGCGCGCATCCTCGCGAAGGCGCTCAACTGCACGTCACCAGAGGACGGCGAGCCCTGCGGGACCTGCGCGTCGTGCGTCGAGATCGCGCGGGGGAGCAGCTTCGACGTCCACGAGCTCGATGCGGCGTCCAACAACGGTGTCGACGCGATGCGTGACCTCATCGCCCACGCGGCGCTGGCGACGCCGGGGCGGTGGAAGGTCTACATCGTCGACGAGGTCCACATGCTCTCGAACGCGGCGGCGAACGCCCTCTTGAAGACCCTCGAGGAGCCACCGGGGCACGTCGTGTTCGTGCTGGCAACCACCGACCCGCAGAAGGTTCCCCCGACGATCCGCAGCCGCACCCAGCATTTCGAGTTCGGCCTCTTGAGCGCCGAGGTCCTGGCCGGCCTCCTCGACGACGTGAACGCCGCAGCCGGGCTCGGGCTGAAGGAGACGGACCTCTCCGTCGCCGTCCGCAAGGGGAGAGGCTCGGCTCGCGACGCCCTGTCCGCCCTCGACCAGGTGGTCGCGTCGGGCTCGGCCGAAGCGCTGCGGCCGGACGTCGCCGGGCTCACCGACGCGGTCGCCGGGGAGGACGCGCGCCGCGCGTTGGTCGGCGTCGCGATGTTGCAGGACGCCGGGTGGGGCCCGCAACAGATCGCGACCGAGCTCGTCGACGACCTCCGGCAGAGCTTCCTCGTCGCGCTCGCCCCCGATCTGTGCGCCGCGACCGGCGCGGAGCGCGACCGCCTCGCCGAGAGCGCGGCCCGGCTCGGACTTCCGAGGGTGGTACGCGCGATGGAGACGCTCGGTCGTGCCCAGGTCGACATGCGGGAGGCACCCGACGCCCGGGCCGTGCTCGAGGTCGCGCTCGCCCGTCTTTCGCGCCCCGAGCTGGACGACACCCCCGATGCGCTCGTGGACCGGATCGCGCGCCTGGAACAGGCGCTGGCGAACCGCCCGGCGAAGGACCCGAGCCCGTCGTCGACGCAGGCGCCCGCTCCCTCGCAGGCACAACGTCCACCGCAACCACCGACAGCCCCGCCGGCATCCCAGGCTGTTCCGCCGGGTGAACGCCCGGCTCTCGGGGCCTACCGCCGGCAGCGGGCGACGGGACCGGCGGCGGTGACGACAACGCCGGCACCCGAGAGCCAACCCGCGATGCCGTCGACGGACGCGCCGGCCACCTCCGACCGCGCCGCTGCCGAGCGCGTCGCGACCTCGCCGCCGCCGGACCGCGACGCCGTGGTCGAAGCGTGGGGGGACCACATCCTGCGCACCCTCCCCGCACGCGCGAAGGCGATGTACAGCGCCGGCCGATTCCTCGATATGGAGGAGTCGACCGCGACCTTCGCGCTCCCGAACGCCGCGCACCGCGACAAGTGCGAGGACGTCCGAGGGCTCGTGGAAGAGGCGATCGGGTCGCACTTCGGCGTCCCCGTCGGCCTCCGCCTCGTGGTCGACGAGGGCCAGCGCGCGGCGCCGAACCCGCCGGCGCGCCTCAACGACGCGCCGTCGGACGACCTCGGCCTCGACCCGGGCGACGAGATCGACGACGAGCGCCCGTCCGGCTCGGTCCACGCGGCGGCCCACGCGTTCGTGCTCGAGGCGTTCCCCGGAGCCGAGGAGGTGACCGGCTAGGTGTACACGGGGTCGCTCAGGTCACTCATCGACGAGTTGGGACGACTGCCCGGCGTCGGACCGAAGTCCGCGCAGCGGCTCGCGTTCCACGTGTTGAAGATCCCTCCGGAGGACGCGCGGCGACTCGCGGAGGCGATCGTCGCGGTGAAGGAGCGCACCACCTTGTGCGAGATCTGCTTCAACGTGGCAGAGCGCGGCGGCCTCTGCGAGATCTGCGCGGACGACCGCCGCGACCGGCACGTCGTCTGCGTCGTGGAGGACCCCCGGGACATCGTCGCCGTCGAGCGGACCCAACAGTTCCGCGGGCGATACCACGTGCTGCACGGCGCGCTGAACCCGCTCGAGGGGATCGGACCAGACCAGCTCAGGGTCCGGGAGCTGCTCGGGCGAATCGACACCGAGGGCATCGGCGAAGCGATCCTGTGCACGAACCCGAACCTCGAAGGCGAGGCGACGGCGATGTACCTCGCGAGGCTGCTCACGCCGCTCGGCATCGCGGTCACCCGCATCGCGAGCGGCCTGCCGGTCGGCGGTGATCTCGAGTACGCCGACGCCCTGACCCTCGGCAGGGCGATCGAGGGCCGTCGCGCCGTCGTGCCGTGACGGCGACCGACGATTCGCTCACGCTCTGGTTGCTGCGCCACGCCAAGGCGGCGACGGACCCGCCCCCTGGCGGGACGGACCACGAGCGCCCGCTCGCGCCGAGGGGACGAAGGGACGCCGCGGCGCTCGGCGAGCGGCTCGGGACCCTCGGCCACCCGCTGCCGGAGGCCGTGCTCACCTCGACGGCCACCCGCACGGTGCAGACCGCCGAAGCGGTGACCGCGTCGCTCGGCGTGACGCTCGACCGACGGGGGACGCTCTATTACGGCAGCACTCCCGAGGACGTCCTCGCCGAGCTGCGGAGCGTTCCCGAGGGGGTCGGGTCCGTCATGGTCGTCGGCCACAACCCGACGACCCACGAGCTCGCCATCGACCTCGTCGGAGGCGACGAGCTGGCTCGTGTGACGTTGCGGGCGTTCCCGACCTGTGCCCTCGCCGTCTACCGGCTGGCCACCGCACGGTGGGAAGAGGTCGGCGCGGGGCTCGCCACCCTCGTCGGCTTCTACCGGCCGCCCTACTGACGTCGACGGATCACCCCGGCGCGGCAATCCAGGTCATGTGCCGCCGCCCGATGTGCCGCCGGATGAGCCTCCGCTTGTGGAGCTCCCGCCGCTTGTATAGCCCCCGCCGCTTGTGGAGCTGCCACCGGTTGTGGAGCTGCCACCGGTTGTGGAGCTGCCGCCGCTTGTGGACACGCCACCACCTGTCGTGCTCCCACCGGTTGTCGTGCCCCCGCCGGCTGTCGTGCTCGTGCCGCCGCCTGTCAACGGCGTCGTCGAACCCGATGTGCCGGTGTAGGTGTTCCCTGTCGGAGCGGTGTAGACGCCGGTCGACGGGTCATAGGTCGTTCCTGTCGTTCCGGTGTACAGGCCCGTTGTCGGGCTGTAGGTCACCCCTGTCGGGTACGTCCACACCCCGCTTGTCGTCGCGTAGGTGGCTCCTGTCGACGCCGTGTACGCGCCCGTCGACGGGTCGTACGTCACCCCTGTCGCGGCCGTGTAGGTCCCCGTCGAAGGGTCGTACGTGAGGCCTGTCGGGGCGGAGTAGTCACCGGTCGACGGGTCGAATGCCCACGTCGAGGAATTCGAGGCTGCGTAGGAGTATGTCGCAGACCATGCCTTCCGACCTGGTGTCCAGAAGAAGAGGGTGGTTCCGAGAAGCGCCCAGTAGTCGTGTGTGACGTAGAGCACGGAGCAGGCGGCCGCCGAGCTCGCGAGGGAGCGGCTGCCGGCGGCTCGACCCGTCGTTCCCTTCGCGGGTGGGCGGGACGGCGCTTTCGAGGGCGGTTTCGGTGGCGTCCGCATCTTCCGGACGTGGATGTGCTTCAGCAACACGACGGGCTTCGGGCCCTTGCGGAGCTTCCTCTTCTCGGCGGCGCGGAGCCATCGGACGAGGCTTGCTCTCGTCAATCGCCCCGCGCGCGCACCCGATCCCGAGCTGTGCTTGTGCGAGTGCTTGCCCTTGACCGTGCCCTTCCGCTGGGCGCACCGGCCACCCGAGGCGCGCACGTTGCTGACGGTCGCCGATGAAAGCGTCGCGATGGAGGCGGGGGTGCCAACCGGCGCCGGGACGGCTGCCGCCCTTGCCGCCCCCGACGCCGCCGGGCTGAACACGAGCCCGACCGTCGCAAGTGCCGCCAGGGTCGTCGACGCGATGGTCGCCTGCAGCGGCCGTAGACGTCGAAGTGGCCTCAGAGAAGAGACGGTGGTCGACATCTGTTCCCCCCTGCCGAGCGCGGTCCGCCGTTTCGCGCGGTCTACGAAGTGCAACGTTAGATCGCGGCGAGCGAGCGTGCGCCCGATCGCTCGAAGGCCCGAGGTCCCTCAGCCCGGCGCCAGGTTGCCCATGGACGTCACTCCCATTCGATCGTCCCCGGCGGCTTGCTCGTGACGTCGAGGACGACGCGGTTGACCTCCGGGACCTCGTTGGTGATCCGGGTCGAGATGCGCTCGATGACGTCGTAGGGGAGGCGGGCCCAGTCGGCGGTCATGGCGTCCTCGCTCGTCACCGGCCGCAGCACGATCGGGTGGCCGTAGCTGCGCCCGTCGCCCTGCACGCCCACCGACCGCACGCCGGCGAGGAGCACGACCGGGAACTGCCAGACGGCCCGCTCGAGGCCGTCTGCGGCGACCAGTTCTTCGCGTGCGATCGCGTCGGCGCGCCGCAACACGTCGAGGCGCTCCTCGGTCACGTCGCCGATGATGCGCACCGCGAGGCCGGGCCCGGGGAAGGGGTGACGCCACACCAGCGCCTCGGGCAGCCCGAGCTCGAGGCCGAGCGCGCGCACCTCGTCCTTGAACAGGAGTCGCAGGGGTTCAACGAGGGTGAAGCCGAGGTCTTCGGGGAGCCCTCCCACGTTGTGGTGCGACTTGATCGTCGAACCGCCGGCACCGTCGCCCGACTCGACGACGTCGGGGTAGAGGGTTCCCTGCACGAGGTGCTCGGGACCGCCTCCCTCGGCGGCGACGCCCAGCGCCGCGCCCTCGAAGGCGCGGATGAACTCGCGCCCGATGATCTTGCGCTTCTCCTCGGGGTCGGTGACGCCGGCGAGGGCGTCGAGGAACCGGTGCCGCGCGTCGACGGTCACGAGCCTGATCCCCGTCGCCGCGACGAAGTCGCGTCCCACCTGCTCCGCCTCGCCGAGACGGAGGAGGCCGTGGTCGACGAACACGCAGGTGAGCCGGTCGCCGATGGCCCGGTGCACGAGCGCGGCGGCGACCGCCGAGTCGACGCCCCCCGACAGCCCGCAGATCGCGCGGCCGGTGCGCACCTGCCGGCGCACGGCCTCGACCGACGACTCGAGCACGCTCGCGGTCGTCCACGTCGGGGAGATGCCGGCGACGTGGTAGAGGAACCGCTCGAGTACCTCCTGCCCGTGCGCCGTGTGGTGGACCTCGGGATGCCACTGGACGCCGTGCACGCCCGCCGCGGCCTCCCGGCCCTCGAAGGCGCAGATCGGCGTCTCGTCGGACGACGCGGTGGCGGAGAACCCCGGGGGCGCCGCGACGACCGCGTCGCCGTGGGACATCCACACCTCCTGAGAGGCGGGCTGCCCCGCGAAGAGCGTGGCGGCGGTCTCGACGGCCACCTTGGTCCGGCCGTACTCCCGGCGCCCCGTCCGTGCGACCTCGCCGCCCAGGGCGTCCGCGATCGCCTGGAACCCGTAACAGATGCCGAGCACCGGCACCCCGGCGCGCAAGAGCCCCGGGTCGATGCGCGGGGCGCCGGGCTCGTAGATGCTCGACGGGCCCCCCGACAAGATGAGCGCCGCGGGTCGTCGGGCGAGCACCTCCTCGGTGGTCGCGCCGTGGGGGAGGATCTCCGAGTACACCCGCGCCTCGCGCACGCGTCGGGCGATGAGCTGCGCGTACTGCGCCCCGAAATTGACGACGAGGACGGGCCGCTCGGTCACCGGGGCGGTCATCGGCCGAGTATCACACGGCCGGCGCCACGGGCCCGGAACCGGGGCACCGTCGAATGACGGCCCGGACGGCTCAGCCGACGGACCGGAGCACCGCCGCGTCGCCCTGGCCGCCCCCGCCGCACAGCCCGACGGCGGCGACCCCGCCGCCCCGTCGCCGCAGCTCGGTGAGCGCGGTGAGCGCGAGCCGGGTGCCGGACATCCCGATCGGGTGGCCGAGCGCGATGGCGCCACCGTTCACGTTGAGCTTGTCCTCGGGGATGCCGAGCTCGTCGGCCGAGGCGAGGCCCACGGCCGCGAAGGCCTCGTTGATCTCGAACAGGTCGACGTCGCTCACCTCGAGGCCGGCCCTCGCCAGTGCCGTCGCGATCGCCCGCGACGGCTGCAGCAGCAGGGAGGGGTCCGGTCCGGCGACCTGCCCGTAGGCGACGAGCTCGCCGAGCGGCACGACGCCGAGCTCTTCGGCCTTGCGGCGGGACATCACGACGACGGCGGCCGCGCCGTCGGAGATCTGTGAGGCGTTGCCCGCGGTGATCGTCCCGGCCTTGTCGAACGCCGGGCGGAGCTGCCCGAGCGACTCCGCCGTCGTCCCGGGGCGGACGCCTTCGTCGGTGTCGACGAGCACCGGCTCGCCCTTTCGTTGCGGGACGGCGACCGGCACGATCTCTTCGGCGAAGCGTCCGTCCTTCGCCGCGGTCGCCGCCTTCTCGTGGGACGCGGCGGCGAAGGCGTCCTGACGTTCGCGGGTGATCCCGACCTCCGCGTTGTAGCGCTCGGTGGAGAGCCCCATGGCGCAGCTCTCGAACGCGCAGGTGAGCCCGTCGTGCATCATCGAGTCCACGAGCACGGCGTCGCCGATCCGGAAGCCTTCCCGAGCGCCGGGCACGAGGTGCGGTGCCTTCGTCATCGACTCCATGCCGCCCGCGACCACGATGTCGGCGTCGCCCGCGTTCACCATCTGGTCGGCGAGGTAGATCGCGTTCAGTCCCGAGAGGCAGACCTTGTTGACGGTCGTCGCCGGCACGGTCATCGGGATGCCCGCCTTCACGGCGGCCTGCCGTGCGGTGATCTGGCCCTGCCCCGCTTGGAGCACCTGTCCCATGAAGACGTAGTCGACTTCCTCGGCGTCGACGCCCGCACGGTCGAGCGCCGCTGCGATCGCGAGCCCGCCGAGCTCCATCGCCGAGAACGACGCGAGGGCGCCCGACAGCTTCCCGATCGGCGTACGGGCACCTGCGACCACCAACGATCCGGGCATGGCTGTTCACCTCCAGTACGTGGCCCGCCCGGCGTGTTTCGTCGCCGGAGGGAACGGGGAATGCAGCCGTGGTTACCGGCTGGTCACCCAGTCTACGGGCCGAGATAAAGGCGTATCGTCACGGAATGAGCCAGATCCTCCAGGCCGTGGTCGAGGGGGCGGGTGGCGAGGACCTCGCCGGGCTGGAGATGCCCGACTCCTACCGTGGGGCCTACGTGCTCCGGGACGAGGTCACCATGTTCGAGGGGCTCGACTCGGCCGACAAGGACCCGCGCAAGTCGCTGCACGTGGGCGACGTCCCGCTGCCGGAGCTCGCGCCCGACGAGGCCTACGTCGCCGTCATGGCGTCCGCCATCAACTTCAACACCGTCTGGACGTCCATCTTCGAGCCGATGCCGACGTTCGGCTTCCTCGACCGCCTCGGCAAGGAGAGCGTCTGGGGTGCCCGGCACGCGCTCGACCACCACGTCGTCGGTTCGGACGCGTCGGGGGTCGTGCTCAAGACCGGGTCGCTCGTCCGCAACTGGCGACCGGGAGACAAGGTGACCATCCACTGCAACTACGTGGACGACCAGGACCCCACCGCGCACGACGACTCGATGCTGGCGCTGAACCAGAGGATCTGGGGTTTCGAGTCGAACTTCGGCGGCCTCGCGGAGATCACCGTCGTGAAGGCGAACCAGCTCATGCCGAAGCCCGCTCACCTCTCGTGGGAGGAGGCGGCGGTGAACGCGTTGTGCAACTCGACCGCGTACCGCATGCTCGTCTCCCGCAACGGTGCGCCCGTCACCCAGGGGGACCGGGTGCTCGTGTGGGGCGCGACCGGCGGCCTCGGCAGTTTCGCGGTGCAGTACGTGATGAACGCCGGCGGCATCCCCATCGGGGTGGTGTCGTCGCCGGAGAAGGTGGAGCTCCTGCGCGGCCTCGGTGTCGACGCGGTGATCGACCGCAAGTCGTCCGGCTACCGGTTCTGGAAGGACGAGCACACCCAGGACGAGTCGGAGTGGCGCCGGCTCGGGAAGGACATCCGTGCCCTCGTGGGCGAGGACCCCGACATCGTCTTCGAGCACCCGGGTCGCGAGACGATGGGCGCGTCGGTCTTCGTCTGCAAGCGGGCCGGCACGATCGTCACGTGCGCGGCGACGTCGGGCTACATGATCGAGTACGACAACCGCCACCTGTGGATGCGACTGAAGACGATCAAGGGGTCGCACTTCGCCAACTACCGGGAAGCCTGGGACGCGAACCGCCAGGTGTGCGAGGGCAAGATCCTGCCGCCCATCTCGGCCGTCTTCCCCCTCGAGCAGGTGGGGGAAGCGACCGCCCAGGTGCAGCAGAACCGCCACGAGGGGAAGATCGGCGTGCTCTGCCTCGCCCCGCGCGAAGGCCTCGGGATCGACGACCTCGAGTTGCGCGAGCGGGTCGGCGAGGACCGCATCACCCTCTTCCGGCGCCTGGACGCGTGAGCGCCGCGTTGAGCACCGGGTCGAGCGCCGGGGACGGGCACGGCATGGGCCGGACGGCGGGACGGCCCGACGCGCTCCTCACCGAGATCGACCATGTGGCGATCGCGGTGCACGACATCGAAGGGGCCGTCGAGTGGTACGCCGAGACCTTCGGCGCGACCGTGACGCACCGCGAGCTCGTCGAGCGTGACGGCGTCGAAGAGGCGCTCATCCGGGTCGCCGACTCCTACGTGCAGCTCGTCACGCCGACCCGCAGCGACTCCCCGGTGGCGAAGTTCCTCGAGACCAGGGGGGAGGGCCTCCACCACGTCGCGTACCGCGTCGAGAGCTGCGCGGCCGCCATGGACGCCGTGCGCGCCAACGGCTGGAAGCTCGTCGACGAGATGCCCCGGCCGGGCTCGCGCCGCACCACCGTCGCGTTCGTGCACCCGAAGAGCTCCTTCGGCACGCTCGTCGAGCTCGTCGAGGAGGGCGAGGGCGACGGTGCGGACGGCGTTCGTGCGGGGAGTGGGTGAGGCGACGATGGCGATCGCGCCGGGCGACTACGAGATCGGACCGCCGGCGAGCCGTCTCCGTCTGTTCACCTTCCGACAGGGACTTGCCGCGAGGGCCGGCCACGACCTCGTCATCGAGGCCAGGGCGTGGCACGGGACCGTGCAGGTGCCACGGGATTTCACCTCGGCCGGTGGCGCGTCCTCTGCAGGTGTCCCGCCGGCGTCGGTCAGGGTCGAGATCGACCTGCGCGAGCTCGAGGTGCTCGAGGGGAGCGGGGGCGTGAAGCCGCTCACCGACTCCGACCGGCGCGACATCAAAAAGACGATGCAAGGGGTGCTCCGAACCGGCGCCCATCCGCTCGCCACGTTCAGCTCCACGGACGTGCACCTGCAGGGCGACGGGGCGGTGGTCGAAGGCGAGCTGTCCCTTGGCGGGGAGACGCACCCCGTTCGGGTCCAGGTCCGCGACGACGGCGGCGGAACGGTCTCCGGACGCGCCGAGGTGGTGCAGTCGAGATGGGGCATCAAGCCCTACACCGGGTTCTTCGGCGCGCTCAAGCTCCGCGACGCGGTGGACCTCGAGTTCACCCTCGCGCTGCGGCCTGCCTGACGCCGAGACGACCATCCTGCATTCGGCGCCGACCGGCGCCGACGGGCACCCGCGGAACAGGGCCAGGACTCCGACAGGACCGGCGACCGCTCGAGCGGCGGCGGTAGCCTCCCTGGCCATGGAGCACTCGATGGCCGAGCGCCTCGCGGACCTCGCCGCCCGCAAGGAGGAGGCGCTCCACGCTGGGAGCACCGACGCGGTCGAACGCCAGCACGCCAAGGGAAAGCTGACGGCGCGCGAGCGCATCGACTACCTGCTCGACGAGGGCTCGTTCCAGGAGCTCGACATGCTCGCCAGGCACCGCGCCCACGGCATGGGGCTCGAGGCGCGCCCGTACACCGACGGGGTGGTGACGGGGTTCGGCAGCGTCGACGGACGGCGTGTCTGCGTCTTCGCGCAGGACTTCACCGTCTTCGGCGGTTCCCTCGGCGAGGTCTACGCAGAGAAGATCCACAAGGTGATGGACCTTGCGACGTCGATCGGCGTCCCGGTGATCGGGCTGAACGACGGGTCCGGGGCGCGGATCCAGGAGGGTGTCGTCTCGCTCCACGGCTACGGCGGGATCTTCCACCGGAACGTCGCGGCGTCCGGCGTCATCCCGCAGATCAGCGTGATCCTCGGGCCCTGCGCCGGAGGAGCCGTGTACTCGCCCGCGATCACCGACTTCGTCTTCATGGTGCAGGGCACGTCGCACATGTTCATCACCGGCCCGGACGTGGTGAAGACGGTCACCGGGGAGGACGTGACGCTCGAGGAGCTCGGCGGCGCGATGAGCCACGCGACGAAGTCCGGCGTCGCGACCTTCGTCGCCGCCGACGAGAAGTCGTGCCTCGACGACGTGCGGTACCTGCTCTCCTTCCTCCCGTCCAACAACCTCGAGCATCCGCCCCCGTTGTCCTCGGAGGACGACCCCGAGCGCGAGACGCCCGAGCTCGTCGACCTGATGCCCGACTCGCCCAACCAGCCCTACGACATGAAGAAGGTGATCACCGCGGTCGTCGACGACGGCGAGTACCTCGAGGTGCACGCGCATTGGGCCATGTCGATCACGTGCGGGTTCGCCCGGCTCGGCGGCCGGGTCGTCGGCGTCGTCGGCAACCAGCCCGCGGTCCTCGCCGGCGTGCTCGACATCGACTCGTCCGAGAAGGCGGCGCGCTTCGTGAGAACGTGCGACGCGTTCAACATCCCGCTCGTCACGTTCGTCGACGTGCCCGGCTTCATGCCCGGCACCGACCAGGAGTACGGCGGCATCATCCGGCACGGGGCGAAGCTCCTGTACGCCTACTGCGAAGCGACGGTGCCGCGGATCCAGGTCGTGACGCGAAAGGCGTACGGCGGCGCGTACGTGGTCATGAACTCGAAGTCGATCGGCGCCGACCTCGCGTACGCGTGGCCGTCCGCGGAACTTGCGGTGATGGGGCCGCAAGGGGCGGTCGAGATCCTCTACCGGCGAGAGCTCGTCGCATCCCCGGATCCGGTCGCGCGGCGCGCGGAGCTGGTCGAGGAGTACACGGAGCGCTACGCCAACCCCTATATCGCAGCCGAGCGTGGCTACGTGGACGACGTGATCTCGCCGGCGGACACGAGGAAGGTGCTCACGCGCAGTCTCGAAATGCTCGCGTCCAAGCGCGAGGAGATCCCGCAGCGCAAGCACGGCAACGTCCCCCTGTGACCGGCGACCCACCCGGTTACGGACTGCCGCCGCGGCCCCGGCCGGACCCCGAGATCGTGGCGCTCGTGACCGCGGCCGTCCTCGAGTTGCGCGACCGAGCGGCGGACCGCACGGGTCGCGCCCGGCGCGGCGGGCCGGGTGGCACACACCGCACGTGGCGGTTCAGCGGGCGGTGGTGGTCCCGCCCGTTGCCCGCACTGCGGGACCGCCCGTGGGCCGGGTGACGCCTCCCGCGACGCCACACGCCCGTCCGGCCCGGGACCCCGCACCCCCCGGAAGCACCGTCCTCATCACCGACCACCCCTGGCCCGGCACGGAGGTGGAGGAGCGCATCCTCGCCAAGGCCGGCTACCGGCTCGTCGACGGCTCTCCGGGGGACACCCCGCGCGGCTCCGAACGCTCGCCGAGGACGCCGCCGCGATCATCACGAACTGGGCGCCGGTCACAGCCGGGCTCATCGCGCTGAGCCCGGACCTCCGCGTCGTCGCCCGCCTCGGCGTCGGGATCGACAACATCGACGTCGCCGCGGCCGCTCGACGCGGCGTCACCGTGACGAGGGTGCCGGACTACTGCGTCGAAGAGGTGTCCGACCACGCGGTCGCCATGGTGCTCGACTGGGCCCGCGGCATCGCCGCGTTCGACCGGCAGGTGCGCGCCGGACGCTTCGAGCCGGGATCGCTGGCGTTGCGCCGCGTCCGCAACCTCGTCGCCGGCATCTGGGGAGCGGGCCGAAACGGGATGGCGACCGCGCACAAGCTCGCGGCCCTCGGGTGCACCGTCCTCGTCGACGACCGCCACCCCGAGCTCGCCGCGCCGTTCTCCGCCGTCCCGGTCGGCGAACTCCTCGCGAGCTGCGACGTCGTGAGCGTCCACCTGCCGCTCACCGACGAGACGTGCGGCATCCTCGACGCGTGGGTCTTCGAGCGGATGCGACCGGGCTCGCTCCTCGTGAACACCGGACGTGGCCGTCTCCTCGACCCAGAAGCGCTTGGCGCCGCGCTGGATGCGGGCCGCCCCGGCGCGGCGGCACTCGACGTGGTGCCCGACGAGCCGCACGTTCCCGCCGCGCTGGCGGCGCGCGAGGACGTGCTCATCACGCCGCACGCCGCCTTCTCCTCGATCGAGTCGGTGGCCGAGGTCCGCAGGCGCGCGTGCGACGACGTCGTCCGGGTGCTGCGCGGCGAGCCGCCGCGCGACCCCTACGACCCCTGAGAGGCGGTCCCGAGCGCGGGCCTCGCCGCGCGCATGAGGGCGGGCACAGCGGCGGCGTCACCCGGCGTGGGTCCTGACCCGAGCTGTGGCCGCGGCAGGCGCGGGCCGGCCGAGACGCCCCCGGCCCGCACGCGTGCGACGGCCCGTGGCAGGAACACCGAGGCGCCGGTCGCCGCCGCGGCGGACCCCGCGGCGATGCCCCAGCCGACCGGCCCGAGCGGGGTGCACCCGAAGAATCGGCTCACGCCGGGCGTCTCCACCATGCCGACCAGCACCGCGGCCGACGCGGCCGTCGAGGCGAGCACGAACGGGCTGTCGCGTCCGACGACGGCCGTCTGCCCCAGCTGGGTCCCGATGAGCGCGGCGAGCGCGACGGTGCTCGCGCGCCGGCCTCTCCCGGTCAGCCGGGCGAGGAGCCACGCGACCGTCGCGCCCGCCGTCGTCGTGCCGGCCCGAAGCGCGATCTGGCGGACGAGCTCCGGGCCGAGGGACTGGTCGGGGCCACTTTTCAGGAGCGACTCCGGTGTCGTCCCGACCGGCGTCCGCAACGCGATCGCCATCGCCGGGAGCATGTCGGTCAGCAGGTTCACGAGGAGGAACTGCCTGGCGCCGAGCGGCGACGCGCCCGCCACGGCGGTGGTGAGGAGGCTGAAGCCGACCTCTCCGACGTTGCCGCCGACGAGGATGGCCAGCGCGTCACGCACCGACAGCCACATCGACCGGCCCTCCACGATCGCGTCGAGGATCGTCTCCATCCGGTCGTCGACCACCACGAGGTCGGCCGCCTCCTTCGCGGCGGGAGAGCTGCGCCGGCCGAGCGCGATCCCGGCCTGGGCCAGCCGGATCGCCGGGGCGTCGTTGGCGCCGTCGCCGGTCATCGCGACGACCCGTTCGGCCCGCTGGAAGGCACGCACGATGCGGACCTTGTCGGTGGGCGTCACCCGCGCGAACACCGAGACGTCCGTGATGATCCCGTCGAGCTCCTCGTCCGACATCTGGTCGAGCTCGGGGCCGCTCACGACGCGGTGGCCGTTCAGGATGCCGAGCTCGCGTGCGATGGCGCCGGCGGTCATCGGATGGTCGCCGGTGATCATGACCACGTCGACGCCCGCGTCGCGCAGCTGGGAGACCGCCGCCGCGGCGGTCGGCCGCACGGAGTCGGCGAGCGCGACGAACCCGAAGAGCTCGAGGTCCCGGACCCCGTCCTCCGTGAGACCGACGTCGCCCGCCACCCCGCCATCGCGGGACCGCTCGGTGTCCGCGCCCGGTCCTGCTTCGGGCCCGACGACCCGTTCGGCGACGGCGAGCACGCGCAGCCCTTTTCGGGCGAGCCGCTCCACCTCGCCGTCGAGCTGGCGCCGGACACGTGTGTCGAGGGTCTCGGAACCTTCGGGCCGACGCCACGCACGGCAACGCGGCAGGACGACCTCGGGCGCGCCCTTCACCGAGACGAGGGTGCTCCCGTCGGCATGCGCAACCACCGCGTGAAAGCCGCGCGCGGGCTCGAAGGGGAGCTCGCCGGCGGACTGCAGCGCGGCGTTGGCGCCCTCGTCCGCCTCGACGTCCGCACGCTCGGCACCGGCGACGACCGCGCGGTCCGTCGCGTGGGGGAGTGACTCGACGCCGTTGCCGTTCGTGGCGGGGCTCGCCCGCAGCGCCGCGGCCAGCACGCGCCGGGTCCGCTCCCCGAGCGCATCGATCGGCTCGTCGAACGCGCCGTCCGAGACGCACTGGAGCGCGATCTCGCCCAGGGTGAGGGTGCCCGTCTTGTCGAAGCACAGCGTGTTCACGCGCCCGAGCGCCTCGATCGTCCTCGGGTTCCTCACGAGCGCGCCACGTCCGGCCAGGCGCCTGGCCGAAGCCTGTTGCGCGGTGGTCGCGAGGAGCGGGAGCCCTTCGGGCACCGCGGCGACCGTGAGGCCGACGCCCGAACCGATCGCGCGCCGCGGGCTCCGGCCCCGTGCGATCGAGAGCCCCGTGACAGCGGCACCCGCGGCGAAGGTCGCCGGCAGGGTCACCGACGTGAGCGTCGCGAGGCGGGCCTCGACCCCGCTCGGCGGCGGCTCGGGAGCGTCGGCGAGACTCCGGCCGACCTCGGTGTCGTCCCCGACGGCCACGACGACGGCGAGGGCCGTGCCGCTCGAGACGGTCGTCCCTTCGTAGAGCATGCAGTGCCGGTCGCCGAGGACGGCACCGGGGGCGGGGGCGGGGTGTTTCGGGACCGGCATGGACTCGCCGGTGAGCGCCGACTCGTCGGCCTCGCACGCTGTCGCCATGATGATGCGCAGGTCGGCGGGGACGACCTCGCCAGACGAGAGCGCGACGACGTCGCCCGGAACGAGACGCCGGCGGTCGATCTGCTCCGGGCCGTCGGGCCGGATGACTTCGACCACCGCGTCTGCGACGCGCGCGAGGCGTTCGATCGAGACGTCGGCGCGCACGCGTTGCGCCGCGCCGATGAACGCGTTCGCCGCGGTGACCCCGGCGACCAGTCCGGCGTCGGAGACCGAGCCGACCGCGGCCGAGAGCGCGGCACCGGCGGCGAGCACCGGGGTGAGCGGGTTCGCGAGCTCCGACGCGAGGGCGTTCACCGCCCTGCGGGCGGGCGACGGAGGCTCCTTGCGGGTCCCGGCGGAACGGCGCCGGGCGACGTCGCGGGCCAGCCCGTCGGCCGACGAGTGGAGCGCGCGGAGCACCGCGTCGGGATCCATGGCGTGCCAGTGCGACTCGGCGCGTGCGCGGGGGGCGGGGCGACGCTTCACCGCTTCGGCCCAGCCGACGCCGTTCGCCTGCGCGGCGAGGGCGGCGACGTTCATCGGGACGGCGGCCCGGCCCCCGGCGCCGATGGCCGGTCCGGCGATCGCCCAGGCGCCTCCCACCGCGCTGCCGGCGAGACCGATCAGCGCGCTCATCGCGCTCACCCGGCCCGCCACCGCGGCCGCCTCCACCACCACGTACGCGTGCAGCAAGCCGGGGCCGGTGATGATGTCGGCGCCCCAGGGCGGCTGCGGCGCGTGCCCCGGGATCCCGACGCTCACGTCGGCGGACTCGAGGGCGCCGTGCGCGGAACCGCCGGAGATGAGGAGGACGCCGCCTCCTTCCTCCTGCAGCGCGCGGACCGACGACCGCAACCGCCTTCCGCCGGCGACGCGGCGGTCCGCCCCGAGGGAGCGGGCCAACGCGGTGGTGCCGCCGGCGAGCACGACCTCGAGGCCGCCTTTCTTCGCGGCGTCGGCGAGCGGGGGCGCCATCGGGTCGAGGACGGGGACCATGGGGGCCACGGCGACGAGCGTCCCGTCCTTCGCCAGGCCGAGCGGCTCCTGGCGGGTCGACCCGCGGCCGGCGCTCGCGGTCATCTGGCGCCGGGTCGCAGTGGTCGCGCCCCGGGGCAGCCGGACGCCGGCGTCGCGCAGGACGGGCACCGGCGCGCAGGCCCACGCGCCGCGCCGCCGCAGGTGACGGGGCTGCGACGGGTCGAAGAGGGACGAGATCCTCGAGCAGGCGGTCGCCTCGTCGAGCTCCGAGTTGCCGAGCACCTCGCACTGGCCGAGGGCCACCTTCCCCGTCTGGACGACGTCGGCGTCCAGGACGACGGTGCGGACGCGGTCGAGCCGGCGAAGCGCCCGGGCGTCCATCACGATGGCGTCGCGCTTCGAGATCTCGCGCCCGAGGTGGGCGCAGAACGCCTCGCGTCCGTGTCGCGCCGCCTTGGGCAGGCTCGCCACGAGGAACGCGGCGGCGCGCCGTGGGCTCCGGGTGAGCGCGAGCGTGGCGCCGAACGCGCCGAGCGAACCGATCGCGGCGAGGTCCGCGTAGCGCTCGACCGGACCCGGGTCGAGGGGGGCGGGGCGCGCCGGGCGCGAGACGGCGGGGACGTCCTCGGCCGAGGGTGCGAATTCCAGCCATGGCTCGCGCCGCTCCCACGCCTGGTGACGCGCGACGAGCTCGCCGAGCTCGTTGGCGCGCCGGGTGATGTCGACGGCGAGCGAGAGCGGGCCCTGGCCGACCGCCTGCGCGAAGGCGTTCGCGATGCCGAGCCCGAGGTCGGCCGGACCGACGCCGACCCGGTGCTCGAGGAAGTTCCGAAGCCTCGGCTCGTTCTCGACCATCGACACGACCGACGCGAGCTCGGTCGGGATCGGCGACAGCTGCAGCGCCATGCCGAAGACGCTGGCGCCGAGCGCGAGCGTGTCGGCGCCGAGCGCGATCGCCGCACGGCGGATGGGCTCGGTGTCGGCCGGGTGCTCGGGGCGTCGGAGCGGGAAGGCGTCGTCGCCGACGCGGCTCGCGTTCTCGACCGCCGCGACGACGTCGACGAGCTCGCCGATCGGGGGCGTCTCGCCGTGCGCCGCATCGAGCGCGATCACGACGCGCCCGAGCACGGGATTCACCTTCGCCCAGCGCACGCCGCGCACTCGCTCGAGTGCGCGCTCGACCCTCCCCGCCAGCTCTTCTGAGCCCGGTTGATCGACGGCCTTCACCTCGATGTGCGCATGGGTCTCGTTGCACCACACGCGTCGGCTCCGCCGCCCTCCGTCGATGCGCTCGGCGAGCGCCCCACCGGCCGACGCGACGGAGGTGCCGAGCGAGGCAGCGGTCCGTGGCATGGCGCCGGCGGCGCGAAGGACGCGGCCGAGCGCCGAAGAAGGGGTTCCCACGAGGCGACTACATACCCATCCGCTCCAGGATCCGTCCTGGGGGCTGCAGATTTGTCGCGAGCTCGTGGCGAGGCCCGGTGACCAGGGCGGTCGGCTCCCGCCGGCGGCGTGAGCAGGGTCGTCAGGAGGACCGCATGGCCGGGCGGCGGCCCCGGGAGCGGAGGGAGCCGTGGATCGTCGAGAAGTTGTCGAGGATCCGAAACGTCCGGACGCTCAGCGAGCCGCCCTCCGGCGACCGGCCAGGTCCGCGAGCTCTCCGACGATGCGGTCGACCTGGAAGTCCTTCGGCGTGTAGACGGCGGCCACACCCTTGTCCCGCAGGATCTCGGCGTCGTCGGCGGGGACGATCCCGCCCACGACGACCGGCGCGTCCACGCCTGTCGCGCGGAGCCGGTCGAGGACGTCGGAGACGAGGTCGAGGTGCGAGCCCGAGAGGATGGAGAGACCGACCACGTCGGGGTCCTCGTCACGGGCGGCGGCGGCGATCTGAGCCGGGGTCAGCCGGATGCCCTGGTAGACGACCTCGAAGCCCGCGTCGCGTGCGGCGAGGGCGATCTGCTCCGCGCCGTTCGAGTGGCCGTCGAGCCCGGGCTTGGCGACGAGGAGGCGGGGCGGCGCGCCGGTCGACTCGACGAAGGCCCGGACCTTCTCGGCGGCGTCGCCCGGGCGGCCTCGGTGACGGGCCGACCCGACGCCGGTCGGGGCGCGGTACTCCCCGTAGACGTCGCGCAGCGCGCCTGCCCACTCGCCCGTGGTCCCGCCTGCGAGCGCGAGGTCGATCGTGGCCGCCATGACGTTGGCGGTGGGGTCGGCGGCGTCGCGCCGGAGCGCGTCGAGCGCCCGCCGGACCGCCGTCCCGTCGCGGGCCGCTCTCCACGCCGCGAGGTCCGCCTGGAGCTCGCGTTGGACGCTCGGGTCGACCCGGAGCACGGTATCGGCTCCCCCCGCCGCCACCAACGGAGACGGCTCGGTCCCCGTGAACGCGTTCACGCCGACGACCGTCAACTCGCCGGTCTCGATCCGTCGGACCCGCTCCGCCTGGCTCGCCACCAGCCTTGCCTTGAGCTCGTCGATGGCCTCGAACGCACCGCCGAGCGACAGCACGTCGTCGAGCTCGGCCGAGGCGGCGTCGACGAGCTCGTCCGTCTTTGCCGCGATCACGTGGGACCCTTCGAAGAGGTCCTCGTACTCGAGGAGGTCCGTCTCGAAGGCGAGGATCTGTTGGATCCTGAGCGACCACTGCTGGTCCCACGGGCGTGGGAGCCCCAGCGCTTCGTTCCACGCCGGCAGCTGGATCGCGCGCGCCCGCGCGTCGGCCGAGAGGGTCACGCCGAGGGACTCGAGGACGATCCGGGCGATGTTGTTCTCGGGCTGCTGCTCGGTGAGGCCGAGCGAGTTCACCTGGACGCCGTAGCGGAACCGGCGCAGTCGCGGGTCACCGACGCCGTAGCGCTCCGCGCACGTCCGGTCCCACAGCGCTGAGAAGGCGCGCATCTTGCACGTCTCCTCGACGAAGCGCATGCCCGAGTTCACGAAGAAGCTGATGCGCCCGACGACGGACGGAAGGTCGTCCGCGGCGACTTTGCCTGAGTCGCGGACCGCGTCGAGAATCCCGATCGCGGTCGCCAGCGCGTACGCGATCTCCTGGACCGGGGTGGCGCCCGCCTCCTGGAGGTGGTAGCTGCACACGTTCACCGGGTTCCACTTGGGGATCTGTCGCACGGTGTACGCGATCGTGTCGACGGTGAGGCGGAGACTCGGCTTGGGCGGGAAGATGAACGTGCCGCGGCTCAGGTACTCCTTCACGATGTCGTTCTGCGTCGTCCCCTGGAGTCGCCCGGTGGCGACGCCCTGCTCGGTCCCGTACGCGACGTAGAGACCGAGCAGCCATGCCGCCGTCGCGTTGATGGTCATCGAGGTGTTCATCTCGTCGACGGGGATGCCGTCCATCAGTTCGCGCATGTGGCCGAGATGGGCGACCGGCACGCCGACCTTCCCGACCTCGCCAATGGCCTCCGGCGCGTCGGGGTCGTACCCGGTCTGCGTCGGCAGGTCGAAGGCGATCGACAGACCGGTCTGGCCCTTGGCGAGGTTCGTGCGGTATAGGGCGTTTGACGCGCGGGCCGTGGAGTGCCCCGAGTACGTGCGCATCACCCAGGGCTTGTCGACCCGGTTCCGCTCGTCGCTCATCGGCTCCCGTGCCTCGATGTCCTCGGACGTCCGCGGTCAGCGGTAGCGGTAGAAGCCTTCGCCGCTCTTGCGACCGAGCTTGCCCGCTGCGACCATCCGCCGCAACGTCGGCGCGGCAGTCATGTGCTGTTCGCGGTGCTCGGCGTAGAGCGCGTCGAGGATCGCGACCGCGGTGTCGAGACCGACGAGGTCCAAGAGCGCGAACGGGCCCATCGGGAACCCGCATCCGCCCTTCATGGCGATGTCGATCCCGTCCTTGGTCGCGACGCCGAGCTCGAGAAGTCTGACCGCCTCGTTCAGGTACGGGAAGAGCAGCGCGTTCACCACGAAGCCCGCCCGGTCCAGGACCTCGACCGGTTCCTTGCCGCAGGCCTTCGCGAAGGAGACCGCGGCGGCGATCGTGTCGTCGGACGCCGTGATGGGTCTGACGACCTCGACGAGCGGCATCGTGTGGGCCGGGTTGAAGAAGTGGATGCCGCACACCTTGTCGGCACGTCCCGTGGCCATCGCCAGTTCGACGACGGGCAGCGTCGAGGTGTTCGTGGCGATGACCGTCCGCTCGTGGCACATGTCGGCCAACGCGGCGACGAGGTGCTTCTTCACGCTCAGGTCCTCGACGACCGACTCGATGACGACGTCGACGTCGGAGACGTCGGCCAAGTCCGCCGTGAAGGTGAGGTTGGTGAGGGTCTCCTTCGCCGCTTCCTCGGTGCAGCGGCCCTTCTCGACCTGACGCGCAAGGGAAGCCTCGACCGTGGTGCGCGCCGAGTCGGCGGCATCCTGGCTCCGGGCCCGGAGCACCACGTCGTGCCCATGGGCGGCAGCGACCTCTGCGATCCCCGACGCCATGATCCCCGAGCCGACGACCCCGACCCGTTCGAACACCGCGGCCAGGCTACCCGCGAGTACTCGCCGGTAACCGAGAGTGGCCCGGCTGACTCGGTGCGGTCGGGACGCCCGCGTCCCCGCCCGTGCTACGCCGCCTGTGCGACGAGCGCCGCCAGCGCCTGCGCACCCGAACCGTCGACGGGAAGGTGCGTCTGTGTGGAGTACAGCCAGCCCGGGTTCTCCTGAGCGAGCGTGTACCAGTCGGCGAGGACCGCCCTCGGGTAGCTCGCCACGCCTTCTGAGAGGACCGTGTTGTTCGGGCCCTGCCACGACTGGTCCACGTGGGTGTTCACGAAGACCACTCTCGAAGCGCCTGTGAGGACGCGCATCATCGAGTCGAACTGCGCGGAGCTGATCGGTCCGTTCGTCGCCAGTCCGACGATCACGACGCCGCCGAGCGCGCTCTCGGCCTTCAGGCTCGCGAGGATCGATTCGCCCTGTGTCCACCAGCGGCTGACCTGGGCTGTGATGTGGATGCCGGGAATGTCCTGGCTGAGCGGCTGCTCGTAGTCGATCATCACCGAGTCACCGAGAGCGGTCACCTGGCCCTCGACGAAGCCCGGTCCGGGTGCGGGGAGCGGCGGCGACGTGATGGGTCCGTGCTCTCCGGGTCCGACAGGGGCGGTCGTCGGTGGCACGGTCGACGGCGTGACGGCGGTCGTGCTGGTCGTCGGGGCCGACGTCGCCGGCGCGGCCGTCGAAGGCGGGTCGCCCCGCGCGGGCCGATGCGCCGAGTGCGCGGCGGCTTGCCGCGCGGCGGAATGCGGATGAGCGCCGCGGCTCATCAAGATGCCGGAGGCCGCGGCGCCCCCGGTCAGCACCGCGAGCGCGGCCGTCACCGCCACCGCGTTCGGCAAGTGCCGGGAGGCCAAGGAGCCTCAGTGCTCCTCGACGGTGACCGATTCGATGACGACGCGCTCTTTCGGCGACCCCGAGCGAGTGCCCACGGCGTCGATGGCCGCGACGACGTCGTCACCCTTCACGACCGCGCCGAAGAGCGAGTACTGCGGCGGCAACCGGGCGCCGTCCGGTCCGCTGACGATGAAGAACTGGCTGCCGTTCGTGTCCGGGCCGGCGTTGGCCATCGCGAGCGAGCCGACCTGGTACCGGCCGGGCTTGGGCAGCTCGTCGGCGATCCGGTACCCGGGGCCGCCCCGCCCCGTGCCTTCCGGGTCGCCCCCCTGGAGGACGAAGCCGGGGATCACGCGGTGGAAGGCGATGCCGTCGAAGTAGTGCCAACGCGAGAGAAAGACGAAATTGTTCACGGTCTTCGGCGCCGACACCGGGTCGAGCTCGATCACCACCGTCCCCTTCGAGGTGGTCATCGTCGCGGTGTAGCGGCGCTTGGGGTCGATGACCATCGGCGGGGGGCCGTCGAAGCGTTGCCGTTGCGGGCTCGATCCGTCTGCTGCAGGGATGTCGGTCATGTGTCTTCCTTCTCGGGGTCTGGGGGAGAGGCTTGTTCGAACGGTCGTCCGGTCGGGTCGGGGGTTCGGTCGGTGGCAGCCTTTGCGGGCAGCGGCTGCGGCTGGGTCGTCCGTTTGATTGTGCCGTGGATCGCCCGCTCCGCCCAACCGGGGGTCTCGTCCCATGTCAGCGGTGTTCTGTGAGCCGGCGGACGGCTCGCGGTCCGATCCGTCCCTTCTCAGCTTGTGTGGATCGTCACCGAGAGGATCCGCTGCACGACGCGAGGCGGCACGCCGTTCGAGGACGAGTTCCCCTCGGCGTTGATCTGCTCCACGACGCTCGTCCCGGAGACCACCTTGCCGAACAGGGAGTACTTCGATGTGAGTTGCGCCTGACCTCCCGGCACCACGATGAAGAACTGGCTGCCGTTCGTGTTCGGCCCCGAGTTCGCCATGGCGACGTCGAACGGCGCGTACTGCTTCGGGAGGTTCTCGTCCGCGAACTGGTAGCCGGGGCCACCCGAGCCCGTTCCCGTCGGGTCACCGGTCTGGTCCATGAAGCCGGGGATCACCCGGTGGAAGATGACGCAGTGGTAGTAGCCCTTCTGCGCCAGGAAGACGAAGTTGTTGACCGTGTGCGGTGCTGTCTTGGCGAGCAGGTCGATGACGAATGTCCCGGCGGTCGTCTTGACCGTCGCGGAGTAGTGCTTGGACGTGTCGATCGTCATCGCCGGGGGGGACGACCAGTGCAGTGTGTTGGCCTTCGCGGACGTGCTCGCCTTGCACCCCGCCGCCGTGGCGAGGGCGTTGGCCTTCGTCTGGTCCGAGGTCGCCTGGGCGTTGGTCAGCGTGGTGCTCGTCGTCGAGGAAGACGAGCTGGACGTGGTGGTCGACGTCGGGGGTTTGGCCGGGGACGACCCTCCGAAGACGTTGGTCGCGGTCGCGAGGACCACGAGGAGGACGACGGCCGCGCCGCCTCCGAGGAACGCCGAGCTCCGCACCCGCTTGCGGAAGCGCGTTCTTCGTGCCTGGGCTGCCCGTTTGCGCTGACGCGCGGCCTTCTGCCTCGCTCGTTTCTCCGTGGGCACGGCCGGACACGATAACCGGGGACCGGGGCGCGATCGCCGCGGCCGGCCGGGCGCCCGCATGCCTCTCGGTCGTCGTCGGCGTCGGACGAGAAGCACCGGGGGACCCGACAGGGGTCCCCCGACCCGCGCTGCGCATGTCGATGTCCGCCTCTTCCCCCGAAGTACCGTCTAGACGTGCCGCTCCTGGTGCAGAAGTACGGGGGGACGTCGGTCGCTGACGCCGATCGCATCCGCGCGGTCGCCGACCACGTCGCCCGCACGAAGCGCGACGGTGCGGACGTGGTCGTCGTGGTGAGCGCGATGGGCAAGACCACCGACGACCTCATCCGTCTCGCGGGGGAAGTCAGCTCGATCCAGCCCCCGCGGGAGTACGACATGCTGGTCAGCTCCGGCGAGCGGGTCTCCATGGCGCTCCTGTGCATGGCGTTGGCGGAGCTCGGTATCGCGGCCTCGTCGTTCACCGGGAGCCAGGCGGGGATCGTCACCGATACCGACCACATGAAGGCGAAGATCGTCGAGATCCGGGCCGACCGCCTCACCGAGGCGCTCGAGTCCGGCAAGGTCCCCGTCGTCGCGGGCTTCCAGGGCGTGTCGACCGAGCGGGACGTCACGACGCTCGGCCGGGGGGCGTCCGACCTCACGGCCGTTGCGCTGGCGGCCGCGCTCGGCGCCGAGGTGTGCGAGATCTACACCGACGTGACCGGGGTCTTCAGCGCCGATCCCCGCGTCGTCCCCGACGCCCACCGCCTGCCGCGGGTCAGTTTCGAGGAAATGCTCGACATCGCCGCCGCCGGGGGCCGCGTGCTGAACCTCCGTTCGGCCGAATTCGCACGGAACCACAGCGTGCCCCTGCAAGTCCGGAGCAGCTTCACCTGGGAGCCTGGGACGTGGATCGTGGAGGAGGATGAGCTCATGGAGCAGGCCGTGGTCACCGCAGTGGTCCACGACACGTCGGTCGGGAAGATCACGGTGTCCGACGTCCCCGACCGCCCGGGGATCGCCGCGCCCATCTTCCGGGCGCTGGCCGACGAATCGGTGAACGTGGACGACATCGTCCAGAACGTCTCGGTCCACGGGACGACCGACATCTCCTTCACCGTCCCGCACACCGACCTCAAGGTCGCTCTGCGGGCGGTCGGCGAGGTCGCCGCCGACCTCGGCGGCAGGGGCGTCAGCTCCGACGACGACATCGCCAAGGTCTCGGTGATCGGGGCCGGGATGAAGTCGCATCCCGGCGTGACGGCCATGATGTTCGAGACCCTCGCCAAGGAAGGGATCAACATCGAGATGATCTCCACCTCTACGATCCGCATCTCCTGCATCGTCCGGGCCGACGAGGTCGAGCGGGCCGTCCGGGCGCTCCACCGCGCCTTCGAGCTCGACGAGCCGCTCGCTCGCTGGGGGCTCGGGCGGCTGTCTTAACAAATCGGCCGACGGAGCAGGCCGGAACCCACAAAGGGAGGGACGCAAGTCAGGCCGTTGCAGGGCCGCCTGTGGGAAGCCTTCATTTCCGTGGCTGCCTTCGAAAGAATCGACTCGCGGCGTGCGCAGAAAGCTGCGTGACCAGGCGTTTCACTTGTGATCCCGCACGTCAGCGCCCTAAATGGTTTGCTTGGGCAAGGATCGGTTGAAGCGCTCGATTGCAGCCGGTATGGTAAGCGCCAGCGGGCTCCGTCGGAGCCCCTATAGACGGCGGGGGTCGTTCGCGTGCAACGGTTGATGCGGTCATGGTTGGGAGCCCATTCGCGCGGGGCGCATGGGCGGAGGGCGACGAACCGGTCGTTCGGAGTCGCCAGGAGCTGTCTGGCTGCGGTCGCGCTCGCGGCGACGGGATCCTTCATCGGCCTCGCGGCGGGAACGGCGGGCGGGTCCACCGGGCTCAAGTGTCCGGTCTCGTCGGCGACAAAGTGCTACGGGTTGACCGTCATACCGACGTCCGTCGCGCACGGGATCACCCAGCTATTCACGTTCAAACTCAAGAACGACTCCGGGACCAAGAACCTCGGATCGGCGAAGATCACCGCTCCAGCCGGGTTCACGATCGTCGGCGCGACACCGACAGCCAATGTGAAGGCGCTCTCAGCAGGTTCGGTCACCTTCGGCAGCCTGAACGTGGCTCCCACGGGGACAGCGACGCTGGGGGTGAAGGCAACGACGTCCTGTGCCGGCAAGGTGTACCGGTGGGGGCTTCAGGTCAAACAGTCGAACACATTCAACGGCACAGGCAACACATTCCAGGTCCTGAAGGCGACAGCCACGCAGTTGACAGGCACGTACAACAACACACCCAGCGGTTGTGCGCTGGCCTTCGTCCCGACCAACGAGCCGAAGAGCACGACGGTCAACTCCCAGATCCGATCGGCGTTCGGCTCCAAGGGCACACCCGTCGAGGTGGAGGCGGTGTCACCGCAGGGCAGCCTGCTCACAACATTCAGCGGGACAGTCAAGCTCACGTTGTCTGAAGGCCCTACAGGCGCCACTCTGAGCGGCGGGGGGCCCGTTGCGGCATCTCACGGGATCGCCGTGTTTCCGACACTGCGCATCAACAAGGCCGGGTCGCCATATCAGTTGAAGGCGACGAGCACAGGCTTTACTGGGACTCCCCCTGCCCCCTTGTCGCAATACTCGACAACATTCACCATCTACAACGAGAACCTCAAGGCCTGCACAACCACATTCTGTACAACGTCCGGCAACAAGACAACAGCAGGCAAGAAGCTGTCGATCTCGGAGTCGACGGAGAAGTCGGGACTCGGGTTCCTCGGTCTCGGGTTCGGGGCCGGGCCGACATGCAAGGCCTCTGCACCGACAACGTACTTCTTGCCGACAGCGGACACCGCGGTCATCGACGTGTTCAAGTCCACAGGAGTGGCGACACCCCAGACCGGTGTCGGCGACACATGGACCGTCACCTACGAGATCACAAAGGCGATCGTGAAAGCCAACCAGCCCGGCGCGTCGCAATGGCAAGTCTGCTTCGCGTCGACCACAGACTTTGTGGATCTCACAGGAGTCACAGCACCGCAGAAGACGTTCCACACAACAGTCGCCAACAAGAAGGTGACAGTCTTCGTCGGCCTGCTGCGAACCTGCTCGGCGACAGTCGGTGCGCCTTGTATCCTCACACGGCACAAGGACAACGCTGGCAATGAGATCATCGTCATCAAGGCTTCCGGGGACTCGTACGTCAGGCCATAACCTCCGGGCCGGGCGCCCGGCCCGGTAACAGCCGCGCGCACTGGAGGGAACCGTGCAGCGCTGCCCGTCGTGCAACGAGGAGAACCCGGACAAGTTCCGGATGTGCGGCTTCTGTGGCACGCCGCTGCAGGCCGCACCTCCGCCCGAGGAGTCGCGCAAGACGGTCACGATCGTCTTCTGCGACCTGAAGGGCTCCACGAACCTCGGCGAACAACTCGACAGCGAGGCGCTCCGCGAGGTGCTCGCCGTCTACTTCGCAGCGATGAGAGGGGTCCTCGAGCGCCACGGCGGCACGGTCGAGAAGTACATCGGCGACGCGATCATGGCCGTCTTCGGCCTTCCCCGGATGCACGAGGACGACGCCCTCCGAGCGGTCCGAGCCGCCCTCGACATGAAGGAGGCGCTGGTCGAGGTCAACGGGCTCCTCAAGGCCAACTGGGGAGTGACGCTCGCGAATCGGACCGGCGTCAACACGGGCGAAGTCGTCGCCGGTGATGCCTCGACGGGGCAGCGGCTCGCGACCGGCGACACGGTCAACGTCGCCGCCCGGCTCGAGCAGGCCGCTCCGGAAAGCGAAGTGCTGATCGGCGAGTCCACGTACCGGCTCGTGCGCGACGTCGTCGAGGTCGACCCGGTGCCGCCGCTCGACCTGAAGGGCAAGTCGGAGCCGGTCCCGGCGTATCAGCTCCTGGCGGTGAACGAAGGGGAGGCGATCAGGCGCCGCGTCGACCTGCCCATGGTCGGGCGCGACGCGGAAATGGCGGTCGCGCTCGAGACGTTCCGCACCTGTTCAACCGAGAATCGCTGCGAGATCCTCACGGTGGTCGCACAGGCGGGACTCGGAAAGTCACGGCTTGTCGCAGAGATCCTCCACTCGATCGGCAACGAGGCGCGGGTGCTCAGGGGACGTTGCCTCTCGTACGGAGACGGTGCGACCTTCCTTCCCCTGATCGAGGTCGTGCGACAGGCAGCAGGGATCGACGACAACGACAACGACGACGAGGCGCACCTGAAGTTGCAGCACCTTGCCGGGTCCGGTCGAGACGATGTGGCGGATCGCCTCGCGTCCGTGATGGGCCTCTCAGACGTCTCGTACGGCAAGGACGAGCTGATGTGGTCCGTCCGCGCCCTGTTCGAGACCCTGTCCCAGGACGGGCCCCTCGTGGTCGTCTTCGACGACATCCACTGGGCGGAGCCGACGTTCCTCGACCTGATCGAACACGTGGTCGATACGTCCAGCGGGGCTCCCGTCCTCCTCCTGTGCGCGACGCGCCACGAGCTCCTCGACGAGCGGCCGGACTGGTGCGAGGCACGGCCGAACGCACGGCGCATCGAGCTCGCCGAGCTCACCGCCGCGGACAGCGCCGCCGTCGTGAAGAACCTCGTCGGCGACGCAGAGCTGCCCGAGACCCTCGAGGCGAGGATCACCTCCGTCGCCGGCGGGAACCCCTTGTACGTCGAGCAGATTCTCTCGATGCTCATCGACGAAGGGGTGCTGCGCACAGAGGGCGACCACCTCGTGTTCGCAGGAGCGCCCGCGAGCCTCGCGATCCCCGACAACATCTCCGCGCTGCTCGCGTCCCGACTGGACCTCCTCGGTGACCAGCAGCTCGGCGTCCTGACGCGTGCGTCGGTGATCGGGATGGAATTCGGCACGAGCGACCTCGTCGCGCTCGCTCCTCCCGGCGAAGAGCCGACGGTGATCCCCTCGGCCCTCGGCACGCTCGAGAACAAGCGCTTCGTGCGCCAGCGTCGCTCGTCAGCCGACAGAAACCAAGGACGCCTCGTCGAGGACGCGGTGACGCCTGCACAATCCGGGGAAGCTGGCACCCGGCTGCAGGAAGCCAGCCACGAGTTCGCCCACGTGCTCGTGCGAAACGTCGCCTACGAGCGGCTGCTCAAGCGGAACCGCGCCGGACTGCACGAACGGTTCGCCGACTGGCTCACCGAGCGGAGCGGGACGCGGCTCGCCGAGTTCGAAGAGATCATCGGCTACCACCTCGAGCAGTCGTTCCGGAGTCTCGCGGAGCTCGGGCCTCTGACCGAGCCGGCGATGGCCGTCGGCAAGCGCGCGTCCGGGCACCTCGCGGCCGCCGGCTTCCGCGCCCGTGGCCGCGCAGACATGCCCGCCGCGGCCAACCTCCTCCAACGGGCCTCAGCGATCCTGGACGACGAGGACCCGGTCCGGCCGCGCCTCCTCCTCGGCGCCGGCGAGGCACTGACCGAGGCGGGGGAGCTCGAAGCTGCCGACCGCGCGCTCAGCGAGGCACGCGACGCGGCACTGCTGCTCGGCGACGCGCACCTGGCGCGCACGGCGAGGCTCGCGACGCTGTACCTCCGCTACACCACCGGCCCGGAGAGCAGTGAGGGTGTCCTGAAAGAGGTCGAGGCGCTGATGCCGGGGCTCGAGGCCGACGGCGATCACGACGGTCTCGCGCGGGCTTGGAGACTCCTCGCCTACATCCACTGGGCAGCCTCGAGGTACGGCCGCGGCGCCGAGGCCGCCGAGCGGGCCACGGAGCACGCGGAGGCCGCCGGGGACGAGGTGCTCGCTCGGAGCTTTCTCGGGTCCCTTGCGAATGTCGCCGTGTTCGGCCCGACGCCGGTCGACGAGGCGGTCACCATCTGCGAGACGCTCCTCGCGCGGGCCAGTGACGACCGCAAGGCCTCGGCCATCGGGGAGGCGGCGCTCGGTCACCTCGAGGCGATGCGGGGGAACTTCGTCCGCGCCCGGCAGCTCTACCGCCGGAGCCGTGCCTCGCTCGAGGAATTCGGGTGGCGCCTCTGTGCCGCGCTGACCTCGCTCGACTCGGCGGACATCGAGGTCCTGGGGGGAGATCTCGACGCCGCGGAGGCCGAGCTCCGAAAGGACTTCAGCTCGCTCGAGGAGATGGGCGAGCACAGCTTCATCGCCACGACGGCCGCGCTGCTCGCCGACGTCCTGTACCGCCGCGGCGACTACGAGGGCGCCGACTCGTTCACGACGTTCTCACACGACGTCGCATCGCCCGACGACGTCGGGGCGCAGTTCGGCTGGCGTTGTGTGAGAAGCAAGCTGCTCGCACGTGAAGGTCGGGACGAAGAGGCGATGCGTGAGATCAACGCGGCACTCGCGATCATCGAGGAGTCCGACCAGCTGGACCTTCAGGGGAAGGGTCTCCTCGACCTCGCGGAGATCCAGGGACTGCTCGGCGACGAGTCGGGAGCGGGTCATTCGCTCGAGGGAGCTCTGGCGCTGTTCGAGAAGAAGGGCAACGTCGTGCTCGCGGAGCGGACGCGCTCCGAGGCGGAGTCGGTCCGATCGGGTGTGTCGCGACTGCGCACATCCGAGAAGGACGCGCCCGTGGGCTCGGTGCCCGGCGACGGGAGCTGACCGGGCCGCCAGGTACCATCGCGACCGTGGTGAGTGGTCGCGAGCTGAGTGTTGCGGTCGTCGGGGCGACCGGACAGGTCGGGACCGTCATGCGCGCCGTGCTCGACGAACGCGGCTTTCCCGCAGCACGCGTCCGCTTCTTTGCCTCCTCCCGCTCCGCCGGCACGACGCTTGCGTGGGGTGCCGACGAGATCGTCGTCGAGGACGCAGCAACCGCGGACTTCTCGGACATCGACATCGCGCTCTGCTCGGCCGGGGCGACGGCCTCCCGGCAGATCTCTCCGCGCATCGCCGCGAGCGGCGCGCTCGTCATCGACAACTCTTCGGCGTGGCGCATGGACCCCGACGTCCCGCTCGTCGTCGCCGAAGTCAACGCGCAGGAACTGGACACGATCCCCAAGGGCATCGTCGCCAACCCGAACTGCACGACCATGGTCGCGATGCCCGCACTGAAACGCCTTCACGACGCGGCCGGCCTCCGCCGCCTCGTGGTCTCGACCTACCAGGCCGTCTCCGGTGCCGGCCACGCGGGCGTCGCCGAGCTTGCACAACAGATCGCGAAGACCGCCGACCGAGCCTCTGACCTCGCCTTCGACGGGTCCGCGCTCGACTACCCGGAGCACGTGAAGTTCCCGGCGCCGATCGCCCACAACGTCGTGCCGCTCGCCGGCAACCTCGCCGACGACGGTTCACGCGAGACCGACGAAGAGCAGAAGTTCCGCAACGAGAGCCGCAAGATCCTGGGCATCCCGGACCTGCAGGTCACCTGCACGTGCGTGAGGGTCCCGGTCTTCACGGGCCATGCGGTGTCGGTCGTCGCGGAGTTCGAGGACCACCTGTCGCCTGAGGCTGCGACGGAGCTCCTCGAGGAGGCGCCGGGCGTCGCCATCACGGACCTCCCGACGCCGCTGCTCGCGGCCGGGCGTGACGCCTGCTTCGTCGGGCGGGTCCGGCGTGCCGATCCGGGACTCGCCTTCTTCGTGGTCGGCGACAACCTCCGCAAGGGCGCCGCCCTGAACGCGGTGCAGATCGCGGAGCTGCTGGTCGACCGGCGTCGCTGAGCGGTCCGGACGAGGGGGCCCAGGGGCCGTCACAGCCCCTCGGTATCGTGACGCCAGTGGCGTTGAGGGTGATGGAGCACCGATACGGCGACGACGCGTTCGCGGCGTTGTCCGACGTCGTGCGCGAGGCGAAGGGAGGCGATCCGCTCCGTCCCGTGACGGTCGTCGTCGACCGGGGCATCCTCGGGCTCGCCACGAGGCGCCGACTCGCTGCTGAGCGAGGGGGCGTGGCCAACGTCAGCTTCGTCCGGTGGGACACGTTCGCCGCGGGCCTCGCGGCGGCGCGGCTCTCGACCTCGGCGATGCGGGTCGCGACCCCGGCGCTGGAGCTCGAAGCGGTCCGTTCGGTCCTCGCCACCGGCCGACCCGCCCGTTTGGCGGCCGCGCGCGACCAGCCTGGGACCCTGCAGGCCCTCGCACGCACGTATCGCGAGCTTGCCTCCCTCTCCGCGGACACGCTCGCCGACCTGGCCCGGCAGAGTCAACGAGCGGCCGACGTGGTCGCGGTCGTCCGCGCGACGCGGGCGCGGCTCGCGCGCTGGGCGGACCGCGAGGGGATCCTCCGAGCTGCGGCCGCCGAGGTGCTGAGGGATCCCGCAGGCGCACGGCAGGCGGTCGGCACTGTCGTCGTGTACCTGCCCCGGAGGGTGGGGCCCCCCGAGCGCGAGCTCCTCAAGGCGCTCGCCGCCGCGACCGCGCTCGACGTCGTCGTGGGCACGACCGGCGATGAGGCCGCCGACGAGGGCGCGCACGCGCTCGCGGCGGATTTGCACGGTGGCGTCGGCGAGCCCGTCGCTGCCGAGCCGCACACCACCGGGGCTTTCCGGGGCCGCATCCGCGTCTGCTCAGCCCCGACTGCCGACGCCGAGGTCCTGATGGCGCTCCGTCACCTGATGTTGCACAACGAGCGGGGCACCCGACACGACCGCATGGCCTTGTTGCACAACGGAGCTGCGCCGTATGCACAGCTGGTCGACGACCTCCTCCGCAACGCGGGGATTCCGGCGCACGGCGGCGGCCCGAGGGTCCTCTCGGCGACGGTCCCGGGCCGGACGCTCGTGGGCGCGCTTTCACTCGGCGACCGGGACTGGCGGCGCGACGACGTCATGGCGTGGCTCGCGTCGGGACCGCTCCGCTTCGGGGGACGACCGGTTCCCGCCGGTGCCTGGGACGCGCTCTCCTGCGAGGCGGGGATCGTCTCCGGCCTCGACGACTGGGACGCGCGGCTGCGGGCGCTCGCGGCGTCAAAGAGGGAGGAAGCGCGTCTCCTCGCCCAAAGCGGTGACGAGTCCGGTGACGCGAGCACGATGACAGGCGCAAGCGACGACCCGGGCCCGTCCGAAGTCGCGCAGACCGAGACGGCCGGCGACGGTGGCGTCGATGCCCCGCACGTGTCGAGGCGTCGTCCGGCAGCGGTCGAGCGAGAGGCCAAAGACTGTGAGGAGCTCCGGGAACTCGTGGCGGACCTCTCCGGTCGGTTCCATGGCGCGCCCGCGACGTGGGGCGGATGGGCGAGCTGGTCGCTCCGCCTCCTCGAGGACTTCCTCGGCACCCCGGCACGCCGCATCGACTGGCCGACCGAGGAGGTGGCCGCGTTCGACGCCGTCACCGACGCGCTCCGTGTCCTCGACGCCTTGGACTGGCTCGAGGGTCCGGCCCCGGGGCTCGCCGACTTCCGCGCTGCGGCGATCGCCGAGCTCGAGGCGCCCGCGCCGCGGACGGCGCGGTTCGGCCGCGGGCTGCTCGCCGGGCGGGTCGCAGACGCGGTGGGGCTCGACCTCGACGTCGTGTGCGTCGTCGGGATGAGCGACGGGGCGTTCCCGTCGAGATCGGGCGACGACGTCCTCCTGCCCGATCGCGAGCGTGAGCGCGCCGGACCTGCGGTGCCGCTCAGGGGCCTCAGCCGGGCGGAGGGCCGCAGGGACTTCTTCGCAGCGCTCGCCGGAAGCTCGGAGTCCGTCCTTTTCTTTCCGCGCGGCGATCAGCGGACGGGACGCCAGCTCCGCCCGGCCCGGCTCGTGCTCGAGGCACTCGAACACCTCGCGGGCGACGAGCGGAGGCTGTACGCAAGCGACGTCGAGAGCGGCCCTCCAGAGGGTGCCCCCGACGCGCTGGTCCAGGGGTTCGAGGTCGTCCCGTCCTACGCGGCGTCCGTCCGCGGCGCCGGACGCCTGGGCGGCGACGCGGTGTCGGTCCCGGACTGGAAGCTGCGAAGCCTCGTCCGCTGGCGGTGGGACCACCGCGGGATCCGCGGGCATTTCCTGACCGGCGAAGCAAATGCCGCACGACCCGCAGCGAACGGGCGAGGCGTGCGCGTTCTCGACGACCGATACGAGCCGGACGAGCCGGACGATGGCCGAGCCGACGCCGCAGGGGGAGCCGTCCCGGACGCGATCCTCACCCGGGCACTCGAGACGAGGGCGGCGCGACGGAGCTCCAGGTTCACGCGTTTCGACGGTCTCGTCGAGGGCCTCGCAGTTCCGTCACCCGCCGAAGGCGCGGTCATGTCGGCCACGCGCCTCGAGTCCTACGCGCGTTGTCCCCGCCAGTATCTCTTCGATCGCCTGCTCGATGTCACAGTGCGCGAGCGCCCGGAAGCCGTCGTACAGCTGAGCCCACTCGAACGCGGCACCCTCATGCACCGAGTGCTCGAGCGACTGGTGAGAGAAGAGATCGCACGGAACGCAGCGATCGCACGCGGCGACGCTGGCACACGCCTCGACGGACACACCGAAGAACGCATGCGCGAGCTCGCCGCCGAGGAGTTCGACGCGCTCGAGCGCCGGGGCGTGAGCGGCCACCGCGTGCTCTGGGAGCTCGAGCAGGCCCGGATCTTGAGCGACCTTCGGCAATTCCTCCGTCAGGACGCGGCGTACCGGCGACGGACAGGCGCGGTCCCGGTCGCGGTCGAGGCGCGTTTCGGCTGGGACGGTGAGGCCGAGGTCGCGGTCGCCGTCGGTGTTCGTGACGAAGATCGGGGCCGCCCTGCACGCTCCGTCAGGTTCCGCGGGAGCATCGACCGCGTCGACCGCGTCGACCGTGCCGACGGGATCGACCAGCTCGGGACCGGCGGGGCCTGGGGTGGAGCGGTCCTCGGTGTGATCGACTACAAGACGGGGAAGGCGTTCGGCGCTCCGCCTCCCGACGACCCCGTCGACCGGGGGACGCGGCTGCAGCTCCCCATTTACGCCGTGGCCGCCCGCGCGGTGCTCGACGGCAGCTTCGAAGAGGACGGCGGCGATCCGGCGCGGACGCGTGCAGGCTACTGGTTCGTCGGGACGCGCGCCGAGCCCACATGGATCACCGTCGATGCCGACGTGCGCGCCCGCTTCGGCGACGTCGTCACCACGATGGTCGACGGCATCGAGGCCGGCCTCTTCCCCGCGAACCCGGGGTGGACACCGGACGAACCGGGTCCGAGGGTGCACTGCCGAAGTTGTGCGTTCAGCGCGATGTGTCCGCCGCGGCGAGGCGAGGAGTGGGACCGGAAGCAGGACGACCCGAGGCTCTCGAAATACGTCACGATGTCGAGGCCTTCGGCATCGCACGAGCGCCGCTGAGCCGATGACGGTCACGCGACCCTCCGCTCATCCGGAGAAAATCGGTGAACGGGAGGACGGTGCCGCCGTCGAGCTCTCGGACCAGGCGGACCGCGACCTCATCGTCGCCGGCATCGACGAGACCGTGTTCGCCGCCGCGGGCGCCGGGAGCGGCAAGACGAGGCACCTCATCGAGCGTGTCTGCCGTGTGCTCGAGGCGGGCGCAGCCTCGGTCGACGAGATCGCGCTCATCACCTTCACGGAAGCCGCGGCCGCCGAGCTCCGTGACCGGCTTTCCCAGGAGCTCGAGCGGCTGCACGAGCGTGCCAGCTCGGAGTCGGACGACACCCTGGTGGCCCGGACGCGCGACGCGCTCTTTGGCCTCGACGCGGCGGCGGTCACGACGCTGCACGGGTTCGCGAGGCGCATCCTGGCAGAGCACCCCTTCGAGGCGGGAGTGCCGCCGACCTTCGAGGTGCTCGATGAGGCGCAGTCCCTGGCGGACCTCGACGAGCACTGGCCGGCGGTCCTCGAAGGCCTGCTTAGTGAGGCCCAGCCGGCCCGCGCCGTGCAGTGGACGCTCGCCGCGGGCGCGCGCATCGGGTCGATCCAGACGATCGCCAGGCGGATGGGTGAGCACTGGGACGCGTTCGGGGACGAGGCCGGTCCGGGGCCTGCCGACCCTCCGCGCCTTCCGGACCTCGATCCGGCGACCGTCCTCGGACCGTTGCGATCGGCGCTGGCCCTCGCTTCGCGCTGCGACGATGCCGCGGACAACCTCCACCAGCACCTGGTCCGGCTCGGGCCTTACGCGGCCGACCTCGCAGATGCGTTCGAGCGGGGTGAGGAACTGTCCGTGCTCCGCCTCCTCGCTGACCCGCCCGCGAAGCTCGGCACGAACCGCGGCCGGCGTGAAGCCTGGGGCGAGTGCAAAGAGCAGGTCTGCGCGCTCCTCGCGCAGGCCGAGGGCGCTCGCCGGGACGTGCTCTCCGACGCGTTCGGCGTCGCCCTCCGCGTCCTCGGCCGTGCCCTCGGCCGCCAGGTCGTGGCCACAGCGCGACGACGCCGGCGTGAAGGGCGGCTCCACTTCCACGACCTGCTCGTCCTCGCCTGCGAGGTCGTCCGCCGCGTCCCGGAGGTCCGGGGGGCGCTCCACCGCCGATACCGACGGATCTTCGTCGACGAGTTCCAGGACACGGACCCTCTCCAGGCGGAGCTCGTCACGATGATCGCGGCAGACCCCGACGCCCCGGTCGGCGCGGTCCCGTGGTGGGAGCTCGCGACCGCCCCCGGCGCCCTCTTCTTCGTCGGCGACCCGCTCCAGTCCATCTACGCCTTCCGGCGCGCGGACATCGCGACCTTCCTCCGGGTCCGGGAACTCGGCGGCCCACAGCTGGCGTCGCTCGTCACGAACTTCCGGTCCGACCCCGGAATCGTCGAATGGCTCAACGCGGTCTTCTCGGAGATCGTCGGAGAGGGGCGGGAGGCGATGCAACCCGCCTACGCGCCGCAGGCCCCTCGCCCTCCGGCTGCCGAGGCCCGAGACGGTCCACCGGCGGTCACGGTCCTCGGGGCGGCGGCCGAGCGCTTCGAGAAGGCGCACGAGGCGCGCGAGGCCGAAGCCCGCGAGCTCGCCTCGGTGCTCCGCAGCGCCGTCGACGAGGGCTGGTGTGTGGGCGAGGGTCGGAGGCCGGTGGAGCTCTCCGACATCGTCGTCCTCGTTCCGACGCGTGCGTCCTTGCCGGCGCTCGAGCGCGCCTTCGACGAGGCGGATCTCGCGTACCGGCTCGAGTCGAGCTCGCTCGTCTACACGGCAGGGGAGGTGCAGGACCTCCTGCACGTGCTGCACGCGATCGATGACCCGACGGACGAGGTAGCGATCGTCGCCGCGTTGCGGACCCCGGGTTTCGGGTGCGGAGACGACGACCTCGTCCGATGGCGGCTGGCGCGCGGCGTCTGGGACTACACCGCCGAGGCGCCCCCGGGTGCAGCGGAGTACGACCCGGTCCGCCGCGGCCTCGCCCACCTGCGCGCCTGGCACGAGCGGCGGGCGTGGACCGGCGTCAGCGAGCTCGTGTCCGCGATCGTCGACGAGCGCCGTCAGCTCGCGGCCGCCCTCGACGGGCCGCGATGGCGCGAGGAGTGGAGGCGGCTCCGCTTCGTCGTCGATCAGGCCCGTCACTTCTGCGAGGGGTCGTCAGGAAGCCTCGGCCAGTACCTCGCGTGGGTGGCGATCCAGCGTGAGGAGGACGCCCGAGTCACCGAAGTGGTGCTACCCGAGACCGACACACCGTCCATCTCGGTCATGACGGTCCACGCGGCCAAGGGCCTCGAGTTCCCGATGGTGGCGGTGGTCGGGCTCGGCCGCGAGGCGCAGACCTTGCGCGCGCCGGCCGTCCTCATCGACGGGCAGGGCATCGAGCTGTCCCTCGGCGGCGACATGTGCTCGCCCGGCTACAAGGCCGCACGCGACCGCGCCGCAGCGCGCGACGCGTGCGAGGACCTCCGGCTTCTCTACGTGGCCGTGACGAGGGCACGCCACCACCTCGTCGTGAGTGTCCACCGCGCGACGCCGCGATCTTCGACCGAAACGGTCGCAGCACAACTCGAGGCCGCGCTCGACGGTGCAGCGGCGTGGTGGGGACCCTCGCCCTCGCGACGCGAGGTGGTGCCCGAGAAAGTCCTTTCTCCTCCGCGTGGCGCGACGACCGACGCGGGGCAGGGGGTCCTCCCGGGCTTTGAGGTCGTCACCGGCATGGACGTCCCGACCGGACCGGAGACCTCTTCGGGCGTGACGGTCAGGACCCCGGGCCGGCCGGAGGGGGCTGTGCGGCCCGGCACCGGCCGACACACCGGGACCGTGCCTTGCGGAGCCTCGGACGGTCGCGCCCATGAGGGCTCGGCACAGGAGCTGGCCCGCTGGGCCGAGGAGCGCGCCCGGCGGATGGATGCCCCCGCCTCGGCGGTCGCCGCCACCTCGGTTCCCCGCCTCGCCGGGCAGGCACCGCCTCCGACAGCGCCGTGGCCGACCGGCCCCGCCGACGGCCCGGACCCCGTCGACGGCCTCGACGACGGGGACGACCATGGGTTGAGCGCCCGAGCCCGGCTGCGGCGTGGACGCGCGGGGACGGCGCTCGGGCGGGCGGTCCACGCGGTCCTGCAGATGGTCGACCTCGCCACCGGGCAGGGCGTGGACGAGCTCGCGGCCGCCCAGGCGTCGGCAGAGGGCATACCGGCCCTCTCCGCCGAGGTCGCGTCCCTCGCCCGCGCCGCGCTCGCGAGCGACGTCGTGAGGACGGCCGCGGCGTCGCGGCACTGGCGGGAGCTCTACGTCGGCGTGCCCATCGAGGGCCGGGTGCTCGAAGGCTTCGTCGACCTCCTCTTCGAAGGTCCGGACGGCCTCGAAGTGGTCGACTACAAGACGGACCGCGTCGCCGACCTGCACGAAATCGACGCGCTCGCCAAGCGCTACCGCCTCCAGGCGGCCGCCTACGTGCACGCCGTGACCGTGTCGGTCGACCGCCCGGTCAGGCAGTGCACGTTGCTCTTCCTGCGCGCAGGCCGGGACGGGCCCGAGGCGGTCGCCCGCAGCATCGAGGACCTCGAAGGCGCGGTCGCCGACGTGCTCTCGACGGTCGCCGGCCTCGACGCCTCCTCTTCGTAATCCGGCCGAGGAGCGGTGGCGGGGTCCGCGGTTGCCGCGCCCACGCCGGGCGGGCGGCAAGCGAGACGAGCCAGTACTCCGGCACGGACGTCAGGTTCCTGTCAGGTAGTCCCTGCAAAATGGGGTTTCGTAACCATTGCGGTCGGCTCCGCGCGGGCGTGGACCCGTGCTGGCAGCAGCGATCGGCCGTCGGTCAGCACGGACCGACCACGACCGGCCGGCGAGCAGCTGGCAAGACGCACGACAGAAGGACGAGAGGAGACGATCCGTGAGGATCCTGGTTCTTGGGGGCGACGGGTACCTGGGCTGGCCGGCCGCGCTGCATCTTTCGAGGGGCGGCCACGACGTCGGCGTCGTCGACAACTTCGCGCGGCGCCAGTACGACTTCGAAATGGGCGTCGACAGCCTCGTCCCGATCAAGCACCTCCAGCGCCGGGTGCAGGTCTGGGAGGAGGTCTCGGGCCTGCAGGTGGCCACCTACGTGGGCGACCTCACCGACGCCCCGTTCGTCCACCGGACCCTCGAGGACTTCCGGCCCGAGGCCGTCGTCCACTTCGCCGAGCAGCGCTCCGCGCCCTACTCGATGATCGACCGGAACCACGCCGTCTACACCCAGGTGAACAACGTCGTCGGCACGCTGAACCTGCTCTACGCCATCGCGGACGTCGACCCCTCGATCCACCTCGTGAAGCTCGGGACGATGGGCGAGTACGGCTACCCGAACATCGACATCGAAGAGGGCTTCATCGAGATCACCCACCGGGGCCGGACCGACGTGCTCCCGTACCCGAAGCAGCCGGGATCCTTCTATCACCTCTCGAAGGTCCACGACAGCCACAACATCCTGTTCGCCTGCAAGATCTGGGGCCTCCGATCGACCGACCTCAACCAGGGCATCGTCTACGGCCAGGAGACCCCCGAGACGGTCCTGCACCCGGACCTTGCCACGCGCTTCGACTACGACAGCGTGTTCGGCACGGTGCTCAACCGGTTCTGCGTGCAGGCCGTCATCGGCCACCCGCTCACCGTGTACGGAAAGGGCGGCCAGACCCGGGGCATGCTCGACATCCGAGACACGCTCGCCTGCGTCGAGCTCGCCTGCGTCAACCCGCCGGACGCCGGCGAATACCGGGTCTTCAACCAGTTCACCGAGTCGTTCTCGGTGATGCAGCTCGCCGAGATGGTGGCCGACGCGTACCCGGGCAACGCCGAGATCGCGCACCTCGACGACCCGCGCGTGGAGAAGGAGGAGCACTACTACCGGGCGGCCCACACGAAGCTGCTCGACCTCGGGCTCGTCCCGCATCTTTTGAACTCCCGGACGCTCTCGTCGCTCCTCGGGGTCGTCGAGCGGCACCGCGACCGGGCTGACCTGGCGGCCATCGAGCCGACCGTGAGTTGGAGGCGGACCTCGAGCGGGCTCGCGACGTCGGGCAACGACCGCTCGGCACGACGAGAGGCACAGCACAGCGACGCGTGATCGCCGGGCCGGCGCTCCGCCCCGCGGCCCCGCCCGCCAGCAACTCCTCCCGAGTCGGAGAACCCCGCGACGTCCCGCGAAATCCCGCAGATCACGGCGATGAATGGCCCGGTGCGCGCCCCCTCAACCCGTCGTGACCGGAGGTAGCGTCACGCGCTGATGTCCCCCGCGGAACGCCGACGTCGCCGACGTCGCCGGCTGCGGCCCAGCGCTCGGGTGGTCGTCGCGGCCGTCGTCGCGCTCATCGTCGTCCTGGTCGTCGCCGGTGGAGTGCTCCGGACCGGCTCCCAGTCCCGGCCGTACTGGCGAGCCCTCGACCGGTCCTATGCCCTGAGCGCCCGGCCCCTCGTCGGCGCGTCGAACCGGCTGGACGCCCAGCTGCGCGCCATCGTCTCGCGCATGTCGGGAGACACACGGACCGCGGTCCAGGCGACGCTCGACACACTCGTGCGCTCGGCGGACCAGATCGCCGAGGAGGCGTCGACACTGGCGTCGCCCGAGCCCTTCGGCGGAGCGGGCAGTGACATCGCCCTCGCGATGAACGACCGGGCGGTCGCGCTCCGTGAACTCCGTGCCGCCGTGGACGGCCTGCTCGGAATGGCACCGTTGCCGGCCGCGGGGGCGAACTCCCGGGTTCCCGCGCCACCCCGGCACCTGACCGTCGCAGAGGCCGCCGACGACTTCACGAAGGTCGGTTCGCTCCTCGGCGAGGCGGACCGCGCGTACGAGACCGGGCGCCACCTGCTCCGTGGCGCACCCGGCGCGGTGGCGCTGCCGTCGTCGGTCTGGACCGGGCGCACGGAAGCCTGGACGAGCGGAGGCATGGAGGCGCTCGCGGCCTCCCTCGCCGGCTCCGCCACGCTCGCCGCCGTTCACGACATCGTTCTGGCAAAGGACGCCATCTCGCTCACACCTGCACCGGTCCCACCGCCGTCGGGTTCCACCGCGACGCCGATCGTCCCGCCGACGAGCTCGCTCACCGTGAGCGCAGTCGTGGCCAACAAGGGCAACGTGACCGAGCGCGGGATCGCGGTGACCGCGGCGCTCGCCGCGGCGGGCCACCAGCCGACGACCCGGCGGGCGAAGGGCGTGACCCTGGCGCCGCGCGCCTCGATGTCGGTGACCCTCGGCAGGCTCCGCGTCGTCCCCGGCTCGTCCTACACGCTCACGGTCACCGTGGACCCCCCGCAACCGGACGCGCCGGGCGCGCAGACGACCGCCACGTTCGCGTTCAGCGTCGCCCCGCCCAGTCCGCCCACCGTCCTCCAGGTCACGCCCCTCAAAGGAAGGGCCCGCGGCGGGACGCGGGTGACGATCCTCGGCAACGGCTTCCAATGGGTGAGCGCGGTCAAGTTCGGCACGCTCGCGGTGCGCTTCAAAGTGATCTCGGCGACGCAGATCACAGTGGTCGCGCCCCCGGGCAAGGGCACCGTGACAGTGTCGGTGGTGAACTCGGGCGGCACCTCGCTCACGAACGGCAGCACCCGCTACACGTACCGGCGGCGCTGACCAGGGCTCCAACCGGACCGATGGCCCGAACGACGACCGGCTTCGGGCGTCCGCGCAGGTCGACCGGGCGGGCGAACGCCCGTAGGATCGAGTCGACACTGGCGGGTCGTGCGAGTGCCACGGGAGGATCCGCGTGAACGAGAGCATCACCATCACGGACAACCGGAACGGCGAGTCCCTCGAGGTCCCGATCACCAACGGCGGAGTGAGCGCCGCCGACTGGGCGAAGATCCTCCCGGGGATCTGGTTCTACGACCCCGGCTTCATGTCGACCGCGGCGGCCGAGAGCGCGATCACCTACCTCGACGGCACAGCGGGGATCCTCCGCTACCGCGGCTACCCGATCGAACAGCTGGCCGAGCAGTCGACCTACCTCGAGGTCGCCTACCTCCTGCTCAACGGGGAGCTCCCGACCGAGCGCGAGTTCGAGGCGTGGGGACACGACGTCACGTACCACACCTTCATCCACGAGAACGTCCGCAAGCGGTTCCTCGAGGGATTCCACTACGACGCCCATCCGATGGGCATGCTCGTCTCGGCGGTCGCGGCGCTCTCGACCTTCTACCTCGACGCGAAGGACATCTTCGACCCGGCGTCGCGCCAGAAGCAGATCGTCCGGCTGATCGCCAAGATGCCGACCCTGGCGGCGGCGGCGCACCGCTTCAGCGTCGGGATGCCGTTCGTCTACCCCGACAACTCGCTCGACTTCCCGTCGAACTTCCTCTCGATGATGTGGAAGGTCGCCGAGCCCCGATACGAGGCGCACCCGGTGCTCGCCCGGGCGCTCGACATCCTGTTCATCCTCCACGCGGACCACGAGCAGAACTGCTCGACGACCGCGATGCGGGTCGTCGGCTCGTCGCACGCCGACCCGTACTCGGCGTGCGCCGCCGCCTGCGCCGCGCTGTACGGCCCGCGCCACGGCGGCGCGAACGAGGCGGTCATCCGGATGCTCTCGGAGATCGGCTCCATGGACAACGTCGGGGCGTTCGTCGACGCAGTCAAGTCGGGCCACGGCCGCCTGCAGGGGTTCGGCCACCGCGTCTACAAGAGCTACGACCCGCGGGCGAAGATCATCAAGCGCACGGCCGACGAGGTCTTCGAGGTGACCGGGAAGAACCCGCTCCTCGACATCGCACTGAAGCTCGAGGAGATCGCCCTCAACGACGAGTACTTCACCTCGCGCCGCCTCTACCCGAACGTCGACTTCTACTCGGGGCTCATCTACCAGGCGATGGGCTTCCCGCTCGAGATGTTCCCCGTGCTCTTCGCCATCCCCCGGACGGCCGGGTGGCTCGCCCACTGGCAGGAGATGCTCGACCAGGACTCGAAGATCGCCCGTCCGCGCCAGCTCTACATCGGCGCGGAGCGGCGCGACTACGTGCCGCTGTCCGCGCGCGCACCCTCGGGCGACTGACCCGCGCCGACCCGCGACCCAGCCGCGCGCGGGCTTCCCTCGTGGCGGATCCGCGCCAGGCCCTCCTGGACCATCGAGACGACGAGGCGGCCTGAGCGGTCGAAGAAGAACCCGCGCGCGAGGCCGCGGGCCCCGAAGGCGACGGGGGAGTCGCTGTCGAAGAGCAGCCACTCGTCGACGCGGAAGGGGCGGTGGAACCACATGCAGTGGTCGAGGCTGGCCGCCATGAAGCGGGGGTCGTCCCAGCGGACGGGGTGCGGCCGCAGGATCGTGTCGAAGAGCGACATGTCCGACGCGTAGGCGGCGATGCACGCGTGCAGCAGCGGGTCGTCGCCGAGGGTCCCGTCGGCCCGGATCCACAACCGCTGGCAGGGCTCCTCCGGCTCGGACCTGAAGAACGGGAGCTCCCCGATGTGGCGCTGGTCGATCGGCCGGGGCCGCGTGAACCACTCGCCGAGCTGCTCACGCAGCGGGCCGATCCGTTCTCCGAGGGTCGGGAGGCTCTCGGGGTCGGGCACGTCGGGCATCGGGAACTGGTGCTCGAAGCCCGGCTCGTCGTCGTGGAAGGACGTCTCGAGGTTGAAGATCGCCCGACCGTGCTGGATCGCCACCACCCGCCGCGTGGTGAACGAGCGGCCGTCACGGATGCGGTCGACCTCGTAGAGGATCGGCACGCTCGGATCGCCCGGCCGCAGGAAGTAGGAGTGGAGGGAGTGCACCCGGCCGTGCTCGACCGTCCGGCCGGCCGCCACGAGCGCCTGCGCGGCGACCTGGCCCCCGAAGACGCGCGGGCGGGCCTCGTCGGGCTGGACGCCGCGGAAGATGTTGACCTCGATCGGCTCGAGGTCGAGCAGGCGGACGAGGTCGTCGAGTGGCTGGCTCATGCGGGTCATGTTGGCAGGCAATGCCGGTAGGGGATGGACTCAGGTCGGTACCGGGCAGGGGGCGTTTGAGAGTTGCTCGTAAGGTTGCCCGGGTAAGGTTTCGTTTCGATGTCTGACCTGGTCCTTCGCGTGGTGAAGTGGCTCCACACCCCCGAGGGGAAGAAGATCTTCCGCTACACGATGACGTCGGTCATCTCGACCGGGGTCTCGCTGCTCGTCCTCGGTCTCGTCTTCGGGGTCCTGCGCCTGTGGACGGAGGTGCCAAGCACCATCTTCGCCAACGTCGTCGCCGCGGTCCCCTCCTACTGGCTGAACCGCAAGTGGGCGTGGGGCAAGGGCGGTCGGTCGCACCTCGTGAAGGAGGTGCTCCCGTTCTGGGCGCTCGCGATCACGAGCATCGCCTTCTCGATGGTCGGCGCGAGCGTGGCGCGGTACCTCGGTCGCACCTGGCACCTGCAGCACCTGGAGCAGACGCTCCTCGTGCTCATCGCGAACATCGTGTCCTTCGGCATCTTCTGGGTGCTGAAGCTGATCGTCTTCAACCACACCTTCCGGGTTCCGACCCTGCTGGAGGAGATCGACGAGCACGTGAGGTTGGAAGAGGGCGTGGCCCGCACGGCCGCGCTCGAGACCACCGAGCGTGCCGGCGTTCGATGAGGCAGCTGGGGCCGTCGAGCCGGTTGACGGCTCCGCCGCAGCAGCGGCCCGGGAGCGCCACGCCAAGCTGACGAAGCCGCCCGGGTCCCTCGGGCGCCTCGAGGACGCGGGTGCCCGGCTCTCCGCGGTCGCCCGGACGTGCCCGCCACCGGTCCCCGAACCGGCCGCGGTCGCGGTCTTCGCCGGTGACCACGGCGTTCTCGCGCAGGGCGTCTCCCCGTGGCCGAAGGAGGTCACCGCGCAGATGGTGGCGAACTTCCTCGCCGGCGGCGCCGCCGTTAACGTCCTCGCCCGCCACGTCGGGGCGAGCGTCACGGTCGTCGACGTCGGGGTCGCTTCAGAGCTCGAGCCTGGTCCCGGTCTCCTCATCCGCAAGGTCCGACGCGGGACGGCCGACCTCTCGAAGGGCCCGGCGATGAGCGAGGGCGAGACGAAGTCCGCGCTCGACGCCGGAACGGAGGTCGCGGCGGACCTCGTCGACGCGGGCGCGCGGTGCCTGCTCACCGGAGACATGGGCATCGGCAACACGACGCCGTCGGCCGCGCTGATCGCGGCGCTCACCGGCCGCCCGGCTGCTCTGGTCACGGGGCGCGGGACCGGCATCGACGACGATCGCCTCGAGACGAAGCGGGCGGTCGTCGCGGCGGCGGCCGACCGCGCGGCGGGGCTCCCTCCGCTCGCGGTGCTCGCGTCGGTCGGTGGGCTCGAGATCGCCGCGCTCGCGGGCTACATCGTGGGGGGAGCAGCATCCGGTGTGCCCGTCGTGCTCGACGGCGTCATCGCCTGTGCGGCCGCGCTCTGCGCGGTGGCACTCGTTCCCGACGCGGCGGGCTACGTCTTCGCGGGCCACCGCTCGAGCGAACCGGGAGCGTCGGTGGCACTCGCCGAGCTCGGGCTCGATCCGCTCGTCGATCTCGACCTCCGGCTCGGTGAGGGCACGGGAGCCTGCCTCGCGCTGCCGTCTCTGCAGGCTGCCGCGAAGATCCTGAGGGAGATGGCGACCTTCGAGTCCGCCGGCGTCAGCAGCTCGGGCGCGTAGCGGACGCTCCGAAGGCCGGAGACCGAGGGCCCCCGACCGCGGCGCGCTGTCAGTCCCGGAAGTTCTCGAACTGGAGCGGGATCCCGAAGTCCTCCGCCTTGCACGCGGCGATGACGGCCTGGAGGTCGTCGCGCTTCTTGCCGCTCACGCGAAGCTGTTCGCCCTGGACCTGCGAGGTCACGCCCTTCAGGCCGAGGTCACGCACGAACTTGTTCAGTTTCTTTGCGTTTTCCTGGGAGATCCCGGCCTTGATGGCGATGTGCTGGCGGGCGGTGCCCTTCGCGGCTTCTTCGACCTTGCCGGGATCGAGGGCCTTCAGGGAGACCTGCCGGCGGACCAGCTTCTCCTCGAGCACCTGGCGGAGGGCCTTCAGGCGGTCCTCCGTCGAGGAGTGCAAGGTGAGGTCCGTGCCCGAGAGGTCGACGCGCGAGTCGGTTCCTTTGAAGTCGAAGCGCGTCGAGGCTTCCCGGTTCGCCTGGTCGACGGCGTTGCGGATCTCCTGCATATCGACCTCTGAGACGATGTCGAAGCTCGGCACGTGCCCACCATACCGATCCTCCCGAGCGCTGGACTCCGGCGAATCGACCCGGCCCTTTGCGCGACTGTCGCGCGGCTCGCTCGGGCCATCGGCGCAACGCCCCACCGCCCGCTCGCCGACCACCGGCCATTGGGACGGTTGATATCCTCCGCGACGGGTCGGTGTCCGAGTGGCCAAAGGAAACAGGCTGTAAACCTGTCGGCGAAAGCCTACGGAGGTTCGAATCCTCCCCGGCCCACCCTGTGATGTCGCAAGACATCGGAGACTGTGTCAGGACATCGTAGACACCCGTCTTGCGCCCTGCCCGAGGTCCAGCCGATCGGCTGGTCGTCCTTCGTCGGGTCGAGCTTGAACGGCGAGCCGTCGATGCCCATGACCTGGATGTCGAGGCCTGCGATCAGAAGCACGACCCGCCAGCCCTTATGGGGCCGTTTCGCAGCCGGCGGTCCAACCCCGTTCGCCGCACGTTGATCGACTCGCTGTCCGGGCTCCGTCAGCCGTTCCTGACAACGGGGCCGTCAGCCTCCCCATTCGTCGGTCGCGGTCGGGAGCGACGCTCGGGCAGCGCCTCCGCCGGACACCGACAGGCCAACCAGCGGAGGCATCATCAAATAGACGCCCTCGCACGCCGGGGACGCCGTTGTCCCCATGACCGCGGCGCCGACGAGCGTGACGGTCAGCGGATCGCCTTCCGCTCCCTTCCCCGCGACGACCAGCGGCCTCGCCAACGCGCGCGTCGAACGTCGCGTCGCTTCGGATGATCGCCACGAGACGTCGCTTCCTGCCCGCGACGGTCCGCACGCGGGCACGGGGGTCCGCATTGCCGCTGTGGCGTACCCCGTTGCGAGCCGCGTCGCCGGGGGTAGTTGGACCTTCGAGATGGTCACGGGGAACGGGTCGGGGTTGGTGATCGTCACGACGACGTCTCCGGCGCCGTGGGGGAAGAGGCGCGCCGGCGCCCGCGCCGCGACCACAGACACCGGAAGGCCCCGGTTCGCCGGTGGCCTGTCGGACGACGCCGAGGCGAGGCACTCTGCCGCCGATCCGATGCCGCAGGCAATCGCCGCGAGCAGCAGCGAGGACGCCCAGGCGAGCACCGACCTCCGCCAGGCCGGGTGGGCGGCAGAGCCACCAGGTGCAAGGTCCGACCCCATCAGCCCGACGGTACGGGCCACGTGGCTCGGGCGTCAGGATCGAAAGTCATCTGCCGGGAGGGACCGATGGCCTCTTCTCGCTGGACCTTCGGCCCTATTGGTCACCCGCCGGACGCGGCAGTGTGTGCCTCTGAATCAGGGCCACGCTGCCCGGGGGATCGGGGATGGGAGTGATGTCGGGACAAGGGGAGCGCTCAGTCGCCACGCACTGCCACTGGCGCGCGCGAGCGCCATTCGTCTACATCGGCGGTGGTTCGGCGCTGCTGATCGCGTACTACCTCGTACCGGCGGGCGGGTCGGCCGCCGTGGCGAAAGTGGTGCTCTACTGCCTGGTGAGCGCGTCGGCGGCTGCCGCCGTGCTCGCCGGCATCCTGATCCTGCGGCCGGCGCGCCCGCTTCCGTGGCTCCTCGTCCTTGCGAACCAGCTGATCTACGCGTCCGGTGACGCCACCTACTTCGTGAGGCACGACCTCTTTCACGAGACGTCGTACCCGTCCATCTCGGACGTCTTCTACGTCGCGCACTACCTCCCGCTCATACTCGCCGTCCTCATCTTCATACGCCGGCGAACTCCGGGAAGCGACCGCGCGGCGCTCATCGACGCAGCCGTGCTGGCGGTCACGTGCGTGCTGCTCTCGTGGGTCTTCGTCATCGTGCCCTCCTTCGACGCCGCCGGCAAGCACGTCCTGGCCGGCCTGACGTCGGCGGCGTACCCCACCCTCGACATCGTCGCCTTGTCGATGGCGCTGTGGCTCCTCTTGGGTTCGGGTCGCCGGACGCGGTCGTTCCGTCTCCTCACGGTGGCCCTGATGCTCCTGGTCGCGACCGACACGACGTACGCACTCGCGCAGCTTTACGGCTTCCCCCAACTCGAGGGGTTCCTCGACGGGATGTGGGCGGTCTACTACCTCCTCATCGGAGCTGCGTTCCTCGACCCTTCGATGACCCAGCTTGACCAGCCCTCGCCCGTCGTTCACCGGCTGCCGGCCGCATCGCGCTTCGTCTGCATGGGGGTGGCGGGCACGGCGGTGCCCGCCGTGCTGCTGATCGACCGCGGGAGCGAGAGCACACACGTCTTCATTGTCGTCGCCATCGGCGTGGCGTTGCTCTTCGCGCTGGTCATCGGTCGCATGATGGGGATGCTGCGCAACCAGCGGCAGCTCGCGGCGACGGACTCGCTCACCGGGCTTCCCAACCGGCGCTTCTTCGAGTCCCAGTTCCGGGTCGACTGCGCCCGCGCCACGCGTTCGGGACAACCGCTCAGCTTCGTCCTGCTGGACGTCGATTTCTTCAAGTCGGTCAACGACGGCTACGGCCACCCCGCAGGGGACCAGGTTCTCGCTGAGCTCGCCGCCCGCCTCCGTCGCGTCGTCCGGGCCGGCGACGTGCTCGCTCGCTACGGCGGAGAAGAGTTCGCCGTACTGCTGCTTGGGGCGGGCGGCGACGAAGCACTGTCGACGGCGCAGCGGCTGCGCAGGTCCGTCAGCGCGCGGCCCTTCACCGTCAACAGCTCGACCGAGCTTGCGGTCACCGTTTCAGCGGGCGTCGTCACGTTCCCCGGCGACGTCGAAGTGGCCGACGGGCTTGCGGCCGCTGCCGACCGGGCCCTGTACGCCGCCAAGCGTGCAGGAAGGGACCGGATCGTCGCCGGCAGGTTCGACCCGCCGCCCGCGTTCCTGCGCCGCACGCCGTCTGATCCGGTCCTCGACTACCTGGAGTCGCTCGCCGACGTCGCCGACTCCTACCAGGCGCCGATGGAGCACGGGAGCGCCATGGCCCGGTGGGCTGCTGCCCTTGGGTACGAGATGGGGCTCGGCGAGGAGGCGGCGCGCCGGTGCAGCCTCGCGGCTCGACTCCACGACATCGGGAAGATCGCGGTCAACCGCAAGACCCTGTTGAAGGAGGGCGAACTCACCCCTGAGGAGTGGGACGTCGTCAAGAGTCACACCGGCATAGGGGAACTGCTCGTCGCCCTTGCACCCGGACTCGCCGACGTGGCGCAGATCATCGGCCAGCACCACGAGCGCGTCGACGGCTCGGGCTACCCGAGGGGGATCACCGGGGCCGAGATCCGCATCGAGGCCCAAGTCCTCAGCGTGTGCGACGCCTTCGCCGCGATGCGGACGGACCGTCCCTACCACGCTGGGATCTCCGAGGACGAAGCCTGCGAGCGGCTCCTCGACGCGAGGGGGACCCAGCTCAACGCGAAGGCCGTCGACGTCTTCGTCGATCTCCTCCGCCGGGGGGTCGTCGGACATCTTGGTTACCTCGACGGCGGCGAACGGGACCTCGAGCGACTCCCAGCGCTCCAAGGAGCCCGCAGCTCCGACCGCCCCGTCCCGGTTGCGTCCCGTGAGGGTCGTGCGTCGAGCGGAGGCGACCGGGTCCCGCGAGTCGGCGATCCCGTCGTCGGTGAAGAGCCGAGGCCCCTGCGCGCTGATCGAACGGTTCTTCCCGACACGATGACGTCGCCTTCGCCGGCATCGGCGCGCTGACCGTCTGAGTCAGCGGCGACGGGGGGTCGTACCCGCCGGTCTCGTCGCCGCACCCAGGCTCACGGGCTGGGTCGTCGACGCGTGCCGATTGGCGGTCACGGTGCAGAGGCGGTCCGTCAGCGCCGACATCACTTCGCCTGGGTCGTCGTGGTCGTCGTGCCCGACGGTGGTGTCGCCGATGTCGCGCCGGCTGTCAGTGTCCCCGACTTGATGACTGTGTGCAGGCGCTTCGGAATGGTGCCGCCTGTGAATGTCGAGCCGCCCGGCGAAGGTGTCGAGGGGACGCCTGTCTTCGCCGAGCCTCCTGGCGTGCACGCCGACGTGAGCGCTCCCGCCGAGATCGACACGACGAGGGCAGCCCCGAGCACGGCCATCCGGCGCAGACGCGAGGGACGGGTCCGGCGTCGCCGAACCGGGCCGGAACGCACCGGCGGACCGGAAGACGCGAGCACTGCGGCCCCCTTCACTCGCTCTGTCGAGAAAGGCTATTCCACCCTCGGCGCCCGAGCCCGACGATCGCCCGGTGGCTCGCGCGGCCGCCGCCTAGCCTTCGCACCGTGACGGTCACGCAGGGAGCGACGGAGGCGTTCGCAAGAGACGGCGTCGTCCTCGTCCGCGGGGTCCTCGATGCAGAGGAAGTGGACACTGCGCGCGCCGCCATCGAAGAGGTGCTCTCGACGCCCGGTCCGCTCGCCAAGGTGGCGAGCGGTGACGAAGACCCCGGACGCTTCTTCGAGGACTTCTGTCGCTGGCGCGACGTCGTCGGCATCGCGCAGCTCGCCGAAGGCTCGCAGGTCCCAGCCGTCGCGGCCGCGCTGATGGCGACCGACGAGGTCCGCTTCTATCACGACCACCTGCTCGTGAAGGAGGGCGGCACCGAGCAGCGGACGCCCTGGCACCAGGACCAGCCGTACTACAACGTGGACGGGAGGGGCGTGAGCGCCTGGATCCCCGTCGACCCGGTGCCCGAGGCGGGGTGCCTCGAGCTTCTGGCAGGGACGCACCACGGCCAGTGGTTCCTGCCGCGAACGTTCCTCGACAAGGAGGCCAGATGGTTCCCCGAAGGGAGCCTCGCCGAGATCCCCGACGTCGAGGCGGACCGCAGCGCCCACGACATCCGGCGCTTCGAGATGGAGCCGGGCGACGCCATCTTCTTCGACTTCCTCACCGTGCACGGGGCGCCGGGCTTCCCCTTCTCGGGGCGGCGGCGGGTGCTCTCGCTGCGGTATCTCTCGTCCGGTGTCCGGCACGCGCCGAGGGCGTGGCGGACCTCGCCGCCGTTCGACGGTCTCGAGGCCGAGCTCCCGGCCGGGGGGCCGATGGCGAGCCCGCTCTTCCCCGTCGTCTGGCCCCCACCGGCCGCGTAGCGCGGCGGTGCCGACCCTCGCGGAGCCCCGACGCGTGGCCGCGTCCCATCACGTGGTGGGGATTCGAGGTGTGATCCCCAGTGACGATCAACCGGAGGACACGAGCTCACCGGTGAGCGCATCACCATCTTCGCGCTCGGGGTAGAGCTTGGCCATCGAGCCT